>OKWT01000003.1_pt1 | contig 542201 bp, 501 predicted proteins | sample 1607131 | NCBI WGS metagenome assembly OKWT01 (sample SAMN07501045, study PRJEB24779) | human gut metagenome
CGTTAGCTCAGTTGGTAGAGCAGTTGACTTTTAATCAATTGGTCGCAGGTTCGAATCCTGCACGACCCACCACTTAATCAGTGGTATAGCAGCAAATATTTCATGCAGTACCCGCAAGGGGTCGTTAGCTCAGTTGGTAGAGCAGTTGACTTTTAATCAATTGGTCGCAGGTTCGAATCCTGCACGACCCACCAGTGTAAAAAGGCGCCCTAAAGGCGCCTTTTTGCTGTCTGTACGTCAGAAAGATTCGAACCTGCGCAGGTTCGGGTCGAACGAAGTGAGACAACGACGCCGCTTGCGGCGACGGCCCGAAGGGCGAGCGAGGCGAGTTATCCTGCACGACCCACCAGTGTAAAAAGGCGGCTTTTGGCTGTCCAGAACGCAACTAACCTCTCAAGCAGCATTACTGTCGTCTCGTTGAAAACGCCTCTCTTTTCACGCTTCTCAGGCGTTGGGGCTCGCACAAGCGAAACGTACCCGGCTAAAACGGTTTCGATGAATAGAAAGTGACTTTTCATTGCCAATCCGCTATCTTGTTTAGTATATAAAACATCCATGGCTTATCTTTGTCTTATCGCGCTTGAGAAAGGCAATTTTGTTAAGCCAGTAAAACGAGAGAGCATGATGAGCGTGATGTTCGATCCGCAAGCCGCTATTTATCCCTTTCCGCCTAAACCTGCGCCACTGAAACAAGACGAGAAAGATTTCTACCGCAAAAAAATAAAGCGCCTGCTTAAAGAGCGCGACGCCGTCATGGTCGCGCATTATTACACCGACCCGGAAATTCAGGCGTTGGCTGAGGAGACGGGCGGCTGTATCTCCGATTCACTGGAAATGGCCCGCTTTGGGGCTAAACATCCTGCGAAGACCCTTCTGGTTGCCGGCGTTCGTTTTATGGGCGAGACGGCCAAAATTCTTAGCCCGGAAAAAACGATCCTCATGCCTACCTTGCAGGCGGAATGCTCGCTGGATTTAGGCTGTCCGGTTGATGAATTCAGCGCTTTTTGCGACGCGCATCCGGATCGCACCGTGGTGGTCTACGCTAACACTTCTGCTGCGGTTAAAGCCCGGGCGGACTGGGTCGTCACCTCAAGCATCGCCGTTGAACTGATTGAACATCTCGACAGCCTTGGCGAAAAGATTATCTGGGCGCCGGATCGCCATCTTGGAAACTATGTGCAAAAGCAAACCGGCGCAGATGTGCTCTGCTGGCAGGGCGCCTGTATCGTGCATGATGAGTTCAAAACACAGTCGCTGGCGCGCATGAAAGCGCTCTATCCCGAAGCGGCTGTGCTGGTGCATCCTGAATCTCCGCAGGCGGTCGTAGACATGGCTGATGCGGTGGGCTCCACCAGCCAGCTTATCAACGCCGCCAGAACGTTGCCGAATAAGCAGCTTATCGTGGCGACCGATCGCGGGATTTTTTACAAAATGCAGCAGGCGGTGCCGGATAAAGAGTTATTTGAAGCACCGACTGCCGGCGAAGGGGCAACTTGCCGCAGCTGCGCCCATTGTCCATGGATGGCGATGAACGGCTTAAAAGCCATCGCTGAGGGCCTGGAACAAGGTGGAGCGATGCATGAAATCCATGTTGACGCAAAACTGCGTGAAGGGGCTTTGTTGCCGCTTAACCGCATGCTGGATTTTGCCGCTACACTTCGGGGCTAGGTTCGGTTTTATATCAACAGCCTGTCAGGCCAACTCACAGGCCAGGTAACGCAAAAGCGGTTTTCGCTCAGGGGAAGATATGGATTTTTTTAGCGTTAACAACATTCTCGTTCACATCCCGCTCGGCACGGGCGGTTATAACCTGTCGTGGATAGAGGCGGTGGGCACCCTTGCCGGGTTGCTTTGTATCTGGCTGGCGAGTCTTGAAAAAATCAGTAACTACGCGTTTGGTTTAATCAACGTAACGCTTTTCGCGATTATCTTTTTCCAGATCCAGCTTTATGCCAGCCTGCTGCTTCAGCTTTTCTTTTTTGCCGCCAATATTTATGGCTGGTACGCCTGGTCGCGGCAAACCGCCGATAACCAGGCGGCATTGCGCATACGCTGGCTACCTGTGCCTAAGGCAATAGCCTGGCTGGCAGCATGCGTCATAGCGATTGGCGCCATGACTGTCTGGATAGATCCGGTCTTTGCTGTACTGACACGCGTGGCTGTGACAGCCATGCAGACGTTTGGGCTGAATGTCACCATGCCGACGCTTGCGCCGGACGCCTTCCCGTTCTGGGATTCCTGTCTGATGGTGCTTTCCATCGTGGCGCAGATCCTGATGACTCGCAAATATGTGGAGAACTGGCTGCTGTGGGTGATCATCAACGTGATTAGCGTGGTGATTTTCGCACGTCAGGGTGTTTACGCCATGTCGCTTGAATACCTGCTGCTGACGTTTATCGCGCTGAATGGCAGCCGTATGTGGATGAAAAGCGCGCGCGAGCAAGGGTCACGCGCGCTGGCGCATTAATGATGATGGCCGTGGTGGTGCGAATGCGCTGCCTGCGGCTCGTTAAGATGACAATCTATGCCAGCGCAGGGCTGGTATTCCATCTGAACGGTGGCGTGTTCAACCTGATACTTATGCGAAAGAAAGTGGTGTATGCGGCCAAGCAGGGCGTCATGATCGTGCGGGGGAATGACCTGCACGTGAAGCGTCATTAATGGCCGCTCGCCCACCAGCCAGACGTGAACATGGTGCACGTCGCGCACTTCCGGGATAGCGTTGGAAAGCTCGCGCTTGAGGGCGCGGACATCCAGGGTTTTCGGCGCGCCTTCCAGCAATTCGTTCAGACTCTCTTTCAACAAACTCCAGGCGCTGCGCAGCACCAGGCAGGAGACCAGAATCGACAGAATGGGGTCGATGGGCGTCCAGCCGGTGGTGAGAATAATGAGCGCCGCGACAATAGCGCCCACAGAACCCAGTAAATCGCCCAGCACGTGCAGCGCCGCTGCCCGAACGTTCATGTTTTTCTCTTCGCTGCCGCGATGCAAAATCCAGAAAGAGAGCAGGTTAGCGATAAGCCCGGCGAAGGCGATGGCGAGCATGGCGCCGCCTGCGACAGGACGGGGCGCATAAAAACGCTCTATCGCTTCCCAGACAATCAACACGGTAATCACCAGCAACGCCAAGGCATTCACAAAAGCCGCGAGCGTCGTCAGACGCAGCCAGCCGAAAGTGTGTCGCGAATTAGGCGGAAGGCGGGCGAACCGCACGGCCAGTAGCGCCACCAGCAGGGCGGCGGCGTCCGTCAGCATGTGGCCTGCATCCGCCAGCAACGCCAGCGAGCCGGAAAGCAGTCCGCCAATAACCTCCAGCACCATAAAGGCGGCCGTAATGGTAAAAGCGATAAAAAGCCTGCGAGCGTTAGCATCCTGCGAATGCGAAGCAGGGGAGTGAGAATGGGAATGCGCCATAGCAAATAAGCCTCTGATGTGCTGTTTTCGTTTTAACTTTATGATGCTCTTTCAGTCTGCCAGGCGCCAGCGCGCGTCAAAAACAGAAAAAACAAAGGAGAGCATAAGCTCTCCTTCGGCGACTTGCTATAGTCTGGCGGTTTAGTGCGTCGTGCCGTCAGTTTTGGTGTTGACGTCGTTGTTGTTACCGCTGCCGGTTTCCACTTTCTTATTCACGTCCGGGCAACGACCGTCTTTACACATGGTGTTTTTATGCACTTCGTCAGTGGTCATGCCGTCACCGGAGAGGGTGCCGGTAGAGCCAGAATTAGTGTTGCTGCTGGAGTTGGTACCCGTGCCGGAGCCCATCGCACCGCCAGTGGTTCCGGTAGTACCGCTACCGCTATTAATGTTGTTGTTGTTCACGCCATTCGGCGCAAGGTTTTGTTTCGCATCCGGTGCGACCTGGCCCGCTTCGGCGCTGGAGTTAGCTTGTCCATTGTTATTACCGCCTGCGCCGCCTGCTGCTGAACCGCCGGAAGCCGCAAATGCCGCGCCGCTAGCCATAATTGTCGTCGTCAGGATTAAAGAGGCTAATTTATTCATTGCATGCTCCTGTTCTGATCGTAGTTGTTGGACATCGCTTCCAACAGTGCACTGAGACAGGTTTGTTTGCTCAGCACCCATAAGGTGGTTGAAATAACCACTTCCGCTTCGTAAAGCAGAATGTGATCGGGAAATAAAGTAAAAACATGGTGTTAACAGTTAAAAAGTGTAGCCGGGATCTCTTTTTTCGCTACCTGATGGCGAACAATCGCGCATTTCCAGGAATTTTCCTGCCAAAGTGTAAAAGCGCGTTTACACTTCTGGCGCGACAAGATAGATTGGGGGTATTGAAACTTATCAAAAACTATAGAGTACGACCGGAACGATCATGAATTATCAGAACGACGACTTACGTATCAAAGAAATTAACGAATTACTCCCTCCTGTCGCCCTGTTAGAGAAATTCCCGGCGACGGAAAAAGCGGCGCAGACCGTTTCTCACGCCCGCCAGGCCATCCATAAAATCCTGCGGGGTAACGACGACCGCCTGCTGGTGGTTATCGGCCCGTGCTCCATTCACGATCCGCAAGCGGCGAAAGAGTATGCGTCTCGCCTGCTGAAACTGCGTGAAGCGCTGAAAGGCGAGCTGGAAGTGGTTATGCGCGTCTATTTCGAAAAGCCGCGCACCACGGTTGGCTGGAAGGGGCTTATCAACGATCCGCACATGGATAACAGCTTCCAGATCAACGACGGTCTGCGGATCGCGCGTAAGTTACTGCTGGATATTAATAATACCGGTTTGCCCGCTGCGGGAGAGTTTCTCGATATGATCACCCCGCAATACATGGCGGACCTGATGAGCTGGGGCGCTATTGGCGCGCGTACCACGGAATCTCAGGTGCACCGCGAACTGGCTTCTGGCCTTTCCTGCCCGGTGGGTTTTAAAAATGGCACCGACGGCACCATCAAAGTGGCTATCGACGCCATTAATGCAGCGGGCGCGCCGCACTGCTTCCTTTCGGTGACGAAATGGGGCCATTCCGCCATTGTGAATACCAGCGGCAATGGCGACTGCCATATTATTCTGCGCGGCGGCAAAGAGCCTAACTACAGCGCCAGCCACGTTGCGCAAGTGAAAGACGGGCTGACTAAAGCGGGCCTGGCGCCGCAGGTGATGATTGACTTCAGCCACGCGAACTCCAGCAAGCAATACAAAAAGCAAATGGAAGTGGGCGCGGATGTATGCCAGCAAATAGCGAGTGGCGAAAACGCGATTATCGGCGTGATGATTGAAAGCCATCTTGTAGAAGGCAACCAGAGCCTTGAGAGCGGTGAACCGCTGGTTTATGGGAAAAGCGTCACCGATGCCTGTATCGGTTGGGAAGATACCGAGACGATCCTGCGTCAGCTTGCCGACGCGGTGAAGGCGCGTCGCGGTTAAGGCTGCATCTGGAGCGGTGGTGAGATTGATCCGGCTTGTGTGCAACGATGAAGAGAAAAGGCGAGTGGCGCTAAAGCTCTGAACATGGTCTCAGGCCATCATCACCGGGCCGGTAAGCGCAACGTCACTGGCCATGCTCTCACCCTGATAAAAAGGCGCGGTTTTCACCGCGCCTTTTGTCCATCTTATCTCGCGAATTACTTCGCTTTACCCTGGTTCGCTACGGCTGCGGCTTTCGCTGCGATTTCCTCTGCGTTGCCCAGATAGTAGTGTTTAATCGGCTTAAAGTTTTCGTCGAACTCATATACCAGCGGCACGCCGGTCGGGATGTTCAGCTCGAGGATCTCTTCTTCGCTCATGTTGTCCAGGTATTTCACCAGCGCGCGCAGGGAGTTGCCATGGGCTGCGATAATAACGCGCTCACCGCTTTTCAGGCGCGGCAGGATAGTTTCGTTCCAGTAAGGAATAACACGATCGATGGTCAGCGCCAGGCTTTCAGTCAGCGGCAGCTCCTGCTCGGTCAGCTTCGCGTAACGCGGGTCATGGCCCGGGAAGCGCTCGTCATCTTTCGTCAGAGCCGGCGGGGTTACCGCAAAGCCGCGACGCCACTGTTTAACCTGCTCGTCGCCGTATTTCTCAGCGGTTTCCGCTTTGTTCAGACCCTGCAACGCGCCGTAATGGCGTTCGTTCAGTTTCCAGGATTTTTCAACCGGCAGCCAGGCCTGATCCAGCCCGTCCAGGATGTTCCACAGCGTGTGGATGGCACGTTTCAGCACGGAGGTATAAGCAAAATCAAAGCTGTAGCCTTCATCTTTCAGCAGTTTGCCCGCCGCTTTGGCTTCGCTCACGCCTTTCTCAGACAGGTCGACATCGTACCAACCGGTAAAGCGGTTTTCGTTGTTCCACTGGCTTTCACCGTGACGAACCAGAACCAGCTTAGTAACAGCCATAGTATTACTCCTTCATAAGCCTGATTGAATGATAACAGTTATCATTATATTGCCGTGTTGAAGCCAGCGGCAACGCTAAACCTTTAACATAGCGAAAATAGCGGCGTAGTGTAAGGCGGTTGTGAAGCAGGGGTTAGTTTTTTAGGGCGAGATGGCGGGTTTATCAGCAATGTGGCGAAAAAAAGCCCTCCGCAGAGGGCCTTGCTGTTATAGCGGCAGGAAATGGTATTCCGTGACGCTAAGGTAGTCTTTGCCCGGTTGCAGAATGCAGCTCGGCTGCGGCCATTCCGGATGGTTCGGGCTGTCAGGTAAAAATTCGCTCTCCAGCGCCAGCCCCTGGTAAGGCTGATAGTTACCCTGCTCGCGAGCGGGTACGCCAGTAAGGAAATTCCCCGTATAGACCTGGAGGGCGGGGGCGGTGGTATAGACACTCATTTGCAGCTTGTCATCGCTCGACCAGACCTGCGCCGCAGGCTGGCTGGCGTCGCCCTGCGCCTGGAGCAAAAAGGCGTGGTCATAACCTTTAACCAACTGCTGATCTTCATCGGCCAGAAAATCGGCAGCGATTTTCTTCGGCTGGCGGAAATCAAAACTGGTGCCGTCCACCGTTTTTAGCCCACTGCGCGGGATGCCCTGAGCATCTACGGGCAGATAGTGGTCAGCGAAAAGCTGCAAGCGGTGTTCGCGCACATCGTCCTGCGCGCCATCCAGGTTGAAGTAGGCATGATTAGTGAGGTTTACCGGGCAAGGTTTATTCACTCTGGCGCGGTACTCAATGCACAGCGCGTTTTCATCCGTTAGCCGGAAATGCGCAGTCGCGCGCAATTCGCCCGGGAAACCCTGGTCGCCGTCCGCCGAATCGAGGCTGTAAAGCACCTCATGCTCGTTCTGGCGCACAATGCGCCAGCGGCGTTTGTCGAAGCCTTCCGGCCCGCCGTGCAGCTGGTTTTCTCCCTGAGATGGCAGCAAAGAGACGCTTTGACCATCCAGCTGAAAGGTCGCGTTGGCAATGCGGTTAGCGTAACGGCCTATCGAGGCGCCAAGGAAAGCATCCTGTTGCGGATAAATTTCCGGGCTGGCGCAGCCCAGCAGCGTTTCACGCACGGTGCCGTCGTTCATCGGCACGCGAGCGGAAAGCAGGGTGGCGCCCCAGTCCATCAGCGTCACTACCATCCCCGCGCTGTTGCGCAGGGTGGAAAGGCGGTAAGGCTGCCCGTCAGGGGCGAGTTGCGGTGTCTCTTTTAGCACAGACCTGCTCCTTCTGAAGGTTTGCACACATAAAAGGTCTCTTTAATCCCGGTTTTCGCTTCATACTGGCTCGCTACGGCCTCTTTCACCGCAGGCACCAGGCTTTCAGGCACCAGCGCGACGACGCAGCCGCCGAAGCCGCCGCCCGTCATGCGCACCCCGCCTTCGTCGCCAATCGCGGCTTTCACAATATCGACCAGCGTGTCGATTTGCGGCACGGTGATTTCAAAATCGTCGCGCATAGAGGCGTGGGAGTCCGCCATCAATTCGCCCATCCGCTTAAGGTCGCCTTTTTCCAGCGCCTGCGCCGCTTCCTGGGTACGGGCGTTTTCTGTCAGCACATGGCGAACGCGTTTGGCCACCACCGGATCCAGCTCATTCGCTACGGCGTTGAACTGATCGAGGCTCACATCGCGCAGCGCTTTCTGCGTAAAGAAGCGAGCGCCGGTTTCGCACTGCTCGCGGCGGGTGTTGTACTCGCTGCCCACCAGCGTGCGCTTAAAGTTACTGTTAATAATAACCACAGCGACGCCTTTTGGCATCGGCACCGCTTTAGTGCCAAGTGAGCGGCAGTCGATAAGCAGCGCGTGATCTTTTTTACCGAGGGCGGAAATAAGCTGATCCATAATGCCGCAGTTGCAGCCAACAAACTGGTTTTCCGCTTCCTGCCCGTTAAGGGCAATTTGCGCGCCGTCAAGGTTCAGGTGATAAAGCTGCTGGAATACCGTGCCGACCGCCACTTCCAGGGAGGCGGAAGAGCTTAAGCCCGCGCCCTGCGGCACGTTGCCGCTGATAACCATATCCACGCCGCCAAAGCTGCCGTCGCGCTGTTGCAGATGTTTAACCACGCCGCGAACGTAGTTAGACCACTGCTGGCTTTCATGGCTCAGAATGGCTTCATCAAGTGAAAATTCATCGCTTTGATTTTCATAATCCGCAGCGATAACCCGCACGCGGCGATCGTCGCGTTTGGCGCAGCTGATTACCGTCTGATAATCAATCGCGCAGGGCAGTACGAAGCCATCGTTATAGTCAGTGTGTTCGCCAATCAGGTTAACGCGTCCCGGCGCCTGTACAAAATGGGTGGCGGGGTAGCCAAATTTTTCAGCAAACAGCGTTTCGGTGTTCTCTTTCAGACTCATTATTATTCTCCTGATTCGCGAAAATGAATGTCACTGACCGCACGCAGGCGCTCGGCGGCTTGTTCCGCCGTCAGGTCACGCTGGGTTTCCGCTAACATCTCATAACCCACCATAAATTTACGCACCGTAGCAGAACGCAGCAGCGGCGGATAAAAATGGGCGTGCAGTTGCCAGTGCGGATTCTCTTCGCCGTTAAACGGCGCGCCGTGCCAGCCCATAGAGTAGGGGAAAGAGGTCTGGAACAGGTTGTCGTAGCGGCTGGTCAGTTTCTTCAGCGCCAGCGCCAAATCGCTGCGCTGGGCCTCGCTGAGATCGGTAATGCGCAGCACGTGCGTTTTCGGCAGCAGCAGCGTTTCAAACGGCCAGGCGGCCCAGTAAGGCACAACGGCGATCCAGTGTTCGGTTTCCACTACGGTACGGCTGCCGTCGGCAAGCTCGCGCTGCACATAATCCACCAGCATTGGCGAACCTTGCTGCGCGAAGTAGTCGCGTTGCAGCGCATCTTCTTTCGCCACTTCGTTAGGCAGGAAACTGTTCGCCCATACCTGGCCGTGAGGATGCGGGTTGGAACAGCCCATCGCCGCGCCTTTATTTTCGAAAACCTGTACCCAGGGGTAGCTTTCGCCAAGCTCTGCGGTTTGCTGCTGCCAGGTTTTCACTACCTCTTCCAGCGCAGAAAGCGAGAGTTCAGGCAGCGTTTTGCTGTGATCGGGCGAGAAGCAAATCACGCGGCTGGTGCCCCGGGCGCTTTCAAGACGCAGCAGAGGGTCGGCGCTCTGCGGCGCTTGCGGCGTGTCGGTCATCAGCGCGGCGAAGTCATTGGTAAAAACATAGGTGCTGGTGTAATCCGGGTTTTTATCGCCGGTCACGCGGGTATTGCCCGGGCACAAAAAGCAATCCGGGTCATGGGTTGGCAGCGTCTGTTTAGCCGGCGTTTCCTGCGCGCCCTGCCAGGGGCGTTTGGCGCGGTGAGGAGAAACCAGGATCCATTGCCCGGTCAGCGGGTTATAACGACGATGCGGGTGATCGACAGGGTTGAACGTTTCCATTTCTGCGGCTTACTCCTCATATCCCTGCGGGTGGCGTGACTGCCAGCGCCAGGTGTCATCGGCCATCTCCTGAAGCGAGCGGGTTACGCGCCAGTCCAGTTCGGTATCGGCTTTGCTGGCGTCTGCCCAGTAGGCGGGAAGATCGCCGTCGCGACGCGGCGCAAAGTGGTAAGCGACAGGCTTGCCGCACGCCTGGCTAAAGGCGTTCACGACATCCAGCACGCTGTGACCAACGCCTGCGCCGAGGTTATAAATATGCACGCCGGCTTTGCCAGCCAGCTTCTGCATGGCGGCGACGTGGCCATCCGCAAGATCCATGACGTGGATATAATCGCGCACGCCAGTGCCATCTTTCGTTGGATAGTCATTGCCGAAAATAGCGAGCGACTCGCGGCGGCCTACGGCGACCTGCGCAATGTACGGCATCAGGTTGTTAGGAATGCCCTGCGGATCTTCGCCCATATCGCCTGACGGATGGGCGCCAACCGGGTTGAAATAACGCAGCAGCGCCACGCTCCAGTCCGGGTTCGCTTTCTGAATGTCCGCCAGGATCTGCTCGACCATGAGCTTGCTTTTGCCGTATGGGCTTTGCGGCGTGCCGGTCGGGAAGCTTTCCACATAAGGAATTTGCGGCTGATCGCCATAAACGGTGGCGGAAGAGCTAAATATAAAATTGGTGACGTTAGCCGCGCGCATGGCGGAGACCAGACGCAGGGTGCCGTTAACATTATTATCGTAATATTCAAGCGGCTTGCTGACCGATTCGCCAACGGCCTTCAGACCGGCGAAATGGATCACCGCGTCGATTTGGTGATCGTGAAAAATTTCAGAAAGCAGCGCTTCGTTGCGAATATCGCCGTCGATAAACAGCGGATGTTTGCCGCCAAGACGTTCAATCACCGGCAGTACGCTGCGCTTACTGTTGCACAGGTTATCAAGAATGATGACGTCGTGACCGCTTTGCAGTAATTGCACGCAGGTATGGCTGCCAATGTAACCGCTACCACCTGTTACCAGAACTCGCATTTTTCGCTCCATTAGGCTTATGGTATCTATTAACCTTAGCATAACAGAGAGGCAAAAAGTGTGATATGCGATAAATTAGTGAAATCGTTTACACTGGATTCCCGGCGGTTTTAGTCTCCCGTGAAAGCCCCGTCCGACGCGGCATTCTGACCCCGTTGTGAAAAATCTTAAAAGCGAACCGCCGCCCGACGGGTTAACGAAATGCGGTCCGTTGTTGATGCAGATTAAAGGCCATTAATGACAGCCAGACAATCAGACCAAAATACAAAAATGAGTCAGCGCGCCTGGCGACAGAAGTTTTGCTTGCCACAAATGAGGTTTGGCCGCACCCGATTAAAAGTGGCGGCCTGTGATTCACGCTTTTCAGCGTCCTGGCGGGTAATTAAAACATAAACGGTTAGCGCCCGGGCCTGCCATTATTTGGGGCCCAGCTCATAGCGATAACCCTTGCCGTCCGGCACAAACGTCAGTCGGTGGGTAATACATTGCGGCGCATCTTCTGCGTGGTGAGAGACAAATAACAACTGCGTTTCGCCCTCGCCAATCAGAATATCGACAAAGCGGCGCACCAGCTGGCGGTTGAGCGGGTCAAGACCCTGTAGCGGCTCATCCAGAATCAGCAGCGTCGGGTGTTTCACCAGCGCGCGGGCGATAAGCGCAAGGCGCTGTTGTCCCCAGGAAAGGCTGTGGAAAGGCGCGTCGGCGGCGGCGTTGCTCATGCCGAGTATATCGAGCCACTGGCGGGTCAGCTTCTGCTGGCGATCGGAAACCGCCTGATAAATGCCGATGGAGTCAAAATAGCCGGAAAGGATAACGTTGCGCACGCTGGTGCTGACGCGGTAATCCAGATGCAGGCTGCTGCTGACGTAGCCAATATGTTTTTTAATATCCCAGATGGTTTCGCCGCTGCCGCGCCGTCTGCCAAACAGCGTTAAATCGTTGCTGTAGCCCTGGGGGTGATCGCCGGTAATCAGACTCAGCAGTGTTGATTTGCCCGCGCCGTTAGGGCCGACAATCTGCCAGTGTTCGCCGGGGTTCACCGTCCAGCTCAGGTTATTGAGGATAGGCTTGTCGTCATAAGAAACGATGCCGTTACGCAGCACGATGCGCGGTTCGCCTTCAGGCAAGGTATGGCGCGCCGCCGGATCGTCCGCTTGCGGCAGGCTGACTCCCGCCAGCGTTTCGCTGTGCGCCAGTTGGGCGATTAAAGCCTGCTCCAGCAGCTTCGCCCTGGGGCCGGTGTCGATGAGCGCGCAATCGGCCAGCACGCCCGCGTTTTGCACAAAATCGGGGATCTCATCAAAGCGGTTTAAGATCAAGACGATCGTGTAGCCTTGCTCGTTAAGCGTGCCGAGCAGATGAGCCAGCTGTTCGCGCGAGGCGACATCCAGACCGTCGAAAGGCTCGTCGAAAATCAGCAGGTCGGGTTGCGACATCAGTGCCTGGCAGAGCAGCGTTTTGCGCGTTTCGCCGGTCGAAAGGTATTTAAAACGGCGCGCCAGCAGCGGCTCGATGCCGAACAGCGCAGCCAGTTCACGGCAACGGGCGTCGTCTTTTACCTCATCCTGAATGATTTGCGCGGTGGTGCGCCCGGTATCCTCTTCGCCCGGGCTAAGCAGGTCGGTATTGTTGCGCTGCCATTCGTCGCTCACCAGTTTTTGCAGCCGCTCGAAGGAGAGCAGGGCGATGCGCGAGAAATCACAGCGGCGTTCGCCTTTAAGAAGCTGAAGATCGCCCGCCAGCGCCCGGGCCAGCGACGACTTGCCGCTGCCGTTGGCGCCGACGAACGCCCAGCTTTCGCCGGCGCGCAGGGTCAGGTCGGAAAGTTCGAGAACGCGCGTATCGCTCAGGCGAAACGTGCCTTGCGAAATTTGCAATGATGACATCTGTTATCCCATTTATTGCAGCGGAAAACTACAGGGATACGTTCTGTCGGCCTTGTTGTCAATCGCTGGCGGCGTTTTAGCAGAGCGTGGCAACGATAACTTTATCGGCATTGAAACAGGCGGTAACTGTTTCGCCTTCCTGTAATGCCAGCGCCTGCGCCTGCGCAGCGGGCAGGGTAGCGCATAACGTTTGCCCGTCCGGTAAATGCAGCAACACTTCGCTGTGGGCGCCGTCGTGGAAAACGGTGGCAATGACGCCGCGAAGCTGGTTATCGGCCTGTCGCGCCTCGTCATCATTGCGGGTAAGCTGCACCCAGGGCGCCTTGAGCAGTATCAGCACTTCGCGGCCTTCATCCAGCGCCAGCCGGGCGGCGCTTTGCGCGGTAACGGCCGCTTTAACGCGCGTTACGCCGTCCGCCAGCAAAATTTCCACCTGTTCCTGCACCGCTTCGCGTTCGCGCTTCACCACGGTGCCAAACCACTGGTTGCGGGCGCTGGTTTGCAGGGAAAAGCGGGAAATAGCCGCAAGCAGGCTGTCGAGCGGCAAGCGGTCGTCGCTCAGCACATCGAAGGCTTTTTGCTGGATCTGCCCGAGCAGATCGTAAAGCTGAATAAGGCGCTGGCCGTAGCGCGTCACTTCTGCGCCGCCGCCTCCTTTGCCGCCGGTCGCGCGCTCCACCAGCAGCTGATCGCTAAGCTGGTTCATCTCGTTAATGGCATCCCAGGCGCTTTTATAACTAATGCCCGCGAGCTTCGCCCCCTGGCTAATCGAGCCGGTCTGTTCTATCTGTTTAAGAAGGGCGATACGGCGCGGATCGGCAAACAGGCGGTCCTGAAGTTTCAGCGTAAGAAGAATGTCGGCGTGCATAAGGTCATCCTGCGCAAGCAAAAAGGCTATTGTGGCGGAAAGCGGTGAGCGGGCGCAAATGGCACAAAAGAGCAGTGCGTTTTGCATGAATGCCGCTAGAATAACCCTTTGTTCATTTTCAGGAGACAACCATGCTCGAGTTGTTGAAAAGTCTGGTTTTCGCCGTCATCATGGTTCCCGTCGTGATGGCGATTATCCTGGGCGCGATTTACGCACTGGGTGAAGTGTTCAACGTCTTCTCTTCTGTGGGTCATAAAGACCGCTCAAAACAGCATCGCTGATTTCGAAACGCCCGGTTAAGCCGGGCGTTTTATTCTAAAGCTCCCTCCCGCTTCGCCGATAATCACTATGAAAAACCGTGGATGACCGTTATATTATTGCGTATATAACGACACTCACAGGAGAAGCATATGGCACAGTTTTGGGCAAAACTCACGCTTGGCGTTGCGCTGGCCGCTACGTTTACCGGGCACGCGCTGGCTGATAATGGCAAGGTAACGGTATTCGCCGCCGCCTCGCTCACCAACGCGATGCAGGATATCGCCGCGCAATACAATAAAGAGCAGAAGGTGGATGTGGTCTCTTCTTTCGCCTCTTCTTCAACGCTTGCCCGCCAGATAGAAGCGGGCGCGCCAGCGGATATTTTTATCTCCGCCGACCAGAAGTGGATGGACTACGCGGTGGATAAAAAAGCGATCGACACGCCCAGCCGTAAAACGCTGCTTGGCAACAGCCTGGTAGTGGTGGCTCCGAAAGCCAGCCCGCAAGGCGAGATCGCGATTAACGATAAAACCGACTGGCTAAGCCTTCTCAAGGGCGGACGTCTGGCAACAGGCGACCCGGCGCACGTGCCCGCCGGCATTTACGCGAAAGAGGCGTTGCAGAAACTCGGCGCCTGGGAAACGCTCTCGCCGAAACTCGCTCCCGCGGAAGATGTGCGTAACGCGCTGGCGCTGGTAGAGCGCAATGAGGCGCCGCTCGGCATCGTTTACGGCTCCGACGCCGTTGCCAGCAAAGGGGTGAAAGTGGTTGGCACCTTCCCGGAGAGCTCGCACCAGAAAGTGGAATACCCGCTGGCGATAGTCAAAGGGCACAACAACTCCACGGTGAGCGCCTTTTACGATTATTTGCAGGGGCCGCAGGCCGCTGCCATCTTTAAACGTTACGGATTCACAACCAGCCAATGATGTTGACGGACCCCGAATGGCAGGCGGTGCTGCTGAGCCTGAAAGTCTCTTCCCTTGCGGTACTTTTTAGTTTGCCCTTTGGGGTGCTTTTCGCCTGGCTGCTGGTGCGCTGCACGTTTCCCGGCAAGGCGCTGGTCGACAGCCTTATTCATCTGCCGCTGGTGCTGCCGCCAGTGGTTGTCGGCTATTTATTGCTGATAGCGTTTGGCCGCCGCGGTTTCCTCGGCGAGCGAATCTACGACTGGTTCGGCTTCACCTTTGCGTTTAGCTGGCACGGGGCGGTGCTGGCGGCGGCGGTGATGTCTTTTCCGCTGATGGTGCGCGCTATTCGCCTTGCGCTCGAAGGGGTGGACCTGAAGCTTGAACAGGCGGCGCGCACGCTGGGCGCGGGGCGCTGGCGGGTTTTCTTCACCATCACGCTGCCGCTGACGCTGCCGGGGATCATCGTCGGCACGGTGCTGGCGTTTGCCCGCTCGCTCGGCGAGTTTGGCGCCACCATTACGTTTGTTTCCAATATTCCTGGCGAAACCCGCACGCTGCCATCAGCCATGTACACGCTTATCCAGACGCCCGGCGGGGAAGGGGCGGCGGCCCGCCTGTGCGTGATTTCGATTGTGCTGGCGCTCTGTTCGCTGCTCGTTTCCGAGTGGCTGGCGCGCCGCAGCCGTCAACGGATTGGGGGATAAGATGCTGGAGCTTAACTTCACCCAGACGCTGGGCGCGCACAGGTTAACGCTTAATGAAACGCTGCCAGGCAGCGGCATCACGGCGGTGTTTGGCGTTTCCGGCGCAGGCAAAACGTCATTAATCAACGCCATCAGCGGCCTCACGCGCCCGGAGCAGGGCCGGATCGTGCTTAACAAGCGCGTACTGAGCGACGCGGCGCAGAATATTTTTCTGCCGCCGGAAAAGCGGCGCATCGGCTACGTTTTCCAGGACGCGCGGCTTTTTCCGCACTACCGGGTGCGCGGCAACCTGAAGTACGGCATGGCGAAAAGCATGGCCGGGCAGTTTGATAAGCTGGTGGCGCTGCTTGGCATTGAGCCGCTGCTGGAACGCTTTCCAGGCAGCCTGTCGGGGGGCGAAAAGCAGCGGGTAGCGATTGGCCGCGCGCTGCTTACCGCGCCGGAACTGCTGCTGCTGGACGAACCGCTCGCCTCGCTCGATCTTCCCCGCAAACGCGAGTTACTGCCCTACCTGCAACGCCTCGCCCGCGAGGTCAACACGCCAATGCTTTACGTCAGCCATTCGCTGGAGGAGATCCTGCACCTGGCGGACAAAGTACTGGTGCTGGATAACGGCGAAGTGAAAGCCTTCGGCAGCCTGGAGCAGGTATGGGGCAGCCGGGTCATGAATCCGTGGCTGCCGAAAGAGCAGCAAAGCAGCGTGTTGCGCGTGACGGTGCTGGAGCAGCACCCCCATTACGCCATGACGGCGCTGGCGTTGGGCGACCAGCACCTGTGGGTCAACCGCATCGACAGGCCCTTGCAGACGGCGCTGCGCATCCGCATTCAGGCTTCTGACGTTTCGCTGGTGCTGCAACCTTCGCCGCACAGCAGCATTCGCAACGTGCTGCGGGCGAAAGTCGTGCAGTGCTATGACGATGAAGGCCAGGTGGAAGTGCAGCTTGAGGTCGGCGCCCGCACGCTGTGGGCGCGCATCAGCCCGTGGGCGCGGGATGAACTGGCCATCAAACCGGGCCTGTGGCTGTACGCGCAGATTAAGAGCGTGTCGATTACCACCTGATCAAAGCAGGTATTGATAAATCGCCTGGGCGATGCCCGGCTCGGTATTCGGGCCGATAACGTGAGTCGCGCTCGCTTTAACCACCTCGTCGGCGTTGCCCATGGCGAAGCTCAGCCCCACCGCTTTGAGCATGCTGATGTCGTTGTGGTTATCGCCGAAGGCCACAACCTGCTCCATCTGCAACCCCTGCGAGGCGACCCATTCAGCAAGACGCGCGCCTTTGCTGTTGCCGCGGGCCGCCACGTCCACCTGATCGTGCCAGGACCATTCACACTCTACGCCCAGCTCTTTTTCCACCGTGAGAGCGAAGGTTTGCAGGCGCGGAATATCGCCGTCCGTGAGAGCGAATTTCCAGATAGATTCCACTTCCCTCGCCGCCTCACGCAGCGAAGGCACCTGGCGAAAGACAGGACGCTGATGCTCCGGCAGGCTTTTCGCCCAGTTTTCAGTACGCATCACGTGGCCCATCGGGTTCTCATACAGCATCGCGTCGTCCACATACATCAGTCCGTTAATGTGATGTTCATCCAGCAAATCAATCAGCCGCAGCGCTTTCTCCGGCGCGAGCGGATTAGCGGAAATGACCTTTTTCGCTGGATAATCATACAAATAGGCGCCATTACAACAAATTGCAGGTGTATCCAGCGCCAGTGCCTGATAAAAAGGATGAATGGCGATGTGATGGCGGCCAGTGACGATAAGCAGTTGATAACCCGCTTCCTGTGCGCGCTTAAGCGCCTCAAGCGACTGCGGCAGCAGCGTTTTTTGCGCGGTCAGCAGGGTGCCGTCCAGATCCAGGGCAATTACACGGTACGTCATTTACGTTTCCAGAAGTTGTCGAATCATACAGGTTGCCCTGATGGTACACCGCAAGCCGCAGCGGGCGAAACCCCGCGGCGCGTTTCGGCATCGCTTGCGAAAACACGCTACCCTTTGTGGCAGACCTTCAAGTTGCAGTGAGGAAAGGAGTATTCATGAAACAGACCGTTTATACCGCCAGCCCGGAAAGCCAGCAGATCCACGTCTGGCGGCTTAACCCCGAAGGGGATCTGACATTATTGCAGGTAGTGGACGCGCCAGGCCAGGTGCAGCCGATGGTCGTCAGCCCGGACAAGCGTTTTCTGTATGTCGGCGTGCGCCCTGAGTTTCGCGTTATCGCTTACCGCATCGCGCCGGACGACGGCACGCTGAGCGAGGCGGGCGAAGCGCCGCTGCCGGGTAGCCCAACCCATATCTCCACCGATCACAGCGGGCGTTTTCTGTTCAGCGCCTCCTATAACGCCGGCAGCGTGGCGGTTATCCGCTTAACAGACGGCCTGCCGGGCGAGGCTGCCGATGTGGCCGAAGGGCTGGAAGGCTGCCACTCCGCCAATATTTCGCCGGATAACCGCACGCTGTGGGTGCCGGCGCTCAAGCAGGATCGTATCTGCCTGTTTACCCTGAGCGAAGACGGTACGCTGGTGGCGCAAACGCCAGCGGAAGTAAAAACCGTTGAGGGCGCAGGCCCGCGCCATATGGTCTTCCACCCGAACCGCAAATTCGCCTATTGCGTTAACGAACTCAACAGCTCGGTAGATGTCTGGGCGCTGAGCGATCCGCACGGCAATATCGAGTGCGTGCAGACGCTGGATATGATGCCTGCCGGTTTTGCCGATACGCGCTGGGCGGCAGATATTCACATCACGCCGGATGGCCGCCATCTGTATGCCTGCGATCGCACCGCGAGCGTACTGACCATTTTCAGCGTGTCGGAAGATGGCAGCGTGCTGGCGGTGGAAGGGCACCAGCCGACCGAAACCCAGCCGCGCGGCTTTAATATCGATCACAGTGGGAAGTACCTGATTGCCGCCGGTCAGAAATCGCACCATATCGCGCTGTATGCGATTGAAGGCGCGCAGGGGCTGTTGCAGGAAAAAGCGCGTTACGCCGTAGGCCAGGGGCCGATGTGGGTCACCATTAACGCCGGGTAATGCCGCTTTAAAAGGCAATAAAAAAGGGGGATATCTCCCCCTTTTTCTTTAGCTTACTTCTTAGGCTCCGCCACAACCTGACTGCCTGCGCCGCGGTTGTTGAACTCCCACATACGGTTGAAGTTCGCGTCGTTAAGGTCGCGCTGCACGTTGCCTTTGTCATCCGCTGCGCCGGTGTTGCCGGTGAACGGACGCTTAGAGCCGAGCGCGTCGCCCCACGGCTTCGCCACGTTGAAACCTTCGTTGATTACGCTGTCGCGGATAACCACCTGGCCGTTAGCGGTCTGGCCTGGCGTATAGCCGCCTTCGCTTGCTTCAACGTCCCACGCGCGGCCCAGCTGCGCCACGCCGTTGCCGGAAGCGGTGAAGCGGCTGTTAACGGCGAGGAAGCCGTAGAAGAGGTTCGGCTGCGTTGCCGGCGCGAAGACATACCCTTCCTGCTGGGTGCGGGAGTTAACCAGGCGGAATTCGGTGTTGTCGAACACCACCGCGCCGCGACCAGCAACCACGTCTACATCGCCTTCAATATAGCTATTCGTTACCTGCGTGCGGGTCAGGCGATTGGTCAGAAAACGGTTCTGCACGTCGCTGTTGGTGACAAGGAACGTGTTCTGGCGGCCCAGAATATTCACTTTATCAATCTGCACGCGATCGCCGTCGCTGCGCAGCGCCACGGCCTGATGATTGCCTGCGTCCACGCTGTCGCCGAGGTTATTTTCGATGGTCAGGTTTTGCAGTTGCAGGCCGTTGTTCTGCGACCAGACCACGGCGGAGCACATCACGCCCACGGTGGCGGAGCGGCGGTTCTGGCAGTTGTCGAACATATACCATGACGGTTTGCCCGGCATATATTTGCCGCCCGGATTCACGGTATGGCGCCAGGTGTTGGCGTCCATTTCGGAGTCCAGCGCCAGGCCAATCTTCACATCTGCCGGTTTTTCACCGGTGCCGTACAGGGTTACGCTGCCGGAAGCGGCCGGAATATAAACGGTGCCTTCATAGGTGCCTGGCATCACGGCGATGTACTGACGGCTGGTGGAGTGGCGAATAATCGCCGCATCAACCGCCGCCTGAATGGTGGTATGGGTCACGCCCTGGGTGCCCGCCGGGCCGACCACGAAGTCAGGCTGCTGCGGCAGGCGAATAGCGGAAGGGGACCAGGCGGCGGCGTTGGGGTCCAGCGCGGCGAAATAGCGCGCCGGGGTAAAGTTTTTCGCTTCATCAGCGGAAAGCACGGGACGCGACGCGGTGCCCGGCGCGGTTTGCTCTGAGGGGCGTTGGTCCGGCGGAGTTGAGCTGCATGCAGTCAGTGTCACGCCAAAGGCGAAGGCCAGCGCCAGACGGGAGACCGAAAATGTGTTCAAGGGTTGCTCCTTGCTTAGCAAGTTAAAAAGAGGTTATCCACGAAAGCCTGCATTTTTATACTAAGTTGAGCGAAACGAAAAGCCGATTGTGACAATCGGCTTTAAATCGGATCAGATATAGAGGGCGGTGAGGGAAGCGCTGGCAAGCCGATGGAAATGCACGTTAAAACCGACCATCGCGCCGCTGGCGGTTTCATCCACCTCAAGACGCTCAATATCCAGCGCATGAACGGTAAAGATATAACGGTGCGATTCGCCTTTCGGCGGCGCCGCGCCGCCATAACCCGTTTTGCCGAAATCGGTCAGGGTCTGAATAGCGCCGTCCGGCAACTCCGCCTGGCCGGAGCCGGAGCCCTGCGGCAGCACGCGGGTATCCGCAGGCAGATTCGCCACTACCCAATGCCACCAGCCGGAGCCGGTTGGGGCGTCCGGGTCGTAGCAGGTCACGACGAAACTTTTTGTGCCAGGCGGCACCTCGTCCCACGCCAGGTGCGGGGAGATGTTGTCGCCCTCATAACCCATGCCGTTAAAGACATGGCGCAGCGGCAGCTTTTCGCCCTCTTTAATATCGTGGCTGATTAACTTCATTGTTGCGTTGCTCCTGTTCAGAGATCCAAAAGCTTGAGTAACTCCTGAGCGGTCGCGGCGGACGAAGCCGGGTTCTGGCCGGTCACGAGATGACCATCGGTGACCGCATACTCGCCCCAGTCTTCGGTGCGCTCGAACTGCCCGCCTTTTTCTTTCAACGCTTCCTCCACCAGGAACGGCACCACCTGCGTTAAGCCTACCGCCTCTTCTTCGCTGTTGGTAAAGCCGGTCACGCGCTTGCCTTCCACCAGCGGCGAGCCGTCCGGTTTTTTCGCATAACGCAGCACGCCTGGGGCGTGGCACACTGCCGCTACCGGCTTGCCACCGGACCAGTAATTTTCAATCAGCGCGATAGAGACCGGGTGGTTTGCCAGATCCCAGAGCGGGCCGTGGCCGCCCGGGAAGAAAATCGCGTCGTAAGCATCGGCGTTAATATCGTCAAGTTTCAGCGTGTTAGCCAGGGCATCCTGTGCGGTTTTGTCGCCACGAAACCGTTCGGTGGCTTCGGTCTGCGCGTCCGGCTCGTCGCTTTTCGGGTCCAGCGGCGGCTGGCCGCCTTTCGGCGAGGCAACGGTCACCTCGACGCCCGCATCGCGAAAAACGTACCAGGGCGCGGCGAACTCCTCGAGCCAGAAGCCCGTTTTTTTACCGGTATCGCCAAGCTGGTCGTGAGAGGTCAGCACCATCAGAATCTTCATCGTTTCCTCCTGATTTTTTGCTTCAAATCCCTGAAGTGTAGTGCATCGCGCTTGCCGACGCCGGGCGCAGAAGCTGAATTACATTCTGAAAAAGAGCGGGTTTTTAACGGCTTCACGTACCGCCTGCGTGAGCTTCGCGAGCTGTTCCGGCGTGATGATGTAAGGCGGCATCAGATAAATAAGCTTGCCGAACGGACGTATCCAGACGCCCTTGCCGACGAAAAAGCGTTGCAGCGCCGCCATATCCACAGGGTGGCGCGTTTCCACCACGCCGATTGCGCCTAATACGCGCACGTCAGCCACCAGCGGTGCTTCGCGACAGGGGGCAAGTTGGTCACGCAACTGCTGCTCAATGGCCGCTACCTGCGTTTGCCATTCGCCTTCTTCCAGCAGCGCCAGGCTCTCAGCGGCTACGGCGCAGGCGAGCGGGTTGCCCATAAACGTCGGGCCGTGCATAAAACAGCCCGCCTCGCCGTTGCTGATGGTTTCAGCGATGTCACGGGTGGTGAGGGTGGCTGAAAGGGTCATGGCGCCGCCGGTCAGCGCTTTGCCCAGACACAAAATATCCGGGGCGATCTCCGCATGTTCGCAGGCGAAGAGCTTGCCGGTGCGGCCAAAGCCGGTGGCGATCTCATCGGCAATCAGCAGGATCCCCTCGCGGTCGCACATTTTACGGATGCGCTTAAGCCAGGTCGGGTGATAGATGCGCATACCGCCTGCGCCCTGCACGACAGGCTCAAGGATCACCGCCGCGATTTCATGGCGATGCGCCGCCAGCAGGCGGGCAAAAGGCGCAAGGTCGCGCTCGTCCCATTCGCCGTCGAAGCGGCTTTGCGGCGCGGGCGCGAAGAGGTTTTCCGGCAGATATCCCTTCCAGAGGCTGTGCATGGAGTTATCCGGGTCGCAGACCGACATCGCGCCGAAGGTGTCGCCATGGTAGCCGTTGCGGAAAGTGAGAAAACGCTGGCGCGGTTCGCCCTTCGCCTGCCAGTACTGCAACGCCATTTTCATCGCCACTTCCACCGCCACCGAGCCGGAGTCGGCCAGAAAGACGCACTCCAGCGCCTGCGGCGTCATCGCCACCAGTTTACGGCACAGCGCCACCGCCGCCGGATGGGTAATGCCGCCAAACATCACGTGCGAAACCGCATCAATCTGGTTTTTCAGCGCGGCGTTCAGGCGCGGATGGTTATACCCGTGAATGGCGGCCCACCAGGAGGACATGCCGTCCACCAGGCGTTCGCCGCTCGCAAGATGCAGTTCGCAGCCCAGCGCGCCGTTAACCGGGTAAACCGGCAGCGGCGCACTCATGGAGGTGTAGGGGTGCCAGATGTGGCGCTGATCGAAGGCGATGTCATCGGGGGTCATAAGGGCTATTGTAAACCAAATTAAAAAGAATTAGGTTTACAAGTATATCTATAACCCCAACGAAAAAAAACTTTGGAGACGCCCTTATGGCTCACCACGCACGCTGGACTTTGTCGCAAGTTAACGCCCTGTTTGAAAAACCGCTGCTCGATCTGCTCTTTGAAGCGCAGCAGGTGCATCGCCAGCACTTTGACCCGCAGCAGGTGCAGGTCAGCACGCTGCTCTCTATCAAAACCGGCGCCTGCCCGGAAGACTGCAAATATTGTCCGCAGAGCGCCCGCTATAAAACGGGCCTGGAGGCGGAGCGGCTGATGGAAGTGGAGCAGGTGCTGGACTCCGCCCGCAAAGCGAAAGCGGCCGGCTCCACCCGCTTCTGCATGGGCGCAGCATGGAAAAACCCCAACGATCGCGATATGCCCTACCTTGAGCAAATGGTGCAGGGCGTTAAAGCGATGGGGCTTGAAACCTGCATGACGCTCGGCACGCTGAGCGATGCCCAGGCGCAGCGTCTGGGGCAGGCGGGCCTCGATTACTACAACCACAACCTCGACACCTCGCCGGAGTTTTACGGCAACATCATTACCACGCGCACCTACCAGGAGCGCCTCGACACCATTGAAAAAGTCCGCGACGCGGGCATCAAGGTCTGCTCCGGCGGCATTGTCGGCCTTGGCGAAACGGTGACCGATCGCGCTGGCCTGCTGATGCAGCTCGCTAATCTGCCAACGCCGCCGGAAAGCGTGCCGATCAACATGCTGGTAAAAGTGAAAGGCACGCCGCTTGCGGATAACGAAGACGTTGACGCGTTTGACTTCATCCGCACTATCGCCGTGGCGCGCATCATGATGCCGACCTCTTACGTGCGCCTTTCGGCAGGCCGCGAGCAGATGAGCGAGCAGACTCAGGCGATGTGCTTTATGGCGGGCGCCAACTCAATTTTTTACGGCTGCAAGCTGCTGACTACGCCGAACCCCGAAGAAGACAAAGATCTCCAGCTCTTTCGCAAGCTGGGCCTCAATCCGCAGCAAACGGCCGTGCTGGCAGGCGATAACGAGCAGCAGGAGCGCCTTGAACATGCGCTTCGCGACGCCGATAACCAGCACTATTACAACGCGGCCGCGGTATGAGCTGGCAGGCGCGCATCGACGCCGCCCTGAGCGAGCGGCGTGAAAACCACGCCTTTCGCAGCCGGGAGCCGAATGAACAGGGCAGCGGCCGCTGGCTGGTGCGCGGGGAGCAGCGCTGGCGCAATTTCTCCAGCAACGATTACCTCGGCCTGAGCCAGCATCCGGATGTCATGGACGCCTGGCGACAGGGGGCGGAGCGTTACGGCGTGGGCAGCGGCGGCTCCGGTCATGTGACGGGGTATCATCACGAACACGCGGCGCTTGAAACGGCGCTTGCGCAGTGGCTCGGCTTCGACAGAGCGCTGCTGTTTATCTCCGGGTTCGCCGCCAACCAGGCGGTGATTAGCGCGCTGATGCAAAAAGAGGACTGCCTGCTGGCGGACCGCCTGAGCCACGCCTCGCTGCTTGAGGCGGCAAGCCTCAGCCCGGCGCGGCTGCGACGCTTTGCGCACAACGATACGGCGGCGCTGCAAACCCTGCTGGCGAAACCCTGCGACGGAGAGACGCTGGTGGTGACGGAGGGCGTGTTCAGCATGGATGGCGACAGCGCGCCGCTGGCGCAAATCGCCCGGGCGTCGCGGGCAGCGAACGCCTGGCTGATGGTGGATGACGCGCACGGCATCGGCGTGGTGGGCGAGGAGGGGCGCGGCAGCTGTTTCGCCAGCGGCATCAAACCGGACATTCTGGTCGTGACATTCGGCAAAGCCTTCGGCGTGAGCGGCGCAGCGGTGTTGTGCGACGGCGACGTGGCGGATTATCTGACGCAGTTTGCCCGCCATCTTATTTACAGCACGAGTATGCCCCCCGCCCAGGCGGCGGCGTTGCGCGCCTCGCTGAACGTTATTCAGCAGGGCGATGGGTTACGTAAGCGGCTTGCGCAAAACATCGCGCGCTTTCGCGCCGGGGCCGCCGGGCTTCCGCTCGCGCTTGTCGACTCCGCCACCGCTATCCAGCCGCTGATTGTGGGCGATAACCTGCGCACCCAGGCGCTGGCGCAGCGGTTGCGCGAGCGCGGCTGCTGGGTCACGGCTATTCGCCCACCAACGGTGCCGGCGGGCACCGCCAGGCTTCGCATTACGTTAACTGCCGCCCATGAAAATGAAGACATCGACGCGTTGCTGGAGGCGCTTTATGACGCTTGCCGTGAATAAACGCGCCGTAGCGAACGCCTTTGGCCGCGCGGCGCAGAACTATGACCGTTTCGCCGAGCTTCAGCGCATCAGCGGCGAGCGGCTGATGGCCTGCCTGCCGAATGAAAAGTTTGCGCAGGTGCTCGACGCAGGCTGCGGGACCGGCGCTTTCAGCCGCCGCTGGCGCGAGCGGGGAAGCGAGGTGACGGCGCTGGATCTCAGCGCGCAGATGCTGGCGCAGGCGCGCAGCCAACAGACCGCTCACCACTATACGCAGGGCGATATCGAGGCGCTGCCCTTTGCAAGCCGCAGTTTTGACCTGGTCTGGAGCAATCTGGCGGTGCAGTGGTGCGACGATCTTTCGCAGGGCCTCGGCGAGCTTCTTCGCGTCATCCGTCCCGGCGGGCGCGTGGCCTTCAGCACGCTGGCGGAAGGGTCGCTGCCGGAGCTGCGCCAGGCCTGGCGGGCAGTGGATGATAACCCGCACGCCAACCGGTTTCTGTCCGCCGAGGCGGTCGCCCATGCGTGTCCGCCTGCGCGCGTGTCGCTGTATCACGAGAGCATTACCCTGAACTTTGACGACGCCATGAGCGCCATGCGCTCGCTCAAAGGCATTGGGGCGACGCATCTGCATGACGGGCGTCAAAACCGCACGCTCACGCGTCGCGAGTTGCAGCAACTGACCCTGGCCTGGCCGCAGCGGGCGGACAGCTTCCCGCTCTCATACCATCTGATTTTTGGAGTGATTGAACGTGACTAAACGCTGGTTTATTACCGGAACGGATACCGAAGTAGGGAAAACCGTGGCGAGCTGCGCGCTGTTGCAGGCGGCCGCGCTTGCAGGCTACCGCACCGCAGGTTACAAGCCGGTGGCGTCCGGCAGCGAGATGACCGAAGAGGGCGTTCGCAACAGCGATGCGCTGGCGTTGCAGCGCAACAGCAGCGTGCCGCTTAGCTATGAGCAGGTTAATCCGCTGGCTTTTATGGAGCCTACTTCGCCGCATATCGTCAGCGCAGAGGAGGGCAGACCTGTCGATTTCGCCACGCTCAGCGCCGGGCTCGCCGCGCTGGAGCCGCTTGCCGACTGGGTTCAGGTGGAAGGCGCGGGCGGCTGGTTTACGCCTCTGTCTGAGACCGCCACGTTTGCAGACTGGGTCAGAGAAACGCAGCTGCCGGTGATTCTGGTGGTGGGCGTGAAGCTTGGCTGCATCAACCATGCGCTGCTTACCGCCCAGGCGATACAGGCGGCCGGGCTGCCGTTCGCAGGCTGGATAGCTAACGATGTCCAGCCCCCCGGCAAGCGCCATCAGGAATACATGGCCACGCTGAAACGCTTGTTGCCCGCGCCGCTGCTGGGAGAGATCCCGTGGCTTGGCGAAAGTGCCGGGCAGCAGCCGCTCGGGCGCTATCTGTCGCTTGAGGCGCTTTCGGCTTAAGCCGCTTTGGCTCGTGCTTTTGCACAAGGCGCGTAAGCGTTTACGAGCCTGCCTGCTGTTTCAGCCATCCCGGCGGTGGCCGCAATAAAGCGTTATGCTTCGCTGTCGCTGCTTTCAGGGCGTTATCCAGTGCGTCAGCTTTTCGTTATCCAGCTGGGCAACGCTGCCGCGAGCGACGGCGCGTCCGCGATGCAACAGGCAAAAGCGATCCGCGACCCGGCGAATGAACGACAGGCGCTGTTCCACCAGCAGCACGGTCAGGCCGAAATCGCGGTTCAGGCGTACTATCAGCAGGCTTAATTTTTGAATGAGACCCTGGCCGATGCCGCGTGTCGGCTCGTCCAGGATAAGCAATTTGGGGTGGTTGACCAGCGCCCTGGCGAGCGCCAGCAGCTGTTGATCATCGCCTGAAAGATCCGCCCCGCGCAGATGGCGCAGCGCATACAGTTCGGGAAAAAGATCAAATATCATCTCCGGCAAAGGGCCGGGCTGGTCTGTTGCTGCGAGCATGGCGATGCGTAAGTTTTCCTCAACCGTAAGTTGCGAAAAAATGCGCCTGTCCTGCGACAGAAAACCGATGCCAAGCGCCGCCCGATGTTCCGGCGCGAGCGTCAGCAGCTCTGCCGGGGGCTTGCCTGCTTCATGCCACATGATGCTGCCGCTTTCCACAGGCAGGTAGCCAGCAATACAATTCACAAGCGTTGTCTTGCCCATGCCCGGCGCCCCCATAACGCAGGTGCACTCGCCGGGCAGCAAATCAAGATCGACATTCCACAGCGTGTGCTGCGTACCGTAATACTGATTCACAGCGCGTAAACTCAACATAGCAAACTCCTTTCTGAGAGGGTGAAGAGATAACCACTTCGCTGACTACGCAGCGTTACGAGCGTTTTATTCACCAGATCACCAGCATCCTGCGTCGCTTCTCCCAACCGGGAGAGAGGGTCGAGTTCCGGTATGGACAAGCTGCAATTCTCTTGCCAGAGAGAAGAAAGGCGGTGGAATCGCCTGGTCTTTGAGATAAAACTGATAAAAAAGGGTGAGAAAACGCCCTGCGCCTAAGACTCCGCCAGCAAACTGCACTTAAAGGGTGCTGATGCGATAAAAAGCTTGCCGCTCTGGTGCAGCGGTTTGCCTGGTTTTTAAACACTGGCTGGGCAATATGTGAGCTTTATTGCATAACAAAGCTGAACATAAAGCGTCAAAAAACGTCTAAAGCGGGCAATAAAAAATTTTTTCCGTCTCGTTATACAAAAATCAGGGTTTTCGCGGGACGGCGCGGTTAACGGCTTGCAGGCAGTTATCCACTATTCCTGTGGATAACCTTGTGCATTAGAGTTAGAAAACGTGCCGCAAGCGAGAGCGGATGCGGGTTTGCGGCTGATTGGCGCTAAAGCCGTCTCGAAAAAATATCCTTTTTATTTCAGTTTGTTATGTAAAATCAATGGCAGTAAGAAAAGTGTCACCTGCTGCAATAAAACCATCACAGCTTCGCTTGACAAATGTTAAAAGGGCAAATCTTCTGGGGATAACCCCGTACCGCTGATTTTTTACGCGAGCAGGCCGAATAAATGTCGCTATGCAGCATGCTTAAACGCGGCGTGACCGCTTCTGCGCGCAAGATACTGTGTTTTCATCCAGTATTTAGTGCTGGCAAAAATTCAGCGTAAGAGTAAAATTAGACCTCCGGCCCGCCCAAATCTGCATCAGGTAGTCATTTCATGAGCAAACCTTTCAAACTCAATTCCGCTTTTAAACCTTCCGGCGACCAGCCTGAAGCGATCCGCCGTCTGAAAGAAGGGCTGGAAGATGGTCTGGCGCATCAGACGCTGCTTGGCGTAACCGGTTCCGGTAAAACCTTTACCGTCGCTAACGTTATCGCCGACCTTCAACGTCCTACGATGGTGCTCGCGCCAAACAAGACGCTGGCGGCGCAGCTGTATGGCGAAATGAAAGAATTTTTCCCGGATAATGCGGTCGAGTATTTCGTCTCTTACTACGACTATTACCAGCCTGAAGCTTATGTACCCAGTTCCGATACGTTTATTGAAAAAGACGCCTCGGTGAACGAGCACATTGAGCAGATGCGCCTTTCCGCCACCAAAGCGCTGCTTGAGCGCCGCGATGTGGTGGTGGTGGCTTCCGTTTCCGCCATTTACGGTCTGGGCGACCCGGATTTGTATCTGAAGATGATGCTGCACCTCACGAAGGGCATGATCATCAACCAGCGCGATATCCTGCGCCGTCTGGCGGAGCTGCAATATACCCGCAACGATCAGGCATTTCAGCGCGGCACTTTCCGCGTACGCGGCGAAGTGATTGATATTTTCCCGGCGGAATCGGATGACCAGGCGCTGCGCGTGGAATTGTTTGACGAAGAGGTGGAGCGCCTCTCGCTGTTCGACCCGCTCACCGGCACGGTGGAATCGGTTATTCAGCGTTTCACCGTCTACCCTAAAACGCACTACGTTACGCCGCGCGAGCGCATCGTACAGGCGATGGAAGAGATCAAAATTGAGCTGGCGGATCGCCGCAAAGTGCTGCTTGCCAATAACAAGCTGCTGGAAGAGCAGCGCCTCACTCAGCGCACCCAGTTCGACCTCGAAATGATGAACGAGCTGGGCTACTGCTCGGGGATTGAAAACTATTCGCGCTATCTCTCTGGCCGCGGCCCGGGCGAAGCGCCGCCTACGCTGTTTGACTACTTGCCTGCCGACGGGCTGCTGGTGATTGACGAATCGCACGTGACTATCCCGCAGATAGGCGGCATGTATCGCGGCGACCGCGCGCGTAAAGAGACGCTGGTGGAATATGGTTTCCGTCTGCCCTCGGCGCTGGATAACCGTCCGATGAAGTTTGAAGAATTCGAAGCGCTGGCGCCGCAGACCATTTATGTTTCGGCAACGCCTGGCAACTATGAGCTGGAAAAATCGGGCGGCGAGATTGTTGATCAGGTTGTGCGCCCAACCGGCTTGCTCGACCCGATTATCGAAGTGCGGCCGGTGGCGACGCAGGTGGACGATCTGCTGTCGGAGATCCGCAAGCGAGTGGCCATTAACGAGCGCGTGCTGGTGACCACGCTGACCAAACGCATGGCGGAAGACCTGACCGAATACCTTGAAGAGCACGGCGAGAAAGTCCGTTATCTGCACTCCGATATCGATACCGTAGAGCGTATGGAGATCATCCGCGATCTGCGTCTGGGCGAGTTTGACGTGCTGGTGGGGATTAACTTGCTGCGTGAAGGGCTGGACATGCCGGAAGTGTCGCTGGTGGCGATTCTGGACGCCGATAAAGAAGGTTTCCTGCGCTCCGAACGTTCGCTTATCCAGACTATCGGCCGCGCGGCGCGTAACGTCAACGGTAAAGCCATTCTGTATGGCGACAAAATCACGCCGTCAATGGCCAAAGCGATTGGCGAAACGGAGCGTCGTCGTGAGAAACAGCAGCGCTATAACGAAGAGCACGGCATTGTGCCGCAGGGCCTGAACAAGAAGGTGGTGGATATTCTGGCGCTGGGCGAAAACATTGCCAAAACCAAGCCGAAAGGCCGCGGCAAGAGCCGCAGCGTAGCCGATGTGGAAGCGGCGGAGCTGGCGCTGACGCCTAAAGCGCTACAGCAGAAAATACACCAGCTTGAAGCGCAAATGGTGCAGCATGCCCAGAACCTGGAGTTTGAGGAAGCCGCGCAAATTCGCGACCAGCTTCATCAACTGCGTGAGCTGTTTATCGCCGCGTCCTGATTAACGTCGCGCACTCCCTCTTCTTAACCGGAGAGGGCTTCACTTGCGACGCAGCAATGCGTTCTCTCTCAACGCACGTTGCGGCTATTCATCCCAGCGCCTGAATCGCTTTTTCCAGCGCAATGCGCAGCAAATGCCGGTCATGCCGATGGGGAACGTCGCTCGCCTCCAGCGGTTGCTGCACAATAACGCGATTTTGCAGGCCGCTGACATCCATATGCGGGCCAACCACCACGGCATCCACTACCGGTTTGCCGACATATTGCTCCATCACCGCCAGTTTTTCTGCGAGCGACAGGTTATCCGCCGCCGCGCTCTGCTCGCGCCCAAGATTACCGACATAAACCATCGGCGCGGGCGTGCGGCGCAGCGCCTGGGCCAGATCTTCCACCAGCAGCAGCGGGATAAGGCTCGTATAGAAACTGCCCGGCCCAATAATAAGCAGATCGGCTTCGCCAATCGCCTGAATCGCTTCTCGCGTCGCCTGGACTTTCGGATAGAGCATCAGCTCCTTAGGCGACTGGGTTAGCAGGTCAATGCTGACTTCGCCATATACCGCGTTGCCGTCGGCATCAATCGCCATTAAATCCACGGGCTGTTCAGACATCGGGATTAAAAAGGCGTCTACCTTCAGCAGGTTGCGAATTAAATTTATCGCCTCAAGAGGCCGCACGCTCAGGTGATCAAGCGCCTTTAACATCAGGTTTCCAAGGTTATGACCGGAAAGTTCGCCGTTACCGCCAAAACGGTATTCAAACATGGCTGAAGCAACGCTGGGTTCCGTAATAAGTTGGTTAAGGCAGTTGCGCATATCTCCCCAGGCGATACCGCCTTCGGAACGGCGAATACGCCCGGTGGAGCCGCCGTTGTCGGTGGTGGTGACGATGCCGGTAAGCCTTGAACCCAGCGAAGAGAGCGACGACATGACCCGGCCAAGGCCGTGACCGCCGCCCAGCGCCACCACCCTGTCGAGGTCCGCAAATGTGCGATTGCGCATGTTGAATCCTTATGAACCCAAAAACGGCCTACGTTAACGTAAAGTGCGGCGAAAGACGATCCGCCATCCGCCTTAAAATGACTCATATCAAGGCAAAAAAGTGACTTTTGCGTATTCTGTTGCGAAATGTGGCGAATAAACCGCTATGTATAAGTTTATATAGCGAAAAACGGCGTTGGCGAAACCCTGTTTCACGCGCTACTATCGCCATTACCACGTTTCAGCAAAATGAAACAGACACTCAAAGCCTTTGCCCCTAAGTCCTCGTGATATGGCGCTCTGGCCGTGGCGACGCCACCAGGGTGCAGGAAGAAATGACTGCATCTCCCGTATTTGGAAAGGTGTACATGGTTTCTCAACTTACCGATGCTTTTGCGCGTAAGTTTTATTACTTACGCCTGTCGATTACCGACGTTTGCAATTTTCGTTGTACTTACTGCCTGCCGGATGGCTACAAGCCCGGCGGCGTAACCAACAAAAGCTTCCTTTCGCTCGATGAGATCCGCCGAGTGACGCGCGCGTTTGCCGCGCTCGGCACGGAAAAAGTGCGCCTGACGGGCGGAGAGCCTTCATTACGCCGCGATTTCACGGATATCATCGCCGCAGTGCGCGAAAACGCCGCCATTCGCCAGATTGCCGTTACCACTAACGGCTACCGCCTTGCGCGTGATGTCACCGCGTGGCGCGACGCCGGCCTGACTGCCATTAACGTAAGCGTCGACAGCCTTGATGCCCGTCAGTTCCACGCTATTACCGGGCAGGATAAGTTCCGTCAGGTAATGGAAGGCATCGACGCCGCCTTCGTGGCGGGGTTTGAGCGGGTGAAGGTCAATACCGTGCTGATGCGCGACGTAAACCATCATCAGCTTGATACGTTTCTTGCGTGGATCAAGCCAAGACGGATCCAGCTACGCTTTATTGAGCTGATGGAGACAGGCGAGGGCGGTTCGCTGTTTCGCAAACACCATATTTCCGGCGCCACTATCCGCGAAGAACTGCTTAAACGCGGCTGGATCCACCAGATCCGCAACCGGGCAGACGGCCCGGCGCAGGTGTTCTGCCACCCCGATTACGCAGGGGAAATCGGCCTTATCATGCCGTACGAAAAAGACTTCTGCGCCAGCTGCAACCGGCTGCGCGTGTCGTCCGTCGGCAAGCTGCATCTGTGTCTGTTCGGCGACGGCGGCGTTTCGCTGCGTGAATTGCTTGCCGATGACAGCCAGCAGGGGGCGCTGGTGGCCCGCATTGAAGAGGCGCTGACGTATAAAAAGCAGACCCACTTCCTGCACGACGGCAACACCGGCATTACCCAGAACCTCTCGTACATCGGCGGTTAACCTTTTTACAAGGAGTAGAGCATGAGCCAGGTTAGCGCGGAGTTTGTTCCGGCGCATATTGCTATTCTTACTGTCTCCAGCCGTCGCGGCGAAGACGAAGACACGTCCGGCCATTACCTGCGTGATGCCGCCCTGGAGGCAGGCCATCAGGTGGTGGATAAAACCATTGTTAAAGAGAATATGTACGCTATTCGCGCGCGGGTGTCTGAATGGATAGCCAGCGACGATATTCAGGTGGTGCTGATCAACGGCGGCACCGGTTTTACCGCGGGCGATGTGGTGCCGGAAGCGCTGTTGCCGCTATTCGACCGTGAAATAGCCGGTTTCGGCGAGCTCTTTCGCATGCTCTCTTTTGAGGAGATAGGCACGGCGATGATGCAGTCGCGCGCGGTGGCGGGTATCGCCAACCAGACGCTGATTTTTGCGATGCCCGGCTCGACGAAAGCCTGCCGTACGGCGTGGGAAAATATCATTGTGCCGCAGCTCGACGCCCGCACCCGGCCCTGTAATTTCCATCCTCATCTTAAGAAATAAGTTATGTCGCAACTGACCCACATTAACGCCGCGGGCGAGGCCCATATGGTCGACGTTTCCGCTAAAGCGGAGACGGTGCGCGAGGCGCGCGCCGAAGCCTTCGTCACGATGCGCCCGCAAACGCTGGCGATGATTATCGACGGCAGCCATCATAAAGGCGATGTCTTCGCCACCGCCCGCATTGCCGGCATTCAGGCGGCCAAGCGCACCTGGGAGCTGATCCCGCTTTGTCATCCCTTGCTGCTCAGTAAAGTTGAAGTTCAGCTGCATGCCGAACCCGAGCACAGCCGCGTGCGCATTGAGTCGCTTTGCCGGCTGACGGGGAAAACCGGCGTTGAAATGGAAGCGCTCACGGCGGCATCGGTGGCGGCGCTCACCATTTACGATATGTGCAAAGCGGTGCAGAAAGATATGGTGATTGGCCCGGTGAGGCTGCTTGCGAAAAGCGGCGGCAAATCGGGCGACTTTCAGGTAAACGACAATGATTAAAGTGCTTTTTTTCGCGCAGGTGCGCGAGCTTGTCGCCACCGACGCGCTGGAGCTGGCTGCGGATTTCGCCACGGTTGAAGCGTTGCGCGCGCACCTTTGCGCGCGCGGCGACCGCTGGGCGCTGGCGCTGGAATCCGGCAAGCTGCTGGCGGCGGTAAACCAGACGCTGGTGGCCTTCGATCATCCATTGCAGGCGGGCGATGAAGTGGCGTTTTTCCCGCCGGTGACGGGAGGATGACGATGGAAACGCGTATCCGCGTCGGGCATGAAAATTTTCACGTTGGCGATGAGTATGAGTGGCTCGCCCGGTGCGATGAAGATGGCGCCGTCGTCACCTTCACCGGTAAGGTGCGCAACCACAATCTTGGCGACAGCGTTAGCGCGCTGACGCTGGAGCACTATCCCGGCATGACAGAAAAAGCGCTGGCGGAAATTGTCGACGAGGCCCGTTCCCGCTGGCCGTTGCAGCGCGTGTCGGTTATCCACCGTATCGGCGAACTCTGGCCGGGCGATGAGATTGTTTTTGTCGGCGTGACTGGCGCTCACCGCAGCCAGGCGTTCGAAGCGGCGCAGTTTATCATGGACTATCTGAAAACCCGCGCGCCGTTCTGGAAACGCGAAGCCACGCCGGAAGGCGACCGCTGGGTCGAGGCGCGGGAGAGCGACCAGCAGGCGGCGAAGCGCTGGTAAGCGGGTTTCGCAGAATGTGCCAGGCTTTTACAAGGGGGCGTAAGCCCGGTATTTATCATTAAGAGGAGCAGTCATGGACCGATATCCACGTTCAAGTGACACTATTGTGCAACCGCGCGCCGGGTTGCAGACTTTTATGGCGCAAGTATATGGCTGGATGACCTGCGGATTACTGCTTACCGCCTTTGTCGCCTGGTATGCCGCTAACACGCCCGCAGTGATGATGTATGTGTTCTCAAGCCGCATCACCTTTTTCGGGCTTATCATCGCGCAGCTGGCGGTGGTGTTTGTGCTGTCGGGGCTGGTGCATAAATTAAGCCCGGCGGTAGCGACCGCGCTGTTCATGCTCTATTCGGCGCTGACCGGCTTAACGCTCGCCAGCATTTTTCTGGTTTATACCTATGCCTCTATCGCCAGCACGTTCGTTGTCACAGCGGGGATGTTTGGCGTCATGAGCCTTTATGGCTATACCACCAAACGCGATCTCAGCGGCTTCGGCAATATGCTGTTTATGGCGTTGATAGGCATTCTTATCGCCTCGCTGGTGAACTTCTGGCTGAAGAGCACCGCGCTGATGTGGGCGGTAACCTATATTGGCGTGATTGTCTTTGTGGGCCTGACGGCGTATGACACCCAGAAGCTGAAAAACCTGGGCGAGCAAATCGACGTTAACGATCGCGGAAACTTGCGCAAGTACTCGATTGTCGGCGCGCTGACGCTTTACCTTGATTTCATCAACCTGTTCCTGATGCTGCTGCGAATTTTCGGCAACCGTCGCTAAGATAACGGGATGGACAAAAACCCTCTGCGGAGGGTTTTTTTATGGGCGCAAGGCAGGACGTGCTCCGGCCTGGCGACTTTGCCGCTCAACAAAACGCGCTAATCAGCGCACAAAATATGCGCGCCGAAGAGGGCATTCTTACGCGACGGGTAAGCGCAGCGCTCACCGTGTGACAGAGCAAAGGCGGGCGCGTACCCGCCCTGGAAATGAAAACGCTCAAACGGGAGTAACCTGTTTGAGCGTTTTCGCTTTTAACTGCCGAAGCGCGATCGGGCGGGACGTCGGTTTTGCCCCGGCGAACTAGCTTTTCGCTTCGCCTTCCTGCGCCCGGAACCCTCTCTCTGGCGCACGGCTCTCTGCCCGGCTCTCATCCGGCGTGCCAGATTTTTTCTCCGCGCTGGCAAGCTTTTTCTCGTTCTTCGCCCGAAGTTTTTTGGCGCGGCTCTCCAGCACCAGATAACAGATAATGGCGACAAGCAGCGGCGCGAAGAAGTAAAGCATACGGTAGGCGAGCAGGGCGGCGATAATGGCGCCGTGGCTGACATGTTCGCCCGCCAGCAGGGCGATAAACACCGCCTCCAGCACGCCGATGCCTGCCGGAATGTGCACAATAACCCCGGCGATACTGCTCACGAGTAATACGCCCAGCACAAAGAAGTAGTTCACCTGCTGGCCGAGCAGCAGCCAGATAATCGCCCCCATCGCCATCCAGTTAGCGCTGGAGATGACCATCTGAACCAGAGCGAACTTCCACGACGGCAAGACCAGCTTTTGGCCTTTGATAGTGAGATGGCGACGCTTAGCGAACGCGCAAGCCCACAGGTAAAAGCCAATAAAAGCCAGCAACGCGATACCGATAATGCGCAGCGTGCTTTCATCGATATACCAGTGAGAAGGCAACTGCACCACGCCGATACTGAAAATCACCCCGCCAAGCAGGATATAACCAATCCAGTTGGTGGCGATACTCAGCGAGAATATGCGCGTAATAGTGCTGCCCGGCAGCCCAAGCCGCGAGTAAAGCCGGTAGCGCATCCCTACGCCGCCAACCCAGGTGCTGAGCGTCAGGTTAAAGGCATAACAGATAAACGACACCAGCATGACCTGTCTTTTGGCAAGCTTATGGCCGCAGTAAGCGCGTCCGAGCAGGTCATAAAAGCCATACAGCACATAGCTGACTATCACCAGCGCAACGGAGCTTAACAACGCGGTGCGGTTGTAATCGCGGATGACTTTCCACACCTCTTCCCAGTCCACTTTTTGCGCGTACAGCACAATCAGAACGGTAACGGCGATAAAAAACAGCCAGGTGAGGATCTTTTTCGCTTTACGCCATTTCGGATGTGATTTCGCCATCAGGGTTTCACTCCTGGATTCTCGGTCTCGACCCGGTCCTGGGTCTCGATTTCAGGTTGAACAGGCGGATTGACCAGCGCGAGACGCGGAGTGTGCGCAGGCAGCCAGCCGACCAGCGCCGGGAAGTGGCGCAAAAAGTGGAACGCCAGCACGCTTTTCGTCAGGTTCCACCAGGTGCGGCGCGGCATCATTGACTCATCAACCTGCTTGCAATCTTCACGAATAAGCCGGTTGAGGTTGTCGCGCAGCGTCTGGTTAAACTGGCGGTCGTGAATGATAAGGTTCGCCTCCAGGTTCAGGGAGAGGCTCAGCGGGTCGAGATTGCTGGAGCCGACCGTCGCCCAGTGGTCATCCATCAGCGCCACTTTGCCATGCAGCGGGCGGCGCAAATATTCAAATACCTGCACGCCGCCTTTCACCAGGTAGTTATAAAGCAGCCGCGCGCCTACTTTAACGATAGGCATATCTGGCTCACCCTGCACGATAAGCTTCACGCGTACCCCGCGCCGCGCCGCGTTGCGCATGGCGTGCAGCAGCCGGTAGCCAGGGAAGAAATAGGCGTTGGCGATGATCACCTCTTTCTTCGCGTTGGCGAGCATTTTCAGGTAATAACGTTCAATGTCGTCACGGTGTTCGTCGTTATCGCGCCAGACAAACAGCGCCTGCGCCTCGCCGGGCGTGGTGTTGTCCGCCGCCTGCTGGCGACGACGACGCCACCAGCGCCTGTTCTGTTCGTTTTCCGGCAGGTTGCTCAGCACAAACTGGTAGATATCCTGCACGACCGGGCCTTCCACCCGTACCGCGTAATCCTGTTTCGCCTCCGGGCCATAGTCCGACATGTGTTCGGCGGAGTAGTTAATGCCGCCGACAAAAGCCACCTCTTCGTCTACCACCACAATTTTGCGGTGCATACGGCGAAAGAGATTGGTGCGCATGCCAAACAGCGGTTTTCGCGGGTCGTAGTAGCGAAACACGACGCCTGCGGCGGTAAGCTCATTAACAAACTTATCGCTTAGGTCCGGCGAGCCGTAGCCGTCCAGCAACACTTCGATATTCACGCCGCGCTGCGCCGCGCGCAGGATCACCGCATGCAGCTTGCGGCCAACGTTGTCTTCAAACCAGATAAAGGTTTCGAGAAAAACTTTGCTTTTCGCTTTATCGATGGCGGAAAAAACCGCCGGGTAAAATTCATCCCCGTTTTCCAGCAATTGAATGCGGTTGCCATCACGCCAGGTCGGTTTCATAGATGGATCTCCACAGCCAGGGGGGCATGATCGGAAAGATGTCGCCAGGTACGCAGCGGCAGCGCGGTAGGCGCGCTGACGGTCGCGTTTTTAACGTAAATGCGATCGAGGCGCAGCAGCGGGAAGCTCACCGGAAAGGTGCGCGCCGGGCGGCCATAGGCCCGGGTAAACACCTCATCCAGCCCCGTATGCTGGTGCAAAAAGCGGTTCGCCTGCTGCCGCCAGTCGTTAAAATCGCCCGCCACCACTACCGGCTCGCCATCCGGCAGGCTGTTGACCAGCTCCGCCAGCATATTGAGCTGTTCCTGACGATGCGCTTCCTTCAGGCCCAGATGCACACAAATGACATGCAGCGTTTTATCAAACGAGGGGGGCGTTATCTGGCAGTGGAGCAATCCGCGCTTTTCATGCCCGTCCACGGACACATCGAGGTTCTCATACTGCTCAATAGGGAAACGGGAAAGCACCGCGTTGCCGTGATGGCCTTCGGGATAAACGGCGTTGCGCCCGTAGGCGTAGTCGCTCCACATGGTGTCGGCCAGAAACTCGTAGTGCGTGGTATCCGGCCAGTTCTCCACGTGCAGCGGATGCACCTCATGCGCGCCCATGACCTCCTGAAGGCAGACGATATCGGCGGAAACCGTCCTTACCGCGTCCCGTAGTTCCGGCAAAATAAAGCGCCGGTTAAAAGCGGTAAATCCCTTGTGTGTGTTAATGGTGAGCACTTTGAATGAAAATCGCTGTGTTTGCCCTGCCATGATTCTCCCGTCACGTTTCGCTGTCCTGTTGGAAATAAAGTGTAGTCTTAGTCACAAAAAGGTGCGGGCTTACGGAATTTTCCGTAAAGTGCGGTACTCTCAGTTATCAGTGAAAAATCCCGGAGGATGGAAGCCATGAGGTGGCAACAACAAATTCGCGTCGTAACGGGCCTGAGTTGCTGGCAGATTGTTCTGCATCTGGCGGTTATCGCCCTTCTTGTCGCTGGCTGGCTTAGCGGCTCGCTGGTGCATGTCGGGCTCGGTTTATGCCTGCTTTACGGCGTAACGGTGCTGCTGATGGTGATGCTGCAACGCCACCAGGAGGGCATCTGGCGCGACGTGGGCGACTTCCTCGAAGAGCTCACCACCACCTGGTATTTCGGCACGTCGCTTATCGCGCTGTGGCTGCTTTCCCGCGTGCTGCACAACAACTGGCTGCTGGCGCTGGCAGGCCTCGCCATGCTGGCGGGCCCGGCGCTGGTCTCGCTGCTGGTAAAAGAGCGCAAGCGCCACTCAGGCGATTTTGCGTCGAAACATCGCGTAGGCCGCTGATCCCGTCGTGGCCGCTATCGCCAGTAGCGGCCACAAACTCCGCCAGATAATCTCCAGGCTCGCATCCTTCAGGTAAATCGCCTTCGTAATATCAGTGAAGTGACGGATCGGGTTAACCCAGGTCAGGTTTTGCAGCCACACCGGCATGTTCTCTACCGGCGAGACATACCCGGAGAGCAAAATAGCCGGCATCATAAAGACAAACACGCCGATAAACGCCTGCTGCTGCGTGGAGCAGAGCGCCGAAATCAGCAGCCCGAAACCCACCAGCGAAAGCCCGTAAATCAGCATCGTAAAATAAAACAGCGCCAGCGAGCCGGAGAAGGGGATGTCATACCCCCAGATACCTGCGCCCAATACCACGGTGGCCTGAAAAGTGGCGACAATCAGCGCCGGCACGGCTTTGCCGACAAAAATCTGCCAGGTCGCCAGCGGCGAAACAAGCAGCTGGTCGAGCGTGCCCTGTTCGCGCTCCCGCGCCACCGAAAGCGAAGTGACGATCAGCACCCCGATAGTGGTTATCATGGCGATAAGCGAAGGCACCACGAACCATTTGTAATCAAGATTCGGGTTGTACCAGTTGCGCACCACCAGTTCGCTGTTGTTAGGCCTGGGTTTACCCTCCAGCAGCGCCAGTTGATAATCATTTACGATCTCCTGCACATAGTTGGCGGCGATCTGCGCGCTGTTGGAGTTGCGCCCGTCGAGGATGATTTGCAGCGTAGCCGGCTCCAGACGAGAGAGCTTGCGTGAGAAATCCGCCGGAAAGCGAATCAACAGCAGCGCCTTTTGCGTATCGAGAGTAGGGCGAATTTCCTGCGCGCTGTTGAGCATTTTCACTTCGCTGAAGGCTTTTGCGCGCGCGAAGCGCTGCGTAAGCTCAATGGAATGCGCGCCGTTGTCTTCGTTATAAATGGCGATGGTGGCGTTAGTTACTTCAAGCGTGGCGGCAAACGGGAACAGCAAGACCTGAATCACCACCGGCACGATAAGAATGGCGCGGGTCTGCGGCTCGCGCAGCAGCGACTGCATCTCTTTGCGGATAAGCGTCCATAAGCGATAAAACATCCTGCCTCCTTAATCGAGACGCCGTTTCGTCTTAAGCCAGGTCAGCCCGATAAACACCACGGCTGAGGCCACCAGAAAGAGCGTATTCATCACCAGCACCGCCGGAATATTCCCGGCCAGAAACAGGCTTTGCAGCGTGTTGACGAAATAGCGCGCCGGAATAATGTACGTCACCACGCGAATGGCGGCGGGCATGCTGTCTATCTGGAAAATAAATCCTGAAAGCATGACGGAAGGTAAAAACGCCGCGTTCAGCGCCACCTGGGCGGCGTTAAACTGGTTGCGGGTCAGCGTGGAGATAAGCAGCCCCATTCCCAGCGTGCTGAGCAAAAACAGGCTGGAGAACAGAAACAGCAGCAGCAAGGAGCCACGGTAAGGCACATCAAGAATAAACACGGAAACCAGCATGCAAAGCAGCATCGCCAGCATGCCAAGAAAGTAATAGGGGATAAGCTTGCACAGCAGCAGTTCCGTGCGCGTCACTTCTGTGGAAAGCAAGGCTTCCATGGTGCCGCGCTCCCATTCCCGCGCCACCACAAGCGAGGTAAGAATCGCCCCTATCACCGTCATGATAATGGTCACCGCGCCGGGGATAATAAAATGCTGGCTAATGGCGGCGGGGTTAAACCAGTAGCGCAACTGTACGTCGATAAGCGGTTCGAAGCTTTCGCCCCGGTCCTGCGCGCGCTGCGCCTGCCAGATTTGCCATATTCCCTGTAAATAACCCTGGACGAAGTTGGCGGTATTAGGCTCGCTGCCGTCGGTTATCACCTGCACGGGGGCGGTTTCGTTGCTGCGCGCCATGCGGGCGGCGAAGTCGTTTGGGATCACCACGATGCCGCGGATTTTCCCTCCCTGCATCAGGTCGACCAGCTGCTGGCGGTTGCTGCTGATGGTGGGCGCGATAAACGGCGACGCGCTGACGGCATGGGAAAAATCCAGCGCCTCTTCGCTGCGCTCTTCCAGCAGCACGCCGACGTGCAGACGGCTTGAATCCAGGTTAATGCCGTAGCCGAAGATAAAAAGCAGCAAAAGCGGAATGACCATGGCGATAAGCCAACTGCTTGGGTCGCGCAGAATTTGCCGCGTCTCTTTAACGCACAGCGCCCGCACGCGCCGCCAGGAAAACGCCTGAGAATGCGCGCTCATTTCGCATGCTCCTTATCCCATTGCTCTATCAGCCGGATGAACGCCTGCTCCATGGTCGGATCTTCCTGCTCGCTCTGCGCCGCCTGGCGCTTGAGGGCGTCCGGCGTGCCCTGGGCGATAAGCTGCCCGTGGTAGACCAGCCCGATGCGATCGCAGTACTCCGCCTCATCCATAAAATGGGTCGTCACCATCACCGTTACCCCTTTTTCCACCATGCTGTTGATGTGCAGCCAAAACTCGCGGCGGGTAAGCGGGTCTACGCCCGATGTCGGCTCATCCAGAAAGAGAATATCCGGCTCGTGCATTAACGAGCAGGCGAGCGCCAGCCGCTGTTTGAAGCCGAGCGGCAGGGCGTCGGTGGGCTGGCGGAAAATCGCGTTCAGGCCAAACGCCTCGCTCATGCTGGCGATTTTATCGTTCTGCGCCCGGCCGCGCAGGCCGTAAACGCCGGAGAAAAAGCGCAGGTTCTGTTCTACCGTCAGGTTGCCGTAAAGCGAAAACTTCTGCGCCATGTAGCCGAGATGCTGACGCGCTTTGCCGGAGCTGGTTTTGAGATCCATATCCAGCACCAGCGCTTTGCCCGACGTCGGCACCAGCAGGCCGCACATCATTTTGAAGGTTGTCGATTTGCCCGCGCCGTTTGGGCCGAGCAGCCCGAAAATTTCGCCGCGCCGCACGGTGAAGCTCACATCATCGGTGGCGGCGAAATCGCCGAACTTTTTCGTCAGATTGCGCGCTTCGATGACCGTTTCCCCCGCGTTGCCTTCCACGGTATGCAGAATGGCGCCGAGGGGCGACTCACGCGAACCGGCGCCGCCCAGCAGATCGATAAACGCGTCTTCAAAGCGGGGCGCGGTCTCTTCAAGGGTTATCCCGGGCAACGCCTGCCCGAGCGTCTCTGTCTTTGCGTTTTGGCGTAAAATCAGGCGCACCGAGCGCCCCTGAATCATGCCGTCGCTCACTTCCGGGCGCTTAAGCGCCTGCTGCAACAGCTGGCGATTGCCGACCGCGGCGCTGTTCATTAAAAAACTGCGGCCAGCCATCTGCTGCGTCAGTTTTTTCGGTTCGCCCTGGTAAAGCAGCTCCCCTTCGTTCATCAACAGCACGTCGCGACACTGCTCTGCTTCATCCAGATAAGAGGTGCTCCAGAGGATAAGCATCCCTTCGCCGGCCAGCTCATGCACCATCTGCCACAACTCGCGCCGCGAAATAGGGTCTACCCCCACGCCCGGTTCATCCAGCAGCAAGACCTTCGGCTGGCCCACCAGCGTACAGGCGAGGCCGAGTTTTTGCTTCATGCCGCCGGAAAGTTTGCCCGCCAGCCGCCCGGTAAAGGGCGCGAGCGCGGTAAATTCCAGCAGCCGGGCGAACGTTTCCCGGCGCGCTTCGCCGGTGACGCTGCGCAGATCGGCATACAGATTCAGGTTCTCAAGCACCGTTAAGTCTTCATAGAGGCCGAATTTTTGCGGCATATAGCCGAGCACGGCGTGCAAAGCATGGTCGTCGCGTACTGGATCCAGCCCCGCCACCTGCGCCTCGCCCTCATCCGGGCGCAAAAGCCCCGCCAGCATGCGCATAAGCGTGGTTTTTCCGGCGCCGTCCGGCCCCACAAGACCCGTCACGCCGCCCGGCCGGATTTGCGCATCCAGCCTGGCGACAGCGGGTTTTTCCATCCCCGCAAAGCGTTTCACCAGCCCGTGCAGGCGAATGGCGTTCTCAGCGGCGTTCATCGCGCGCTCCGTCGCTGAAGGCGATGGTCACCGGCATCCCCTGGCGCAGCGCGCCATCCGCATCGGCGACAATAATGCGCAGGCGATAAACGAGATCGGTGCGCAGGTCCGGCGTTTCCACGGTTTTTGGCGTGAACTCGGCGGTGGGGGAGACAAAGCCGATTTTGCCGTGGTAAGGCTTGTCGGGACGGCTGTCGGTGTAAATCAACACGTCGCGCCCCGGCTGCGCCTGGCTCAGGTTTACCTCATCGACATAGGCGCGCACCCAGACCGGATGCGTCAGCGAAACGGTCAGCACGGCGCCGCCTGCGTTCAGCATGGTGCCAGGCTCCACGGCGCGCGTCAGCAGTACGCCGTCGGAAGGGGAGAGCAGTTGCGTGTCTTGCAGGTCAAGTTTCGCCTGGGCGAGCTGCGCCTGCGCCTGTTGCAGGCTTGCCTTTGCCTGGGCTATCTCCTGTGGACGGTTGCCGGCGCGAAACTGGCTTAGCTTATCCTGCGCCGATTTCAGTTGCGCCTGGGCCTGGTCGCGGGTGGAGCGGGCGTTTTCCAGGTCATTGGCGGAAATCACGCGGCTTTGCCACAGCCCCTGCTGGCGCTGTAAAAAGTTTTGCGCGTAGTCGTAGGCGGCCTGCGCCTGGCGCACCGCCGCGGCGGCCTGCGCTATCTCTTCTGCGCGATAGCCTTCCATCACCAGGTCATATTTCGCCTGGGCGGTGGCGACATTGGCTTCTGCCTGCAACAGCGCGTTTTCGTAAGGCGCTTTATCCAGTTCGCCCAGTTTTTGCCCGGCTTTTACCGTGTCGCCTTCGTCCACCGCCAGCGCGTTAAGCCGCCCGCCAACGCGAAAGCTTAAGTTCACGGTGCGGATATCGACGTTGCCATACAGCGTAAGCGTCTCAGGGTGGCGGCTTTCGTACCAGCGCCAGCCTCCCCAGGCCGCTGCCAGCGCCGCCAGCACGATTAACGCAAGCCACAACGGCTTTTTGTTTTTCATGGTTTCTCTCCTTGCGTCAGACCCAGCAGGATCCAGTCGATATGGCGCGCCACCACCCGGTGAATGCTCGCCGCTTTCTCTTCGTCAAACTGCGACCAGCCTGCGCGCAGCAAAATGGTTTCCCGGCCGAGGCGAAAAGCGAGAATTTCGCCAAGCAGCGCGTGGGTATGCAAAATGGTTTCTGTCGCCTGCGCGTCGCAGCCGGTATAGCGGGCAATCAGCCGGGTAAGATGCTCATGCAGCGGGGCGATCACCTGCGTATGCACTAACTGGTAAGCGGCGGTCGGCGAGAGCTGCTCGCGGGAGATAAATTTGCTGATGTTGAGCGTGTCATCGGCGGTAAGCAGGCGGATCATCTGGCGGCAGGCGTCGTCTATCAGGGCGCGAATCGCGGCTTTATCCGGCGACGGCTCGCGGAGCAGCGCATCGGCGGCCTCGGCCTGTGGATGAAAGTTGCGGCTGATGAAGTCCGCTATCCACTGCGCTGAAGCCATATAAAGATCTTCCTTCGAGCCGAAATAATAGGTGATGGCGGCGATGTTTTGCCCGGCAGCGGCGGCGATGTCGCGTGTTGTCGCATGCAGGCCATACTCGCCGAACTGGGCGATGGCGGCGGCGATAAGCTGGTTTCGCGCCTGCTCGCCGCGCAGGGTTGAAGGGGAAGATGCGCTATTCATCGAACACCATAAAGTTAATCAATCGATTGATTAAGTTTATGCTTATCTTTTAACCGCGCCAGAGCGCCAGTAAATTATTTTGCAAAGCCGGGCGAATGTGAGAATTTATGCGGCGCCTCACAAAAACTGCTACACTCCGCCCCTTCACGACATTGTGGTTTGTGTCCCGCTCCGGCCAGACGGCCATTCGACTCCCTGAAACTACACCCTCTGCGGTCGGGACGAGTCAGGATTAAATATGTCTTTCGATTCACTTGGTTTAAGCCAGGAAATTCTTCGCGCGGTTGCCGAACAGGGCTACCACGAACCGACCCCTATCCAGCGCCAGGCGATCCCTGTCGTGCTGTCCGGCCGCGATCTGATGGCGAGCGCCCAGACCGGCACCGGTAAAACGGCGGGCTTTACGCTGCCGCTGCTGCAACGTCTTACCCAGAACGAACCGCACGCCAGGGGCCGTCGCCCGGTGCGCGCGCTGATCCTCACCCCAACCCGCGAGCTGGCAGCGCAGGTGGGCGAAAACGTTCGCGATTACAGTAAATACCTTGATATCCGCTCGCTGGTGGTGTTTGGCGGCGTCAGCATTAACCCGCAGATGATGAAGCTGCGCGGCGGCGTTGACGTGCTGGTGGCGACGCCGGGCCGTCTGCTCGACCTCGAACACCAGAACGCGGTAAACCTGAGCCATGTGGAAATTCTCGTGCTCGACGAGGCGGACCGCATGCTCGACATGGGCTTTATCCACGACATCCGCCGCGTGCTGGCGAAGCTGCCGGCGAAGCGCCAGAACCTGCTTTTCTCCGCCACCTTCTCCGACGACATTAAAGCGCTGGCGGAAAAGCTGCTGCATAACCCGGAAGAAGTGGAAGTGGCTCGCCGCAATACCGCTTCTGAACAGGTTTCGCAGCAGGTGCACTTCGTTGATAAGAAACGCAAGCGGGAGCTGCTCTCTTATCTTATCGGCAAAGAGAACTGGGAGCAGGTGCTGGTCTTTACCCGCACCAAGCATGGCGCTAACCACCTCGCCGAACAGCTGAACAAAGACGGCATTCGCTCCGCCGCCATTCACGGCAATAAAAGCCAGGGCGCGCGCACCCGGGCGCTGGCGGACTTTAAGTCCGGCGACCTGCGTGTACTGGTGGCGACCGATATCGCCGCCCGCGGTCTGGATATTGAAGAGCTGCCGCACGTGGTGAACTACGAGCTGCCGAACGTGCCGGAAGATTACGTGCACCGCATCGGCCGTACCGGCCGCGCTGCCGCCACCGGCGAAGCGCTGTCGCTGGTTTGCGTCGACGAGCATAAACTGCTGCGCGATATCGAACGCCTGCTCAAGCGTGAAATTCCGCGCCTGGCCATTCCGGGCTTTGAGCCGGACCCGAGCATTAAAGCGGAGCCTATCGTCAATGGTCGCCAGCAGCAGCGCGGCGGTCGTGGACAGGGCGGCGGCCGCGGTCAGCAGCAGCGCCGCGAAGGCGGAGAAAACGCGAAGCCCGCAGGCGAGCGCCCGCGTCGCCCGCAGGGTGACAATGCGAAGCCCGCAGGCGATCGTCCGCGTCGCCAGAGCGCAGAAGGAAAGCCCGCAGGCGATCGCCCGCGTCGCCTTGGCGATAACGGCGCGCGTACCGGCGGCGAAGGCGCCCGTCGTCGTCGCGCGCCGCGCAAACCGTCCGGCGAATAATTGCCAGACGTTGCCAGTCCGCTGCGGGGTAGCTAACATACCCCGCAGTCTGTTTTGCGAGCCTCCCTCATGATCGATAAACACTCCACGGTTCCGGTGTACCTCCAGCTTGAAGCTTTCCTGACGGCGCAAATCCAGTCCGGCGCGCTGAAGCCTGGCGACGCGCTGCCTTCTGAAATGGCGCTCTGCCAGCAGTTTGGCATTGCCCGCATGACGGCGCGCAAAGCGGTGGATTACCTGGTGCGCCAGGGCAAAGTGGAGCGTCGTCGGGGGCAGGGAACCTTTGTCGCCGAAGAGAAAGCGCCGCTGCGCATTGCGCTGCCGCTGGATCGCCATCTTACCTCCAGCGAAGCGATAACCGCCCTGAACGAACCTGTGGTTAACCGGCTTATCTGCCTTGAGCGCCAGGCCGCAAGCCGCGAGCTTGCCGGACAGCTCGGCATCCGCGCGGGCGACGAGGTGTGGTTTATGGAGCGTTTGCGACTGGTGGGCGAAGTGCCTTTCGTCTTTGAACAATCCTGGATGGTGTGCGATCTCTTCCCTGATCTGAGCGCGGCGGATCTGAACGCATCGAAATACGCTTATATCAGCCGTAAAGGTTTCCACGTTGCCCGCAGTGAAAAGCAAATTCGCGCCGAACTGCCTGCCCAGCGGGTGCGCGATATGCTCGGCATAAAACGCGAAGAGCCTGTGCTGCACGCCACCTCGCTTGCCTGGCTTAGCGCCGGACGCCCCTTCGAAGTCTCTGAAATCTATTACAACCAGCAGCATTACGTTTTCACTATCACCGCTGAACGTCCCTGACCTTTACCCCGCCGACTTGTGACCCGCTTCATGTTCTCAGCTTACTTGTATAGACAACTATACAAGTAAGGGCGTTATACTCCCTGCATGCGTTGAGCCTCTTTCCACTATTCAGGGATAAGCATATGAGTCGTGCAGGCGAGTTTGTTCAGGATTTGGGTAAGGCATTGATGATGCCCATTTCGGTTATCGCCGCAGCGGGGATCTTTTTAGGTCTGGCTGCGGCGCTGCAAAACCCGGCTATCGTGGGCGAAGGGATGATTCATGCCCAGGCGATGCAGCAGGTGATTGGGTTTATCCGTAAAGTCGCAGGGGCGTTGTTCGCCAACCTGCCGTTGCTGTTCGCCATTGCCGCCGCCGTCGGGCTGGCGCGTGATGAAAAGCCTACCGCCGCGCTTGCCGCCGTGATCGGCTTTATCACCTTGCATGTGGGGGTTAACTTCAGCCTTACCGCGCAGGGACTCACGCCAGAGACCACCTCGGTAAGCGCGTTTATGGCCAAAGGCTATAGCCAGACGGAAGCGGTGATGTATGCCGCCGAGTTTGCCAATACGCTTGGCATTTTTTCTTATCAGATGAGCGTGCTGGGCGGGGGGGTCGCCGGGATCGTCACGGTATTGCTGCACAACCGCTTCTATACCATTCAGCTTCCTGCGGCTATCGCCTATTTCGGCGGTCGCCGTTTTGTTCCCATCATCACCGTTATCGTTTTGCCTGTCGTCGGGCTGGCGCTCTCTTTTATCTGGCCGCTGATCGCCGGAGCGATTATTCGGCTGGGCGAGTTTATCGGCCAGTCCGGCGCGGTGGGCACCTTTTTCTATGCGTTAACCGAACGCATTCTGATCCCAACCGGTCTGCACCACATTCTTAATGAAACCGTACGTTTTACGCCGGTGGGCGGCATGGTGCATGTGGATAACGAAAGCATTATCGGCGCGCTGAGCATTTTTAACTTCGCGCTGGCCCACCCGGGAGAGCTTGCGGATAACGTTGTGCGCGAAGCCACGCGCTTTCTCGCGCAGGGTAAAATTCCGGTGATGATGTTTGGCCTGCCCGCCGCGGCGCTGGCGATTTACCGCTGCGCGAAGCCGGAACACAAGCAGCGCGTTAAAGCGCTGATGATGGCGGGGGCGCTCGCCTCTTTTACCACTGGCATTACCGAGCCGCTGGAGTTCAGCTTTATCTTCGTCTCGCCGCTGTTGTTTATCTTCCATGCCGTGATGACGGGCCTGTCGTTCGCCCTTTCGCAACTGCTGGGCGTAATGATTGGCAACGTACAGGGCGGCCTCATCGACTTTATCGTCTTCGGCGTGCTTGGCGGCGCCAAAACGGCCTGGTGGTTCAGCCTGATGCTCGGCGCCATCTGGTTCCCGGTTTATTACTTCACTTTCCGGTTCATCATTCTGCGCACCAACGCCCGTACGCCCGGACGGGAAGAAACGCGCGACGCGCCTGAGGCGGCGCTGGCGGGCGCGGGCAATGGCGAAACCGCGCTCATCATTGAGGGGCTGGGCGGGCGCGACAACATCAAAGCGGTGGACTGCTGCTTCACCCGGCTTCGCGTGAAAGTGGCGGATATGCAAAAAGTGCAGGAACCCGCCCTTAAGCAGAGCGGCGCCAGCGGCATTATCCGCGCCACGCAGAATGATATTCAGGTTATCTATGGGCCGCAGGTGGAAAGCATCGCCACAGCGGTAAAACAAAATCTACTCGTCCAACAGTCGTAAGAGAGCCGTAACATGAAAAAAACCTTCAACATTGTTTTAGTCGGTGGCGGATCCACCTGGACGCCAGGATTGCTGAAAGCGCTGTGCAAGCTCAAATCGCGCCTGCCGCTCAATAAGCTGGTGATGTTCGACGTCAATGCCGAACGCCAGGCGGTAATCGGCGAGTATGCCAAAGTCCTGTTTCGTGAAGAGTATCCGGAAGTGAACTTCACTTACACGACGGATAAAGACGAGGCGCTGCGCGACATGGACTTCATCTTCTGCCAGATGCGTACCGGCGGCTACGCCATGCGCGAAAAAGATGAAAAGATCCCGCTGAGCCTTGGGGTGATTGGCCAGGAGACCTGCGGCCCGGGCGGTTTCGCCTACGGCATGCGCTCTATCGGCGATATGATCGCGCTGGTGAACGACGTGCGCGAACGCTCGCCGGATGCCTGGATCCTGAACTACACCAACCCGGCGGCTATCGTTGCCGACGCCCTGAAAAAAGTTTTTCCGCAAGATGAGCGCATCATCAACATTTGCGACCAGCCGGTAAACCTGCTGCGCTCTTACGGTCGTTTGCTGGGGCGCGACCCGGAAACCTTCGACCCGGTCTATTTCGGCCTTAACCACTTCGGCTGGTTTACCCATCTCTATGATGAAACGGGCCAGGATCTGGTGCCGGAGCTGAAGGCGATTATTTCCAATAACGGCTTTAAGCCGGTGGATGCCGAGCAGCGCGACGCCTCCTGGCTGGAGACCTACGCCACCGTGGCCGACATGCTTAATGATTTCCCCGATTATTTGCCGAACACCTATTTACAGTACTACCTCTACCCGGATTACAAACTCAGCAAGCTCGACCCGAACTACACCCGCGCCAACGAAGTGATAAACGGCCGCGAGAAGCGCGTATTCGATGAATGCCGCACGGCAGTGGCGGAAGGCACCACCAAAAATGTCCATGTGGTGCATAACGACGCGCACGGCGACATGATTGTCGAACTGGCGGAATCCATCGCCTTTAACCTGAAGAAGAAATTCATCGTGATGGTGGAAAACAACGGGCTGGTGGCGAACCTGGATGACGACGTGATGGTGGAAGTGGCGGCTGAAATGGGCGCTAATGGCCCGCGTCCGTTCGGCGTTGGCAAAATACCGACCTTCTACAAAGGGATGATTGAGCAGCAGTTCGCCTATGAACGGTTAACGGTGGAGGCGTATCTGGAAGGTTCTTATACCAAAGCGCTGATGGCGCTGACGCTCAACCGCACGGTCGTGGATGCGAAAAAAGCGCGTAAGGTGCTGGATGCGCTGATTGAAGCGAATAAGCAATACTGGCCTGCGTTAAAGTAACCGGCTTACTACCGGGGTCAGAAACAGGGATACGGTATCAGGCTTTGCGGTTTAGCGCGCAAAGCCTGACGGCGCGGCGGGCAAAAAAGGTTTCAGCCGCGCCGAAAAAAGTGCCACAATAGTGGCTGTTTATACAGTATCTGGTTTCCCCTCATGGCCCTCTCTGGCACGCAAAAAACGCAAATCGCCGCCTGGTATAAGGCGTTACAGCAGCAGATCCCGGACTTTATTCCGCGCCCCCCGCAGCGGCAGATGATTGCCGAAGTGGCGAAAACGCTGGGCGGCGACGAAGGGCGGCATCTGGCTATCGAGGCGCCGACCGGCGTCGGGAAAACCCTCTCTTACCTTATTCCCGGCATCGCTATCGCCCGCGACGAGCAAAAAACGCTGGTGGTGAGTACGGCGAACGTGGCGTTGCAGGATCAGATCTACAGCAAAGATTTGCCGCTGCTGCGCAAAATCATCCCCGAGCTGAAATTCACCGCCGCCTTCGGGCGTGGGCGCTACGTCTGCCCGCGCAACCTTGCGGCGCTTTCAACCGACGCCGCCGCGCAGGGCGACCTGCTGGCGTTTCTTGACGATGAGCTGACGCCCAACAGCAAAGAGGAGCAGCAGCGCTGCGCGAAGCTTAAGACAGACCTCGACAGCTATAAATGGGATGGCCTGCGCGACCACACCGACCAGGCAATAGACGACGCGCTCTGGGCGCGCCTCAGCACAGATAAAGCGAGCTGCCTTAACCGCAACTGCCATTACTACCGCGAATGCCCGTTTTTTGTGGCCCGCCGCGAAATTCAGGAGGCGGAAGTGGTGGTCGCCAACCATGCGCTGGTGATGGCGGCGATGGAGAGCGAGTCAGTATTGCCGGAGCCGAAAAACCTGCTGCTGGTGCTGGATGAAGGCCACCATCTGCCCGACGTCGCCCGCGATGCGCTGGAGATGAGCGCGGAGATCACCGCGCCCTGGACGCGGCTGCAACTCGATCTCTTCTGCAAGCTGGTCGCCACCTGCATGGAGCAGTTCCGCCCGAAAACCGTGCCGCCGCTGGCGGTGCCGGAACGTCTGGCGGACCATTGCGAGCAGGTTTATGAGCTTATCGCTTCCCTTAACCGCATCCTTGCGCTTTACCTGCCGCCGACGGATGAGAGTGAGTTCCGTTTTCCCATGGGCGAACTGCCGGAAGAGGTGATGACGATTTGCCAGCAGTTGGCGAAGCTGACGGAAACGCTGCGCGGCCTGGCGGAGCTATTCTTAAACGATCTGAGCGAGAAAACCGGCAGCCACGACGTGGTGCGCCTGCACCGGGTGCTGTTGCAGATGAACCGGGCGCTGGGCCACTTCGAGGCGCAAAGCAAGCTGTGGCGGCTTTCCGCCATGGCGCAGGCTTCCGGCGCGCCGGTCACCAAATGGGTAACGCGAGAAACCCGCGACGGGCAGCCGCATATTTTCTTCCACTGCGTCGGTATCCGCGTCAGCGATCAGCTGGAAAAGCTTATCTGGCGGCAGGTGCCGCATGTGGTGGTCACCTCCGCCACGCTGCGCTCGCTGAACAGCTTCAACCGTTTGCAGGAGATGAGCGGGCTGAAAGAGAAGGCGGGGGACAGGTTTATCAGCCTTGATTCGCCCTTCAACCATATCGAACAGGGCAAAATTGTGATCCCGCGCCTGAAGCACGAGCCGCTGATGGAGCACGAAGCACAGCACCTTGCCGAAATGGCCGCCTTTTTCCGCGCCGAGCTGGCGAAGGGCGAGCATAAAGGCATGCTGGTGCTGTTTGCCAGCAACCGGGCGATGCAAACCTTTTTAAGCTTTGTGCCCGACCTGCGCCTGGCGCTGCTGGTACAGGGCGACCAGCCGCGCTACCGGCTGGTGGAGTTGCACCGCAAGCGGGTGGAGCAGGGTGAAACCAGCGTGCTGGTAGGGCTACAGTCTTTCGCTGAGGGGCTTGATTTAAAAGGCGAGCTGTTAAGCCAGGTGCATATCCATAAAATCGCTTTCCCGCCGGTGGACAGCCCGGTGGTGGTGACGGAAGGAGAGTGGCTGAAAAGCCTCAACCGCTATCCTTTTGAAGTGCAGAGCCTGCCCGCCGCCTCGTTTAACCTCATCCAGCAGGTCGGCAGGCTTATCCGCAGCCACGCCTGCTGGGGCGAAGTGGTGATTTACGACCGTCGTCTGCTCTCGAAAAGCTATGGCAAGCGTCTGCTGGACGCGTTGCCGGTATTTCCCATTGAGCAGCCCGACGCGCCGGAGGTCAAAAAAACGGCGGGGGCGAAAAAGCCTGCCGCCGCGCGCAAAGGCGCAGCGGCAAAGCGGCGAAAAGCTTACTGATACGTAAAGGTGACCAGCAAGGTGCTTAAAAAGGTTCCCGCCTTCATCGTCTGGCTGGTTCGCAGATAGCGGGCGCTCAGTTCATCGGTGGCGCTGTGCTCAAGAGGGTCGACCATTTCAATAAGCGGCGAGCTGTTCGGCATAATATAAATTGACGTTTTATCGTTCTTTACCTGTAACCCCAGCCCCTCTCCCGTGCCGCTGTTCAGAAAAGTATTCAAGCCGTTGGGATCCGTCTCGCCGTTGAAAGTGGCGTTGACCATGGTAACGGATTCGGGGCAATTTTTAATATCCAGCGTAAAAGGCACCCAGGGGCCACGGTCGTTGATGTCGGGGTAATCGGCGGTAAGCGCTTCGCCCATCTCCACCGTCTTGTTCTGGCTTGCCGCGTCCACCACGCAGGTGCTGGCGGTGATCGAGCCGGTAAGCTGAACGGTAATATCCACGGCCAGCAGCGGGCAGGTAACAACCAGCGTTAACAACGCGATAAGAAATTTCATCGTCATCGCCTTATCGGTAGGCCACGGTGATGGTGAACACGCTGTTGGCCACCCCTGGCGTCACGCTGCTGGCGATCTGGTAATACTGGACGGCGAAAAGCATATTCAGCGTGCCATTCTCCTGGGTTATCTCTCCCACTTTGGTATATTGCCCAAAGTTGGTATCCTGGCCGCCCGTCAATACCTTCACCCCGATGCCTGTGGCCACTCCCGGCTCTTGCGTAAGCTTAATGGTTGAGGTGCTGCCGCTGTCGTAGCCGTTTGCGCTCGCCACCTTAACGCCCACCTCCACCGTGTTGTCGCAGGTGGCGCTGATAATAAAGTTTTTCCAGTTAGTATGGCTGCCGACGCCGGTAAATTGTGAAACCGTAAAATCGCCGAGCGTGATGTTCAGGCTTTGCGGACTAACGGAACACGTCACCATTTTAAACGTCACGTTGCCGGCATAGGAGATGGTGTTGGGCGCGCCAATCGGGGCGCGGCCAAAGACGCCGATACCAAACTGGGTTTGCGACTGCTGCAATGTGCCCGGCCTGATGTCTTCGGAAATTTTTACCAGCGCCAGCGTGACGTTAAAGTTATAGCTATTTTGCCCATCGCTGGAGACATAGCCGAGGGGCGTATTGCGGGTGTCGCAGCTCACGCCGCCGCCAATAATGCGCTGCCCTTTATCGTTAATCAGGGCGATGCCGATCCCCGCCACGCCGGTGTGGTAAACGCCGGGAAAGCCCGCCACCTCGCCGCCGTTGCCGTAGTAGCAGCCGATAATCACCATGCCTGAATAATTCTCGGCGCAGGAGCCGTGAATATTTACCGTTTCATCGCTGCCGGGGATTATCGAGCCTACCGGCAAATCGCTGGTCACCGCGGTAGAGGCGATGGCGATGGTGTAGGGCATCATCGGCGCGGTGCAGGCCGCTTTGGCGTGCGGCATAAATAAGAGGCCGCCAGCCAGCGCCAGCAGCGTGCAGAAATAATGAATGGCTCGCATAGTCAATATTCTCGTCACCGCGTCAGTCGCACTGCGCGGAAAGGTTAATAAACGGGTTGTCAGCCTGCGCCGCAGGCAGGGTCCAGCTGGCTTCGCAGCGCTGGTCAGGGCGACTACCCCAGCTCACCCGCAGGGTGCCCTGCGGCTTCACGCCGGTCAGGTAGACCTGGCCGTCCTCTCCGACGATAAACGCTTCCGGCTCCCCGGCCTGGCTGGCGGTCGCGCCAAACGGCACCGGCATGCCGTCCGCCCGCCGCAGCGTCATCAGCACGCGCTCGCCCACGCGGGTATCAAAACTGGCGCGCACTACGGCGCCGCGGGTCGGCGTTACGGTCTGTACGGCCTGGGTGACGTCGGCGTCGCCAGGCAAGGTTTCGGTATCCAGCGCCACCGTGTTGCGGCGATACGGGCTGATAAAAGGCACGATGGTGTAGCCCCGGCCATCGGTTTTTACCCCGGTCTGGTTGCTGATGGCGGTGTCGTGCGTGCCGGGCGCCGCTACCAGCGCTACCGTTTCCCCAAGCGGCTGGCCGAAGGTGACGCCGCCGGCATGGGCGATGATCCCGCCCTGCACGCCGTAGCTAAGCTGCCGCTGGCTGCTGTCCTGGCTGTAGCCCGCGCTCAGCTCGCCGTAAGCCGCTTTGTAGTCGGCGTTAAGCGAGGTGCTTTGCGAGGCGCCATCGCTGCCGCGGCTCTGCTGCACGCTCCAGTTGAGGCTGTTATCCGCAAGCGCCGTGCCGTTGAGGCCGATATTTTGCGTGGTTCCCTGTTTGCTCTGGCTCTGGTTGTAGCTCGCCCAGGTATTGGGCAGCCAGCGCTCCAGCGGCACCGACAGGCTTAATGAGACGATCCGCTCGCTCTCCATCTCGCGCTCGCCGCTTTGCATGGCGTTGCGGTTCAGGCTGTAGTTAAGCGAATAGCTAATTCCGCGCCAGCTGTTGTTGTAGCCCAGGCTGAGCGAGGCCATCGCCTGCGGGCTGTTCCAGTAGGTCTCTTTCACCAGGCTTGCGTTAAGCGAACCCAGCGCATCGCCAAGCGGCTGGTCGATGGTCAGCTCTTCGCGGCTGCGCCGACGCGCCGGGGCGGTCCACAGGTTGTCAGAACGCCTGGCGTCGAAAACGTCCTGCATGGCGTAATAGCCCGCCGTGTTGTAGCGATAGCCTGCGACCGAGAGCGTGGTATCGGTGAGCGCAAAATTTTTGCTGTAGCGCGCCCGCCAGGAGCGACCTTCCCGCGTCTCGCCCGTAGAAAAGCGGGAGGCGGCGTTGGTCACATCCAGCGACAGCGCGCCGAAATCTCCCGCGTTTTTACCGATACCCAGCGCCAGCGCGTGGTAAGGCTGGCTTGCCTGCACACCGCCATAAAGCGTAAAGCCGTGCGGCAGGCCGTAAATCGCCGTGCCCTGGAGAAAGGGCGTCGGCACTACCTGATCGTCATACGACCGGTAGCGGCCGCCGGTGAGGCTGTATTTTAAGCGTCCCTCGCGCTGCAATACCGGCACGGAAGCGTAGGGCACCACGAAGTGCTGTTCGCTGCCGTCAGTCTCTTTTACCGTCACGTAGAGATCGCCGCTGCCGCCGCTGGGGTAGAGATCGTTAATCTCAAACGCGCCGGGGGCGACGCTGTTCTGGTAAATGAGGTAGCCGTTCTGGCGGATCGTCACCTGGGCGTTGCTGCGGGCGATGCCGCGTACCACCGGGGCGTAACCGCGCAGGCTGTCCGGCAACATTTCATCGTCTGAAGCGAGCTGCGCGCCGGTAAACGGAACGCTGTCGAACACATCCGCCGGGGCGTTGCTTTGCCCGAGCGTAAGCTCGCTTTTCAGCGACAGGATGTCGCGCTGCGCGTAGGTGTAAACCGGGGAAAAATCCGTTTGCGTTCCCTGTGCGGTTTCGTTGCGGCTCCAGGTAGAGTAGTTGCGAAAGCGCCACGGCCCGATGTTGACGCCGGGGCGCAGGTTTGCATAAAGGCTGCTGCTGTCGGCCGCGTCCGCCGTCAGCGCTTTCTGCTGGCTGCCGTTGAGGCTGTAGTTAAACAACAGCGCGGTAATGCCTTCGTCAAACTCTTCCTGCGGCACATAGCCGCGCGGCACGTCGCCCAGCGCGCTCTGCGGAATGCTGAGCAGTAGCTGCTGCTGGCTGATTTTAAAACTGGCGCTGGCGGACGGGATGGCCGACAGGTCGGCGCACTCGGCCGGTTCGCGCAGCGCCGGAAATTTATCCGTCTGCACGCCAAGGCTTTTCAGATCGTCCGTCGACAGGCAGGGCTGTAATGCGCTGCTGCCGTCGGGCGCGGTTTTTAGCGTAAAGACCACTTCGCGGGAATCGATACGGTTATTATTTACGTAAATCTCAACGCGATATTTTCCCGGCGCCTGGCCGGGGCCGTTTTCATAAAGCGAGAGATCGGTTTTTCCCTGGTTCGGGTTATCAATATCCAGCAGCGCCGGATTAAAATAATCCTCTGCCCGCGTTTGCCCTGTTGATAAGCCCGCGCAAATGCAGGATATCAATAAGGCGAGATGGCGGGCGCGCAAACGCGCTGACCGTCGGGCTTTATTGAGGATCATAATAATTACCAGATTAGTGATGGAATAGAGTCAGGGTAAAATTACCCGTTCTGCGACCAGCTCTTACTCACGGCGCCATAATCATTAATAATTTTCCAGGAAACCGAATTAAGGCTGGCGCTGCTTTTTAAAGGAAAGCGGCTTTCCCCTTTTGGCACTGCATAATTCACGTCGCTGACTTTATTGCCATTAACCGTGACGCTGTAGAAATTCATATAAAAGGGAGTGGGGTTTTCAACCACCAGCGTATTTCCCTCTTTGCGCCAGTGTAATTTATCGGCTGCCTCTTCAGGCTTGCCTGAAATTCCGTGCGGACGGTAAATTAATTTAATCCGCGTTTTAATGGCGATTTGCAGGCTATTAACGCTTTCCATTTTTTTGGCCGAGGGGATCGCTTTAACGTTAAGCCAGTAGAGCGACTCGCGGTCTTCCGGCAGGGTGCCGCCAGTACGCACCACGCGCAGCGTGTTATCCTGGTGCGCCTCCATGCGGAACAGGGGCGGCGTAACCATAAAGGGCGCCTTTTCCCCGCCCTGTTCGTCGCTGTCTACCCAGGACTGGAGCAGGTAATTAATATCATCGTTATTGACGACCGAAATTGGCGCCTCTTTTTTATCACCGTTATAAACAAGACGCGTGCCGCCAACCACAACGCCAGCCTGCGCTGCTGTCGCAGCCATTAATAATGTAGAGACAATAACTATTTTACGCATGGTGAATTCCACTTAATTTAATTAAGGCTATTAACTACCGGGCGATAGTTAATAGCCCGAGGAGGGAGTTTAGTTATAGGCAACCGTAAAGGTTGATGAAGCGTTGGCCGTGCCTGCCGTCACCGTGGCGTCGGTCTGAATATAACGCGCGCCGAAGGTCAGGTTATTTGTCGTGGTGCCTGTTGTCAGCGCATAATCCGCCGAGGCGGTATACAGATTTAACGGCGCGCCGGTGGAGTCCAGCAACTGGACGCCTACGCCGGCGGCCACGCCGGTACCGGCGGTCAGCGCCAGGACATTGGTATTACTGGTGTCTGCCGTGCCGCCAAAGGTAATAGAAGCTTTAGTAACGGTTACCGGGCAGTTTTTTAGCTGCAACGAAAATGTCGTGCTGTTTGCCGAGGAGCCTACGCCAGTAAACACAGTTTTAGATATTTTACCTAAATCCACGGTCAGCGGGCTGCTCTGGGTATTCACCACGTCACAGCCGGATTCAAGTATTTCGCCGGTAAAGTTGACCTGGCCTTCACCCGTTGTCACCGCGAACGATGACGCAGAGCAGCATGCCATTCCGGCAACGGCGGTAGTTAACAAAATTCTTTTCATCATTAATCCTGAATAAAGAGATGAACTGCACCTTAAATATTTAAGGCATGAATTGTTTCGCTGCTAAATATGCCGTTATGAGGATTAATGCACAATTTATGAACGCTTAATCATTCTTTTAGTGAATACTTATTACGTTAATGAAGTGTTGATTAATACGCATTTATTACGTGCATAATAAAGCGAGTAATGATGCAGTCGCTTGTGATATAAGACTTTTATCGCGCATCAGAAAAAAAGCAGGTTAAATGCCAGCGCTGCGAAAGGTCAGAACGTTGCGCTGGAATCATTGATTGGGTCTATATTCAGGCTGTGAGACAGAGGAGAGAACGATGGATTACCGTGCGATTATCAAAGAGGTTGGCCGGGGGAAGAATCACGCCCGGGATCTTGATTTCGATGCTGCCCGCAGCCTTTACCATCACATGCTGAATGGCGACGTGCCGGAGCTGGAGATGGGCGCTATCCTTATTGCGCTGCGCATTAAAGGGGAAGGCGAGGCGGAAATGAGCGGTTTTTACGAGGCGATGCAGCAGCATATGATGCGCCTGACGCCGCCCGTCGCCAAACCGATGCCCATTGTTATTCCAAGCTATAACGGCGCGCGCAAGCAGGCGAACCTGACGCCGCTGCTGGCGATGCTGTTAAGCCGCCTCGGCTTTCCGGTGGTAGTGCATGGCGTAAGCGAAGATCCAACGCGGGTGCTGACGGAAACCATTTTTACCCTGATGGGCATCGAAGCCACCCATCATGCGGGCCAGGCGCAGGCGAAGCTTGAAGGTCCCCGCCCGGTTTATATCCCGATCAGCGCGCTTTGTCCGCCGCTGGAAAAACAGCTTGGCATGCGCTGGCGGCTCGGCGTTCGCAACAGCGCCCACACCCTGGCGAAGCTCGCCACGCCTTTTGCCGAAGCGGCCGCGCTGCGGCTTTCCAGCGTTTCGCATCCGGAATATGTCGGCAGAGTCGCCACCTTTTTTACCGATATCGGCGGGCGAGCGCTATTAATGCACGGCACCGAAGGGGAGGTTTACGCCAACCCGCAACGCTGCCCGCAAATGATGCTGATTAATGAGTCAGGCCAGCAGGTTCTGTGTGAACGCGAAACCGCCACGGACGCGGCGGCCTTGCTTGCGTCAAAAGAAGCGCAGGAGACGGCGCGCTGGACCGAACGCTGCGCCGCCGGGCTTGAGCCAGTGCCGGAGGCGATGAAAACGCAGCTCGCCTGCTGCCTGGTCGCCACGGGCGAGGCGGCGGACATGGAAGCGGCGCGCAAGAGAATTAACGAAACGTTCTGAGCGTAACGACGCCGTCAGGCGTCAGAATGACGAAGCCCGCCGAAAGGCGGGCTAAGCATGCGACGATTATTTATAGATGGTGGCGGTGCCGAACATATGATTTTCACCGCTGGCAGATTCCACAACATACGCCTTTGCCCCTTCCTGCCGCGCTTTTTCGGCAAGTTTCTCTTCAAGATCGTCCAGATTTCGGGCGCCTTGCGCAGATACGGTGCCTGCCGGGCGCAACTGTTGATTGTTATCCAGCAGTTGCGGAGCCGAAAACGCAGAAAAAGAGAGTGTGGCGAAAGCCAGACCGGCGCAGAGCGATAGCACATTTTTCATTTTGACCTCCTCCCGGGAGAGACGACAAGACACAACGTCAGCCATCTAAGTGTAGGAAGGGTATGAAACGCCATCGCCGCAAAAAATTGATGGTGAATAGCTTATTTTTTGAACGATATATCCTGAAGTTTTTTTACGCGAAGTTTTGAATAAAGGTTCTTTTATTTCAAGAGTTTGTTCTTGATGCATTCGTTGGCGAAAATAAAAAGCCCTGCGCGCTTCACAGACCTTTACAGGGATTTGCATTGGCGTCTGCAAAGCGCATTTTTTGGCGCGTTATTTGAATGGTGCGCAATAAGGAACCAGTCGTGGCGCTAGCGCAGCTGGCTGTCTTTAGAACCGCGGCGGTTATAGGGCGAAAAACGCTGGCGGTGATCATCCTGCTTTTGCTGGCAATTTACGCACAGGCGTACGCCGGGGATAGCCTTGCGACGCGCTTCGGGGATAGGTTCGTCGCACAACTCGCAAAACTCAAGGCTTTCGCCTGTCGGCAAGTCGCGACGCGCTCGCGCTACGGCATCTTCTACGGTGCTGTCGATTTGATCCTGGACCGCGCCGTCATTTGCCCAACCTGAAGCCATAAGACCTCCATAACGGTTAAACAGAGTGATAATTATAGCAAAATGCGGGGTGTTTGCAGGAAGAAGCCCGCCGCAGCGGGCTTTGCAGCGCGGTTAGCGGGCGTCGGGACGGACAAGATCGAAGCGTTGCGCTTCATCAATCGCATAGTAAGCGCTGGGGCCGCCAGCGCGTAAAACGGGCTGCGCTTTTGCCGTCTGGTAAATGCCGTTTTCCAGCAGCGCTTCATCAATGTGAACGGCGACCACTTCGCCCAGCACCAGCCAGCTGTCGATAAGATCGCCGTTTGCGCTGGTCAACTGAATGCACTGGGAGAGCCGGCATTCAAAATTCACCGGGCTTTCCGCCACGCGCGGGGCGTTAACCAGCCGCGACGGCGCAGGGGTTAACCCGGCGCGGGCAAATTCATCTTCGCCGCGGGGCAGGGAGGCGGAGGTTTCGTTCATCGGCACCGCCAGCGCGCGCGTGGTGAGGTTCCAGACAAACTCTTTGGTCTCGACAATATTCTGCACGCTGTCTTTCCAGCCGCTGCTGGCGAAGCCGATAATGGGCGGGCGGTAGTTAAAACAGTTAAAGAAACTGTACGGCGCCAGGTTGCGGTTTCCCTGCGCGTCAAGCGAGGCAATCCAGCCGATGGGGCGAGGGCCGACAATGGCGTTCAGCGGATCATGCGGCAGGCCGTGGCCGCGGGCAGGTTCGTAGTAATAACGTTGTTCCGGCATAGCGCGCTCCTGAAAATAAAAAAACTATCATAGCTGAGGCGGCAAATTTTCCCTCGCTTATTTACCGCTCTGGCCTCAGCAGGTATCTTACGCGCCCACAAAGGAGAAAGCCGATGAACCGTAAACCGGGCCTGCACCCACGCAACCGCCACCAACACCGTTATGATTTCGCTGCGCTTAAGCAGAGCTGCCCGGCGCTCGCCAGCTATGTGCGCCTTTCGCCCCAGGGCGAGGAGACGGTGGATTTCGCCGACCCGCAGGCGGTAAAAACGCTCAACCAGGCGCTGCTGGCCCATTTTTACGGCGTGAAGCACTGGGCTATTCCGGACGGTTTTCTTTGCCCGCCGGTGCCGGGAAGGGCGGATTATCTTCACCATCTGGCGGATCTGCTTGCCGAAGGCAACGGCGGCGCGCTACCCACGCAGGCGAGCGTGCTGGATATCGGCGTGGGCGCCAACTGCATTTACCCGCTTATCGGTCAGCATGAATATGGCTGGCGCTTTACCGGCAGCGAAACGCATGACGAAGCTTTTCGCAGCGCGCAGGCGATTATTGAAGGCAATCCGGGATTAAGCCGGTTTATACGTCTGCGCCGTCAGAAGCGCGCCGATGCGATTTTCGAGGGCATTATCCATAAAAACGAGCTGTATGACGCCACGCTTTGCAACCCGCCGTTCCATGATTCGGCGCAAAGCGCGCAGGCGGGCAGCGAGCGTAAGCGCCGCAACCTGGGCCTTGGCGAAAGCGCCGCGCTGAACTTCGGCGGTCAGCAACAGGAGCTGTGGTGCGAAGGGGGCGAAGTGGCTTTCATCAGTAAAATGATTGCCGAGAGCAAAAACTTTTCCCGCCAGGTGCTGTGGTTTACGTCTCTGGTCTCAAAAGGCGATAACCTGCCCGCCCTTTACCGCGTGTTGCAGCAGACAGGCGCGGTAAAAGTGGTGAAGAAAGAGATGTCGCAGGGGCAGAAGCAAAGCCGTTTTATCGCCTGGAGTTTCCAGAACGACGCCCAGCGCGAACGCTGGGCGCAGAACCGTTTTCGCTAATCACACTTTAGGGTCCGCAGGCGGCAGCACGCCGCCGTTACCGCCCATCGCCGCCTCCTGCGCCCTGGCGGCTTGCGCCCCGTCGGGCGCCGGTTGCACCATCTGTACGGTCTGCACCGGCGCGCGCACGCCCTGCAAATCAAAGTGCTTTTTCACCATGCCATCCAGGGCGAAGCGCACCGTCCACTGCTTGAGCGGTTGGGTGGTAAAGGTCACGCGGATAGTAAACGCCGTATTGGTCAACCCTACGATGCCGGCAAAGTTTGGTTCGCCAATAACCAGCATGCGGATATCTTCTCTCTCCATCAGCTCTTCCACAGCGGCGCGCAGCGCGCGGTCGGCTTTGTCCACATCCTCATGCCTGTCGACGTCATAATTCGCCACAAACGAACCAATACCGCGGACAAAGTTAGCGAAGGTGGTAATAGAGGACCAGGGGATGATGTGGTACGCGCCGGTATCCTGCCGCACGCCGACTGAGCGAATCGACATGCGTTCTACCGTGCCTGTCAGCGGCCCTATGGTCACCAGGTCGCCGGTGTTCATGCCATTCTCAAACTGGATGAAAATGCCGGTAATAATATCTTTCACCAGCGTTTGCGAGCCAAACGACACGGCCAGCCCGAGCGCGCCAGCGCCTGCCAGCAACGGAGCAATATTTACGCCGATTTCGGAAAGCACAATCATGACCGTGATGGTGCTGATAATCACCGCCAGGGCATTGCGAAACAGCGTCAGGAGCGTGCGGGTGCGGGCGCTCGGCATTGGGCGGCCGTGAATGTCGGAAGCAAGGCGGCTCTCTATCAGGCTCGCCAGCAGCGTCCAGCCCACGGCGGAGAAAAAGAGGATGAGCAGGATGCGGATAAGCACATCCACGGTTTTCTCGCCTGCGCCGAGGGTTATCCACTGCCAGAAGTCAAACAGCCCCCAGGCGTTCAGCAACAGCATTACGGCGACGCAAACGGTGAGAATGCGCGCCAGCTTAAGCGACACGGAAATCCAGCCGTTAATGCGCTTTTGCAGCATCGGGTAGTTGCGCTGCACCTCTGGCGAGAGGGTGATGGTTTTTTGCAGCCAGCGCGACAGCACGCCGGAAATAAACGCCGCCACGCTGATAATGGCAAGGCTTTTGAGCGAAGCGCCCATCATAAATTTCAGGCTGTTGCCCGGGTCAAACAGCGAGAAGAAAAAGAGGACAATAAAGTAAGCGCTGGCCAGCCAGTGCCACACCAGCGCGAACGCGCGAATAAACAGGCTGAAAAAGGCAAGCGAACGGTCCGCCAGATGAATTAAATCCTGCTGGATTTCGCGCTTGTTGTGAAAAATAAGCCACAGCGCCCAGAGCGTAATGCTGAGCATAATGATGACATTCGCCAGCGCCCCGATTTGCACATTGATTTGCGCCGAGATAATCGGCACCGCGACCAGCAACCCGTAGCCTATCAGGCTGCTCAACCCGCTCAGGCGCGTGTTCCAGTAGCGTGCGCTGGCGTCGCTAATGCTAAAGGGCCGAAGCGTGGGCACCCGCGGGCAAAAGATAAGCCGCAGAATGGCTTTGAAAAACTCGATAAGCGCGAAGGCATTGAGAAAAAGCCCCTGCTGGCGGGCAATGGTGCGGCTGCCGGCATTCATCATATCTATGAAGATTTGCCCTAAGAACAGCGTAAGCGCCAGCAGCGCGAGATCGAAGATAAAGGCCAGCACGATCATCACCGGCAACTGGAGCCAGTTGGCGCGGTTTTTGTTTTTACGCCGCCCCCATTCGCCCATTTTTCGGTATAGCGGGATGGCGCAGGCGCGCAGCGTCCAGTAAAAGGCGAAAACCGAGACCGCCAGCATGCTGAAATGGGTAAGGGCGTTAATAAACGTCTGCTGATTAAACGACTTATGCGGCGAGCCGGTGATATTGCGATAAAGCTGGGCGAAACGGCTGGAGATTTCGCCGCCGTAATGACGGCTGACTTCCGTGACATTTTCCAGCACCGTTTTTTCTTCTTCTTCCTCAACCGGCGGCTTAATGACCGGCGTGGCTTCGTTGGCCGGGGTGGTGGAGGCCTGGCGCAACTGGCTGATTAATTCGTTACGGGATTTTTCATTTTCCAGTACGTCCGCCAGCGCAGCGTAAGCGGCTTTCTTTTTATCGGCGTCCGGCTCGGGCGCAGCGGCCTGATCTTTTTGGGTGGCGGAAGCGGCGACGGCAGCGGCAGGCAGGCTAACGGCCTGAACAGAAAAGCTAAACAGGCTGACAAGCAGCAGCACAATCCACGGCACAGGCATCCTCCGGATGAAAAAATAAGGCAAGGAAGATAAGTATAGTGTGCGTGTAAGCGAACCCCGGAAATGGGGAGTATTCCGGGAATGACGAAAAGGGGTACTGGCAAAAAAGACTAGCTGCGTGACGCGGCAACGGCGCACCCAGCAGAACAGGGCGAACGCCTCGCCAGAAAAAGAAAACCCTCTCAGAGAGAGGGTTTGCATAAAGAGGGAACCTTAAGAGACGTGCTGCAAAAACTCCTGCAAGCGCGGGCTCGGCGGGTTTTCGATAAGCGCCTGCGGGTTACCGTCTTCGGCGATGCGGCCCTTATCGATAAAGATGAGACGGGAAGCCACTTTTTCGGCAAAGCCGATTTCATGGGTCACAATCACCATCGTCATGCCTTCTTCCGCGAGATCCTGCATCACCTTCAACACTTCGTGCCGCAGTTCCGGGTCAAGCGCCGAAGTGGGTTCATCAAACAGCATCATTTTCGGTTTGACCGCCAGCGCACGGGCAATCGCCACGCGCTGCTGCTGGCCGCCGGAAAGTTCGGAAGGATAGTGGTGCGCGCGTTCGGCAAGCCCCACTTTCGCCAGCAGCGATTTCGCCAGTTTCTCGGCATCTGCTTTCGATGCGCCGCGTACGCGGGTTGGGCCGAACATGACGTTTTCCAGCGCCGTCAGGTGCGGGAAGAGATAGAACTGCTGGAACACCATGCCCGCTTCCTGGCGGATCAGGCGCTCGTCCACTTTCGGGTCGTTTACTTTTAAACCATCGACGATAAGCTCGCCGCTGGTTATCTCTTCCAGCTTGTTGATGCAGCGCAGCAGCGTGGATTTACCGGAGCCGGATGGCCCGATAATCACCACCACTTCACCCTGGCTGATGTTCAAATCGATATTATGCAGCACCTGGGTTTGGCCAAAGTGCTTGGAGACATTCTTAAATTCAATCACAGGATTTTCATCCTTCTTTCCAGACGACGCAGAATAAAGCTCAGTACCAGGGTAATGATCAGATAGATAACCGCAACGGCGCTCCAGATTTCCAGGGCGCGGAAGTTGCCGGCAATAATCTCCTGCCCCTGGCGGGTCAGTTCGGCGACGCCGATAACGATAAAGAGCGACGTATCTTTAATGCTGATGATCCACTGGTTGCCAAGCGGCGGCAGCATGCGGCGCAGCGCCAGCGGCAGGATCACATGGCGAATGGTCTCGCTGCGGGAGAGCCCCAGCGCCAGACCCGCTTCGCGAAAGCCTTTGTGGATAGAGAGCACCGCGCCGCGGGTGATTTCCGCGATATAAGCGCCGGAGTTGATCATGATGGTAACAACTGCCGCCGTGAACGGATCGATACGCAGATCGTTAAACGCCATCGGCAGGGCGAAGTAGATAAACATCACCTGTACGACGATCGGCGTGCCGCGAATAATTTCAATAAAGACCAGCGCGATGTGATTGGCTATCCAGCCGCCGAAGCTGCGGGCGAAACCGGCCACCAGGCCGATTATCAGACCGCCAACCAGACCGAGGACCGAAATCCACAAGGTCATTTTGGCGCCTTCAAGCAAGAGGGGAATGGCAGGCCAGATGGCGCTCCAGTCAAACTGCATGATGATTTCCTGTGTTACCGTGGTTCAAACGTAGCAGGGGCGAAAGCCGCCCCTGACTGAGTGCTTAACGCTTTAAGAATAATTATTTCGGTTCGGTGCCGAACCATTTTTTGTAGATTTCGTTATAGGTGCCGTTCTCTTTCAGCGTCTTCAGCGCGCCGTTAACTTTGGTGCGCAGATCGTCGCTGCCTTTCGGGAAGGCGATGCCGTACTGCTGGCCTGCCAGCGAGTCGCCGACCGCTTTGAACTGGCCGTTGCCTGCGGTTTTGATGAAATAAAGGATGTTTGGCGTATCGTGCAGCACGGCGTCAGCGCGGTTGGTGCCAAGCTCCATGTAGGCGTTGTCGATGTTCGGGAACTGGCGCAGATCTTTGGTTTTGATATTGGCTTTCGCGTAATCAACAGAGCCGGTGCCGCTCTTCACCGCCACCACTTTGCCGTCGAGATCTTTTACGCTTTTCACATCATTGTTGTTGGCTTTTACCATCACCAGCAGGCCGCTGTTGTAGTAACCGTCAGAGAAATCGATCGCTTTTTTACGCTCGTCCGTAATGGTAATGCCTGCCAGCGCCAGATCGACGTTTTTGGTTTGCAGCGCCGGGATAATGCCGCTGAAATCCATCGGCTTTAAGGTGTAGTCGAGCTTCAGTTCTTTAGCGATAGCAGCCCACAGGTCCACGTCGAAACCAACATACTTATCGCCCTGTTTGAACTCAAACGGAACGAATGCCGTATCGGTCGCTACGACCAGTTTATCCGCAGCCTGGGAAGAGACCGCGAAAGCCAGGGTAAGTGCAGCCAGTGAAACTTTAAAAACAGACTTCATAGCATTTCCTTTTTTAATCCACGGGGCGATCCCCTGCGAGACGGGTGCAGTATGAAAAAATCGTGCCAGTTTTACAACCCGCTGTTTTACAAGCGTAACGAATTTAAACAATGCACCAGCGGCGTCATAGATTTCGCTTATTGCACCATAATCGGGCACCAAAAAAGTGCATATCATCGCATTCGCAGGGATTGAGCATTATTAGCGCAGTTTACGGTTTGAAAACAATCGTTACTTAACGATTGTGTGAGGGGTTAGTTACAAAAAAATAACGAGCAGGCAGGGTGTGAGCGAAGGCGTGCACTTTGTTAGTGCAGAAGAAATAAAAAAGCCCTCCCCAGGCGGGAAGGGCTGTGAAACCGTCGGGTTTATTCGATGTTAGATTCGATAAACCACAGGAATTTATCCAGGTCGCGGGAGGCAGCGGTGAAAATATCCGCTGTGTCTTCATCTTTCGCTTCGCTGATGGCTTTACGCACATCGTTTGCCACAATGGCGTAACGATCGGCCAGCGCTTTCAGGTGCTCCTGCACGGTATGGATATCGAGCGGGTAGCTTTGCAGCGGGGTTTTGCTGTTAACCACCTGAGTTGTGCCCAGGGCAACGCCGCCCAACTGAACCGCACGTTCAGCGATAGTATCCAGATGTTCAGTCAGCGTAGTGCGAAAGCCGTCCAGCATTTCATGAACGCCGATGAAGTTAGCACCGCGCATGTTCCAGTGAGCCTGTTTGGTGATAAGCGACAGATCGATAAACTGAACAACCTGGCGATTAAGCAGCTCGACGGTGGCTTTCTTGTCTTCATCTGCCACGTCATTACGCGTATAAAGCAGATCAGAACCTTTAGATTTAACCAGTTTAGCGGTACTCATAATCATATCCTCTTGATGTTGGTGTCCCAATCAATTACCGGAAATAAGTATAGCACCGGTTCACAGGCGTGCAGGAGAGAATATACCTATTGGTCAAATAGCAGAAATTAACTTCTTTATTATTATCTTTAAAATCAGCTATTTATTATCATTTTTGCAGATGAGTCTTAAACATCATGATGCGCGTAATTCATATTCTCGTCATTTATTGATCTGCAACAAAATAAGCGGCACAGAAAAAAGCGCGAAGCGGGTAAGTTATTTCCGCCCGCTAACGCAGCAAGCGGAAATAAAAAAGAAATATTAATTGATATCTACTTCTTTTAACTGCGTTTCACGACGCAGCGTAAGGGTGGAGCCGACAGATGCGATGATTATCGACAGCAGCGCCAGCCACTGCGTTAGCGTCAGGCTTTCACCCAGAAATACCATGCCAGAAAGCGCAGCGAGGCCAGGCTCCATACTCATGAGCGTGCCGAAAGTACGCGTCGGCAAACGCGTTAAGGCCACCATCTCAAGAGAGTAGGGTAGCGCGGTGGAAAGCACAGCGACCCCCAGGCCTAAAGGCAGCAAAGACCAATGCCAGAGCGCGTCGCCCGCCTGTAGCGCGCCCACAGGCACAAAAATCAGCGCGGCGATGAGCGAGCCTAACGCGACGGTCGCTGGGCCGTGATCGGCCCCGGCGCGCTGACCGGTAATAATATAAATCGCCCAGCAGGCGCCAGCGCCCAGCGCGCAGGCGGCGCCAAAGAGATCGACATGCGCCACATCTTTACCCAGCGGCAATAAGAACCAGAGCCCCAGTACCGCCAGGATGACCCAGACGAAATCGACAGGTTTGCGTGAGCCGAACAGCGCCACAGCCAGCGGCCCGGTAAACTCCAGCGCGACCGCAATACCCAGTGGAACCGTATTAATCGCCAGATAGAACAGATAGTTCATAGCGCCCAGCGACAGGCCGTAAAAAAGCAACGGCAAACGCTGCGCCTTTGTGAAGCGCAAACGCCAGGGCTTAAAAATTATCACGAGGATCAACGTGCCGAGAGCAAGGCGCAGGGCAGTAACCCCAGGCGCGCCTACCAGCGGGAAAAGCGATTTAGCGAGCGATGCGCCGCTTTGAATAGAGGTCATGGCGACCAGTAACACCACGATGGGCATCCAGACGGGCATTTTGCGAGGCAAAGTAGGCATCCTGTTCCTGTCAGTTTTTGTCAGCAATAAGTAAAGGGTCGAGTGTAAGCGAAATAAAACGCTGCTGGTTGAACTTTTATTGAAAAAGCGTACCGGGAAAACCGTTACTATGCAGCGATATTGCTCATTATTCCGCCATGGCCATTTAGGAATAATCTGGATGATGGTTAGCGCTACGGGCATCCATAATGATGCCCACGCGTTAAAACGCAGGATATTGAATAAGATAGGTGCATATGGAAATGTTCTGTTACACGAAAGGGCGCGTTAGACAACGCGATTCACAAAGAGTTTCTCACCCGTCTTTGGTATATTAAAAACTTAGGACTTACTTGAAGCACATTTGAGGTGGTTATGAAAAAAATTGCATGTCTTTCAGCACTGGCTTGTGTTCTGGCCGTTTCCGCGGGCTCCGCTGTTGCCGGTACTGCTACCGTTTCTGGTGGCTATGCTCAGAGCGACGCGCAGGGCGTAATGAACAAAATGAACGGTTTCAACCTGAAATACCGCTATGAGTTCGATGACAGCAACCCGCTGGGCGTAATCGGTTCCTTCACCTATACCGAAAAAGATCGTACCGATGACGGCCTGTACAACAAAGGTCAGTACTATGGTCTGACTGCGGGTCCGGCTTTCCGTATCAATGACTGGGCGAGCATCTACGGCGTAGTGGGTGTGGGCTATGGTAAATTCCAGAGCACCGACTACCCGACCAAAACCAGCGACACCAGCGATTACGGTTTCTCTTACGGCGCCGGTCTGCAATTCAACCCGGTTGAAAACGTAGCTCTGGACTTCTCCTACGAGCAGAGCCGTATCCGTAACACCGATATCGGCACCTGGATTGCTGGCGTGGGTTACCGCTTCTAATCAGCTCAGGCTGATAAAAAATCCGCCCTCAGAGGCGGATTTTTTTTGCCTGAAAAAGCTGCCATGAACCGCTAGCGCGTTTTCGTCTCAAAAATGTCGCTGCCCAGGTGATCATAGCTCACCTTGTGGAGTTTGAAGTTAGTAACCCAAACCGGCCCCGCTTTTTGCGATGAGATGAATTTGTACTTCGACGTAATTTCTTTCGCTTTTATGCCGGTCCACTGAGCGAAAAAGCTCAGAAAGTCATTGGCTGAACGGCGCGCTTTAATAATGCGGTGCGCTTTGTCATCGCTCGAAAGCACCATAAACGGCACCTGGAAATTCTGCTGGAACTTATCATCATGCGCCAGGTACTGCACTTCTTTGCCGCGCTCTTTAAAGGCAAGCCCGTGATCGGAAAAATAGACCATAGAGAAGCTTTGCCCCGTATTTTGTAGCTGTTGGTAAAGCTGCTCCAGCAGATGATCGGTCTGCTTAATGCTGTAGAGATAACAGGAGGTCTCTTTCGACTGAACGAATACCTCATATTTTCCCTGAGTGCGGTCGCAGGTCTGCGGATGCGAGCCCATCAGATGCAGCACTATAAGCTGCGGCTGCGTGCGCGGCGTGGCGAAAACCTGTGAGGTCATCTTCAACAACGCCTCATCCCGGGTGTTTTTATCCGCTTCGAAATCACCGCTTTTCAGAAACTGCACTTCATCGGCGCGCTTAGCGATGCTGGCGATAGCGGTATCGTATTCGCCGATTTGCCCCTGATTTGAAAACCACCAGGTCTGAAAGCCCGCGCGGTTGGCGAGCGTGACAAAGTTATCCTGATACTGCGGTTTATCATCAAGCACGCGGTTAAGCGTTAGCCCAAGGGATTTTTGCGTTGAGCCGCTGGCGGCAATGTAATCGGTAAAGAAATAGCCGTTAGCGTGGCTGGCGAAGGGGGTGTTATCCCAGTGGCCGCCAAAGGCGCCGACAGCATCGCGACGTACGCTTTCGCCAATCACGACGACATAAGTGTGATATTTCGGCTTTACCGCCAGCACATTCCACGAATCTTTTACCTGCGAAAGCGCCGCCATCCGCTGCTGTTCATCAATTACCTCTTTATTATTCACCACCACATCTTTCACAAACCGAAAGACTGGATAGCCTGTGTCCTTCAGTTTGAAAACGCCGCCGTAAGCGAGGTTTTGCAGCGGGGCGACAAAAAAAGCCGCCACGCTCACGGCAAGGCACAGGTGATCGGTCAGGCGCCATGGCTGTTTCTCGCAAGGTTTGCGGCGAAAAGCGATGACGCCCAGCGCGAAGATAAACAGCGAAACCAGATAGCTGTACCACGGGAAAATGGTGAGGATTTCGGTCGACTCTTCCATATTGGTTGAGTGCATGGCCAGCAGCGTATTGAAGTTTGGCGCGCCGTAAGCCTGGCCGAAGGGAAAATAGAATGCCGCGACCAGCGAGCAAAGCGCCAGCAGCGTTTTTTGCGCGCGCGGAGCAATGCGCCAGAGCACCAGCAGCACGCAGCTAAACGCCACGGCGTAAAGCAGGCTGAATTCATAACCCAGCGCGGTGTTGATCAACAGCGATTGCAGGAAATAGAAGCCCACCCACGGATCGAGCACGATGCCGCGCGCAGCCAGCGTATCTTTAACGGTTAAGTTCATATTCAGATTCAACGAAACGCCATGCGCTAACCCTGGCGTAGAGGGTCTGTCGTGCTTTGCGGTCGGAAAGAGGAAGGGAAGAAATTCACATCCGGGAGCCGCTGTGCTGACAAGGCTGCAAGAAGATAAAGCCGAAGAATAAGAAGATCAACTGGCGCTAACAAACTGTTTTGCGAGGAAGATTACAAAACCGGCGAAAAAGCGGGAAAAGGAGCAACGTGACGGGGAAAAACTACTCAAAATAAGCCAAATAAATGACGATACGATGACGGCGTCATTAGTAAAAAAAACGAGCCCGGCGTTATTTACGGCGTCGCGGGGCCGCTTCGGGCTGCGGTTTTCCGCCCAGGTAGCCGCACAGTAAGTTCAGCAGCAGCAGCCGTACCTGAAAAGGGGAGTGGCTAAACACGTTCATACACCTCTTAAATTCATTCATAACACGCCTCCTCGTGTAAACAGCCAGCCTGATCGTCCCTGAGCGGCTGTTCGCATTACATACAGATATAGCACAGGCTATATTACTTAGCTACGGCTAACTCGTTAATTTTTTGTACTGGCGAAGGTGTGGTTTACAATGGGCGCACCGCGAAAGCGTCCCAACAATGCGCCACTGAATGAGGAAGTAGAATGAGCCGTCGGGCAGGTAAGCACAGCAGCACAAAAGTGACGCAGCTGGTTAATGTTGAAGAGCATGTCGAAGGCTTTCGCCAGGTGCGAGAAGCCCATCGCCGCGAGCTTATTGATGATTATGTCGAGCTGATTTCCGATCTCATTCGTGAAGTGGGTGAAGCGCGGCAAGTGGATATGGCGGCAAGACTTGGCGTCTCGCAGCCGACCGTGGCGAAAATGCTTAAGCGTCTTGCCTCCGTGGGGCTTATCGAACAGATCCCCTGGCGCGGCGTGTTTTTAACGGCGGAAGGCGAAAAGCTGGCGCAACAGAGCCGCGAACGGCACCAGATAGTGGAGAATTTCCTGCTGGCGCTCGGGGTTAACCCCGACACCGCCCGCCGTGATGCCGAAGGCATGGAGCATCACGTGAGCGAAGAGACGCTGGAGATCTTCCGCCATTTCAGCGAACAACGCGGGTTCGGCCACGAATGATCAAAACCCTGGCGCGGCCTTTTCTTCACGATCGTTTTTTGCAGCTGTTGTTGATTGTTGGCGTCGCGTTGCTCTTCGCCACGCCCTTCGCCCCGGAGAAATGGGCCGCCGCTATCGACTGGCACACCATCCTGACGCTGGCGGGGCTGATGATGCTCACCAAAGGCGTTGAGCTGAGCGGCTATTTTGACGTGCTGGGTCGCCGTATGGTCCGGCGTTTCGCCAGCGAAAGAGCGCTGGCTCTGTTCCTTATCTGCGCCGCCGCGCTGCTATCTACTTTTCTGACGAATGATGTGGCGCTCTTCATTATTGTGCCGCTGACGCTGACCTTAAAGAAGCTGTGTAATATCCCGGTTAATCGGCTGATTATTTTCGAAGCGCTGGCCGTTAATGCCGGCTCGCTGCTCACGCCGATAGGCAACCCGCAAAACATTCTGCTGTGGGGCCGCTCCGGGCAATCTTTCGGCGCCTTCGTCTGGCAGATGGCGCCGCTGGCGCTGGCGCTGGTGGCAAGCCTGCTTCTTCTCTGCTGGTTCTGTTTCCCGGCGAAAAAGCTCGACTACCAGGCAAGCGAGAAAAGCCCTGCCTGGAAACCGCGTCTGGTCTGGAGCTGCCTTGCGTTTTACGTTGTTTTTCTGGTCGCGCTCGAACTCAAGCTTGAGCTATGGGGCGTGCTGCTGGTCGCGGCGGGTTTTGCGCTGCTGGCGCGCCGGGTGTTGGTCAGCATCGACTGGAGCCTGCTGCTGGTGTTTATGGTGATGTTTATCGATGTGCACCTGCTCACCCAGCTTCCGCTGCTACAGGGAATGCAGCATGTTGCGAAGCTCTCCCACGGCGAGCTTTATCTGCTCGGCATCGGGCTTTCACAGGTTATCAGCAACGTGCCGGGAACCATTCTTCTGCTGAATTATGTGCCGCCCTCCACGCTGCTTGCCTGGGCGGTGAATATCGGCGGCTTTGGCCTGCTGCCGGGTTCGCTCGCCAATATCATCGCGCTGCGTATGGCCAACAATCGTCGCATCTGGTGGCGCTTTCATCTTTTCTCTCTGCCGCTGCTTATCTGGTCGGCGCTGGTGGGGTACGGGCTGCTCTCTCTGCTTTTTCTCAGATAGTGCTTATTTGTCAGTTTTTCCTGGCAAATGTATAGCTACGTCCTACGTTTAGTTAACAACGCTTTTGTGACGTAGTTAACTGACAGGACTGTTGCTGGCATATGGCAGAGAACAACAAAAAGCCTGACGATGAATCTCGCCAGGATGAAGAGAAAAAAGAGAATAAAGAGAACAAGCAGGGCGACGAGAAAAACAGCGGCGATAACGGGCGCAAGCGCCCCGGCAAAAAGCCGTTAATCATTCTCGGCATTGTCGTTGTCGTGATGGTTATCGTGGCGCTGGTCTGGTGGTTTATGACCCGGAACGAAGAAACCACCGACGATGCCTTTACCGAAGGCGATGCCGTTACCGTCGCGCCGAAAGTGGCGGGTTACGTAACGGATCTGCGGGTAAAAGATAACCAGCTGGTGAAAAAAGGCGACCTGCTGGTGGTTATCGACCCGCGCGACGCGCAGGCGCAGCGCGACCAGGCGCAGGCGCAGGTGGGGCTCGCGGAATCTCAGTTGCACCAGGCTCAGGCGCAACTTGCGCTCGCAAAAGTGCAATATCCTGCCCAGCGTGACCAGGCGCAGGCGCAGGTGCTGAAAGCCGAAGCGGATCTCGCCAACGCCCGGGCCGAATATAAACGCCAGCGCGGCGTAGACCCGCGCGCCACCTCGCAGCAAAATATCGATACCGCCAGCGCTCAGTTGCGCAGCGCCGAAGCGGGCCTTGCCAATGCGAAAGCCCAGCTGGAAGTGGCAGAGCAGGTCAAACTGCAAATCCGCCAGCAGGAAACCAACGTCGAAGCGCGCCAGCGTCAGGTGGAGCAGGCCCGCGCCCAGTTGCAGACGGCGGAACTTAACCTTTCTTATACCGAGGTGCGCGCCCCGTTCGACGGCTACGTCACCAAACGTAACGTGCAGCTCGGCACGCTGGTGCAGGCGGGCAGCTCGCTCTTTTCCGTGGTTTCTCCCAACATCTGGGTGGTGGCGAACTTCAAAGAGTCGCAGCTTGAGCGCATGCGTCCTGGCAACAAAGTGACGCTTTCGGTAGACGCCTTCCCGGATATGGAGCTGGAAGGGCATGTCGACAGTATCCAGCAGGGCAGCGGCTCGCGCTTCTCCGCTTTCCCGGCGGAAAACGCCACCGGCAACTTTGTAAAAATCGTTCAGCGCGTGCCGGTGAAAATCGTTATTGATAAAGGGCTCCGCGCCGACCAGCCGCTGCCGCTCGGGCTTTCCGTGGAACCTAAGGTGACGGTGGAATGAGCGAGCACGGCCACGAGAACTGGAAACCCGCCAGCAACCCGTGGGCGGTGGCGATAGTCGTCACCCTCGCGGTGTTTATGGAAATTCTCGACACCACCATCGTAAACGTCGCGCTGCCGCATGTGGCGGGTTCGCTCTCTTCAAGCTACGACGAATCCACCTGGGTGCTGACCAGTTATCTGGTGGCGAACGGCATCGTGCTGCCCATTTCCGCCTTTTTAAGCCGTCTGTTCGGGCGCAAGCAGTTTTTCCTGATCTGCATTGTGATGTTCACCGTCTGCTCGTTCCTGTGCGGCATCGCGACCGAACTGTGGGAAATCATTCTGTTTCGTATTTTGCAGGGTTTTTTCGGCGGCGGCTTGCAACCTACTCAGCAATCGGTGCTGCTCGACTATTTCAAACCTGAAGACAGGGGCAAGGCGTTCGGTCTTTCTTCCATTGCGATTATCGTCGCCCCGGTGCTGGGGCCAACGCTTGGCGGCTGGATAACCGATAACTACTCCTGGCGCTGGGTTTTCTTCATTAATATTCCGGTCGGCATTATTACGGTGCTGGCGATTTATCAGCTGCTGGAAGACCCGCCCTGGGAGCGCAAATCGCAAGAGAAGCTCACCGTTGACTGGACCGGCATCGGGCTTATCGCACTGGGGCTCGGCTGCTTGCAGGTAATGCTGGATCGCGGCGAAGACGAAGACTGGTTCCTGTCGAACTTCATCCGCACCTTCGCGGTGCTGACGCTTATCGGCATTATCGGCGCTATTTTCTGGCTGGTTTACGCCAAAAAGCCGGTAGTGGATTTGCGCTGCATGAAGGATAAAAACTTTGCCGTCTCCAGCCTGCTGATGGCAGGCATGGCGATGATCCTTTACGGCAGCTCGGTGGTCATCCCGCAGCTTGCCCAGCAGGATTTAGGCTATACCGCCACCTGGTCGGGGATGGTGCTGTCGCCGGGCGCGGTGCTGATTGTGCTCACTATTCCCATCGTGCTTAAGCTCATGCCGATTGTGCAGACGAGGTACATTATCGCCTTCGGCTTCGCCTGCCTGGCGGCGTCGTTTTTCTGGTCGCGCACCCTGACGGCGGATATTGATTTTGAGACGCTGGTGCTGTTCAGAAGCGCCCAGTCCATAGGGCTTGGCTTCCTGTTTGTGCCGCTGACCACCATTGCGTTTATTACCATTCCCCGGCAGTTAAATGCCGATTCCGCCGCGCTCTTTACCATGTTTCGAAACGTCGCAGGGTCTGTCGGTATTTCGCTCTCGACGGCGGCGATAACGGAACGTTCGCAGGCGCACAGCGCTTATCTTAGCGCTCACGCTTCGCCCTTTAACGAGCAGTTCCAGCAGGCGATACGCCATTCAGCGCAGGCGATACGCGATTTCACCAGCCTTGCCGGCGACCCGCTGGGGATAGCGACCGGGCAAATGTATAAGACGATGATCGCCCAGTCGCGCATTCTCGCCTATATCGACGTTTTCACCCTTTTAAGCGTTGTGGCGCTGTTGTTGATTCCTTTTTGTTTATTGCTTTCGCCCATCAAAAGCGAAGGCTCCGCAGGAGCACATTAAGATGTCCAGGAGAGCGATTTTTCGACCCGCAGTCACTGCGCTTGCCTTGCTGGCGGCAGGCTGCGCCGTGGGGCCCGATTATCAGCGCGCGAAGCCTGTCACCCCCGGCGCATTTGGCGAAACCGCCCGGCAGAACGACGCGGGCGTGGCATCCAGAGCGCGCGCCACGGCGCCGGACCCGCGCTGGTGGCGCTCATTCAACTCGCCGCAGCTCGACAGCCTGATTGAGCGCGCCATTGCAGGCAATCTTTCGCTACAGCAAACGGTGTTGCGCATTGCCGGGGCGCGTGAGCAAATCACCCAGGCGGGCGGGGCGTTTTTTCCGGCGGTTAACGGCAACCTCAGCGCCACGCGCCAGCAGCTGGGGCTGAAGGGCGAGCTTAAATCCCATGACGTATACGGACAGCTGGACGATGTTGACCCGCAAATCAGCAGCGCGCTGGGGCCGCTGACTCAGCCCATCAACCTTTACCAGGGAAGCTTCGACGCCCAGTGGGAAATTGATCTCTGGGGCCGGGTACGGCGCCAGGTGGAAGCGGCGCAGGCGCAGCAGCAGGCGGCTATCGAGCAGCGCAACGACGCGCTGGTCTCGCTGGAGGCGGAAGTGGCCCGCGCCTGGCTGCAACTGCGCGGCGCGCAAAGCGTTATTACTACGCTAAACCAGCAGATAGCCTCGGCGCAGCAAACGCTGGAGCTGACCGAAAGCCGCCAGCGCGGCGGCCTTTCTCCACAGCTGGATGTGGAAAACGCCCGCGCCCAGCTTGGCAATTTGCAGGCGCAACTGCCGCAGTATCAGGCGCAGGCGCGCCAGGCGATGAACGGGCTGGCGGTACTGCTCGGCAAGCCGCCAGGCGCGCTCGACAGCGAATTGCAAAACGCGCAGCCGCTGCCCAAACTGCCGGATATCATTCCGGTCGGCGTGCCTTCCACGCTCGCCCGCCGCCGTCCCGACGTGCGCGAAGCGGAGGCAAACCTGCATGCCGCCACCGCGCAGATTGGCGTTTCGGTAGCGCAGCTATTCCCGAGCCTGTCGCTGACCGGCCAGTTCGGCTTGCGCAACAGCGAAGCGGATTACCTCACCGACTGGAGCAGCCACTTCTACAGCTTTGGCCCGCAACTCTCCATTCCGATTTTCCAGGGCGGACGGCTGGTCTCCAGCGTCAAGGTCGCCCGCGCCGAGCAGGGCGCCGCCGTGTTGCAGTACCGCCAGACGGTGCTGACCGCGCTCTCCGATGTGGAAAACGCGCTGGTGAGCTACCGCACCGATCAGCAGCGTGAAGCGGGGCTGAATAACACTATCCAGGCGTTGCAAACGGCGTTTGATCTTGCCAATGACAGCTATCGCAAAGGGATTGCCACCTTCCTGGATGTGCTTGACGCGCAGCGCCAGCTGGCGCAAGCCGAAGAGCAGCGCGCGCAGGCGCGGGTGCAGAGCAGCCTTGATCTGGTGGCGCTTTACAAGGCGCTCGGCGGCGGCTGGGAGCCTTACCAGAATGTCCGGCTGCCGGATTACAGCGTTTTCGGCGACGCCCCGCGCGGATAATCTGCTAACGGCGACGACTCTGGCCGGATACGCGCAGCGAATCCGGCCTTTTTACTGGGCGCGAAAATAATATTTTGACCGGACAAATTTAAGCATTTTTTACCCCACATAAGTTAATGACTGGCGGAATAATTCCGCTTTTATTTCTTAAGGGAACTAAGAATGCGTTGGAATAAAGATGTTGCTGTTTCGTATCTCCGTTCGCACGCTCTGGGGCACTCTCATAGTGAATGTGCTAAGTTTACCCGCCTGGCCATTCTGGCTGGAGGTGTAAAGGTGCCTCAGACAGATTATGCAAAAGATTATGGGGCGGAATTATTACGTGCTGGATTCCGCGAGCTGCCGCCCGGTTCAACTTTAATAGCTGGCGATGTGGCTGTGATACAGCCGTACCCCGGTGGAAATGGCATAGGTCACATGACTATGTATGACGGCAGGCAGTGGATTTCTGACTTTGTACAAAAAAGCATGTATCCAGGGCCGGGCTACCGCAAAATGCAACCATCCTTTAAAATTTACAGGATGCATTGATGAAAAGGATATTTTTATCAGTCGTTATGTTGCTGGCGGGATGTAGTTCTGCTGCTAATCAAGATCAGAGTGCGCAAGAGGCCACCGAATCATTTTATAAATCCTATCTTTGCGCATTTGGCAGCGATGAAGCCAAGCCTTATCCTGCCGACGAACTGCGTAAATATGTTTCTGCTAATACTATTGCGCGCATTGGCGCCATTCAGGAAATCTCTGAACAAGAGTTAATAGAGTCTGACTATTTTACCTATACCCAGGATTACTCTCGCGAATGGATACCTGCGTTGCGTGTGGAAAACGCAAGGCCATTTTTAAACGGTGAAGTAGTCCAGGTAATTGAGGGGGCGGGTGACGGGAGAAGCATACACCTTGAAGTATTTCTTCGTCGTGAAGATGGTGCATGGAAAATCTACCGCGTTCGAGACATAACGAACAATCACGAGCACCCCATATTCAATGCCGGAGCAATTACCCAGGCAAGAGTGGCAGCAGAAAGCGGGCTTTAAACATTAAACTTTCAATAAGCCTCGACGCCTGTCGGGGCTTTTTATTTCCATCAACCTCACAAAAAACGCACCTCCCCTTTGATCGAATTTTCATCTTCACCTATATGACTAGTCATGAAATTTAAATGACTAGTCATATACGGAGAGAGCATGAACAATTCGCTGCCAGCCAACTTTTTATGGGGCAACTCGGTGTCCAGCATGCAGACGGAAGGGGCATGGAATGAGGGCGGAAAGGGCATGTCGGTCTACGACATTCGCGAAGCCGGGGAGAACGTCTCCGACTGGAAAGTGGCGACCGACTCCTACCACCGCTATCGGGAAGATTTCGACCTGATGCAGGATCTGGGCATGAACTGCTACCGCTTCCAGATCTCCTGGAGCCGCGTTTGCCCACTGGGTGACGGCGAGTTCAACGACGAAGGTATCGCCTTTTACGACCGCTTTATTGACGATCTCATCACCCGCGGTATCGAGCCGATGGTCTGCCTCTATCACTTTGATATGCCGCTGGCGCTGGCGCAGGAATACAACGGCTTCAACGATCGCCGCGTGGTGGAGGCGTTTATCCGCTACGGCAAAAAGATGATCGACTGCTATGGCGACAGGGTGAAGTACTGGCTGACCTTTAACGAGCAGAACATTTTCCACATGCCGGAAGCCTTTCGCATTTCCGGTTACCTGAAAGGCGAGCAAACCCTGCGCGAGCTGTATGAGCTACAGCACCATGCGATGGTGGCGCACATGACGCTGACCGAATATCTACACCAGACGAAACCGGGGAAGCTGATGGGCGGCATGCTGGCGCACCAGCTGGTTTACCCGGCCACCTGTAAACCACGCGATATCTTCTGCGCCCAGCAGTACGACGAATTCCTCAACCAGAACCTGCTGCGCGTCTTCGCAGGCCAGGGTTACAGCCCGGCGGTGATGGCGGTGGTGGAGCAGGAGGGCTTCGGTGATATCTACCGCGCAGACGATCTCGCGCTGTTCGCGCGCACGAAGAACGACTTTATGGCCTTCAGCTACTACGCCAGTAAAACGCTGGACAGCGATGCCATCCCGCAAGGCACGCCGGTGAACTATTACCTGCTGCACGGCGAGAAAAACAATCCGTACCTGAAGGCCACCGAGTGGAACTGGCAGATCGACCCGCTGGGCTTTCGCACCATCATCACCCGCTATGCCAACGACTGGCGGATGCCGGTCTTCCCGATCGAAAACGGGATTGGCGTGATTGAGTCCTGGGATGGCGTGAATCCGATTGATGACACCTACCGCATCGACTATCACCGGGCGCATATCCAGGCGATGAAAGACGCAATGTTCGAGGATGGCGCAGAGGTTATTGGCTATCTCGGCTGGGGCTTAATCGACATTCTCAGCTCGCAGGGTGACATGCGTAAGCGCTACGGCGTGGTCTACGTCAACCGTGAAAATCACGATCTCAAAGACCTGAAGCGCGTGCCGAAGAAAAGCTACGCGTGGTTAAAACAGGTTATCCATACCAACGGACGCGAGATGTAAGCCGTACGCTGCCGGGCCGTTTTTGTGACTGATTAATGGGAAATATCCGCTATGTCTGAAACAAAAATAACACCGAATATGCAGTCTTTTGTCGACCGGTTTGTAGATTATTCCGCGCGTCTGGCAGGGCAGGTGCATTTGCGCTCGCTGCGCGACGCCTTCGCCATGGTAATGCCGGTGTTTATTCTTGCCGGGCTGGCGGTGCTGGTGAATAACGTCGTGTTTCCGTGGGTACTGGAAGGCGAGACGCTGGCGCGCTTTAAAATCTGGGGCGAGGCGATAATTAACGGCACGCTGAACATCGCCGCGCTGCTGATTGCGCCGATGATCGCCTGGTCGCTGGCGCGTAACCGCAACTTCGGCAACCCGGTATCGGCGGTGGTCATCTCGCTGTGCAGCTTTATCATCATGATGCCCCTGCGGCTGCAAATTGTGCCGGAGGGCGGGCAGGCGACGGTAAACGTGACACAGGTGCTCTCCTTCGCCAATATCGGCTCAACCGGCATTTTCGCCGGCGTGCTGACAGGTCTTGTCGCCACCGAGCTGTTTATTCGTATCTCCGGCATTAACGCCCTGAAGATCTCCCTTGGCGAGAATGTGCCGCCCGCGGTCAGCCAGTCATTTTCAGCGTTGTTGCCGACCATTTTTACGCTGTCGATTTTCGCTATCGTCGCGGCGTTGCTGGCTTCGGTGCTGCACACGGATTTGATTCATCTCATCACCACGCTTATCCAGCAGCCGCTGCGGCTTATCAATACCAGCCTGCCGGGCACCCTTTTTATCTACAGCTTCGGCAATTTCCTCTTCACGCTCGGTATTCATCAGTCGGTGGTGAACAGCGTGGTGCTGGAGCCTTTTTTACTGATTAACACCAATGAGAACATGCTGGCCTTCGCCAACGGCCAGCCCATCCCGCACATCATCAATAATATTTTCGTCCCGACCTTCGGCATGATTGGCGGCACCGGCAGCACGCTGTCGCTGCTGATCGCTATCTTTCTTTTCGCCCGGCAGAAATCGTCAAAGCAGGTGGCGAGGCTCGCCATTTCGCCGGGGCTGTTTAACATCAACGAGCCGGTGATTTTCGGGCTGCCGATTGTCTTTAACCTGCCGCTGATGATCCCGTTTGTGCTGCTGCCCGCCTTTGGCATTTTGTTCGCCTGGGTTTGCACCACGCTTGGGCTAATGTCGCGCTGCGTGGTCATGATCCCCTGGACTACGCCGCCGGTATTAAGCGCCTGGCTTGCCACCGCTGGCGACTGGCGGGCGGTGGTGGTGCAGTTGGCAATCATTGTTTTTGGTGTATTCTTTTACCTGCCTTTCCTGCGCATTGCCGAGCGGGTGGCGATAAAAAACAGCGAGTTAGCGGATTAATCACACTGAGAAAAGGGAACGGCGGATGGCGGCGAAATACATCACTATCGCGCGGGAAATTAAAAAACGCATCATCAGCCAGCAGTATCCCGCGAGCGAGCCGTTGCCCGATCAGTTCGCGCTTGCCGGGGAGTTCAACACCAGCCGGATGACGATCCAACAGGCGATGCGCCAGCTGATTGTCGAAGGGCTGGTCTATACCCGCCAGGGGCTCGGCACTTTTATTCGCAAAAACGCCTTGCAGCTTTCGCAGTGGGATCTGCCGGGCAGCGACTATTTCGGCGCCACCAAAACCTGGGAAAATGTTGGCACGGTAACCAGCCGGATAATCAAGTTCGAGCTGCGCTTCCCGGATGAAAAAGAGCAAGCTTCGCTGCTGATTGACGCCGATGCGCCCGTTTATGATTTTATTCGCCTGCGTTTGCTTGATGGCGAGCCGGTGTCGCTTGAGTTTACGCTAATGCCGGTGCAGCTGGTGCCGGGGCTAAACAAAAGCCATCTGGAAAGTTCGGTGTTTCGCTACGTGCAGGAGACGCTCGGGCTAACGCTAATGGGATCTTACCGCGTGGTGCGGGCGCTCAAGCCGAATGATAAAGACCGGGAATATTTGCAGTGCAGTGAAACTGACCCGGTGCTGGAGGTAGAGCAGGTCATTTATCTGGATGACGGCACGCCGCTGGAATATGCCCACTGCCATTACCGCTACGACCACGGCGGCATCATTATGGTCAATCACGGATAAAAAAACGGCGGGTTATGCGCCCGCCGTTTTTGTCCGTGTTTTATCGCTGAGGTTAGTTCAGGCGCACCGGCATACCGGAGCGGTTCTGAATAGCCTGCTCAACAACGTTCTGATCCACATCAGCCTGGCTGGAGACGGTTTGCACCGCGCTGGTCAGCGTTACAGGCACAACTTCGTTGTTGTTGATCTGATCTTCGCTGGTGGAGAGCGGGTTGTGCACCTCAATATAGCGGCTGCCGTCCGGCTCGGTGGTGGCTTTCACCGGTTCGTTGATGAACTGCACGCGTGTGCCGACCGGCACGTTTTCGAACAGGAACTTGATGTCATCGTTACGCAGACGCACGCAGCCGTGGCTTACGCGCAGGCCGATGCCGAAGTTCGCATTGGTGCCGTGAATAGCGTAAAGACGACCGATATAGAGCGCATACAGGCCCATCGGGTTGTCCGGGCCTGCCGGGACAACGGCCGGCAGCGGTTCGCCCGCCGCAGCATATTCCGCATGCATTTTGGCCGTCGGCGTCCAGGTCGGGCCCGCTTTTTTACGTTCCACCTTGGTCACCCAGTTCATCGGGGTGTCTTTACCGAGCTGGCCGATGCCGATAGGCAGCACAATCACGGTGTTGGTATCTTTCGGATAGTAATAAAGGCGCATTTCGGCGCTGTTGATAACGATGCCTTCATGCGGCGTATCCGGCAGGATCAGCTGCTGCGGAATATTAAGGATGGTGCCGCCTTTCGGCAGGTACGGATCCACGCCCGGGTTAGCTTCCAGCATGTTGGAAAGACCCAGCTGGTATTGAGCGGCAAAATCTTCCAGCGGCAGGGTATTGCCTTCCGGAATGGTGATAACCTGGTTTTGTCCAACCAGGCGGCTGCCGTCCGTTGGTAAAGGATAAGTCACGGCAGCGGCGGTCTTACAAAAACCGACAACAGCAAAAGCTGCCACTAAAAGCGTACGTAATTTCATATTCATCTTATGCGAAGTTGTGTGCCAGACTGGCCGTGTAGTTAAGTAACAAACCGATACGGGAGCGCATTATATGTGCATTCTCCCCCCCAGGGAATTCAGATGTGTATGAAATCACATTTTTTCCCCTCGTTTACATTTTAGCCGCCGCATTCACCGGGCGAATTAAATTAGGAGTTGTGGCATACTGCGGGGTTTATCACACTTTTTTGCAGGACATTCCCGTGTTAGTTACCAGCAACGTCACCATGCAGTTCGGCAGCAAGCCGCTGTTTGAAAACATTTCCGTCAAATTTGGCGGCGGCAACCGTTACGGCCTGATTGGCGCTAACGGGAGCGGCAAGTCCACCTTTATGAAAATTCTCGGCGGCGATTTACAGCCTTCCGCCGGCAACGTCTCGCTCGATCCTAACGAGCGCATCGGTAAGCTTCGCCAGGATCAGTTCGCTTTTGAACAGTTCACCGTGCTGGATACCGTTATCATGGGCCATGCGGAGCTGTGGGAAGTGAAGCAGGAGCGCGACCGCATTTACGCGCTTGCGGAAATGAGCGAAGAGGATGGCTACAAAGTGGCTGACCTCGAAGTGCAATATGGCGAAATGGACGGCTATTCCGCCGAAGCGCGGGCAGGCGAACTGCTGCTTGGCGTGGGCATTCCGCTGGAGCAGCATTACGGGCCGATGAGCGAAGTGGCGCCGGGCTGGAAGCTGCGCGTATTGCTGGCGCAGGCGCTCTTCTCCAACCCTGATATTCTGCTGCTCGACGAACCGACCAACAACCTGGATATCGACACCATCCGTTGGCTGGAGCAGACGCTCAACGAGCGCGACAGCACCATGATCATCATTTCGCACGACCGTCACTTCCTGAACATGGTCTGCACCCATATGGCGGATCTGGACTATGGCGAACTGCGCGTCTACCCGGGCAACTATGACGAATACATGACCGCTGCGACGCAGGCCCGCGAGCGTCTGCTGGCGGATAACGCCAAGAAAAAAGCGCAGATTGCCGACCTGCAATCTTTCGTCAGCCGCTTTAGCGCCAACGCCTCCAAATCCCGTCAGGCGACTTCCCGCGCCCGCCAGATTGATAAAATCAAGCTGGAAGAGGTGAAAGCCTCCAGCCGTCAAAACCCGTTCATTCGCTTCGAACAGGATAAAAAACTGTTCCGTAACGCCCTTGAGGTAGAAGCGCTGACCAAAGGCTTCGACAACGGCCCGCTGTTTAAAAATGTCGGGCTGCTGCTGGAAGTGGGCGAAAAGCTGGCAATCCTCGGCGCTAACGGCGTGGGTAAATCCACGATGCTGAAAACGCTGGTCGGCGAGCTACAACCCGATAACGGCACCGTTAAATGGTCTGAAAACGCGCAAATCGGTTACTACGCGCAGGATCACGAATATGAGTTCGAAAACGATCTGACCGTTTTCGACTGGATGAGCCAGTGGAAGCAAGAAGGGGACGACGAGCAGGCAGTGCGCAGCATCCTGGGCCGCCTGCTGTTCAGCCAGGACGACATCAAAAAACCGGCGAAAGTGCTTTCCGGCGGTGAGAAAGGCCGCATGCTGTTCGGCAAGCTCATGATGGAAAAACCGAACATTCTCATCATGGACGAACCAACCAACCACCTGGACATGGAATCTATCGAGTCGCTCAACGCTGCGCTGGAAATGTACCAGGGCACGCTGATTTTCGTGTCTCACGACCGTGAATTCGTCAGCTCCCTGGCGACCCGCGTCATGGAGATAACCCCAGAGCGCGTGGTGGATTTCTCCGGTGGGTACGAGGATTACTTGCGCAGCAAAGGCATCGAATAACTTTCCGGTCGTCTTTCGCGCCGCAGCGGCGTTGGCTGCGCCTGCGCACCCCGGTCACTTACTCAAGTAAGCTCCCGGGGATTTGCAGGCTTGCCGCCTTGCTGCAACACGAAAGCCATAGGGAAAGCGGCATTTTCCCGTCGTCTTTCGCGCCGCAGCGACGTTGGCTGCAACACGAAAGTCATAGGGAAAGCGGCATTTTCCCGTCGTCTTTCGCGCCGTAGCCTCGTTGGCTGCAACACGAAAGCCACAGGGAAAGCGGCAGGCGATAATGGGAGACGAGTGGTATCAGATAACCTTTCTGCAATCTTTCGCGCTGTAGCGCCGCAGCTGCGCCAACCTCGACAGGCGCAACGCCATAAAACAAAAGGCGGGCCATTGGCCCGCCTTCTCTTTTTGCTTGCGTTCAGAGTGCCCAGCGATCTGTTTCCACGCCGTTAATCACCAGACGGCGGGTTTCACCCGCAGGCAGCGTGACGCGCAGTTCGCGCCATGCCGGGCGGTAGTCGCCTTTGGCGTCAAGCGTGACATGCACAGCTTCAGCGCTGCATTGCATCTGCCAGTTTACCCACAGCGCATTGCCGTCTTTATATCCCCATGACTCGCCGTCATCTTCAAACAGCTCACCGCGCGCTTCGCCAGCGCCTTTTAGCGGGAAAAGCTTCAGTTCGCGCTTGTCGTCGCTTTGCGTATCAACATGGCGCAGGCGCGAGGAGAGCGGCAGGCCCGCGCCAGCGCGCACCAGCAGCGGCAGGGTTTCCAGCGGCGCGCTCAGCGTTATCTGCTGGCCGCCGCTGTACCAGGCGCCGGTGTAAAAGTCATACCAGCCGGCATCGTTGGCCGGCAGCCACAGCGTACGTTCGCGCTGTCCTGGCTCCACCACGCTTGCCACCAGCAGGTCGCGGCCCAGCATGAACTCGTCACACTCCTCGAAAGTGCGGGGGTCATGCTCATGGTCAAGGAAGGTCGGACGCAGCATGGGTTCATCGTCGGCATGCGCCTGCCACAGCAGCGTATAAAGGTAAGGCAGCAGCCGGTAGCGAAGCTCAATAGCCGCGCGAATGGCAGGCGTCGCCGCCGGGTACATCCAGGGTTCGTTAACCGTATGGTCGTCGTTCCACGAGTGAATGGTAAAGCGCGGATGCATAACGCCGTTCTGCACCCAGCGGACAAACAGCTCCGCGTCTGGCTTGTCGCCGGAAAAGCCGCCTACGTCGTGGCCCACGTTATACAGCCCTGAAAGACTCATCCCCACGCCCATGCGGATGTTATAGCGCAGCGTTTCCCAGTTGGTGCGGTTATCGCCGCTCCAGGTTTGGACATAACGCTGCATGCCCGCACAGCCGGAACGGGAGATCAGATAAGGGCGTTTTTCCGGCGCGAAACGCTGCTGCGCTTCCATTGAGGCGCGCATCATCAGCAGCGGCATGACCGGGCGAATATGCTTAATGGCGATGGGAGCGCCGAAGCCGTGACAGCGCGCTTCGCCGTCCCACACTTCGTATTCGTTATTATCATTCCAGGTGGAGTCAATCCCCATCTCCAGCAGTTGGGTGGTTACGCCTTCCTGCCACCAGGCGATGGCCGCCGGGTTGGTGAAATCGAGGTGCGACCCTTCGTCGTCCCAGAAGCTCGAACGCTCCGGCGCGTCGCTTTCGGAATCACGAATAAACAGCCCTTTCTGCGCCACTTCGTTATAGCGAGGATGATCCTGCAACAGGCACGGCTTAATGTTGGCGGCAAGCTTCAGCCCCGCCTCGTGGAATGCGCCGCTCATCGCTTTCGGCTGCGGCACTTTGTCGTAGTTCCAGTTAAAGACGTAGCGTTTATTGTTGATAGAGGTGTAGCCCGAAGAGAGCTGGAAGGAGTCGCACGGGATCGCATGCTCTTCGCACAGACGAATAAAATTGATCAGCTGGTTCTGCGCGTCCGGCGCGTCGGTGTAATGCATGGTCGAGCCGCTGTAGCCGAGGCTCCATTTTGGCCCGAAGACTGTCTTGCCGGTCAGCCGCACAAAGGCTTTTGTTACGTCCAGCACGCGCGGGCCGACAAACAGGTAATAATCGATATCGCCCGCTTCCGCCTGCCAGCGGCGGTAGGGTTGGTGATAGTTGTCGATTTCGTTGCCCAGATCGAGCCAGCAGCTGCTCAGGTTGTCGTAAAAGAGGCCGAAGCTCACTTCGTCGCGGCGCGTAATGGTAAACGGAATATGTTTATAGAGCGGGTCGGTGCTGGCCGCGTTATAGCCCATGGCGTCCAGGTTGCGCATTTCATAACGCTTGCCGGTGCGCTCAAGCGGCCCGGCCTTTTCGCCAAGGCCATAAAAGCGGTCGTTTTTCTGACGACGCTGATAGTGCGCCACGCCGTCGCCATGCGCGTTAAGCAGATAAGCGCTGGTGGGACGATCGGCTGTCAGGAACTGCCACTCGCCCGCCTCGTCGCGGTAGTGCCACTCAAGCCACAGCGGCTGATGCACAGTAACGCGCAGCTTATCGGTAGCAAGCGTTAACCGCTCCGGCGTCTCTTCCAGCGTAAACCCAGGCAGGCTGAAGCCTTCAAGGCTTTCCCGATCCCGTCCTTCCCAGGGCACGTCGTTTTCCGGCGCGATGCTCCAGGTGCGGTTAAGGGCGAGTTCGCCGCGGCGTTTGACCAGTACGCGGAACATCCCTTGCTCCAGCACGCAGAGGCAAAGCCGATGTTCTCCATCCACCGTTAACTCGACGTGGTGCTTGTCTGACTGCGTTAATTTCCAGTGTTTGAGCGTTTTCATCTTAACTATCCATTTCAGGCGCGTTTTGCGCGGCGTTCAGCAATAAAAGCGATAAGGAAGAAGGCGCCAATCAGGTCGAAAAAGCCCATGGCGATAAAGAGCGGGTTGAAGCCGATTTTGTCGGCGGTTACGCCGATAATCAGCGAAAAGATAAAGCTGGCAATCCATGCGCAGGAGCCGCGCATGCCGTTTACCGTCGCCATCTGGCCTTTATCGAACGACTCCACCACCAGCGCGCTCAGCATGCAGGAGATAATCTGGTGGCCGAAGCCGCCGATGGAGATCAGCACAATGGTGATATACGGGTCGCGGGTGAGGGTGACGATAGCGAGCGACACCATCAGGAACGCGCCGGTCACCGAGCTTGCCACCACAGAGTTAACGCGGGTGCAGCCGAACCAGCGCACATAAAGCTTCGTCAGGTAGCCGCTGGCGATAGAGCCGAGATCGGCGGCAAGGAAAGGCAGCCAGGCGAACATGGCTATCTGTTTTAAATCCATGCCGTGCTCTTTGGCGAGATACAGCGGCACCCAGAAACTCATCACCGCCCAGGCGGGTTCCGCCATAAACGCCGGAATGGCGATGCCGTAAAAGCGCTTGTTTTTCGAAACGGTCTTCAGCGCGGTAAAGAACGGCAGCTTGACGGCGGGCGGTTCGTTATCCTGCTTGATAAACGCCAGCTCTTCTTTGCTCAGCCGCGGGTGCTGTTCCGGGTTGTAGTAAAAAAGCCACCAGAGCACGACCCAGCCCAGCGCCAGGATGCCGGTGAAGAGAAACGCGCCCTGCCAGCCGAAGGTCGCATGCGCAAAGTAGATAATCGGCGGGGCAAGCATAGCGCCAATCGAAAAACCGACGCCCGCCCAGCCTGCGGCGACAGGACGTTCCTTTTTAGGAAACCATTCGCCCAGCGTTTTGGCGTTAGCGGGGGTGGCCGCCGCTTCGGCGCCGCCCATCAGAAAACGCAGAATGGCCAGATGCAGCCAGCTTCCGGCGCCAGCGTGGAAAATGCACATCAGCGCCCAAAGCGAAGCGCAAATTAAAAAGCCGAGCTTGAGGCCGATAACATCGATAAGCCAGCCGCACAAAGGCTGGAAAAGGGTGTAGGCAAGCTGAAACGCGCCCACTATCCACGAATACTGTTCGGTGGTAATGCCGAGGCTGGTTTTCAGCTCCGGCGCCAGAATGCCCAGCGAGTTGCGGGTAATGTAGTTAACGGTCACGCCCATTAAAAACAGCACCAACACCCACCAGCGCAGGTTGCGGATGACGCGTTTGCTTTTCACCGCCGTCATCTCCTGATTGATACCTTGGCTCATCTCTTTCTCCACGTTCGGTTGGCGTTGCCGTACCTGTTCGGACTGTGCGTCCCCCGCAGGGCGAGAGACGGCAGAGATTTCTTTATCTCTTTGAATCAACGCGATTTATGTAGGGTTAAACGAAAAGTGGCGCGCCAGTATGTGGTCGCGATTTTGAGAGTAGGGCAAGCACTGGAATGGTAGTAGTGTAATTTATGCAAAAATTTTCATAAAATGGCGCTATTACGGAAATGAATAACGTTATGAGCCACTATTGCAGCCTTTTTTATTCATGAAAATTTATTCATTTCACAAACGGAGATGGATCACAAAATGAGTAAAAAGTTAAAGATCGCCGAAATCGCGGCGCAAACCGGGCTTTCCGTCAGTACGGTTTCACGCGTGCTGGCGGGCAAGGCCAATACCAGCGAAAAAGCGCGGCTGAAGGTGCGCGCCTGCGCCGCCCAGCTTGGCGTAATGGATGGCCTGGCGGCAGGGCGAATGCTGCTGAACAGTCTGCTGGTCTTTGCGCCGCAGCGGGCTTTTGATGAGCGCTCAGACATCTTTTATCACCGCGTTATCCAGCGCATCAGCGGCGCGTTGCAGGCTTATGAAGTCAGGCTGCGCTACTGCGCGCTGGAAGAGAACGACAGCGACGCCAACCTTTTTCTGGCCCGGATGAACGAGCCGGAAACGGAAGCGGTAGTGCTGTTAGGCATTGACGATCCGCATATTCACGATCTCGCCGCCGACCTTGGCAAACCCTGCGTGTTAATTAACTGTCGCGACAGCCGCATGCGTCTGCCCGCCGTCTCGCCCGATCACCGCCTGATTGGCGAGTTCGCCGCCCGCTACCTTTTTGAAATGGGCCACCGGCAGGTGCTGAACCTGCTTTGCCTGCGCCGTTACACTATGGAGCTGCGTCTGGCTGGCATCCGGGACGCCTGGGAGGCGCAGAACCTGCATTTTGACGAAGAACAGCACCTTATCGCCGCGCAGAGCTTTAGCGCTAAAGAGAGCGAGGCGCTGGTCGCTGCGTATCTTTCCGCCCTTAACGGCCCGCCGCCAAGCGCGCTGCTGGTGGGCGGCGATTTTATGGCGCAGGGTGCGATGAATGCGTTGCAAAAGGCGGGGCTGCGGGTGCCGCAGGACATTTCCGTCATGAGCATTGATGGTTTCAACCTGGCGGCTATCCAGGATGTGCCGCTGACGGCGGTACACGTGCCGCGTGATGAACTGGGGGAGGAGGCGGTGCGGATGTTGCAGCACCGGCTGGTGCGCCCGCAGGCGGCCTGCGGCACGCTGTTGCTGAACGGCACGCTGGCGGTGCGCGATTCAGTGCGCCGTATTCGCTCCGGCAAAGGCCACACCGCCGTACAGCGCGACGGCCTTTACGATTAAGCCTGTAAAGACCGCCGGCGGGGCGGTTTTCGTTTACTGCCCGCCGCACACCTCGCAGCCGGGATTTCGCGGCAGCTTCATCTCGCGGAACTGACAGCGAAGGGCATCATACATGACCAGTTTCCCGCTGCACGGTTCGCCGTAGCGCGCGAGCAGTTTGATCGCCTCCATCGCCTGCAACGCGCCGATAACGCCGACCAGCGGCGCCATCACGCCCGCTTCGACGCAGGTCAGCGCGTTTTCGCCAAACAGGCGGCTCAGGCAACGGTAGCAAGGCTCGCCGGGCTGATAAGTAAAGACGCTGATTTGGCCTTCCATACGTATGGCGGCGCCGGAGACCAGCGGCACTTTATGGCTAAAGCAGCCCTGATTAAGCTGGTTACGCACCGCCACGTTGTCGGTACAGTCAAGCACCAGGTCATGGCGGGCGATAAGCTCGCCGAGCGCCGCGTCATCCAGCATGGCGTTAACGGTTTCAATAACGATATGCGGATTCATTGCCGCCAGCATCGCGCGGGCGGACTCCACTTTTGGGGTGCCGATGGCCGCGTCGCGGTGCAAAATTTGACGCTGCAAATTAGAAAGCGCGACCGTATCAAAATCCAGCAACGTAAGGTGGCCCGCGCCTGCGGCGGCTAGGTAAGGCGCCGCCGCGCAACCCAGCCCGCCAAGCCCGACAATTAACACCCGCGCCGCCTTCAGCCGCTCCTGGCCGTCAAAATCGAAACCGCGCAAAATAATCTGCCGGTTATAGCGCAGCATTTCAGCATCGGTTAACGCTTCCACATCAGCCTCCAAACAGGTGATTAAAACATTCAACGGTGACCCATTCGCCAGGCTCGACGTTGCCGCGCTCGCGTTCCAGCACGACAAAACAGTTGCCCTGACTGAAGGAGCTAAAAATATGCGAGCCCTGGTGGCCGGTGGTGACCACTTCCGGCTGGCCGTCCTCGCCGTTGCGCAGTACGCCGCGCTGAAAATCGAGGCGGCCAGGGGATTTTTTAAAACGTCCCGCCGCGCGGACTTTCATGCGCAGAGGCGCTACAGGCTGCGCGCCGGAAAGCTTCAGCAGCAGCGGCTGCACCAGTTGATAAAACGTCAGGGCGGCGGAAACCGGGTTGCCGGGCAGGCCGCAGAACCAGCTGTTGGGCAGGCGGCCGAAAGCAAAAGGTTTGCCCGGCTTGATAGCAAGCTTCCAGAAGCTGATTTCACCCAGTTCTTCCAGCAGCGTTTTGGTGTAATCCGCTTCGCCTACCGACACGCCGCCGGAGCTTATCACCACATCCGCCTGACGGTCGGCTTCAATAAACGCCTGGCGCAGCGCCGCCGGGTCATCGCGAATAATCCCGAGATTGATCACCTCGCAGCCAAGCTGCTCTAGCATGAGCTGCACCGCAAGGCGGTTGGTATCGTAAATCTGGCCTTCATCAAGCGGCTCGCCCGGCAGGCGCAGCTCGTCGCCGGTAGAGAAAACCGCAACGCGGAGCCTGCGCACCACTTCCACGTTGGCAACGCCCAGCGAGGCGAGTACGGGCACCTGCGCCACGCTCATTTTCTGACCGGCTTTAAACACCACCGCGTTTTTCGCGATGTCCTCGCCGCGCAGGCGAATATTCTGTCCGGCGCGAACCGTTGCGCGGATCAGCACGCCGTCATCAACAATCTGGGCCTCTTCCTGCATAACGACCGCCTCGCAACCGGCAGGCACCGGCGCGCCGGTCATAATGCGAATAACGCTGCCTGCTGGCCATTCGCCGCTAAACGGCTGGCCGGCAAATGCTTTGCCCGCCACCGGCAGAGGTTTCTCAGGCGTCAAATCTGCCAGCCGCACGGCGTAGCCGTCCATGGCGGAGTTATCAAACCCCGGTACGTCGATGGGCGAGCTGATATCGCGCGCCAGTACGCGGCCAAAGCACTGCGAAAGCGGCAAGGTTTCAGCGTCAGTAAGGGGAGAAAGCGACGCGAGCATCTTTTCAAGGGCGGCGTCGAGCGCCATCAGTCCGGCGGTAGGTTCCATCTCGTTACTCCTGCGCGGGAAAAGGGAAAGCGCCCATTATGGCAGAAAGGGTAACTGATAGGCATGTTTCGCGTAGCAAGCCGCGCGCGGGCTTTACATCACTATTGGCTCTTTCTATATTCAAAATTCATATGAAGTCGCGGCAACGATAATGATATTTATAAAAAAAGTGCGGCCAGGTCACAAAAACAGAGCGATGGGTCAATGGCAAAAGCGGTAATCGCCATACACGGCGGAGCGGGCGCGCTTGCCCGCGCGCAGATGAGCGCAGAGCAAGAGCAACGTTACATTGAGGCGCTGTCCGGCGTAATCGAAGCGGGCCAGACGATACTGGCGCAGGGCGGCAGCGCGCTTGATGCGGTAACGGAAGCGGTGCGTCTGCTGGAGGAGTGTCCGCTGTTTAACGCCGGCATCGGCGCGGTTTTTACCCGGGCAGGCACCCACGAACTCGACGCCTGCGTGATGGATGGCAACACGCTTAAAGCGGGCGCGGTAGCGGGCGTCAGCCGTCTGCGCAACCCGATCCTGGCCGCAAGGCTTGTGATGGAGCAGAGTCCGCATGTGCTTTTGACTGGCGAAGGCGCCGAGCAGTTCGCTTTTGAGCATGGCGTTGAGCCTGTCTCGCCGTCGTTGTTCTCCACGCCCGAACGGCGCGAACAGCTTGCGCGCGCCCGCCAGCAGGGCGAAACGCGGCTTGATCACGACAGCGGCCCGCTGGACGAAGACCAAAAATTCGGCACCGTCGGCGCCGTTGCCCTCGACGAGCATGGCAATCTGGCGGCGGCGACCTCTACAGGCGGCATGACCAACAAGCTGCCGGGCCGGGTGGGCGACTCGCCGCTGCCTGGCGCTGGCTGTTACGCCAACAACGCAAGCGTTGCGGTTTCCGCTACCGGCACGGGAGAAGTGTTTATCCGAACGCTTGCGGCTTATGACATTGCCGCGCTGATGGACTACGCCGGGCTAAGCCTGCAACAGGCAAGCGAGCGGGTGGTGATGGAAAAGCTGCCTGCCCTTGGCGGCAGCGGCGGCATTATCGCCGTCGACCGTGAAGGCAACGTAGCGATGCCCTTTAACAGCGAGGGGATGTATCGCGGTTTTGGTTATGCAGGCGATGCGCCCTGCGTTGGGATCTATCGCGAATAAGGAGTTACGGTGCCATACAGCCACGCATTACCTGAAGATCAGGTGCTTTCGGTTGCCGATTTAACCGTGCGCTTTCGCCAGCAAGAACAGACGACCGAGGCGGTGCGCCAGCTCTCTTTCGACCTCAGGCGCGGCGAGACGCTCGCTATTGTGGGGGAATCCGGCTCCGGCAAATCAGTGACCGCGCTCTCCCTGATGCGCCTGATTGAGCAGGCGGGGGGCGAAACCCAGAGCGGCCATTTATTGCTGCGCCGACGCAATAAGCAGGTTATTGACCTGCGCGAAATGAGCCAGTCGCAGATGCGCTCGGTACGCGGCGCCGACATGGCAATGATTTTTCAGGAGCCGATGACCTCGCTTAACCCCGTGTTTCCGGTAGGGGAGCAGATAGCGGAATCTATTCGCCTGCATCAGGGGTTAAGCCGGGAAAAAGCGCTGCGGGAAGCGAAGCGCATGCTGGAGCTGGTGCGTATTCCCGAAGCGCAAAGCATTCTGGAGCGTTATCCGCATCAGCTTTCCGGCGGTATGCGCCAGCGGGTAATGATAGCCATGGCGCTCTCCTGCCGCCCGGCGGTACTGATAGCCGATGAACCGACCACGGCGCTGGATGTCACTATTCAGGCGCAGATCCTCCAGCTCATTCGGGTGTTGCAGGACGAAATGGCGATGGGGGTGATTTTCATCACGCACGATATGGGCGTAGTGGCGAACATGGCTGACCGCGTGCTGGTGATGTATCAGGGCGAAGCGGTGGAAACCGGCAGCGTGCGCGATATTTTCCGCGCCCCGCAACATCCCTATACCCAAAAACTGCTGGCGGCGGTGCCGCGCCTCGGCGCCATGAACGGCACCGATTTGCCGCAAAAATTTCCGCACGATTTTCATGCGCAGCCGGGCCTGGACCAGGCTGAAGGCGCGCAGGATACGGTGCTTTCCGACCGCGGCCCCATTTTGCAGGTGCGGGAGCTGGTAGCCCGTTTCCCGGTGCGCAGCGGCATTCTTAACCGCGTGAAAAGCGAGGTGCACGCAGTAGAGAAAGTAAGCTTTGACCTGTGGCCCGGCGAAACGCTTTCGCTTGTCGGCGAGTCGGGCTGCGGTAAATCCACCACCGGGCGCGCGCTGCTGCGGCTTGTCGAAACCCAGGGCGGCAGCGTCACTTTCGCCGGTCAGCGAATCGATACGCTGGCGCAGCACGCTTTGCAGCCGGTGCGGCGCGATATCCAGATTATCTTCCAGGATCCTTACGCTTCGCTCGACCCGCGCCTCACCGTGGGCTATTCCATTATGGAGCCGCTGTTAGTGCACAAAATGATGAGCGACGACGCGGCGCAGCAGCGCGTGGCCTGGCTGCTGGAGCGCGTAGGGCTTAAGCCTGAACATGCGTGGCGCTATCCGCACGAGTTTTCCGGCGGGCAGCGACAGCGTATTTGCATCGCCCGGGCGCTGGCGCTGAACCCGAAAGTGGTTATCGCCGACGAATCCGTTTCCGCGCTCGATGTTTCTATTCGCGCGCAGATAATCAACCTGTTGCTCGACCTGCAAAAAGAGTTCGGCATCGCGTTTTTATTTATTTCGCACGATATGGCGGTCGTTGAGCGCATCAGCCATCGCGTGGCGGTGATGTATCTGGGGCAGATTGTGGAAATAGGCCCGCGGCGGGCGGTGTTTGAGAACCCGCAGCACCCCTATACCCGCAAATTGATGGCGGCCGTGCCTGTGGCTGACCCGGATCATCCGCGCCGTCAGCCGGTGCTGCTTTCCGATGAGATACCCAGCGCTACCCGCAAGCGCGGCGACGAACCTTTCGTCGCGCCGCTGGTGGCCGTGGGGCCTGGCCATTTTGTGGCGCGCCACGAAATAGGCGGCGCTTCGCACCACTATTAATTCATTAGGGCAGGGACAATAAGGAGAATAACAAAATGACTCAACACGCAACTCGTAAGTGGCTGGCCGCAGTGGGTATCGCCTCCGCGCTTGCCGCCGCGCCCGCCTTCGCCGCTAAAGATGTGGTGGTCGCGGTAGCCTCTAACTTCACCACGCTCGACCCGTATGACGCGAACGACACGCTCTCCCAGGCGGTGGCGAAGTCGTTCTACCAGGGATTATTCGGGCTGGATAAGGACATGAAGCTGCAAAACGTACTGGCGGAAAGCTACACCGTTTCTGACGATGGTTTGATTTACACCATTAAGCTGCGATCCGGCGTGAAGTTTCAGGATGGCACGGCCTTTGATGCCGCAGCGGTAAAAGCGAACCTTGATCGCGCCAGCAACCCGGATAATCGCCTCAAGCGTTACAACCTTTATAAAAACATCGCCAGCACCGAGGCGGTCGATCCCGCCACTGTAAAAATCACCTTAAAACAGCCGTTCTCGGCTTTTATCAATATTCTGGCGCACCCGGCCACGGCCATGATTTCGCCCGCCGCGCTGCAAAAATATGGCAAAGAGATAGGCTTTCACCCGGTGGGCACCGGCCCGTATGAGCTTGTCACCTGGAACCAGACCGATTTTGTAAAGGTGAAGAAATTCGCCGGTTACTGGCAGCAGGGGCTGCCGAAGCTCGATACCATCACCTGGCGCCCGGTCGTCGACAACAATACCCGCGCGGCGATGCTGCAAACCGGCGAAGCGCAGTTCGCTTTCCCGATCCCTTACGAGCAGGCGAAGCTGCTGGAGCAAAACGACAAGCTCGATTTGGTCGCTTCGCCTTCCATCATGCAACGCTATATCAGCATGAACGTGACGCAAAAGCCGTTCGATAACCCAAAGGTGCGTGAAGCCATTAATTACGCCATTAACCGCCAGGCGCTGGTAAAAGTGGCCTTTGCCGGTTATGCGACGCCTGCTACCGGCGTAGTGCCGCCTTCCATCGCTTATGCTGCGCAATTTTCGCCGTGGCCCTACGACCCGGCGAAAGCGCGTCAGTTGCTGAAAGAAGCTGGCCTGCCGAACGGTTTTAGCACCACGCTCTGGTCTTCCCATAACCACAGCACCGCGCAGAAAGTGTTGCAGTTTACGCAGCAGCAGCTGGCGCAGGTGGGTATCAAAGCGAAGGTCACGGCGATGGACGCCGGCCAGCGCGCGGCGGAAGTGGAAGGCAAAGGGCAGAAAGAGAGCGGCGTGCGCATGTTCTATACCGGCTGGACCGCGTCAACCGGCGAGGCGGACTGGGCGCTTTCGCCGCTGTTCGCCAGCCAGAACTGGCCGCCGACGCTCTTCAACACCGCGTTTTACAGCAACAAACACGTGGATAGCGCTCTGGCTGACGCGTTGAAAACCACCGATAACGCTCAAAAAGCGAAGCTCTATAAAGAAGCGCAGGAGATTATCTGGAAAGAGTCGCCGTGGGTGCCGCTGGTGGTGGAAAAACTGGTTTCCGCGCACAGCAAATCCCTGACCGGTTTCTACGTCATGCCGGACACCGGGTTCAGCTTTGAAAATGCGGACCTGAAATAAAAGCGCGCTTTTCCCTTAGCCTGATCTTTTCCGATGCAGAGCGGCCGGGGCGACGAAAAGAACCCCGGCGCCTCGCCCTCGCCGTGCAGGGGAGGGCGGGCAGTGGTCATGCTGTGTTACGGGTAATACGGCAAGAAGAGACAATCAAGAAGAGACAATGAAGAAAAAACTACAGGGTTACGCATGTTTAGTTACGTCGTAAAACGCCTGCTGGGGCTTATCCCGACGCTGCTTATTGTGGCGGTGCTGGTGTTTTTATTTGTCCATATGTTGCCAGGCGACCCGGCGCGTTTAATTGCAGGCCCGGAGGCGGATGCGCAGGTTATCGCGATGGTGCGCGCGCAACTGGGGCTGGACCAGCCGCTGTGGCGGCAGTTCTGGCACTATATCAGCCATGTGGTGCAAGGCGACTTCGGCTATTCACTGGTCTCCCGCCGTCCGGTCTCGCAAGAGATCGCCAGTCGCTTTATGCCGACGTTTTTGCTTACCGTGACCAGCATGGTGTGGGCGGTGCTGTTCGGGCTCTTCGCCGGTATTATCGCCGCCGTCTGGCGCAACCGCTGGCCGGACAGGATCAGCATGACGCTCGCCGTCTCCGGCATCTCCTTTCCCGCCTTTGCGCTCGGCATGTTGCTGATGCAGGTGTTTTCAGTGGAGCTGGGCTGGCTGCCGACCGTGGGCGCCGACAGCTGGCTGCACTATATTCTGCCTTCCATTACGCTTGGCGCGGCGGTAGCGGCGGTCATGGCGCGCTTCACCCGCGCCTCGTTCGTGGATGTACTGGGCGAGGATTATATGCGCACCGCCCGCGCCAAAGGGGTGAGTGAAAAGTGGGTGATTCTTAAACACGGCCTGCGCAACGCCATGATCCCGGTCGTGACCATGATGGGGTTGCAGTTTGGTTTCCTGCTCGGCGGCTCGATTGTGGTGGAGAAGGTATTTAACTGGCCGGGGCTTGGCCGTTTGCTCGTGGATTCCGTCGAGATGCGCGATTATCCGGTGATTCAGGCGGAAGTGCTGCTCTTCTCGCTGGAATTTATTCTTATCAACTTAGTGGTGGATGTGCTCTATGCCGCCATTAACCCGGCTATCAGGTATAAGTAAGGATGCGACTTTTCAACTGGCGCCGACAGGCCATTCTCAATGCAATGCCGACAATACGCCCGCAGCAGGTACGCACTCCCTGGCACGAGTTCTGGCGGCGGTTCAAACGCCAGCCGGTAGCGCTTATCGCCGGCGCGTTCGTGCTTATGCTTATCGTGCTTGCCGTCGTCGCGCCGTGGATAGCGCCCTTCGATGCGGAAAATTATTTTGATTACGACCGGCTCAACGAGGGGCCGTCGATGATGCACTGGTTTGGCGTGGACTCTCTGGGGCGCGATATTTTTAGCCGCGTGCTGGTCGGCGCGCAAATCTCGCTCGCGGCGGGGGTGTTCGCGGTGCTGATCGGCGCGCTTATCGGTACGGTGCTCGGGCTGCTGGCGGGCTATTACGAGGGCTGGTGGGACCGCATCATCATGCGTATTTGCGACGTGCTGTTCGCTTTCCCGGGCATTCTGCTCGCCATCGCGGTGGTGGCGGTGATGGGCAGCGGCATGGCGAACGTGATTATCGCGGTGGCGATCTTCAGTATTCCGGCCTTTGCGCGTCTGGTGCGCGGCAATACGCTGGTGCTGAAACACCAGACGTTTATCGAGTCGGCGCGCAGCATTGGCGCTTCTGACGCCACTATCCTGTTTCGCCATATCCTGCCGGGCACGGTGTCGTCAATCGTGGTCTATTTCACCATGCGCATCGGCACCTCGATTATATCGGCGGCGAGCCTCTCGTTTCTCGGCCTGGGCGCGCAGCCGCCGACGCCGGAGTGGGGCGCCATGCTCAACGAAGCGCGGGCCGACATGGTGATAGCGCCGCACGTGGCGATTTTCCCAAGCCTGGCGATTTTCCTGACCGTGCTGGCCTTTAACCTGCTGGGCGATGGGCTGCGCGACGCGCTCGATCCCAGGCTGAAAGGGTAATAAAAAAGGCCGCCTGACGGCGGCCTTTTCGCAGGCAAAAACGTTAAACGCGGCTGCCCCACAGATCATATTCGTCGGCGTTTTCCACCTTCACGCGAACCACATCGCCAGGCTTCACGTTGGTTTCGCCGTTAAGATAGACCGCGCCGTCAATTTCCGGCGCATCCGCCATACTGCGGCCGATGGCGCCTTCTTCATCCACTTCGTCGATCATGACAAGGATTTCGCGGCCCACTTTCTCCTGCAAACGCTCGGTAGAGATCTGCTGTTGCAGCTGCATGAAGCGGTTCCAGCGCTCCTCTTTCACCTCTTCCGGCACCTGATCCGGCAGATCGTTCGCGCCGGCGCCCTCTACCGGGCTGTATTTGAAGCAGCCAACGCGGTCGAGGCGCGCTTCTTTCAGGAAGTCGAGCAGCATCTGGAAATCTTCTTCGGTTTCACCCGGGAAGCCGACGATAAACGTAGAGCGCAGCGTCAGCTCGGGGCAGATTTCACGCCACTGCTTAATACGCGCCAGCTGACGGTCTACCGAGCCGGGGCGTTTCATCAGCTTCAGAATACGCGGGCTGGCGTGCTGCAACGGGATATCCAGATAAGGCAGGATTTTGCCCTGCGCCATGAGCGGGATAACGTCATCAACGTGCGGATAAGGGTAAACGTAATGCAGACGCACCCAGACGCCGAGCTTCGCCAGCTGTTCGCACAGGCTGACCATGCTGGTTTTCACCGGTTCGCCGTTCCAGAAGCCGGTGCGGTGTTTAACATCCACGCCATAGGCGGAAGTATCCTGCGAAATCACCAGCAACTCTTTTACGCCTGCTTCCACAAGGCGTTTCGCTTCCGCCAGCACGTCGCCAATCGGACGGCTGTCGAGGTCGCCGCGCATGGAAGGAATAATGCAGAAAGTGCAGCGATGGTTGCAGCCTTCGGAAATTTTCAGGTAAGCATAATGGCGCGGCGTCAGCTTCACGCCCTGTTCCGGCACCAGGCTTAAGAAAGGATTATGTTTCGGCTTCGGCACGTAGTGGTGAACATGCTTTAAGACTTGCTCGTAGCTGTGCGGCCCGGTGATTTCCAGCACCTTCGGATGCACTTCACGGATTTGATCTTCTTTTGCGCCGAGGCAGCCGGTGACAATCACTTTGCCGTTTTCGTTCAGCGCCTCGCCGATCACTTCCAGCGACTCCTGTACCGCGCTGTCGATAAAACCGCAGGTGTTGACGATGACCATGTCGGCATCGTCATAGCTCGGCACAACGTCATAGCCTTCAGTACGCAGTTCGGTCAGGATGCGCTCAGAATCCACCAGATTTTTCGGGCAGCCTAACGAGATGAAACCAATCTTGGACATTTTTTATACAATACATTGCTCGGGAAAACGCGGAGTATACATCATGAGCAAACGAGACAGCTATACATGCGCTTACCTTCAGGCCGCCGGAGGATGAAACAGCCAGGGCGTCTCTGCGCTACAGGCGCCGGGCGCGGGCTTTGGCGTATCTCTGGCGCTGTCATGTAATCACTTTATGAACGGGCGGCGGCCGCCCGCTTTTTTTCAGGTGGGCCTTCGCTGATAAGCGCTTTCGCAAACGTTAAAAGCAACGCTGACGAAACTGACTGACATATTCATATAAATGTCTTTATCGTAATCCGTTTTCATCATCGGTTTAAATGTGTCGTTAAAGCCTTCTCGCATCGCTTCGGTGAATTGATTTTTGTTTTTCGAGGGGGCGGCTTGCGGGCTATAGCGGGAACATAAATCTTCGAGGTTAACAAAAGGCGATACCCGTCCTTCATCCATCGACCGGGTATTATATAAACGCAAAAAAGCATCACCGCTGATCTCTCTCATTTGTTGTTCATCAAAAGTATTAATTGCACGCACAGGTTGCTGCTGAGAAGGGTGATGACAACCGAAAAGCGCCAGACCAGAACACAATAACATTTTGTGATACATAGCATATTCCCCACTCCGGCTCGATGATCTCAACAGTAGTACAGCGCCTGCGGGGTAAATGTGTCGTTATGTAATTCTGCATGTCGTCATGTTTAAATAAAGCGCTAAGACAAAAGTATGAGCCGCCTTTTGCGCTCTGGCTTACCGACATAAAATAATCGCCAGGCTACATCTTCACGGCTTAAAAATTAATAATTAGTTACTTATTCTGTTTATAAATTTTTTTACTGCCTGCCTGTTTTTTATCAGTCCGCCTTATTCATTTCTCTCTTGCTTATTACATTATTTAGTCAGACAAAAAAGCTGTTGCGTTATATTTTTATGCGCCGTTCTTATTTAACCGGAAGCAGGCAATATCATCTTTTTTATTTATGGCGGCTTATTCCTGAAAAGGTTTTGCTTATCCCTGACAACATTAACGCTCTTTTATCGGGCCGTGTTGGTTCACGCTTTAAGCGGCGCGAAGCCCGACGCTCCCGGTTTCTGCCGTTAGGTTATTGCATTGTAAAGAATGTTAATTAGTGTCGAAATATTGACCCAGCGCATGATTAAGCTCAAAAAGTGACCATATGCTTGGATTGATCCATCGATGTACCACAGGGAGGAAGCAGTATGATCTCTGACAGAGTCCGGCATGATCTCTTGAAAAAGACGATCATCGCAAAAGTTGACCTCATGGCTTATCTACAACTGAGGAAGGCGAAGGGGTATATGTCGGTCGCTGAAAGCCACTGCCTGAGGGAGAACCTGTTTGAACTTTGTAAGGAGTACCGGCGGCACTACGCGCTGCTGAAACAGACTCAGGAAAGCAGCGATTTAGCCGCCTTTACGCAAAGCCTGGATGCGCTCTCCAGCGCAGCGGTGTGCCTGATGACAGGCCAGCATGATTGCCCGCTTTATATCACGGTTGATGCCGAAAAGCTTGAACGCGCCATCGCCACGCTTCAGAAATGCACCCGTCTGCTGACAGACAGCAAAAAGCCCGCTGAGGCCTGAAACCCGGGGGAGGCGACTCCCCCGTCCTGCTTAAGTTTTTGTAAAAGTAAACCTGCCGACGCCGCCGCTGGCTACCCTTATCGGGATAACCGATAAAGGAGACTCTTATGCCGCTGCTCTCATCCCGTCACTGGCTCGCCGCTATCGCGCTGCTTACCGCTTCGCAGGTTCAGGCCGCAGAAGTGAAAGTCGATGTGTTGCAAAACCGGCTCGCCCATCCCTGGGCGCTCGCTTTTCTGCCGCAGGATCAGGGTATTTTAATCACCCTTAAAGGCGGCGAACTTAAACGCTGGCAGCCTGGCAAAGGGCTTTCTCCTGCTATTCGCGGCGTGCCGAAAGTCTGGGCGCAGGGGCAGGGCGGACTGCTGGATGTGGCGCTGGCGCCAGACTTCGCGCAAAGCCGCAAAGTGTGGCTGAGCTTCGCTGAAGCGGGCGATGACGGGAAAGCAGGCACCACGGTAGGTTACGGACGCTTAAGCGAAGATATGCAGCAGCTTGAGGATTTCACCGTGGTCTTTCGCCAGCAGCCGAAGCTTTCCGTCGGCAACCATTTTGGCGGCCGAATGGTTTTTGACGGCAAAGGGTATCTTTTTATCGCGCTGGGGGAGAACAACCAGCGGCCCACCGCGCAGGAACTCGACAAGCTTCAGGGCAAACTGGTGCGCCTGACGCAAGACGGCAAAGTGCCGCAGGACAATCCCTTTGTTGGTAAAGCAGGCGTGCGCCCGGAAATCTGGTCATACGGTATCCGCAACCCGCAGGGTATGGCGCTCAACCCCTGGAGCAAGGCGCTCTGGCTGAATGAACACGGCCCGCGCGGGGGCGATGAAATTAACCTTCCCGAGGCGGGCAAAAACTATGGCTGGCCGCTCGCGACCTGGGGCATAAACTACAGCGGCCTGCCCATTCCCGAAGCGAAAGGCACCTCTGCGCCAGGCACTGAGCAACCCCTCTTTTACTGGAAAGACTCGCCAGCCGTTAGCGGTATGGCGTTTTACAACGCCAGCACCTTTCCGCAGTGGCAAAACAAACTGTTTATCGGCGCGCTTAAGGATAAGGACCTGATTCAGATGAGCGTGGACGGCAATAAAGTGACTGAAGATGGCCGGCTGCTTGGCGAGCGCAACGCGCGCATTCGCGATGTGCGCGTTGGGCCGGATGGCTATCTCTATGTGCTGACGGATGAAACGGACGGGCAACTGCTTAAAGTCAGCCCCGCCGCGTAAGGTTCAGCTCACCGGGATCATAACGATTTTGCGAAACGCCGGACGCTCGCACAGCTGCTGATACCAGCGGTCCAGGTGCGGGCGCGGCGTAAATTCCACGCCGACATTTTTCAGGTTATAGACATAGGGCGCCGGAGAAATATCGCCCAGGCCGAACGTTTCGCCTGAAAGCCATGGCGTTTTCGCAAGTTCCGCATCCAGAATGCCCAGCAATTCGTCACATTTCTGGGTGCTTTCCTCAATCAGTTTCGGATCGCGCTTTTCCGGCGGCGTACGCACCAGGCTGAAAACCAGACCGCGGTGCGGCGGCGGCAGCATGGTGGCCGTCCAGTCCATCCATTTATCCCCCGTGGCGCGCTGCACCGGGTTGTCTATCCACAGGCGGTTCTGGCCATACTGCGCGGCAAGATAGCGAACAATGGCGTTGGATTCCCACAGCACCAGCCCGGTTTCGTCATCGCGCAGGCAGGGCACCAGGCCGTTAGGGTTCATCTCCAGGTAATCCGGATCATGGTTGATGCCATACTGCATGCCCGCGGGGATGCGGTTATAGGGCAACTCCAGCTCTTCGAGGCACCAGAGCACTTTTTTCACATTGGTCGAGTTTTCTCTGCCCCAGACGGTAATCATGGTTCGCTCCTTAAAACGGGTAGGGTGACAGGGTGGTCAAAACTTATGGTGAAATAAAGCCCACTTTTTCGCAACTCTCGTAAAAACCGGCCATGCGGAACCCGATCCCGCTGACACTTGAAAAAACTTTACCCGCTTCCTGTTTCATTACGAGCTAATGTGCGTTATTACTCACCACTTCACTCGATGCGTTTATTTTGACGTGATTTCTGGAATGGATACTCGGATGGCACTTACCAACCCTTTCTCTCTCTCCCCTTTACTGCGCGCCGTAACGGCGGGCTCCGTTCTGTTACTTGCTCTGGTTCCCGCCGTTAATGCCGCTGAAGCGCAGGCGCCCGCCGCGCCTGCGGTAGAAGCCAGAGCCTGGATCCTGATGGATTACGCCAGCGGAAAAGTGCTGGCGGAAGGCAACGCCGATGAAAAACTCGACCCTGCCAGCCTCACTAAACTGATGACCAGCTATGTGGTAGGCCAGGCGCTGAAAGCCGGCAAAATTCATCTGAATGATAAAGTCACTATCGGCAAAGATGCCTGGGCGACCGGCAACCCTGCGCTACGCGGCTCGTCGCTGATGTTTTTAAAGCCAGGCGATCAGGTGCCGGTATCGGAGCTGAACAAAGGGGTGATTATCCAGTCCGGCAATGACGCCAGTATCGCTATCGCCGATTACGTGGCGGGCAGCCAGGATGCGTTTGTCGGCCTGATGAACGGCTACGCCCAGCGCCTCGGCCTGACCAACACGACGTTTAAAACCGTACACGGACTGGACGCGCCGGGGCAGTTCAGCACCGCGCGCGACATGGCGCTGCTGGGCAGGGCATTAATTCATGACGTGCCGGAAGAATATGCGATCCACAAAGAAAAAGAGTTCACCTTTAATAATATTCGCCAGCCTAACCGCAACCGTCTGCTCTGGAGCAGCAATCTTAACGTTGACGGCATGAAAACCGGCACCACAGCAGGCGCGGGCTATAACCTGGTGGCCTCAGCGACGCAGGGCGATATGCGCCTGATTTCGGTTGTGCTGGGCACCAAAACCGACGGCATTCGCTTTCGCGAGTCGGAAAAGCTACTGACCTGGGGTTTTCGCTTTTACGAGACCGTAACGCCCATCAAACCCGATGCGACATTCGTCAGCCAGCGCGTCTGGTTTGGCGACAAGAGCGAAGCGAAATTAGGCGCGGGCGAAGCGGGGTCGATAACCATCCCGAAAGGCCAGCTTAAAAACCTGAAAGCCACCTGGAAACTGACGGAGCCGCAGCTCACCGCGCCGCTGAAGAAAGGCCAGGTGGTGGGCACGATAGATTTCCAGCTTAACGGCAAAAACATTGAACAGCGTCCGCTGGTGGTAATGGAAGCGGTGGACGAGGGCAGTTTCTTCAGCCGCCTCTGGGACCGCGTGCTGATGCAGTTCCACAAATGGTTCGGCAGCTGGTTCTCATAATCTTATCGCCTCCCGGTCGCGGGAGGCTTTTCACCACAGCAGCGTTACGCCGGACGTTTTTGCCCACTCGACAAATTTCGCCTCGGGTTTCGCGTCGGTCACGATGGTGTCGAAGGCTTCCAGCGGCCCCATGCAGGCCGGCCTTACCTTGCCGAATTTACTGCTGTCCGCCACCAGCACATGGCGCTGGGCCGTCTCCAGCGCCCACTGTTTTACGGGCAGCTCGTCAAGGTTAAAGCACGTGGCGCCCTGTTGCAGGTGCAGCCCGGCGGCCGAAAAAAAGGCGATGTCGGGGCAAATATTGCGTAGCGTTTCGCGAAAATTAAGCGGTTTGAAAATAGCGTTGCTGGCATGAAACTCGCCGCCGCAGAGAATAACGCGGCAGGCGGGTTTTTCCTGTAGCGCCAGAAAGGTATTCAGGGAGTAACAGACGCCAGTGAAGGGCAGCGCGTCATCCAGCGCGTCGATTATCCAGGGCGTGGTGGTGCCGCAGTCGAAAAAGAGCGTTTGATGCGCGCTCACCAGCTCCGCCGCGCGGCGGCCAGCCAGACGCTTCTCTTCAACCAGGCGAGTTTTCTGGTCGCTCAGCAGATAATGGCTGACGCCCGCGCTGCGCGGCTCCAGCACAATATAACCGCCGAGCAGCACCACAGGCGCGTCGTTGCGCTGTAGATCGCGGCGTATGGTCATCTCTGAAACGCCAAGCAGCGCAGCCGCCTCCTTCAGATGAAGTTTATCGCTGCGTTTTAATGCCAGCAGAAGCTGTCCTATCCGCTCTTCGCGCCGTGTTTCCATCTCTTCCTCTGCTTAACCGAAACTGGCGAGGCGTGAAGGCGGCCTCGCCAGTGAATCGGGGAATCTTACCCGCCGCAGAGGCGTTAGTCACGCACCCAGCCTTTGCGGATGGGCAGGGCGAAGCAGCGGCGATAAAGCTGGCGCAACCGTTGATAAAGGGCGTCGCCGCAATAGTTCCAGACCATTTGCGCGGCAAGGCAGGCCAGCATGCCGAGCAGCAGGCCGCCGAGCATATCGAGCGGCCAGTGGACGCCGAGATAAATGCGCGACCACGCGATAGCGCAGGCGACGCCCAGCAACACCAGCCCGGACCACACCCGATGCCAGCATAAAAACGCGAGGGCAAAGGTAAAACTCACGGTGCCGTGATTGCTGGGGTAAGAGTCATCCGGGGAATGATGCAAAAACTGATAGCCAATCCCTTCGGCAAAGGGGCGGGGATGCGGGAAGATATGGCCCATCAGCCAGGAGAGAAAGACGCTGATGGCAAGCGCCAGCGCGATTTTCACCACCAGCTGACGCTGGGCGCTAAGCTTTTGCCCAGGCCCCCAAAGCCAGAGCGCCGCCGAAAGCAGCGGCACGCCATAAATGAGTTCTCTGGCGATAAACGTGGCAAAGGCGATAAGCCAGGCGGGGGAAGCGGGAGTGGCGTTAATTGCCAGAAAAATCTGGTGGTTGAGCTCTTCCAACATCGCGATTTGGGTTCCTTATCAACCTGAAAAAGAGGCCCGGGATTCAGGGCCGCGACGCGGCGTAAAGGGATGCCGCTGTTAAAGCGAATAACCTTAGAAACCGACCGGCGCCGGGTAAAGCGGTATTGTCTTATTTCTGTCATACAGCGCTCATCCAGCCCGGGCATAAGATTACGCATCGCACCTTAAAAAAAGCTTAAATGATGGCAATGTTGTGCGTTATTAAGCGGCACCGCGCACAATTCACTATGACTGCTGCGGTCGTTTCATTACACTCAGCGCGATTTCTCTGGATGGATCGCTATGCAAAATAACTCTCTGACGAAAAAGCGCCTTGGGCGCCAGGCGCTGCTGTTCCCGCTGTGCCTGGTGCTGTATGAATTTTCAACCTATATCGGCAACGACATGATCCAGCCGGGTATGCTCGCGGTGGTAGAGCAATACCAGGCGGGCGTGGAGTGGGTGCCAACCTCCATGACCGCTTATCTGGCGGGCGGCATGTTCTTGCAATGGCTGCTGGGGCCGTTGTCCGACCGTATCGGCCGCCGTCCGGTGATGCTGACCGGCGTGGTCTGGTTTATCGTCACCTGTCTCGCCACCCTGCTGGCGCAGAATATTGAGCAGTTCACCGCGCTGCGCTTTTTGCAGGGCATCAGCCTTTGCTTTATCGGCGCGGTGGGGTATGCCGCGATTCAGGAGTCGTTCGAAGAGGCGGTGTGCATCAAAATCACCGCGCTAATGGCGAACGTGGCGCTAATCGCGCCGCTGCTTGGCCCGCTGGTGGGGGCGGCATGGGTGCATGTGGCGCCGTGGGAGATGATGTTCGTGCTCTTCGCAGTCCTGGCTGCTATCTCCTGGTACGGCCTGTGGCGGGCAATGCCGGAAACCGCCACCCGGCTTGGCGAAAAGCTGTCGCTGGGCGAGCTGGGCCGCGACTATAAAGCGGTAATGAAAAATGCGCGCTTCGTGGCCGGCGCGCTGGCCACGGGCTTTGTCAGCCTGCCGCTGCTGGCGTGGATTGCCCAGTCGCCGGTTATTATCATTAGCGGCGAGCAGCTCAGCAGCTACGAATATGGCCTGTTGCAGGTGCCGATTTTCGGCGCGCTGATTGCGGGGAACCTGGTGCTGGCGAAGCTCACCTCACGACGCACGGTACGCTCGCTGATTATTCTTGGCGGCTGGCCGATAGCCTTTGGGCTGGCGATGGCGGCGCTGGCGACGCTCTTTTCCGCCCACGCTTATCTGTGGATGACGGCGGGCCTTAGCGTTTACGCCTTCGGCATCGGTCTTGCCAACGCAGGCCTGGTGCGCCTGACGCTGTTCGCCAGCGATATCAGCAAGGGCACGGTTTCAGCGGCAATGGGCATGTTGCAGATGTTGATCTTCACGGTCGGCATAGAAGTGAGCAAACATGCTTATTTAGCGGGCGGCAACGGGCTGTTCAGCCTCTTTAACCTGCTGAATGGCTTGCTGTGGGTGGCGATGATGGTGATATTCCTGAAAGATAAAACGGTGGGTAATTCTCTCCAGCCGCAGTAAAAAAAGGCCCTCGTAAGAGGGCTTTTTGTTAGCTGAACGGCGATGCCTGATCCAACACCCTGTCGATAATCTCCAGCACGCCCTGTTCGTTATTGTGCGGCGCACGGTAAGGCGCTATCGCTTTAATTTTCTCCGGCGCGTTTTCCATGGCGAAACCAAAGCCCGCATGACGCAGCATCTCAATATCGTTACCGCCGTCGCCAAACGCCACCACTTCGCTATCTTTGATTCCCCAGCGCTTTTGCAGCATTTGCAGGCCGTTGGCTTTGTGCAGCCCCGGAATAATCAGGTCGATAGAGCCGTGGCCGCTGGAAACCGGCACCACGATCCCCTCAAACGCCGCCGTCAGCGCATCCATGGTTTTCAGCAGATCGTCATCCGGCAGATTAAGGGCAAACTTAAAGAAGGTGTCGTCCAGGCCATAAAAGCTGTCGACAAACTCCAGCCGGTGGTAATAGGTGGCGGCCATGCGCTTAAACGCCTCGTCATAGCTTTTTAAGGTATAACCGCTCCGCTTGCCGCAGGCGATGGTTTCCACTTTCGGCAGCGTCAGCAGGTGGTCAATCACCTGGTCATACTGCCCTTTAGAAAGTTTGCCGTTAAACAAGTCTTCGCCTTCGCTCACTACCCAGGCGCCGTTTTCCGCGACAAAGGCAATCTCTTCGGCTATCTCGGGGAAAAAAGAGGCGAGCTGGTAATACTGGTTGCCGCTCGCCACCACAAACCGAATGCCCTGCTGCTTCATGCGGGCGTACTGCGCAAGAAAACGCTCGCGGTTGTAGGTTTTGGCGTCGCTGAGAAAAGTGCCATCCATGTCGACAGCGATCAGTTTTACACCCATAAATGCTCCTTAACGGTTTGACGGAGCAGGCAGGCTTGCCGCCCCGTCGGGGCAATAAATTGATAAGCGCTCGTTAATTAACGAGTTTTTCCTTAATGCAAATTTTTTACTAAAGCGCCGTTCGCAACAGGCCGATAGTAGCTATGACGGCAACTATAGTGTGTTTTGCGAAAGAACATGACGACCCTCTATTCCCTGATGTCGCCTTTTACGGCGACACGGCAGCGCAACAGCGAATCGGTATTAAGTCAGGCTATCACCCGGCTCTCTTCCGGTATGCGCATTAATGGCGCTAGCGATGATGCCGCAGGCCTGGCTATCGCTAACCGCATGACGGCGACTATCAACGCCAACGGCGCGGTGGCGCGCAATATCGATGATGGCGTAAGCCTGATGCAAACGGCGGAAGGCGGGCTGGATGAGATTAATAATTTGCTTATCCGCGCCAGAACGCTGGCGGTGCAGGCGGCAAACGGCACGCTCTCGCCTGAAGACCGCGCTGCCCTGCAAAACGAATTTCACGCCATCAGCGAGAACATCGACCAGATTGCTTACGGCACCACCGTATTCGGTAAATACCCGCTGGCGGCGGCAAGCCACCCTGCGCCTGCGCCAGTACAACTGGGAAAAGTTCCTTCCATCGATCAGCGTTTGCCTGTAGCAGGACAAGGCTACGTTTTTACTTCCGGCCTGGTGCCGTTCGCCTACATCCCTGCCGGGGCAAAAGATATCGTCCTGGAAATCGATTCCGGCTGGATGGATGACGATATGCAGATTTTCACCCGCGACGGCAGCCACCTTGTCGGCACCCCGGTGAACGGCAACGGCGCAGTACGCGATTTCACATGGCGAAGCAATGGAATAAATAACTCTGTTGACGCCAGCGCGAAAATTCTTACCGAAGAGAATGGCTTTACCGCACAAGCAACTTACCAGGATGCAAACCTGGTGCAGGGCGGCGCGGCGTATGACATCAACGGCAGCGTCAGCAAAACCCTTAACGGGATGACTATTACCTACAGCGGCGATGGCGACCGGTACGAAACGCCCGCCACCGGTTGGGCCAATAATGGCACCGTTTCGCCGGGGCATTACAAAGAGCGGATAACCATTGATAACGTGAGCGAAGATCTGATTGTCATGGTGCCTGGCACCGGCTCTTTTACCGGCAGCATGACCTGGAGCGCGCTGCCGACGCCCACGCAGGCGCCCGACACCCGACCCACCAGCAGCGACACGGAAATTGTGGTGAGCGCTGATTTTGGCCAGGCGCTTGAAACCAAAACCATTCCCGCCACGCCCGCCGACAGCGTTACGCTTGGCGTTCACGATCTGCGGCTTGACAGCCAGGATAAAGCCAGCCAGGCGATGGATAAACTCGACGCGGCGCTGGAGAAGGTGAACGGCTACCGAAGCACTTACGGTGGCCTTAATAACGCCTTCGCCAGCGCGAAAGCCGTGGTGATGGAAGGTAACGTGGCGACCGGGGCGGCGCGCAGCCGCATCGAAGATGCGGATTACGCCCGGGAAGTGAGCAACATGACCCGGGCGCAAATTCTGCAACAGGCAGGCAACGCGCTGATGGCGCAGGGCAGGCAAGCGCCAGAAAATATCCTGGCGCTGTTGAAAGGGTAGCGCCGCCGCTAGCGGCACGGCGCGCTTTCCTCTTTTTGGTCTTGCCAGGGCGTGCGTTGCGGTTTCGCCACCGCGCGTGAAACCAGAAAAGCGACCGCTATCAGACCCAGCACCACCAGCATCGCGCTGCGCAGGCCATAATGTTCGCCAAGGAAACCCAGCAGCGGCGGCCCCACCAGGAAAGCGATATAGCCCGTGGTGGCGACGACGCTTACGCGTGTCGCCGCATCCGGCCCGGTATCGCTTGCCGCAGAGATAGTCAGCGGGAAGCCGAGCGAGGCGCCAAGCCCCCAGAGGATCACCGAAGCGCCCGCAACCCAGGCGCTGTCGATAAAGATAATCAGCGCGATGCCAAGTCCGCCCATCAACGCGCTGGCGCGCACCACCGCCACGCGGCTGTAGCGGTCGATAAACCAGCCGCCGAAAAAGCGTCCCAGCGTCATGCCAAGCGTAAAGCCGGCGTAGATAAGCGAGCCAGAGGTGGGGCTAAAGCCGTGGCCGTCCACCATCAGCAAGGGCAGCCAGTCGTTGGCGGAGCCTTCGGCGAATGCCATCGCCAGCACAATCACGCCTATCAGCAGTAACTGAATGTCTTTATAAAAAGGACGACGATTGCTCGCGTTTTGTTTCTGCTCTTCGGCGCTCTCTTTGCCGACCCCTTCCGGGATGGCGCGCAATGCGATAAAGACCGGCACAAGGGTGACCAGCCCCGCCAGCAGGATATGAAAGTCGGCGCGAAAGTTGATTGCGGTGAGCGTCATGCCAATGCCTGCGCCCACCAGCGTGCCGAGGCTAAAGAAGCCGTGCATCATCGGCAGAATGGTTTTGTTAAGCTCGCGCTCAACGATAGCCCCTTCGACATTCAGCGCCACCTCTGCCGAGCCCAGCCCGGCGCCAAGCACCGCCAGCCCCAGCGAGAAAAGCAGCGCGACGCCGAGCAACAGCGCGCCGCTCATTATCACAATGCCGACTACGCCCATCAGCATGGCGGTGCGGATAACCTTGCGCGTGCCAAACCGCTTCACCAGCCAGGCCGAACAGAGAATGCCGCTCATGGAGCCGACGGAGAGGCCAAACAGCACCACGCCCATTTCCGCCGTGGAAACGGCCAGCACATCGCGGATAGCGGGGGTGCGCGTCGCCCACGAGGCCATAATCAGCCCGGGCAGAAAGAAAAAAATAAACAGCGACCAGGTACGGCGACGCAGCGCCTGGCGAGAGGATTGTGGCGACATAGACATCCCTGACGACAGAAAAGGTAAGACAACAGTAGCAACGATGTGTACATTTGTACACGTTGATGCACCGAGAGAGCGCTATGAATTTATCTGTTACCGGGGAAACGCCGCGCCGCGAGCGTATTTTACAGGCTGCGCTTGAGGCTATTGCGGAGTATGGCGTCAGCGCCGTCACGCACCGCAAAATCGCCCAGCGGGCGGAAGTGCCGCTTGGCTCACTGACTTACTACTTCACCGGTATCGACGCCCTGCTGGAAGAGGCGCTGAGCGGCTTCGCCCGTGAAATGTCGCAAACGTACCAGGCTTATCTGGCGCAGGCGACCAGCCAGCGTGAAGCGTGCGAGGCGCTGACCAAAGTGATTTGCGGCGCGCAAATCACCACGCCGGAAAATATGGAGCTGATGTATCAGCTTTACGCTTACGCCAGCCGCCGCCCGGCGCTGAAAACCATCATGCAGGAGTGGATGCAGCGCAGCCAGCAGATCCTGGAAGTGTGGTTTGACCCGGTCACGGCCCGCGCGCTCGACGCGTTTATCGAAGGAATGACGCTGCATTATGTGGTCGACAGAAAGCCGCTTAGCGAAGCGGAAATTCGGGGAGTGGTGTTAAGGCTAGCGGGGATAGCCTGAGCATCCGGGCGTTAACGTCAACAATGCAGACCATCCGTTAAAAGTTGCCTTCCCCGGCAGGGGGGCGCTGGCAACTGACCGGGGTAAGCCACTGTTAAACTTTTCGCTTATTAAGCGGCAGAAACGGGGCGGCGCATACCCGCTTCACCGGACATAGCTCACCGCTTTATCTTGTTCACTTACAATATATTTTCTTAGCTTCGCGGCATAATAAAGGTGGAGCGCGCAACCTGCCGCCATCCATAACAAAACGAGTTCCGTGAACGGCAGCATAACCCAGGCAAACAGTTTCCCTTTCGGATAGGTTTTTAAGGAGTGGGCTAAATATTCCTGGCCTTCCGGCGTGTTAAACATATCGCAAACGCCTTTCACGATGTCTGGCGAAGGCAAGTTTTGCTGATTAACCACAGGCGCATTACTCGCCTGGCAATCGCTTTTTTTGACCTGCCATCCGGAGTGAGAGAAAAGCGTGGATTCACTCGCTTGCGTACGGGAAATATAAAAGAAATCTCCTGTGGCTTTCCAGATTAATAACGTATGGTCCTGAGGCGTTTTAGTTATGCGAATAAGAATGGGGGCGCTAAAAAAAAGCGAGCCGATAAAGAGCAGCAATAAAATGTAAATCATCGCTTTATCGAGTTTTTTAGTCTCCGGCGTTTTCTTTGTAGAAAGCGAAATCATAAAAAAACGCAGCAAGAAAGAGGGGATCCCGGCACGCTCAAAGGTTTTGTTGTCTTCTTCTTTGTTTTTTATCACCTTGTTTTTAAACGCGATGACAAGCTTGAATGCCGCGCCAACCAGCGACAAAACGGCGATAAACGTCGCCACCGGCGCATTGGAAAACTCCGTACTAATCATCTCGCTGACAGAAATCATGCTTATCCCCGAATTCACTTTGCTTATCAAGTTACCCGGTCTGTTTTTTATCATGCAGGCGAGGTTTTGCAATAAATTCTTTTATATAAACGCGGGGCAACTATTTACCCGCGAACTGGTAACGCAGGTAAATCATGCAACGCGTTACCTGTCACGCTATTGAATATTCTGTTTGTATGTAGAATATGGAGGAAGATTGTCATCACAGCGCGAATGGTATGCATTAGTAGCCAGAGCGCGCCCTGAAGAAGGCGAGAAAAATATCCTGTCGCTTATATGAAAGTGTCTGCCATGAATTTGGATATGGTTTGCTTTCTCGTCGAACTACAACTGGAACCATAACTGTTATTTATCAACAGCCACCCTCTACGGTGCAAAGGGATAGAAAATGAAGTCTGCCGACTCCTCAACCAGTAGTTTTACAAAAAGCATCGGGTTGCATGTAATTACCATGCTTGATGCGTTTGGAACGGGCATTTGCTCTATTGCCGCTTTTGTATGCCTTATCGTTCTGGATGGCTGGTTGTTGAAGTTGGGCGGGGGGGTTGGCTGTTTAGTTCTGATTTGCTTCATCATCTACCTTTCGGACGTGCTAAAAGCGAAGGTAAGGTAAGTGTTCCCCGTATCCCATCATCACTATCAAGAAAAGAGCAGCCACAGTGGTGCTTGAGTCGCCTCTACCTAATGGGTCAGTAATTCTCTGTCGCCATTTTGTCGCCTTTAGCTGCAAAGTGACGTGCTAACCTTCTTTTTTATAAGGGGTAGTTTTGCAGGCAAGAAAAAACCCATCAACCTTGAACCAAGATGGCGGGGTTGATGGGCTCCACAATATGGGGACATCAAAGAAAAGCAGTGGCACTAATTGAGACTGACGCTGGCGCGAAAAGTTCTGCCATTGATGAAAATTTTCTTAATTTTCTTTTTCACAGGCCGAGGCCCGGCCAGATAATCACAATCAGCGTGCCGGCGAGCGTTAACAATACGTTGGCTATCGCGTAGGTGCCTGCATAGCCGAGCGCCGGAATGTTGCTGCGTGCAGTGTCGCTAATGATTTCCATCGCCGGAGCGCAGGTGCGCGCGCCCATCATGGCGCCGAACAGCATCGCGCGGTTCATGCGCAGCACATAAGCGCCGAATAAAAAGCAGATAGCGACCGGCAGCAGGCTTACCAGCAGACCCGCGATCAGCATCTGTCCGCCCACGTCGCCAAGCCCACGGCCGATGCCGCTGCCCGCGCTTAAGCCGACGCCCGCCATAAAGACCATCAACCCGAACTCTTTCACCATGACCAGCGCCCCTTGCGGGATATAGCCGAAAGTGGGGTGGTTGGCGCGCAGAAAGCCGAGCATGATGCCAGCGAACAGCAGGCCGGCGGCATTGCCGATGCCGAAGCTGAACGAACTGAACTGGAAAGTGATCATCCCAATCATCAGGCCGACAATAAAGAAGGCGCAGAAGGCGAGGAGATCGGTCACCTGACTGTGAATAGAGATAAAGCCAATGCGGTCGGCGATGGTTTTCACGCGACGGGCGTCGCCGCTCACCTGCAAAACGTCGCCTTTGTTCAACACGATGTTATCGTCGATTGGCATCTCAATCTGGCTGCGGATAACGCGGTTTAAAAAGCAGCCGTGGTCGGTAAGCTTAAGCTGGCCCAGGCGGCGGCCCACCACATTGTGGTTTTTCACCACAATTTCTTCCGTGACGATGCGCATGTCGAGCAGATCGCGGTCGAATACCTCTTTGCCGTTGCGAAAGCTTGGGTCGAGGCGGGCATGGGCGTCGGGGTAGCCGACCAGCGCGATTTCATCTCCCATCTGCAACACCGCGTCGCCGTCCGGGTTCGCCAGAATGCCGTTGCGGCGAATACGCTCGATGTAACAACCGGTCTGGCGATAAATGCCCAGCTCGCGCAGGTTTTTGCCGTCCGCCCAGGCAACCAGCTCCGGGCCGACGCGATAAGCGCGGATCACCGGCAGATAAACTTTGCGGTTCGCATCGGTATCCAGCCCGCGCTCGCGGGCTATCTGCTGGGCGCTGGTTTGCAGATCCTGATGTTGTAGCTTCGGCATATACCGCGCCCCGAAGATCAGGCTCACCAGGCCGATGAGATAGGTCAGGGCGTAGCCGAGGCTTAGGTGATCCAGCGCCGCCGCCAGCTCGCCGTTGCTCATTCCCGAATGCCTGAGCGTATCCCCCGCGCCCACCAGCACTGGCGTAGAGGTCATGGAGCCTGCAAGCATCCCGGCGGTCAGGCCGATATCCCAGCCGAACAATTTGCCAAGCCCCAGCGCAATGAGCAGGGCGCTGCCAACCATAACCAGCGCCAGCATCAGATAATTCTTACCGTCGCGAAAAAAAATAGAGAAAAAGTTGGGGCCCGCTTCCACTCCTACGCAAAAAATAAACAGCATAAAGCCCAGGTTAAGCGCGTTGGTGTTAATAGCGAAGTGCTGTTGGCCTAATAATAAAGAGACAACTAAAACGCCAATAGAATTACCCAGTTGCACGGAGCCGAGACGAATTTTTCCCAGGCACAAACCGAGCGTGAGCACCACAAATAATAACAGGATGTAATTCCCGTTTAACAAATCTGCGACGTTTATATTCACTGAAGATAACTTCTTGTTTACGAGTAACTTGTTGAAAGAAGAGGGGTTTTGCGCTAATGTTTCCGCCAATAACAACAGGGTCTTTTCTTATTTTTATATGACCTGAAATCACCTGCGGCACATTACGCAGCGGCTAGTTTAATCGCAATGAAGATCAACGGCTAGTAAGAATAGTGTACTTATTCAGTACGTTTTTTTGGCAAGGATAGCTACCACGCTTTATCAGACTGAACGCTCAGAGTGCGCGCTGTTTCAGCCAATCCGATACAGGCACTATCAAGGGGATATCTGTTGATGCGAAGACAAAGCTGGGCGGGAACCATTTGCTGTTTCGTCCTGTTCATCGTGGTTTTTATTTCCCATAAATTTCTTTTGAGCCAGGGTTACCCCATCAAAGGCAGAATGGACTTAGGCATGCTCTGCTTCATTTTGCCGGGGGCGGTCGCGAGTATCTTTTGCCGCTACGGCCGCGTGGTTAAGCCGATGCTTGGCGCGGTTCTCGCCTCTCCGCTTTGCCTTTTGCTGTTTCTGTTATGGCGCGACGGCGGGCGCTCGTTCTGGCAGGAAGTGGCATGGACTTTTGGCGCGGTTTTCTGGTGCACGCTGGGCGCGTTGTGCTATCTCTTATTACTGACGCTTATCAGACATTATGAGGCGACTAAAAACCGGCTTTGAAGCCGGTTTTTTGATCGCCTCTTCTGCATAAGCGCGCTTAACGCTTCTTGACGTTAAAAGCGGCATCAGATTATCAGGTTATACTTTCGAGCTTTGACGACCGGAGTGCCCATGCGTTCACCCGTCATTCCCCGGTCCCTGTTGCTGCTGGAAGTGGCAGGGATGGCGCTGCTGGCGCTGGCGTTTTTAGCGCTCAACCAGACTGTCGCGCTGCCTGCGCCGCTTGATAGCGGCACGGCTATTGTGGGGATGATTTTCGCCGGCGTAGCGCTGATGCTGCCTGCGACAGTCGCGCTGGTTATCGCGCTTGCGCGACAGCTGGCGCCGCGGTTGATGAACGCCCCCGGTCATTCCGCACACCAGGATAAGGAAAAACGCGATGACGCCGACCATTGATCTTTTACGCGCCCACCGTTCCATTCGCCACTACACTGATGAACCCATTACCGAAGCCCAGCGCGAAGCCATTATCGCCAGCGCTCAGGCCGCCTCAACCTCCAGCTTTTTACAATGCAGTTCGATTATTCGCGTCACCGACAAAGCGCTGCGCGAGAAGCTGGTGGAGCTGACCGGCGGCCAGCAGCATGTGGCGCAGGCGGCGGAGTTCTGGGTGTTTTGCGCCGATTTCAATCGCCATCTGCAAATCTGTCCGCAAGCGCAGCTCGGTCTTGCCGAACAGCTGCTGCTGGGCGTGGTCGATACGGCGATGATGGGGCAGAACGCGCTGACGGCTGCGGAATCTTTAGGCCTCGGCGGCGTGTATATCGGCGGCATCCGCAACAGCATTGAAGCGGTGACCGGGCTGCTGGAGCTGCCAAAGCATGTACTGCCGCTGTTTGGGCTTTGTCTTGGCTGGCCGGCTGATGATCCGCAGGTCAAACCGCGTCTGCCCGCGTCGCTGGTGGTGCATGAGAACCGTTACCAGCCCCTGGATAAAGAAACGCTTGCCCGGTATGACGAAACGCTGGCGAACTACTACCTGACGCGCGGCAGCAACACCCGCCGTGACACCTGGAGCGACCACATTCGCCGCACTATTATCAAAGAGAGCCGTCCGTTTATTCTCGACTATCTGCATAAACAGGGCTGGGCGACGCGCTAATCCTTTATACGCCCCTTCGTTGCGAAACGCGGGGGGTGTATGATACGCGGGCATTTACGTTTTGCTCACAGAGGTGCAGGGTGAAAATCGCCATTTTATCCAGGGATGGGACGCTCTATTCTTGTAAACGCCTGCGCGAAGCGGCTACGCGCCGCGGCCATCAGGTCGAGATCCTCGACCCGCTATCCTGTTACATGACCATCAACCCGGCGGCTTCAGCCATGCACTACAAAGGCCGCCAGTTGCCCCATTATGATGCAGTCATTCCCCGCATCGGTTCCGCCATCACCTTTTACGGCACCGCCGTGCTTCGCCAGTTTGAAATGCTTGGCAGCTACCCGCTTAATGAGTCGGTCGCTATTACCCGCGCCCGTGACAAACTGCGTTCGCTACAGTTGCTGGCGCGCCAGGGGATCGACCTGCCGCTGACCGGCATCGCCCACTCGCCGGATGACACCAGCGACCTGATAGATATGGTGGGCGGCGCGCCGCTGGTGGTGAAGCTGGTCGAAGGCACCCAGGGCATCGGCGTGGTGCTGGCAGAAACGCGCCAGGCGGCGGAGAGCGTGATAGACGCGTTTCGTGGGCTTAACGCGCACATTCTGGTGCAGGAATATATAAAGGAAGCGAAGGGGCGGGACATCCGCTGTCTGGTGGTGGGCGACAGCGTGGTGGCGGCTATTGAGCGGCAGGCGAAAGAGGGCGATTTTCGCTCCAACCTGCATCGCGGCGGCGTGGCGCGCATCGCCGATATCTCGCCGCAGGAGCGGGATATCGCGCTGCGGGCGGCGCGCACGCTCGGGCTGGATATCGCCGGGGTGGATATTCTTCGCGCCGGGCGCGGGCCGCTGGTAATGGAAGTCAACGCCTCGCCCGGCCTCGAAGGGGTGGAGAGCACCACCGGTATTGATGTCGCCTCGCAGATGATCGCCTGGGTGGAACGCCACGCGAACGCAAACTTTTGCCTGAAAATGGGCGGCTAAGCGCCCGGGCATGGTATGGAAGGCGAATTTTGCGTAAGCTATCCGCCTTTAATTGTTCACGTTACTGAAAGAGGTATCCGGTTTTATGCATTCACTCGTGGTCCCGACTCTGGACACCCTGCGCCGCTGGCTCGATCGTCTCGGCGTCAGCTTTTTCGAGTGCGATACCTGTCAGGCGCTGCACCTTCCCCATATGCAGGATTTCGATGGCGTTTTTGATGCGAAAATAGACTTGCTGGATAACGTCGTGCTCTTTTCCGCGATGGCGGAAGTGAAGCCATCCGCGCTGCTGGCGCTGGCGTCGGATCTCTCGGCTATTAACGCCGGCTCGCTGACGCTAAAAGCGTTTCTTGATATTCAGGACGATAACCTGCCAAAACTGGTGGTGTGCCAGGCGCTGCACGCCCAGGTGGGCGTTAGCGAAGAGCAGTTCGCCGCCTTTTTCCGCCAGAGCGAACAGCAGATCTCCATGGTCATTCTCGAAGCCCGCGCGCAGCAGCTGCTTTATGCTCCGGAAGAAGAAGAAAAAAGCGACAGCGCAGTGAATAACCATTTTCTTCACTGAACCCGCCTCTTATTAGCGCAGTCGCCACCAGGGCGACTGCTAAATTTGATTTTTTATTCTGTTCCTGGCCTCTTCTCAAAGCATTTTTCACCGCTTCAACCGCCCATTTGGCTTATCACATAGAGCGATTCAGCCTAAAAAATTGATAAAAGGCGTTTTTTATACCGGGCTATAGCCTCGGGACCGGGCTACAGTTATCCTTGCGCTGGCTTGAAAAGCGTGCACCGTCTGCCGAAGGTCCTCCGGATCTTTTTCTGTGCAGGTGAACAGATATGCATGATTTTTGCATATGTCTGAATGCGTAAATTTAGCTCGCGCCAACGAGCTTTTACCCTTTATTCAGAAGGAAACAGATATGTCCGCCCAAGGTAAAAAATGGTTGTCGGGTGTGGTTGCCGGTGCGCTGTTGGCATGTTCTGCCACCGCCGTGGCGGCTGAACAAAAGACGCTTCACGTCTATAACTGGTCAGATTATATTGCGCCGGATACCGTCGAAAACTTCACGAAAGAAACCGGCATTAAAGTGGTTTACGACGTGTTCGACTCCAATGAGGTGCTGGAAGGCAAACTGATGGCGGGCAGCACCGGCTTCGATCTGGTCGTGCCTTCCGCAAGCTTCCTTGAGCGTCAGCTCACCGCAGGAGTTTTCCAGCCGCTGGATAAGAGCAAGCTGCCGAACTGGAAAAACCTTGACCCGGAAATCCTCAAGCTGGTCGCCAAACACGACCCGGACAATAAATATGCCGTGCCTTACCTGTGGGCGACCACCGGCATTGGCTATAACGTGGATAAAGTCAAAGCGGCGCTCGGCACCGATGTACCGCTTAACAGCTGGGATCTGGTGCTGAAGCCGGAAAACCTCGCGAAGCTGAAAAGCTGCGGTGTCTCTTTCCTGGATGCGCCAGAAGAAATTTTCGCCACCGTGCTGAACTACCTGGGTAAAGATCCCAACAGCACCAAAGCGGATGATTACACTGGCCCGGCTACCGATCTGCTGCTGAAGCTGCGCCCGAATATCCGCTACTTCCACTCTTCCCAGTACATCAACGACCTGGCGAATGGCGACATTTGCGTGGCTATCGGCTGGGCAGGGGATGTCTGGCAGGCGGCTAACCGCGCGAAAGAAGCGAAGAATGGCGTGAACATTTCTTACACCATTCCGAAAGAGGGGGCGCTCGCCTTCTTTGATGTCTTCGCCATGCCGAAAGACGCCAAAAATACCGACGAGGCTTATCAGTTCCTTAACTACCTGATGCGCCCGGATGTCATGGCCCATATCAGCGATCATGTTTACTACGCCAGCGGCAACAAAGCCGCCACGCCGTTAGTAAGCCAGGAAGTGCGCGACAACCCGGGCATTTACCCGCCAGCGGACGTCTTTGCCAAGCTCTTCACACTTAAGGTGCAGGAGCCGAAGATTGACCGCGTAAGAACCCGCGCGTGGACTAAAGTGAAAAGTGGTAAATAAATAAACCAGCTTTTGCGTAACGGTACCGCTCCGGGCGTTACTGCCCCTTCTGGACAGAGGTCGAAAGCCTCTGTCCAGACGTTTGTGCGGCCTGCGCCGCACCGTTTTATTGTTTTGCCGGAGAGCAACTCGTGACTGATGCTACCCCTCGCCCCCAGGCGAAAACCCGCAAGGCGCTTACCCCGCTGCTGGAAATCCGCAATCTGACCAAATCCTTCGACGGCCAGCACGCCGTGGACGATGTCAGCCTGACTATTTATAAAGGCGAAATTTTCGCCCTGCTGGGCGCCTCCGGCTGCGGCAAATCAACGCTGCTGCGCATGCTGGCGGGCTTCGAACAGCCGACCACCGGGCAAATCATGCTCGACGGAGTCGACCTCTCGCACGTCCCGCCCTACCAGCGCCCAATCAATATGATGTTTCAGTCCTACGCGCTCTTTCCGCACATGACGGTAGAGCAAAACATCGCCTTTGGTCTGAAGCAGGACAAACTGCCGAAAGCGGAAATCGCCAGCCGCGTGCAGGAGATGCTAAGCCTCGTGCATATGCAGGAGTTTGCCAAACGCAAGCCGCACCAGCTTTCTGGTGGCCAGCGCCAGCGCGTGGCGCTCGCCCGAAGCCTGGCGAAACGCCCGAAGCTGCTGCTGCTCGATGAACCCATGGGCGCGCTGGATAAAAAACTGCGCGACCGCATGCAACTGGAAGTGGTGGATATTCTGGAGCGCGTGGGCGTGACCTGCGTAATGGTCACCCACGATCAGGAAGAGGCAATGACCATGGCGGGCCGCATCGCCATTATGAACCGCGGCAAATTCGTGCAAATCGGCGAGCCGGAAGAGATTTATGAGCACCCGACCACCCGTTACAGCGCCGAGTTTATTGGCTCGGTCAACGTCTTTGAAGGGTTGCTCAAGGCGCGTCAGGAAGATGGCCTGGTTATCGACTCCCCCGGCCTGCTGCATCCGCTGAAAGTCGACCCGGACGCGTCCGTCGTAGACGGCGTGCCGGTGTATGTCGCGCTGCGCCCGGAGAAGGTAATGCTTTGCGACGAGCCGCCGGCGGATGGCTATAACTTCGCGGTGGGGGAGGTGGTTCACATCGCCTACCTTGGCGACCTTTCCATCTATCATGTACGGCTCAAAAGCGGACAGATGATAAGCGCCCAGTTGCAGAACGATCACCGCTACCGCAAGGGCGCGCCCACCTGGGGCGATGAGGTTCGCCTTTGCTGGGATGCGGACAGCTGCGTGGTCCTGACGGTTTAAGGAGGCGAAATGAGTATGTTTGAACGCTACACTGAACCCGCCGCCGTTAAGTCTCGCGGCTTTAAGCTCTGGCTTGCCCGCCTGCAAATGGCCCATGGCCGCAAGCTGGTTATCGCGCTGCCTTATCTGTGGCTGATTTTGCTTTTTCTGCTGCCGTTTTTGATTGTGTTTAAAATCAGCCTGGCGGAGATGGCGCGCGCGATTCCGCCTTATACCGACCTGGTGAGCTGGGAAGAAGGGCAGGCTTCCATTTTGCTTAACTTCGCCAACTTCTTACAGCTGACGGACGATCCGCTTTACTACGAGGCGTATCTGCAATCTTTGCAGGTGGCGGCGGTTTCCACCCTGTGCTGCCTGCTGCTTGGGTATCCGCTCGCCTGGGCGGTGGCGCACAGCAAGCCTTCCACACGCAATATTCTGCTGCTGCTGGTGATCCTGCCGTCGTGGACGTCGTTTCTGATTCGCGTCTATGCCTGGATGGGCATCCTCAAAGAGAACGGCATTCTGAATAATGTGCTGCTGTGGCTCGGCGTAATCGATCAGCCGCTGACTATCCTGCATACCAATATCGCGGTCTATATCGGCATTGTTTACGCCTATCTGCCGTTTATGGTGCTGCCGATTTACACAGCGCTGACGCGTATTGATTACTCGCTGGTGGAAGCCTCGCTCGATCTCGGCGCCCGTCCGTTAAAAACGTTCTTCAGCGTGATTGTGCCGCTAACCAAAGGCGGGATTATCGCAGGCTCGATGCTGGTGTTTATCCCGGCGGTCGGCGAGTTTGTTATTCCGGAACTGCTCGGCGGGCCAGACAGCATCATGATAGGCCGCGTGCTGTGGCAGGAGTTCTTTAATAACCGCGACTGGCCGGTGGCCTCGGCGGTGGCGATCACCATGCTGGTGGTGCTGATCGCGCCGATCATGTGGTTCCACAAGTACCAGAACAAAACCATGGGGGATCACGCATGAACAATCTGCCGGTCGTGCGTTCTCCCTGGCGCATCCTGATCCTGATTATTGGTTTTACCTTTCTGTACGCGCCGATGCTGATGCTGGTGGTTTACTCCTTCAACAGCTCGAAGCTGGTCACGGTGTGGGCGGGCTGGTCGACGCGCTGGTACAGCGAGCTATTCCAGGACACGGCGATGATAAGCGCCGTGACGCTCAGCCTGACTATCGCCGCTTGCGCGGCGACGATGGCGATCGTGCTGGGCACGATCGCGGCGGTGGTGATGGTGCGTTTTGGCCGCTTTCGCGGCTCGAACGGCTTCGCTTTTATGCTGACGGCGCCGCTGGTGATGCCGGATGTCATTACCGGCCTTTCGCTGCTGTTGCTGTTTGTGGCGATGGGGCACGCTATCGGCTGGCCTTCGGATCGCGGCATGCTCACCATCTGGCTGGCGCACGTCACCTTCTGTACCGCCTATGTTTCGGTGGTGATAAGCTCCCGCCTGCGCGAGCTGGATCGCTCTATCGAAGAGGCGGCGATGGATCTTGGCGCCACGCCGCTGAAAGTCTTTTTTGTCATCACGCTGCCGATGATCATGCCAGCTATTGTTTCCGGCTGGCTGCTGGCCTTTACGCTTTCCCTTGACGACCTGGTTATCGCAAGCTTTGTCTCAGGGCCTGGCGCCACCACGCTGCCGATGCTGGTCTTCTCAAGCGTGCGAATGGGGGTGAACCCGGAGATCAACGCCCTGGCGTCGATTATCCTCGGCGTAGTCGGAATAATCGGACTTATCGCCTGGTTCTTCATGGCGCGGGCAGAAAAGCAGCGACTGCGCGATATCCAGCGTGCAAGACATGGCTGAGCGGCCTAAAATCTGCAATCATGTGCCTTCAGCGCCGCGGTTCGCCGCGGCGCTGTCTCACAGGGAAGGCAAGATTTGGAAATGTTCAGCAAACCGCGAAATTCACATGCCCGAATGAACGCCCCGACGCTGGTGCAGGTGGCGGCGATAGCTATTATCACCACCCGGTGTCTTGACCTTCTTTTGCTGTTTAATCTGCTCGGCCTGCGCGGCGCGATGGACTTTATTCACCGCAGCGTGCAGACCTGGAGCCTGACCCTGATTTTCCTCGGCAGCCTGCTGTTACTGTGCGTCGAATTTCGCTGCGCGTTCGTTATCCTCAAAGGCCGAAGCTGGGGCCGCTGGGTTTACCTGCTGACGCAAATTATCGCCGCCGGCTATTTGTGGGCGGCTTCGCTCGGCTGGGGTTATCCCGAGCTTTTCAGCATCGCCGGCGAGTCAAAACGGGAAATTTTCCGCTCCTTAATGATGCAAAAACTCCCCGACCTGCTGGTGCTGTTCCTGCTTTTTGTTCCCTCGCCCAGCCGACGATTTTTCCAGCTACAGTAATCTGCCTGGCGTGATAGAATCGCCGGTCCGCGTTTTTCTTAAGGTTTTTTTGCTATGCACTGCGCACTCTACGATGCCGGGCGCTGCCGATCCTGTAGCTGGATTGAACAGCCGATGGCGACTCAGCTCACCGCCAAAATGAATGACTTAAGCCAGCTGCTGGCCGGGCATGCCGTGGGCGAATGGGCGGAGCCGGTCAGCGGACCGGAAGAGGCGTTTCGTAATAAAGCCAAGATGGTAGTGAGCGGCAGCGTGGAAAAACCGCTGCTCGGCATGCTGCACCGTGACGGCTCGCCGCAAGATTTAACGGCGTGTCCGCTCTATCCCGCACCGTTTTATGCGGTATTCGCCGCGCTTAAACCCTTCATCGCCCGCGCCGGGTTAACGCCCTATAACGTGCACCGCAAACGCGGCGAGCTGAAATATTTGCTGCTGACGCAAAGCACGCTCGACGGCGGCATGATGCTGCGCTTTGTGCTGCGATCGGAAACGAAACTTGAGCAGCTGCGCGCCGCGCTGCCAGAATTGCAGGCGCAGCTTCCCCGGTTGAAAGTGATCTCTGTAAATATCCAGCCGGTGCACATGGCGATAATGGAAGGCGAAAAAGAGATCTGGCTGACGGAGCAACAGGCGCTGGAGGAGCGTTTCAACGGCGTGCCGCTCTGGATCCGCCCGCAGAGTTTTTTCCAGACCAACCCGATGGTGGCGGGCAAACTCTATGCCGCAGCCCGCGACTGGGTGCGCGCGCTGCCTGTAAACCATATGTGGGATCTTTTTTGCGGCGTTGGCGGCTTCGGCCTGCATTGCGCCACGCCCGAAATGACGCTGACGGGCATAGAGATAGCGCCTGAAGCTATCGCCTGCGCGACGCGTTCCGCTGAGATGCTGGGGCTAAAAAAGGTGCATTTCCAGGCGCTGGATTCCACGCAGTTCGCGACAGGGCAGGGCAGCGTCCCCGAGCTGGTTGTGGTTAATCCGCCGCGCCGCGGCATCGGCATTGAACTGTGCGACTACTTAAGCCGCATGTCGCCGTCGTTTATCCTCTATTCAAGCTGCAATGCGCAGACCATGGCGAAAGATATCAGCGCGCTTGCAGGCTACCGCGTCGCCCGCGTGCAGCTTTTCGATATGTTCCCTCACACCGCCCACTACGAAGTCTTGACGTTGCTGGTGCGCGAGTAATTCACTGCCGAGCCGGGAAAGCGGAAGGCGGGCGGTAAAGCCGCCTTCCGCCACCTGAATGCGCCGCTACCAGTACCGTTTCCAGCTTTCCGTCATGCGCATCAGCGCCTCGACATAAAAATAATCGCCCCAGCTGCAACATTCATCCACGCCTTTGTTGCTCGCCAGATGATAAACGCTGTGCTTAAGCAGGCCGGTGCCGCTGTCGTCAGGCTGCACCAGATAATTGCGGCTAAGCGAAGCCATAATATGTTCCGCCCAGCTCTGGTAACGCGCCCGGTCAGGGTCGGTTACCGGCAGGTGGTTAACCAGCTCCAGCAGCCCGCAGACGGCGATAGCGGCGGAGGAGGAATCGCGCAGCGCGTCGGTGTCCTTTAGTGCGAGATCCCAGTGGCAAACGCCATCTTCAGGCAGGCGGTTGAGGAAATAGTTCGCCACCTTTTTCGACAGCGTCACCATCGTTTTATCGCCGGTATAGATAAAGCTCAGCAGAAAACCATAAATCGCCCACGCCTGACCGCGCGACCAGCAGGAATCATCGGCATAGCCCTGCTGCGTATTGCCGTAACGCGGCTCGCCGGTGGTTCTGTCCATATAATACGTGTGCCAGGTCGATGCATCGGGGCGCACCAGATAGCGCGCAGACTGATTCACATGCGCCCGCGCCGCGTTGGCAAAGCGAGGATCGCCGGTCTGTTCGCTTGCCCAGTAGAGCAGCGGCAAATTCATCGTGCAGTCGATAATCATGCGCCCGGCCTGTTCGGGGTCGTCAAGATCGCCCCAGGCCTGAATAATCTGCGCTTTCGCATGGTAGCGCTCAAGCAGGGCTTCCGACGCCAGCAGCGCAAAACCGCGCGCTTCGCGGCTGCCGTTCAGCCGCCAGTCCGCGACGCACGACAAAGTATAAAGAAAGCCCAGATCATGGGTGTTGGTGTCGTGTCGTCCGGCAATGCGCAGACCGAAAGAGCGCACCTGCCTGCGCGCCGCCTCGCGAAAAACCTCGTCGCCCGACATTTCCCAGGCAAGCCACAGCTGGCCGGTCCAGAAGCTGGTCGTCCATTCGACGTTTTCCGTTAGCGGGTAGCGCCCGTTCACGCAGGTTTCCGCCGGGAATTTATCGCCAAAAGACGCCAGGTTGCGGCGCAGACGCTCCAGCACATACTCGCGGGTATGTATCAGCTGCTGGCGCAGCGTCTCGCGTCCGGCTGACGTGGCGGGCGGGTTAGAAAGGTTTTCATAAGCAATGGATTGCAGCATCTTGTACTCCTTAATCACTGTGCTGGCGGATCAGTTTTTAACCGGGGTCGGCTGACTTTCGGCGCTGCGGCTGGCGTCCCGTTTGTTCTGGCAGGGCGAAAGCGTGAAAGCGGAAACCAGCGTAAAGGTGAGGGCTATCGCGCCCATCAGGATATAGGTCTGTTCAAAGCCGATGCGGTCATAGAGATAGCCCGCAGGGGAAGAGACCACCACGTTGCCGACATAAAGCATCGCCTGATAACCCAGCAGGTACATGGTGGCGTTAACGCGTTTATCGAAATGCTCGGCGATGTATTTGAATACCGAAACCAGCAGCAGGCAGATTTCCAGGCCGTAAAGCGGCTTGAGTACGGAGATAAGCAGGTGCGAGTCGCACAGCCCTGAGATAATCAGGCGCGAGCCTACCACCAGGCCCACAATAAGCAGCCCTTTTTTGGCGCCCACGAAGTTCACAAAAACAGGGATCACCATGTACATCACAAACTCCATACCGGACTGCACGGTGCCCAGATAGCCAAAGACGGCGTTGCCCTGCTTAACGTCATCAAAGAACGTAACGAAGTAGCGCGAAAACTGCTGTTCGGCGATAAACATCATCCAGGCGACGCCCGCCACGTAAAGGCAGAACGCCCAGAACTTGCGGCTTCGCAGCAGCGCGTACACATCGCGCATTGCAATTTTTTCTCTGGAAAGCACGTCGCCCGCATGGGTGGTCGTCACGTTGACTTTCAGGCTCAGCAACACGCCGAGCATCACCAGCGAGGCGACGCTGCCGAGAATAAAGTTATAAGCAGGCGAAAGGTTAAACAGCAGGCCGGAAAACGAGGAGGCGACGGCCCAGCCGAGCGAACCCCACATGCGAATTTGCCCGAACTCCATGCCGTTCAGGCGGCTGTAGCGGTCCGTATAAGACTCGCAGGCGGCCACGCCCGCATACCAGGCGAAGCTCAGATAAATAGCGCCGACGATAATGCCCGCCAGGGTATGGGAGATAAGCAGCGGCTGGTAAACGTAAATAAAGAACGGCGCCATCAGGGCGGACATCGCCACCACAAAATAGAGCAGGTATTTACTCATGCCGATTTTATCGAGGATATACCCGTACACCGGTTTTAATATCACCGAAAAAATACCGTTAACGGCGAAGACGGTGCCAATCACCGAGCCGCTTAAATGGGTTTTTTGACCAAGCCAGATAGCCAGCAGGCCAATGCTGGCAGACCAGGTGAAAAAATAGAGAAAGATAAAGGTGCTTATCTTGATATATTCCGGTCTGTTTGCTGCTGTAATATTTTTCATACAAACCTCGGTAGGGTAGCGTTATTTCCGCGATGCGCCGGGAATAATGATTTCGGCTTCGCGTCCGGGTAATGAGAGGTGTAACGTCTGGTCGCCCAGGCGAATGCGCGGGGCGAGCGCCGGGTCGACGGGCGCGCCCGTACTGGCAGCAACAGCGCAGCACAGCCATTGCTCGCCGGGCTTAATGTCGCCCGTTAAATGGGGAATAGCGGCGCACTGCGCGAACATAATGCTGCTGCCAGGCGGCGTAATAACGTGCCCAGCCAGACGCGGCTGCGGGCTACTATCCACAATGCAGGAAGAGCCGATTGCGCTGTTTATCCGCGCTACATTCTCCTGCGACTCAATAGTTGTCTCGCTGGGGTGATAGAGGACGGCAAAGCCGCCTTCGGTGGCGGTCAGCGCGCGGTCGCTGACAATGTGATGCGCCCGCACGTGCCAGTCGCCGCAGGGGATGAGCCAGCTGGAAATATGCACGTTTTCCCAGGGCGACCAGCGCGAAAAAATATGGTCGTCACAGGTAATGACCTCTTCGCAGGCACGCCGCCCACGGTAATAGCCGTCGTGTTCGCTAAGCAACAGCATAGCGTCGCAGGCGGCGTGTTTAAGGCCATAACGCCCGCGCTCAATGGTGAAGCCGAAGGCCGAGGAGTAAGCGAATTTCGTGTATTTCGCCTCGGTATTAACGTAGTTGTTCAGTTCAAGCTGGCCGGAGGTGAGCAGATAAACATGGCTGTCGTTGCGCACCAGTATCTGGTCCGCCGCTTTAATAACGCGCATGCCCTGCGCCTGCGGTAGCGGCAATTCTACCGCCTGCCAGAACGGATGCGCTTCAGGCAGCGCCAGAATCAAAAAGGTTTTTAACGCCCAGTAGGGCGAGCCGGGCGAGTTGTAATCTTCACACATCGCCAGGTTTGGGTAGGCGTAACCGAGCGTCAGAATATCGTCGCGGTCGAGGATGGGCTGCTGGAACCACCAGCGCAAATGGCGAAGAATTATGCCTTTCATTACGCCCTGCGAAAACGCTTCCAGACCGGCGAAAGCCGCCGCGCTCCAGAACGCCACCATGGCGAAACGGTAGGTCAGGCTGCGGCCAAAGGGGACCGATGCGCCGTCGGCGGCAGAAAACCAGATAAAATCCTGGGCGAAAAGCTGCGCGCGTTCGCGAAGCGTTGCGGCGCGTTGCGGGTCGACATCTTCCATCAGCACGGCGTAAAGCAGGCCGTAAAAATGAAACGCCATGGAGATATAGTAATCTTTCGGGCGGCCAGGTCCGTCGGAATACCAGCCGTTGCCGAGATAATAGGCTTCCATCATGGCGAAGCGGCGTTCAATCGCCTCGCGCCGCCACGGCAGGCCGGCGCGCTTAAAGCCCATCTGCACCAGAATGGCGAAATAGTTCCAGTTGCTGTCCGGCATTTGCGCGTCATCTATCTGGCTCAGCCAGGTAAAGAGGTTGTTCAGCTCCGCCGGCGAGAAGTGACGCGTCAATTTATCCTCCAGCAGCGCCAGCCCAAAGCCATACGCCGCCATTTCAACCAGCCGCTGGTCGTAAGGGCCAGCCGCGCCCCAGTAGCCCGCGTGCGTTGGGTCGGTGCCGTGACGGATAGCCGTCAGGAAGGCGTCATAACCTTCAGGCGCTTCGTCATTCGCCATGAGCGGGAAAAGCCCCCACAGCGCGCGGGAAAGCCCCTCCATACGGGCAACGTCTGAACCGTAGTGAGCGCAGGTATTGCCAAGATGAATACCGGTTTCACCGCAGGCGAACTGCTTTTGCAACGCCGCCAGCAGCAGCCGGAGCTGGTCCGCCACCTGCTGGCGGGTGGTCAACGGATTGTTGTTTTGCGTCTCTTTTATTCTCATTTTTGCCTCCTGGATCCCTGCGCTCAGGCGCGCCGGTCAGCGAATGGCAGAGAGAATATGCAAGGGAAGCGGGGGGCAAATGTTAGCTGCGTCACAGGGCGAAAGAATAAAAAAGACGTTGTTTATAAAAATTTAAAACTATGGTTTATAACGCTTCTCAGAACGGCAAAAATTGAAAATGGTTGCCCTGTGAAAAATCTCTGTGAACCTTCCCTGCTGGAGCTTATTCCGCTTAACGATCGCATCGCTTCGTTCAGCAGGCTTTATGCCAACTCGATTCGCTATCATCACTGGCATCAATGCCTTGAGCTACTCTATGTGGAAGAAGGCTACGGCGTGGTGATGGTGGACAAGCAGCAATACACCATGCGCCCGGGGCGGCTGTTTGTTTTCCCGCCGATGTCGCTGCATAAAGTCATGGTGGAAGAGCGCGTGCGGGACAGTTACCGCCGTACTGTCATGCATCTGGATCCGTATGCCATGCAGCAGCTGCTGGCCCCTTTTCCCGTGCGCCACGCCCGTTTTGCCTCGCTAAGCGAGCGGGCAGGGCGGACGCGGGTTTACGATCTGGCGGATAAGCGCGCGCAGCTTGAGCCGCTGTTTGTTCATTACGAGCCGCTGCTTGGTCGCGCTGCGTGCGAACATGAAGATGTCGCCTGTTTTGTTCTGCATCTCCTCAGCCTGCTGCCGGAAAAAGCCGACGCGCCGGCGCAGAACCACAACGGGCTTTCCACCCAGGTGATGTACTGGATAGAAGAGAATTACGGGCGCAAATTTGAACTGGCTGCGCTGGCAAGCGAGTTGAACCGTTCTCGCAGCTACCTCTCCCGGCGCTTTCAGCAGGAGACCGGCGAGCAGATCCATGACTACCTGATGAGCTTTCGCCTGCGTAAGGCGTGCGAGTTGTTGCGCCAGCAAACGTGCAGCGTAGCGGAAATCGCCGCTCGCGTGGGCTTCTCAGACACCACATACTTCATTAGCTGTTTTCGTAAAAAGCTGGGGGAGACACCGTTACAGTACCGCAAAAACCAGCCGCGCTGACGGAGCATCCGGCGCATATACTTAGCGCAGGCTTAGCCGTGAAGAGGATTGCGCATGTTTGCAGGGTTTACACATCAAAAAATCGCCGTCACGAACGCCACGCTGAATGTTCGCTATGGCGGCGATGGCCCGCCGGTGTTGCTGCTGCACGGGCATCCGCGCACGCACATGACCTGGTCGAAAGTCGCTCCGCTGCTGGCGCAGCATTTCACCGTGGTTTGCCCGGATCTGCGCGGTTTCGGCGACTCCTCTAAGCCCGCTGACACGCCCGACCACGCCGGTTCCGCCAAGCGCGCCAAAGCGCAGGACTGCATAGAATTAATGCAGGCGCTGGGGTTCCCGCGCTTCGCCATCGCTGGGCACGACCGTGGCAGCTATACGGCTTACCGCGCCGCGCTTGATCACCCGCAAGCTATTACGCATCTGGCGGTGCTGGACTGCGTACCCATTCTGGAAGCGCTGGAACGCTGCAACGAAAAGTTCGCCCGCCAGTGGTATCACTGGTTTTTCTTTGCGCAGAAAGCGAAGCCGGAGCGGGCTATCCTGGCCGACCCGGACGCCTGGTACGGCGGTCGTCCGCCGCAGATGAATGACGAAGAGTACGCTGACTTTCACCGCGCCATACACGATCCCGCAACCGTACACGGCATGCTGGAAGATTACCGCGCCGGATTCACGCTCGACCGCGAGCATGAGGCAGCGGACCGGGCTGCGGGGCGCAGGATCCTCTGCCCGACGCTTTGTCTCTGGTCGGAACATGACGATCTGGCGGATCTCTACGGCGATGTGCTGGCTATCTGGCGGACATGGGCGAAAGAGGTTCAGGGCGGCCCCATTGCGAGCGGACATCATATGGCGGAAGAGGCGCCGCAAGCGCTGGCGCAGGCGCTAACGGCCTTTCTGCTGGAAAAAGAAAGGCCCGCCTGAGGCGAGCCTTTGTCCGTCATTTTACCTTTACTGCGGGAACCACCGATCGCTGATCTTCTGGTAAGTGCCGTCGGCTTTAATGGCGGCCAGCGCGTCGTTCAGCTTCTTCAGCAGCGCGACGTTATCCGGACGCACCGCGATGCCAAGCCCGGTGCCGAAGTATTGCGGGTCGGTCACTTTTTCAGTCGCAGTGCCGAGCTGCGGGTTGGACTTCAGCCATTCGTTAACGACGGCGGTATCGCCGAACACCCCGTCCAGACGGCCATTTTTCAGGTCAATAATGGCGTTCTGGTAGCTGTCGTAAGCCACGGTTTTGACTTCCGGATGCTTATCCTGCAAATATTTCTGATGGGTGGTGCCGTTTTCCATGCCGATGCGCTTGCCTTTCAGCTCGTCAAACGACTTGTAAGCGCCTTTTTTGGCAATGACCACTGCGGAGTTAGCGTAGTAAGGCGCGGTGAACGCCACCTGTTTCTGACGCTCCGGGGTAATATCCATGCCCGAGATCACCGCGTCATATTTTTTAAATTTCAGCGACGGGATCAGGCTGTCGAAAGCGTGGTTAGTAAAGGTGCATTCAGCCTGCATTTGTTTGCATAACGCTTTGGCCAGGTCGATATCAAAACCCACTATCTGGTTGTTCGCGTCCAGCGACTCAAAAGGCGGGTAGGTTGCAGAGGAACCGAAGCTGATTTTTTCGGCCGCAGCGGCGTGGAATGCGGCGCCAGCGAGCATGGCGGCCAGAATGATTTTTTTCATCGTGAAGCTCCCGTCTGTCAATCTTGTTTTATGTCACCGTTTACCCGGCGTGAAAACACCATGCCATTTTGTGAATTTATATGCAATAAAAATGTATATTTATTTTGTATGCGTTTAGTGAAAGGCGGGGACGTAAAGTATGAAAGGGCGTTAAAGACGATGGCGATAAAGGGCGTTAAGCGAGCCCTCTCCCCGAAGGGAGAGGGAAAACTAGTTACGGCGCTCAAACGCCAGCGCGCGGCGTTCAATCAGGCGCATCAGCAGCGTCAGCAGGCCGTTGACGATGAGATAAATCAACCCCGCGGCGCCGAAAACCATCACGTCGTAAGTACGTCCGTACAGCAGCTGACCGTGGCCCATCACTTCCATGAGCGTAATGGTGTAGGCAAGCGAGGTGCTTTTAAACACCAACACCACTTCGTTGGAATAAGAAGAAAGCGCGCGCTTAAATGCATAAGGCAGCAAAATGGCGAGCGTATCTTTCTTGCTCATTCCCAGCGCCCCGCAGGATTGCCACTGACCTTCCGGAATGGCGCGGATCGCCCCGTAAAACAGCTGCGTGGTGTAAGCCGCCGAGTTCAGCGAAAGTGCAATCAGCGCGCACAGCCAGGGTTGCGAAAGCACATGCCAGAGCGTTGGGTAGTTCTGCAATGAAGGGAACTGTCCTGGCCCGTAATAAATCAGGAAGATCTGCACCAGCAGCGGCGTGCCGGTAAAGAGCGTAATGTAACCGCGCACAATCCAGACCAGCACCGGCGTTTTCAGCGTCAGCACAATGGTGAAGAGCAGCGAAAGCAGCAGCGCCACTACAATCGAGGCCGCCGTCAGCGTAAGGCTGGTGTGCAGCCCTTTCAGGAGTTCAGGTAAATACTCAAGCATCAGCCTGGTCTCCGTTCAAAACGCGTGGCGCGACGATCGATATGCTTGAGCACATACTGGCTGATAAGCGTGATGATCAGGTAAATTGCCGCCGCAACGATATACCAGGTAAAAGGCTCCTGGGTGCGGGTGGCGATGCTTTTGGTTTGCAGCATCAGGTCGTTTACGCTAATCAGCGACACCAGCGCCGTATCTTTCAGCAACACCAGCCACTGGTTGCCAAGGCCCGGCAACGCGTGGCGCCACATCTGCGGCATCACCAGGCGGAAAAAGATCGCCGCTTTCGACAAGCCCAACGCCTGGCCTGACTCCCACTGGCCGACCGGCACCGCTTTCAGCGCGCCGCGCAGCGTTTGCGACGCATAGGCGGAATAAAGCAGTGAAAGGGCGATAACGCCGCACAGGAAGGGGCTGACGTCGAAATTCTCGATCTGCATCTGCACCGGGATCTGCACAAAGCCCAGGTTGATGTTAAACCCATCAGAGAGCAGCAACAGAAGCTGAGAGGAGCCGAAGTAGATAAACAGCACCACCAGAATTTCCGGCAGGCCGCGCAGCACCGTGACCAGCACCGAGGCAATCCATGCGACAGGACGCCACTTCGCCGATTCCCAGACGGCGAAAATCATCGCCAGCACGAGGCCGATGACAAGCGCGCAAACGGCAAGGCCGACGGTCATCCCGGCGGCGCTTGCTAAAGGAAACATATCGTTCATTCAGGCGATTACTTCTGGAACCATTTTTTGTAGATAGCGTCGTAAGTGCCGTCTTTTTTCACCTTCTCCAGCGCAGTGTTGAACTTCTGCTGTAGGTCGGTGTTGCCCTGACGCACGGCGATGCCAAGCCCGGTGCCGAAGTAGGCTTTATCCGTCACTTTTTCGCCCACGGCGGCCAGTTTCGGGTTCGCTTTCAGCCATTCGGTCACCACAGCCGTGTCGCCAAATACCGCGTCGATGCGACCGTTTTGCAGATCAAGCTTCGCGTTCTGGTAGCTGTCATAAGGTACGGTGGTGATTTCCGGGTGCTTGTCGTTAATGTATTTCTGGTGGGTGGTGCCGTTTTGCACGCCAACGCGCTTGCCTTTCAGCTGATCAAGGCTTGCGAATTTACCCTGCTGGCCAATGAACAGCGCGGAGTTGTCATAATAGGGGTTAGTGAACAACACCTGCTTCTGGCGCTCAGGCGTAATATCCATGCCTGCCATTACCGCCTCGAAGCGTTTGAACTTCAGGCCCGGGATCAGGCTGTCGAACGCCTGGTTGGTAAAGGTGCAGGTAGCATCAATCTCTTTGCAAAGCGCATTAGCGAGATCCACGTCAAAACCGACGATTTTGTTGCTGGCGTCCATGGACTCAAACGGAGGGTAGGACGCTTCGGTGGCGAAACGAATGGTCTGTGCTGCTGTGGCGGAAAGGCTGACGCTGGCGAGCAGCGCGGCAATCAATACTTTTTTCATTGTCATTTTCCCGATCTACATCAGTGAGATAAGTAGTGTTTAAACGCATCGGTCTGCGGCTGGGTGAAGCAACCCGCATCTCCCTGTTCAATGATATGGCCATTTTCCATATAGACCACGCGGCTCGCGGTTTTGCGCGCCACTTCCACTTCGTGCGTCACAATCACCTGAGTAATGCCGGTTTGCGACAGCTCGCGAATAATGCTGACGATTTGTGCGGTGATTTCCGGGTCCAGCGCGGCCGTCGGCTCGTCAAAAAGCAGCACCTGCGGCTCCATCATCAGCGCGCGCGCAATGGCCACACGCTGCTGCTGACCGCCGGAAAGGTGCAGCGGGTAGCGGTCGACGTAGGGCGTCAGGCGCAGGCGCTCAAGCAATTTACTGGCGCGCTGACGCGCTTGCTCTTTGCTTAAGCCGAGCACGCGGCAGGGCGCTTCGATGAGGTTTTGCAGCACGGTCAGGTGCGGCCAGAGATTGTATTGCTGAAAGACCATGCCCACATTCTGGCGCAGCTCGCGAATCGCTTTATCGCCAGGGGCTTTTGAGAAATCGAACCGGTTGCCCGCAATGTTAAGCTCGCCGGAGCGCGGCATCTCAAGCAGGTTGAGTACGCGCAGCAGCGAGCTTTTGCCCGCGCCGCTTGGACCAAGCAGCACCAGCGTTTCGCCCTGTGGACAATCGAGGGTGATATCAAACAGCGCCTGATGCGCGCCGTAATAACAATTAATGCCGTTTAGTTGAATACTCATGCGTAGCAGTTGAATAGCAATTGAGACCGCGAATAGTATCGCCAGCAGAATAGTTATGCAATATTTGTGCGTTAAAACTTAAAATCATCCAGATGAATGCTTTAAACTTAGCACAAAATAGCGGGGCGGATTGAAGGCAAGGATAAATGTCGGCGTAGCGGCATAAAGCCAGACAATTTACGTGGGTGCCTTTCTCTCCGCCCGGCAGCGAATTAACGCTGCTCCAGCGACTGGCGCAGCGTGCCGGAAGGCGCATGCGTCGCGCCGCCAAGGTAACGCACATCGTCTACCGCCCAGCACTGGCCTTCGCGCACCATCAGCACTTCATCCCGCCATTGCTGGTTATCCTGGTTGAATACCACGCGCAGCGGAATATTGCGCGCATCGGTATTCGGGATGCGGGAGGCGCTGTCGACCTTCGCCGTTTGCGCGGCTTCAGCGCGGCTGGTGAACGGGTCGCTACGCAGGAAGGCGTTTTCAGGCTTATTCTCGCGGCTTGCGCTCAGAAGTTGCGCATAGAGCGAATCGCTTAAATAAGGGCGCAGCGCGCTAAGATCGTTCAGGCTCTGGCCGCGATGCGCGATGCGGTAGTCGTAAAACTGCTGGGCGACGGCATCAGGGCCGCCTTCAACACAGGGTCCGCTGCGCGAGCCAATATCCTTGAACGCCGGCGTAACAGGCGTGGTGCAGGCGCTGAGCATCAGAGCGCAAGGCAGCGCTAAAAACAGAGCGGAATGGCGCATTTTCATTTCCTTATTCTCATAAGCAGGACTACGTTTCTTGTCACAGGACATTTTTAGCATAGCGTATCGTCGCCAGATTGCGTCTGGTATTGTCTGCTAACGCATTGATAGCCAAAAGGAGAAACCCATGCAATTTTCCACAACCCCCACGCTTGAGGGACAAACCATCGTTGAGTACTGCGGCGTGGTAACCGGCGAGGCGATCCTCGGCGCCAATATCTTCCGCGACTTCTTTGCGGGCATTCGCGATATCGTCGGCGGCCGCTCCGGCGCCTATGAGAAAGAGCTGCGAAAAGCGCGGGAAATCGCGTTTCGTGAACTGGGCGAACAGGCGGCGGCGCTCGGCGCGGACGCGGTGGTCGGCATCGATATCGACTACGAAACCGTGGGCAAAGAGAGCAGCATGCTGATGGTGAGCGTCACCGGCACGGCGGTGAAAACCCGCCGATGAAACGCCTGGTCTGGCCGCTTATGCTGGCGGCATTGCTTGCAGGGTGCGCGGGCGAAAAAGGCATTGTCGATCGCGGCGATTATAAAGTGGATACCCGTCGGCAGGCGCAGGCGGCTTATCCTCGCGTGAAAGTGCTGGTGATCCACTACACAGCGGATGATTTTGACGCGTCGCTTGCCACGCTCACCGACCGCAACGTGAGTTCGCACTATCTTATTCCCGCCAGTCCGCCGGAAAAAGGCGGCAAGCCGGTTATCTGGCAACTGGTGCCGGAGCGGGATCTCGCCTGGCATGCGGGCATCAGCTACTGGCGGGGCGCGACGCGTATCAACGATACCTCCGTCGGCATTGAGCTGGAAAACCGCGGCTGGCAAAACGTGGCGGGGCAAAAACGCTTTGCGCCTTTTAGCGCGCCGCAGATTGACGTGCTGGCGAAACTTGCCCGCGACATTATCCAGCGCTACCAGATCAAACCCGCGAACGTGGTGGCCCATTCGGACGTAGCGCCGCAGCGTAAAGACGACCCGGGGCCGCTCTTCCCCTGGCGGGCGCTTGCCGCGCAAGGCATTGGCGCATGGCCGGAGCCTGACCGCGTCGCGTTTTATCTGGCGGGACGTAGCGCTTACGCGCCGGTAGAAGAAGGTTCGCTGTTGACGTTGCTTGAACGTTACGGTTACGAAGTAAAACCGGAGATGACGGATGTGCAGCGCAAGCGGGTGATCAGCGCTTTTCAGATGCATTTCCGCCCGACGCGCTACGACGGGATAGCCGATGCTGAAACCGAAGCGATAGCGCAGGCGCTGCTGGAGAAATATGGCCAGGGGTGAGGGCCTGTTAACGATATGAGAAAGGCGGGTAAGCGCAGCGCCAGCGATCTGGCGCGCCCGCTACAGGGCTTATCCGCGGTGCAGCCTGCCGTGGTCCCGCAGCCAGAATGCGGTGCGCTCAATGCCTTCATCCAGCGAAACCACAGGCTGATAACCCAGCTCCGCTTCAGCGCGGCTGATATCCACCGTAAAGTCAAAATTAAGCTTTGAGACGCCATAGTGCGTCAGCACCGGTTCTTTGGCCGCTTTGTTGCCCATGCGCTCCAGGCTTCTGGCGACTAAATCCAGCATTGGGTAAGGCACGGAGCGGATCCGACACGGGATGCCCAGCGAGTCAATAAGCTTCTGCACAATAGCGCGCAGCGGACGCGGCTCGCCGTTGGCAATGTTATAAGCCCGGCCGGAGGCAAGCTTGTCGCATTCGCTGCTGCTGGCGAGCCACATGGCGTGCACGGCATTTTCGTAATAGGTCATGTCCACCAGCGCTTCGCCGCCGCGCGGCAGCAGCACGCTGCCGTAATGGCGCATCATCTGCACCAGACGAGGAAAGAAGACGGTATCGTGCGGGCCAAACAGGCTTTGCGGGCGCAGAATAGTAAAGCGCGTCTGCGGGTTAGCCTGCGCCAGCAATTGAATGACTTCTTCGCTTGCCGCTTTGCTGCGGGCAAATTCGTTGGCGTAGCGCGCCGGACGGAAATCTTCCTGAATCGCCAGATGGTGGTGATAGTCGAAATAGAGCGCGGGAGAAGAGAGGTGCACAAAGTTGCGCACGCCCCAGGCGACCGCCCACTCGCCCAGACGGCGGGTAGCGCGCACGTTAGCAAGGTCAAACACCTCCTGGGTGCCCCAGGGCGCGGTGAAGCTGGAACAGTGCCAGAGCGTGTCGATGTCGGCCAGCATCACTTTCGCCTGCGAAGAGACCAGGTCTGTGAGATCCGCATGGACAAACTCTGCGCCCATTTTGGTCAGCAGTTTACCCATCGCTTCGTTGTTACCGGTAGCACGGACGGTGAGGCCTTTACGACGTAAAAACTCGACCGCGTTTCGGCCTAAACCGCTGGTGGCGCCCGTAACCAGTACCTTCATGTTAACTCACTGTGACGAAAAGATTGTGCCGCGCATTCTTCCGTTAAATGCGCTGCTATGCAATGGGATAAGCGCAAGAATCCGCGCGCAAGGCTATATTTCAGAAGTTATTCGCTCCGCCCGCCGCGCAATCTGCTGCGCCATGCCGCGAAAAATAAACAGGTGCGCCGGAAACATCGCCAGCCAGTATAGCAACCCTGCCATGCCGTGCGGGTGCCACCAGGCGCGTACGTCCAGCGTGCGGTAGCTGCCCTTATCGCGAAGCGTAAACACCAGTCGCCCCAGCCCGGGCGCTTTCATGCCAAAAAGCAATGTCAACTGGGCTTGCGGCTCCGCCACCAGCACCCGCCAGCTGTCAACGGCGTCGCCAACCTGTAAATAAGGACGCGAAGGACGCCCTCTGGCAAGCCGGTGTCCCGCCAGGCGATCCATCGCGGCGCGGACGCGCCAGAGCACGTTAGCAAAAAAGTAGCCCTCTTGCCCGCCGAGGCGATTAACCACTTCCCACAAGGCGCTAAGGCTTGCGGCAGTATGCACCGTATGGCCCGCCTGTTTCGGGTAATAGCCATAGTCCGGGCGCCAGCGGGCGAACGCCTGCGGGTCGTTGCCCCAGTCGTCGCGGTTGACCAGCTCCGCTTCTTTTTTGAGGGTGGCGCGCACGGCGTCGTCAAAGCTGATTAACGGCTGGGGTATTAACTCGCGCAGCGTCCGGTCATCCGCCAGCAGGTCATGTTTCAACCCCTGGATAAGCGCCCGGGCGACAGAAGGCGGAACGGAAGTTATGGCGTTGAGAAACCAGACGGAGATCCAGCTTGTCGGCAGCGGCAGGGGGATCAGCGGGCGACGCTTGCCGCTTAATGCCATAAAGCGTTCGAACTGTTGTTGATAACTCAGCACTTCCGGCCCGGCGGCTTCAAACACCCGGTGGACAGCGGTGGGATGATGTAAAAGCTCAAGCAGATAGTGAAGCAGGTTCTCCAGCGCGATGGGCGTGGTGCGCGAGCGAACCCAGCGCGGCGGCGTCAGTACCGGCAGGTTGTTAACCATATCGCGCATCACTTCAAAGGCGGCTGAACCCGCGCCGACGATAATGCCCGCGCGCAATTCCGTTACCGGAACGTTCGAATCGCGCAGAATGTCCGCCGTCATCTGGCGCGCGCGCAGGTGATCGGAAGGTATTGCGCCTGGCGGCGTTTGCAAAGCGCTTAAATAAATGACCTGGCGCACCGGCGTTTCGCGTAACGCATCGCGCACGTTCAGCGCCGCCTGGCGTTCATGGGCGATAAAAGCGTCGCCTTCGCCCATGCTGTGCACCAGATAATAGAGCGTGTCGACGCCCGAGAGCAGGGCGGGAAGCCCTTCCGGCCACTGCAAATCCAGGGAGTGGCAGACGACGCCTGGCAGCGCGAGCTTCTCAAGCGGTTCGATATGCCGGGCCGCAGCGCGCACCGGATAGCCCGCCGCGCTCAGGCGGCGAGTCAGATGCTGGCCGACATAGCCGCTGGCGCCCAGCACCAGCACAGGCTGCGGCTCATGCATAGCGTTTCCTTAGCGGCTAAAAAAAGCCTGCCAGAGACGGACCACTTCGGCGAGCTGGTCGCGGTTGACATCAAGATGGGTCACCAGGCGTGTAACGGGCGCCGCGCTAATCAGCACGTCATGCGCTTTCATATACTGGCCCAGTTCCGCCGCTTTTTCCTGCGGCACGCGCACGAAAAGCATATTGGTATCCTGACGACGCACGTCCGCGCCCGCTTCGCGCAACGCGCCGGCAAGCCAGGCGGCGTTGTCGTGATCCTCTTTCAGCCGCGCCACGTTGTGCTCCAGCGCATAGAGGCCCGCGGCGGCCAGAATGCCCGCCTGGCGCATGCCGCCGCCGGTCATTTTGCGCCAGCGGGTCGCGCGCTTGATGTAGTCCCGGCTGCCAAGCAACAGCGAACCTACCGGCGTGCCAAGACCTTTAGACAGGCAAATAGTAAACGTGTCGCAGTAGCGCGTAACTTCTTCCAGCGTACAGCCGTAATCCACAACGGCATTGAAAATACGCGCGCCGTCGACGTGCAGCGCCAGGTTACGCTCGCGCGTAAATTCCCATGCCTGCTTCAGGTATTCACGGGGCAGCACTTTGCCGTTGTGGGTGTTCTCAAGGCTTAATAGCTTTGTGCGGGCGAAATGAATATCGTCCGGCTTGATTTTCATCGCCACTTTATCCAGCGGCAATGTGCCGTCCGGGTCGGCTTCGATGGGTTGCGGCTGAATGCTGCCAAGCACCGCCGCGCCGCCCGCTTCATAAAGGTAATTATGGGCGAGCTGGCCGACAATGTACTCTTCGCCGCGCTCGCAATGGCTCAGCAGCGCTACCAGGTTTGCCTGGGTGCCGGTGGGCAAAAACAGCGCCGCCTCTTTGCCGCTTAAACGCGCGGCATAATCCTGAAGTTCGTTAACGGTAGGGTCATCGCCATAAACGTCGTCCCCGACCGGGGCGGCCAGCATGCGCTCCAGCATGGCGCGGCCCGGACGGGTGACGGTATCACTGCGTAAATCAATCACGGCATTTCCTTTTTAATGCAAGGGAGATGCCTCTCTTTTACCGGAACCAGTTGGTTTTAGCCAGTTCGACCACCTCATCGCCGCGACCGTTGATAATGGCGCGCAGCATATAAAGGCTGAAGCCTTTGGCCTGCTCAAGCTTGATTTGCGGCGGCATAGCCAGCTCTTCTTTAGCGACGACCACGTCTACCAGCACAGGCCCATCGGTGGCGAACGCGCGTTGCAGGGCGTCGTCCACGTCTGCGGCTTTCTCAACGCGAATGCCGGTGATCCCGCAGGCCTCGGCGATGCGCGCGAAGTTTGTGCTGTGCAGTTCGGTGCCGTCCGTAAGATAACCGCCCGCCTTCATTTCCATCGCGACAAACCCCAGCACGCTGTTGTTGAACACCACAATTTTTACCGGCAGGTTAAGCTGCGCCAGGGTAAGGAAGTCGCCCATCAGCATGCTGAAGCCGCCGTCGCCGCACATCGCCACTACCTGGCGGCCCGGCGCGGCGGCCTGGGCGCCAATGGACTGCGGCATCGCGTTGGCCATTGAGCCGTGGTTAAACGAGCCGAGCAGGCGTCGCTTGCCGTTCATTTGCAGGTAGCGCGCCGCCCAGACCGTCGGCGTGCCGACGTCGCAGGTAAAAATAGCGTCGTCCGAAGCGTAATGGCTTATTTGCTGCGCCAGATATTGCGGGTGAATCGCTTTGTCGCCGGGTTTCGCCAGGTCATCAAGCCCTTCGCGCGCTTTACGATAATCTTCCAGCGCTTTGTCGAGGAAGCTGCGGTCTGTTTTCTCTTCCAGCAGCGGCAACAGCGCATTTAACGTCGCTTTTACGTCGCCCACCAGCGCCATGTCCACTTTGCTGTGGGCGCCGATGCTGCCGGGGTTGATGTCTATCTGGATAATTTTGGCGTCTGTCGGATAAAAAGCGCGATAGGGGAACTGCGTGCCGAGCAGCACCAGCGTGTCGGCGTTCATCATGGTGTGAAAGCCAGAGGAGAAGCCGATAAGCCCGGTCATGCCCACATCATAAGGGTTGTCGTACTCGACATGCTCTTTGCCGCGTAGCGCGTGAACGATGGGCGCTTTCAGCGTAGAAGCAAACTGTACTAACTCCTGATGCGCGCCGGCACAGCCGCTGCCGCACATCAGCGCGATATTGCTGGAATAACGCAGCAGTTGCGCAAGCTTTTTCAGCTCGGTTTCTTCCGGCACGATAACCGGCTGCGGCGCGCTGTACCAGTGGGTGCTGGCGCCTTCAGGCGCGGGCTTGAGCGCCACGTCGCCCGGCAGCACCACCACCGACACGCCGCGGTTGATGATCGCTTTGCGCATGGCGATGGCAAGCACCTGCGGGATCTGCTCCGGCGTGCTTACCAGTTCGCAATAGTGGCTGCATTCGCGAAATAACTCTTGCGGGTGCGTCTCCTGAAAATAACCGCTGCCGATTTCGCTTGAAGGAATATGGGCAGCGATGGCAAGCACCGGCACATGGTTACGCTGGCAGTCAAACAGGCCGTTTATCAAATGCAGGTTGCCGGGGCCGCAGGAGCCCGCGCAAACCGCCAGTTCGCCCGTCAACTGCGCTTCGGCGCCTGCCGCGAAGGCCGCGACCTCTTCATGGCGGGTGGGCATCCACTCGATAGTTTTCATACGGTTAAGGCTGTCGCTTAAGCCATTCAGCGAGTCGCCCGTTACGCCCCAGATACGTTTCACGCCCGCCTGCTCAAGCGTTTTTGCAATGTATGCAGCCACTGTCTGTTTCATCGTTACTCCCTGAAATGAATGTGATACCGCCTGAAAGCTTAGTTCATTTCGCTGGTAACTTTGGAATTAAAGCCTTATTTTTGCCATGGTTATTCACAGCAATCGATTAGATAATGATAAATAAATTCAGGGGGATATATGTCTTCAGCGCTGGCGGCCTTTAACCGGGCTATGGATAAAAACGACGCGGGAAAGCTGCTGCTTCGCCTGGCGGTCGGCGGGCTTATGCTGTTTCACGGCTTGCATAAATTGTTTGACGGGGTCGGCGGCATTCAACATTTGCTGGCGGCGCACGGTCTGCCGGAATTTATCGCTTACGGCACGCTCGCAGGCGAGGTCGTGGCGCCGCTGCTGATCGTCTTAGGCTTCCTGACGCGTCCGGCAGCGTTGCTGGTGGCGTTTACCATGATTGTGGCCTGGCTGCTGGTGGGGATTGATAAAACCTGGATGCTGGATAAAACCGGCGCCTGGGCGATAGAAAACATCGTCTATTTCTTTATCGGGGCGCTGGCGGTGGCCTGTCTCGGCGCGGGGCGCTATTCAGTGGCGGGAAGCGCATGGCGGTAAAGAAAAGGCTCCTGACGGAGCCTTTTTATTCGCTACGGCGCGCTTTTGCCTCACCTTTCACACTCATTTGTTTACAGAGCGGGTAAGCGTTAGCGCTGCCCGCTCAACGTTTACCCTCAGGCCAGCACCAAATCGCTTTCAGGGTGACAAGAGCAGGCCAGCACATACCCTTCGGCAATTTCCGCTTCGGTGAGCGTCATGGTGCTTGTCACGCTGTAGTCGCCCGACATAACGCGCGTTTTGCAACAGCCGCAGACGCCTGCGCGGCAGGCAACGTTAACCGGCACCTTGTTGCTTTCCATCGCCTCAAGCAGCGTAGTGCCGACCGGGCCGTAAAACTCGCGGGCAGGCGTCAGCGTGGTGAACTTCAGCCCGCTGGTAGCGGCTTCGGCAACCGGCGTAAAGAATTTCTCTTTAAAGAACCGCGTTACGCCGAGCGCTTTCACCTGCTGCTCGACAAAATCCATATAGGGCGCCGGGCCGCAGGTCATTACCGTGCGCGAAGCGAGATCGGGCACCTGTTGCAGTATGTCCCGCGTCAGGCGTCCTTCGACAAAGCCCGGCACGCCTGCGCTTTCTGCAATCAGCGTCACCGGGTAATCGCGCCATTCATCAGCGAAAATCACATCCTGCGGCGTACGCACGTTATAAATGACGCGCACATCGGCATTCGGGCGGTATTTCGCCAGCCAGCGGCGCATCGACATAATCGGCGTTACGCCGCAGCCGCCCGCCAGCAGCAGGAAACGATCCTCCGCTTTGTCGGCGCAGGTAAATTCGCCCTGCGCGTCAGAGAGCCACAGGTAATCGCCGCGCTTCACTTCCCGCGTCAGCCAGTTTGAACCTTCGCCCTCGTGAATACGGCGCACCGTAAGCGTAATAAACGGGCTGACGCCAGGCGTTGACGAAATGGTATAGGCGCGAAGCTGGTCCGCGCGGTTGCGAATGCTCACCAGCGCGTACTGTCCGGCCTGATACGGGTAAAAATCATGGCACAGCAGCGACAGCGTCCAGACATCAGGCGTTTCCTGACGAATATGGTGCACCTGCATCCGCCATGGGCACTGAGGTGTTGGCATAGTCATTCTGTCTTCTCCTTATGCGCCCAACAGCGCGCGCATATCCTGCTCAACGGTCGTTACCTGGCGCAGGCCAAATTTCTCGTTCAGCACCGCCAGCAGGTCCGGCGTGAGGAAGCCCGGCGCGGTAGGCCCGGTGACAATATTGGTTACGCCAAGCGACAGCAGCGTCAGCAGAATAACAATCGCTTTCTGCTCAAACCAGGAGAGCACCAGCGACAGCGGCAGGTCGTTTACGCCGCAGCCCAGTTTTTCCGCCAGCGTCACGGCGAGAATAATCGCGGAGTAGGCGTCGTTGCACTGGCCTGCATCGACCAGACGCGGCAGCCCTTCGATGTTGCCGAAATCAAGTTTGTTGAAACGGTATTTACCGCAGGCGAGGGTGAGGATGAGGCAATCCTGCGGCACGCTGGCGGCGAAATCGGTGAAGTAGCTGCGTTCGCCGCGTGCGCCGTCACAGCCGCCCACAAGGAAAATGTGACGCAGCTTTTCCCGGCTTACCAGGTCTATCAGCGTATCGGCGGCACCAAGCAGCGTCTGTCGTCCAAAGCCCACGGTGATAAGGTGCTCGATTTCGCTGTACGGGAAACCTGCCATTTGCTGCGCCTGAGCAATCACGGGCGCAAAATTATCCCCTTCCAGATGGCTTACGCCTGGCCAGCCGACGATGCTGCGGGTCCAGATGCGATCGTCGTAGCTGCCGACCGTCGGGTCGATAATGCAGTTAGACGTCATGACGATGGGGCCGGGGAAGCGGGCGAATTCCACCTGCTGGTTTTGCCAGCCGCTGCCATAGTTGCCCACCAGATGCGTAAACTTCCGCAGCTCCGGGTAACCATGCGCGGGCAACATTTCGCCGTGCGTATAAACGTTCACGCCGGTGCCTTCGGTCTGCTCCAGCAGGTTATAAAGATCTTTCAGATCGTGACCGGAAATGAGTATGCATTTGCCGGCGACGGCTTTTACATTTACCTGGGTTGGCGTCGGGTGGCCATATTTGCTGGTTTCCCCCGCATCCAGAATGCTCATTACCTTGAAGTTCATCTGGCCGATTTCCATCGCGCATTCCAGCAGCGCATTCATGTCGGCAGGCCAGGTGCCAAGCCAGGCCATGATGTTGTGATACTGCCCGTAGATAGCGTTATCGTACTGGCCCAGCACATGGGCGTGTTCCATGTAAGCCGCCGCGCCTTTCAGGCCATACAGGCAGAGCAGGCGCAGCCCGAGAATATTTTCGCCAATCACGGCTTTGTCGACATTCGGGGCGAACGCGGCCGCCTGGCGTTGAAGGTCGCCCAGGTCGTCGCTGATAAGCTGCACATCCGCCATAGGGTTTTCCACGCAGGCGCTGGCGTCCAGGTTCAGGCATTGCTGTTTCAGCGCTTCGCGCAGGGCGATGGCTTCACGGGCGTAGCCGACAATGCGCGGGGAATCGAAGTTAACGTTGGTCAGAGTAGAGAAAAAGGCGCGCGGCGCGAAGCTGTCTACGTGATGGTCGATAATGCCAAGCTCCCGCGCTTTCACAGCCCATGCCGACAGCCCTTGCAGCGCGGCAATAAGCAGATCCTGTAAGTCTGAAGTCTGGGCGGTTTTCCCGCAGACGCCCTGCGCATAAGCGCAGCCGTTGCCTGCCGGAGTACGAATGGTTTGTTCACATTGCACGCAAAACATGGGTCACACCTTAAAGTTATATTTAATATGCATGTTTAAGGTTAGGCGTGTCGTACCGGGCTGAAAAGCGCTTTCTACGGCAACTTACAGGGAGATTGATTTAGCGCAATTTTGAAGATGAAAGGCTAACGCTTAAGAGGTAACTGAGGGGGAAAAGCGTCGTCGGTCGCAAGAAGAGGCCCGGGAAAACCCCGGGCCTGAAGAGCATTAATCCTGTTTTTCCAGCAGCGCGCGATAAACAAAACCGCCCAGTACGCCGCCGATGGCTGGCATTAGCCAGAATAACCACAGCTGTTGCAGCGCCCAGCCGCCCTGGAAAATCGCAACGGCAGTGCTTCTCGCCGGGTTAACGGAAGTATTGGTCACCGGGATGCTGATCAGGTGAATTAACGTCAGCGCCAGGCCAATCGCAACAGGCGCAAAACCCGCCGCAGCGTTTTTATCCGTTGCGCCATGAATAATTAACAGGAAGAAAGCGGTAAGAATAATTTCGATAAGCGCGGCGGAAAGTAAAGAATAACCGTCCGGGGAGTGTTCACCATAGCCGTTAGAAGCAAAGCCGCTTATTTCAGCATCGAACCCTGTGTTGCCGCTGGCGATAATATAAAGCGCCGCCGCAGCCACAATACCGCCAATAACCTGTGCGGCGATATAGCCTGCGATCTCTTTAGCAGGAAAACGCCCGCCAGCCCACAATCCCAGCGTCACCGCCGGGTTAAAATGACCGCCGGAAATATGTCCTACGGCATAAGCCATCGTCAGTACGGTTAAACCGAATGCCAGCGAGACGCCGACAAAACCGATCCCCAGTTCCGGAAAGCCAGCCGCCAGCACGGCGCTGCCGCACCCGCCAAAGACCAGCCAGAACGTGCCGAAAAATTCGGCGGCTAATTTTTTATGCATAATTCCCTCTATATAAACTGAACACTAACTTTATTTATGATGAAACTAAATTAACTCGAAAACGCCTGGAAATGATAAGGCGCGTTATTCTAGGGATATTCTCTGCGGGAAACTATATGGATTAATTTGGCGGTAATGTTTTAAGAAAAGAGCTTTATTTATGTTGCTTATACAACTGGTTTAATTGTGTAAATATCACCAAATATTTTACAGACTAATCAGAAATGGAATTATTGCTCCGTTTATAGACAGAGAGTTATTTTTATTTAAGCATTGCGGCACGTTTCGCAAGAACAAAAATCTCAGGTCTGCCTGCCGTCTGGATTACCGCTATAATGCGGGTAGTCTGAAGGAAGCGCTGCAAAAGTCTGGAGGAGTCATGTTTCTTGAGCGGGTAGAAATTGTCGGTTTTCGCGGAATCAATCGCCTGTCGTTGATGCTCGAACATAATAACGTGCTGATAGGCGAAAATGCCTGGGGGAAATCGAGCCTGCTTGATGCGCTTACGCTTATTCTTTCGCCTGAAAACGCCCTCTATTCCTTCACCCGTAACGATTTCTGGTTTCCGGCTGGCGATATCAATGGCCGTGAGCGTCATTTACATATCATTCTCACTTTTTGCGAGTCGGCGCCTGGCCATTATCAGGGGCGGCGTTACCGCGCGCTTAATGGGCTATGGGTAAAAGGCGACGATGATTATCAGCGCATTTTTTACCGGCTGGAAGGCAGCCTGGCTGACGACGGAGCTGTGCTTACTTTACGCAGTTTTCTCAACGCGCAGGGTCAGGAGCTTGAGCTCGGCGATATCGACGAGCTTGCTCATCAGCTCACCCGGCTGATGCCCGTGCTGCGTCTGCGCGACGCCCGCTTCATGCGCCGTATTCGCGATAACGGGATACTGCCCGGGCCGGAAGTAGAGGCCACGGCGAGGCAACTTGATTTTCTGGCCCGCGAGCTGGTCGCCAGCCCGCAAAACCTGACAGACTCTCAGCTGCGCCAGGGGCTTACGGCGATGGTGCAACTGCTCGAGCACTACTTTTCAGAACAAAGCAGCGCCCAGGCGCGCCAGCGGTTGATGCGCCGACGCTCCCACGACGAGCAGCGCGGCTGGCGCTACCTCGACGTCATTAACCGTATGATCGACCGTCCCGGGACGCGCGCTTCACGAATCATTCTGCTGGGGCTGTTTTCCACGCTCTTGCAGGCCAAAGGCAGCGCGCCGCTTTCCCGCGACGCCCGTCCGCTCTTGCTGGTGGAAGATCCTGAAACGCGTCTGCACCCGATTATGCTTTCAGTCGCCTGGAACTTACTGAACCTGTTGCCGCTGCAAAAAGTGACCACCACCAACTCCGGCGAATTGCTTTCGCTTACGCCTGTTGAGCAAATCTGCCGACTGGTTCGCGATGGAGGCAAAGTCGCCGCGTGGCGGCTCGGCCCCGCTGGCATGAATGCGGAAGAGAGCCGGCGCATTGCGTTTCATATTCGCTTCAACCGTCCCTCTGCGCTGTTCGCTCGCTGCTGGCTGCTGGTGGAAGGCGAGACAGAAGTCTGGGTGATGAATGCGCTGGCGCGCCAGTGCGGCCACCATTTCGATGCCGAAGGGATAAAAATCATTGAGTTTGCGCAGACAGGCTTAAAGCCTTTAATTAAATTCGCCAGACGTATGGGCATTGAATGGCACGTGCTGGTGGATGGCGATGAAGCTGGAAAAAAATATGCCGCCACGGTGCGAAGCCTGGTGAATAACGACAGCGCGCAGGAGCGCGATCATTTAACCGCGCTGCCCGCGCCGGATATGGAACATTTTATGTATCGCGAAGGGTTTGCCGATGTCTACCACCGGGTCGCGCAACTGCCGGAAAATATTCATATGAAGCCGAGGCGCGTGATAATTAAAGCAATCCACCGCGCCTCTAAACCCGATCTGGCGATTGAAATAGCCATGGAAGCCCAACATCGCGGGGTGGAATCCATTCCGCCACTGCTGCGAAAAATGTTTTCCCGCGTCATCTGGCTGGCGCGCGGGCGGGCTGATTAGTTCTGCAACTGCGCTTCCAGGCTATCGAGCAGTTCATAGCGGCGACGGTATTCGGCGCGCTTTTTGCTGGCGATCTCTTCCATCGGTTTACGTGGAATAGCTCCCGGCAGCCTGAAAAAACCTGAGCTCTCCTGCTGTGCGCCCAACGAAAGCCAGAAGCTATCGTAGTCGGCATGCAGCTTCTCTTTTTTCTTTTTCTCATAGCGCCAGCTGCGGTAAACATGCGTGCTGTTGCCTACGGCAAGGCATTGTTCAACGTCCCACTTTTGCGCCAGCTGGCAGACGCTCTCCAGCAACAGTCGTTTGGGAAAGAGCCCGTGGCAGGCCTTGGTTGCCTGCTGAATAAGATCATGCTCGACCCAGGCTTTAGCGCCCTGCAAGCCGCCAATAAATATCGTTTTTTTGCCTTTGTATAAACACAGCGTGAAGGTGAGCTCGGCCAGGGTTACGTTCTGTTCATTACGAAACAGCAGGGTGGCTTCGCCTTCTTTATCCAGATCCGCCACGGCGCCCAGATAAATGCTATACAGCTCGCCGTTTTTGCCGGACAGCGTCGCCAGCAGCGCGCTCTGGCGCGACATGCAAGCGGCGAAGCGCGTGGGCGTCAAAAGGCTGGAAAGCGATGCGTAATGGAACGTAATGGCTTGCAGCGCATCACGGCGGGAAAAAGCCGGCGTCAGCCAGGGCCGGTGCAGGCGGCACGGCAACCCTGGCTGAGCGTGCAAAAGCGATTCCAGCTGCGGCTGGCGCGCCAGCGCGCTAAGCAATTGCCAGGTACGAAATGGCGTAGCCAGCGAGCGTGCCATAAACTTCCGGCGGTAGCGCGGGTTTTCCCAGGCGCGGCCTGGCGTCCAGCGGCCGCGTGTAAGTTGCTGGAAAAGTTGCCAGGCGTTGCGCGGCCGGGCTTCGGCGGTAAATTCGGCGAGTGTGGACATAATTAAGGCCCCTGTATGACATAGCCTTTATTTCACCCCGCGCTCCCTCAACGTAATATCAATGCGCCAGCAACCTGATTAAGCAGGTAGGGTTTCGTTGAGATTCTGTTTAAAATTACACGGCAAAGTGCGATAGCCCGTTCAGACGATCAGGACACTTATGAAAATTAAGGGAAAAGTAAAAAAACGCTATCTGCTGCTGGTGCTGGCATTGCTGATCGCAGGCATCTGGCTCTGGCGGACGCTCAACGCGCCGCTGCCGCAGTACCAGACCATGATTGTGCGCAAGGGCGATCTGGCGCAGAGCGTGCTTGCCACCGGCAAGCTGGATGCGTTGCGTAAAGTGGATGTCGGCGCGCAGGTCAGTGGGCAGCTCAAAACGCTGTCGGTCAGCATTGGCGATAAAGTGAAAAAGGATCAGCTGCTGGGCGTTATCGACCCGGAACAGGCGGAGAACCAGATTAAGGAAGTGGAAGCGACCCTGATGGAGCTGCGCGCGCAGCGGCGCCAGGCTGCGGCGGAACTGAAGCTTGCGCAAGTGACGCTTGCCCGCCAGCGGCGTCTGGCCCAGACGCAGGCGGTTTCACAACAGGATTTGGATACGGCGGCAACGGAACTGGCGGTTAAGGAAGCGCAGGCAGGCACCATCGACGCGCAAATTAAGCGCAACCAGGCTTCGCTGGATACCGCGAAAACCAACCTCGACTATACGCGTATTACCGCGCCTATCACGGGTGAAGTGACCCAGATAACCACGTTACAGGGCCAGACGGTTATTGCAGCGCAGCAGGCGCCAAACATTCTTACCCTGGCCGATCTCAGCACCATGCTGGTAAAAGCGCAGGTTTCTGAAGCAGACGTTATTCATCTCAGGCCCGGGCAGAAGGCCTGGTTTACCGTGCTGGGCGACCCGCTAACCCGTTATGAAGGCACGCTGAAAGATATTCTGCCGACGCCGGAAAAAATCAACGACGCCATTTTCTACTATGCCCGCTTCGAAGTACCGAACCCGCAGGGCGTGCTGCGCCTTGAGATGACCGCGCAGGTGCATATTCAACTGGGCGGCGTTAAAAACGTGCTGACTATTCCGCTGGCGGCGCTGGGCGATCCGACAGGCGATAATCGCTATAAAGTTACGCTGCTGCGTAATGGCGAAACCCGGGAGCGCGAGGTGACCATCGGGGCCCGCAACGATACGCAAGTGGAAGTGGCGAAAGGCCTGGAGGAAGGGGATGAGGTCGTTACCGGCCGCGCCGCCGAAGGGAGTGCGCCATGAGCGCATTGCTTGAGCTAAAGGGCATTCGCCGAAGCTACCCTTCCGCAGAAGAGCAGGTTGAAGTGCTGAAAGGGATCTCTCTTTCTATTGAAGCAGGCGAAATGGTGGCGATTGTCGGCGCTTCCGGTTCCGGCAAGTCGACGCTAATGAATATTCTCGGCTGTCTTGATAACCCCACCAGCGGCAGCTATCGGGTTGCAGGCGTTGATGTATCGACCTTAAGCGGCGATGAGCTGGCGAGGCTGCGGCGCGAACACTTTGGTTTTATCTTCCAGCGTTATCATTTGCTTTCACATCTGACGGCGACGCAAAACGTAGAAGTGCCGGCGATTTATGCCGGCATTGGGCGCAAGCAGCGCCAGCAGCGCGCCCGGGAACTGCTCGCCCGGCTGGGGCTTGCTGAGCGTGTGGATTATCAGCCTTCGCAGCTCTCCGGCGGGCAGCAGCAGCGCGTGAGTATTGCCCGCGCGCTGATGAACGGCGGCCAGGTTATCCTGGCCGATGAGCCTACCGGCGCCCTCGACAGCCATTCCGGCGAAGAGGTAATGGCGACGCTGAAACAACTGCGCGATCGCGGCCATACGGTGATTATCGTCACGCATGACCCAACCGTCGCCGCGCAGGCAGAGCGCGTTATTGAAATTCGCGACGGCGAAATCATCAGCAACCCGCCGTCGCGCCAGACTGGCACGCGTCATAAAGCGCTGAACGAAGCGGCTCAGGCAAGTGGCGCATGGCAGCAGTTCGTCAGCAGCTTTCGCGAGGCGTTAACCATGGCCTGGCTTGCGATGGCCGCCAATAAAATGCGCACGCTGCTTACTATGCTCGGCATCATCATCGGCATCGCCTCGGTGGTGTCCATTGTGGTGGTGGGCGATGCGGCCAAACAGCTTGTACTTCAGGATATCCGCTCGATAGGGACGAACACGATTGATGTCTATCCCGGGAAAGATTTTGGCGATGACGACCCGCAGTATCAGCAAGCGCTGAAATATGAAGATTTAACGGCGATAGAGAAACAGCCCTGGGTGCGCTCCGCAACGCCTGCACTTTCACAAAACCTGCGCCTGCGTTATGGCAATGTCGATGTGGCGGCCAGCGCTAACGGCGTAAGCGGGCAATATTTTAATGTCTACGGCATGACCTTCAGCGAAGGCAACACATTTAATGATGAACAACTAAAAGGACGCGCTCAGGTTGTGGTGCTGGATCAAAACGCCCGCCGCCAGCTTTTTCCCAATAAAGTGAATGTGGTAGGGGAAATTATCCTGGTCGGCAATATGCCAGCGACAGTGATTGGCGTAGCGCAAGAGAAGCAGTCTATGTTCGGCAGCAGCAAAATCCTGCGCGCCTGGTTGCCCTATAACACCATGGCCGGGCGCATGATGGGGCAGTCTTGGCTGAACTCGATTACCGTTCGGGTAAATGAAGGCTATGACAGCACGCAGGCGGAGCAGCAGCTCACCCGCTTGCTGGCGTTGCGCCACGGCAAGAAAGATTTTTTCACCATGAATATGGATGGGCTGTTGAAAACGGCGGAAAAGACCACACGTACTCTTCAGCTCTTTCTTACGCTGGTCGCGGTCATTTCTTTGCTGGTGGGCGGCATTGGCGTTATGAATATCATGCTGGTATCGGTAACCGAGCGCACGCGTGAAATCGGGATTCGCATGGCGGTCGGGGCGAGAGCGGCCGATGTCTTGCAGCAATTTCTGATAGAAGCGGTGTTGGTTTGTCTTGTTGGCGGCGCGCTCGGCATCGCGCTTTCGCTCTTAATCGCGTTTCTGCTGCAACTGGTTTTACCCGGCTGGGAAATTGGTTTTTCGCCGCTTGCGCTGGCGACCGCTTTTCTTTGCTCTACCGCAACGGGCGTAATATTTGGTTGGTTGCCGGCGCGTAACGCCGCACGGCTTAACCCTGTCGACGCTTTGGCAAGAGAGTAAAGAAAAATGCCAGTCATCCGGACTGGCATTTTAAGAGCGGGATGTACACAATGAAACAGAAGAGTTACGCAACCGATTCTGCTTCGTAGGGCACGATCAGGCTGGCATGGTTGCCTTTTGGGCCCTGATGTACATCAAACCTGACCATTTGTCCGGCTTTAAGCGTTCTGTAACCGTCCATCTGAATAGTGGAATAATGCGCGAAGATATCTTCGCCGCCGCCTTCAGGACAGATGAAACCAAAGCCTTTGGCGTTATTGAACCATTTAACTGTACCCGTCTCCATGCTTCGACATCCTTCATAAGTCTTATTGAGTAAGATGGAATGAACCGGTGGGTAAGGGCGGGCTGTTCAAAACCTCGCCAACTCACGCTTGTACAATTTAGAGAAATCAACCATCGCGTCAAGCGTATGCAGGGGTGAGCCGGGCAAAAATGAGTCAAAAATTTGAAGCAGTTAACGCTATTTCCGTTAATGTGACAGAGCTCGCGAATAGCAGTAATAGGGGATTATTATCGGGCTGCTAAGGTAGATTCGGGGTGCGTATTCCCTCCACCAGAACCGTCAGGCAACGCCTGGCAAACCGTAACCACATCATGACGACTGGCAATGGGTAAAGCGAAAGGTTGGTTGGATTTTGACCAGTTGGCGGAAGATGAACTGCGCGAAGCGCTAAAACCGCCATCTATGTATAAAGTTATATTAATGAACGATGATTACACGCCAATGGAATTTGTTATTGACGTGCTACAAAAGTTCTTTTCTTATGATGTAGAACGTGCAACGCAACTGATGCTGACAGTTCACTATCAGGGAAAAGCCATCTGCGGCGTTTTCACCGCAGAAGTCGCGGAGACGAAAGTGGCCATGGTGAACGATTATGCGAGGGAGAACGAGCATCCGTTGCTGTGTACGCTGGAAAAAGCCTGAATAAGGCAGACAATTGAGGGGGGTGCCTATGCTCAACCAAGAACTGGAACTCAGTTTAAATATGGCTTTCGCCAGAGCGCGCGAGCACCGACATGAGTTTATGACCGTCGAGCATCTGTTACTGGCTTTGCTCAGTAACCCATCGGCTCGCGAGGCGCTGGAAGCGTGCTCTGTGGATCTGGTGGCGCTTCGTCAGGAACTTGAGGCCTTCATCGAACAAACCACACCCGTCCTGCCCGTGAGCGAAGAAGAGCGCGATACCCAACCCACGCTCAGCTTCCAGCGCGTGTTGCAGCGTGCGGTGTTCCACGTTCAGTCTTCTGGTCGCAGCGAAGTGACCGGCGCTAACGTCTTAGTGGCGATTTTCAGCGAGCAGGAGTCCCAAGCGGCATACCTGCTGCGTAAGCATGAAGTGAGCCGGCTCGACGTGGTGAACTTTATCTCTCACGGAACCCGGAAAGACGAGCCTAACCAGGCCTCCGATCACACCAATCCAGTTAATGAAGAGCAAGCAGGCGGGGAGGAGCGTATGGAAAACTTCACCACCAATCTTAACCAGCTTGCTCGTGTAGGCGGCATCGACCCGCTGATTGGGCGTGACAAAGAGCTGGAGCGGACCATTCAGGTGCTCTGCCGCCGCCGTAAAAATAACCCGCTGCTGGTTGGCGAATCGGGCGTGGGGAAAACGGCGATTGCGGAAGGGCTCGCCTGGCGTATTGTGCAGGGCGACGTGCCGGAAGTGATGGCCGACTGCACTATCTATGCGCTGGATATCGGCTCGCTGCTGGCGGGAACGAAATACCGCGGTGATTTTGAAAAACGGTTCAAGGCGCTGCTTAAACAGCTGGAGCAGGATAACAACAGCATCCTGTTTATTGACGAAATCCACACTATCATCGGCGCGGGCGCCGCGTCCGGCGGACAAGTGGATGCCGCCAACCTGATTAAGCCGCTGCTTTCAAGCGGTAAAATCCGCGTGATGGGGTCGACGACCTATCAGGAGTTCAGCAATATTTTCGAAAAAGACCGCGCGCTGGCGCGTCGCTTCCAGAAAATCGATATTACTGAACCGAGCGTGGAAGAAACGGTACAGATTATTAACGGCCTGAAGCCGAAGTACGAAGCGCATCATGATGTGCGTTACACCGCGAAAGCGGTACGTGCCGCGGTGGAACTGGCGGTGAAATACATCAACGACCGCCATCTGCCTGATAAAGCTATTGACGTCATTGATGAAGCGGGCGCGCGGGCGCGTCTCATGCCGGTCAGCAAGCGTAAGAAAACGATCAACGTCGCAGATATCGAATCTGTTGTGGCGCGTATTGCCCGTATTCCGGAGAAAAGCGTTTCGGCAAGCGATCGCGATACGCTCAAGAGCCTGGGCGATCGCCTGAAAATGCTGGTCTTTGGCCAGGATAAAGCCATTGAGGCGTTAACCGAAGCGATCAAGATGAGCCGCGCCGGGCTGGGGCATGACCGTAAACCGGTAGGTTCCTTCCTCTTCGCCGGTCCAACCGGGGTAGGGAAAACCGAGGTAACGGTGCAGCTCTCTAAAGCGCTGGGCATCGAGCTGTTGCGCTTTGATATGTCTGAGTATATGGAGCGCCACACGGTGAGCCGCCTGATTGGCGCGCCTCCGGGTTATGTCGGGTTCGATCAGGGCGGGCTGTTAACCGACGCGGTGATCAAGCATCCGCATGCGGTTCTGCTGCTTGATGAGATCGAAAAGGCGCATCCGGATGTCTTTAACCTGCTGTTGCAGGTAATGGATAACGGCACGCTGACCGATAACAACGGCCGCAAAGCGGATTTCCGTAACGTTATTCTGGTGATGACCACTAACGCTGGCGTGCGGGAAACCGAGCGTAAGTCGATTGGCCTTATTCACCAGGACAACAGCACCGACGCGATGGAAGAGATCAAGAAGGTGTTTACGCCGGAATTCCGCAACCGTCTGGACAATATTATCTGGTTCAACCACCTCTCAACCGAGGTGATTCATCAGGTGGTCGACAAGTTTATTGTCGAGCTTCAGGCGCAGCTGGACCAGAAAGGCGTGTCGCTTGAGGTTAGTCAGGAAGCGCGCGACTGGCTGGCGGATAAAGGCTATGACCGTGCCATGGGCGCGCGTCCGATGTCCCGTGTTATTCAGGACAACCTGAAAAAACCGCTGGCGAACGAACTGCTGTTCGGCTCGCTGGTGGATGGCGGGCAGGTCATTGTGGCGCTGGATAAAGAAAAAGACCAGCTGACCTACAATTTCCACGGCGCGCAAAAACACAAGCCGGAAACGGCGCACTGACAGCGCGTAAGCCAATAAAAAAGGCCGGGATAATCCCGGCCTTTTTGTTTTCTGGCGTCGCCGCAAGGTGCGGCGAACGGAAATGCTTAGCGACTACGGAAGACAATGCGGCCTTTGCTCAGGTCGTACGGGGTCAGCTCAACAGTCACTTTGTCGCCCGTCAGAATGCGGATGTAGTTTTTACGCATTTTACCGGAGATATGGGCCGTTACCACATGACCGTTTTCCAGCTCAACGCGGAACATGGTGTTCGGTAACGTTTCCAGAACGGTACCCTGCATTTCAATATTGTCTTCTTTGGCCATCTAATCCTCTGGGGTATCACTACCGTAGTTTGAACCGGCAAGATAATGCCGAAGTTCACCTGTTAAGTAAAGATTTTGCGGGCAAATACACCGCAAGGTTAATTCCGAATGCTGTACACAACACTTCCTCGCGCGCGCGGCGCTGGCGTAAATGAGGCGATGAGATAAACGATGAGGGCGTTACCTGATGCGTGCCAGTCCCAAACGGCGGAGGGAGAATGCGCTGAATAATTCTGCGTGCTGTAGTATAACACCCTGACAAAAAATGTGCCGAAAACATTGCTTAACGCAGGCTGTTAAAGAGTGTTTTAGGTACCCAGCACGCCCCGGAGAGAGGGATCTGGCGCATTTCATCAAGATAAGCGAGATAGCTGCGCCGGGAAATTTCGATGGCGCCAAGCGAGGCGGTATGGGCATTCAGCACCTGGCAATCTATCAGCTTGCCGCCTTGTTGAGCAAAGTAATCGCAAAAGACCAGCAGCGCGGTTTTCGAACTGTTTTCCTGGCGGCTGAACATAGATTCGCCGCAAAACAGCGCCCCCTGGGCAACGCCGTACATACCGCCGACCAGTTCCTTTTCCCGCCACACTTCAATGGAATGCGCATGCCCAAGCTCATGGAGACGCTGCCAGGCAACCACGACTTCAGGGGTGATCCAGGTTCCGTCGCTGCGATCTTCCGCGCAGCCTTCGATCACGCGATCGAAAGCGTAATTTAGCGTTACGCTATAGGGCGACTGGCGATGAAAACGCTTCATGCTCCGGCTTAAGTGAAACGCTTCGGGAAAAAGCACGGCGCGCGGGTCGGGCGACCACCATAAGATAGGGTCGCCCGGCGAAAACCAGGGAAAGATGCCGCGCTGATAGGCCATTAACAGTCGCGCCGGGCTTAAATCGCCTCCTAACGCCAGCAGCCCGTTGGGCTCGCGCAGCGCGCCTTCAGGCGAGGGGAAGGCGATAGAATGACGAGAAAGCTGCACCAGACGCATGACGTCGTGTCTCCATACTACGCGGCAAGTTATCGTTCAATCATAGTCTACAGGCGCTGGTGAAACTGGTAATAACGCCCCTTTGAGGCCATTAATTCAGCGTGCTTACCTTGCTCAATTATTTCGCCGTTGTCCATCACAATTATTCGGTCAAAACGCATTAAGCCTTGCAGACGATGCGTCACCATCAGCATTGTTTTTTCTTTTGCCACTTCTGCCAGCAAATCAAGGATCTGCTTCTCTGTTTCGGCATCCAGGCCTTCTGTCGGCTCATCAAGCAGCAGCAGCGGGGCGTTGTGCAGCAACGCGCGCGCGATGGCCAGACGGCGCAGCTCGCCGCCGGAGAGCTGGCGGCCGCCTTCGCCGAGCCAGGCGTTCAGGCCGCTGCCTTCAAGCAGCTTTTCCAGCCCCACACGCTCAAGCACGGCGCGCAACGCCTCGTCCCGGGCCTCAGGCGCGGCAAGAAGTAAATTATCGCGAAGCGTGGCGCTGAACAGGTGCACGCGCTGCGGAACGACGCTCATGGCGGCGCGCAAGGCGGCTTCGCTGAAGGTTTCGATCCGCTCGCCGTTTAGGGTAATGGCGCCGGTTGAAACGTCCCAGGCGCGCGTCAGTAGCTGCAAAAGGGTGGATTTACCGCAGCCGGTACGGCCCAGCAGCGCGATATGTTGCCCTGCTCTGATATCAAGCGTAATACCGCGAAGCGCAGGCTCGGTTTGTCCGGGATAGCGAAAAGCGACGTCGTTCAGCGCTAACGCGACGTTTTCCGGCGCGCTCTGCGAGGCATCAGGAAAAGTCACGTCCGGCTTCTGTTCAACGATCTGAGTCACGCGTCGGGCCGAGGCGATAACCTGTCCCAGATGCTGAAAAGCCCCGGTGACTGGCGCCAGCGCCTCAAAAGCCGCCAGCGCGCAAAATACGAAAAGGGCGATCAGCGCGCCGGGAGCATCGTTACCGCCGACGCCGCCTGCGGCCATCCAGAGCATCAGGACAACCGCAACGCCGCTGATAAGCAGCATCACCGCCTGCGACAATGCCGTCAGGCCAGCCTGCCGGCGCTGCGCCTCATGCCAGGCGAGTTCGCTGGCTTCCATCTCATCCCGGTAGCGATCGCTGGCGCCAAACAGGGTTAACTCCGCTTGCCCTTGCAGCCAGGCCGTAAGCTGTTGACGGTAGCTGGCGCGGTAGTGGGTTAGCGCTTCACCGGTAGGTTTGCCTGCGCGGTAGAAGAGGGGAGGCAGAAGAAGCAGCGTGCCCAGCATAATGCCGCCCAGCGTTAACGCCAGCGTGACATCAAGCCAGCTTAAGCCCAGCGTAACAACCGCGATGACCACCAGCGCGCCCACCAGCGGTGAGATCACCCGCAAATAGAGATGATCAAGGGTGTCTACATCAGCCACTAAACGGTTAAGCAATTCACCCTGACGAAAACGCGCCAGCCCTGCGGGAGAAAGGGGGAGCAGTTTACTGAAAGCAAATACCCGCAAATGCTCCAGCACGCGAAAGGTGGCGTCGTGGCTGACCAGTCGTTCAAAATAGCGGCCAGCAGTGCGGATAATAGCCGCGCCGCGCACGCCTGCGGCAGGCAGCATATAGTTGAAACTGTAAACGCCCGCCACGCCCACGACAGCGGAAGCGGAAAGAAACCAACCGGAGAGCGTCAATAAACCGATGCTCGCCAGCAGCGTGACAATGGCGAGGGCAACGCCTAACGTCAGCAGCCACTTATGGCGTTTATAAAGCGCCAGATAAGGCAACAAAGCGCGCATTTAAATCTCCTCCTGACGATGGGCCAGCAGCGCGGCGAAAGGCCCCTGCGCGGCGGCAAGCGTTGCAAAATCGCCTTGCTCGATAATCTGTCCATCGCGCATAACCCAGATAGCGTCCCACGCCGCGAGGTGATCAAGCTGATGTGTCACCATGAGCGTAGTTTGCTGGGTAGAGGCGGCATCCAGCGCTTGCATGACGCGCTGTTCGCTGTGGGCATCAAGGCTGGCGGCAGGTTCGTCAAGCAGCAACAGGCCGCACGGAGAAAGCAATGCGCGGGCGACAGCCACCCGCTGCGCCTGGCCGACAGAGAGGCGAGAAGCCTGATCGCCGAGCGGGGTATCAATACCTTCAGGCAGCATCGGCAAAAACTCTTTTACCCAGGCCTTATCCAGGGCGGCATCGAGCGCGGCATCGCTTGCATCGGGGTTAGAAAGCAACACGTTTTCCCGAAGCGTGGCGGCGGGCAACTGCGGGTTCTGTCCGACCCAGCTAAGCTGACGCCGCCAGCTCTCAGGCGCCAGCTCCCGCAGCTCTGTACCATTTACCAGTACAGAACCTTCATAAGGCAGGAAACCGGACAGTAAATTGAGCAGCGAGCTTTTACCCGCGCCGCTCTGGCCTACCAGTACGGCGCGTTGGCCTGCCGGCAGGGAAAAGGTCAGCGGACCGGCCAGACGTTTTCCTTCCGGCGAAAGGATAATCAATTCCTTTGCTTCCAGCGCAATGGCGCCGCCTGGAGAGAGTTCAACGCTGCCGCGTTCGGGATGCTGCAAAGGCGTTTCAAGGAACGTCTTCAGGCTGTCGGCCGCGCCAGTAGCCTGCGCTTTGGCATGGTAAAAGGTGCCCAGATCGCGCAGCGGCTGGAAAAACTCAGGCGCCAGAATCAGCGCAAGAAAACCGGAAGCCAGGGTCACGCCTGCGCCATAATGGCCAAAGTTGAGTTCGCCGAGATAAGAGAAGCCAAAGTAGACCGCCACCAGCGCAATAGACAGCGAGGTAAAAAACTCCAGCACCCCCGATGAAAGAAATGCCAGACGCAACACTTCCATGGTTCGCTGGCGAAAATCTTGCGAAGCGCGACGAATTTGTTCGGTTTCCGCCGCGCCGCGGTGAAACAGACGCAGGGTTTCCATGCCGCGCAGACGGTCAAGAAAGTTGCCGCTCAGACGAGCCAGCGCCTGGAAGTTACGGCGGTTAGCGTCCGCCGCGCCCATCCCCACCATCGCCATAAACAGTGGAATGAGCGGTGCGGTGGCGAGCAAAATCAATGCCGCCGCCCAGTTTGAGGGGAATATCGCCAGTACAATTAACAACGGCACGCTGGCGGCCAGCGCCATTTGCGGCAGGTAACGGGCATAAAAGTCATGCATGTCGTCTACCTGTTCAAGGATAAGCGTGGCCCAACTGCCTGCGGGTTTTCCCTGGATCCATGCCGGCCCCGCCTGTTGCAGACGGTCGAGCACCAGGCTTCGGATATGCGCGCGAATATGCTGACCGGCGCGAAAGCCGATCTTCTCCCGCAGCCACACCACCCAGGCGCGCAGAACAAAAACGATAATCAGCAGCGCAAAGGGCAGCAGCAGCGCCTCGCGAGGGATCGCCTGCATGATCATGCTGTTCAGAAGATAAGCCAGCAGCCAGGCCTGGGCGACGATAAGCACGCCGCTGATGACGCCGGTCAGGCGCGACAGATTAAGCCAGCGACGGGAAATCACACTTTGCTGTTTTAACCAGCGGGTCAGTTCTTGTTGACGGGTTTTATTCATGGCGTGCAGTAAACAGATGAAGTCCATTAAGCTCGCCGGGCGGCGAAGGTGCACGCAATGTTACAACGGGGCAAAAAGAAAGGCGACTGATTCGTCGCCCTGGTCAACTTGCAGAATTAGCTGTTGTTTTCAGCAAGGCCGTCAAGATAGCGTTCTGCATCCAGCGCCGCCATACAGCCGGTGCCGGCGGAGGTAATCGCCTGACGATAGATATGATCCATAACGTCGCCCGCGGCAAAAACGCCCGGTACGCTGGTCTGAGTCGCGTTGCCATGAATGCCGGACTGCACTTTAATGTAGCCGTTTTCCAGCGCCAGCTGACCTTCGAAGATAGCGGTGTTCGGGCTGTGGCCGATAGCTACGAAAAGACCGGCCACTTCCAGCGATTCAACATGATCCGGGTTTTGCGTATCGCGGATACGCAGGCCCGCAACGCCCATTTGATCGCCCGTCACTTCTTCAAGTGTGCGGTTGGTATGCAGCACGATATTGCCGCTTTCCACTTTATCCATCAGGCGCTTGATAAGAATTTTTTCTGCGCGGAACGTTTCGCGACGGTGAATCAGATGCACCTCGGAAGCGATATTCGCCAGATACAGCGCTTCTTCCACTGCCGTGTTGCCGCCGCCGATAACCGCTACTTTCTGGTTACGGTAGAAAAAGCCGTCGCAGGTTGCACAGGCGGAAACGCCGCGGCCTTTAAACGCTTCTTCTGAGGGCAGGCCCAGGTAACGCGCCGAAGCGCCGGTTGCAATGATAAGCGCGTCGCAAGTGTACTCGCCGTTGTCGCCGATCAGGCGGAACGGACGGTTTTGCAAATCCACTTTGTTGATATGATCGAACAGAATTTCTGTCTCGAACTTTGCCGCATGCTCGTGCATACGTTCCATCAGCAACGGCCCGGTGAGATCATGCGGGTCGCCCGGCCAGTTTTCCACTTCGGTAGTGGTAGTGAGCTGGCCGCCTTTTTCCATACCGGTGATTAAGACCGGGTTCAGGTTGGCGCGCGCAGCATAGACCGCCGCGGTGTATCCCGCAGGGCCAGAGCCAAGAATAAGCAGCTTACTGTGTTTAGCCGTGCCCATGAGATCCTCATTGTTGTTGGCAGACAATGGGCTGGATTGTAGGGAATTTAAGAAAGTAAAAAAAGGGCGCAGCAATTTTGTTAACGATGTGTGTAATAGAAAAGGCCGATGAATGAGTAAATTTCACCCGTTTTGATTATTAAATTTACTTCTAATTATCGTCACGCTATCAGGTGATAAAATGAGGAATAATCGCTGGTCGTTATCAGTGTCTGGCACGTTCTACTAAAAAAAGATGTTTTGCTTTGACAATCCCCTGCGCTTTTGCGAAAACATTCGAGGAAGAAAATAGCATTTACTCTGGCTTAAGCGCATTCGCGCATAAAGAGCGTGCAATTTATCCGTGTCATTGAAATCTACGCATGGTGTGGACAGACGCCATGCGTGATGTCGACGACTGCCTGTGGGCAACGGTCTTCTTACATTAGACCCTGAACAGTGAAGTGAACAGGGTAGTGGCAGGTGTAGGGAAGGAATACAGAGAGACAATAATAATGGTAGATAGCAAGAAGCGCCCTGGCAAAGATCTCGACCGTATCGATCGTAACATTCTTAATGAGCTGCAAAAGGATGGGCGTATTTCTAACGTCGAGCTTTCAAAAAGAGTGGGACTTTCACCGACGCCGTGCCTTGAGCGCGTTCGTCGACTGGAAAGACAAGGGTTTATCCAGGGCTATACGGCGCTGCTGAACCCGCATTATCTGGATGCATCACTGCTGGTGTTTGTTGAGATTACTCTGAATCGCGGCGCGCCCGATGTATTTGAGCAATTTAACGCCGCAGTGCAAAAACTTGAAGAAATTCAGGAGTGTCATCTGGTTTCCGGTGATTTCGACTACTTGTTGAAAACGCGCGTGCCTGATATGTCCGCTTACCGTAAATTACTCGGTGAGACCTTACTGCGTCTGCCTGGCGTGAACGACACGCGCACTTACGTGGTAATGGAAGAGGTTAAACAGAGCAATCGTCTGGTTATCAAGACTCGCTAATGCACAAGTGGTGCAAATCGGGCGCAGTTTGAGTACACTCCTGTTAATCCATACAGCAACAGTGTCGGGGTAACCCGGCGCTGTTGTCCGTTTTAGTTACAAGGACCTGGAGAGCCTTTCTTGAGCCAGGAATACACCGAAGACAAAGAAGTCACACTGACCAAATTAAGCAGCGGTCGCCGTTTGCTGGAGGCGATGCTGATCCTCGTCGTGCTGTTTGCCGTCTGGCTGATGGCCGCGCTTTTGAGTTTCAACCCCTCTGATCCCAGCTGGTCGCAAACCGCCTGGCATGAGCCTATTCATAATCTTGGCGGCGCCCCTGGCGCATGGCTCGCCGACACGCTGTTCTTTATCTTCGGCGTGATGGCTTACACCATCCCGGTGATTATCGTGGGCGGCTGCTGGTTTGCCTGGCGTCATCGCAGCAACGAAGACTATATCGACTATTTTGCGGTCTCGCTGCGGCTGATCGGCGTGATTGCCCTCATTCTTACCTCCTGCGGTCTGGCGGCAATCAACGTCGACGATATCTGGTATTTCGCCTCCGGCGGCGTTATCGGCAGCCTCCTTAGCACCGCCATGATGCCTTTGCTTAACAGCAGCGGCGGCACTATCGCGCTTTTATGCGTCTGGGGCGCCGGGCTGACGCTATTTACCGGCTGGTCATGGGTCAGCATCGCTGAGAAAATCGGCAGCGTTGTCCTGAGCGTACTGACGTTCGCCAGCAATCGCACTCGTCGCGATGACACCTGGCAGGATGACGAATACGATGATGAAGACGAAGAGCACGACGAATATGAAGAGGAAGCGCGCGAACCTGTTAAGGCAAAAGGAGAGTCCCGCCGCGCACGTATTCTTCGTGGTGCTTTAGCGCGCCGTCAGCGCCTTGCTGAAAAATTCGCCAATCCTGTGGGGCGCAAAACCGATGCGGCGCTCTTTTCAGGCAAGCGCATGGACGATGAAGATGACGTTCTTTATACGGCGCGAGGCGTTGCAGCCGATCCTGATGATGTACTTTTTTCCGGCCACAGGGTTACGCAAGAGTATGTGGATGAAAACGATCCGCTGTTAAAAGGCTATCCTGTGACCGAGCCGGTTGCCGCAGCGGCGGCAGCCACGACCGCGGCACAGACCTGGGCTGCGCCTGAAGAGGCGGTGATGTCCGCTGAGCCGGTCGCAACGCCTGCGCCACAGGCTGCAATGGATACGCCCGCTGTCGCCTGGCAGCATGCGCCAACCGTGCAAGGGCCCGATCCGGTTATCGCCCCTGCGCCGGATAACTATCTGACTCAGCCGGGCGCCATGCAGCCCCAGATGCCAGCGTCTCAACAGGCGTGGGCAGATAATACGCCGGGATACGCTTCTCCTGAGCCGTATCAACAACCCGTATCGCCTGCGCCACCTCAACCCCATTCGCATCCCTGGGATGAACAGGTTCATTCTCAGGATAATACCCGGCAGTGGGCAGCGCCCGCGCAGGATCCGGTTAACCCGGCCTGGGAATCGCCCGCCGCGCCGGAACCCGTTATCGAGCCGCAGGAAGTGAAACCCGCCAGGCCGCCGCTTTATCATTTTGAAGAAGTGGAGGCGCAACGCGCCCGCGAGCGTGAGCAACTGGCTGCCTGGTATCAACCCGTTCCGGAACCCGTTCAACAGCACGAAACGCCTGCGCCAGCCGCTAAGCCTGCTTTTGATGCTTCATCCTCTGCCTTACCATTCGGTTTGCCAGATGCATCGTCAACAGGCATCCCCGCGGCCTCTGCGGCGCCGGTTGTTAAAGAAGCGGTTCAAGCGGCAGGCGTCGCCGCAGCCGTAACTGCGCCTGTCTTTAGCGTTGCTGGCGATGCGCCTCGTCCGCAGGTAAAAGAGGGGATTGGCCCGCAGTTGCCGCGACCGAATCGCGTTCGCGTACCTACGCGCCGCGAGTTGGCTTCTTATGGCATTAAATTGCCTTCGCAACGCATGGCGGAAGAACAGGCCCGCGAGGCGGAGCGGCGTCAGGCTGAACAGGCTTACATGTCAGATGAAGAAGCTGAAGCGCAGCAGCAGGATGAGTTGGCTCGCCAGTTTGCCTCTTCCCAGCAACAGCGCTACGGCGAGACCTATGCGCCAGACCAGCACCTCGCTCCTGAAGATGAAGAGGCTGCCGAGCAGGCAGAGCTGGCGCGTCAGTTCGCTTCAGCCCAGCAGCAACGCTATGCTGCGCAGCAGCCTGCGGGCGCTTCGCCTTTCTCGTTGGACGATTTCGACTTTTCCCCGACAAAGGCGCTATTAGACGACGGCCCGAGCGAACCGTTATTTACCCCCGGCTTTAGTGAACCCGCTGTCGAGGCTCGTCAACCGCAGCCGCAGCAGCCGGTTCAGCCGCCTGCGTATCAGACGCAGCCGCAGCAGCCGGTTCAGCCGCCTGCTTATCAGGCGCAGCCGCAACAGCCGGTTCAGCCGCCTGCTTATCAGACGCAGCCGCAGCAGCCGGTTCAGGCACCGGCCTATCAGACTCAGCCGCAACAGCCGGTTCAGCCGCCTGCGTATCAGGCGCAGCCGCAACAGCCGGTTCAGGCGCCTGCGTATCAGGCGCAGCCACAGCAGCCGGTTCAGGCGCCTGCGTATCAGGCGCAGCCGCAACAGCCGGTTCAGCCGCCTGCGTATCAGGCGCAGCCGGTTCAGCAGTCTGCTCCGCCTTCGTCTGGCGGGCTTATTCATCCGCTGTTGATGCGCAATGGCGAAGAACGCCCGGCTCATAAACCGACTACGCCGTTGCCATCGCTGGATCTTCTCTCATCGCCGCCTGCCGAGGTGGAGCCGGTTGATACGTTCGCGCTGGAGCAAATGGCGCGTCTGGTAGAAGCACGTCTGGCAGATTTTCGTATTAAAGCCGATGTGGTGAATTACTCTCCGGGGCCGGTTATCACCCGTTTTGAGTTGAACCTTGCACCCGGCGTCAAAGCAGCGCGCATTTCTAACCTCTCACGGGATCTTGCTCGTTCGCTTTCCACCGTAGCGGTACGTGTTGTTGAGGTTATCCCTGGCAAACCTTATGTGGGTCTTGAACTGCCCAACAAGAAGCGTCAGACGGTATACCTGCGTGAGGTACTGGATTGCGATAAATTCCGCGATAATCCGTCTCCGCTTTCGGTCGTGCTGGGTAAAGATATCGCTGGCGAACCTGTTGTTGCTGACCTGGCGAAAATGCCGCACCTTCTGGTGGCGGGCACCACTGGCTCAGGTAAGTCAGTGGGCGTAAACGCCATGATCCTCAGCATGCTCTATAAAGCGACGCCGGAAGAGGTGCGCTTTATCATGATCGACCCGAAAATGCTTGAGCTCTCTGTATATGAGGGGATCCCGCACCTGTTGACGGAAGTTGTCACCGACATGAAAGATGCCGCCAATGCGTTGCGCTGGAGCGTCAACGAAATGGAGCGTCGTTATAAGCTGATGTCGGCGCTGGGTGTGCGAAATCTTGCGGGCTACAACGAGAAGATAATGGAAGCGGAACGTATGGGCCGCCCCATCCCCGATCCTTACTGGAAGCCGGGCGACAGCATGGATGCTACGCACCCGGTGCTGGAAAAACTGCCTTACATCGTAGTGATGGTAGATGAATTTGCCGATCTGATGATGACGGTGGGTAAAAAAGTCGAAGAGCTTATCGCACGCCTTGCGCAAAAAGCGCGTGCGGCAGGTATCCACCTGGTGCTGGCGACACAGCGTCCTTCCGTGGATGTTATTACTGGCTTGATCAAAGCCAACATCCCCACGCGTATCGCTTTTACCGTATCCAGCAAAATCGACTCCCGCACTATTCTCGACCAGGGCGGCGCGGAGTCGCTGCTCGGCATGGGGGATATGCTTTATTCCGGCCCGAACTCTTCTATTCCGGTGCGTGTGCATGGCGCGTTTGTCCGCGATCAGGAAGTTCACGCCGTGGTGCAAGACTGGAAAGCTCGCGGCCGTCCGCAATACGTTGAAGGCATCACCTCAGATGGCGACAGCGAAGGCGGTGGCGGCGGCTTCGACGGCGGCGAGGAACTTGATCCGCTGTTCGATCAGGCCGTGGCTTTTGTGGTTGAAAAACGCAAGGCCTCCATTTCAGGCGTTCAGCGTCAGTTCCGTATTGGCTACAACCGTGCGGCGCGCATTATTGAGCAGATGGAGATGCAGGGCATCGTCAGCGAACAAGGCCATAACGGCAACCGCGAAGTTCTGGCTCCGCCGCCTTTTGAGTAATACCGGTACGCCTCGTTTTCACTGCTGAGGACGGGGCGTTTCTCACCACCTTCTTGTCTGGTTTTTGCAAAGATGGGTAAACAAGTCAAAAATCAGCATTTTCTTCTGTCGGCCGTCGCGCTTATCTGGCTACAGTTATCGACAGAAAGTTCTCCCGTTTCGGGAACTAGCGAATCTGAGGAATAACAATGAAAAAAATCGCCATGACTTGTGCTTTGCTTTCTGCTTTTACCGTGAGCAGCGTCTGGGCGGATGCCGCCAGCGATCTGAAATCCCGTCTCGACAAAGTAAGCAGCTTCCACGCCAGCTTTACTCAGAAAGTCACCGACGGCAGCGGGGCGGCAGTACAGGAAGGCCAGGGCGATTTGTGGGTAAAACGTCCTAATCTTTTCAACTGGCATATGACCCAGCCTGATGAAAGCGTGTTGGTTTCAGATGGTAAAACGCTTTGGTTCTATAATCCTTTTGTAGAGCAGGCGAGCGCCACCTGGCTTAAAGATGCCACCAGTAATACGCCGTTTATGCTGATTGCCCGTAATCAGACGAATGACTGGCAGCAATATAATATCAAGCAGAACGGCGATGACTTTGTGCTGACGCCAAAGAACGCCAGCGGCAATCTGAAGCAGTTTACGATTAACGTTGGGCGCGACGGCACTATTCACCAGTTCAGCGCCGTTGAGCAGGACGACCAGCGCAGTAGCTATCAGCTTAAATCCCAGCAGAATGGCGCTGTGGACATGAGCAAGTTTACCTTTACGCCGCCGCAAGGCGTTACCGTTGACGATCAGCGAAAGTAAAGAGGTGCGGGTGAGCAATCTGTCGCTCGATTTTTCTGATAACGCTTTTCAGCCTCTGGCCGCTCGCATGCGGCCAGAAAATTTAGCGCAATACATCGGCCAACAGCATTTGCTGGCGCCGGGCAAACCGCTGCCCAGAGCAATCGAAGCCGGTCATCTGCACTCCATGATCCTGTGGGGGCCGCCAGGTACCGGCAAGACCACCCTTGCCGAAGTAATAGCCCGTTATGCGAACGCTGATGTAGAACGCATTTCGGCTGTCACTTCGGGCGTAAAAGAGATTCGCGAAGCAATAGAGCGTGCGCGCCAAAACCGTAACGCGGGGCGTCGCACTATCCTCTTTGTCGATGAAGTTCACCGCTTCAATAAAAGCCAGCAGGACGCTTTTTTACCGCATATTGAAGATGGCACCATCACCTTTATTGGCGCCACGACGGAAAACCCTTCATTCGAGCTAAATTCGGCGTTGCTCTCCCGTGCTCGCGTTTATCTGCTGAAATCGCTTACGACCGAAGATATCGAGCAGGTTCTTGACCAGGCAATGAACGATCGTAACCGCGGCTATGGCGGCCAGGATATTATTTTGCCTGAAGAGACGCGCCGGGCTATAGCAGAACTGGTGAACGGCGACGCCCGACGGGCGCTTAATACGCTGGAAATGATGGCGGATATGGCAGAAGCGGACGACACAGGGAAACGCCTCCTTAAGCCTGAGCTTTTGACCGAAATCGCTGGCGAACGTAGCGCTCGCTTTGATAATAAAGGCGACCGGTTTTACGATCTGATCTCCGCTCTGCACAAATCGGTACGCGGTTCAGCGCCAGACGCGGCGCTTTACTGGTATGCCAGGATCATCAGCGCAGGCGGTGACCCGCTGTATGTGGCGCGCCGCTGTCTGGCTATTGCTTCAGAAGATGTCGGCAACGCCGATCCCCGCGCTATGCAAGTCGCGCTTTCGGCCTGGGACTGCTTTACCCGCGTAGGCCCAGCAGAAGGCGAACGGGCAATCGCCCAGGCCATTGTTTATCTGGCCTGCGCGCCCAAAAGCAATGCTGTTTATACCGCTTTCAAAGCCGCGATGCGGGATGCCCGTGAACGTCCTGATTACGACGTTCCCGTACATTTAAGAAATGCGCCCACCAAATTGATGAAAGAAATGGGGTACGGCCAGGAATATCGCTATGCCCACGACGAGCCTAATGCGTATGCCGCAGGCGAAGAGTATTTCCCCAGCGAAATGACACAAACTCGCTATTATCACCCGACAAACAGAGGTCTTGAGGGCAAGATTGGCGAAAAGCTCGCCTGGCTTGCTGAACAGGATCAGAAAAGCCCCACAAAACGCTACCGCTAGCGCGGGCGTTGCGGTAAGGTTATCCCTCTATTTCTGCGCGACCGCAGGCTGCGGCCGCCTTCCTTTTCAATTCGATAAGCACAGGATAAGCATGCTCGATCCCAATCTGCTGCGTACCGAGCCAGACGCAGTCGCTGAAAAACTGGCACGCCGGGGCTTTAAGCTGGACGTAGATAAGCTGCGCGCTCTCGAAGAGCGTCGTAAGGTTTTACAGGTTAAAACTGAGAACCTACAGGCAGAGCGTAACTCGCGATCGAAATCCATCGGCCAGGCGAAAGCGCGCGGGGAAGATATCGAGCCGTTACGTCTTGAAGTCAACAAGCTGGGCGAAGAGCTGGATGCAGCGAAAACCGAGCTGGATGCGCTGCAAGCGGAAATTCGCGACATCGCGCTGACTATTCCGAACCTTCCGGACGACAGCGTGCCGGTAGGCAAAGATGAAAACGATAATGTGGAAGTCAGTCGTTGGGGAACTCCTCGCCAATTCGACTTTGAAGTGCGCGATCACGTTACGCTTGGCGAAATGCATGGCGGACTGGATTTCGCCAGCGCGGTTAAACTCACGGGTTCTCGTTTTGTGGTTATGAAAGGGCAGATTGCGCGTCTGCACCGCGCGTTGGCTCAGTTCATGCTGGATCTGCACACTGAAGAGCACGGCTATAGCGAAAACTATGTGCCTTACCTGGTTAACCACGATACGCTCTACGGCACTGGCCAGTTGCCAAAATTCGCAGGCGACCTTTTCCATACCCGTCCGCTGGAAGAAGAAGCGGACAGCAGCAATTATGCGTTGATCCCGACCGCTGAAGTGCCGCTGACGAACCTGGTGCGCGACGAAATTCTGGAAGAGGAGTCGCTGCCAATTAAAATGACGGCGCATACACCTTGCTTCCGTTCAGAAGCTGGCTCCTACGGTCGCGATACCCGTGGTCTTATTCGTATGCACCAGTTCGATAAAGTAGAAATGGTGCAAGTCGTTCGTCCGGAAGATTCCATGGACGCACTGGAAGAGATGACGGGGCACGCAGAAAAAGTGCTGCAACTGCTTGGTTTGCCGTACCGTAAGGTGCTGTTGTGTACTGGCGATATGGGCTTTGGCGCCTGTAAAACTTACGACCTTGAAGTCTGGGTGCCAGCACAGAACACCTATCGTGAGATTTCTTCCTGCTCCAACGTCTGGGATTTCCAGGCGCGCCGCATGCAGGCTCGCTGTCGCAGCAAGTCCGACAAGAAAACGCGTCTCGTACATACGCTTAACGGCTCCGGCCTGGCGGTAGGCCGTACGCTCGTCGCGCTGCTGGAAAACTATCAGCAAGCGGATGGGCGAATTGAGATCCCGGAAGTGCTGCGTCCTTATATGAAAGGTCTCGAGTATATCGGTTGATTAACCGACAGAATAAAAAGCGCCTGCGGGCGCTTTTTTTACGCCCCTCACGCTTCCAAATACATCGTTTCGTTCGATGAATTTTTTCTTCTGTTTTTTTACTTCGCTTTTCATATAAACCTATTAATTACAAAGCATTAAGCCTGTGGCGCCTCGCTAAAGCCAAAGGCAGAATCAATACCGTTCATCGTTGATAAACAAATTGTGTGAATGGGCCGTGGCGGCACATTGACTTTAATTATGCCAGTGGCATGATGCGCACGAATTTCTTTTGATCCTCACGGTTTAGCCCCAATGTCCATCTATACCCGGCCAGTGCTGCTTCTGCTCTGTGGCCTGCTTTTGTTGACCCTGGCAATAGCGGTTTTAAATACGCTGGTGCCGCTTTGGCTCGCCCATGAAAACCTGCCTACCTGGCAAGTGGGTATGGTCAGCTCTTCTTATTTCACCGGCAATTTACTCGGTACGCTGATTACGGGCGCGCTGATTAAAAAGCTCGGCTTTAATCGCAGCTATTACATTGCCTCGCTTATTTTTGCTGTAGGATGCGCCGGCCTTGGGCTGATGATGGGCTTCTGGAGCTGGTTCGCCTGGCGCTTTATTGCCGGGGTGGGTTGCGCGATGATCTGGGTGGTGGTCGAAAGCGCTCTGATGTGTAGCGGAACATCACGCAATCGCGGACGCCTGCTTGCTGCCTATATGATGGTTTATTATGTTGGCACCGTTGTCGGCCAATTGCTTGTCAGCAAGGTTTCAACAGAGCTGATGAATGTCTTGCCGTGGGTAACAGGAATGATTATCGCGGGCATTCTGCCGCTTGTCTTTACCCGCATCGTAAACACCCATAGCGAGCATCAAGAGACAACTCACGTCTGGCCTATGCTGCGTCTGCGTCAGGCTCGCCTTGGCGTTAACGGCTGTATTATTTCCGGTATTGTTCTGGGTTCGCTTTATGGTCTGATGCCGCTTTATCTCAATCACCAGGGCGTCAGCGATTCCGGCATCGGTTTCTGGATGGCGGTTATGGTCAGCGCAGGCATTGTCGGCCAGTGGCCGATTGGTAAACTGGCGGACCGTTTTGGACGTCTGCTGGTGCTGCGTGTTCAGGTGTTCGTCGTCATCATGGGCTGTATGGCCATGTTGAGCAACGCAGCAATGGGGCCGACGTTGTTTGTACTGGGAGCGGCAGGGTTTACGCTTTATCCTGTCGCCATGGCGTGGGCCTGCGAGAAAGTAGCGCCGCATCAGTTGGTTGCAATGAACCAGGCGCTGCTGCTGAGTTATACCATCGGCAGCTTACTTGGCCCAACGTTGACTGCCTCGCTGATGCAGAGCTATTCAGACAGTCTGCTTTTTGTCATGATCGCCAGCGTGTCATTTATTTATCTGATGATGTTGCTGCGTAAAGCAGGCGAACATCCTACGCCAGTGGCACATGCCTGATACTAAAATGCCCGCTATATGCGGGCATTTTGCTGTTTAAGCGGTGTCAGTACATGACTTTGTGACCGTACTGCTCAAGGATGCCCTTAACGCGTTCCATGGTCTCTTTCTTAGGCGGCTTAACGCCATCGAGCTTGTACTCTTCGCCCATAGCGACCCACTTATGCTTTCCTAATTCGTGATAGGGCAGCAGTTCGATTTTTTCAATGTTACCCATGTCGCGTGTAAACTCGCCCAGGCGATGCGCAGAGTCGTCGTCGTCCGACCAGCCGGGCACCACAACGTAACGAATCCAGGTTCTGATGCCTTTATTAGCAATATAACGTGCGAACTCAAGCGTACGATGATTAGAGACGCCCACAAGATTCTGGTGGATTTCATCATTCATCTGTTTGAGATCCAGCATCACCAGATCGGTGACTTCAAGCAGTTCATCAATAACCGGATCGTAGCGGCGAACAAAGCCGTTAGTGTCAAGACATGTATGAATGCCTTCTTTTTTACACGCGCGAAACCAGTCGCGCACGAACTCCGCCTGAAGAATCGCTTCACCGCCGGAAGCGGTGACGCCGCCGCCAGACGCATTCATAAAATGACGATAGGTCACCACCTCGTTCATTAACTCTTCTACCGTCACTTCTTTACCGCCATGCGTGTCCCAGGTATCCCGGTTGTGGCAGTAGAGGCAACGCATCAGGCAGCCCTGAAAGAAAGTGATAAAACGGATCCCCGGGCCATCGACAGTGCCACAGGATTCAAAGGAGTGAATGCGACCATTTACTGACATTGCGGTGTTTCTCCAGTTCTGGCCTTGATCTCAGGCCTTGTGAGCGCGGTCTCGTTGCCGCGTCGAGTCTCTTTTGCCAGATAACTCAATTATAAGCGATCTGCAAAAACGGCTCGCAGGGGAGCGGGGGGTATAAGAAAGGCCCCACAAAGGTGGAGCCTTCATTGTACGCCTTTTCAGTCAAACCTTAAATTACATAGTCTGAGTGAAAGTACGGGTAATCACGTCCTGCTGCTGCTCTTTAGTCAGAGAGTTAAAGCGCACAGCGTAACCGGAAACGCGGATGGTCAACTGCGGATATTTCTCCGGGTGTTCCATTGCGTCGAGCAGCATTTCACGGTTCATCACGTTCACGTTGAGGTGCTGACCGCCCTCGATGGAGGCTTCATGGTGGAAGTAACCATCCATCAAACCTGCAAGGTTGGTTTTACGCACTTCGTCGTCTTTACCCAGCGCGTTCGGAACGATGGAGAAGGTATAGGAGATACCATCTTTCGCATAGGCGAACGGCAGTTTTGCAACGGAGGTCAGAGAAGCGACAGCGCCTTTCTGGTCACGGCCGTGCATCGGGTTTGCGCCCGGTCCAAACGGCGCGCCAGCGCGACGGCCATCCGGGGTATTACCGGTTTTCTTACCATAAACCACGTTAGAGGTGATGGTCAGAACAGACTGCGTCGGGATAGCGTTGCGATAGGTGGTCAGTTTCTGAATTTTCTTCATGAAACGTTCAACCAGGTCAACCGCCAGGTCATCCACGCGAGCATCGTTGTTACCGAACTGCGGATATTCACCTTCGATTTCGAAGTCGACAGCCAGGCCGTCTGCGTCACGAACCGGTTTCACTTTTGCATATTTGATAGCAGACAGGGAGTCCGCCGCAACTGACAGACCTGCGATACCACAAGCCATGGTGCGGATAACGTCGCGGTCATGCAGCGCCATCAGTGAAGCTTCATAGCTGTATTTATCATGCATGTAGTGAATGATGTTCAGCGCAGTGACGTACTGTTTAGCCAGCCAGTCCATGAAGTGATCCATACGTTCCATCACTTCATCAAAGTTCAGTACATCGCCTTTGATCGGTTCAGATTTCGGACCAACCTGCATTTTCAGTTTTTCATCCACGCCGCCGTTGATGGCGTACAGCATGGTTTTGGCGAGGTTGGCACGCGCGCCGAAGAACTGCATTTGCTTACCAACAACCATCGGGCTTACGCAGCAAGCGATAGCGTAGTCATCGTTGTTGAAGTCCGGACGCATCAAATCATCGTTCTCATACTGCAAAGAAGAGGTGTCGATGGAGACTTTCGCCGCGAATTTTTTAAAGTTCAGAGGCAGTTTTTCAGACCACAGGATGGTGATGTTCGGCTCCGGAGACGGCCCCATGGTGTACAGAGTGTTCAGGAAGCGGAAGCTGTTCTTGGTCACCAGAGTACGGCCGTCAACGCCCATACCGCCGATGGATTCGGTTGCCCAAATCGGGTCGCCGGAGAACAGTTCGTCATATTCCGGGGTACGCAGGAAGCGAACCATACGCAGTTTCATGACCAGATGGTCAATCATTTCCTGGGCATCTTGCTCGGTGATTTTGCCCGCTTTCAGGTCGCGTTCAATGTAAACGTCGAGGAAAGTGGAAACACGACCAAAGGACATTGCCGCGCCGTTCTGGGATTTCACGGCAGCCAGGTAGCCGAAGTAGGTCCACTGTACCGCTTCCTGAGCGTTAGTTGCCGGGCCAGAGATATCGCAGCCATATTTCGCCGCCATCTCTTTAATTTGACCCAGCGCACGGTGCTGTTCAGCAATTTCTTCACGCAGGCGGATAGTGGCTTCCAGGTTCACGCCGTTTTCCAGGTCCTGTTGCAGAGAAGTAAACTGCGCGAACTTGTCTTTCATCAGGTAGTCGATGCCGTACAGCGCAACGCGACGGTAGTCACCGATGATGCGGCCACGACCATAGGCGTCTGGCAGACCAGTCAGCACGCCAGATTTACGGCAGCGCAGAATGTCTGGCGTATAAACGTCAAACACGCCCTGGTTGTGAGTTTTACGGTATTCGGTGAAGATTTTTTTCAGCGCAGGATCCAGCTCGCGGTTATACGCTTTGCAGGAACCTTCGACCATTTTGATGCCGCCAAAGGGGATAATGGCGCGTTTCAGCGGCGCTTCCGTTTGCAGACCGACGATTTTCTCAAGGGACTTGTTAATATAGCCCGCGTCGTGCGAAGTGATGGTAGAAGCGACGGAAGTGTCGAAATCAACTGGCGCGTGAGTGCGGTTTTCCAGTTTAACGCCTTCCATTACGCTGTCCCACAGCTTGGTGGTTGCATCAGTTGCACCAGCCAGGAAGGATTCGTCGCCTTCATACGGGGTGTAGTTTTTCTGGATGAAGTCACGTACGTTTACTTCATTCTGCCAGTCGCCTTTAGCAAAACCTTCCCAGGCTGTGGCTAACTTTTCATTAAGCTCGGACATGTAACACCTACCTTCTTAAGTGGATTTTTTATTTACTGCCTGGAACGATCGTTAATGATGATCGTCGCCACGCAGGTAAATGACCCAGTACGTCAATCCGACTAATAAACCACCACCGATAATATTACCGATTGTCACCGGGATCAGGTTATCAATGATGAAATTCACAACAGTCAGATGAGAAAATTGGTCCGGAGAAGAACCGACGGCGGTCCAGAATTCCGGGCTGGCGAAGTCGCGGATAACAATGCCCATCGGGAGCATGAACATATTCGCGATACTGTGTTCGAAGCCGCTGGCAACGAACATGGCAACCGGCAAAATCATAATGAACGCTTTGTCGACAAGGCTGCGACCGGAATAGCTCATCCAGACCGCGAGACAGACCATCAGGTTCGCCAGAATGCCGAGGCACACGGCCTCAATAAAAGTGTGATGCAGCTTGTGGTCTGCCGTTTGCAGGACATTCATGCCCCATGCGCCATTAGCGGTCATATACTCGCCCGACAGCCACATCAGCAGAACAAAGAGGAGCGCCCCTATCAGGTTGCCGATATAGACATTCAACCAGTTGCGCGCCAGTTGCCCCCAGGTAATACGCCCGCTGGCTTTAGCTACCACAATCAGAACGGTTGAAGTAAAGAGATCGGCGCCGCAAATAACGCAAAGAATCAAGCCAAGCGAGAAACAGATACCACCGATAAGTTTCGCTATCCCAAAGGGTATCGTGGCGGTGCCGGTTGTCGCGGTGATATAGAAAACAAAAGCAATGGAAATGAAGACACCAGCCGTAATCGCCAGATAGAAGGTTTTCAGCGGATGTTTCGTCGCTTTATAAACGCCAGCTTCCTCGGCAACTTTCGCCATCGCAGCTGGAAGTAATAGATCAAAAGGGTTGTCAGCTTTCACACTAACTCTCTCTTTATTCAGTCGGCGAGGAGATACTAACAAAGCAGTATAGATTAAAATTTGATATGGATCATAACTCGCCAGGTTTATAGGCCTGGAAACCGCGTGGTAATAGCGTATATCCAGATTAACTAGTTGATTATCCTGATAAAAATTTATTTTAAATTTTATTATAAGAGTTGAATTATTTTTTCCGGCCTCCTTTTTTATCGTTAATTATTGTGAAGTATTGACGTAAAAAGGTAACAAAGGAGGATGATAGTAATTTAATGATTTACCTTAATTTAACTTAATAATTACAATTAAATTAATTTTTATAATAATAAAAAACGGGGCAATCAAATTGCCCCGTCTTATTAATGAAACATACGCTTATGAAAGCGCCAGCGATATGCGTTATATCAATTAATGCCCCAGTAAGAAGCTTTAGCGCGCTGCAATTTTTCATAGGCGGCCAGTAAAGCCTGATGCGCAGGAAAAGCATGTAAATCGGCGTCTACAGGCTGCAAACCATAGAAGGGCGCTTCGCCGCTTACCGCTGCGCTTGCAGCTTCAACAGCCTCTTTGCCATACATGCGTTCAAATGCATGCAGATACTGCAACGGTTCACGTTCTTCTTCCTGAGCCAGCAGCAGCAGGGTTTGCAGGCAACGATAGTAATTCGCGCGCTCAGCGGTGAAAACCGAAGCGTTAAACTCCATGGTCCACTCAGTCCAGATCAACGCCTGATCCAGATCGCCGCCCGCCAGCGCCAGCATCGCTTTCAGTTCGCCGATGCGCAAGGTATACCAGCCGTTATCTTTGCCTGTCGCAAGGCCAAGCAGCTCGCGCACTCGGGTAAAATCATCATGGCCTTCTTCATCAAGCTGCGCGATGAGATTCAGATAGTCTTCTTTTTCCCATTCGCTGCCTGGCAGGGCGAGCAAGGTTTCGCGCAGGTGCGCGCCCATGCTGTTATTCGCAAGCAGCAAATCTTCTGCCGGATAGATATCAGACATGCCTGGCACCAGAATACGGCAAGCGTAAACGCCCAGGTGTTCATAGTCAGCGATATAAACTTCTTTATCTTCCGCCTGGAAAATGGCCATCAGGGTGGCGAACTCTTCTTCAGTCGTGCCGGCGAAGCTCCAGTCAACAAAGGGATAATCGGCATCTTGCTTAAACATATCCCAGGAAATCAGGCCGCTTGAATCAATGAAGTGCGTTTCAAGGTTGGCATGTTCAGCCACTTCTTCGTCGTCGAAAGTAGGCGGTGTGAAGACATCCAAATCTTTCAGGCTGCGGCCCTGCAATAGTTCGGTAACGGTACGTTCAAGCGCCACGCCGAAATCAGGATGCGCGCCGAAAGAGGCGAAGCAGGTGCCGTTCGCCGGGTTAAACAGCACGACGCAGATAACCGGATACTGACCGCCCAGCGAGCCGTCGTAGGCGAAAATCGGGAAGCCTTCAGCTTCAAGTTTCTCAATAGACGCCACCACGCCCGGATAGCGCGCCAGCACCTCGGCAGGGATTTCCGGCAGGCTGATGCTCTCTGCGATAATGCGGTTTTTGATATGGCGTTCGAAGACTTCGGAAAGCCCTTGCACGCGCGCTTCGTTGCGGGTGTTGCCTGCCGACATGCCGTTAGACACATACAGGTTGCCCACAATATTCATCGGAATATAAACAGTTTGCTCATCGGACTGGCGCGTGAAGGGCAAAGCGCAGATCCCACGTTCTTCATTACCCGATTGCAGATCAATCAGCATGCTGGCGGTCAGTTCGTTTTCCGGATCGTAAAACTCACGCAGGCGTGCATCGAGAATGCCTTCCGGCAGGCTGTCATCCTGAGGAATGGCAAACCACTTTTCGTTCGGATAATGCACGAAAGGGCCGTTGGCGATGGTTTCACCCAGCCAGAAATCAGCAAAAAAATAGTTAGTGGAAAGGCGCTCGAAGTATTCGCCAAGCGCAGAGGCCAGCGCGGCTTTTTTGGTCGCCCCTTTGCCATTGGTGAAGCACAGCGCGCTGTCTTTATCGCGAATATGCACAGACCAGACATTCGGCACGGGGTTAAGCCAGGAGGCTTCTTCAATATTAAAACCCAGATCGGTGAGTTTTTGCTGGAAGCGAGCGATGGAGTCTTCCAGAGCGGCGTCTTTGCCGGGGATGAAGGTTTGAGTCATGGGGATCCACTTTTATCGTACGCAAAGCGCGCAATGATACGGGTTTTACCTTACTTGCGCTATCGCAGGCCGTCGCGAGGCAAAAATAAATCCTCGCGCTATGCTTAAATAAGTTAACTAACTGTTATGGCTAAAAAATATGAAAGCTTTTGATTGGCACAGGATGGCGCTGGATAAAGTCCCGCTGGAGTTTCTGGGCGAGGTGGCGTTGCGTAGCCTCTATACCTTCGTACTGGTTTTCATCTTCCTGAAACTCACTGGCCGGCGCGGCGTGCGTCAGATGTCGCTATTTGAAGTCTTGATCATTCTGACGCTTGGCTCGGCGGCAGGCGACGTGGCGTTTTATGATGATGTGCCGATGGTGCCGGTTTTCGTGGTTTTCGTCACGCTGGCGTTGCTCTATCGTCTGGCGATGTGGCTGATGGCGCACAGCGAGAAAATGGAAGATTTGCTCGAAGGTAAACCGCGCAACATCATTGAAGAAGGTGAGCTCGCCTGGGAAAAACTCAAACATGAAAATATGACGGAATTTGAGTTTTTTATGGAGTTGCGCCTGCGGGGCGTGGAGCATTTAGGCCAGGTCCGGCTCGCTATTCTTGAAACGAACGGGCAGATAAGCGTCTATTTCTATCCTGATGACGAAGTGCGCCCCGGGCTTTCTATTCTTCCCGACTATTGCCGCGAGCGGTTTGCCATCATCCCTGAAACGGGTCATTACGCTTGCCTGCGTTGCAGTGAAGTCATGGAATTTCACGCAGGCGACCGCGAGCCATGCCCGCGTTGTAAGCATCAGGTGTGGGTTAAAGCGAGCAAGGCCACTCGCATTACCTGACAGCGGATTTGTCCGTTATTTTTCAACGCGGCGGAGCAATCTGTTGTGTGATTAAGCGCACATTTGCCTCCCGGCCGGGATTACCCGTTGCAGCGCCTGCGCCTGAGTGATAAAACCGATATCCACAGGAAAAACGTATTGCTTTATATGTGGTGAGGGGAAATGAGTCAGGTCTACAATTTTAGTTCTGGTCCGGCAATGTTACCGGCTGAAGTGCTTAAACAGGCTCAACAGGAGCTGGTCGACTGGCAGGGTTTAGGCACGTCGGTAATGGAAATCAGCCACCGCGGTAAAGAATTTATTGGTGTGGCGGAAGAGGCGGAAAAAGATTTACGCGATCTGCTGCAAATTCCCTCTAATTATAAAGTTTTGTTCTGCCATGGCGGCGGGCGCGGTCAGTTTGCCGGCGTACCGCTAAACCTGCTTGGCGACAAAACGACTGCCGATTATGTCGACGGGGGTTACTGGGCGGCAAGCGCGGTAAAAGAAGCGAAAAAATACTGCACGCCGAATGTGATTGACGCCAAAGTGACTGTCAACGGCCTGCGCGGTCTTAAGCCGATGCGCGAATGGCAGCTTTCAGATAATGCAGCTTATTTGCATTACTGCCCGAACGAAACTATCGACGGTATCGCTATTGAAGAAACGCCCGATTTTGGCGATGCCGTTGTCGCGGCGGATTTCTCATCAACCATTCTTTCTCGTCCCCTCGACATCAGCCGTTATGGCGTGATTTATGCGGGCGCGCAGAAAAATATTGGCCCGGCGGGCCTGACGCTGGTTATCGTACGAGAAGACTTGCTGGGTAAAGCGCATGTCGCTTGTCCGTCTGTTTTAGATTACACCGTGCTGAACGATAACGACTCCATGTTCAATACGCCGCCGACTTTCGCCTGGTATCTGGCGGGGCTGGTTTTCAAATGGCTGAAAAAACAGGGCGGCGTTGCGGCAGTCGATCAGATCAATCAGCAAAAAGCGGATCTGCTTTATGGCGTTATCGATAAAAGCGACTTCTACCGCAACGATGTTGCGCCAGCTAACCGCTCGCGCATGAATGTGCCGTTTCAGCTTGCCGATAGCGCGCTGGATAAGCGCTTCCTGGAAGAGTCTTTTGCCGCCGGGCTGCATGCGCTTAAAGGCCACCGCGTCGTAGGGGGCATGCGTGCTTCTATTTATAACGCGATGCCGCTGGCAGGCGTTCAGGCATTGACGGACTTCATGGTGGATTTCGAACGTCGTCACGGTTAATTCCTGGTTTCGATTGTCTTCCCCGCGGCTTTCCGCGGGGTTTTTGTTCTGTTTTAAGTGAGAGTTTGCAACGCATGCAGGAATCCCTGACCTTACAACCCATCGCGCTGGTGGATGGCGCGATTAATCTTCCCGGCTCCAAGAGCGTCTCTAACCGCGCTTTGCTGCTGGCGGCGCTGGCGCAGGGCACAACGGTGTTAACCAATCTGCTGGATAGCGACGATGTCCGTCACATGCTCAACGCGCTTAAATCGCTGGGCGTGGCTTATACCTTGTCTGAAGACCGCACTCGCTGTGAAGTGGTGGGGCAGGGCGGCGCGCTGAAAGCCGGGAACGAACTTGAGCTGTTTTTGGGGAATGCCGGCACCGCCATGCGTCCGCTCGCTGCTGCGCTATGCCTCGGCGCGAATAATATCGTACTGACCGGGGAGCCGCGCATGAAAGAGCGTCCCATCGGCCATTTAGTTGACGCGCTGCGTCAGGGCGGCGCGCAAATCGACTATCTGGAACAAGAAAACTATCCTCCGCTGCGACTGCGCGGCGGCTTCAGGGGTGGGCAGGTTGAGGTGGACGGCTCGGTTTCCAGCCAGTTCCTGACCGCGCTTCTGATGACGGCGCCGTTGGCGTCTGAAGACACAAGCATCACCATCAAAGGCGACCTGGTGTCGAAACCTTATATCGATATCACGCTGCACATGATGAAAACCTTCGGCGTTGACGTTGAAAACCAGCATTACCAGCGTTTCGTTGTGCGCGGCGGCCAGCAATATCAGTCGCCAGGCGAATATCTGGTTGAGGGCGATGCTTCTTCAGCCTCTTATTTCCTCGCGGCTGCGGCGATTAAGGGCGGGACGGTTAAAGTCACCGGCATTGGACGCAACAGCGTGCAGGGCGATATCCGCTTCGCCGATGTGCTGGAAAAAATGGGCGCCAAAATTTGTTGGGGCGATGATTACATTGCCTGTAGCCGTGGCGAATTAAACGCTATCGATATGGACATGAACCACATTCCTGATGCGGCGATGACCATCGCGACGACGGCGCTGTTCGCTAAAGGCACCACGACGCTGCGTAATATTTATAACTGGCGTGTAAAAGAAACGGACCGCCTGGCGGCCATGGCGACGGAGCTGCGCAAAGTCGGCGCGGTAGTGGATGAAGGGCATGACTACATCAGCATAACGCCGCCAGCTAAGCTTCAGATTGCGGAAATTGGCACTTATAACGATCACCGTATGGCGATGTGTTTCTCTCTGGTGGCGCTCTCCGATACGCCAGTGACCATCCTTGATCCGAAATGCACTGCAAAAACCTTCCCGGACTATTTCGTGCAACTTGCCCGCATTAGCACGCCAGCCTGACAGCCAAACCGCATCCCAGGATGCGGTTTCTTTTCATGACATATCCTTACAGCGCGTTTGCCCAATTCTTCTACACTCAGCGTCAATAACGATGATATTTCGTCGCAAAGATAACAGTCTGTTGCGCACGGGCGTATAATGCGCGCCGTTCACGTTGCAGGCCTGCCATTTATTGAAGGAGAAAAAGATGACGGCATCCGCCCCGGTAATTACCATTGACGGCCCAAGCGGCGCTGGCAAGGGCACGCTGTGTAAAGCCATGGCTGAAGCCTTGCAGTGGCATCTGCTGGATTCAGGCGCTATCTACCGCGTTCTGGCGCTGGCGGCATTGCATCACCATGTCGATGTAACTTCCGAAGAAGCACTGGTGCCGTTGGCTGCTCATCTGGATGTGCGTTTTATCGCCCAGAACGGCGAGCTGGAAGTCGTGCTTGAAGGAGAAGACGTTAGTGGTGAGATTCGTACCCAGGAAGTAGCGAACGCCGCCTCGCAGGTCGCCGCTTTTCCGCGCGTGCGCGAAGCATTGCTGCGCCGCCAACGCGCTTTTCGCGAAAACCCCGGTTTGATTGCCGACGGACGCGACATGGGAACCGTGGTATTCCCTGATGCGCCAGTAAAAATTTTCCTCGATGCTTCCTCGGAAGAGCGCGCGCATCGCCGTATGCTACAGTTGCAGGAAAAGGGGTTTAGTGTTAACTTTGAACGCCTTTTGGCCGAGATAAAAGAGCGCGATGAGCGCGATCGTAACCGGCCAGTAGCGCCGCTGGTGCCTGCTGAAGATGCTTTAGTGCTGGACTCGACCCGCCTTAGCATTGAGCAAGTCATTGAAAAAGCGCTGAATTACGCCCGCGAAAAGCTGGCGCTCGCGAAATAACGCGACAGAATTTGCAGTACCCCCGCTGCAATGGAGTGACAGCGGGTATGTGAAACAACCCCATCCAGCACGATGCCAGGTGGACGTTAATTTAAACTCTGAAGATTAAACATGACTGAATCTTTTGCTCAACTTTTTGAAGAATCCCTGAAAGAAATCGAAACCCGCCCGGGTTCTATCGTTCGTGGTGTTGTTGTTGCTATCGACAAAGACGTAGTACTGGTTGACGCCGGTCTGAAATCTGAGTCCGCCATTCCGGCAGAGCAGTTCAAAAACGCCCAGGGCGAAATTGAAATCCAGGTTGGTGACGAAGTTGACGTTGCTCTGGATGCAGTAGAAGACGGTTTCGGCGAAACCCTGCTGTCTCGTGAGAAAGCTAAACGTCACGAAGCGTGGCTGATGCTGGAAAAAGCTTACGAAGAAGCTGCAACCGTTACTGGTGTTATCAATGGCAAAGTCAAGGGCGGCTTCACTGTTGAGCTGAACGGTATTCGTGCGTTCCTGCCGGGTTCTCTGGTAGACGTGCGTCCGGTTCGTGACACCCTGCACCTTGAAGGCAAAGAGCTTGAGTTCAAAGTCATCAAGCTGGACCAGAAGCGCAACAACGTTGTGGTTTCCCGTCGTGCCGTTATCGAATCTGAAAACAGCGCAGAGCGCGATCAGCTGCTGGAAAACCTCCAGGAAGGCATGGAAGTTAAAGGTATCGTTAAGAACCTCACTGACTACGGTGCATTCGTTGATCTGGGCGGCGTTGACGGCCTGCTGCACATCACTGACATGGCCTGGAAACGCGTTAAGCATCCGAGCGAAATCGTCAATGTGGGCGATGAAATCACTGTTAAAGTGCTGAAGTTCGACCGCGAGCGTACCCGTGTTTCTCTGGGTCTGAAACAGCTGGGCGAAGATCCGTGGGTCGCTATCGCTAAGCGCTACCCGGAAGGCACCAAGCTGACTGGCCGCGTGACCAACCTGACCGACTACGGCTGCTTCGTTGAAATCGAAGAAGGCGTTGAAGGCCTGGTGCACGTTTCCGAAATGGACTGGACCAACAAAAACATCCACCCGTCCAAAGTTGTTAACGTGGGCGACGTAGTGGAAGTTATGGTTCTGGATATCGACGAAGAACGTCGTCGTATCTCCCTGGGCCTGAAGCAGTGCAAAGCCAACCCGTGGCAGCAGTTCGCTGAAACCCACAACAAAGGCGACCGCGTTGAAGGTAAAATCAAGTCTATCACTGACTTCGGTATCTTCATCGGCCTGGACGGCGGTATCGACGGCCTGGTTCACCTGTCTGACATCTCCTGGAACGTTGCAGGCGAAGAAGCAGTTCGTGAATACAAAAAAGGCGACGAAATCGCAGCCGTTGTTCTGCAGGTTGACGCAGAGCGCGAGCGTATCTCCCTGGGCGTTAAGCAGCTGGCGGAAGATCCGTTCAACAACTACGTTGCGCTGAACAAGAAAGGCGCTATCGTTACTGGTAAAGTAACGGCAGTTGACGCGAAAGGTGCTACAGTTGAATTAGCAGACGGCGTTGAAGGTTACCTGCGCGCTTCTGAAGCTTCTCGTGACCGCGTAGAAGACGCTACTCTGGTTCTGAACGTAGGCGACGACGTTGAAGCTAAATTCACTGGCGTTGACCGTAAGAACCGCGTAGTAAGCCTGTCTGTTCGTGCTAAAGACGAAGCAGACGAGAAAGATGCAATCGCTTCTGTTAACAACAAACAGGAAGAAGGCAACTTCTCTAACGCAATGGCTGAAGCGTTCAAAGCAGCTAAAGGCGAGTAATCGTCCGGGCGCTAAATCAGGGCGGCTTCGGCCGCCCTTGTTCGATGATAGCTGTAATAATTTTCCGTAATGGAAGAAAACCGGAGGAAACATGACCAAGTCAGAACTCATAGAAAGACTTGCAAGCCAGCACTCCCATATCCCGGCGAAAGCGGTGGAAGATGCGGTAAAAGAGATGCTGGAACATATGGCCTCTACTCTTGCCCAGGGCGAGCGTATTGAAATCCGGGGTTTCGGCAGCTTCTCCTTACACTATCGCGCTCCTCGCACCGGACGTAATCCCAAAACCGGCGACAAAGTGGAACTGGAAGGTAAATACGTTCCGCACTTTAAACCAGGTAAAGAGTTACGTGACCGCGCCAACATTTATGGTTAAGCCTCAGGCTTGAACAGTAAAAATCGGCACCTTTCAGGGTGCCGATTTTTTTTGTGTTTTTTTAAGATGCGAGCCTGCTCGTACTGCTTAACGCAAGCGCTGCAACTACAGCAATATCTCTCGCTGCGCCTCGCAACACGGTTGTTCTGTCGCTGACAACGTTAAGCCAGATAAGCAAACTGTCTCCTGACAAGGAGGTCGTCATGCTTACTCTTCCGGCTCTCTGCCTGTGCGTAATTTTTGGAGCGCTACCGTTGTTGTTCCTTCCGGCGCTTCCTGCCGAAGGCATAACCCTATTTGTTGCTCTACTGGCTTGCTGTGGTTGCCGATGGCTGAAAGGCAGTCAGAAGCACTTCGCCTGCACAGTACTCTTTTTTTGTTGGTCAGTGCTGGCTGCCAGAGAACTTGTCTGGCCTTTTAACTCGCTTTTATCAGGTAACCTGCGCGTGGAAGCGGTAATTATCCGCACCGATGGCGCGACGGAACATCAAATCAATATCACCAGAATTAATAACCGCTGGGTTTTTCCCGCCATCGGTGTGGTGTTGCGAGGGAGCTATCTACCCGAGCATGTTTGTGTCGGGCAGCGCATGGATATGACGCTGCGGTTACGCCCGGTGCACGGGCAATTAAACGAAGGCGGATTTGATAATCAGCGCTATGCGCTGTCGCAGCGTATGCCGCTTACGGGCAGAATAATCGAGGCGCGGATTAAGGGCGGCGACTGCAACTGGCGCTCACGTTATATCGCGTCTGTTAGCGCATCGCTTATGCCGTTTGCCTGGCGGGATGTCATACTGGCACTGGGTTTTGGCGAGCGGCTTAAACTTAGCCCTGAAATTAAAATGCTGCTGCGCAACACTGGCACTGCGCATCTGATGGCGATATCCGGGCTGCATATCGGACTTGCCGGATCGCTTGGTTGGCTTCTGGCGCGGTTGTTACAGCTTTCGTTACCGGCACACCGTATCGGTTATCGCTTTCCGTTACTGACAATGCTGATAAGCGCCTCAGTTTATACATGGCTTGCTGGCAGCAACCCTCCCGCGGTGCGGACACTGGTCGCTATTTTTCTCTGGAGCCTGCTGCGCCTTAGCGGTCGAAACTGGACCCCCTGGCAAGTCTGGCTCTGCTGCGTGGCAGGCATTCTCTTTATTGAACCAACGGCCATACTTTCTGAAAGTCTGTGGTTATCTGCATTCGCTGTCGCTGCGCTTATTTTCTGGTACCAGTGGGTTCCCTTTCCGTTTAAGCAGGCAAAAGTCTGGTGGCGATTTCCCCTGGAATTAGCGCACTTACAAGCCGGCATAACACTGCTGCTAATGCCCGTTCAGCTCGTGCTTTTTCATGGCGTTAGCCTGACTTCGCTTGCAGCGAATCTGGTTGCCGTGCCTGCCATTACCTTTTTGGCCGTGCCGCTTATCCTTACGGGGATGCTCCTTAACCTTACCGGATGGCAGTGGGCGGAGCAGGGTGTATGGGGTCTTGCGGATAACTTACTTGAAGCCCTGTTTGCCTTCCTGCGTAATCTGCCTGAAGGGTGGCTCGACGTTGATGAACGTTATTGCTGGCTGGCGTTTGCGCCCTGGTTTGGCATCGTGCTCTGGCGGCTGCGCTTTCATTTTTTCTCGCCTGCGCTTGCTGTCATCATCATTGGGTTGCTGGCGACGCCGCTTTGGTTGCTACAAAAAAAAGTAGGGTGGTCGCTGCATATGCTGGATGTCGGACACGGCCTTGCGGTGGTGATTGAGCGTAACGGCAGGGCAATGCTGTATGACACGGGCAACGCCTGGCCCGGCGGCGACAGCGGTCAGCAGACCATCATTCCCTGGCTGCGCTGGCGCAACCTGCAACCTGACGGGGTTATCCTTAGTCATGAACACCTTGACCATCGCGGCGGGCTGGAGAGCGTATTACGCGCCTGGCCACACCTTACGCTCCGCAGTGCGTTGGGCTGGGCGCACCATCAGCCTTGTCTACGAGGCGAAAACTGGCGTTGGCAAGGGTTGAGCTTCACAGCGCACTGGCCTCTTGCCGGGGCGGTAAAGGCTGGCAATAACGGCTCCTGTGTTGTGAGGGTGGACGACGGGCGAAACAGCGTGTTGCTTACAGGCGACATTGAAGCGCCAGCTGAGCTGACTATGTTAAAAAATTACCGGCAGGCGCTACGGTCGGAATTGCTGATTGTTCCTCATCATGGCAGCCGCACCTCTTCCAGCGAACAGCTGTTGTCGCAGGTCGACGGGAGAGCCGCCCTGGCTTCGGTATCGCGTTATAACGCCTGGCGCTTGCCTTCAGTAAAAGTCACCCGACGTTATGGCAGGCATGGCTATCGCTGGTACGACACGGCGCAGTCAGGACAGTTAACGGTGGATTTTTCACCAGAAGGCTGGCAAATAAAAGGGTTACGCGAGCAAATTTTGCCCCGCTGGTATCATCAGTGGTTTGGCGCACCTGCGGATAACAGGTAGAATATGCGGCTATTTCAACAAATGCTGGTTTTATGAATGCATAACGATAAAGATCTTTCCACGTGGCAGACCTTCCGCCGTCTCTGGCCTATTATCGCCCCTTTTAAAGCCGGGCTGATAGTGGCAGCGGTAGCGTTAATCCTCAACGCGGCCAGCGACACTTATATGCTGTCGCTGCTTAAGCCTCTGCTGGATGAAGGTTTTGGCAAAACAGACCGCTCTGTTTTGCTATGGATGCCGCTGGTAGTGATAGGATTGATGGTTCTGCGTGGCATCACCAGTTATGTTTCAAGCTACTGCATTTCATGGGTGTCAGGCAAAGTAGTCATGACCATGCGTCGCCGCCTGTTTAATCACATGATGGGCATGCCTGTCGCCTTCTTTGATAAACAGTCTACCGGTACGCTACTTTCCCGTATTACTTACGATTCTGAACAGGTTGCCTCTTCCTCATCCAGCGCGCTCATCACCGTAGTGCGCGAAGGCGCGTCGATTATCGGCCTGTTCATTATGATGTTTTATTACAGCTGGCAGCTTTCCCTGATTTTGATTGTCCTGGCGCCCATCGTCTCTGTTGCCATCCGTATCGTCTCAAAGCGCTTTCGCAGCATCAGTAAAAATATGCAGAACACGATGGGGCAGGTGACCACCAGTGCGGAACAGATGCTGAAAGGACATAAAGAGGTACTGATTTTCGGCGGCCAGGAGGTAGAGGCCGATCGCTTTGCGAAAGTCAGTAACAAGATGCGTCTTCAGGGTATGAAGATGGTTTCCGCCTCTTCTATATCCGATCCGCTTATTCAGCTCATCGCCTCGCTGGCGCTTGCTTTTGTGCTGTATGCAGCGAGCTTCCCGAGCGTGATGGAAACATTAACCGCAGGGACCATCACCGTGGTCTTTTCCTCCATGATAGCCCTGATGCGCCCGCTGAAGTCGTTGACTAACGTAAACGCGCAGTTCCAGCGCGGCATGGCGGCATGCCAGACGCTGTTCGCTATTCTGGACAGCGAGCAGGAAAAAGATGAAGGGACGCGCGTTATTGAACGTGCTAAAGGCGATGTGGAATTTCGCCATGTTACGTTCACTTATCCGGGGCGTGATATTCCCGCTCTGCGCGATATCAACCTGACTATCCCGGCAGGGAAAACCGTGGCGCTGGTAGGCCGTTCGGGGTCGGGTAAATCAACCATCGCCAGTCTTATCACCCGTTTTTACGATATTGACGACGGCGAAATCCTGATGGACGGCCATGATCTGCGTGAATATACGCTCTCATCTTTACGTAATCAGGTTGCGCTGGTTTCTCAGAACGTTCATCTGTTTAACGACACGATTGCGAACAACATCGCCTATGCTCGTACGGAAGATTACAGCCGCGAAGATATCGAAAAAGCCGCCCGTATGGCCTATGCCATGGACTTCATCAACAAAATGGATAACGGTCTGGATACCGTCATTGGCGAAAACGGCGTGCTGCTTTCCGGCGGTCAGCGTCAACGTATTGCCATCGCCCGCGCGCTGCTGCGCGACAGCCCCATTCTTATTCTGGATGAAGCGACGTCGGCGCTGGATACGGAATCTGAACGAGCCATTCAGGCTGCGCTGGATGAGCTGCAAAAAAACCGTACTTCGCTGGTTATCGCACATCGGCTTTCCACCATCGAACAGGCTGATGAGATAGTCGTGGTGGAAGATGGCCGTATTGTCGAACGCGGCAATCATGCGGCATTGCTTGCCCATGGCGGCGTTTATGCTCAGCTTCATAAAATGCAGTTTGGCGAATGATTGAGCGCATCTGGTCCGGTCAGTCTCCGCTGTGGCTGCTGCTGTTGCCTTTTTCCTGGCTCTATGGATTGGTAAGCGGCCTGATTAAGTTGAGCTACCGGCTTGGCCTGCGTCGCGCCTGGCGCGCTCCGGTACCGGTTGTGGTGGTAGGCAACCTTACTGCGGGCGGTAATGGTAAAACGCCGGTCGTGGTCTGGCTGGTTGAACAACTGCAACGGCGCGGCGTGCGGGTTGGGGTGGTATCGCGGGGCTATGGCGGTAAAGCAGCCCATTATCCTCTGCTTTTAACGCCGCAGACCTCCACTGGCGAAGCGGGCGACGAACCGGTATTAATTTTTCAGCGAACTGGCGCGCCTGTTGCCGTTTCTCCGGTGCGGGCCGATGCGGTCAAAGCGCTGCTTGCTGCGCATCCGCTGCAAATCATTATTACCGATGACGGCCTGCAACATTACGCGCTGGCCAGAGACAAAGAAATCGTGGTCATTGACGGCGCGCGACGCTTTGGCAACGGCTGGTGGCTGCCGGCAGGTCCGATGCGCGAGCGCGCCGGAAGGCTTCGTAGCGTGGATGCGGTTATCACCAATGGCGGCGAAGCGCATACAGGCGAAATTGCCATGACCCTTCAGCCTGGCCTTGCCATCAACCTGCAAACGGGGGAAAAACGTTCCGTTGACAGCTTGCCGCAGGTCGTCGCCATGGCGGGAATTGGCCATCCGCCGCGTTTTTTCGCCACGCTGGAACAGGCTGGCGTTCAGCCGGTCAAGACCATCAGCCTTGCCGATCATCAGGCACTGGACGAAGCGCAAGTGGCTGCGTTTATCAACGATAAGCAGACTCTGGTGATGACGGAGAAGGATGCGGTGAAATGTCGCGAATTCGCGCGTCCGCAGTGGTGGTACCTGCCGGTTGATGCCACATTTGCCGGTTCGCAGGCTGATGAACTGGTGGATACCTTACACGCACTGGTGCGCTAGCCCTTTTCGGCTTCGCATCTTTTCTGACAGGAAGCCGAAGCCATGTCCCGAATAAACCTCTCTTTGCGCGCGGCGCGGCATCTTCATCTGGCGGCGCAGGGCCTGCTGAAGAAGCCCCGCCGTCTCGCCCGGCAAGAAGATATTCTTGCCACCGTTTCCCGCATGTCGCTGTTGCAGATAGACACGATTAACATTGTCGCACGCAGTCCTTATCTGGTGCTTTTCAGCCGTCTCGGCCGCTTTCCAGATGTGTGGCTCGACGAAGCGCTGGCGCGCGGCGAGCTAATGGAATATTGGGCGCACGAAGCCTGTTTCATGCCGCGAAGCGATTTTGCCCTGGTGCGCCATCGCATGTTGAACCCGGAAAAGATGGGCTGGAAATACCGCCCGGAATGGATGACGGAACATGCGCAAGAAATTGCGAAATTGCTTGAACATATTGAACTTAATGGTCCGGTTCGCTCCGCAGATTTTGAGCATCCGCGTAAAGGCGCAAGCGGATGGTGGGAATGGAAACCCCATAAGAAGCATCTGGAGGGGCTATTTACCGCCGGTAAAGTCATGGTGGTAGAGCGGCGCAATTTCCAGCGCGTTTACGATCTCACTTCCCGGGTACTACCGCACTGGGATGATGCGCTTCATTTAATTGAACAGGCGCATGCTGAAGTGAAAATGCTGGAAAACAGCGCCCGAAGCCTTGGTATTTTTCGCGCCGACTGGCTGGCGGACTATTACCGCTTACGCAATATTCAGGCTCTGCCTTTACTGGAAGAGTGGCAAAGGGAAGGGCGGGTCGTGCAAGTCGACGTCGAGCGGCTTGGCCCGATGTGGCTGCATCAGTCGCTTTTACCGCTGTTATCACAAGCGCAGGCGAACAAACTGAATGCTACGCACAGCGCAGTGCTGTCGCCTTTCGATCCCGTAGTCTGGGATCGCCGTCGCGCCGAACAGTTTTTTGATTTTTCTTATCGTCTGGAGTGCTATACCCCGGCGCAAAAACGGCAGTATGGCTACTTTGTTTTACCGCTATTGCATCAGGGCGCGTTAGTGGGGCGAATGGATGCAAAAATGCACCGCCAGCGTCAGCAGCTTGAGGTTATCAACCTTTGGCTTGAAGAGGGCGTAAGGCCTGGCGCGGGAATGGTTGCAGGTTTGCAAAAAGCCATTAGCGAATTTGCTCTCTGGCAGGGCGCGAAGCAAGTCATCTGCGCCTCCTTGCCTGCGGCGCTGGCTTCGCACTGGAATACGGGGTGGGAAATTGACGCGGCAAATTAGACGCTTGTGATATCCTCTAAGAAATAATATTCCGCGTTATCAGGAGTTACTATGGATCATCGTTTACTGGAAATCATCGCTTGCCCGGTGTGTAACGGCAAACTCTATTTCAATCAGGAAAAACAAGAACTCATCTGCAAAACGGACAGTCTGGCTTTCCCGTTGCGCGACGGCATTCCCGTTTTACTGGAAAATGAAGCCCGTTCGCTCACCGCTGAAGAGACCAGGCCATGAGTTTCGTCGTTATTATCCCTGCTCGCTACGCTTCGACACGTCTGCCGGGTAAACCGCTGGTGGATATTAACGGCAAGCCGATGATAGTACACGTGCTTGAGCGCGCCCGTGAATCTGGCGCTGAACGCATTATCGTCGCGACCGATCACGAAGAAGTAGCCCGTGCTGTGGAATCTGCTGGCGGTGAAGTCTGCATGACGCGCGCCGACCATCAGTCCGGTACGGAACGCCTGGCGGAAGTGGTTGAAAAATGCGGTTTCGCAGATGATACCGTTATTGTTAACGTGCAGGGCGATGAACCCGCTATTCCGCCCGCCATCATCCGCCAGCTTGCCGATAACCTTTCCCGAAGCGCTGCTGGTATGGCGACGCTTGCCGTTCCCATTAGCTCTGCGGAAGAAGCATTCAACCCGAACGCGGTAAAAGTGGTGCGCGATGCTGAAGGCAATGCGCTCTATTTTTCTCGCGCCACCATCCCCTGGGATCGCGATCGTTTCGCGCAGTCTCATGAGGCTATCGGCGATACGCTGCTGCGCCATATCGGCATTTACGGCTATCGCGCTGGCTTTATTCGCCGCTACGTAACCTGGCAACCAAGTCAGCTTGAGCGTATTGAGATGCTGGAGCAGTTACGCGTGCTCTGGTACGGTGAAAAAATTCATGTCGATGTTGCGCAGGAAGTGCCCGGTACTGGCGTTGACACGCCTGAAGATCTGGAGCGCGTGCGTAAAGAGATGCGTTAAAAAAACCGGCCATAGCGCCGGTTTTTTTACCCTTATTGCGAAGCGCTAACCGGAAGCGTGGTGAAGGGTTTTATCTCTTTTAAAACGAACATGCTTTGCATCGCTTTAATGCCTGGCAGGCGGCGCAGCACTGACATGGCGAAATCGGAATAAGCATCCAGGCTTTGCGCGACCACCTGCAATAAAAAATCGGCGTCGCCGCCAATGCTATAACAGGCCACCACATTTTCCAGCTCCTGAACTTCCTGCTCAAACTTGCGCGCCTGCGCTTCGCTGTGGCTGTCGATGCTGACCCGGACGAACACCATTACGCCAAGACCAATTTTTCGCCTGTCCAGCGCAGCGTGATATCCCAGAATCACTTTCTCTTCTTCAAGCCTTCGCACTTTTCTCCAGCAGGGCGAAGCCGAAAGGTTTACGGCTTCGGCCAGCGTCTGGTTCGTTATACGCGCATCGTTTTGCAGCAGAGTCAGTAACGTGACATCAACAGACGTTAAGTCCACTTCTGGCATGATTTTTCCTTTTTGACCATGAAAGCGAAAATATTTTTCATACTAATAAAAAAGAGAACAAGATTAGGTCAGTTTAACCGCTGTTTCTGCGTCACACTCTCTTTTCACTTAACACATTTAAACAGAGTAAGGATGACGACATGAAATTCGATGCAAGCCAGCATAAATGCGCCATTATCGTCGAGAAAACGTTAACGCCGGGGCTCGCTATAAATGCGGCAAGCGTTATCGGCGTGAGCCTTGGCAGGCAGGTGGATAATCTGGTGGGACCAGAGATGCAAAGCCAGGATGGGGTCGTTTATCCTGGGGTTATCTACGCGCCTTTACCCATTTTGCTTACGCAGGAGGAGCCGCTCACCACCACGCTCGCCCGCGCGTTATCCGACCCGGAGATCCTGGTCATGCCCTTCAGCACGCTGGCGCAGTCTTGCAAAACGTATGAAGAATATGGCGAGCGGATATCACAGGCGCGAAGCGAGGCGATTGGGCTGGCGGCGGTCGGGTTGCTGGGGCCGAAAAAGAAAATCAATAAACTTACCGGCCATCTGCCGCTGTATCGGTTAAGCGGTAATCAGCCTGCTTCTTGATCTCATCAGATGACATCTCGCGAAAGGACGCCCATTATAAAAAGTACCAGTATTTATAAGGGTAACGGGAAATGGAGCAACTGCGTGCGGAACTGAGTCATCTGTTAGGCGAAAAGCTAAGCCGTCTTGAATGCATAACTGAGAAACCCGATACGGCGCTCTGGTCGCTGTATGACAGTCACGGCAACCCGATGCCGCTGCTCGCCAGGAGCTTTACCACGCCGGGACTTGCCAGACAGCTGGCCTGGAAAATTTCAATGCTTGCGCGTTCCGGAACGGTACGTATGCCGGTCGTGTATGGCGTGATGACGCATGAGGAGCATCCGGGGCCGGACGTCCTGCTAATGGAAAGGTTGCGCGGCGTGCCGGTAGAAGCGCCCTCCCGCACGCCGGAACGCTGGGAACAGCTGAAAGATCAGATTGTCGAGGCGCTGCTGGCCTGGCACCGGGTCGACAGCCATGGCTGCGTAGGCAATGTCGACAGCACCCAGGAGAACATCTGGCCTTCATGGTATCGTCAGCGCGTGGAAGTGCTCTGGAGCACGCTCAACCAGTATAAAAATACCGGTCTGACCATGCAGGACCGTCGGATATTGTTCCGCACCCGTGAGTGTTTAGACGAGATGTTCGCCGGTTTTAGCGATAATTGCGTATTAATTCATGGTCATTTCAGTCTGCGAAGCATGCTGAAAGACGCCAGAAGCGATCAGCTTCTGGCGATGGTAAGCCCGGGCGTTATCTTGTGGGCGCCGCGTGAATATGAACTGTTTCGCCTCTTCGACACGCCGCTGGCGGAAAGCCTGTTCTGGCACTATCTGCGACACGCGCCGGTGGCGGAATCATTCCTCTGGCGTCGATGGCTTTACGTGCTGTGGGACGAAGTGGCGCAGCTTCTGCAAACGGGCAAAATGAATCGCGCTGCCTTCGAAACGGCGTCGAAATCACTGCTTCCCTGGGTCGCCTGACGCGCCCTTAAGCCATTGCCAGATCCTGCCGAGCGTCTCATAACCTACCCGGTCGCTGTGCATCAGCCACAGCGGCGAGGGGATAACCCGCTCCCAGGGGTTGAGCGGCGACTCAATAGCCATTTGGTTCGCCGGCGCCGGTATCGGTTTTAATCCCTGATGTTGAAAAAAACGCATCGCTCGCGGCAGGTGCGAAGCGGATGTCACCAGTAAAAATGGCTGATGCCCGATAGCCTTTGCTACCGCCGCCGCCTCTTCTTCCGTATCCCGCGGCGTATCAAGCGTAATGATATCGCTGCGCGGAACGCCAAGACTCTGCGCAACGCGCGCGCCTGCTTCTGCGGTGCTGACGGGGTTCGTCTTTGCAGGGGCGCCGGTAAACACTAATTTTGCGCCAGGATTAGCGTGCCACAGGCGTATCCCTTCGGTCACCCGCGGCAAGCTGTTATTAATAAGATTGGAACTGGGCGCCCAGGCCGGGTTCCAGGTGTAACCGCCTCCCAGCACAACCACATAATTGACTTTTTCCTGGCCGCGCCAGGTGGGGTAAGCCGATTCAATGGGCTTTAGCAGCCTGTCCGTCACCGGTTGCAGACTCAGCAGGAACAGCGCGAACCAGCTTGCCGTCAGCAGACCCTTCGCAGTTTTCTGCCAGCGGCTCCACCACAGCAGCGCCAGCGCCAGCGCCATTACCAGCAGCAGGAAGGGAAGGGGCAGCATCAGGCCGCCAATAAATTTTTTTAGCGTAAACAGCATGGGTCTGGTTCCTTTTTTAACCATACGGCAGACAAACGCCCGCGATCTTACACCGAATGGGTTCATTCTCCGCACGGCTGTGACAAAATAGCGCCTTTGTCGGAAACCTTTTTTGGTGGAGTTGTACCTATGCGGGATCGCAATTTTGATGACATTGCCGAAAAGTTTTCGCGCAACATATACGGTACAACAAAAGGGCAACTGCGCCAGGCGATCCTCTGGCAGGATCTCGACATGTTGTTCGCAAGCCTGCCGCAGCGCCCGCTGCGCGTCCTTGACGCCGGCGGCGGAGAAGGGCAAACCGCCTGTCGCGTGGCGAAGCTGGGTCATCAGGTTACGCTATGCGATCTCTCTGCCGAAATGATTGCCCGCGCGCGTCAACATGCCTTACAGGAAGGTGTGAGCGAGAACATGCATTTTGTACAATGCGCCGCTCAGGATGCGGCTCAACATTTGGAAAGCCCGGTTGATCTGATATTGTTTCACGCTGTGCTCGAATGGGTGGCGGAGCCGAAAGCGGTGCTGGAGCACCTCTGGCGCTGTCTCGCCCCTGGCGGCGCGCTCTCGTTGATGTTTTACAATGCCCACGGCTTGCTGATGCACAACATGGTGGCAGGCAATTTTCCCTATGTGCAGCAGGGAATGCCGAAGAAGAAAAAACGTTCGCTTTCACCCGATTACCCGCGCGAGCCGCAGCAGGTCTATGGCTGGCTTGAAGAGATTGGCTGGCGGATGGCCAGCAAAACCGGCGTGCGGGTTTTCCACGATTATTTGCGTGAAAAACACCAGCAGCGCGACGATTACGAGACGCTGCTTGAGCTTGAAACGCGTTACTGTCGACAGGAACCCTGGATAAGCCTGGGCCGTTATATTCATGTCACTGCGTTTAAGCCGGAGACCCAAGGATAAACTATGAGTACTTTTTCCCAGACAGTCCCCGAACTGGTTGCCTGGGCCAGGAAAAATGATTTTTCCATCCAGCTTCCGGTTGACCGGCTGGCTTTTTTGCTGGCTGTCGCCACGCTTAACGGCGAACGTCTGGATGGCGAAATGAGCGAAGGGGAACTGGTCGACGCATTTCGCCACGTCAGCGATGCGTTCGAGCAGACGACCGAAACCGTGGCTCAGCGCGCCAATAACGCCATCAATGATATGGTGCGCCAGCGCCTGCTTAACCGCTTCACCAGCGAGCAGGCGGAAGGAAACGCCATTTACCGCCTGACGCCGCTTGGCATCGGCATTACCGACTATTACATTCGCCAGCGCGAGTTCTCCACGCTGCGTCTTTCCATGCAGCTTTCTATTGTAGCAGGCGAGTTGAAACGCGCCGCCGACGCGGCCCAGGAAAATGGCGATGAATTCCACTGGCATCGCAACGTTTACGCGCCGCTGAAATATTCGGTAGCAGAGATTTTCGACAGTATCGATTTAACCCAGCGCATTATGGATGAGCAGCAGCAGCTGGTGAAAGACGATATCGCCCAGTTGCTTAATAAAGACTGGCGCGCGGCTATCTCCAGCTGCGAGCTTTTGCTTTCTGAAACGTCAGGCACGCTGCGTGAACTACAGGATACGCTGGAAGCAGCAGGCGATAAGCTGCAAGCCAATTTGTTGATGATCCAGGAAGCAACGCTTGGCCGCGACGACCTGGATTTTATCGACCGTCTGGTGTTTGATTTGCAAAGCAAACTCGACCGCATTATCAGTTGGGGCCAGCAGGCTATCGATCTCTGGATTGGTTACGACCGACACGTGCATAAATTTATCCGCACCGCTATCGATATGGATAAAAACCGCGTCTTCGCCCAGCGTCTGCGTCAGTCCGTGCAGAGTTACTTCGATGCGCCGTGGACATTAACGCATGCCAACGCCGAACGTCTGCTTGATATGCGCGATGAAGAGATGGCGCTGCGCGATGAAGAAGTCACCGGCGAGTTGCCGCCCGATCTTGAGTTTGAAGAGTTTAACGAGATCCGCGAACAGCTGGCGGCGATGATCGAGGCGCAGCTTGAGGTCTTTAAATCCAGCCAACAGCCGCTGGATCTCGGGATTGTGATGCGCGACTATCTGGCGCAATTCCCACGCGCGCGCCATTTTGATGTGGCGCGTATCGTCGTCGACCAGGCCGTACGGCTTGGTGTGGCGGAAGCCGACTTTACAGGGCTGCCGGCGAAATGGCAGCTCATTAATGATTACGGAGCCAAGGTACAGGCGCATGTCATTGACAAATATTGAACAAGTGATGCCGGTTAAACTGGCGCAGGCGCTGGCGAACCCGCTGTTTCCGGCGCTCGACAGCCAGCTTCGCGCCGGGCGTCACATTGGCCTGGAAGAGCTGGATAATCACGCTTTTTTAATGGATTTCCAGCATGAGCTGGAAGAGTTTTATGGCCGTTATAATGTAGAGCTGGTGCGCGCGCCGGAAGGGTTTTTCTACCTTCGCCCGCGCTCCACTACGCTTATTCCCCGCTCGGTGCTCTCCGAGCTGGATATGATGGTGGGCAAGATCCTCTGCTACCTCTATCTCAGCCCGGAGCGTCTCGCTAACGAAGGCATTTTCACCCAGCAGGAACTCTATGATGAACTGCTGGCGCTGGCGGATGAAGGCAAGCTGCTTAAGCTTGTGAACAACCGCTCAACCGGCTCCGATCTCGACAGGCAGAAATTGCAGGAAAAAGTGCGTTCTTCGCTTAACCGCCTGCGCCGCCTGGGGATGGTCTGGTTTATGGGTCATGACAGCAGCAAATTCCGCATTACCGAATCGGTCTTCCGTTTTGGCGCCGACGTGCGCAGCGGCGACGATCCGCGCGAGGCGCAACTGCGCATGATCCGCGACGGCGAAGCGATGCCGGTTGAGAACCATCTGCAACTCAACGACGAAAATGACGACAACCAGACGGAACGCGGAGAGGAAGAGAATGATTGAACGCGGTAAATTTCGCTCACTGACGCTTATCAACTGGAACGGCTTTTTCGCTCGGACGTTTGATCTGGATGAACTGGTCACCACGCTTTCCGGCGGCAACGGCGCAGGTAAATCCACGACCATGGCGGCGTTTGTTACGGCGCTAATCCCGGACCTGACGCTGCTGCACTTTCGTAACACGACCGAAGCCGGCGCGACATCGGGTTCCCGTGACAAAGGTCTGCACGGGAAACTCAAAGCAGGCGTTTGCTACTCGGTACTGGACGTCATTAACTCCCGCCACCAGCGCGTGCTGGTGGGCGTTCGCCTCCAGCAAATCGCCGGTCGCGATCGTAAAGTTGATATCAAACCTTTCGCTATTCAGGGCTTACCGAGCGGCCTGCTGCCAACGCAGCTTCTGACGGAAACGCTGAATGAACGCCAGGCGCGCGTGCTGACGTTGAACGAGCTGAAAGACAAAATCGACGCGATGGAAGGGGTACAGTTTAAGCAGTTCAACTCCATTACCGATTACCACTCCCTGATGTTCGATCTGGGGATTGTGGCGCGTCGTCTGCGCTCCGCTTCCGACCGCAGCAAATATTATCGTCTGATTGAAGCGTCACTCTACGGCGGGATTTCCAGCGCCATTACCCGCTCGCTGCGCGACTATCTGTTGCCGGAAAACAGCGGCGTGCGCAAAGCGTTCCAGGATATGGAAGCGGCGCTGCGGGAAAACCGCATGACGCTGGAAGCCATCCGCGTCACTCAGTCTGACCGCGATCTCTTTAAGCACTTGATCTCCGAAGCCACCAACTATGTGGCGGCGGACTATATGCGTCATGCCAACGAGCGCCGCATTCATCTTGATAAAGCTATCGAATATCGCCGTGAGCTTTTTACCAGCCGTAAGCAACTGGCGGCTGAACAGTACAAGCATGTCGATATGGCGCGCGAACTGGCGGAACACGCCGGGGCGGAAGGCGACCTGGAGACCGATTACCAGGCGGCGAGCGATCACCTGAACCTGGTGCAAACCGCGCTGCGCCAGCAGGAAAAAATTGAGCGCTACGAGGCGGATCTCGACGAGCTGCAAATTCGTCTGGAAGAGCAAAACGAAGTGGTGGCCGAAGCTGCCGGGCAGCAGGAAGAGAACGAGGCGCGCGCCGAAGCCGCCGAGCTTGAAGTTGATGAACTCAAAAACCAGCTCGCCGACTATCAACAGGCGCTGGACGTACAGCAGACGCGCGCTATTCAGTATCAGCAGGCATTGACGGCGCTTAACCGCGCGCGCGAACTCTGCCACTTGCCTGACCTTAATGCCGACAGCGCCGCTGGATGGCTGGAGACGTTCCAGGCAAAAGAGCAGGAGGCCACGGAAACGCTGCTCACGCTTGAGCAGAAAATGAGCGTGGTCCAGGCGGCGCATAATCAGTTTGAGCAGGCTTACCAGCTGGTTATCGCAATTAACGGTCCTGTCAGCCGCTCAGACGCCTGGAGCGTCGCCCGCGAACTGCTGCGCGACGCCAGCCAACAGCGCCATCTTGCCGAACAGGTGCAGCCGCTGCGCATGCGCCTTGCGGAACTTGAGCAGCGTCTGCGCGAGCAGCAGGAAGCGGAACGTCTGCTGGCGGAATTTTGCAAGCGACAAGGCAGGCATTTTGAGCCGGACGAACTTGAAGCGCTGCATCAGGAGCTGGAAGCGCAAATCGCGTCGCTCTCCGACAGCGTTTCTCAGGCTGGCGAACAGCGCATGACGCTGCGCCAGGAGCTGGAGCAGCTTCAGGCGCGCATCAAAAGCCTGAACAGCCGCGCGCCGGTTTGGCTTGCGGCGCAAAGCAGCCTTAACCAGATAAGCGAGCAGAGCGGCGAGACGTTTGAGTCGGGCCAGCAGGTCACGGAATATCTACAACAACTGCTGGAGCGCGAGCGCGAAGCCATCGTTGAGCGTGACGAAGTGGGTGGGCATAAGCGTGCGGTTGATGAAGAAATCGAACGTTTGAGCCAGCCTGGCGGCGCCGACGACGCCCGTCTGAACGCGCTGGCGGAGCGGTTCGGCGGCGTTCTGCTTTCAGAAATTTATGACGATGTGTCGCTGGACGACGCGCCGTACTTTTCCGCGCTCTATGGTCCTTCCCGTCACGCGATTGTGGTGCCGGATCTCTCTTTGGTACGCGAGCAACTCGACGGGCTTGCGGATTGTCCCGAAGATCTCTACCTGATCGAAGGGGATCCGCAATCCTTTGACGACAGCGTATTCAGTGTTGAAGAGCTGGAAAAAGCGGTGGTCGTGAAAGTGGCGGATCGCCAGTGGCGCTACTCCCGTTTCCCTGAGCTGCCGCTGTTTGGCCGCGCCGCGCGCGAAAGCCGTATCGAAAACCTGCATGCCGAGCGCGAGACGCTGGCCGAGCGCTACGCGACACTCTCGTTCGACGTGCAAAAAACCCAGCGTCTGCACCAGGCGTTCAGCCGCTTTGTCGGTCAGCATCTGGCTGTGGCTTTTGAAGCCGATCCGGAAGCGGAAATCCGTGCGCTGAACACGCGTCGTAATGAAATCGAACGCGCCATCAGCCAGCACGAAAATGACAACCAGCAACAGCGCGCGCAGTTTGAACAGGCGAAAGAGGGCGTGGCCCAACTTAACCGTCTGCTGCCGCGTCTGAATCTGCTCGGCGACGAGACGCTGGCTGACAGGGTGGATGAGATCCACGAGCGTCTGGATGAAGCGCAGGAAGCCGCCCGCTTTATTCAGCAGCACGGCAACCAGCTGGCGAAGCTGGAACCGCTGCTTTCGGTATTGCAAAGCGACCCGGAGCAGTTTGAACAGCTTAAAGAAGATTATGAGTACGCCCGTCAGGTACAGCGCGATGCGCGTCAGCAGGCGTTCGCCCTGAGCGAAGTGGTGCAACGCCGCGCGCATTTCAGCTACAGCGATTCGGCGGAGATGCTGAGCGGCAACAGCGACCTGAACGAAAAACTGCGCCAGCGGCTGGAGCAGGCAGAAGCGGAGCGTACCCGTGCGCGTGAAGCGCTGCGCACCCATGCCGCCCAGCTCAGCCAGTATCATCAGGTGCTGGCCTCGCTGAAAAGCTCGTTCGATACCAAAAAAGAGCTGCTGGGCGATTTACACAAAGAGCTTCAGGATATCGGCGTTCGCGCCGATCCAGGGGCAGAAGAGCGCGCCCGCCTGCGTCGCGATGAACTGCATATGCAGCTCAGCAACAACCGCTCTCGCCGCAATCAGCTTGAGAAACAGCTGACCCTGTGCGAAGCGGAAATGGATAACCTGACCCGTAAGCTCAAGCGCCTTGAGCGCGACTATATTGAAATGCGTGAACAGGTAGTGAGCGCCAAGGCGGGCTGGTGTGCGGTAATGCGCCTGGTGAAAGACAACGGCGTTGAGCGTCGCCTGCATCGTCGCGAGCTGGCTTATCTTTCCGCCGATGAGCTGCGCTCTATGTCGGATAAAGCGCTGGGCGCGCTGCGTCTGGCCGTTGCGGACAACGAGCACCTGCGCGACGTGCTGCGCATGTCGGAAGATCCTAAACGCCCGGAGCGCAAAATCCAGTTCTTTGTGGCCGTCTACCAGCATCTGCGCGAGCGTATCCGTCAGGATATTATTCGCACCGACGACCCGGTGGAAGCCATTGAGCAGATGGAGATTGAGCTTGGCCGCCTGACGGAAGAGCTCACCTCGCGCGAGCAGAAGCTCGCCATCAGCTCCCGCAGCGTGGCGAATATCATTCGTAAAACCATCCAGCGCGAACAGAACCGTATCCGCATGCTGAACCAGGGGCTGCAAAGCGTCTCCTTCGGCCAGGTGAATAGCGTCCGGCTTAACGTCAACGTGCGTGAAACCCATGCCACTTTGCTGGATGTGCTTTCCGAACAGCATGAGCAGCACCAGGATTTGTTTAACAGCAATCGCCTGACCTTCTCCGAAGCGCTGGCGAAGCTTTACCAGCGTCTGAATCCGCAAATCGATATGGGTCAGCGCACGGCGCAAACCATCGGCGAGGAGCTGCTGGATTACCGCAACTATCTGGAGATGGAAGTTGAAGTTAACCGTGGTTCCGACGGTTGGCTACGTGCAGAGAGCGGGGCGCTTTCCACCGGTGAGGCTATCGGTACCGGTATGTCGATTCTGGTAATGGTAGTACAGAGCTGGGAAGACGAAGCGCGTCGTCTGCGGGGCAAAGATATTTCGCCTTGCCGGTTGCTCTTCCTGGATGAAGCGGCGCGTCTTGATGCCCGCTCTATCGCCACGCTCTTTGAACTTTGCGAGCGTCTGGAAATGCAGCTGATCATCGCCGCGCCAGAGAATATCAGCCCGGAAAAAGGCACCACTTACAAACTGGTGCGTAAAGTGTTCCAGAACCATGAACACGTCCACGTAGTGGGCCTGCGCGGTTTTGCCATACAGCAAAACGAGCCAGGAGAAGCGTTGGCGGGAACGGCAGATATTTCCTGACCGGTGTAAATCGGAAAAGCGGGCCGCGGCCCGCTTTTTTTGTAGTACTTAATCTTTAATTATCTTTACATTTGGTCAGGCAAATGGTTTTTTCTCTTTATATACTGAAAATAAGGTTGCGGGCTGGCTCGCAAACCCAATGATGTGATTAAACAGGGGGCAAGGGATGGTGCTTAACAATACGCAACGGTTTCGATGGTCAGCACTAAGCCTGTGTCTGGCTCTCGGTTTCGCTCCGCTGTTTAGTGTTCAGGCCGATGAGCCTGAAGTCGTACCGGGCGATAGCACAGCGACAACAGGCGTACAGCCAACCGCACTGGCGCAACCGCTCGCTCAGGCCGCCTCTACGGCGATGATGGCCGGTATTCAACCGTTAAGCGCAGGCATGTCGGCTGCGCAAAGCCGTTCGCAAATCGAATCGCAGTTGCCGGCAGGTTACGCGCCAGTTTATCTGAATGCGCTTTCCGCGCTTTATGCTGCGCGTGAAATGAAGCCCATGTGGGATAACCGCGAAGCGGTGCAGGCTTTCCAGCAACAGCTGGCCGAGGTGGCCATCGCCGGTTTTCAGCCGCAATTTACGACCTGGGTTGAACAACTTACCGACCCGGCGGTAACGGGTATGGCGCGTGATATTGTCCTCTCTGACGCCATGATGGGCTATTTGCAGTTCGTTGCGGGCATTCCTACCCAGGGCAACCGCTGGTTATACAGCAGCAAGCCCTACAAAGCCGAAACGCCGCCGCTTTCTGTGATTAACCAGTGGCAGACGGCGCTGGATAACGGTTCGCTGAGCGCTTTTGTCGCAGCCCTTGCGCCTCAGCATCCCCAGTATGCCGCTATGCATGATTCCCTGCTGAGGCTGGTGGCGGACAATCGCCCGTGGCCGCAGTTGGTCAGTAAAGCGAAGCTAAGCCCTGGCCAGTGGAGCAATGATATCGGCGCGCTGCGTGAAATTCTCCAGCGTAACGGCATGTTTGATGGCGGGCCGCAGATTGTCCTGCCAGGCGATGACGGCGCGGATAACGCCGTCGTCAGCCCTTCGGCGCAGACAGAACCGTCGCGCGACGTAAAACCGAAAGCCGCGCAAACCCGCGGTGTCTATGACCGCGAGCTTGTGGAAGCGGTGAAACGTTTTCAGAAGTGGCAAGGGCTGGGAGCCGATGGCGTTATCGGTCAGTCTACCCGCGACTGGCTTAATGTTAGCCCTGCCCAGCGCGCCGGAGTGCTGGCGCTGAATATCCAGCGCCTGCGTTTGCTGCCAGGCAAACTGAATACCGGCATTATGGTGAATATCCCGGAGTTCTCTCTGGTTTATTACCAGAACGGCACCGAGGTGCTGGCCTCGAAAGTGATTGTCGGCCGGCCGGACCGTAAAACGCCGTTGATGAGCAGCGCGCTGAACAACGTGGTGGTTAACCCGCCCTGGAATGTGCCGCCCACGCTTGCCCGTAAGGACATTCTGCCGAAAGTATGGAATGACCCGGGTTATCTGGCGCGCCATAACTATACCGTGCTGCGTGGCTGGAGCAGCAATGCAGAGGTCATCGATCCGTATATGGTCGACTGGGCAACTATTACGCCGGGCAATTTGCCTTTCCGCTTCCAGCAGGCGCCGGGAGACCATAACTCGCTGGGTCGCTATAAGTTTAATATGCCAAGTTCAGACGCGATTTATCTGCACGATACGCCGAACCATAACCTCTTTCAGAAAGATGTGCGGGCGTTGAGCTCAGGCTGCGTGCGAGTTAACAAAGCGTCAGAGCTTGCGAATATGCTGCTTCAGGATGCAGGCTGGAATGACACGCGCATCTCTTCGGCGCTGAAAGAGGGGAATACTCGCTACGTCAACATCCGTCAGTCTATTCCCGTTAACCTTTATTATCTGACCGCCTTTGTCGGCGCGGATGGCCGTACCCAGTATCGTACAGATATTTACAATTACGATCAGACTGCGCGATCGGGCGCACAAATCTTGCCAAAAGCTGAAAAATTGATCCGCTAACTTCAGCGACGTCAAAAAGTTAAGCACTGGAATAACGAGAAAAAAACGGGCCTGCATCGCTGCAAGGCCCGTTTTTACTGGGTTTCGCCTGGCTTGACGTGGTCAGCCACGCCAGTTATGGTGCGCTCTCTTGCGCCAGAAGTGCATTAAACGATCACCCAGACTTGTAGACCTGATTATCATGGAAAATATAAACGCTAATCGCCGCAAACTGCTGGCGTTAGGTGGCGCTGCGCTGGGCGCGGCCGCTATCCTGCCGACACCGGCATTTGCCACCCTCTCGACGCCGCGTCCGCGTATTCTTACGCTGAACAACCTTCACACCGGCGAATCGATCAAGGCCGAATTTTTTGATGGCCGGGGCTATATTCAGGATGAATTAGCAAAGCTTAACCACTTCTTCCGTGACTTTCGCGCGAATAAAGTGAAGGCTATCGACCCTTCGCTGTTTGATCAGCTTTATCGCTTGCAGGGATTGCTTGGCACTCGCCGCCCGGTGCAGTTAATTTCCGGCTACCGTTCACGTGACACCAACAACGAATTACGCGCCCATAGCCGCGGTGTAGCGAAAAATAGCTACCACACTAAAGGCCAGGCGATGGATTTCCATATCGAAGGCATTTCGCTCAGCAATATTCGCAAAGCCGCGTTATCTCTGCGCTCTGGTGGTGTAGGATACTACCCCAGCAGCAACTTTGTGCATATTGATACCGGGCCGGTAAGGCACTGGTAAATAAATGATTCCGGCGCAAGCCGGGTAAAGGAGCGGTATGAATCATCATATTATTCCGGTAACGGCGTTCGCGCAGAACTGTTCGTTAATCTGGTGTGAGGAAACAGGCGAGGCGGCGCTGGTAGACCCAGGCGGCGACGCGGCGCGCATTAAAGTTGAGGTGGCTTCCTGTAACGTCACTGTTAAACAAATCCTGTTGACTCATGGTCATCTTGACCATGTCGGCGCGGCGGCGGAACTCGCTGCGCATTACGGCGTGCCGATTGTCGGTCCGGAAAAAGAAGATGAGTTCTGGCTGCAAGGACTACCGCAGCAAAGCCGGATGTTTGGTCTGGAAGAGTGTCAGCCGCTCACGCCGGACCGCTGGCTTGAAGAGGGTGAAACGGTAAGCGTTGGCAACATCACTTTACAGGTGCTGCACTGCCCCGGACACACACCGGGTCATATTGTCTTTTTCGATGAAAAATCGCGCCTGCTGGTTTCCGGCGATGTGATTTTCAAAGGCGGCGTCGGGCGCAGCGATTTCCCACGCGGCGATCATGGTCAGTTGATTGATGCCATCAAGCGCAAGCTGCTGCCGCTGGGCGACGATGTGACCTTTATTCCGGGTCATGGCCCCCTCTCAACGCTCGGCTATGAGCGGCTGCATAATCCGTTTTTACAGGATGAACAGCCCGTCTGGTAAAACAAAAAAGGCCGCACAATGCGGCCTTTTTTATGCGCGCTGGCTTACAGCACAGCGACGATAGCTTCGCACAGCGGCGCCATGTTATCTGGCGTCATGCCCGCCACGTTTACACGACCGGAAGCGACGGCGTAAACGCCAAACTCTTCACGCAGACGCAGCACCTGCTCTTTGGTCAGGCCGCTAAAGGAGAACATGCCGTTCTGCCGGGTGATGAAGCTGAAATCGCGATCGGCGCCTTTCTCCGCCAGGGTATTTACAAACAGCTGACGCATACGCTGGATGCGTTGACGCATGTCGGTCAGCTCTTGTTCCCAGATGGCGCGCAGCGCGTCGTTGCTGAGAATGGTCGCCACAACAGCCGCGCCGTGAGCAGGCGGGTTAGAGTAGTTAGCGCGAATGCAGGATTTCATCTGGCTAAACGCGCGGTCAGCGGTGTCCGCATCAGCAGTCACCAACGTGCAGGCTCCTACGCGCTCGTTATACAGGCCAAAGTTTTTTGAGAAGGAGCTCGCCACGATAAGCTCTTTGTGCAGCGCTGCAAATGCGCGCAAGCCTTCTGCGTCTTCTTCCAGACCGCGGGCGAAACCCTGGTAGGCGAAATCAAACAGCGGCAGCCAGCCTTTCTCAACAGACAACTTCGCCAGCTGTTCCCACTGCTCAAGCGTAGGGTCGATGCCGGTCGGGTTATGGCAGCAGCCGTGGAACAGCACAACGTCACCCGCCTGGGCTTCTTGCAGGCTGCTCAGCAGACCGTCGAAATCCAGGGTATGGTTCTGAGCATCATAATAAGCGTATTCGCGTACTTCCAGACCTGCGGAATTGAACACGCCTTTGTGGTTCGGCCAGCTTGGGTTGCTCACCCATACGCGTTTTACGCTGGTGTTTTTAGCGAGGAAATCCGCCGCTACACGCAGTGCGCCGGTGCCGCCAGGCGTTTGCGCGGTGCGGGCGCGTTTGTCGTTGATAATGGCGCTGCCTTTGCCAAACAGCAACTCCTGTGTGCAACGGCCAAACTCAGGAATACCGTCGATGCCGAGATAGTTTTTCGTGGTTTCGTTTTCCAGCAGAAATTGTTCCGCCTTCTTAACGCTGGTCAGCACCGGCGTCTTGCCGGTTTCATCTTTATAGACGCCGATGCCTAAATTGATTTTGCTGGGACGATCGTCGGCACGAAACAGGTCGGCCAGGCCCAGAATAGGGTCGGCAGGGGCGGCGGTAATATTCTCAAACATGACGGATTCCATTGTGATGTCAGAAGGGAAATTCGCTATCAGGTTAACGGGAGATTTACAAAATGCCAACCGTTTGCCCGGAAAAGTTAGCGGGATCGCAAAAGTTGAACGTTTTTGCTTTCGCCCATAAAAAAACAGGGCCGAAGCCCTGTTTTTATGCGCTGAATAATAACTTATTCGGCAATTAGAACTGGTAAGTAACAGCCAGTGCAACCTGGTCGTCTTTGCCGTTTACGATACCAACGCTATCAGAGTAGGTGGTGTCATCAATCAGGTTCAGCTGGTAGTCAACATATACGTTGAAGTTCTTGTTGAAGTAGTAGTAAGCACCGATTTCAACATATTTTTGCAGGTCAGCATCGCCGCCGTTGAAAGTGCCACGCGCAGCCAGGTCTTTACCTTTGGACTGGACGTAAGACAGGGATGGACGCAGACCGAAATCGAACTGGTACTGAGCAATCGCTTCAAAGTTTTGCGTTTGGTTAGCGAAAGTAGCGTCAGCTTCGCGGGTCATGTTGGTTGTTTCAGCATAAACAGTGGCGAGGTAAATATTGTTTGCGTCATATTTTGCACCCACTGCCCAGGCTTCAGCACGGTCGCCTTTGCCATCCAGTTTCTGGTTCAAAGTACGCGCGGAGTTGCTGTAAGCGCCGATCACGCTGAAACCTTCGCCGAAATCATAACCCAGAGAGTAGCCTACGCCATCGCCGTTAGACTGTTCGGTGTTATCGATGCCGCGATCGTTTTTACCCTGGTACTGAACGCCAAAGTTCAGGCCGTCAACCAGACCAAAGAAGTTGGTGTTGCGGTAGGTCAGGACGCCAGTAGTACGGCCAGTCATGAAGTTATCAGAGTAGTTGGCCCAGGTCATACCAGAGTAAGACGGCGCCATGTCGGTCAGGGATTCTACGTCGTAAACGATACCGTAGTTACGGCCGTAATCGAGAGAACCTGCGTCAGCCATTTTCAGGCCAGCAAATGCCAGACGAGTACGCTGGGTTTGAGAACCTTCAGCATCGTTCGCGTACATACGGTATTCCCACTGGCCGTAACCGGTCAGCTGATCGTTAATCTGGGTTTCGCCTTTAAAACCAAGCTGTGCGTAAGTTGCATCGCCATTGGTGGTGTTATCGCCAGAGGTCACAAAATCGTGTTCTGCGGTAACTTTGCCGTACAGATCCAGTTTGTTGCCGTTTTTGTTATAGATTTCTGCAGCGTTAGCTGCACCGGCTACCAGCAGGGCAGGAATTACCACTGCCAGAATATTGCGCTTCATCATTATTTATTACCCTCATTGGTTTTTATGAACACCTGCCACTGCCGTCAATAATTCTGTACGGAACTATTGATGAGAGTTTGGTGTCTTTCTGTGTCTGAAGGCATCTTTCCATTCATATTCACGTTTCGCTAGCCTGAATGTGCTACAAATATCTAAAATCGGTAACAAAAAGAAATATTGTGTAAGAATTTATGAAATTTCGGGAACTTTGTGAACCATCTCAAATTTATTCCTCATATGAATAAAATTTCGTCTTTTATTATCTATATATATGAAATCCTTATGTTTAATCAGGCAAAAGCGCAACTTATATAAAAATGATTCTCATGTCAGATTTTCTTATTTTTCTTTTTTGGACGGCTGGAAGGCTGTGTGAAAGGTGAGCAAATATGCTATAGCGTGCGGAATTTCAAAACCGCAACAGATGTGTGGACTATTTTTGTTGAAAAATGTTTCTGAGGAAAAACGGAAATAAAAGCGGGAAAAGAAGAAAGGGCCAGCAAGCTGGCCCTGGGGAATAATCAGAAGTTTGCGTTACGCGGCGTGCGCGGGAAAGGAATAACGTCGCGCACGTTCTGTACGCCAGTCACATAAGCGATCAAACGTTCGAAGCCCAGACCAAAGCCGGCATGCGGTACGGTGCCGTAACGACGCAGGTCGCGATACCACCAGTAATCTTCTTTATTAAGGCCCATCTCTTCCATACGCGCATCCAGCACATCCAGACGCTCTTCACGCTGGGAGCCGCCGATGATTTCGCCGATGCCCGGCGCCAGAACATCCATCGCCGCCACGGTTTTGCCGTCTTCGTTAAGGCGCATATAGAAAGCCTTAATATCTTTCGGGTAGTTTTTGACTACCACTGGCGCTTTAAAATGCTTCTCGGCCAGGTAACGCTCATGCTCAGAGGCCAGATCCACGCCCCAGTAAACCGGGTTCTCAAATTTCTCGCCGCATTTTTCCAGAATGGCTACTGCGTCGGTGTAGTCAACCTGGGCGAAGTCGGCGGAGATGAAACGTTGCAGGCGGTCAACGGCATCTTTATCTACGCGCTCGGCGAAGAATTTCATGTCGTCCATGCGCTCATCCAGCACCGCTTTAAAGACATATTTCAGCATTGCTTCCGCAAGGCTTGCCACATCATTCAAATCGGCAAACGCCACTTCCGGCTCCAGCATCCAGAACTCCGCCAGATGGCGGCTGGTGTTGGAGTTTTCAGCGCGGAAAGTCGGGCCGAAGGTGTAAATCTTAGAAAGCGCGCAGGCGTAGGTTTCGCCGTTGAGCTGCCCGGAGACGGTCAGAAACGCCTCTTTGCCGAAAAAGTCTTTATCGTAATCGACTTTGCCTTCGCCAGTACGCGGCAGGTTTTCCATATCCAGCGTAGAGACGCGGAACATCTCGCCAGCGCCTTCGGTATCCGACGCGGTAATCAGCGGCGTGGAAACCCAGAAAAAGCCTTGTTCATGGAAGAAGCGATGCAGCGCCTGGGCCAGCGTATGACGTACGCGGGCGACCGCGCCAATCATGTTGGTGCGCGGGCGCAGGTGCGCCACTTCACGCAGGTATTCAATACTGTGGCGTTTGGCCGCCATCGGGTAGGTGTCCGGATCATCGACCCAGCCGGTGACTTCCACGCGCGTCGCCTGTAGCTCAAAGCTCTGGCCCTGGCCTGGCGATTCCACCACCACGCCGGTCACAATGACGGAGCAACCCGTCGTCAGGCGCAGCACTTCGTCATTGTAATTGGGCAGAGAATTATTAATGACAGCCTGTACGGGATCAAAGCAGGAACCGTCATAGACGGCAAGGAAGGAGAGGCCAGCTTTTGAATCTCTTCGGGTACGCACCCACCCGCGCACGGTGACTTCTTGGTCAACGGCGACGCGGCCCTGGAGTACGTCGGCTACAGGCACAACGCTCATAATTTTCTCTCTGGTTAATGGTCAAACATAAAATCCTTTAGCCCCAACGAGGGGGGTTATCTATGTTACCTGGCGCACGCCATCAGACAAGCAGAATTCGCGGCGGGAAAGAAAGAAATCAGAAAGGCGAGGGATAAACGGGAGCGAAGCCGCTCCCGGGAGAGGTTAGCTGGCGATTTTGACCTGCGGCAGGTCAAAGGCTTTACGCAAAGCGCGAACAAAAGCTTTGTCATGACAAATCGTTTTGCCGGGGCTGTCGGAGAGTTTCGCCACCGGTTTGCCGTTACATTCGACAAGCTTTATCACAATGTTAAGCGGCTTAACGCCCGGAATGTCGCAAGTCAGACGGGTGCCGATGCCGAATCCAAGCTGCACGCGCGAGGCAAAGTGGCGGTAGAGGTCAAGCGCTTTTGGAAAATCGAGGTTATCGGAGAAGACCAGCGTTTTGCTGAGCGGGTCGATTCCCAGGCGTTCATAATGGGCGATAGCTTTTTCGCCCCACTGCACCGGGTCGCCGGAGTCGTGGCGCAAACCCTGATAGCGGGTGGCGAAATCGGGCCCGAAATCGCGCAGAAACGCATCCATTGTTATGCAGTCCGTGAGCGCAATCCCGAGCCTGTCGGGATACTCCTCAAGCCAGGCTTTTAGCGCTGCAATCTGGCTATTGGCGAGATCCGGGCTAATTTGCTGATGCGCCTGGAACCATTCGTGCGCCTGGGTGCCCATCGGCGTCAGGTGCAGGCGGCGCGCCAGATCGTAATTGCTGGTGCCGATAAACCAGGGCTCCTGCTGCAAACGTTCGACGATGGCCTGCTGAACGTCGCGGGAAAAACGGCGACGGGTGCCGAAGTCCATCAGGCGAAACGCGCTAAGGTCAAGATCTGCCGTCAGGGTGCGGAAATCGGCGAGTTTGCTTTCCAGATGTTCAAGCGCTTGCGCCACGCTTGCTTCAGGCGAGCGAAAACGATGCACCAGTTCGCTGATAACCGCGAGCAGCGGCACTTCCCACAGGATGACTTCTCGCCATGGGCCGCTTAAGCGAATGTTGAGTTTGCCGTTATCGTTGCTGATCTGCACCTGAGCAGGGTCATAACGAAAATCTTTAAGCCAGGCGAGGTAGTCCGCTTTAAAGAAAGGCAGACCGGAGAGCCACTGGAACTCCGCTTCGCTAAGGGCGAGGTGGCGCATGGCGTCGACCTGCTCGCGAATGGCGTCAGCATAAATGCCCAGTAGATCGTCACCACGACAGCGAAACTCCGCTGCGACATGCACATCATAGTAGTGGTGGAATACCGCCTGCTGCATATGCAGTTTATAGGCGTCGGTGTCCAGCAGCGTTTGCAGTATGGGGGAAGCGAATTGTGTCATGGTGCGAAATGGCATCCTCTCACAGGAGCGTTTCCATCAATGGCTAAGCAGATAAAGACGCAGGAGTATACCCTGATTATCGGTTTATTGAAGCAGGATCACAACACAACCACCGGCCCGGGTCGAGGGCATTTTGTGCCTATGTTATCTAAATGTAGCAAAGAGGCCGGAGCCCGTGGAAAAGATAAAGATTCTGCGTGGCAACATTATCGCAACAGGAATAGACTGGAGGCGTAACCATACGGACCATGCATAAGGTTTTATATGACTCAACAGCCACAAGCCAAATACCGCCACGACTACCGTGCGCCGGACTATTTCATCAGCGATATTGACTTGACCTTTGAACTGGATGCCGCCAAAACCCTCGTCACTGCGGTAAGCCAGGTAAACCGTAACGCAGCAGAAGCGACGGCGCTGCGTCTCGACGGCGAAGACCTTACTCTGGTTTCATTACATATTAATGATGCGCCCTGGCAGGATTATCGACTGGAAGAGGGCGCTTTAGTGCTGGAGAATCTTCCGGCGCGCTTTACCCTTAAAATCGTTAATACCATCAGTCCGGCCGCCAATACCGCCCTGGAAGGTTTATACCAGTCGGGCGAGGCGCTTTGCACGCAATGCGAAGCAGAAGGTTTTCGCCATATTACCTGGTATCTCGATCGCCCGGACGTGCTGGCCCGTTTTACCACCAAAATCATCGCCGATAAAACCAAATACCCCTACTTGCTTTCCAACGGCAACCGTGTAGGCCAGGGCGATCTGGAAGGCGGCCGCCACTGGACGCAGTGGCAGGATCCGTTCCCGAAACCGTGCTATCTCTTTGCGCTGGTGGCGGGCGACTTTGATGTCCTGCGCGACACCTTTACTACCCGCTCCGGGCGTGAAGTCGCGCTGGAGCTTTTCGTTGATCGCGGCAACCTTGACCGTGCCAGCTGGGCCATGACCTCGCTGAAAAACTCCATGAAGTGGGACGAGCAGCGCTTTGGCCTCGAGTATGACCTCGACATTTATATGATCGTCGCGGTGGATTTCTTCAATATGGGCGCGATGGAGAACAAAGGCCTTAACGTCTTTAACTCCAAATTTGTGTTAGCCCGCGCCGAAACGGCGACCGATAAAGACTATCTCAATATTGAGCGCGTTATCGGTCACGAATATTTTCATAACTGGACCGGCAACCGCGTCACTTGCCGCGACTGGTTCCAGCTTAGCCTCAAAGAGGGGCTGACCGTATTCCGCGATCAGGAATTCAGTTCAGACCTCGGCTCCCGCGCCGTTAACCGCATCAGCAACGTGCGCACCATGCGCGGTTTGCAGTTCGCCGAAGACGCAAGCCCAATGGCGCATCCGATTCGCCCCGATATGGTCATCGAGATGAATAACTTCTATACCCTGACCGTGTACGAGAAGGGCTCGGAAGTGATTCGCATGATGCACACCCTGCTCGGCGAAGCGAATTTCCAGAAAGGGATGCAGCTCTACTTTGAGCGCCACGATGGCAGCGCCGCCACCTGCGACGACTTTGTCCAGGCGATGGAAGACGCGTCGAATGTCGACCTTTCGCATTTCCGCCGCTGGTACAGCCAGTCCGGCACGCCGGTCGTTACCGTACAGGACGATTACGATCCGCAGGCAGAACAGTACACGCTTAAGCTTTCCCAGCACACGCCGCCCACGCCGGATCAACAGGAAAAGCTGCCGCTGCATATCCCGTTCGATATTGAACTTTATGATAACGAAGGCAACGTTATTGCCCTGCAACGCGAAGGCCACCCGGTGTCCAACGTGCTGAACCTGACCCAGGCGGAACAGACGTTTGTCTTTGATAACGTGCCGTGCCAGCCGGTGCCATCGCTGCTGCGCGAGTTCTCCGCCCCCGTGAAGCTTGAGTACAAGTGGAGCGACCAGCAGCTGACTTTCCTGATGCGCCATGCGCGCAACGACTTCTCGCGCTGGGACGCCGCGCAGAGCCTGCTCGCAACGCATATCAAGCTGAACGTGGCGCGTTTACAGCAACAGCAGCCGCTTTCGCTGCCGCTGCACGTCGCAGACGCTTTCCGCGCCATCCTGCTGGATGAAACTATCGACCCGGCGCTGGCGGCGGAAATTCTGACTCTGCCTTCGCAAAATGAAATTGCCGAACTGTTCCAGACCATCGATCCGTTGGCTATCGCGGCGGTACATGAGGCGTTGACCCGCACGCTGGCGACCGAGCTGGCTGATGAATTCCTGGCGGTGTACAACGCGACGAAGCTCGAAGGCTACCGTGTCGATCACGCGGATATCGGCAAGCGCGCGCTGCGCAACATCTGCCTGCACTATCTGGCGTTTGGCGACGTACAGTTGGCTGACAAACTGGTAAGCCAGCAGTATCACGCCGCGGACAACATGACCGACGCGCTGGCGGCGCTGGCGGCCGCCACTGGCGCGCAGCTGCCATGCCGCGACGCGTTGCTCGCCGGGTACGACGAGAAATGGCATCAGGATGGCCTGGTGATGGACAAATGGTTCATTCTGCAAGCCACAAGCCCGGCGCAGGATGTGCTGCAAAAAGTCCGCGAGCTGCTTAAGCATCGCTCGTTTAGCCTCAGCAACCCGAACCGCGTGCGTTCGCTGATTGGCGCCTTTGCCGGCAGCAACCCTTCGGCGTTCCACGCTGAAGACGGCAGCGGCTATCAGTTCATGGCGGAAATGCTCACTGAACTTAACAGCCGAAACCCGCAGGTGGCTTCACGCCTGATAGAACCGCTTATCCGCCTTAAACGCTATGACGAACACCGCCAGGCGCTGATGCGCGCGGCGCTGGAAAAACTCAAAGCGTTGCCTAACCTTTCGGGCGATCTCTACGAGAAAGTCAGTAAGGCGCTGGCGTAATAAAAAAGCCCTGCGATGCAGGGCTTTTTTTTATCCGTGGCTGGCGCGCCGGGCGGCATATTCCTGCTCGCTTTTGCGCATGACCCGCTCCAGCACCTGTGCTTCCAGTTCCGCCAGCCGCACTGACCCAACGCGGCGTGGACGAGCCAGATTCACAGGCAGATCGAGACCGATTTTACCTTCTTCTATCAGCAACACCCTGTCCGCCATCGCCAACGCTTCGCTTACATCATGGGTGACCAACAGAACGGTAAAGCCGTGCTCCTGCCATAAAGCGGTGATCAGCGCCTGCATTTCGAGACGGGTCAGGGCATCCAGCGCGCCGAGCGGTTCATCGAGCAGCAGGAGTCCTGGACGATGGATTAACGCCCGCGCCAGCGCCACGCGCTGTTTTTGTCCGCCCGAGAGCGCAGCGGGCCATTCGTCAGCGCGGCTTTCCAGCCCGACGGCGGCGAGCGCTTCCTGCGCCTGCGCTCGCCAGCTGCCTTTCAGCCCCAGCCCAACGTTATTAATGACTTTTTTCCAGGGCAGCAGGCGAGCATCCTGGAACATCAGGAGAGTCTCTTCCTGCGCTTCGCCGAGCGGCCTGTTTCCTGCGCGCAGCAAACCGGCGTCGGGCTGTTCAAGGCCCGCCAGCAGGCGCAGCAGCGTGCTTTTCCCGCCGCCGCTGCGTCCGACAACAGCCACAAATTGCCCGGCGGGAATATGCAGGTTTAGTCCATCAAGAATGGTTTTTTCGCCGTAGCGTTTAGTCACGCCGTCCAGCAGCAACGGCGTTCCCTGGTTCAGTCTGGCCGTATTCATGCGGTTTTCTCCTGATGCTGGTAAGCCGGGTGCCAGCGCAGCCAGAGACGCTCAAGCCACTGCGCGCTGATATCAGCAAGTTTGCCAAGCAGGGCATAAAGAATAATGGCGACGACGACGACATCGGTTTGCAGGAATTCGCGGGCGTTCATCGCCAGATAGCCGATGCCGGCGTTCGCAGAGAGGGTCTCCGCCACGATGAGCGTCAGCCACATCAGGCCCAGCGCGAAGCGCACCCCGACCATCACAGAGGGAAGGGCGCCCGGCAGGATCACCTGCGTGAACAGACCGAAGCCGGAAAGACCATAACTGCGGGCCATCTCCAGCAATCCACGGTCAATATTGCGGATCCCATGCCAGGTATTGATGTAAATAGGAAAAAGCGTTCCGAGCGCGACCAGAAAAATTTTGGCGCTTTCGTCAATGCCGAACCACAGGATAACCAGCGGAATCAATGCCAGATGCGGCACATTGCGCAGCATCTGGATAGAGGTATCCAGCAACCGCTCTCCCCAGCGCGAAAGGCCGCTGATAAGGCCGAGCGTCAGGCCAATCGTCCCGCCAATAGCGAACCCGATAAGCGCCCGCCACGCGCTGATCGCCAAATGATGCCAGAGTTCGCCGCTGGCCGAGAGGTTCCAGAACGCGCTAACGACCCCTTCCGGCGAGGGCAAAATGCGCGTGGAAAGCCAGCCCGTTTGCGAAGCCAGCTGCCAGATAACCACAATGCCCGCTGGCAGCAGCCAGGGCGCGGCCCGGTAGAGCCACTTGCGTGAGGTTGTCGTCATGCCTCTCTCCTTAACTCTGGGCCACCCGGCGCGGCAGGAATTCATTGGCTACCGCTTCGCCTTGCTGCTGCAACGGCTGCGGTTGCGGCACCTGCGGGGTTGCGACATCAAGATGCGGAAAGAGCAGCTCTCCTGTGCGGTACGCCTCTTCCAGATGCGGATAGCCCGAAAGAATAAAGCTGTCGATACCGAGCGCGGCGTACTCATTGATGCGCGCCGCCACCGTCGGCCCATCGCCTACCAACGCCGTGCCTGCGCCGCCGCGCACCAGACCGACGCCCGCCCAGAGGTTAGGACTTACCTCCAGTTTGTCACGCTTGCCGTTGTGCAGCGCCGCCATACGGTGCTGGCCCACCGAATCGGTACGTGCTAACGCCGCCTGCGCTTTACTGATGGTTTCATCATCGACCTTTTCAATCAGCCTGTCGGCTGCCCGCCACGCTTCTTCATTGGTTTCGCGCACGATCACGTGCAGGCGAATGCCAAAGCGCACGCTACGCCCGTGCGCCGCTGCTTTAGCGCGAACCTGGGCGATTTTTTCTTTGACCTGCTCCGGCGGCTCTCCCCAGGTAAGATAGAGGTCGACCTGCTCGGCCGCCAGATCCTGAGCGACATCCGAAGACCCGCCGAAATAAAGCGGCGGTCGGGGTTGTTGAACGGGCGGGAAGAGCAACTTAGCGCCGCGCACGCGGATATGCTTGCCTTCGTAATCTACCGTTTCGCCTTCCAGCAACCGGCGCCAGACGCGGGTAAATTCGGCCGATGCTTCGTACCGTTGCGCGTGGTCAAGAAAGACGCCGTCGGCGGCGAGTTCCTGCGGGTCGCTGCCGGTGACCAGATTAAAAAGCGCGCGACCGTTGGAAAGGCGGTCAAGCGTGGCGGCCTGGCGCGCCGCGACGGTCGGGGATATCACGCTCGGGCGCAGCGCCACCAGAAACTTAAGCCGTTGAGTGACCGGGATCATCGAGGCGGCCACCAGCCACGCATCTTCGCAGGACCGCCCGGTCGGGATCAGCACGCCGGTAAAGCCCAGCCTGTCTGCCGCCTGCGCTATCTGTTGCAGGTAAGCATAATCAACCGGGCGCGCGCCTTCATCGCTGCCGAGGTAGTGACCATCGCCATGGGTAGGTAAAAACCAAAACAGATTCAGGCTCATGATTTAGCTCCTTTTGTTTCTGCGGGTTGCCAGATGCGGGTGCGGATATCCACTTTTTTCGGCAGCAGACGGTTGTCATAAAAAAGATCGGCGGTGTTCTGCTGTCGCACGGCGGTTTCTTCGTTTACCGGCGTAATAGCGGTAGGCGGACGATGATCGAGATAGCTGGCGATAACCGGCTCCGGCAGCCCCATGCTTTGCGCCAGCAGCTTCACGCTTTCATCGCGCTGGCTGCGCGTCAGGGCATCCGCCTCGCTGAAGGTGTGCAGGACATTAAGCAGAAATGCGCCGTTTTTCTCAGCATACGGGCGGGAAGCCAGGTAGAACGAGCCAGTCAGGTTGAGATCGTTGCCGTCGGCGAGTACCCGCACGCCGCCCTGTTGTAGCGCGGCGGAGTAGTACGGGTCCCAGATGGCCCAGGCGTCGACATTGCCCTGCTGGAAAGCGGCGCGGGCATCGGCGGGAGTAAGAAATACCGGCTGGATATCGTTAAACGTTAACCCTGCCTTTTGTAACGCCCGCAGCAGAAGATTGTGCGAGCTTGAGCCTTTTTGAAACGCCACCTTATGGCCTTTCAGGTCGGCCACGCTTTTCAGCGGGCTGTTTTCCGCCACCAGTATCACTTCGGCTTTCGGCTTCGGCGGTTCAGCGCCGATGTAAACCAGATCCGCCCCTGCCGCCTGGGCAAAAATAGGCGGAATATCGCCTGTACTGCCTAAATCGATGCTGCCGACATTCAGCGCCTCCAGCAGCTGCGGGCCGGCAGGAAACTCAACCCAGCGGATTTTGGTGTTGGGATAACGCTGCTCCAGGAACTGGTGGCTTTTCGTCAGCACCATGCTGACCGAGCCTTTCTGGTAGCCAATGCGCAACGCATCCGGCGCCGTTTCAGCGGCTTTTGAAGCGAAAGGCAGCGCAAGCAGACCCACCAGCGCCAGCAGCGGCGCGCGACGAAGAAAATTAAGCATGAATCGCTCCTTGCTCAGCGAAAGGGAAGGGGGCGGCGGCGTCGCGGCGGTGCAGCGCGTGCCAGAACGTTTCCAGCGCGGCGTCCAGACGCTGGTGCAGATGCGCGGTAAAGACGGGTTTATGTTGATAATCTTTAATCTGGCTGTCGTCAGCAAAAACGCCATGCAGGATCTCCTGCGCTTTTAACGCGCTCAGCACGGGCTTTAGCGCATAATCCACCGCCAGCAGATGCGCGACGGTGCCGCCTGTCGCCAGCGGCAGGACGACTTTCTTTTCCAGCGCCCGTTCCGGCAGCAGGTCGAGCAGCGTCTTCAACGCGCCGGAGAAAGAGGCCTTGTAAACGGGCGTGGCGATGATCAAGCCATCCGCGCTTTCTAGCTGTTCGATGAGCGTTTGCAGGGCCGGGCTGTCAAAGCGAGCATAGAGCAAGTCTTCCGGGGCAAAATTCTGCAAATGCCAGTGACACACTTCCACCCCCGATGCATTCAGCTTTTCACGGGCATACTCCAGTAAAGCGCTGGAGCGCGAGGGAAAGCGCGGACTTCCGGCAAGAGTAATGACTCGCATAACGGCTCCTTATAACCAATTGTTTGCTTTCAGGTAACATTAATAACAATTGGTGTGATAGTGGCAGAACCCGTTAAAGCCGCTAACTAAAATTTTCGGCGTCGCTAAGCCAAAAAACGCATAAAGAAACGCTGTGAAGGTAAACGTTTGCTTACCGGCGCGCTTTTTTGCCGCAGGTCAATTCCCTTTGCGAAAGGGATCGCGGATAATACCGCCCCGGTTTACACACCGGGAATCCAGGAGAGTTCATGTACTACCCCTTCGTTCGTAAAGCCCTTTTCCAGCTCGACCCTGAGCGCGCCCATGAATTTACATTTCAACAGCTTCGCCGCGTAACAGGCACGCCGCTGGAAAAACTGGTGCGTCAGTCTGTGCCTGCAAAGCCAGTGACCTGCATGGGGTTAACGTTTAAAAACCCGCTGGGCCTTGCCGCCGGGCTTGATAAAAATGGCGAATGTATTGATGCATTCGGCGCGATGGGGTTTGGATCGATTGAAATTGGCACCGTTACGCCACGTGCGCAGCCAGGCAACGACAAGCCGCGTATTTTTCGGCTGGTGGAAGCGGAAGGGTTAATCAATCGCATGGGCTTTAATAACCTGGGCGTGGACAACCTGGTCGAGAATGTCAAAAAGGCGCATTTCGACGGCGTGCTGGGCATTAATATCGGTAAAAATAAAGATACGCCGGTGGAGCAGGGAAAAGATGACTATCTGATCTGCATGGATAAAGTCTATCCCTATGCCGGTTATATCGCGATCAACATCTCTTCGCCGAATACCCCTGGTTTGCGCACGCTGCAATATGGCGAGGCGCTGGATGATTTGCTTTCCGCTATCAAAGAAAAACAGCGTGAACTCGAAAATCGACATCATAAATATGTGCCGGTGGCGGTAAAAATTGCGCCAGATTTGTCTGAAGAAGAATTAATTCAGGTCGCCGACAGCCTGGTTCGCCATAATATCGATGGGGTTATTGCTACCAATACCACGCTCGACAGAAGCCTGGTCCAGGGAATGAAACACTGCAATGAAACCGGCGGATTAAGCGGGCGGCCATTGCAGTTAAAAAGCACAGAGATTATTCGCCGCCTGAGTCTCGAATTAAAAGGCCAACTGCCCATTATTGGCGTTGGCGGCATTGATTCGGTTATTGCCGCGCGTGAGAAAATGGCGGCAGGCGCTTCGCTTGTGCAGATTTATTCGGGTTTTATTTTTAAAGGCCCGCCACTGGTTAAAGAGATTGTTACCTGCCTCTGATCCTTCCCGTTTCAGACCGACCAGGGCTTTATTTTCAGCCCTGGTTGTTTTATAGTCCGCCAGATGTTGCTTATTTATACTTTTGTACTATTTTCTTTTTTTAGAGAATAAACGCAGCGGCAAAAAAAGAGATATTCGTTGGCATTTAAGCGGTTGGGGGCAAATTATGCGGATTAAGCCGGACGACAACTGGCGTTGGTATTTTGATGAAGAGCACGATCGGATGATGCTCGATCTGGCCAATGGCATGATCTTTCGTTCACGCTTCGCCCGTAAAATGCTCACGCCGGACGCTTTCGCTCCCGCCGGATTTTGTGTGGATGACGCCGCGCTCTATTTCTCGTTTGAAGAAAAATGCCGTGACATGACGCTCAGTGCGGAACAGCGCGCGGAGCTGGTGCTTAACGCGCTGGTCGCTATTCGTTTTCTCAAGCCGCAAATGCCGAAAAGCTGGCATTTCATCTCCCATGGCGAAAGTGAAACGCCCCGCAGCGGCGATGCCGCCTGCGTCTGGCTAAGCGATACGTTTGAACCGGTAAGCCTGCTGGTCGTGGAGCCTGGCGAGAACGCAACGCTTTGCCTGTTGGCGCAACCGGCATTGAACCTTGCCGGACGCGCAATGCAGCTTGGCGACGCTATCAAGATAATGAACGACAGGCTGAAGCCCCAGGCGGTGCCCGAAAGCTTCAGCCTTGAGCAGGCCGTTTAACCCGCAAGTTTCACCGAACTCCGTGGCACGCAGCTGCAACACAGAATGGTGCCGTCGTTACGAATGGCATTTTGTTTAAGCGGCTGTACTTCGCCTTCGACAAGCGTAATCCGGCAACTGCCGCAAATCCCCGCCCGGCAAGAGTAAGGTACGCGGATCCCTTGCTGCTCCAGTTGTTCCAGTAAAATCTGCTGATTATTGCCGCGAAAAGTCTGTCCCTGCCAGTCGATATCCACAACCCCTTGCGCAACGCTTTCCGTTGCGATGCTTTCCGTCACGTCGCCTGCGCCATAAAGCTTCGGCGGTTTACGCTCAAGGATCTCAATCTCGTCGCCTGCACGCACGATGCCACTGTTTCGGGCAATCAGATTCTGGCCGAAATCCACGTCGCCGTTGTCCTGGGCTGTGCGGAAGGTTTGCAATGTCGCCAGCGGCTCGCCCGTTGGATGTTTTCGCCCGCGTTCAGGGCTGACGGTAGTGAAAATACAGCGGCTGCAAGGCTTGGCGACATCAAATACCACATTGCCGATACGCACGACTTTCCAGCTGTCTTCATCCCAGGCTTCTGCGCCGCTGACCACCAGATTCGGGCGAAACTGGTTCATGGCCACGCTGGCTTTACAGCGCTTTTGCAGGTCGCGCAGCGAAGATTCACTGGTAAGCAGAAAAGGATAACCATCGGCAAAGGAGAGCGGCACTTCCTGATGACGTTTAACCCGGCGGGTCAGCTCCGGTCCAACCCAGCGCAGCTGAACGTCGCGGCCAAAAAAGCCGCTCAGCCAGCGGTTAACGTCGGCAGGGGCGATAAGCGCAGTGAAATGGTTGCCCCACACTTCGGTAGGCGAGGGGGTTGGCGCAAAATCAGCGAAGCGGATGGTTGCGGAACTGCCGTCCGGCGCGGTGAGCCAGAGACCGTCATGCAGCATGGCGGGGGTGAACAACACCATTTGTGGATGCTGGCGTGCGGTAATAAAGGTGCCATCCGTCTCGGTCACCATAAAAATACGGTCAAACGCCAGACCGCTGACGTCCGCCAGCGCATGCGACAGTTGAATGCCGCGCATCGATTTTACCGGATGAATATAAAGCCGTGACAATGCAATCATTGTGCCCTCCATGCCTGAACAAATAAAAGGGCAACTTTATGACATGCGTGGTGGATTAGCTATAATGCGCAACAATTTTCTTTTTAACGAAGTGACGATATGAATTCTTTGTTTGCCAGTACGGCGCGCGGTCTGGAAGAGCTGTTAAAAACTGAACTGGAGAGCCTCGGTGCCGGGAGCTGTCAGGTGGTTCAGGGTGGCGTCCATTTTGAAGGCGACACCACGTTGCTCTACCAGAGCCTGATGTGGAGCCGCCTGGCTTCGCGTATTTTGTTGCCGCTCGGCGAATGCAAAGTTTACAGCGATTTAGATCTCTACCTGGGCGTGCAGGCCATCGACTGGACTGCGCTTCTGGCGCCGGATGCCACTTTCGCCGTTCATTTCAGCGGCCTGAACGACACCATTCGCAACAGCCAGTATGGGGCGATGAAGGTAAAGGATGCGGTAGTCGATACTTTTACCCGTAAAAATCTGCCGCGCCCGACGGTCGATCGCGAGGCGCCCGATCTGCGCATTAACGTCTGGCTGAATAAAGAAACCGCCAGCATCGCCATCGACCTGAGCGGCGAAGGGCTACACCAGCGCGGCTACCGCGACCGCACAGGCCAGGCGCCCATTAAAGAAAACCTTGCGGCGGCTATCGTTATGCGCTCCGGCTGGCAGGCGGGCACGCCGCTGCTGGATCCCATGTGCGGCTCCGGTACGTTGCTGATTGAAGCGGCGATGATGGCGACCGATCGCGCGCCGGGCCTGCATCGCACCCGCTGGGGTTTTTCCGGCTGGGCGCAGCATGACGAGAATGTCTGGAAAGCGGTTAAAACCGAAGCGCAGGTGCGCGCGCGCCGCGGCCTTAGCGAGTACGCTTCTCGTTTCTATGGTTCAGACAACGATCCGCGCGTCATTGAGCGCGCGCGTACTAACGCCCGCCGCGCAGGGCTTGCCGACCTTATCTCTTTCTCTGTGCAGGACGTCGCGCAGTTAAAAAATCCGCAGCCGGAAGGGCCGCACGGCACGGTTATCAGCAACCCGCCTTATGGCGAGCGCCTTGAGAGCGAACCGGCGCTGATTGCCCTGCACAGCCTGCTCGGACGCACCATGAAAAGCCAGTTCGGCGGCTGGAAGCTTTCGCTCTTCAGCGCCTCGCCGGAACTGTTAAGCTGCCTGCAATTGCGCGCTGACCGTCAGTTTAAAGCCAAAAACGGTCCGCTCGATTGCGTGCAGAAAAACTATCAACTGGCGGAAACCGCGGCGGGCGCTGAACCTGCGCAACTGGCTGACGATTACGCTAACCGCCTGCGCAAAAATCTTAAAAAGCTGGATAAATGGGCAAAGCAGGAGGGGATTGAATGCTATCGCATTTATGATGCCGACCTGCCGGACTATAACGTGGCGGTAGATCGCTATGCGGACTGGGTGGTTATCCAGGAATATGCGCCGCCGAAAACCATCGATCCGGCCAAAGCACGCCAGCGTCTGTTTGACGTTATCGCCGCGACCATTTCCGTATTAGGGCTGCCGCCTAATAAACTGGTGTTAAAAACCCGCGAACGTCAGAAAGGGAAAAGTCAGTATCAGAAAATGGCGGAGAAAGGCGAATTTATGGAAGTGCGTGAATATAACGCGCGTCTGTGGGTGAACCTGACGGACTATCTGGATACCGGACTTTTCCTCGACCACCGTATCGCCCGCCGCATGCTGGGCCAGATGAGCAAGGGCAAAGATTTCCTGAACCTCTTCTCCTATACCGGCAGCGCCAGCGTACATGCAGGGCTCGGCGGCGCGCGCTCAACGACGACGGTAGATATGTCCCGTACTTATCTGGAGTGGGCGGAGCGCAACCTGCGTCTTAACGGGTTAAGCGGACGGGCGCACCGGCTTATTCAGGCAGATTGCCTGGGTTGGCTGCGCGAGGCGGACGAACAGTTCGATCTGATATTCATCGATCCGCCGACCTTTTCAAACTCAAAACGTATGGATGATGCTTTTGACGTGCAGCGCGACCATCTGCTGTTGATGAAGGATCTCAAGCGGATGTTAAGGCAGGGCGGCACCATTATGTTCTCCAACAATAAGCGCGGCTTTCGCATGGATCATGAAGGCCTGGCGGCATTAGGTCTGAAGGCGCAAGAAATTACGCAGAAGACCCAGTCGCAGGATTTTGCCCGTAACCGTCACATTCACAATTGCTGGCTGGTCACTCACGCCGGTAAGGAATAACGAAGTATGTCTTTAATCAGTATGCATGGCGCCTGGCTCTCCTTCAGCGATGCGCCGCTTCTCGATAACGCTGAACTGCATATCGAGGAAAACGAACGCGTCTGCCTGGTCGGACGCAACGGGGCCGGCAAATCGACCCTGATGAAAATCATTAATCGCGAAGTGCCGCTGGATGACGGCCGAATCATCTATGAACAGGATCTGATTGTGGCCCGCCTGCAACAGGATCCGCCGCGTGACGTCGCGGGCAGCGTTTATGATTTCGTCGCCGAAGGCGTGGAAGAGCAGGCGGAATACCTCAAGCGCTACCATGATCTTTCTCATAAAGTCATGGACGATCCGAGCGAGAAAAACCTGGCGGAACTGGCGCAGGTGCAGGAAATGCTGGACCACCATGGCCTGTGGCAGCTCGACAGCCGCATTACCGAAGTGCTGGCGCAGCTTGGTCTGGACGCCGATGCGCCGCTCGCCTCGCTTTCCGGCGGCTGGTTGCGAAAAGCGGCGCTTGGCCGCGCGCTGGTCAGCGGGCCGCGCGTGTTGCTGCTCGACGAGCCGACTAACCATCTGGATATTGAAACGATCGACTGGCTGGAAGGTTTCCTGAAAACCTTCTCCGGCAGCATCGTTTTTATTTCCCACGACCGCTCTTTTATTCGCAACATGGCGACGCGCATTGTCGATCTGGATCGCGGCAAGCTGGTCTCTTACCCTGGCGATTACGATAAATATCTGGTCGCTAAGGAAGAAGCATTACGCGTTGAAGATCTGCAAAACGCAGAATTTGACCGCAAGCTGGCACAGGAAGAAGTCTGGATCCGTCAGGGTATCAAAGCCCGTCGTACCCGTAACGAAGGCCGCGTGCGGGCGCTGAAAGCGATGCGCCGCGAACGCAGCGAGCGCCGCGACGTGATGGGCAGCGCGAAAATGCAGGTGGAAGAAGCGACCCGCTCCGGGAAAATTGTTTTCGAACTGGAAGAGGTCAGCTATCGCCTCGCCGACCGGGTGCTGGTGAAAGATTTCAGCGCTCAGGTGCAGCGCAGCGATAAAATTGCGCTGATTGGCCCTAACGGCTGCGGCAAAACCACCCTGCTGAAGCTTATGCTCGGCCAGTTGAAAGCCGACAGTGGCCGCGTGCATGTCGGCACTAAGCTTGAAGTGGCCTATTTCGACCAGCATCGCGCAGAGCTGGATCCAGAAAAAACGGTGATGGATAACCTTGCCGAAGGCAAACAGGAAGTCATGGTTAATGGCAAACCACGCCATGTTCTGGGCTATTTGCAGGACTTCTTGTTTCATCCTAAACGCGCCATGACGCCGGTGCGCGCGCTGTCTGGCGGCGAGCGCAACCGCCTGCTGCTGGCGCGCCTGTTCCTTAAGCCCAGCAACCTGTTGATTCTCGATGAACCGACCAACGACCTCGACGTGGAAACGCTTGAGCTGCTGGAAGAACTTATCGACAGCTACCAGGGCACCGTACTGCTGGTAAGCCACGATCGCCAGTTTGTGGATAATACGGTGACTGAGTGCTGGATTTTTGAAGGCGAAGGCCGCATCGGCCAGTATGTGGGCGGTTATCATGACGCGCGCGGCCAGCAGGCTGCAAGCCATGCAATGCGTGAGTCGGCGCCGAAAAAAACTACGTCCGCGCCTGCGGCAAAGCCGGAAACTGTCAAACGTACCGCTAACAAACTAAGCTATAACCTACAGCGTGAGCTGGAACAGCTGCCTGAGCTACTGGAAAAGCTTGAGGCTGAAATGGAAGCGCTGCAAACACAGGTCAGCGACGCCTCCTTTTTCAACCAACCGCACGATGTCACTCAGCGCGTGCTGGCGGAACTGGCCGCGGCGGAAAAGGCGCTGGAAGAGGCTTTTGAACGCTGGGAATACCTTGAGTCTTTGAAAAATGGCGAGTAAATAAGGAACCCGGCATGCATGAGCACCATCACGCCTCAGAGCATATGCTCTGTCCCCAGTGCGATCTCATGGTAAAGATCCCGGCGTTGGGAAGCGGACGCAAAGCCGCTTGTCCTCGTTGCGGCACAACGCTTACCACGCAATGGGATGAGCCGAGGCAGCGTCCGTCGGCCTGTGCTGTGGTGGCGCTCTTCATGCTGCTGCTCGCTAACCTGTTTCCGTTCGTCAATATGAAAGTCGCGGGGGTGACCAGCGAGGTACACTTGCTGGAAATCCCGGGCGTAATGTTTTCAGAAGATTACGCAAGCCTTGGGACTTTCTTTTTATTGTTCGTACAGTGCGTTCCGGCGTTTTGCCTGATTGCTATCCTTCTGCTGGTCAATCGCGTGCCGCTGCCTGCGGCTGTCAAACGCGGCATAGCGCGCATTTTCTTTGATTTGAAAAGCTGGGGCATGGCGGAAATTTTCCTTGCGGGCGTTCTGGTCAGCTTCGTTAAGCTTATGGCCTACGGCGATATTGGCGTAGGCGTTAGCTTCCCCGCCTGGTGTTTCTTTTGCCTGCTGCAACTGCGCGCCTTCCAGTGCGTCGACCGTCGATGGCTTTGGGATGATATAGCCCCGGCGCCACGCATTGAACGGGCATTCCACGTTGGCGTTACCGGCATCCGCCAGGGGCTGCGCTCTTGCCCTTGCTGCACAGCTATTCTTCCCGCAGAGCAGAAAGTTTGCCCGCGATGCCGCGCAGTGGGGCATGTGCGTCGTAAAAACAGCCTGCAATGGACAATGGCGTTACTGGTGACCGCCATTTTGCTTTATTTACCTGCCAACTTACTGCCAATCATGATAACCAGCCTGCTGGGCGATGAAATGCCGTCAACCATTATGGCGGGCGTGATTTTGCTCTGGAGCGATGGGTCCTATCCTGTTGCTCTGGTTATCTTTATCGCCAGTATTATGGTGCCTACCTTAAAAATGATCGCTATCGCCTGGCTGTGTTGGGATGCTAAAGGACACGGCAAGCGGCGAGACAGCGAAAGAATGCATCTGATATATGAAGTCGTCGAATTTGTTGGCCGCTGGTCGATGATAGACGTATTTGTCATTGCTGTTCTCTCTGCGCTGGTGCGTATGGGGGCGTTAATGAATATCTATCCTGCCTGGGGCGCGGTACTGTTCGCCATGGTGGTTATCATCACGATGATTGCCGCCATGACGTTCGATCCGCGTCTTTCCTGGGATCGCGAACCAGATGTAAACCATGAGGAGTCTTCGGAACATGGAAAAAACTAGCGGGGAAGCCAAAGTGCAGAAGGTGAAAAACTGGTCGCCGGTCTGGATATTCCCTATCATTACGGCGCTTATCGGCGCCTGGATCCTTTTTTATCACTACAGCCATCAGGGGCCGGTGGTCACGCTTATCACTACCAATGCGGAAGGCATCGAAGGCGGTAAAACGGCGATTAAAAGCCGCAGCGTAGACGTCGGCATGGTGGAAAGCGCCGTGCTGACCGACGATCTTCATCATGTGGAAATCAAAGCGCGGCTCAACCCCGATATGGAAAAGCTGCTCCACAAAGACTCCGTCTTCTGGGTTGTAAAGCCTCAGGTAGGGCGCGAGGGCATCAGCGGGTTAAACACGCTGCTTTCAGGCGCCTATATAGAATTGCAGCCGGGCACAAAGGGGCCGCAGCCTGACAGCTATAACCTGCTGGACTCGCCGCCGCTGGCGCCGCCGGACGCGAAAGGGATACGCGTTATTCTGGACAGCGACAAAGCCGGGCAGCTAACGCCGGGCGATCCGGTACTGTTCCGCGGCTATCGTGTGGGCTCGGTAGAAACCAGCACCTTCGATCCGCAAAAGCGCGCCATCAGCTATCAGCTCTTTATCAATGCGCCGAATGACCGGCTGGTCACCAGCAATGTTCGCTTCTGGAAAGACAGCGGCATTGCCGTCGACCTTAGCGCTTCCGGCATGCGTGTGGAAATGGGTTCTCTTACGACCTTATTCGGCGGCGGCGTTAGCTTTGACGTGCCGGAAGGGTGGGAGCCTGGTCAGACTGTGGCTGAAAAATCTGAGTTTAAGCTGTTTGACGACCAGCGCAGCATTCAGGAATCCCTTTATACCGAGCATCTCGATTATCTGTTGTTCTTTAATGACAGTATTCGTGGGTTGCAGGCGGGCGCGCCGGTGGAATTTCGTGGCATCCGGCTCGGCACTGTCGCTCAGGTGCCTTATTTTGCGCCAGGTATGAAGCAAGCCGTCAGAAATGATTACCGTATTCCGGTACTGATACGCATAGAGCCGGAACGGTTAGCGAACCAGTTTGGTGAAGATCCGGAAATTGGCGACCATTTGCAGGACGTGGTGAAAAACGGCCTGCGCGCCTCGCTGAAAACCGGCAATCTGGTTACCGGCCAGCTTTATATCGATTTGGATTTCTATCCCAAAGCGCCGCCTGTGACCAAAATGCCGACCTATAACAATTACCTGATTATTCCGACCGTGAGCGGCGGGCTGGCGCAAATCCAACAGCGGCTGATGGATACGCTGGATAAAATAAACAATTTGCCGCTTAACCCTATGATTGAACAGGCGACCAATACGCTGAACGAAAGCCAGCGCACTATGCGCCGCTTGCAGGCCACGCTTGATAACCTCAACAAGCTGACTGCCAGCGAATCCACCCAACAGCTGCCGGCAGATTTTCAACGTACGCTGCGCGAACTGAACCGCAGTATGCAGGGCTTCCAGCCTGGTTCCGCCGCCTATAACAAGATGGTCGCGGATATGCAACGGCTGGATCAGGTGCTGCGCGAGTTGCAGCCGGTTCTGCGAACGCTTAATGAGAAGAGCAACGCGCTGGTGTTTGAAGCGAAGAATAAAAAAGATCCGCAGCCGAAGAGGGCAAAAGAATGAGAAAGTGGCTCCCGTTAATTATGGCGGCAGCGCTAAGCGCTTGCAGCAGCACTGATGAGACCATCTGGTACCAGATCCCCGCTGCGACGCAAAATGTGACGCAGCGCGCGGCGACGGACAGTACGCGTCTGTTGTGGGTCGAACAGGTCGCCGTGCCGGATTATCTGGCGGGTAACGGTGTGGCTTACCAGACGACCGATGTGCAATATAACATTGCTAACAGTAATCTCTGGGCCAGCCCGCTTGATCAGCAACTTCGTTCAACGCTTGTTACTAACCTGACCGGGCAATTGCCGGGTTGGGTTGTCTCGGCGCAGCCGCTCGGCAGCCAGCAGGATACGCTTAACGTCAACGTGACCGGCTTTCACGGGCGCTACGATGGACGAGTCATTGTCAGTGGCGAATGGTTGCTTAATCATCAGGGGCAACTCATTAAGCGGCCATTCCATATTGAGCTGAAGCAGCAGCAGGATGGTTATGACGCAATGGTTAAAACGCTGGGCGCAGGCTGGCAGCAGGCAGCACAAAGTATTGCCCGGGAAGTGGCTTCACTACCATAAGAAGATTTAATATTGTTGTAAGCCGCCACTGCGATTTCTTATCCGGTAGCGGCTTTTCTTTTGCTTAGAATAAGATATCTGAACATTCCGTCTGGCTTTGTACAAAGCCTTTTTCTACCAGGTCACAAATATGACATTGGCGTGAATTTTGCGCGTTGACGTCTCATGCTTTTGCAGGTATTGGTAAAGGGTGGTTGCACATTTTGTAATCACTGTTTTCTTTCCACCAGACTGAAAAATGAGGGAAACGAGGCATGAAGAGACAAAAAAGAGATCGCCTGGAACGGGCTCATCAACGCGGTTATCAGGCCGGTATGACCGGACGATCAAAAGAAATGTGTCCTTATCAGGCTTTGAATCAAAAGTCTCATTGGCTGGGAGGCTGGCGAGAAGCCATGGAGGACAGGGCTGTAATTGCCTGATCCTGTCTCTTTAGAAGGAAGAAACCTCCGCAGCGCGGAGGTTTCATCGTTATGAGGGATTAGAATGCAGAGGTGTCCTGGAACAGACCCACTTTAAGATCGGTCGCGTTGTAGATCAGGTGCCCATCAACCAGCACTTCGCCATCGGCAATGCCCATGACCAGACGACGATTTACTACGCGTTTGAAGTGAATACGGTAGGTCACCTTTTTAGCCGTAGGCAGTACCTGACCGGTGAATTTCACTTCGCCTACGCCCAGCGCGCGGCCTTTGCCTTCACCGCCAAGCCAGCCCAGATAGAAGCCAACCAGTTGCCACATTGCATCCAGACCCAGGCAGCCCGGCATTACCGGATCGCCGATAAAATGGCAGCCGAAGAACCACATATCGGGATTGATATCGAGTTCCGCTTCAACATAACCTTTGTCATAGTTGCCGCCGGTTTCGGTCATTTTGACCACGCGGTCCATCATCAGCATATTCGGTGCCGGTAACTGCGGGCCTTTTGCGCCAAACAGTTCACCGCGACCAGAGGCAAGAAGATCTTCTTTCGTATAGGATTCGCGTTTGTCTACCATGTTTTAAATCAGCCTTATTTTAGTGAGGGACGCAGGTTAGCTAACAAGTGTACGCTGAACAAGTCCGATCAGTTACGGCCAAACCAGCCTAACCAGCGCAACGGCCACGGAAAACGGTGACGCGCCTCCTGCTGTGTAGCCTGCGCAATCCGCTCCTGAATCGCCTGTATTAACGTTGTCTTACCTTCACCATCCCAGGGCAGGGTAGTCAGCAATGGCAAAGCATCGGTAACGTCATCAATGGCCCACAGCGAAAATTGCTCATTTTTCACTGCTTCAAGCACCTCGCTGTTAAGGCACAGATGACGCACGTTGGCGAGCGGAATAATTACGCCTTGTTTGCCTGTCAGCCCACGCTGCTGGCAAAGGGTGAAGAACCCCTCAATTTTTTCATTAAGCCCGCCTACAGGCTGCGCGCGACCAAATTGATCCACCGAGCCTGTAATGGCTATATGCTGATAAAGAGGCACATCCGCAAGCGCGCTTATCAACGCGCAAAGTTCAGCCATTGAAGCGCTGTCGCCATCCACTTCATTGTAGGACTGTTCGAAGGTCAGAGAGGCTGAAAATGGCATTTGCTGGTCAAGTTGCAGTTCAGCCATTAAAAACGCCTGCATGATCATCATGCCCTTGGCATGAATATTTCCGCCCAGCTCCGCTTTACGCTCAACATCCGTAAACTCGCCGTCACCGATATGCACTACGCAGCTGATACGCGAAGGTTCACCAAAAGCACGAGGGTGACCCGGGAATTCGATAACTGAAAGTGCGTTAATCTGCCCGATACGTTCGCCTTCCGTTTCTACCAGAATCTGCTCAAGCAGGATTTCATCCTGCATGCGTTCAGGCAGGAAGCCTTCACGCCAGGCGCGTTGCTCAAGCATTGCCGCCATTTCTTCGCCTGTGAAAGCGTTATCTTCACAGTAAGGAGCAACCTCTTTTAACTGCCGGGTCAGCCACAGCGGGCAGAGGGGCAAGGTTTCCTGGTCGCCTGTGTAGCGGACCGCTTCCCGAATAAGCACTTCCCAGGCATCTGGAGCAGGAAAAGGAAGCGAGGCCTCAAACGCGATGCTGCGAACCCACTTACACCAGTTCTCCATGCTCTCTTCATCGACGATTTGAAGATTCTCTTCAAACTCGCTGTAGACGGCAAGAGAGGCAAGCTCCGGTTCCATCTCCTGAAAATCGGCCAGCGAATCACGTTCGCCCACCAGGATAACTTTCAACTGCAATGGCAGCGAAGGTACTGAAACGGGAAGCGGCCGCGTTTCATCCGGTGATAACCAGTCGAAACGCGAGTTCGCAACGATTTGCTTAAGACGCAGCCAGAGCAGAGGTTGCAGCAGCAAGGTTTTAATGGAAATAACCAGGATGCCGCCGTTCGCCTTGTGAACAAGCCCTGGTTCGAGACTTATCTCGCCGTTGAAGTGGCGAACACAACCAAACAATTGCTCGCTTTCAACCCAGTCAGCAATAACAACTTCGCCAGCGGCGCTAAAATTACCCGCCGGGCTGTCTGTAGGCTGAAAAGTGATTTTGTTGCCATCAATCTGATAATGGCCGCCAAATTGTTGGTCCGGCGCAGGAAAATGCTGGTGAGCGGCAGCGGCAATTATCTTAAGATAATCAGGCTCTTCCGGCGCTTTAACCAGCATATATGAAGAAACAGGGCGAGGATGGCAGAGTTGCGACAGGCCATAACAGAGACGAGACTGTAAGGCGTCGAATTCCAGTGTATTTTCCGTGTCGGATAAAGGCTGCGCAAACAGTGACTGATATTGTTCGGTATCAGGGACCAGCGCGCGCCATGTCAGTCGATTTATGGTCAAAGTTTACTTTTTTGGTTAATGGCAAAAGCGCGATTATACCGTAATGGCTTCGACTGCACACGGTTAATACCCTATGTTGGTTCCTTAAACAACGGCTGGTTCACGCCAGAGTAATTCATTTCAGCGAAACGAAGAAAAACTGTTATCCTGAAACAAGTTACACGGTCACCCTGAGATCGCAATGAAATATCAACAACTCGAAAATCTCGAAAGCGGCTGGAAATGGAAATACCTGGTCAAAAAGCACCGGGAAGGGGAGCTGATTACTCGCTATCAGGAAGCCAGCGCCGCCAGAGAAGCGGTAAATCTTTTACTGGCGATGGAAAACGACCCGGTACGTGTGCTTGGCTGGATAGAAGAACATATTAATCCGTCCTTGCTAAACCGTATGAAGCAAACCATCCGCGCACGCCGAAAGCGTCACTTTAATGCGGAGCATCAGCACACGCGTAAAAAATCAATCGACCTTGAGTTTATGGTCTGGCAACGTCTGGCGGGACTGGCGCAGCGACGCGGGAATACGCTTTCTGAGACGATTGTGCAGTTGATTGAAGATGCGGAACGCAAGGAGAAATATGAGAGCCAGATGTCTAATCTTAAACAGGATCTCCAGGCGTTGTTAGGAAAGAAACCCGACTAAACAGCAGCGCGTAAAACGCAGACAATAAAAAACCCCGCCGGAGCGGGGTTTTTTTAACGGGTAACTTAAGCCTGCGGCTGAGTTACAACGTCTTTGATACCTTTAACTTCGATTTCAACGCGACGATCCGGCGCCAGGCAGTCGATCAGCGCTGCGCGAGCTTTCACGTTGTCACAGGTGTTGCCGGTAACCGGGTTGGATTCGCCCATACCACGTGCGGAGATCTTGTTGGACGGGATACCTTTGGAGATCAGGTAATCAACAACAGACTGTGCACGTTTCTCAGACAGACCCTGGTTGTAAGCGTCAGAACCGATACGGTCGGTGAAGCCCAGAACCACTACAGAACCGTCTTTCGGATCTAGGTTGCTCAGCTGGGTGTACAGCTGATCCAGTGCCTGCTGGCCTTCCGGTTTCAGGGTAGCTTTGTTGAAGTTGAACAGAACGTCAGACTTCAGGGTGAAGTGCTTGGTCTGTACTTCCGGAGCCGGAGCCGGAGCCGGAGCAACTACCGGCGCAGCATCTTCCTGCTGACCGAAACGGTAGGAAACACCTAAGCTCAGCATGCCGTTGTCCGGACGAACGCCTACGGTGTTACCGTCGCCGATGTTGTTAACCCACTGGTATTCCAGACGGGTAGCGATGTCGCGGGTCATTGCCCACTCTACGCCGCCAGCGAAGACCGGAGAAACGCCGGTGTCGTGGTCGTCGCCAGCAATGTTGTTGCTGGAGTCAGCGCGCCATACCATGCCGCCCAGACGGGTGTACACGTCCAGATCGTCAGCTACTGGGTAACCCAGTTTCGCGGTCAGCTGTACGCCCTGAGCTTTGAATGCGCCGTTGATGGTGTCGCCTTTGTACGGCATACGGCCCAGCCAGTCGTAACCCATTTCGAAACCAACGTACGGGTTAACCTGGTAACCACCGAATGCGCCTGCACCGAGCTGGCTCTCATGAGTCGGGCCGTCGTTGTTCAGGGAGCTGTTATACCAACCGGTATCGTGGAACTGAGACCAACCCAGTTTACCACCTGCGTACCAGGTATTATCTTTCGGTGCGGCCTGCGCTACGGTAGCGAAGCCAGCCAGTGCCACTGCAATCGCGATAGCTGTCTTTTTCATTTTTTGCGCCTCGTTATCATCCAAAAAGGCCATGAACAGTACAAAAAGTTCACGGTTAAATCCTTCACCGGGGTTATTGCTCAATATGTAACTCTACCGATATTTTCGGTTTATGAGAGCAACCCTGGCGAGGTAAAGTCTACAACGTAGTTGAAAACTTACAAGTGTGAACTCCGTCAGGCCCATGAAAAAAAGCGCTTGCTAACACATTTTTTAACATTTTCGGAGGATAATTAGCCGTTGAAAACACGACTAAAAGCCGATTAGCCCACTAAATACGCTTCATACTAATGGCCTGGCAAGGCCTGCTGGCGGGGCAAAAAATGATGCTAAGATTAGTCTTAAATTAACTTAATGATACAAATTTGAGTGAATCTTTAACCCTGAGCGCGGTCCCGCACCCTCGTGAGTTTTAAGAATAGGGCGCATTAAAAATCCCATTGCATTCCCTTTCTCCGCCGCGTCTGTTAAACGGCGATATTCTTCTTCGCTGAGATCCCGTGATAACCAACCTATAACCACGCTGTAGTTCCCGGTTTCCAGCGCGCGAATCATAGAACTGATCGTTAACTGGGGATCCATCTGGCTTACTTGCATGACTTTCGTCAGCGGCAAACCGGAAGCCTGCACCCATTGACGACTTAAACGTTGTTGCGGCGTTAGCCAAAGCTGCCAGCGCGATTGCTGTCCAAGTTGCTGAAGCAACGGCAGCAACACCAGTTGTGTCATCCACGGTTGATCCTCTCGATACATCACTTCACTAATCAACCCTTTCATTTCTACGTCTGCCATTACGTTTGCCGTTTTAGCAGCCTTTTGGCGACCATTTTCTGTGCGATGTTGATGTTGAGAAAAGTGCATAAAAGATCCCGCTCCGCAGGTTACTGTATGCATATACAGTACTGCTGACGAGCCCAAAGATCAACCAAAATTTCTGAAAGCGCCTCGCAATTTGCTAAGTAAACCGATGCAATCGCGACTTTAGGATTGCCGAAGAGAAATAAGTTGCATATGTTCCAGTTAACGGAAGGGCTAAGAGGGATTTACTTTCGTTAGTCATTGAATGTGAAAGGAATAAATATGATTAAAACATCAAGAGACACCATCATCAGGGTACAAAATACCCTTTCATCCCTGGGGCAAGTTCATAGCCGGACCCTGTTTGGCGGCTATGGGCTATCGATTGACAAAGTGATGTTCGGCATGGTGGCTAACAGCGGTTTTTACCTCAGGATGAATGAGCTTTGCCCGGCGCAAAGCTGGATGGAACAGGCTGAACAGCTGATGTTCGCCCGTCGGGGCCGTTCGATAGCCCTGAATTATTATCTCGTAGAAGAAACGCTCTGGAATAATCCTGTCGAGTTGCGTAAGCAAGCATGGCTTTCGCTGGCAGGCGCGCAGCATGAGCGTCAGCAGAGGGAAGCGGAGAAGCGCTTAAAAGATTTACCCAATCTCACGGTGCAGATGGAGACGCTGTTATGGGAGGCAGGCATAAAAAATATCGAAACGCTGCGCGCATTCGGCGCCAAAGAGAGCTGGTTGAAGCTGCGTCAGATTAATAAAAATCTTGGGTTAAAAATACTTTATGCGCTTGAGGGCGCGTTAACGGAGACGCATGAAGCGGCGCTCCCGGCGGAGATTCGCCGGGAACTTAATGAATGGTTTCAACGCTACACGAAACCGCTTCACTCCTGAGGGATCTGTCGCTGTAGACGGCTTATTTCCGGCAATAAAGAAATAAGCAGACCGATTTGTTGTAATACCAGCGGCTCTTTACTGTCGGGACGGGGTTCAATTTGAGTAATGCGCTGCGCCAGTCCGTTAAGCGAGTGCTGTACCTTCACTTCATCGGCTGGCTGGTGATGCAGCGCATCATCTACGTAGCAAACCGCATCATCAAGCAGCGTTAATATCTCGGCCCGCTCCAGCTTTTCACGGTGCGCGCCCAGCGCTGAGATATAACTCGTAAAAGTATGATTAAGACAAAGTAAACGGAACGCGGCATCGCGCAGTTCTGGCGTCGCTTTTGGCTCACTCGACATATTAGAAACCACGGAAGCTAACTCTGCATCGCGGTTATGCGCGTCCCGACGCGCGATTCGATATTCCAGACGGTTATCACGCCCCTGATGATATTGCTCAAGAATGGCATCCAGATAGCGGCAGTTGGCATCAAGCGCGCGCGCCAGCACCCGATGAAGCCGACGGAACCGCCAGTCAGGCCAGATAAAAGTGACGGCAGCCCATGCGATAGCGCAGCCGATAAGCGTATCCACAATACGCGGCAGCGCCACCACAAAGCCCTCGCCGAGCAGGTTGAAGCAGAGCAATACCAGCAAAGTAATAAACATCGTGGCATGAGCGTACTGAACGGTGCGAAAAACAAAAAACAAAACGCCCGTCACCACGATTAAAATGAGTTGCCCTTCGAGCGAGGGAACAAAATAGAGTATGGGTAGCCCCAACGCGACGCCAATAAGCGTGCCGACAACGCGTAAGGTGAGGCGGTGGCGGGTAGCATTATAGTTTGGCTGACAGACAAACAGGCTGGTAAGCAGGATCCAGTAACCGTGATGTAACCCTGTCAGCTGAATAAAAGCGTAGCCTACGCACAATACGGCAGACATACGTACGGCATGTCGAAACAGCGCGGACTCGGGCGTCAAATTACGGCTTAACCGCTCACGCATATCGCTGAATCCATGCAGGCTGTCATCCGCCAGCCGGTTTTCATGCTCGCTTCGCGTCGTTTCCAGCCACTGTTCCGATTCAATGGATGCAAGCTGCGCATCAATCGCCTTCAGGTTAGTAATAAGATAACCCAGCGCTTTCATTTCATTGACCGAAGCCCCTGAAGCCCGGGCGCGATCCAGCGCCGCTTCGATATGGGTAAACGCGCGCTCGAAGCGAGCGTCATGCTGATAGCGCGTGCGCAACAATATCGATTGCGCCAGTTGCTGGCACGCCCTTGATTGCAGAGAGAGCAAGCGCTGAAAGCGGAACATAATATCGCTGTAGCGAAATTTATCCCGCAGCGCCTGGTACTGGATATGGGATGAACTGGCCCGCTCGTGAATATCCTGCGCGGCAAAATAGTAGTGCAGCGTGCGTCGCGTGCCGCGCTGGCCCCTGTCGCCTCGCAAACGGGTAAGCAGCGAAGCTTTTGTCTGGTTCAGGGTGCCCACAAGCTGGCTGTTCGCCATGGCGAGTTCAAGCATTGGCACCTGACTTTCATTTTCAATATCAGGGTCAAAAAAACGGGATTTGATATCCAGATAGTGCGCCAGTTGTTCGTAGCAGCGCACCAGGTTGTCCTGCAAAGGGCGAATGGGGAAAATAAGATGGCCTGCCAGCGTCAGCAGGTTATACCAGACAGCGCCCGCCAGCAGCAGCAAGGGTTGTTGATACCAGTGCTCATATAGCGAAACGCCGAGCATGGTATAGATGGCGATGAGCAGTGCGCCAAACGCGATAGTCGCATAGCGTTGCCCAAGCCCGCCAAGCAGAATAAAGCCGCTGGTGGAAAGAGTAAGCCCGAGCGCAAAAAGCCAGGGCCAGGGAAAAAGCAATTCCACCGACGCGGAAGCGATAAAAAAGCTAATTAACGTAATGATTAAGTTGCGCAGCCGTCCCGTCAGCCGATCGTCGAGATCGGTGAGCGCCGCGGCAACCACCCCAAGGGTCAGCGGAATGGTCAGCTTAACTTCGCCCAGCCACCAGGGCAGAGCCGCCGTACCGCTAAGGGCGATAAAAATGCGCACGTTATGAAGCCATGCGCTATTCCAGACATAGCGGCGAAGCAGGGGGTTTAGCATGAGCTATCGATCCTTACTTCGATTCAAAACGGCGACTGGCGTTAGCTTCGCGGGCCGCCTGAGCCATTTCAACCGAAACGACACGTCGACCAACCGGCCAGAGCGCAATGGCGGCGATTTTAAAATTCGCGATGCCTACCGGGATGCCAATAAGCGTGAGGCATTGCGCAATGCCTGTGGTGATATGCAGCAGGCAGAGCCACCAGCCAAAGAGCACAAGCCAGATGATATTGAGCAGCGTACCGCCCGCATTCAGCACGGCGTTTTTACTCCCGGGGTTAAGCTCATCAACGTGCACCGCTTCGTTGCCATAAGGCACCAGAGAAAGCTTAGTAATTTCCCAACAGGAGCGCGTAAGCGGCAGCGTAATAATCAGCACCATGCTGACCAATGTAGCCAGCAGCCAGGAGAGCGTAGTCAGAAAACCACCCAACACGAAATTTAAGATATTAAGAACAGTACGCATATAACCTCTTTGTGCGCGCCGAAAAGAATCAATAACCACAGCAATTGTAACGCGTTTTGGGTCTGGAGCGTCATATCCATGGAGGGTAAACTGCATGCATATTAAAAGTCTCTCTGGCAGCCACATGGAACTGAAAGCAACCTCTCTGGGAAAACGTCTCGCTCAGCACCCCTACGATCGGGTGGAAATCCTCTCGTCAGGGGTTAAAGTCTCTGGCGATCGTCATGAATACGTGCTGCCGTTTAACCAGCTTTTAGCGATCAACTGTAAACGCGGCCTGGTCTGGGGCGAACTGGAATTCGTCTTGCCGGATAACAAAGTGGTGCGTTTGCATGGTACGGAGTGGGGAGAAACGCAGCGCTTTTATCACCATCTGCAAACGCTCTGGCAGCAGTGGAGCGCAGAGATGAGCGAAGTCGCGGCAAATGTGCTTCAGAGCGAACTCTCACGCATCGCTGCTCAGACAAACGAAGATAAATGGCTGCGGCGTAAAGAAGTGGAGGGCGTGCAGCAACGAATTCGTCATGCGTTTAGCGCCTTGCCTCTGCCGCTGGTTCGCCTGGAGGAGTTTGATAACTGCCGTGAACTGTGGCGACAGTGTCTTGCATGGCTGAATGATATGGACGCCGCAAGGCTTTCGCACAACCAGGCCTTTACTGAAAAAATGCTTGAGCGTTATGCCGATTTTTTTGCCAGCGTCGAAAGCGCGCCGCTTAACCCGTCACAGGCGCGGGCCGTCGTCAATGGCGAAACATCGCTGCTGGTGCTGGCGGGCGCCGGCAGCGGTAAAACGTCAGTACTGGTCGCCCGGGCAGGCTGGTTGATGAAGCGAGGCGAGGCGCTCCCCGAACAGATTTTACTGCTGGCCTTTGGGCGCAAAGCGGCACAGGAAATGGACGCTCGTATCCGCGAGCGGCTGCACACGGAGGAGATAAGCGCACGTACCTTCCACGCGCTGGCGCTGCATATCATCGAGCAAGGCAGCAAGAAAGCGCCGAAGGTCAGTGAGCTTGAAAGCGACGTTGAAGCACGCCATGCGCTGCTGATCAACGCCTGGCGCGAACAGTGCCAGCAAAAAAAAGCGCAGGCGAAAGGCTGGCGGATGTGGCTTGAAGAGGAGCTGGAATGGGAGGTGCCGGAAGGGGATTTCTGGCACGATGACCGGCTCGCGAAGCGGCTTGCAGGGCGGCTGGACCGCTGGCTTGGGCTGATGCGCATGCACGGCGGTACGCAGGCGGAAATGATTGCGGATGCGCCCAAAGCGGTGCGGGATAGTTTTCAAAAGCGCGTAAAACTGATGGCGCCTTTGCTCAAAGCCTGGAAAGTGGCGCTTAAGACTGAAGGCGCGGTTGATTTTTCCGGGTTAATCCATCAGGCGATAAACGTGCTGGAAAAAGGGCGTTTTATCAGCCCCTGGAAACATATCCTGGTGGATGAGTTCCAGGATATTTCACCGCAGCGCGCAGCGCTGCTGGCGGCTTTGCGCCGGCAAAACTCCGCCGCCTCGCTGTTTGCCGTGGGCGATGACTGGCAGGCTATCTACCGTTTCAGCGGCGCGGAACTGCTGCTCACCACCTCTTTTACGCATCATTTTGGCGAAGGGGATAATTGCGCGCTCGATACAACCTACCGGTTTAACCAGCGCATTGGCGAAATCGCCAACCGCTTTATTCAGCAAAACCCGCACCAGCTGGCGAAACCGTTAAACAGCCTGACGCCGGGCGATAAAAAAGCGGTAACGCTGCTGGCGCAAACCATGCTGGAACCACTGCTGGATAAGCTGAGCGGCTTTGTGAAACCGAACGAGCGGGTTCTGGTGCTGGCGCGCTATCATCACTTGCGCCCGGAGGAGATGGAAAAGGCGGCCACCCGCTGGCCTAAGCTGCCGCTTGAATTTATGACCATTCACGCGAGCAAAGGCCAGCAGGCTGATTATGTCATTATTCTCGGCTTGCAGGAGGGTCGGGAGGGGTTTCCGGCGCCTGCGCGCGAATCAGTAATGGAGCAGGCGCTATTGCCGCAGCCGGAAGATTACCCCGATGCCGAAGAGCGGCGCCTGCTTTATGTGGCCTTAACCCGTGCCCGTCATCGCGTCTGGCTGCTTTATGATAAAGAGGCGCCATCGGTATTCGTTGATGAGCTAAGCGAGTTGGGCGTACCGCTTGCGAAAAAACCGTAACCTATTTCAGGCGCTCCGCGAGATAGCGTGCGTAATCCGGAATCAGGATATCCACGCTATTGCGAAAATCGGGTGACTGAATAATGAAATCGGCGGTAGAGACATTGGTCGCCACCGGAATATTCCATACGGTAGCCAGGCGCAGCAGCGCTTTAACATCCGGGTCGTGGGGAACGGCGTTCAGCGGGTCCCAGAAGAAAATCAGCACGTCGATCTTCCCTTCGGAAATCATGGCGCCCACCTGCTGGTCGCCGCCCATCGGGCCACTCAACATTGCATTGACATCAAGCCCCGTAGCGCGCTGAATAAGGTTGCCCGTCGTACCTGTGGCATAAAGGGTATGGTGTTCAAGAATAGCCTTATGTTGCTCAACCCACTTCATTAACGTCGACTTGCAGTGATCGTGCGCCACCAGAGCGATATGTTTCTCGGCGGCAATAGTGCGTGTGGTCAGTTCCATAGCAGTTTCCAGAAAATAAGCCTGGCTACAGCTTACTGAAAGCGCTCCAGGCTGCAAGCGAAGCGCAGTAAAAAACGCGGCAGGCAATGAAAGTCAGGAAGAGGGTTGCTGTTTTGCCCATTCCATAAAGCGCGAACGGGTGGTGGAGTCTGCTTGCTGATACCAGTATTTAAGCCTTTGCTCGGTCAATGTCTGCGAGTGTGAAACGGGGGCGTCCAGTTCTGATATGCCGGAAAGGAGCGCGCTGTCGTCCGCAACCATCGAGACGAAGCGCGGCACAGAAGCGGTTTTGCCGGCACGATTATAGCGGCGTACGTCGCGTTCATAATTCAGCCCGTTAGCGGAGTCCGTAACCGGCAGAATATCTATTTTGACCGGGATATCATTCGCCGAGCCATCCAGCAGTTGCAGATGCGGCGCGGTATCGAAACGCTGGCTGTCCCGCTCGGTTTCAATGCGCGGCAGGCTGAAATTGACCTGGCTTACATCACGGGTATCAAAACTGACAACCAGCGCCGGGGAGATCCAAAGCCGCTGCTCGTGCGCGGCAGTGTGAACCGTTTTTTCCAGGCGAAACACCAGCTGATGCGGCCCGTTGTCCAGCTCGATACTGTCGGCGCCGCGCAACAGCGAACCTGAGACTTTCTTGCCATCCATCACCAGCAGGTCCACATCGCCTGAGAGGTGAAGCGTGGTGGCATAGCCTGAAGCCGGTATCCACACCGTAAAAAGGAATGCCGCAATCAGGCTGAATCTCATGATTAACCCCTGTCCATATAAGTGCCTTCGTCGTCTGAGTTGTGTCAAATTTTTACGAAATTAACGTTTCTTAACCTATACAGCCTGAGGCAAAAAAGCCCTCATGCATCCGTATGGGAATGATGGAGAGACCAGCGTCTTTAGCATACACTTGGTCTATTATCCGAGGGGAGAGACATATGAAAGAGGCTGATATTGCAGGTATTTTGAAAAACACCCAGACCATTGCGCTGGTGGGCGCAAGCGATAAACCCGATCGCCCAAGCTACCGCGTTATGGCCTATCTGCTCGACCAGGGCTACCACGTCATTCCGGTATCGCCAAAGGTTGCGGGCAAAACGCTGCTCGGCCAGCAGGGCTACGGCTCGCTTGCTGAAATTCCGGAAAAAGTGGATATGGTAGATGTATTTCGTAACTCCGAGGCGGCCTGGGGCGTCGCGCAGGAGGCGATAGCCATAGGCGCGAAAACGCTCTGGCTTCAGCTTGGCGTTATCAATGAGCAGGCCGCGGTGCTGGCGCGCGACGCAGGGTTGAATGTGGTGATGGATCGTTGCCCGGCGATTGAAATCCCGCGGCTGGGATTATCTAAATAACAAAAAACCCGGCCTGGCCGGGTTTTTACTTAGTTGCGCAGTCGCGGCGCCTGAAGCTGCTGGCGTATGGTACGCGCCAGTTCATCCAGCGAAGGCTGCTCAGGATGTTCAGCCTGCGGTTCGCTGCTTAACTGGGCTTCGGCAAGATAAGTATGAACGGGCTGGCCGTCATCATCTTCCATTACCACATGGTACCAGGGGGCGGCGCGAAGATCGGCGTTAACGGCCAGTTCATCCGCTGTGGGTTCATCAAGCGAGTATTCGGGATCGATATCCACGACCACCCCCAGATAACCCAGCAGAGAATGACGGACCTGCTGACCAATACCGAATTTGCTGGCTATCATAGTCCCCTCCCGGAAAACGTTACTTCGCACAGATATGCGGGCAACTTTTTCTCTTTCAAGTTACATGACGCGACAGGCAAACCCTTTCAGATAAAGCCCTTCCGGGTAGCTCGCCAACACAGGATGGTCGGCGGCCTGACGGAACTGCTCTATAAATTGTACATCACGACCGGCATCTGTTGCGGCGTCGGCGATGATTTTCTGAAATAAATCGGTCGTCATCAGGCCCGAACAGGAGAAAGTCAACAGTACACCGCCAGGGTTAAGTAGCTGAATGGCCAGCATATTAATGTCTTTATACCCACGGCAGGCGCCCATCAGCTGGCTCTTGTTCTCCACAAACTTCGGCGGGTCCATAACGATGACGTCGAACTTCTCGCCCCCATCGCGGTATTTGCGAAGCAGTTTAAAAACGTCGTCGCGCTGGAACTCCGCTTTGCTAAGATCAAGCCCGTTTAGCTCCACATTCTGACGGGCAACATCCAGCGCATCCTGGGAGGTATCCACGCTAATAACCTGACTACACCCGCCCATCAGCGCAGAAACCGCAAAGCCGCCGGTATAAGAGAAGCAGTTCAGTACGCGCTTCTGCGCCACATAGCGGCGGGTAGCGAAACGGCTATCGCGCTGATCAAGGTAATAACCGGTTTTATGACCGTTCTGAATGTCCACCAGCAGCTTCATGCCATGCTCTTCAATCGGCAGCAAGGCAGGCGGCAGGTCGCCGCTCACCGGGCCTTGCGCGAGCTCCAGGCCTTCTTTCTTACGCACGGCGACATCGGAGCGATCATAAATAGAACAGTCCGGATAAAGCGCCTGCAAGGCGGAAACCAGCGCCGGACGATGATATTCAGCGCCTGCGGAGAGCAATTGCAGCACCAGGAAGTTGCCGAAGCGATCGATAGTCACGCCCGGCATGCCATCCGATTCACCGGCAATAAGACGGTAGCTGTCGAGGCCATCGCGCTCAGCCAGCCAGTCACGCCACTGCTGCGCCTGTTGCAGGCGGCGGGTAAAGAAAGCAATGTCTACCGTTTCTTCGCGATCGAACGTCCAGACGCGGGCGCGGATCTGCGAGGCAGGGGACAAGGCGCCGCGCGCCAGCCATTTACCCTGGTGATCAACGATATCGACCGTTTCACCCGCTGACGCTTTGCCTTCAAGACGCGCCACAGCGCCGGAAAAGACCCAGGGGTGGCGGCGCAACAGAGATTTCTCGCGCCCTTTGGCTAACACTAAACGTACACTCATAATTTGCTATGCTGCTCTGTAAAGAAAATGGGCGACATTCTCCTGACTCTGGCCGGGAAATGCAATCAAGCCCGCCAGCTAAAGGAGAGAGGATATGTCGACAGTATGCACTATCGCCTGGGTACACGGCCTTGTTCAGGGCGTTGGCTTTCGCTACAGCACGCAGCATGAGGCGCAGCGGCTGGGGCTGAAAGGTTATGCCCGAAATCTGGACGACGGCAGCGTCGAGGTTGTAGCCTGCGGCGAGGCGGAAAAGGTGGACCAGCTCATCGCCTGGCTAAAAGCTGGCGGTCCGCGTAGCGCCCGGGTAGAGAAGGTGCTGACGGAGCCGCATCAGCCCGAGCGCGAATGGAACAACTTCGGCATTCGCTATTAAATGCACTTTACCGGTTTAGGCAGGCCGGCGATTTTCGTCGCCTGTTTAGCCGGGCCTTTCGGGAAAAGACGGTAGAGATAGCGGCTGTTGCCTTTCTCTTCGCCAAATTTATTCGCCATCGCTTTCACCAGCATACGAATAGCGGGCGAGGTATTAAATTCTAAATAAAAATCACGCACGAAGCGCACCACTTCCCAGTGTTCCGGCGAAAGCGCGATATTTTCTTTTTCGGCGATAACTTGCGCTAGCCCTTCGCTCCAGTCGGTGGTCTGTTTCAGATAGCCTTCGCTATCGGTTTCAATTTCTTTGCCTTCAAACGTCAACATACATTCCGGACCCGTTCATCAAACGGCGTGCAGTGTAGCAAATTTTCCGCGCGCCAAAAACAAAGCCCCGCAAAGTGCGGGGCCTGGGTATCACCTTATCACTGCTTAATCGCGGCTGGCGAAGCCGAGAATGCTGAGCAGGCTGACAAAGATGTTATACAGCGAAACGTAAAGGCTGACCGTTGCGCGAATATAGTTCGTCTCTCCGCCGTGAATGATATTGCTGGTCTCAAACAGGATGGCGCCTGAAGAGATCAGGATAAACACGGCGCTGATAGCCAGATGCAACGCGGGCAGTTGCAGGAAGATATTCGCCAGCATGCCGATAAGCACGACCACAACGCCAGCCATCAGCATGCCGCCCAGGAAAGACATATCCTTGCGCGTAGTCAGCACATAAGCCGAGCAGGCAAAAAACACCAGCGCGGTGCCGCCGAGCGCCAGGGCAATCACATCGCCCATGCCCGCTGAAAGATAGGTATTCAGCATCGGACCGAGGATGTAGCCCAGGAAACCGGTAAAGGCGAACGCCGCCAGAATGCCGGTGGGTTTATTCGCCAGGCGATAGGTCAGAAACATCAGACCATACATGCCGACAAGCGTCAGGATAATGCCCGGAGAAGGCAGCATCAGCACCGTGCTGGCGGTTGCGGTAATGGCGGAAAACGCCAGCGTCAGGCTTAAGAGGAAGTAAGTATTTCGCAGCACTTTATGCGTGCTAAGCAGCGATTGTCTGTCGCGAGCAGAGGTAATTATGCGATCCATGAGTCATTCTCACATTGCAGGGAATCAGTGGCAGAGCATAGAGCCTGAAGGCCTGGCGGCAAAAGCGCTTTTACCCATCTTTACTCAGTTTTATCTGAATAAAAACAACCGTTTTGTGAAGGCGAAAACGCCGGGGCCGCAAGATGTCAACTACCAATAAATTATCAGATCTCCCTCTTATAGGTGACTGAAAATTATTGCTTTCCCTGCTACCCGCAACTAAGAGTGTTAACGAACCCCTGATTCATAACAAAAAGGTGCGTAAATCATAATGAAACAACACTCACGATTAATGGCTTTATTTGCGGCAGGGATCGCAACTGCTGGTTCAGGCGCTTATGCCGCTACCGTTCCGCAGGGGACGGAACTGGCGCAAAAGCAGGAACTGGTGCGTAACAATGGCAGCGAACCCGCCTCGCTGGATCCGCATAAAGTAGAAAGCGACGTTGAATTCAATATCATCAGCGACGTTTTTGAAGGGCTGGTGGCGGTCAAACGCGACGGTTCTGTTGAGCCGCGGCTGGCGGAAAAGTGGGAAAACCAGAACAACACCGTCTGGACGTTCCACCTGCGAAAAGGCATTACCTGGTCTGACGGCGAACCGATTACAGCCGAAGATATTGTCTGGAGCTGGCAACGGCTTGTCGATCCGAAAACAGTTTCCCCTTACGCCAGCTACCCGGGGAATATGAATATTGAAAACGCAGCAGAGATCGCCAACGGCAAAAAGCCGCCGTCTGCGCTCGGCGTCAAAGCGCTCGATGATAATACCGTCCAGGTGACGCTCACGCAGCCGACCGCCGCCTTTCTTTCCATGCTCGCGCACCCTTCGTTGGTGCCCATTGATAAAACGGCGGTGCAGCGCTTTGGTGATAAATGGGCGAGACCGGAGCACTTTGTCGGCAGCGGCGCGTATAAGGTTATCGACTGGGTGGTAAATGAGAAGGTGGTAGGGGAGCGAAACAAACGCTACTGGGACGATGCGCATACTGTCATTAATAAAGTCACCTGGCTGCCCATTTCTTCAGAAACGGCAGACGTGAACCGCTATAAGGCTGGCGAAATCGACATTACTAACACGATTCCCATTAATCAGTTCGCCCAGCTTAAAAAAACGCTGCCGGACGAAGTTAGCGTCTCGCCGCTGCTCGCGACCTATTATTACGAGTTCAACACTACCCGCCCGCCGTTTAACGATGCCCGCGTTCGCCGCGCGCTCAATATGGCGCTGGATAAAGACATTATCGCCGATAAAGTTCTGGCCCAGGGGCAGCGCCCCGCCTGGGTGCTGAGCCAGCCGGAAATCGGCGGGGCAAAAATAGCGCCGCCGGATTACGCCAGCTGGCCGCGCGAAAAGCGCATCGCCGAAGCGAAAAAGCTGCTGGAGGCCGCAGGCTTCACGGCACAACACCCGCTGCAATTTAATCTGCTTTATAACACCATGGAGTCCCACCAGCGTATTGCCATCGCTGCGAGCTCTATGTGGCAGAAAAATCTCGGCGTGACGGTGAAGCTGCAAAACCAGGAATGGAAAACCATGCTTGATACCAAGCACACCGGTAATTTTGACGTGGTGCGCTACTCCTGGAATGCGGATTATGACGACGCGTCTACTTTCCTGAATAACTTCCGCACCGGCGACAGCCAAAACACTTCCCGCTTCAGCAATAAGGCGTATGACGACGCGCTGGCCAGCGCCGCCAAAGCGGCCGACGCAACAGAGCGCGGCAAATATTACCAACAGGCGGAAACTATCCTGGGGCAGGAAGTCCCTGCGATCCCGCTTTACCACTATGTTCGCACGCACCTGGTTAAGCCTTGGGTCGGCGGTTTTTACTCAAACAATCTGGGCTACTTCTATACCAAAGATATGTACATCCTGAAGCACTGAGTTAGCAGCCCTCATGATGAGCCCTGAATTGTTGCTGAAATCCTGCTCACTTTGTTGTTAATTCAGGCAAATAACGGTTTTTTGTCTGTTTTTGCGGCAAACGAACACATTCGGGCTTTACAGGCTGCATAGGGATGTTTATAGTTCGCGTCATTGCGGAAGTGTGGCCGAGCGGTTGAAGGCACCGGTCTTGAAAACCGGCGACCCGAAAGGGTTCCAGAGTTCGAATCTCTGCGCTTCCGCCATCAAATTCAAGGGGTTGCCGAAAGGCGACCCCTTTTTCGTTTACGCGACGATTTATCCTGCCTTGCAGGTAACCGCGCCGGTCTGGCTGGGTTCACGACAGGTTATCAGCCACGATTGCGCAAAATCGTAGCATTAGGCTTAAAGCACGAAACGGATGGCGAGAGTAATTCACCATACTGCCAGCGGGCATTTCGCCGTCTGGAATTACCCCGTCAGCAAACCCCGCAGCGTCTGTCACCGCGATAACAGAAAACGTTACAATGCCCAGTCACCCCAGCGGCAAATCAGCAATGCTTCCAGCCCGCTCGCCAGCAGCCGGGAAGCCTTTTCCCGATACAAAATAAAATAAACGCGGCGACACTATTGCAGCCAAACTGAAGCACCACATGACTATGGCCTTTAAGCCATTCCAGCGCAGATTGTATTTGCGGGAAAAGAATAAAATTACTCATACGTTTCCTGTTTAACGCTTTTTATTGAGAGTTGCCTGAATCAGCCTGCCATTTTAATGGCGTGGCGAATAGTAACGCTTATTTCTGCACAGTTCCTCGCTACGAAGTGCAAAATAATAAACCGCGGAATATATATAAATCATATTTAAAACTTGAAGTGATAATTTATATGAATGGATTGTTAACTGATTCTGATATTTAGCGCCTCAGGCGAGGCTATTTTGTTTATCGCCCGTTATGTTCAACGACGCTATTCGCTTTGATGATTTAATTATCGGCCGCTTTGCTTTTGCTGCGTCTGTTTGCGGCGTCTGGCGCCGCGCTTCTCTTCAGGAAAAAATAAAATGTCGTTCACATTGCCTAAATATGATTTGCCGAGAATTATTTTTGGCTCGCTTGCCGTGTTCAGTATGCTGCTGGTCAGTCTGTGGCTGCTGCGGCCTTTTTTAATCAGTTTGATTTGGGCTGGACTGGTCGTGATTGCGACCTGGCCTGTCATGCTTCGCATCCAGCAGTGGATGGGGCGAAAGCGCACGCCCGCTGTGCTGGTCATGACGTTATTACTGATTGCTTTGTTCATGATGCCGTTGCTGTTTATGGCTGACAGCATGATGGAACTGAGCGCGCGGCTTAGTCAGTGGCTGGAATCGGATAAAGTACCGCTTTTGCTTAGCGGCGAGTTCCTCCACCAGGTGCCGTTTATCGGCGCGAAACTCTATTCCCGCTGGCAGGTTATGCTGGCCGATCACGGACACTCACTTATCGCTCACCTTCAACCCTGGCTGCGCCATGCGGCGCTCGTGTTGCTGGCGCAACTGGGCCATCTGGGGCAACTTGTGATTAACGGCATTATGATGCTGGCGCTCAGCGCGCTGCTTTATTCGAACGGCGAAAAGGTGGCGCTGGCGCTAAGCCGTTTCGCCCGTCGTCTTGCGGGAACCCGAGGAGATATCGCGGTGAAACTGGCAGGGCAAACCATTCGTGCGGTTGCGTCCGGTATAGTGGTTACCGCGGTATGCCAGTCCGTACTCGGCGGCGTTGGCCTGGCTTTGTGCGGCATCCCCGGCGCGCTGCTGTTAACCCTGTTGATATTTATCCTCTGTCTTGCGCAACTGGGGCCGATAGTCATTATGCTGCCTGCCACAGCATGGCTCTACTGGCAGGGCGAAACGGGGTGGGGGACACTGTTGCTTCTGTGGAGCCTGGTAGCAGGCAGCATGGATAATATTCTGCGTCCATTTTTGATTCGTCGCGGCGCAGAGATCCCGATGATACTTATTTTAGGCGGCGTTATCGGCGGATTGCTTGCTTTCGGCATGGTTGGCCTGTTCATCGGCCCAGCCGTACTGGCCGTCTCATGGCGACTGCTGGTGATTTGGGTTAATGAACCCGAAGCGTCCGTTCAGGTTGTAGAGAGTGACGCGGCATAAAAATAAGGCCACCGACGCTGCCGGTGGCCTTCTTGATCACCGCAGGTAGCGCGGCGCCGGCGTGCCGGTACGGGCAGCGGCGTAAATCGCCAGCCGTGCCTCTTCGTAACGCTGCCAGAGCGCTTCATCATGCAGCGGCGGAATAGTAATCGCTTCGCCAGCATCAAAGCCCGCCAGGGCTGCATCCACTAAATCTTCGGTTTTCATTACCGAACCCGCAGGCAGGTTTTCCGGCGAAACGCCGGAGATTTCCCAGATTTCCGTTGCGGTTGCCGCTGGCAGTACTGCCTGCAACCGCACGCCCGTATCGGCAAATTCAGCCTGCAAGCCCCGGGTGAAATTAAATACATAGCCTTTGGTGCCGCTGTAAAGGGCGCTGGTATCGGAAGCGTGAAGCGCCAACACCGACGCGATATTAATAATCGCGCCCCGGTCTTGCGCCTTAAAGCGCGCCAGCGCTGCAAGCGTGAGGCGCGTCAGCGCGGTGATATTGAGCGTGATAATGTCCTGATGCGCCTGGGCGCTGCGGCTGAGAAAAGAGCCCACCTGCGCCGTTCCGGCGTTATTCACCAGCACTGAAATCGCAGGGGTATCGCTTAAAACCGCTTCCACAGCCCGGATGTCCGCTTCCTGGGTGAGATCGGCGCGCAGCGTGGTCACTTTGATGTTGTAGGCGGCTTGTAACCGTGTCGCCAGTTCGTGCAGACGTGCTTCACGACGGGCAATAAGGAACAAATCGTAGCCGCGCGCGGCGAGACGGTCGGCATAAACAGCGCCAATGCCGGAAGAAGCGCCGGTAATCAGCGCGGCGGAACGGGAAGCGGTCATGATACTCTCCTGAATTAGGTTGCATTATTAAACTAATTTCAGCCTGGCTTATATGGTTTAATAATGCAACCATTTTTGCTGTTTTTTTTATTTCGCAATAAAGGTAGGGAAAAGGGAAAAAATAAGCGCCTTTGGATCAGGCGCTCGTTGCGGAAGCGGAAGGAAGCAGTTCTATCTCATCAGGGCTAAGCTCACGGCCATCATCGGCCAGAAGCTGCAAGGGTCGGAGCGGTCGCTGGTTAATGCGGTCGACCAGAACGCTGCCTTTCTCACACCCCTCAAACAAAAAGGCATTGCCCCACTGAGAGAGGGCTACCAGCACGGTTTGTAATGCGCGTCCTCGCTCGGTGAGAACATATTCCTGCCATGCAGAGCCATCAGAAGCGGGGCGCATTTCCAGTATGCCTTCGTCAACCAACTGGCGCAGGCGAACCGTCAGCATATTTTTAGCGATGCCCAGGCTTTTCTGAAATTCGCCGAAGCGGGTCAGTCCGCGCAGGGCGTCACGCACAATCAGCAATGACCACCAGTCGCCTATAATGTCGAGCGACCGCGCAACCGGACACTGGCTGTCTTCTAAACTTTTTCTTTTCATCATCACCTCATCGGGTACAGATGGTTTTATTATAAAACCGAAAGGCGATTTGTTAAATCCCGGCGCAAAAAAAAACCTGCCCACAGGCAGGTTAACATTATCAGGGAATCCACTTATGTTGTGCTTACCGGGAGTAGTAAGTACACGAAACAAGTGTAGTTTTTCTTATCGCCCGCATGCTCTCTTTGGGAATAGTCTCAGCAAAGCGGTCACGAATTATGCGCGCCCTGATTATACTCCGCTGCCAGAAACTCCAGTACGGCACTGACATTGGCGGGCGAAAGGCGAACCAGTTGCGGGTAAAAAGGGTGATGCAGAATAAAATCGATAAACCGTTGCGCAGGCTGCAAAGTGGCCTGGCGTAATTCGCTACTACGCTGCTGCCCCGTCAGGCTACAGACCGCCATCTGATAATCGGGTTGCGAAAAACAGCGCCAGACGTCATTCCATATAAGCCGCGAAGTGATGATTTGCGAGCGAAAGGGTTGTTGCGGCGTCCTGTTTCCCTTTTCATAAACAAAGGCGATATGGCAATGGCCGGTCGCTACCTCTTCACGGTTGGCCATCAGGCAACCGCCATAAATAAAACACTCATGTTCTATATAATGTTGCACATATAAAAACGCGTTTTGCGTCAGCGATTTAACCACTTCAAAATGGCGATATGCCGCCAGCACGGGTTTAACGATAACCCCCGCATCGTTAATTTTCAGGCGCGCAGCACCGTAACGGGTATCAAAAAAAAGCGCCCGTCGTTTCATAACCCGATCTTTGGCGAAAATCCGTGTCAGCGGTTCCCTGGAGACGATGAGCTCCTCATCATTTGCGCTGTAACGATATTCAAAAGAAATGTGTTCAGAACGCGGTGCGTAATTCGTGGTAATGGCGATGACCCTGTCGCTCTTTTTCTCAACGGTAACGATCACATAAAGGCGATTTGGCGAGCCGTTAAAGTTAATGCTAAAGGCAGCGGTGGCGAGGAAGGTTTCCAGTGTAAAAGGCGGCGTAGCAGCGCAGGCTAAGCGTGCGGAAAAGGCCAGTTGCTGGAGATCCCGGCCCGTCATTTTACGGTCGAACCCGCTCAACTCGTGTAGCGGCTGGCCTGCACGAATCGCCCAGGCGAGCGAGGAGAGACGCGCCGGGAGCCGGGCATGTTCGTACCAGGCAAAGGTGCTGCGACAGCTGGCGCAACGCACCCGCTGTTGCCCGCTTTGCGTATAGCCGTGACGAGTTAACCCGTCGCGTTTGCCGCAGTGCGCGCATGCCCAGATAAGCCCCTGGTAGCTGCGGTTAACCTGGAGTTTAAAAGCATTAAGTGCCGCTGCGCTGATCACGGGAAAATGAAAACCGCAGGCCTGACAAAAAATGTTTTGTCCGCGTAGCGCATACAAGGGGCTGTTTAACACGCCAAAGTTGGGACAGCCGAACGTTTTACAGGCGTTGACGTCGGTATAGCGAAAGATATCAGCGGCCAGCATTAGGGTTCACTCAGGTAATCAACAATTTCAATTCAGCCGGGGAGCGCCCGTGTTCCCATAAGGATTTGAGCATCAACATATAGGGGGTGACGTAGTGGAAAAAGGCTTTATAGCCGGCGCAAAAGTAGTTTTTATTCTGCTCGCCGCAGGCGGAAGGCAGGATCCGGTGTTTAGGGCAGCCGCCGAAGCAGGCGAAGTGGAACGGGCAATGTTTGCAATCGCTGCACAGGTTCAGACTTTTAGCGCGCGCGAAAGCCTGGTTTGCTGCGCCATCGCGCATCCGGGCAATGGAGGTGGTATGAATATTTCCAAGCCGGTACTGCGGCCAGACATAGTGATCGCACTGGTAAACGTCGCCGTTCATTTCCAGCGCCAGCGCGCTGCCGCAATGCTCGGCAAAAACACAAATCTGCGCAGGCAAGCCGCACCATGCGGCGAACGCCTGGTCAAAAAGCTGAATGCTTATGTCGCCTATATCCTTGCGTATCCACGAGTAAAAAATGGTTTTCAGAAACACGCCAAATTCTTCGCCGGGCACGGACCAGGGAGCGATAACCGCTTCGCCCTGATAACCGGGCGGCACTAACCCTTCACCGGCGCCTGCGGGGTAGTAGCGCTCAAGTAAAGGGATAAACTGCATATCCCGGCTGCCGAGCGATTTAAGGTAATCGTAAACGCGCAAGGGGTGGCGCACGTTAATGTTGTTTACAACCGTCAGGGTATTAAATTCGATTTCCTGCTTCGCCAGTAAATGAATGGCGTTGACCACGCGGTCGTGCGTTGGTTTTCCCGAACGGGTTTTACGCCAGCCGTCGTGCAGTTCAGCGTCGCCATCGACAGAAATGCCGATAAGAAACTGATGCTTTTTAAAAAAGCGGCACCACTCGTCGTTTATCAGCATGCCGTTCGTCTGAAACGTATTGATTACTCGCTTACCCTGAGCATGCTTTTCCTGTAAGGCCACCGCGCGTTGATAAAAGTCGATGCCAGCAAGCGTCGGCTCGCCGCCTTGCCAGGCGAAGATCACCTCTTCTGTCTCTTGCGCCTTTATATGCTGCTCGATAAAGCACGCGAGGGTGGCGTCATCCATACGCTTTTGCTTACGTTGCGGATACAGCTGCGCTTTTTCCAGATAAAAACAGTAATCGCAACCCAGGTTACAGGCCGCGCCCGCAGGCTTGGCCATTACATGACAGCTTTTCTTTATCACGAGAAATATCCATCGCAGGAAATAACCGGCGCCTTTTCCGCCTCAAGCAGGTAGCGGAGCCGGCGCCACAAATTACGTAATTGATATTAATTCCAGTCTACAGGCTCCGGCTTTTCGCCGCGGGCGCGCATTAACGCATCGTTATCAATGTCATTTTTATAGCGCTCAAAGCTGGCGATAAGCTGTTTTTCAAGCCCGGGCTGTTTGCCAAGCTGGTTGCTCACCTCGCCGGGGTCAGTTTTCAGGTTATAAAGATATTTTGGCTTCGCGTTCCGGTCGAAAATCATTTTCCAGTCGCCTTCGCGAATCGCCCACATATCAGTAGGATCGTCCTGGTATGGCATATCAATTGACCAGATAAGCGGCTTTTGGCGTTTAAGCGTTTTCTCTTCCAGCACCGGCCTGATGGATTCGCCATCTATAGCGCGATCGGCAGGAAGCGAAAAATGCAGCATGTCGGCAAGCGTTGGCAGAATATCGAGTCCGGTGACAGGCGTATCGGAAACCGTACCGGCTTTAATATGATCGCCATATTTAATAATGGCTGGAACACGTATGCCGCCTTCCCAGAGATTATCTTTTCTTCCGCGTAAGCCGTTGGTTTCGCCTGCCATATTAAGCTCATACCATTTCCGCGCTTCGCGTGTTACCGGCCCGTTGTCGCTGGTGAAAAGAATAATGGTGTTTTCTTCTTCCCCCATGGCTTTCACTTTATCGAGGACTTTGCCGACCTGCTCATCGAGGTAGCTGATATTCGCGTAATATTCCCCTGCGCCGCGCCAGGGTTTATCCGTCCAGTCTGCATAAAAAAGATCCTGATGCTGACGTTCATAATCCGTCATGAAATCTTTATACATATCGAGATATTTTTGCGGCGAGGCGAGGGGAGTGTGCACCTCGGTAAAAGCGACATATAAGAAAAACGGCTTATTATCTTTGCGATTATCCAGCCAGTGAATCGCCTCGCTGCTGACCAGTTCGCCACTGATCTGGTTTACTGCGCCGATGGGCTTGCCGTTACGATAAAAGCCATTGGGGTAAACCACCCCATAACGCGGACGCTCTTTGACTTTATCCAGATCGCTGGTAACGAACCCCGCCGCGTTGACCAGCGAATAATCAAAGCCCATATCTTTTGCCTGCGGCTGATCGGTGCGGTTGGCGCCTGCATTCAGGTGAAGCTTGCCCATCATCGCCGTGTCGTAACCCTGTTCTTTCAGGTAACTGGCGATGGTTTTTTCATTGCGGCCCAGCGCCACGTTTTTGCCGCCTGAAGGGATCCAGGAGCGTATGCCGGTACGAAACGGCGTGCGTCCTGTTAACAGGCCGGCGCGGGACGGGGAGCAGAGCGGCGCCGGCGCGTAGTATTCCGTAAAACGCATTCCCTGCTGCGCCAGCTTATCGATGTTTGGGGTTTTGACGACAGGATGCCCGTAAACGCCAAGGTCGCCATAGCCCAGATCGTCCGCCATGATGATAATCACGTTAGGCTGTTTAGTGGTGCCACTGGAAGATGTCGACGGCGCTTGCGCCATCACGCTGGTGGAAAGTAACAGGCTAACCAGGCTTGCCAGCATTCGCTTTTGCATAATGATGTCCTTATTAACAAAGAATTAAAACTCATAACCCAGCATGTAGATCAGCTGATCGCCAAAGCCGTCGTACCCCAACTTGTTTTTGAAATAACGCCAGGTGAAGCTGGCCTTAAGATGAGGGTAAAACTTCCACGTCAGCGTCAGGCCGCCGTTAATGCCGTTGACTCCATGCTGCTGTTCCGCATAGGCGTCGTTGCGATCGAATTCAAATTCATGCCAGTCGGATAAAACAAAAGATTGATCCCAGAGCGAGAAGAAATAAGCGGTCGTCCAGCCGGCGACATAACCGTTGCGTCCGCTGGCGCTGCCGATGCCAGGGCGACGTGAGTAATAGTCGGAAGATTGATTATGAAAAGCGAGATAGGGTTTAAAGAACCCCCATTTGCCGCTCCAGCCCAGGTAGCCGAGGCCATACATCATATCCAGATCGTCTCCCCAGGTATTATCAAACTGGCCGTAGACTTTTCCCATCACGCTATAGTCAGAACTGAACAGGCGAATATGTGTTTGCGCGGATAAAACATAGTTCTGTCCAGATACCTCGTGATTAAGGACATTATTTTCATAAAATGAGTAAAATTCGCCTTTATTAAATATGGCGCCAAAGTCGGCGGTTAATTTCCAGACTTCGCCCCGGTGAACATTTTCAAGACCACTGTTCCAGTTTGCATAACCTGCATTAACAGACCCGAAGGCATTTTTAAGCTCAAGATCGACCGCTTGCGTTGTTGTGCTGAATAATAAAAAGGGTGCCGAGGCAATAAATGCTAACGCACCGGCGCGCCCGTGCTGCGCAGTAAAAAGAGGCATTTTTAATTTCCTTATTGTTGTGGCTCTGGCCGCGTAAATAGTAAGGAGCCGTTTCGGCGTCGTTTGTGATAATAATCACATGCTAAAAAGTGCGGTTTCCGGCAAATGCGGGAGTGGCAAAAAGTGTGGGTTTTTAGCGTGTATTTGATTGATTTGTGGATGAGCAAAAGCGCAAATAACTTGCTTCAGGGAGTGATGGCGGGCGTTATGCCCCTGCAAGTAAGCGTTATATTGCTACAGAGGAAATATTTTTTTGTGGTGAGAGTAACAGTTTGCTTTAAATAAAATCGTAATATGTTCCCATCATCTTACAGCGACTTTTTATTTCAGGCTAAAAAAAGGAGTGAATTTATTAAATAAATAAAACAACAGGCCGGTTACGCTTTTTTACATATTTGTCGTTATTGCGTTAAATCCGCTACGCAAATAAAAATGTTAATAAGGAGATCATAATGACGCTTCACGCCACCGCTTTGCCGCTTCCTCGGCCGCCCGTTAATCAGGGTATAGATATAACGGATCCGATTGTTACTGAACACAATGAGACCTATTCATCGTTCTTTTCCCAAATCACCCCTGATAATAACCAAAGCAACGCGCTTATTTTTTTAAATCCGTATGAAACCGCCCCGCTGAGCCTGTATATTGGCGTGTGGTCAAACGTCGCGGAAAGCGTGCAAATCACGGTGATTGATCAAAACGAAACCGCGCCTCTGATTGTATTTAAACAGCCAGTTTTACCGGGCGCGAACCTTATACCGGTTGCTGGTCTGCTGGCGGACAAGACCAACCTTGTTACGATGATTTCTTCCGTTGCCACAACCACATGGAATGTGGTCACCTCGCCTTTACCGCACACGGATGCGCAAGAACCTGACGGGCATAATCTCTTCCCGGAAATAACCCTACTGAAACCCACCAGCGACCCCACCAGACTGGCGGACGGGCTCTATTTTATCTCCTGTTTCGATCGCAATAATATTGCGCTTGATTACCAGGGCAATGTCCGCTGGTTTACAACGAAGAACATGCCGTCAAATAATTTATTGCGTATTGCCAACGGTAATTTTTTATCTTCAGCCATTGCCCAGGACAATTATCTGAAGATGTACGAGTTCGATATGATTGGGCGCGTACATACTATGTATGTGCTTGATAACGCCCTTCATCACTCGCTTTATCAACAAACCGATGGCGCACTGGTCGGCGCTTCGGAATATGCGCCAGGTAGTCGTCCGGATGGCGAGAGGAGTATTGAAGATGGCGTATCCATTATCGATCTCACCACTGGCCTTGAGACGCGCTATTACGATATGGCATACGTTCTGGATCCCACGCGTCCAACCCGTCCTTCTAACCTGCCTTCAGCGGACGGCAGCGTAGACTGGCTGCATGTGAATCAATGCTATATCAATGAAACCAATAATATTCTGGTGACTTCCGGCCGTAACCAGAGCGCTATTTTCGGGGTGGATGTCGAAACCTCGGCGCTGCGTTTTATTATGTCGACCCATGAAGCATGGGGCGAAAGCTATCAGCCCTTTTTACTGACGCCGGTAGACAGCGCAGGCGCGCCTTTGTATGACTTCTCCCGGCGTGAAGAGGTGCAAAAAGCGAACCAGGAGTTCTGGAACTGGGGCCAGCATAATGTGCTCGAAATCCCTAACGCTACGCCGGGCATAATTGATATCTCAATTTTTAATAACGGCAATTATCTTTCCAGAGAGGACGCGCAGAGTATCGCGCCCTGGAATAACCAAAGCCGCGTTGGAAATTACCGTATCGATCTCACCCGTATGACCGTGCAGAAGCTCGCCGAGTATTTTTCCGGCCCTGAGGGCTACAGCAGCTTATGCGGCGCTAAGCAAATTATGTCAAACGGCAACGTGGTGGTGTGCTTTGGCGGCGCAACCTTCGATGGCACAGGCCTTACGCTCACCTGCGATCCCGGTTACAGCGATGTCGATTACCAGGCCTGGGACGGAACCGCAGAAGGCAAAATGCCTTTGCGCGAACTGAATGCGCAGGGCGAGGTGTTACTGGACATCACGGTCGGGTCGGGGCTTGCCAGAAGCAGAAATGACGATCCTTCCATGTATCGCTACAACATCACCTGTTTCCGCGCCTATAAACTGCCGTTGTTCGGATAAAAAAGCCGTTCAGGCAGAAAAAGAAACGGGGCCACAGGGCCCCGTTTCGACAAACGCCGCGCACTGACCTCTCGCTGCACCTGTCGTTATGCTGAGTAGCGAAAACGCAGGGCGCGCAAATCAGACGTTTTTACGCTCGATGGTTTGTTCACCCCAGAAGAGCGAATCGGCATCCGTTTTTTTGAAAGCCCGAATCAACACTTCATCGCTGCCTTCTTCCCAGATTTTCTCGGCCATCTTTTCGTCGTACTCCGCTACCTCAAAAATCGCCTCGGCGATTTCCGGAGAGGTGTTACGCAGACTGGCCCATTCTCCCACGTGGTGGGCTTTCGACTCTTGTGTTGGCATACTTTCCTCCTGTGCTGATTTAGCTTTTCAGTTTGGCGGCGACGCCGGCCACATACTCGCCCTGGTAACGGGCGATAGCCAGCTCTTCCGGGCTTGGCTGACGCGAACCGTCGCCGCCTGCGATGGTGGTGGCGCCGTAAGGCGTGCCGCCGCGCACCGCGGAAATATCAAACAGCTCCTGCGCCCCGTAACCAATAGGCACAATTACCATCCCATGATGTGCAAGCGTAGTCCATGTAGAGGTAATCGTCTGTTCCTGGCCGCCGCCGGTGCCGGTCGAGCTGAACACGCTCGCTACCTTGCCGTAAAGCGCGCCGGAAGCCCACAGCCCGCCGGTCTGGTCGAAAAAAGTGCGCATCTGGCCGGACATATTGCCGAACCGGGTAGGGGTGCCGATGATAATCGCATCGTAATCAGCCAGCTCCTGCGGCGTGGCGACCGGTGCGTTTTGCGTTTTGCCGCCCGCTTTCGCGAAAACATCCGCAGGCATCGTCTCGGGCACGCGTTTGATAGTGACTTCAACGCCTGCCACTTTTTCTGCGCCTTCCGCTACCGCATGCGCCATGGTTTCAATGTGTCCATACATCGAGTAATAAAGCACCAGTACTTTAACCATCGACCTGACTCCTTAACTTTTAAGGCTTTTTTGACGGGGTTATGCAGACCGTTTTATCGCTGCGCTCCTGTTAAAGATAAGCGCTGCCCGGCAGAGTGCAAAGGGAACGGGGCAATTAGTTGATTTTTAAGAAAATATAACGTTTGTTTTGTTTGTCATATTTGGAAACATGTATGAATAATTACGCTTTGTTAATCATAAGAACGACTTATGGATTGAAGCGGCAAAATTTTTGCCGTCTGGTCAATTTGATGTTGCAGAATATTACCGTTTCACGCCAGGCCATGCCTATTGCACTAAGCTTCAAATCACGCGGCAACGAAAAAAGGTTCCGACCTGTTGTCGCCAGGTGAAAGGATCCTCTTTTACTGAATGCAGTATGATGTCTAATGATTTCACATGTGTCTGGAGGTCTGAAATGGCAAACCATCGTGGTGGTTCAGGTAATTTCGCAGAAGATCGTGAAAGAGCATCAGAAGCAGGTCGTAAAGGTGGCCAGCATAGCGGCGGGAACTTTAAAAATGACCCGCAGCGCGCATCTGAAGCTGGGAAAAAAGGGGGCAAAAATAGTCATGGCGGGGGCCGCAGCAGCAACAGCTGATGACTGTTAAATAATCAGCCATTATCAGAAGATAGAGCGCTGGTTATTCGCCCAACGCCGCCGGGTTAGCGCCCGGCGGCTGTTTTTTTACAGGCTGGTTATTCCGGTACGGTTCCGGTAACGCCAGGTTTCCCGGCAGCCTCATCCGGTGCGGCTAAAACTAACGGGCGTTTGCTTAATATCGCATTCAGTAAAATCGCGCCAAAGGTCGCGGTGCCAATCCCGCCAAGCGTAAATCCTCCTGCCGTTAACGCGAAATCCCCGGCGCCGAGCACCAGCGTCACCGCAACCATAATCAAATTGCCGTTCTGGCTTAAATCCACGCGATGCTGCACCCAGATGCGCGCGCCCGCGACAGCAATCAACCCGAATACCACAATCGAGGCGCCGCCAATCACCGGGCCGGGGATGGAATGAATAAGCGCGCCAAATTTGGGCGAAAAACCGAGCAGCATAGCGATAACCGATGCGGCGACAAACACCAGAGTGGAATAGACCTTTGTTACCGCCATCACGCCGATATTCTCTGCGTAGGTTGTCACGCCGCTGCCGCCCACCGAGCCGGAAAGCAGGGTCGCCAGGCCATCGCCGACAAAAGCCCGGCCAATATAAGGGTCCATGTTGCGCCCGGTCATGCCCGCTACTGCCTTCAGGTGTCCGAGGTTTTCCGCCACGAGGATCACCGCCACTGGCGCGATAAGCATCATTGCCTGGCCGCTAAAGGTGGGAGAAGTGAAATGGGGCAGACCAAACCAGGCGGCCTGAGAGAGCGGCGAGAAATCCACCGGTTTACCAAGCCCCAGCCCGTTCGTCAGCACGGCGTAAAGCGCCCAGGCGACAATCAACCCGATGAGGATCAACAGCCGCTGCACCATCCCCCGCGTAAACACCGCCACCAGGCCAATGCAGAGCACCGTCATCACCGCCATCCAGCTGTCGAAACTGCTGGCGGAAACGCTTTTCACCGCAATGGGCGCAAGGTTTAAGCCAATCGCCATGACCACGGCGCCGGTCACCACCGGCGGCATCAGCCGTTCAATCCAGCGGGTGCCGGATTTCATGACCACAAAGCCAATCAGCGTATAAAGCAATCCGCAGGCGATAACGCCGCCCAGCGCCACGCTGAGATTCGGGTTAAGCCCCTGGCCGCTAAAACCAGTAACGGCAATGACCACGCCGACGAACGCGGCGCTGGACCCGAGGTAACTCGGTACGCGCCCCCCGGTGACGAGAAAAAAGAGCAGCGTGCCGACGCCGGAAAGCAAAATAGCGAGGTTGGGATCAAGCCCCATCAGCAGCGGCATCAGTACGGTGGCGCCGAACATCGCCACCGCATGCTGCACGCCCATAATAATGGTCTGGCCGAGGGGCAGCGTTTCGTCCGGCGCCACTACGTCGCCCGCGGTATGTTTACGCCATTGAGGAAACCAGGTGTGTGACATGTGAATCTCCTGCGCAGAAGAGGGCGGCTAACAGGCGGGCCGCATCAGTGGGTGATAACCCCGGTCAAACCACACCAGGCCGTGGGCGTCGTCGTTACGCGCGATATCCGTCACTTCGCAAAACAGAATATCGTGAGTGCCGACGCTGACGGTCTGGCTTACCCGGCAGTCGAACGAGACAACGGCGCCTTCAAGCCGGGGACAGCCGGACGCCCCGTAGCGCCACTCAGCAGCGGTAAATCGCTCCGCCATCGGCGTTTTGCCGCCGAAGAGATTGGAGAGCGACTCATGCCCGGCGGCAAGCGTGTTGACGCAAAGCTGGCGGTTTTCGCTGAACACCGGCCACACCGAGGCGGCGCGGTTCAGGCAAACCAGCAGCGTCGGCGGGCTGTCCGTTACGCTACACACCGCAGAGGCGGTAAAGCCCGCCATTCCCGCCGGCCCGTCGGTAGTGATGATGTTAACGGCGGCGCCGAGGCGGGCCATCGCGTCGCGAAACTGTTGTTGGCTGAGTGCTGACATCGCGTTCTCCTATAAAAGCGCACAGGCGTCGTCAAAGGCGAGGCGCGGCAGGCGCGGATAAACCCGGCTGCTATCGCCGTAGCCGATATTAACCAGCAGGTTGCTTTGCCAGCCTGTACCTGCAAAAAACGCCGCATCCACCTTTTCGCGGTCGAAACCGGACATCGGCCCGCAGTCCAGCCCGAGCGCCCGGCACGCCATGATCAGGTAAGCCGCCTGCATCGAACTGTTGCGAAACGCCGTCTCTTCGGCAAGCGCCGGGCTTGAGGTAAACCACGAGCGGGCGTCGCCGTGCGGGAAAAGCGCAGGCAGCTTGTCGTAAAACCGCGTATCCCAGGCGATGACCGCCGTCACCGGGGCGGTCAGGGTTTTCTCCAGATTGCCGGAAGAAAGGGCGGGCTTAAGCCGCGCTTTGCCCTCCGGGGTACGGATAAACAGGAAGCGTGCTGGCGAACAGTTGGCGGAGGTCGGCGCCATGCGCAGCAGACGGTAAATCTCCCTGATCTGCTCGTCGCTTACCGCCTGCTCCTGCCAGGCGTTATGGGTTCGCGCCTGGGTAAACAGGGTATCCAGCGCAAGGGGGCTTAAAGCTTCGTTCATACGGCTTCCTTAACAGAGGGCGGCGAGGAGAGCGTCGCGGCGAGAAAAGCGAGCGCCAGGGCGTTAAAAGCCTCGCTGGCGGTAACATTGCAGGCGTGCGCCCCCCAGGGCAGTACTTCAAGGCGACTGTCGGGCAAGGCTTCGTGCAGCGCCGCCGAGCAGATCCAGGGCACCAGCAGATCATCCCGGGCGCAGACCAGCAACACGGGTTGCGTCACGGCGCGCGCCGTCTGGCTGAAGTCAGCCGCTTTCAGCGCCGCCAGCCGCCGTTGCAGATTTTGCGCGCCCTGAAAATGCGCGTTGTGCAACGCCTCTTCCGCCTCAAGGCGCGGCTGGTTAGCCGCCATCCAGTCTGCCGGATAAAGAAACAGCGGCTGCGCCTCAAGGTAAGCTGGCGCGCCGCAGGCCTGTAAAAGCCGTTCGCGCACCGCAAAGCAGCGGCGGGTGTGAGGGTTAAGACGCAGCCAGCCATTGATTATCACCAGCGAGGCGACCGCCTGCGGATAATCCAGCGCGAGCTGCATGCCGATATGGCCGCCAAGCGCATGGCCCATCACGCCAAAATGGCTGACGCCATGGGCGAGCAGGGCGTCATAAAGTTCCTGCGCCATCTCTGAAAGGCTGTATCCCTGCGCCAGAATATCGGGGTTATTACCGGTGCCGCGCTGGTCGTAAATCACCAGTTGATAATGCGGCTCAAGCGCGGCGCGCTGGGGCAGCCAGTAGCTTCCCGCGCCGCCGAGGCCGGCTATCAGCACCAGCACCGGCGCGCCGGGATAAGGCGCCGGGGTTAGCGTCAGGTTCATGGCTTACTCCCGTTTGCCGGTGTGCGCGACGGTGGCTATTTCTACCAGCGCGTCGGGTTTTACCAGCCCGCACTGGATGCAAAAGCGCGCAGGCTTATCACCCGGGAAAAACTCGGCGTAAACCTCGTTAATCGCGGCGTAGTTTTTCCAGTCGGTAATAAAGATCGAGTTGAACGTCACGTCCTCCATCGTCCCGCCAGCGGTTTCGATAACGCTCCGTATTGTCTCCAGCACATGACGGGTTTGCGCCTTTGGGTCGCCGGGGTAGACCACATTATTTTGTTTATCGAACGGCAGCGTGCCGGAGACGTAGACCACGCCGTCAGCGAGCGTGCCTGGCACGAAAGGGGCGATGGGCGTGGTGGTGCCCGGTGGAATAATGACCTGCTTTGGCATAATGGCTCCTCAGGCGATACGGGCGATACGTGAAGGGGCGAGGGCGTCGCAAAACGTCGCGACATCGCTGACCCAGCCAAAAAACGTTTCAATGTTGTAAAGCGCGGCCTGCTGGGCGAACGGCGGCCCGGCCTGGTGCGTGGCGTCGCTCAGCACCACGCCGAAGTACTCAAGGAAAAAGCCGTCGCGCAGCGTCGATTCCACGCATACGTTGGTCGCGATGCCGGTAAAGACCAGGTGGCGAATGTTGCGGCTGCGCAAAATGCTGTCGAGCGGCGTATTGAAAAAGCCGCTGTAGCGCGGTTTTGGCAGCACAATGTCGCCCGGCTGCGGTTCAAGCGCCTCGACCAGTTCATAGTCCCAGCCGCCTTTGGCGAGCAGCTTGCCCTGCAACTCCGGGCGGCTGCGCATGGTTTTCAGCGCGTTGGATTTGTGCCAGTTCGGCGAGCCGGGGCCGCCTGCTTCGACATAGTCGCTGTCCCAGCCGTTCTGGAACCAGATAATGGTCATCCCCGCCTCGCGCGCGGCGGCCACGGCAACGTTGATCTTGTCGATAACCGGCCCGGTAGCCGAGACGTCAAACCCGGCCAGGTCCAGATACCCCCCCTGGCTTGCGTAGGCGTTTTGCATATCCACCACAATGAGCGCGCTCTGCGCCGGGGTAAATTCGATGGCTTCCGGGCGCGCTTTCAGCGTCAGACTTTTCATTACGCCACCTCCCTGGTGATTTGCGGAATATGCGCCCGGCACTGCATCAGCGGCTGTATGCGCTCGCCGAAGGTTTCCACGCCGGCCAGAAAATCGTCGAACGTCAGCAGTACGCCTTCGGCCCCCGGCACCGTCGCTACCTCATCCAGCAGGCGCGCGACGGTGGCGTAAGAGCCCACCAGCGTTCCCATGTTGATGTTGACGGCGGAGGTGGGGTCTGCCATCTGGCGTACGTTGGTGTCGGCGCCGGAGCGGGTATCTTTCTGGCTTTGCTCGGTAAGCCAGGCCAGCGCCTCGTCATCCGCGCCAGCTTTGTAGTGCTCCCATTTGGCGCGCGCCGCCTCGTCGGTTTCGTCGGCAATGACCATAAACAGCACATAGGAGCCGACGTCGCGCCCGGTTTTATCCGCCGCCGCTTTCATGCGCGCCGCCGTAGGCGCAAAAGCGGTAGGGGTGTTAACGCCTTTGCCGAAGCAAAAGTTGTAGTCGGCATGGGCCGCAGAGAACGCCATGCCCGCATCGCTCTGGCCTGCGCAAATCACCTTCATTGGTTTTTGCGGCTGCGGGCTGACGCGACAGTCGTTCATGGTGAAAAATTCGCCTTTGAAGTCGCTTTTGCCGCTACCCCACAGGTCGCGCAGCACCTGCACATACTCGGTGAGGTAGTCGTAGCGGCGCGAAAAATAAGCATCGCCCGGCCACAGGCCCATCTGCTCATATTCCGGTTTCTGCCAGCCAGTAACGAGGTTCACGCCAAAGCGTCCCCCGGAGATAGAATCGATAGTGGCGGCCATGCGCGCCACGATGGCGGGCGGCAGGGTCAGCGTGGCGGCAGTGGCGTAGATCTCAATGCGCGACGTCACCGCCGCAAGCCCCGCCATCAGGGTGAACGATTCCAGGTTGTGATCCCAGAATTCGGTTTTGCCGCCAAAGCCGCGCAGCTTGATCATCGACAGCGCGAAGTCGAAATGGTATTGCTCCGCCTTTTGCACAATCGCCTTGTTTAACTCAAATGTCGGCATGTACTGGGGAGCGTGGGTGGAAATCAGCCAGCCGTTGTTGCCAATGGGAACGAACACACCAATTTTCATCGCGAACCTCGTCACAGTCGGAAAGGGAACTCACGCGGCGCTGCATCCTGCATTCTCCGTTAAGCCTCGCTCGAAAGAGGTAGTGCAAGGGGAATGCCAGTTTTAAAAGGCGTAATGTTATCAATGTGTTGCTTGGTTGTTTAAAATTGGGCCGCAAAAAAGTGGACTGAACGGTCAAAAAAGCTGCACAGAAAACAGGCAACGCTGCGCGATGAGGGTGCAGGGCCAGCGGCGGTTTTGCTATGCTTGAGGCAAAATGCAAAGGAGAGAGCGCATGGCGCAAGGCGCGGTTAAAGAAGTGGGCAGGCGCTCAAAAGCGGTGGCGGCGAAAAAACAGGCGATTCTGGCCGCCGCACTCGATTATTTTTCCCGGTTCGGCATTCATGGCACCAGCCTTGAGCAGGTCGCCGATAAAGCCGATGTCTCCAAGACCAATCTTCTCTATTACTACCCGTCGAAAGAGGCGCTCTACGTGGCGGTGCTGAAGCAGATCCTGGATGTCTGGCTCGCGCCGTTAAAAGCGTTTCGCGCCGACTTACAGCCGCTGGCGGCGATAGGCGAGTATATTCGCCTGAAGCTTGAAGTCTCACGGGATCACCCCCAGGCATCAAAACTCTTCTGCCTTGAGATGTTGCAGGGCGCGCCGCTGCTGATGGCGGAGCTGTCGGGCGATCTGAAAAGCCTGGTGGATGAGAAGTCGGCGATTATCGCGGGCTGGGTGGCGAGCGGCAAAATCGGCCCGGTGGACCCGCATCATCTTATTTTTATGATCTGGGCCAGCACGCAGCACTACGCCGATTTCGCCACGCAGGTAGAGGCGGTAACGGGGAAAACGTTGCAGGATGACGCCTTCTTTCGCCAGACGGTGGAAAACGTGCAGCGGATGGTTATCGAAGGCATTCGCCTGCGTTAAGGGCCCGGCGGCAGGGGGCAGCTTACGTCGCCCTCTTCACACTGGGTTAACGACTCCAGAAAAGCGGCGCGCTCGCGGGTTTTATCTGCCAGACACTGGCTTTCCGTCATCGGCTGCACGCTGCCGCCGTTGGCGCCGGAGCTGACAAACGCGCAGTCGGCGTCGCGCACGCTAAGCCAGGCGTTCTGGGCTTTTTTCAGCAAATCGCGCTGCGCTTCGCTTGCGCGATCCATCACTTTTTTATAAATCGCATTCATGGCGGTATCCGCCTGCTGGTAATCCGCAGCGGCGCAGACGTTAAGATCGGTCTGGGTGGTCGCTTTATCGCAGTTGTCGGCAAGCGCCGGGGCGCTCAGCAGGGCGAGCAGGTAGAGCGGGAGTCGTTTCATGGGTCTCTCCATAAAAAAGGCTCCTGAAACAGGAGCCTTGCAAGCGTAGCCAGGTCTTAGCCGATTGTCATCAGGCTGGCGTTGCCGCCCGCCGCTGCGGTGTTCACGCTAAGCGAACGCTCTATCCACAGCCGCTCCAGCAGCAGGTTGGTTTCGCCGCGCTCAAAGCCCTGGACCGAAACAATCGCCCCTTCGCGAGCCGCCACCTGTTCGCACAGGGTGCGCAACTGGTCTGAATCGCCATGGTAGATAACGGCATCGAAACGCTGGCTCATCAGCTGTTCCGGCTTCGCGAAATCGATCGCCTGCTGCACGGCGGCGGGCAGCTGTTTCGCGAGTTCGCGATGCAGCTTGTCGTCCGGCCACAACGCGCGGCTGCCCGCGCTGGTAACGGCCGCCAGCTGGGTGAGCGCATCCTGTTCGTTATCCGCCACGCACAGCACGCGCTCGCGCGGCAGTAGCGTCCAGGTGTTGCGCTCGCCTGTCGGTCCTGGCAGCACACGCTGCGCGCCAGTCTGCGAAAGCCCGGCATATTTTTCGCAAAGCGCTTTAAACTCCGCGCGTCCCGCCGCCCACTGGGTCAGCGCCTGGTGCGGCTGCGTCAGCGCGCTTTTGAGCTGCATGTCGACCGGGTAGCGCGCATCCTGACGGTTAAACGTAGTCAGCGCCGCGTTCTCCGGGCGGTTCGCCAGCAGGCGATAGAGATAGAGCGGGCCGCCCGCTTTCGGACCTGTGCCGGAAAGCCCCTCGCCGCCAAACGGCTGTACACCCACTACGGCGCCGACCATGTTGCGGTTAACGTAGAGGTTGCCGACTTTCGCCGCGCCGGTCACCTGCGCGATGGTTTCGTCAATGCGGGTATGCACGCCGAGCGTCAGGCCGTAACCTGCGCGGTTGATTTGCTCAATCAGCCCGTCCAGGTTGTTGCGGCTGTAGCGCACCACGTGAAGCACCGGGCCGAAGATCTCTTTTTTCAGCTCGTCAAAACTTTCCAGTTCGATAAGCGTCGGCATAACGAAGGTGCCGGTTTCCCACTCACGGGCGTCAGCGCTGTTTTCGCGTACCGCCTGGAAGACAGTGCGGCCTTTAGCGCGCATTGCCTGAATATGGCGGTCAATATTGGCTTTCGCCTCCGCGTCGATAACCGGGCCTACATCGGTGGAGAGTCTGCCCGGGTTGCCCATGCGGCACTCCGCCATCGCGCCCTTCAGCATCTTCAGCGTGTGCTCGGCAATATCTTCCTGCAAACAAAGGACGCGCAGGGCGGAGCAGCGCTGGCCTGCGCTGTCGAAGGCGGAGGCGACCACATCCACCACCACCTGCTCGCTCAGGGCGGAGGAGTCGACGATCATCGCGTTCAGGCCGCCGGTTTCGGCAATCAGCGGCGTCGGGCGGCCCTGCGGATCAAGACGAGTGGCGATATTGCGCTGTAAAAGCGTGGCCACTTCCGTCGAGCCGGTAAACATAACGGCGCGCACGCGCTCATCGCCGGTCAGCTTCGCGCCCACGGTTTCACCGCGGCCAGGCAGCAGTTGCAAGACGCCCGCCGGCACGCCCGCTTCCAGCAGAATATTCACGCCCTGTGCGGCGATAAGCGGCGTCTGCTCCGCCGGTTTCGCCAGCACGCTGTTGCCAGCGGCAAGGGCGGCGGCAATCTGGCCGGTAAAAATAGCGAGCGGGAAGTTCCACGGGCTGATACACACCACCGGGCCGAGCGGGCGATGCGTTTCGTTGTCGAAGTCGTCGCGCACCTGGCCTGCGTAGTAATAAAGGAAATCCACCGCTTCGCGCACTTCGGCAATGGCGTTGCTGAAGGTTTTACCCGCCTCGCGCACCAGGATGCCGATAAGCGTCTGCATCTGGTCTTCCATCAGCACTGCGGCGCGCTCAAGAATGGCGGCGCGCTCCTGTGGCGGCGTGGCGAACCAGATCGGCGCATTGTTGACCGCGTTTTCCAGCGCCCGCGACACTTCCGCTTCGGTGGCTTCACGCACATAGCCGACAATATCTTTCGGCTCTGCCGGGTTAAGGACCGGCGTCAGTTCGCCCGCTTCGACAGGCGCTTCCAGCACCGGCAACGCCTGCCATTTCTGCGCGGCGCTGTTGAGCAGAGCGGAAGAGAGCGAGGCGAGCCGGTGTTCGTTTGAAAGATCGATGCCCGTTGAGTTCATGCGGCCTTCGCCGTAGAGATCGTGCGGCAACGGGATCTTCGGATGCGGCAGGCCCGCTTTGCCTTCCTGCGCGGCCATTTTTTCTACCGCCAGCACAGGGTCGGCGACCAGTTCATCCAGCGGCAGCGTGGTGTCGGCGATACGGTTGACGAAGGAGGTATTGGCGCCGTTTTCCAGCAGGCGGCGCACCAGGTAAGCCAGCAGCGTTTCATGCGTGCCTACCGGGGCGTAAATGCGGCAGGGGCGGTTGAGTTTGCCGTCCGCCACTTTTCCCACAACCTGCTCATAAAGCGGTTCGCCCATGCCGTGCAGGCACTGGAACTCATACTGGCCCGGGTAGTAGTTCTGGCCCGCCAGGTTATAAATCGCCGCCAGCGTATGGGCGTTGTGGGTGGCGAACTGCGGGTAAATCAGGTTCGGCACCGCCAGCAGTTTTTTCGCGCAGGCAAGGTAGGAGATATCGGTGTAAACCTTGCGGGTGTACACCGGGTAGCCTTCAAGCCCTTCCATTTGCGCGCGCTTGATTTCGCTGTCCCAGTAAGCGCCTTTCACCAGGCGGATCATCAGGCGACGGCGGCTGCGGGTCGCCAGATCGATTAAATAATCAATCACGAACGGGCAGCGCTTCTGGTAAGCCTGGATAACAAAGCCGATGCCGTTCCAGCCCGCCAGCTCCGGCTCGAAGCAGAGCTTTTCCAGCAGATCGAGGGAGATTTCCAGACGGTCCGCCTCTTCGGCGTCGATGTTAATGCCGATATCATACTGGCGCGCCAGCAGCGTCAGGGATTTCAGGCGCGGATAAAGCTCTTCCATTACGCGGTCATACTGCGCGCGGCTATAGCGCGGGTGCAGCGCCGACAGCTTAATAGAGATACCCGGGCCTTCATAAATGCCGCGGCCGTTGGAGGCTTTGCCGATAGCGTGGATCGCCTGCTGGTAAGAAACCATATACGCCTGCGCGTCGGCGGCGGTCAGCGCCGCTTCGCCAAGCATATCGTAAGAGTAGCGAAAGCCTTTTTCTTCCAGCTTGCGGGCGTTAGCCAGCGCTTCGGCGATGGTTTCGCCCGTCACGAACTGCTCGCCCATCAGCCGCATCGCCATATCCACGCCTTTGCGGATCAGCGGCTCGCCGCTCTTGCCGATAATACGGTTGAGCGAGCGTGACAGGCTGGCTTCGTTATGGGTCGAGACCAGACGGCCGGTAAACAGCAGGCCCCAGGTCGCGGCGTTCACAAACAGGGAAGGGCTGCGCCCGATATGCGACTGCCAGTTACCGTTGCTGATTTTGTCGCGGATCAGCGCGTCGCGGGTCGCTTTATCAGGAATGCGCAGCAGCGCTTCGGCAAGGCACATCAGCGCCACCCCTTCCTGGGAAGAGAGCGAAAACTCCTGCAACAGGCTCTGCACCATGCCGGCGCGGCCGGAGGCGGTTTTCTGGTTGCGCAGTTTTTCAGCGAGCTTATAGGCGAGCTGGTGGGTTTGCTCCGCCACCAGCGCAGGCAGACGCGCCTGCTCAAGCAGCATCGGCACGGCGTCGGTTTCGGCGCGGCGGTAAGCGGCGGTAATGGCGGCGCGGTTAACGGACTGCGGCAGGATCTGCTCGGCGAACTCCAGGAAAGGCTGATGCGCCTCTTCTGGCTGTACGCCCGCCTCTTCGCTCTCATTGGCTGCGCCCGCCAGCAGGGCAGGCAGCTCCGGCAGCGTATCCTCGCTTTCCAGCCTTTCAAGGTAGTTGAAAATAGCCTGCTTGATGAGCCAGTGCGGCGTGCGGTCTATTTTAGTTGCGGCGGCTTTGATGCGCTCACGGGTGGCATCGTCAAGCTTCACACCCATGGTAGTGGTGCCCATGCCTTAACTCCTGTTTTCTTCGCTTTTTTGTCTGCGGTTAACGTTATTCGGCACTATCCATCATGTTGCAACTTTGTGCAACCATGTTAAATGTGACCTCGCCAGCAAGCTCAAAAATGAATGAAATGTTAAATATGAAATTGCTATGACCATACAGGCGAAACGGCGATATAAGCTGATATTCCGGGCCTGGTTAACACTTTTAAAAGGTGCAACCGTAAAAAGCGTGAGCGAGTGCAACCTCCTGCAAACGGGCATTTTTAGCGAAGATGTAATTGTTGTAAATGGTGTGTTAAATCGATTGTGAATGAAAAACGCTTCCGGCAGGATACTGCCGCGAAACGAAAACGACGATAACAACACCGCTGCGTTCCGGCGGTGACAAGCCGAAAATGGCCTGATTAGACGGAGAAGTGAAATGACAGCGAGTACACCGATGGTGGTGACTTTCCTTATTTATATCTTTGGGATGATATTGATAGGGTTTATTGCGTGGCGTTCGACTAAAAACTTTGACGATTACATCCTTGGCGGCCGCAGCCTCGGCAGCGTGGTAACGGCATTATCAGCAGGCGCGTCGGATATGTCCGGCTGGCTGCTGATGGGGTTGCCGGGCGCTATTTTCCTCTCCGGGATCTCTGAAAGCTGGATAGCCATCGGGCTTACGCTCGGCGCCTGGATCAACTGGAAGCTGGTGGCAGGCCGCCTGCGCGTTCACACCGAGGCGAACAATAACGCCCTGACGTTACCGGATTATTTCACCGGCCGCTTTGAGGATAAAAGCCGCATACTGCGCATTATCTCCGCCCTGGTTATCCTGCTGTTCTTCACTATTTACTGCGCCTCTGGCATCGTGGCGGGCGCGCGCCTGTTTGAAAGCACTTTTGGCATGAGCTACGAAACCGCGCTGTGGGCCGGCGCGGCGGCAACCATCCTTTATACCTTTATCGGCGGCTTCCTTGCGGTGAGCTGGACCGATACGGTGCAGGCGAGCCTGATGATTTTCGCGCTGATCCTGACGCCGGTGTTCGTTATTCTCGCCGTCGGCGGCCTGGACGACTCGCTGATGGTGATCAAGCAAAAGAGCATTGAAAACGTCGATATGCTGAAAGGGCTAAACTTTGTGGCTATCGTTTCCCTGATGGGCTGGGGGCTCGGTTATTTCGGCCAGCCGCATATCCTGGCGCGTTTTATGGCCGCGGATTCCCACCACACTATCGTTAAAGCTCGCCGCATCAGCATGGCCTGGATGATCCTCTGCCTGGCGGGCGCGGTAGCGGTAGGGTTCTTCGGCATCGCTTACTTCAACAACCACCCGGACCAGGCGACGGCGGTGAACCAGAACGGCGAGCGCGTCTTTATCGAACTGGCGCAAATCCTGTTCAACCCATGGATTGCCGGCATTTTACTTTCTGCGATCCTCGCGGCGGTAATGTCCACGCTGAGCTGTCAGCTGCTGGTCTGCTCCAGCGCCATTACCGAAGACCTCTACAAAGCGTTCCTGCGTAAAAACGCCACCCAGAAAGAGCTGGTATGGGTGGGTCGTCTGATGGTGCTGGTGGTGGCGCTTATCGCCATCGCGCTGGCGGCGAACCCGGAAAACCGCGTGCTCGGCCTGGTGAGCTACGCTTGGGCGGGCTTCGGCGCAGCCTTCGGGCCGGTGATCCTCTTCTCCGTAATGTGGTCGCGCATGACCCGCAACGGCGCGCTGGCCGGTATGGTGATTGGCGCGTTAACGGTTATCGTCTGGAAACATTTCGGCTGGCTGGGCCTGTATGAAATCATTCCGGGCTTCCTCTTTGCGAGCCTTGGCATTGTTATCTTCAGCCTGCTGGATAAAGCGCCTTCTGCTTCAATGCAGGCGCGCTTTGAGAAAGCGGATGCGGAGTATCACACCGCGCCGCCCTCGAAATTACAGGCTGATTAACCCGTCTGACAAACCCGCCGCAAGGCGGGTTTTTTCTTGCTCATCAATACAATGGCCTCTGGCAGCGCTTGCCAGCCAGCGGGAAGGGTATTCATCCGCCCGCTATACCGACAATAAACAGGAAAAGCGCTGGCGGGCATGAAACAGGGGGGTCACAGACTCGCAGGCGTTTGAAAAAGTAGTTAGCCGCAGAAAAAAGCCGGTAAACAGCGCGCTAGCATGATTTCCCGCATCCTTTTCTGGCGAATGGAATAAGCATTAGCGTTTTTTTAAAGGCACGGCTGAGCGTAACGGGCCCTGGGAAAAATGGCTTTTTTACATTGCCCGACACTGTAATTCAGTTGAGTGATTAATCCACTTCGCAACTTTTACACTTCGTCATACTTCCTCGTACATTTTGCTTGTGTTTCTTTGATTGGTAATGATAATCACTTGCACTCATATTTACGTTTCTTTGCAACAATTGACCTGATTTCACATTAAGGGTGGCGGGATGTTTGTTCCATTTCTCATTATGCTGCGCGAAGGGCTGGAAGCCGCGCTTATTGTCAGTCTTATCGCCAGCTACCTGAAGCGCACGCAGCGCGGGCAGTGGCTGGGAGCGATGTGGACGGGCGTGATTCTTGCCGCCGCGCTCTGTCTGGGCTTAGGCATTTTCATTAATGAAACCACCGGCGAATTTCCGCAAAAAGAGCAGGAACTGTTTGAGGGGATCGTGGCGGTTATCGCCGTGGTCATACTCACCTGGATGGTGTTCTGGATGCGCAAAGTGGCCCGCAATGTGAAAGGAGAGCTGGAGCAGGCGGTCGACAACGCGCTTAAACGCGGCGGCAGCCAGAGCTGGGCGCTGATTCTGATGGTCTTTTTTGCGGTAGCGCGCGAAGGGCTGGAGTCGGTTTTCTTTCTGCTGGCGGCTTTTGGCCAGGACGTGGGCGTCTGGCCGCCGCTTGGCGCTATGCTCGGGCTGGCGACGGCGGTAGTTATGGGTTTTCTGCTCTACTGGGGCGGTATTCGCCTTCACCTCGGCACTTTTTTCAAATGGACCAGCCTCTTTATTTTGCTGGTGGCGGCGGGGCTTGCCGCCGGCGCCATCCGCGCCTTTCACGAAGCCGGCCTGTGGAACCATTTCCAGCAGGTGGCTTTTGACCTGAGCCATGTCCTTACCACCCATTCACTGACGGGCACCCTGCTGGAATCCATTTTTGGTTATCAGGAAGCGCCGACCATCAGCGAAGTGGCGGTCTGGCTGATTTATCTTCTTCCGGCGCTGGCGCTGTATGCGCTACCCGCTCGCGCCGCGCCGCAGCCTTCCGGCAGCGCAAACGGATAACAACAGGGCGAAGCGCCTTATTAGTTACAACATACTTTGAGAGGGAATGGTCATGATGAAAAACGGTCGACGCAGCGCGCTGCAATTAACGACGCTTGCGCTTTTAGCTTCCGCCTTTGCCGCCAGCGCGGCGGACGTGCCGCAGGTTAAAGTCACGGTGAACGATAAGCAGTGCGAACCGATGACGCTTACCGTCAACGCCGGTAAAACCCAGTTCATTATTCTCAACCACAGCCAGAAGGCGCTGGAGTGGGAAATTTTAAAAGGGGTCATGGTGGTGGAGGAGCGTGAGAATATCGCGCCGGGCTTCAGCCAGAAGATGACCGCCAACCTGGAAGCGGGCGAATATGATATGACCTGCGGCCTGCTGAGCAACCCGAAAGGCAAGCTTATCGTGAAAGCGGCAGGCGGCGCGCAAACCGCAGCAAAGGGCGATTTACTCTCGCTTGAAGGCGCCATTACGCAATATAAGGCCTACGTGACCGCTGAAACCGCCGCGCTGGTGGCAGGCGTCAAAGCGTTTACTGACGCGGTGAAAGCAGGCGACATTGAAAAAGCGAAAGCCCTTTATGCCCCGACGCGCCAGCACTACGAGCGCATCGAGCCGGTTGCTGAACTCTTCTCTGATCTCGACGGCAGTATTGACGCCCGTGAAGATGACTACGAGCAAAAAGCGGCCGACCCGAAATTCACCGGTTTCCACCGGCTGGAAAAAGCGCTGTTTGGCGACAACAGCGTAAAAGGCATGGATAACTATGCCGACCAGCTTTACCGCGACGTGCAGGATTTGCAAAAGCGCATCAGCGAACTGGCTTTCCCGCCGGGGAAAGTGGTGGGCGGCGCGGCTGGGCTGATTGAAGAAGTGGCGGCCAGCAAAATCAGCGGCGAAGAGGACCGCTACAGCCACACCGACCTGTGGGATTTCCAGGCGAACGTGGAAGGCTCGCAGAAAATTGTCGACCTCCTGCGTCCGCAGTTGCAGAAAGACAACGCTGAGCTGCTCGGTAAAGTGGACGCCAACTTTAAAAAGGTGAACACCATTCTTGCCAAATACCGTACCAAAGAAGGGTTCGAAACCTACGATAAGCTGACCGACGCCGACCGTAACGCGCTGAAAGGACCGGTCACGGCGCTTGCTGAAGATCTCTCTTTACTGCGCGGCGTGCTCGGCCTGGACTAAAGCATGAACGACGCATTAAAGCATCAGGACGCGCCGGAGCCGGCGCGTCGACGGCTATTAAAAGGGTTGGGAGCGCTTGGCGGGGCGCTCGCCGTAACGGGCGGCTGCCCTGTAGCGCATGGGGCTAAGCCTTCCGCGCCGCCGGGTACGCTCTCTCCCGATGCCCGTCAGGAGAAACAGTCTTTTTACGGCCCGCATCAGGCAGGCATCGTTACGCCGCAGCAGGCCTCGATGATGCTGGTCGCCTTCGACGTGCTGGCTTCGGACAAAGCGGATCTGGAACGGCTGTTTCGCCTGCTGACGGCGCGTATTGCCTTCTTAACTGAAGGCGGGCCTGCGCCGCAAACGCCTGACCCGCGCATGCCGCCGATGGATTCGGGTATTCTTGGCAAGGTTATCGCGCCAGACAACCTCACCATTACCGTTTCGCTTGGCCGCGCATTGTTCGACGACCGCTTCGGCCTGGCGGCGCAGATGCCGAAAAAACTGCAAAAGATGGAGCGATTTCCTAACGATTCGCTTGATGCGGCGCTCTGTCATGGCGACCTGCTGCTGCAAATTTGCGCCAACACGCAGGACACGGTCATTCACGCGCTGCGTGACATTATCAAGCACACGCCGGATCTGCTGAGCGTGCGCTGGAAGCGGGAAGGGTTTATCTCTGACCATGCAGCGCGCAGCCGCGGTAAAGAGACGCCGATTAACCTGCTCGGTTTCAAAGATGGCACCGCTAACCCGGATACGCAGAACGCAACCTTAATGGACAGCATTTTGTGGGTCACGCCGGAGCAGGGCGAACCGGCCTGGACAGTGGGCGGCAGCTATCAGGCGGTGCGCATTATTCAGTTTCATGTTGAATTCTGGGACCGCACGCCGCTTAAAGAGCAGCAAACCATTTTTGGTCGTGAAAAGCACAGCGGCGCGCCGCTTGGCATGGCGCATGAACATGACGTGCCGGATTACGCAAGCGACCCGGAGGGCGAGGTTATCGCGCTCGACAGCCACATCCGTCTGGCCAACCCGCGCACGGCGGAAACCCAGTCCAGCCTGATGCTACGACGGGGCTACAGCTATTCGCTTGGCGTAACGGCTTCCGGGCAGCTTGATATGGGGCTGCTGTTCGTCTGTTATCAGCATGACCTGGAAAAAGGATTTTTAAGCGTCCAGAAACGCTTAAACGGCGAAGCGCTGGAAGAGTATGTAAAGCCCATCGGCGGCGGTTATTTCTTTGTTCTTCCGGGGGTTGCCGATAAAAACCACTATCTTGCCGAAGGGCTGCTGAAAGCCTGACCTGTATCCCCGTTTTAACCCGCGGGGATATTTCCTCACACGTTCCGTAGCATTTGCTAACATTTTACTGACGCGACCAGACAACGGATTTCGCTCCCGGCAGGTTATTGATACTTTTCTGTAATATTTCTGTGTCATAAAAAATGCATCGTCAGAAATCGCTTAAAAGTTAAAAATAAGTAAACCTAATGTTGCATTTATGAAAATTTTTGATGTACTTAGAACAGATGCGGTAGTTCCCAATCGTGAGCAGCACTTTCACTATGGAGATCGCGAATGGTAGTGTCCCGTGATGGACTAAAAAGCAAAACCCCCCGCAAGATCCGGCGCGGAGACTCTACCTCCGGCACAGTTTTCGTCACTTCTTCATCCAGACAAGCCACTTCCTCTTCAGATTTCACCGATGCAGTAAGCGGTGCGCGTAGCCGTACTACTGCGTCTATTTCCGGCAATCATGGCTTACAAGGAAGCCAAACCTACTACGTTCGTGCGCATAATCGCGTCGGCAGTGAAGACGCGGGCAATGTAAACCTACTTAACAAGGTGCCATCCATGGGAAGACAGAAAGCAGTGATCAAAGCTCGTCGTGAAGCAAAGCGTGTGTTAAGACGGGATTCGCGCAGCCATAAACAGCGCGAAGAGGAATCGGTCACTTCGCTTGTGCAGATGAGTGGCGTTGAAGCTATTGGTATGGCAAGGGACAGTCGTGATACATCGCCAATAGCCGCGCGCAATGAGGCTCAGGCGCAGTATCTTGAGGCAATTGAGAGTAAACAGCTGATATTCGCCACCGGCGAAGCCGGGTGCGGCAAAACGTTTATCAGCGCGGCAAAAGCGGCTGAAGCTTTGATCCACAAGGATGTCGACAGGATTATCGTCACGCGTCCGGTATTGCAGGCCGATGAGGATCTCGGCTTCCTTCCCGGCGATATTTCTGAGAAGTTCGCGCCTTATTTCCGTCCGGTCTACGATGTGCTGGTGCGCCGCCTGGGCGCCTCGTTCATGCAGTACTGCCTGAGACCGGAAATAGGCAAAGTAGAAATTGCGCCGTTCGCCTATATGCGCGGACGTACATTTGAAAACGCGGTAGTGATTCTGGACGAGGCTCAGAATGTTACCGCTGCGCAGATGAAGATGTTTTTGACCCGCCTCGGGGAGAACGTGACCGTTATCGTCAATGGCGATATCACCCAGTGCGATTTGCCTGCCGGCGTCCAGTCCGGCCTGAGCGATGCGCTGGCGCGTTTCAAAGAGGACGACATGATCGGCGTGGTGCGCTTCACCAAAGACGATTGTGTCCGCTCCGCGCTCTGCCAGCGTACGCTTAACGCCTACGATTAAAGTTGCTGGTGAAAATTGAAAACGAAGGCCCAACCTGGTTGGGCCTTTTTTGTTTTTGTGGCCGATAAGCGTTGGGCTGTAAGGGGATTCGCTGACGGGCGGCCCTGCTGTCCAGGCGGTAAACCGCCTGTCGAACCCCGGTCGGGGCTTCTCATCCCCCCGGGCTGGTACGATATATAAAGAAAAAGCCCGAGTTTTAGCTCGGGCTTTTTCTTAGAAGATGGCGGTGAGGGGGGGATTGACTCGCTGGCGCTCGCCCGGCGGGCAGCATGACCGCAGGCGGTCCTGCTGTCCAGGCGGTAAACCGCCTGTCGAACCCCGGTCGGGGCTTCTCATCCCCCTCGGGTCGGCGCGATATAAAAGCAAAGAAGCCTGAGCGTTAGCCCAGGCTTCTTCTTTAAATATGGCGGTGAGGGGGGGATTGACTCGCTGGCGCTCGCCCGGCGGGCAGCATGACCGCAAGCGGTCCTGCTGTCCAGGCGGTAAACCGCCTGTCGAACCCCGGTCGGGGCTTCTCATCCCCCCGGGCGGTGCGATATAAAAACGAAAAAGCCCGTACTTGCGTACAGGCTCTCTCTTTAAATATGGCGGTGAGGGGGGGATTGACTGCTGGCGCTCGCCGTTACTCGTCCCATCCATGGGACTCGCCCCTTCGGGGCCAACGCTTTGCGTTGTTCAAAAACGCTCCCGGCGTTTTTGTCGGGCAGCATGACCGCAAGCGGTCCTGCTGTCCAGGCGGTAAACCGCCTGTCGAACCCCGGGTCGGGGCTTCTCATCCCCCCCGGGCTGGTACGATATATAAAGAAAAAGCCCGAGTTTTAGCTCGGGCTTTTTCTTAGAAGATGGCGGTGAGGGGGGGATTGACTCGCTGGCGCTCGCCCGGCGGGCAGCATGACCGCAGGCGGTCCTGCTGTCCAGGCGGTAAACCGCCTGTCGAACCCCGGTCGGGGCTTCTCATCCCCCCCGGGTCGGCGCGATATAAAAACGAAAAAGCCCGTACTTGCGTACAGGCTCTCTCTTTAAATATGGCGGTGAGGGGGGGATTCGAACCCCCGATACGTTGCCGTATACACACTTTCCAGGCGTGCTCCTTCAGCCACTCGGACACCTCACCATATTGTCTGCTGCCCATGCTTGGGGGGCAACGGGGCGCTACTATAGGGGGGAGAGGTAAAAGGGTCAAGCAGTATTTTTTCTTTCTTAATCGTTCGGTTAAGGCTTAAACGAAATGCCGGTTCCCCAGCCAAATGAAAACGGAAAAAAGAAGCCGAAGGCCGGTTGGGGAAGCGCTGCGTTACCCGCTCCGCCAGAACGCGCCATGCTTTGCGTTTTGAAACGGCACGGTAAAAGAAAGATTAGCTTCGCTTATCTAATTTTCTGTACCAGGCTTAAAGACGAGCTATCAGACAAAGAATGTGGAGCATTATGAAAGAGCAAAATCGTACTATCGGCATCGCGCCTTATGGCGGTTCAGCAGGCGGCTGGGGCGCGTTGAAAGCGGTCGCCGACGCCATTCGCGGCCAAATGTCGGTGAAGCAGGACGTGATTGCCCTGTTCAAAGTTAACCAGCCGCAAGGGTTTGACTGCCCCGGCTGCGCCTGGCCCGACCCGCAGCATGGCTCCTCGTTTGAATTTTGCGAAAACGGCGCCAAAGCGGTCTCCTGGGAAGCCACCAGTAAGCGCACCACGCCTGAGTTTTTTTCCGCGCACACGGTAAGCGAACTGTGGAACTGGAACGCGTTTGAGCTTGAAGGCGAAGGGCGCCTTACGCATCCGATAAAATACGATCCGGCGAGCGACACTTATCAGCCCATCGAATGGGAAACGGCTTTTAAAGAGATCGGCGAGCATCTTCGCAGCTATAAAGATCCTGACAGCGTGGAGTTTTACACCTCCGGTCGCGCTTCTAATGAAGCCGCTTTTCTCTGGCAGCTTTTTGCCCGGGAATATGGCACCAATAACTTCCCTGACTGCTCCAATATGTGTCATGAACCCACAAGCGTAGGCCTGCCGGAATCGATCGGCGTTGGAAAGGGCACTGTTGAACTGGAGGATTTTAACCATTGCGACCTTGTGCTTTGCATTGGACATAATCCAGGCACCAACCATCCACGCATGCTTGGCACGCTGCGCGAAGTTGCTAAGCGCGGCGCCACTATCGTTGCTATCAACCCCTTGCGTGAGCGCGGACTTGAGCGCTTTACCTCGCCGCAAAGCCCGATTGAAATGCTTTCGTTAAGCTCCACGGAGCTTGCGTCGACCTATTATAAAGTGCGCGTAGGCGGCGACGCGGCGATGCTGAAAGGCGTAATGAAAATCTTGCTGTCGATGCATGAGGAGCGGATAGCGAAAGGAGAGCCGGGCGTGCTCGACGAAACGTTCATTCGGGAACACACGGAAGGGTTCGAGGCGCTGAAAGCCGATCTCGACGCTACGCAGTGGGATCATATCCTGAAAGTTTCCGGTATGGAGCGCAAAGAGATCCAGCATGTAGCCCGCCTTTACGCTAACGCCCGGCGTACGATCATCTGTTACGGTATGGGGATCACTCAGCATCAGTACGGCACCCAAAACGTACAGCAAATAGCGAATCTTCTGCTTCTGCGCGGCAATATAGGTAAAAAAGGGGCCGGGATATGCCCCCTTCGCGGCCACTCAAACGTGCAGGGCGATCGGACCGTAGGCATTACGGAAATCCCCTCACAGGAGTTGCTCGACAGCATTGAACGGGTTTTCGGCTTCAGGCCGCCGCAAAAACATGGGCACGGCGCCGTTGCCGCCATTCAGGCGATGCGCGATGGAACAGCCAAAGCGCTGCTGTGTCTGGGCGGCAACCTGGCGGAAGCGATTTCCGATCCGCAAGTCACTTTCCCGGCCATGCGCAAGCTGGATTTGGTTGTGCATATGGCGACCAAGCTTAATCGCTCCCACCTGTTGCTCGGCAAGCATAACTACCTGTTGCCCGTGCTTGGGCGTACTGAGCTCGACGAGCAGGCGTCGGGCGCGCAGAGCGTCACGGTCGAAGATTCCATGTCGATGGTGCATGCTTCACGCGGATCTCTGAAGCCCGCATCGCCGCATCTTAAATCGGAGCCGGCGCTGGTCGCCGGGCTTGCGAAAGCGACGCTGCCCAACAGCGTTGTGAACTGGGACCGGCTGGTGGGCGACTACAGTTTTATTCGCGAGAAGATCGAGGCGGTCTTTCCGGCCTTTGAAAACTACAACGAGCGGGTAAAAAAACCGGGCGGTTTCCGCCTGCGCAACGCCGCTTCGGAGCGGGTGTGGAATACCCCGACAGGCAAAGCGCAGTTCAAAATCATGCAGGGGATTAATGAGGATCCACGTTCGCTGAAGTGCCATGACCTGGTTCTGACGACCCTGCGCAGCCACGACCAGTACAACACCACGCTTTATGGGTTAAACGATCGCTACCGCGGCGTGACCGGGCGGCGAGACGTGCTGTTTATCAATCCTGACGAGGCAGAAAAACGGCAGTTACGGGTAGGCGATCAGGTGAATATCGTCGCCCTCGATCCTGACGGCAACCCCACGTCGCGGCGCATGCATAATCTCACGATTGTGGTCATTGATATGGCGCCCGGCTCGGTCGGCGCTTACTACCCGGAAGCGAACGTGCTGGTGCCGCTGGACAGTCATGACACCCAGAGCGGCATACCGGCTTACAAAAGCATCCCGATTGCCATGGAACGCGTTAAAACGCCAGTAGAAACAGCGGGTGCGCGACGGTGAGGTTAAGCCGTGGGCCGGGTCGGGGCTTCTCATCCCCCCGGGTCGGCGGGGTATAAAAGCAAAGAAGCCTGAGCGTTAGCCCAGGCTTCTTCTTTGAAGATGGCGGTGAGGGGGGGATTGACTCGCTGGCGCTCGCCCGGCGGGCAGCATGACCGCAAGCGGTCCTGCTGTCCAGGCGGTAAACCGCCTGTCGAACCCCGGGTCGGGGCTTCTCATCCCCCCCGGGCTGGTACGATATATAAAGAAAAAGCCCGAGTTTTAGCTCGGGCTTTTTCTTAGAAGATGGCGGTGAGGGGGGGATTGACTCGCTGGCGCTCGCCCGGCGGGCAGCATGACCGCAGGCGGTCCTGCTGTCCAGGCGGTAAACCGCCTGTCGAACCCCGGTCGGGGCTTCTCATCCCCCCCGGGTCGGCGCGATATAAAAACGAAAAAGCCCGTACTTGCGTACAGGCTCTCTCTTTAAATATGGCGGTGAGGGGGGGATTCGAACCCCCGATACGTTGCCGTATACACACTTTCCAGGCGTGCTCCTTCAGCCACTCGGACACCTCACCATATTGTCTTCCCGATGTGTTCGGGACGGGCGCTAATGTAGGCAAAAGGCCTGCGCCAGTCAATATACTTTTCGGAATTTTCAGCGCGTTTACTCAAACTTCCAGCAACTTGCTCTCAAAATCGGCATATTGCCTGTTTTTATGGCAATTGCCTTGCAAACCAAGCGCTTTCGCGTAATCCTGGTTAAAAAAGGAGACGCTATGGACATCATTTTTTATCACCCCACTTTTGACGCCAGCTACTGGCTGTCCCTGCTGCAACAAAAGCTTCCGCAAGCCAGGATCCGGGAATGGAAACCGGGCGATAACGGCCCAGCGGATTATGCGCTGGTCTGGCATCCTCCGGTTGAAATGCTACGCGGTCGCAGCGGCTTAAAAGCTGTCTTTGCCCTGGGCGCCGGTGTCGATTCCATTTTAAGCAAACTCAAAACCCACCCGGATTTGCTACCCGCCGGCGTGCCGCTGTTCAGGCTCGAAGATACCGGCATGGCGGAACAAATGCAGGAATACGCAGTAAGCCAGGTGCTGCACTGGTTCCGCCGCTTTGATGATTATCAGGCGCTCAAACAACAGGCGAAATGGGAGCCGCTGGCGGATTATGAGCGCAAAGATTTCACTATCGGCATCCTCGGCGCGGGCGTACTGGGCGCTAAAGTGGCCGAAAGTTTCGTCAACTGGGGGTTTCCGGTTCGTTGCTGGAGCCGAAGCCATAAAAATTACCCCGGCGTGAAAAGCTTTGTCGGCGCGCAAGAGCTAGCCGCGTTCCTGAAAGACACCCGGGTGTTGATTAACCTGCTGCCGAACACGCCGGAAACGGTGGGCATTATTAACCGCGGCTTGCTGAACCAGCTTGCGGACAATGCTTATGTGCTTAACCTTGCGCGCGGCGTGCATCTGGTGGAGGAAGATCTGCTGGCTGCGCTGGAGCAGGGCAAAATAAAAGCCGCGATGCTGGATGTCTTTGCCCGTGAACCGCTGCCCGCCGAAAGCCCGCTGTGGCGCCATCCGCGCGTGGCGATAACGCCGCACGTAGCAGCCGTTACGCGCCCGACAGAGGCGGTGGCCTTTATCGGCGCGACCATCGTTCAGCTCGAAGAGGGCGAAAAACCCGCAGGCGAAGTTGACCTGCAACGCGGCTACTGAACCCCCGTCCCGGCCGCCTGGCCGGGTTTTCAGGCTAAACCTCAACGCCGATACCTGCTATCCTTGCGCAAAACTGAAAGGAGAGCGCCATGTATCCCGTTGACCTGCACATGCATACCGTCGCCAGTACCCACGCTTACAGCAACCTTCATGACTATATCGCCGCCGCGAAGCAAAAAAATATCCAGCTTTTCGCGATAACCGACCACGGCCCGGATATGGCCGATGCGCCGCACTACTGGCACTTTATAAATATGCGCATCTGGCCGCGAGTGGTGGATGGCGTCGGCATTCTGCGCGGTATTGAAGCCAATATTAAAAACAGAGCCGGCGAGATTGATTGCACCGGCCCGATGCTTGAGTCGCTTGATCTTATCGTGGCGGGCTTTCACGAGCCTGTCTTCCCGCCGCAGGATAAAGCTACCCATACCGAGGCGATGATAGCCGCCATGGCAAGCGGCAATGTGCATATTATCAGCCATCCCGGCAACCCCAAATTTCCGGTCGACATTCCGGCTATCGCCGCCGCGGCCGCGAAATACCAGGTGGCGCTGGAGTTAAATAACTCTTCTTTTACGCACTCCCGTAAAGGAAGCGGACCGAACTGCCGCGCTATCGCCGAGGCGGTACGCGACGCAGGCGGCTGGCTGGCGCTCGGGTCCGATTCACATACCGCCTTTACGCTTGGCGACTTCCAGGAGTGCCGTAAGATCCTCGACGACGTGGCGTTCCCGGAAGATCGCATCCTTAACGTTACGCCGCGCCGCCTGCTTAATTTTCTTGAATCCCGCGGTATGGCGCCCATCGCCGAATTCGCTGCGTTTTAATCACAACTCAATGGATCTGCTTCATGAATGAATTTTCAATTATCTGTCGCCTGCTCGGCTCCCTCTGGTATCGCGAACCACAGGATCCGGTGCTTGCCCCGGTTTATGCATTAATTGCCGAAGGCAAACTGGCGCAGAGCTGGCCGCTTGAGCAGGATGCGCTTCTGGCGCGCCTGCAAAAAAGCTATAACGCGCAAGAAATCGAAGCGGATTACCTGTCGCTCTTTGTTGGCGATGAATGTCGCGTGTCGCCGTTGCGTACCGCCTGGCAGGAAGGGGCGAAAGAAGACGAGGTGAGGGCGTTTCTTAGCGAACGGGGCATGCCGCTGTCTGAAGCGCCAGCCGATCACTTCGGCATGCTGCTGCTGGCGGCCTCCTGGCTGGAAGACCAGGCGCAGGAAGATGAGAGCGAAGCGCTGGAAGCGCTGTTCGCCGATTATCTGTTACCCTGGTGCGGCGCTTTTCTGGGGAAAGTGGAAGCCCATGCGGGCAGCGCTTTCTGGCGAACCTTCGCCCAACTGACCCGTGACGCCATTCAGGCGATGTGGGAAGAGTTGCAGGAAGAAGAACAGGAATAAAAAGCCGGGCGAAAGCCCGGCTTTTTGTGATGCTTATCACCATTGCAATGTAATAAGTCACGGTTATTTACTTTTTTTGTGTGTGACCTCTCATGGCGAAACAGATCCTCTGTTAGTATACGCCGCCATGAACAGACGCTTTCCCCTCGCATTGACCACCGGTTTGCTCTCCGCCCTTTGGGGCTGGGCGGCGGTGAGCTTTAATCTTCCCGGCTGGGCCGGGTTTCTTGGCTGCACCGCCTGGTTTGCCTGCCCTAAACCGAATCTTTCGGGATTCCTCACAACCCTGTGTACGTTACTGAGCGGGGTGCTCTGGGCGCAGGTCATTATTTACGGCAGCGCGCTGGCACCGCAGGTAGAAATGCTCAGCTATGCAATGACAGGCATAGTGGCCTTTCTGATGTGCATGCAGGCCAGGCATCTGCTGCTTTCCTTTGTGCCCGGCACCTTTATCGGCGCCTGCGCTACTTTCGCTGCGCAAGGCGAATGGAAAAGCGTGACGCCGGCTTTAGTGCTGGGGCTGTTGTTTGGGTTTGCGATGAAAAGCAGCGGGAGTTGGCTTGCAGCGCGGCTTGCCGCAAAAAGCGAGCAAGCCGCGTAAGGCATAAAAAAACCAGCGTACGCTGGTTTTTTTATTGCTGTCAGGATTCGGGCGGGACAGCCATACTGCGATATTTCGCAAGGATGGCGTCTTTCGAATCTTTTTTATCTTTAAGTTCCCACAGACCGCGGTTAATGCCGTCGTTAATCAAATGAATCACGCCGGTTTCAATCGCTGACATCAGGCAGAGCATCACCGGCTCATTCGCCGTATAACCAATTTCGCCCTCCAGCAGACGCTGGTAATCGATGAAGCGGAAAACGCCCGCCTGCACTTCATAAGAGAGAATGGTTTTACTGGTGTTTACCGATGAAAGCACTTCCCCCGTGCTTACGTTTACCACGCGCAGGTTCACGGCAATCTGATCAAGCTGATACTGCGTATTGCCGCCGATGCCAAAATAGCGCGCGCCTACGCCGCCCGATTTCACATTGCTTTCATAACCGATAATCGATCCTTCAATCATCACGTTAGCAGCCACCAGCGACTGCAACGGCATGCGGTTATTGTCTGCGACCGTACCGTTCTCCTGAGCCGCGCGGATAATTTTGCGTTCATTCAGCAGGTTTTGTAATCCCTGACGCTCCAGCGGAATAAACCAGCGAGAATCTTTCAACGCCGTTACCAGCATAGAAGTGGCGCTCTGCGGCACAGCGGTTGAAAAGTTACTGGCTGGATAAGGTTTAAACTGACCCGTTTCATCCTGAATGTTATAGACCGAAACAAAGAGCTTGCCTTTAGGGTCGGGCAGATGCGTTAAATCGCGGTAGCTTTGCGCCCGCGGCATTAACGTAGGCTTTGCCGCTTCTTTTGGCGGCGCAGTAAGGCATCCGCTTAATAATGTGACGGCGAGAAGTAATAATAAGCGCTGCATGGTAGTCATCCTTTAATATTTAACAGGGCCTAAAAATCGGTGGTTCCTGTTTGCAGGCCCGAAACTTGAATCGTTGATGTTTTACCTGTTTTACGGTCGGTGACGTTAAGCTGCAACTGTCCGTCTCTGTTAGCAATATCGACGATATAGTCATTCGTCACCATTCGTCCCGGTTGCCCGGTATTAATATTGGTTAACAGGCCGCCTAAAACTTGCGACTGAATCGCTGAGGTAAAATTATCCAGCGCAGACGGCGTTTCTATGGCGTAATCCTCATAGCTGGGATCTTTATAAGAGTTTTGCGCCTGAGCTTCATTAAGAAGAAAAGCGCCGTTATTAGGGTTTCCGCCGAAATTGGGATTACGGAATTGAAATACCATATTTCCGCCCCACGAAAGTGGCGACACTAGCATTAAGGTAATAACCGCGTATGCAACCCGCATGACAGCCTCCTGAAGTGAATAAAACGTTAGAATTCATCGTGTGTTAAATCGCCGGTGCTGAGTAATGCTTTATCGATTTGTCGACGCTGCAACGCTTCATGAGTCTGGGCCAGTGCGAGGTCAACGTTTTTGTCAAAATCACGCTTCGTCGGGAATAAAAAAACCTGATAAATAACATCCTGCTCAACGGTAATGGTGATCCAGCTGCCCCAACGGGCGCTGGGCCGTTCATTAATCGTTAAGTTCCCGCTGTAATTGCTTTCCCATCTATCGCTAAAGCCGCGATAAAAATCATGCCCGACGGACGATACAGTGTGATCGGTTAACAGCCCGGGCACTTCCACTTCCAGCGCCCGGGCGCCGCCGCTGGCGCACAGGATCCCTGCGGCCAGTAACCAGCCGGTTAACTTTTTCATCATGTTATCGTCTGAGATTGTCATTGGCCCAGGAGACGGCCTGGGTGCGGTTTTTCACAGAAATCTTTTTGAAAAGATTGTAGAGATGGGTTTTGACGGTGTTTTCGCTGATAAACAGCGACTGGGCTATCTCATTGTTAGAGGCCCCGACGCGGAGTTTATTCAGGATCTCTTTCTCACGGTGCGTCAGCAGGGCGGATTCCGCGCTGTTAAAGCGGTAATGACCTGAACGGGTAATAAGATAGCTTGCCAGCTTCTGGCTGAAGTAGCATTCGCCGCGTATCACGCCCTGCATGCCTTCGATAACGCGCGATTGATCTTCATTGGAGTAGAAAACGCCATTGATATGCGGCCAGTTTTCGATGTCGCGGAAGGGGTATTCTTCCGGCGTATTGAGCAGCAAAACCTTAACGTTATTACGGCGGCCTAAATTTTCCTGCCAGTACTGAATAAGCTTTTTATCCGCCTCCATCATATCCAGCAAGATCAAGCCATTCACGGGAATTTCATCCAGCGAACGCTGAATGTTATGGAGCTTGCCATTGAGCATTAAAGAAGACTTAAGGTGCTGCAATAATGCGGTAGCTTGTAATGAAGGTTTGGTAATCAATAATAAGGTTTGACCAGGTAAACTAAGGACTTCATTAAACATGATGAAACTCCACTCTTTTTATTTGGTTCCCGGCAAGGGATTACAAACAAAAGTAATCCGCCAGAGGTTACTGGAAAAATGCACTGCTGCGTGTGTTAATAACAAAACATCATGCCCCGGGAGGGCGTGAAAAAACTAAAACCAAGAAAGTTCTGATGAGTTCAATCTAGTCATTGCCAATCTTAAAGCAAGTGTTAAAGATGTAACTAGATGTAACTCAAGATATTAAAATGTTAACGATATCTTTTTCTGTGTATTTGTTTTTGATGGAAAAGTTGTACATTTTTTATCAATTGCATCGTTTTTTTTACGGCTTGATTATCTATATGATTATGATTTATATATGTTTTTATAAAAAGGCAAAAGTGGTAAATCTCAGAAAATATACCCCTCTTTCTAATGATGGCTTTACGAAAAGTTTACCTTAAGAAAAGAGAGGGCCCGTTACATGTATCTGTCCAAAATTATCGTTATTTGTGTTGGGGATTGCGGACAGCAATGAGTTTTCAGTCTGATGAAGGCAAAGTGACAAAACAAAAACACCCATCAGAAGATTAAGAAAAGGCGCCACAGAAAGGCCACCAAAATCAATCTCATGCTTTGGGGTGAATGCGGTGATAAAAATCCTACTCGCAGGTGAGATATTTAAAATGCCCCTCTGGACATACTCTTTTCCGTAACGCGGCGATAGCACATTATTTGTTGCGTTTACTTATTAGTCGTTGGCATGTTGTTTATTTCGCGAAATAAACAACCAGGTCCAGGGTGGAGACATGAAAAACAAATTGTTGTTTACGATGTTAACAATACTGGGTGTGCCTGGTTTAGCTCATGCAAGTCATTTTGATCTTGCAGCTTCGGAATATAACTTTGCCGTGAATGAAATAAGCAAAGGCTCGTTGAATCAGGCCGCGATAATTGGTCAAACAGGCAGCAATAATGATGCCTGGGTTCGCCAGGATGGTAATAAATTGCAGGCAGTGATTAGCCAGACCGGCGTCGCTAACCGCGCAAACATTGACCAATCAGGATATTACAATCTTGCTTACGTTTCACAACAGGGCTACGGCAATGAAGTGAACCTAAAACAAGAGGGTTACGATAATACCGCGCTGGTTATTCAAAAAGGTTCGGCTAACCGTGCGGATATTATCCAGTCTGGTACGCAAAAAACTGCAGTTGTAGTGCAAAAACAGTCGCAAATGGCGGTTCGCGTTATTCAACGTTGAACGTTATGCAGACTTATTTAACTTCAATCCTATGGGGAAGAAACCATGAAATTTTTCAAAGTCGCAGCATTGGCAGCAATGGTAGTTTCTGGTAGCGCACTGGCAGCTCCTTTTCATCAGTATGGTGAAGATTCAAGCCTGAAAATTTATCAGTACGGTACCAGCAACAATGCTAACGCACTGCAATCTGATGCTTACCACTCTACGACTGAAATCAAACAACGTGGTTCTAACCATGTTGCCGATACCGGGCAGGGTTCTGACAACAGCTTCATCAAACTGACCCAGAACGGCCACGGCCAGACGGCTTCTATCGACCAGTGGGGCGGCTCTGATTCCGGCGTGACCGTAAACCAGGATGGTTTCCGCAACAATGCGACTGTTAACCAGTGGAGCAGCCGTAACTCTGCCACCACCGTTAACCAGGATGGTCACCTGAACAACGCGACGGTTAACCAGTCTGCTTCTTCTTCTCAGGTTTACGTGACTCAGGTTGGCGCTTTCAACACGGCTAACGCTGCGCAGCACTAAGTTGCCTGTAGAACATTGAGCAATAAAAACAGGGCGCAAGCCCTGTTTTTTTTCGGGAGAAGAAAATGCATACGCTGATTTTACTTGCCGCGTTGACCAGTCAGATAAATTTTGATGCCCGCCAGCAAGGGGATATGTGGACGATAACGCCGCAGGTTACGCTTAATGAAGATTGCCAGTGCCGCATCCAGATGGAGACGTCACGGCAGGCCGCATCAGGTAACAGCACCACCCGACAGAGCGGCAGGGTGAATATCAGGGCAGGGGAGCCTTACGCCCTTTCACAAATTACGCTCTCCGCCCAGCCTGGCGACAATATTATCGTCACCGTGACAGTGAGCGACGGAAACGCGCTCCACCTTTCGCGCCAGTGGTCACCGCCGGGGCGGGTATAAAAAGCAGGGCTCAGGTTTATGCAAAGGCTGCCGAAAATAGCGGTAAGAACAGGATAAAGCTCACATAAAAGCGAACGTTAGCGCCGCGCGTGAAGTCGCTTTTATAGCTACTGTTTATATAACAACAACCCAACGGCAAAAGCCGATAATGGAGCCCTGCAAATGACCCTTTCAACTTACTCACACGCCGCTGCCGGCGCGCTGTTGCTGGTCTCGCTGACCGCTTTCGCTCAACAAGCGCCCGACGGCGTCATTCATTTCATCGGCGCGGTTGTGGAAGATGCCTGCACGGTAGAAAACTCACAGACTCACGTCGCCTTTTCCTGTTACAGAGACGGGAAATTTAACCGGCAAACGCTCGCCGTAAACCACATGAATGAGGTCAGCCTGAAGGCGGCCAACGCCACGGCGCAGATGAAATGGCTTGATAACGCCCGTCGCCTTGGCGTGTTGCAGGTAGACTATCAGTAAAGCTTTACGGTTTCGCTTACCGACATCGGCAGCGTTGTGGGGTGATCTACACTAACATCATCGCTTCATGTCAGGAGGTCACCATGCAAAACCGCATACAAGTACTGGAAGACGACATTACCCGCCTCGAGGTGGATGTTATCGTCAACGCCGCCAATCCCTCGTTACTTGGCGGCGGCGGCGTGGATGGCGCTATTCACCGCGCCGCAGGGCCTGCGCTGCTGGCTGCCTGTAAAATTGTGCGTCAGCAACAGGGCGAGTGCGCCCCGGGCCACGCGGTTATCACTGAGGCGGGGCAACTCCCCGCCAAAGCCGTGGTGCATACCGTTGGGCCAATATGGCGGGGCGGAAACGACAACGAGGCGCAGCTTTTAAGCGACGCGTATCGCAACAGCCTGCAACTGGTTACGGCCAACGGCTATCGGAGCGTGGCGTTTCCGGCCATCAGCACAGGCATTTATGGTTATCCGAAAGCGGCGGCGGCGCAAATCGCTATGGACACCGTTTCGGATTATCTCACCAGGCACCCCTTACCGGAGCAGGTATACTTTGTCTGCTATGACGAAGAAAACGCCCGACTTTACCAAAGGTTACTTACCCAACGATTCCCGGTCTGAGCCACATGGCACACGCCTTGGGCGCGCGATTGCGCCTGCGACGGCGCAGCATCCTCACTACAGCGGGCTGCATCCGCTGGATGACAGTCTGGATGCCTTCGCCGCCCGTTACCTGCTCGCAGGGATGGCGGAGCAGACTATCAATGTTCAGTACTATATCTGGGAGGATGATATGTCCGGGCGGCTGCTGTTCAGCGCGCTGCTCGCGGCTGCCCGACGTGGTGTAAAAGTGCGCATTTTGCTCGATGACAATAATACGCTGGGGCTCGACAGCACGCTGCGTATGCTCGATGCCCATCCGCTTATTGAAGTGCGCCTCTTTAATCCCTTTTCCTTTCGCACGCTGCGCGCCTTAGGGTATCTGACGGATTTCGCCCGCCTTAATCGCCGCATGCACAATAAAAGCTTCACCGTAGACGGCGAGGTGACCATTATTGGCGGGCGTAACGTAGGCGACGCTTATTTTGGCGCAGGCGAACAGCCGCTCTTTTCCGACCTCGACGTGCTGGCTATCGGCCCGGTAGTCGCCGATGTTGAACAGGACTTTGAGCGTTACTGGCGCAGCGGTTCGGTCTCGACGCTGCAAAAAGTGCTGGATGTTAACGATGAAGAGATAGACGCGCGCGTTCAGTTGCCGGAAGACTGGAAGAGCGATCCTGTCGCCCGTCGCTACCTGGATCGCCTCTCCAGCACCCGTTTCGCGACGCATCTTGAATCGCGTACCCTGCAACTCATCTGGGCGAGAACCCGCTTAGTCAGCGACGACCCGCGTAAAGGGCAGGGGAAAGCGCGTGAACATACGCTGCTGCCGCAGCGTATGATGAACCTGATTGGTCAGCCTGAAAAATCTATCGACATTATCTCTTCTTATTTCGTGCCCACCCGTTCGGGCGTTGCGCTGCTGTTGACCCTGCGGCGTAAGGGCGTTCGCGTCGCGGTGTTGACAAATTCGCTGGCCGCAAACGACGTGGCGGTCGTGCATGCCGGCTATGCCCGCTGGCGCAAAAAACTGCTTCGGCATGGCGTGGAGCTTTATGAGCTAAAGCCCACCCGCGATGCAGGCCCGGTGCAGCATGACCGGGGGCTTACCGGCAACTCCGGCGCCAGTCTGCATGCGAAAACGTTTAGCGTGGACGACCATCATGTCTTTATTGGCTCGTTCAATTTCGACCCCCGCTCCGCCATGCTCAATACGGAAATGGGCTTTGTGATAGAAAGCGAGTCGCTGGCGAAGCTGTTCCACCAGCGCTTTACCCGTAACCAGCGGGAAGCGGCCTGGACGCTGCGTCTTGACCGATGGGGCCGCATCAACTGGATTGAGCACCAGGACGGGCAAGAAAAGGTGTTGAAGAAGGAGCCGAAAACCCGCCTGAGCCAGCGCCTGCTGGTGCGGCTTGCCTCGTGGCTGCCGGTAGAGTGGTTGCTTTAAGCGGGCCTGCGTTCTGCGCGGCCCGCCCGGGCGTTATGAATTGATGGAAGAGGTCAGGCTGACGACCTTATTTTGCGGCTTGCCAGAAAAGAGAAAACGCAGCAGCGCTACGCGCAGATGCAATTCATATAACACCAGCGCTATGCCGATCACGAAAACCAGCCCGGCAAGAAAGCCAAGCGTATTTGAGGCGATATGCGGCGTGATGTAAGCGCCGAAAAAGAGCGTTAGCGGATGATGCACCAGGTAGATAAACAATGAGGCGTTAACAAAATAGGTGACGCGGGAGGATTTAAAATTCAGCAGCCGATGACCCAGCGCGAACACCACGTTCACCATCCACAGCCCCATCAGCATCGTAATCACGCTTTCCGTTTCATATAGCCAGGCATCGCCGCTGCCAAAGCGCTGATTCAAAAGATAAGCGCCAAAAGCGAACGCTGCGGCAATAGCGCAACCCAGCGAAGGCCTGGTGAACAGCGTTTTGATGCTTTCATGTTTGAACGCCAGCGCCCCAAGCAGGAAAAAAGGCAGGTAGAAAAGGGTTTGCATCACCGCGAAATTAAACAGCCCGTCACTGAGTAACTGAGGATGAAGAATAAAAATGGCGCGCCGCAGCGCCGCATAAAGCAGGCCCAGCAGCAGGAAAACCAACGAGAGCTTGCCCAGGGTTAAGCGGCTGAAAAAGCCCCCTTCCGGTTGTTCAGCACGGCGGTTTAATTTAGCGAACAGCGCCAGTCCAAGCGTAGTTAAAATAATTAATACCAGCAGAAACCAGAGATGGGAGATAAGGTCCCAGACCAGCGTGTTGTATTTTTCATACAGCGACAGCGTATGCCAGTTTCCCGCCGTGCCTTTTACCTGTTGTAACATCAGAAATTGCGGCAACGTAAGCAGGGGGATCGCGGTCAGCATAGGTATGCCAACACGTTCGACACGCACCTTCCACCAGCGCTTGCGCGGGTAGCGCAGAAAGAGCATGTAAGAAAAATAGCCGGATATGACAAAGAAAACCTGCATGCGAAAAGCATGGATAAAATCATTGAACAGCGTCAGCCAGGCGGAAGGGGCGAGGCTGTTAACATGCCATTGATGGCTGGAATAAATCAGCGAGATATGGAAAGGGATCCCCAGCAGCATTAACCATGCACGGATGGAATCAAGGAAAAATTCTCGCTGTACAGGTGTGTTAGTCATATAACTCCGGTCATTCTCAGACTATTCGTCTTATCCCTGAGACGGTTTGTGTTTAGATTCGGCGGCAACCCTACACCAACGTAGATAACCTGTCTCCAGGAGAAAATCTAAAAGCGAAAGTCGCGCGCATTCATTTGCTTAATACCTGAGCCAGCGGCTGAACAAAGCGGGGATTGTGTTGTCGGAAAGCTCAAGTTTCCATTAAAATGGATCGGATTGATTGAAGCACACAAAGGGGGATGTGCTGGTTAATATGAAACATAAACCACAAATGATGAAAATGCGCTGGTTGGGTGCGGCAGTGATGTTGTCCCTTTATACCACTTCGGTTTGGGCCTTCACTATCGATGATGTCGCAAAACAGGCGAAATCATTAGCGGGTAAAAGCTACGAAGCACCTAAAAGCAACCTGCCCTCCGTCTTCCGCGATATGAAGTACGCGGACTATCAACAGATCCAGTTCAATCACGACAAAGCTTACTGGAGCAAAATAAAAACTCCGTTCAAGCTCGAATTCTACCATCAGGGTATGTACTTCGATGTGCCGGTCACGCTGAACGAAGTGACGGCCAATGCCGTACACAAGATCAAGTACAGCCCGGATTATTTTAATTTCGGCAACGTCCAGCACGATAAAGATACCGTGAAAGACCTGGGTTTCGCGGGTTTCAAAGTGCTTTATCCCATCAACAGCAAAGATAAGAACGACGAAATTGTCAGTATGCTCGGCGCAAGTTATTTCCGCGTTATCGGTCAGGGCCAGGTGTATGGCCTTTCCGCGCGCGGGCTGGCCATCGATACCGCCTTGCCCTCCGGCGAAGAGTTCCCGCGTTTTCGCGAGTACTGGATCGAGCGTCCGAAGCCCAACGACAAGCGCCTGACGATTTATGCGCTGCTTGACTCGCCGCGCGCAACCGGCGCCTATCGCTTCGTTATTATGCCAGGCAGCGACACGGTGGTTGATGTGCAGTCGAAAGTTTACCTGCGCGATAAAGTCGGCAAGCTTGGCGTAGCGCCGCTGACCAGTATGTTCCTGTTCGGGCCGAATCAACCGTCGCCAAACACCAACTTCCGTCCGGAGCTGCACGATTCCAACGGCCTGTCTATTCATGCTGGTAATAATGAATGGATTTGGCGCCCGCTGAATAACCCGCGCCATCTGGCCGTGAGCAGCTACAGCACCGAAAACCCGCAGGGCTTCGGCCTGCTGCAACGCGGCCGCGAGTTCAACCGCTTTGAAGATCTCGACGATCGTTACGATCAGCGTCCAAGCGCCTGGGTAACGCCGCAGGGACAGTGGGGCAAAGGGAAAATCGAACTGGTTGAAATTCCGACCAACGATGAAACCAACGATAACATCGTGGCTTACTGGACGCCGGATCAACTGCCGGAGCCGGGCAAGGAGATGAACTTCAAGTACACCATCACCTTCAGCCGTGATGAAGATAAGCTTCATGCCGCCGATAATGCTTATGTGCTGCAAACTCGCCGCTCTACGGGCGACGTGAAACAGTCCAACCTTATCCGCCAGCCGGATGGCACTATCGCGTTTATTGTGGACTTCGCTGGCGCCGATATGAAAGCGCTGCCGCCGGAAACGCCAGTGGCTGCGCAAACCAGCATTGGCGATAACGGCGAAATCGTTGACAGCAACGTACGCTATAACCCGGTGACGCAGGGCTGGCGTATGACGCTGCGCGTGAAGATCAAAGACGCGAAGAAAACCACCGACATGCGTGCTGCGCTGATGAACGGCGACCAGACGCTGAGTGAAACCTGGAGCTATCAGCTACCTGCCAATGAATAAGTCGACTGAGTATATTAACCTGCTGCCGCCTGGCGCCGCTGAAAAAGCGGCGCTGCCGGATGGCGAGCTGCGCGGCGTCCACGAGGCGCTGGGCGGCGAAGGCCGCGTTTACGAGCGGGACGATGATACGCCGCTGGGCTCGGTAAAGGCGCGCCTTGAGCACAGCTGGCCGGATTCGCTGGCGGAAGGCCAGCTTATTAAGGATGACGAGGGGCGCACGCAACTGGAGGCGATGCCGAAAGCAAAGCGCTCTTCCATGTTTCCCGACCCGTGGCGCACCAACCCGATTGGCCGCTTCTGGGATCGCCTGCGCGGAAGGGAAGTACTTCCGCGCTATATGGCACGCCTTTCAAAAGAGGAGCGCGCCGCAGAGCAAAAGTGGCGCACCGTCGGCACTATCCGTCGCTACATCCTGCTGCTGCTGACGCTCTCCCAGACCGTGGTCGCCACCTGGTACATGAAGACAATCCTTCCTTATCAGGGCTGGGCGCTCATTAATCCGGCCGATATGGTAGGGCAGGATATCTGGGTGTCCTTTATGCAACTCCTGCCTTACGTGTTGCAAAGCGGCATCCTTATTCTCTTCGCTATTCTTTTCTGCTGGGTCTCCGCCGGTTTCTGGACCGCGCTGATGGGCTTTTTACAGCTGCTGATTGGGCGCGACAAATACAGTATTTCCGCTTCCACAGTGGGCGATGAACCGATAAATCCGGAACATCGCACTGCGCTCATTATGCCTATCTGTAACGAAGACGTTGACCGCGTTTTCGCGGGCCTGCGGGCGACCTGGGAATCTGTGAAGGCCACCGGGCAGCAGCAACATTTCGACGTTTATATCCTGAGCGACAGCTACAACCCCGATATTTGCGTGGCGGAACAAAAAGCCTGGATGGAGCTGATTGCCGAAGTGCAGGGCGAGGGGCAAATTTTCTATCGCCGCCGTCGCCGTCGCGTGAAACGTAAAAGCGGCAATATCGACGATTTCTGCCGTCGCTGGGGCAGCCAGTACAGCTATATGGTAGTGCTGGATGCGGACTCAGTGATGACCGGCGAGTGTCTGACAGGGCTTGTCCGCCTGATGGAAGCGAACCCGAACGCAGGGATTATCCAGTCTTCGCCGAAAGCGTCCGGTATGGATACGCTTTATGCGCGCTGCCAGCAATTCGCCACCCGCGTCTATGGCCCGCTTTTTACCGCCGGCCTGCATTTCTGGCAGCTTGGCGAGTCGCACTACTGGGGCCATAACGCCATTATCCGCGTGCAGCCGTTTATCGAGCATTGCGCGCTGGCGCCGCTGCCGGGCGAAGGCTCGTTCGCCGGTTCTATCCTCTCCCATGACTTTGTGGAAGCCGCGCTGATGCGTCGCGCCGGCTGGGGAGTGTGGATAGCTTACGATCTCCCGGGCTCTTATGAAGAGCTGCCGCCGAACCTGCTGGATGAACTCAAGCGCGACCGTCGCTGGTGCCACGGCAACCTGATGAACTTCCGCTTGTTCCTGGTAAAAGGCATGCACCCGGTTCACCGCGCGGTGTTCCTGACGGGCGTGATGTCTTATCTCTCGGCGCCGCTCTGGTTCTTGTTCCTCGCGCTCTCAACGGCGCTTCAGGTGGTTCACGCGCTTACCGAGCCGCAGTACTTCCTGCAACCGCGCCAGCTCTTCCCGGTGTGGCCGCAGTGGCGTCCTGAGCTGGCGATTGCGCTGTTTGCTTCGACCATGGTGCTGCTGTTCCTGCCGAAGCTGCTGAGCGTGGTGCTTATCTGGTGTAAAGGCTCGAAAGAGTATGGCGGCTTCCTGCGCGTAACGCTTTCGTTGCTGCTGGAAGTGCTTTTCTCCGTGCTGCTTGCTCCGGTTCGCATGCTGTTCCATACCGTGTTTGTGGTCAGCGCCTTCCTGGGCTGGGAAGTGGTCTGGAATTCGCCGCAGCGCGATGACGACTCCACCCCCTGGAGCGAAGCCTTTATGCGCCACGGTTCGCAACTGCTGCTGGGCCTGGTCTGGGCGGTAGGGATGGCATGGCTCGACCTGCGCTTCCTCTTCTGGCTGGCGCCTATCGTCTTCTCGCTGATCCTCTCGCCGTTTGTCTCGGTGATTTCAAGCCGCGCAACGGTGGGTCTGCGCACGAAGCGCTGGAAGCTTTTCCTGATCCCGGAAGAGTATTCGCCGCCGCAGGTGCTGGTGGATACCGATAAGTACCTGGAGCTGAACCGCAGCCGCTCGCTGGAAGATGGGTTTATGCACGCTGTGTTCCATCCTTCTTTCAACGCGCTGGCAACAGCGATGGCCACCGCGCGCCACCGCGCAAGCCAGGTGCTGGAAATTGCCCGCGACCGTCATGTTGAACAGGCGCTGAATGAAACGCCGGAAAAACTCAACCGCGATCGTCGTCTGGTGCTGTTAAGCGACCCGGTAACCATGGCGCGTCTGCACTACCGCGTCTGGGCGACGCCGGAGCGCTATTCCTCGTGGATAAGCCACTACAAAGCGTTGCAGTTGAATCCGCATGCGCTTAAAACACGCGGATAAACAAGCGCTAGTGAAAATGCCGGCCCTGGTGGCCGGCTTTTTTTTCACCCAAACGGGTTACACCTTATACTTAGCGGAAACAGGAAATGGTGAGGTTTAGCGTGAAAGCATTGGCGCTGGTTCTGGCAGCCTGTCTGCTGAGCGGATGCGGCAGCATAATCAGTCGGACGGTGCCGGGGCAGGGACATGGCAACCAGTATTACCCCGGCGTTCAGTGGGATGTAAGAGATTCAGCGTGGCGTTACGTCACGGTGCTTGATCTGCCGTTTTCGCTGGTCTTCGACACGCTGTTGTTGCCGATAGACATGCAGCACGGCCCCTATGAATAAGCGTTAGCGCTCATCCCATTCATCTGCCGCTGTACGACCTTCTTCGGTATCCAGCGGCGGCTCAAGTTGAAACTCGCCTTCATCCCATTCGTGCAGCGTGTTCTCTTCCAGCCACTCCTGACGAAGCTCGATTTCGTCGTAATCGCCGTCAAAGACGCTTTGCGCCGCTTCGCCGCTTAATACCGGAAGGCACTCGCCTTGCTCTTCGTCGGTAGCGAAGAATTCGACCTGCCACATAATTTCACCGTCTTGCAGAACATATTTCTGGATGTTGAGTTGCTGGACAACCGCATCCTCTTCGTCCATCCCCGGATTGTCGGCGAGGAACTCTTCGCGTGCAGCGTCGATGGCTTCTTCAAGCGTTGCAAACATGGACATAATTTTCTCCCTGAACAGACATGGTTGTTTCAGGAAAGGATAGACGAAGATCCGTAATCGCAAGTAAGAAAGCGAAAAAAAGGGGAGAAATATAATGTTCAGCATCAGCGCCTTAGAGGGAAACGCTACGCGCCGGGACATTATTACCGCCCCGGGCTGGATTTCGCCGGGGCAGCAAAATTAATAGCGGGAGGGAACGCCTTGCGGACGGGTTTTGAAACGACGGTGCAGCCACATATACTGATCCGGCGCCATCAGAATGCATTTTTCCACCACTTTGTTCATCCAGGCCGCCGTCTCTTCGGCATCGCCCAGCGGCGGCTGGCATTCCGGCTCCAGCGCGATAAGTTCGTAGCCTTTGCCGTCCGGCTTGCGGCGAGGCACAAAGGGAACGATACAGGCTTTGGACATTTTCGCCAGCATCCAGGTGCCGGACGTCGTGGCCGCCTGATCCACCGCGAAGAGCGGAACGAAAACGCTATTGCGCGGGCCGTAGTCGTGATCCGGCGCATACCAGATGATTTCGCCGCTCTTCAGCGCTTTGATCATGCCTTTGAGATCTTTACGATCGAGCATGGTTTTATTGGAGCGCAGCCGTCCCCAGGTTTGCAGCCAGTCGAGCAGCGGGTTATCGTTCGGCCGATAGACTCCGATGCCTGGCGTATGAATGCCAAAAATGCGAGCGCCCAGCTCAAGCGTCAAAAAATGCAGGCCGATAAGCAAAATGCCCTTTTTTTGCGCCAGCAGCGCTTTAACCGGCTCCACGCCAGAAACATCAAACCAGCGTTCTATGCGCCAGTTCGGCCAGAACCAGGCCATGCCGGTTTCCATCAGGCCCATGCCTACGGATTCAAAATTCTTCACAACCAGCTTTTGGCGCTCGGTTTCGCTCATTTCCGGAAAGCAAAGTTCCAGATTACGGTGGGCGATACGCGCGCGGCGCTTCATTACGCGCATCGCCAGGCGGCCCATACCGCAACCCAGGCGGTAAATTACCGGGTAGGGCAGCAGCACGACAAGATAAAGCAAGCCGATGCCAAGCCAGGTCAGCCAGTAGCGGGGGTGGAGCAAAGCGCGGTTGAATTGCGGTAAATGGGTCGTCATGAAAATTCCATCAGGTTGCGGGTCAGTCCACTTGTTATGGACATTGTGACATTTTTTTCCGTCCTGCCAAAATTCACGGGCGACAGGCGGCGGTTTTCACGCCAGTTATGAGAAATGTGCAGAAACAAAGTGATGGAAATGTAGCGCAAAATTCATGGATGTAAATTACCGGTAATTGCTATATCATGCCCGCCGATTTTCACTCCCCTAACGATTGCAGGACACGTACACCATGCCAGTGTTACACAACCGCATTTCGAATGAGGAACTGAGGGCGCGTATGCTGGCCGAAACCGAGCCGCGCACCACTATCTCATTCTATAAGTACTTCACTATTGCCGACCCGAAAGCGACGCGCGATGCGCTCTATAAAGCGTTTACCGATCTCAACGTTTTTGGTCGCGTTTACCTGGCGAATGAGGGCATCAATGCCCAAATTAGCGTGCCGCAAAGCAAAGTTGAGGCGTTTCGCACGCTGCTGTACGGTTTTGATCCGGCGCTGGACGGCCTGCGACTGAATATTGCGCTCGACGATGACGGTAAATCGTTTTGGGTGCTGCGCATGAAGGTGCGCGAGCGCATTGTCGCCGACGGCATTGAAGACCCGACATTCAACGCCAGCGACGTGGGCGACTACCTTAAGGCGGCTGAAGTTAACGCCATGCTGGATGACCCGGACGCGGTGTTTATCGATATGCGTAACCACTATGAATATGAAGTGGGGCATTTTGAAAATGCGCTGGAGATCCCGGCGGATACCTTCCGCGAGCAGCTGCCGAAAGCGGTGGAGATGATGCAGGAGTACAAAGACAAGAAAATTGTCATGTACTGCACCGGCGGCATTCGCTGTGAAAAAGCGAGCGCCTGGATGCGCCATAACGGTTTTAATAAAGTCTGGCACATTGAAGGCGGCATTATCGAATACGCGCGCAAAGCCCGCGAGCAGGGGCTGCCAGTGCGTTTCGTCGGTAAAAACTTTGTCTTTGATGAACGCATGGGCGAGCGCATTTCTGATGACGTTATCGCGCACTGTCACCAGTGCGGCGCGCCGTGCGACAGCCACACCAACTGTAAGAACGACGGTTGCCATCTGTTATTCATCCAGTGCCCGGCCTGCGCAGAGAAATTTCAGGGTTGTTGCAGTGAACTGTGCCGTGAAGAAAGCCAGCTTCCTGAAGAGGAGCAGCGTCGCCGCCGCGCCGGTCGCGAAAACGGCAATAAAATCTTCAATAAATCGCGCGGAAGGCTGAATACCGCGCTCGGGATCCCCGATCCGGAATAACGAAAAAAGCCTCCGCAAGGAGGCTTTTTTATAGCTGAAACCGTCGCCGGGATTACTTCTGGCGTACGCCTTCCACCGAAATAATCAGATCCACTTCCTGAGAAGCCGGGCCGAGATCGGTAGTAATGTTGTAGTCCTTCAGCTTGATTTTCCCTTCCGCTTCAAAGCCTGCGCGCACGCCGCCCCACGGGTCGTCGCCCTGGCCAATCAGTTTCGCTTCCAGCGTCAGCGGCTTGGTTACGCCATTAAGGGTGAAGTTGCCGGTAATATCCAGCTCGTCGCCATCCTGCTTCACAGATGTGGAGGTGAAGGTTGCCTGCGGGAATTTCGCCACGTTCAGGAACTCAGCGCTACGCAGGTGTTTGTCACGCTCGGCGTGGTTAGTGTCGATGCTGGTGGTGTTGATAGTAACGTTCACTTTATCCGCCGACGGGTTTTTCTCGTCAAAGGTAAAGGTGCCGTCAAAATCGCGGAACGTGCCATACAGCCAGCTGTAGCCAAGGTGCTTGATACGGAAGTTAACGAAGGCGTGCTGGCCCTCTTTATCAATTTTGTAATCGGCCGCAACGGCGGAACCGGTGGTCAGAAAGAGGGCGGCGAGCGTTAACCCCATCAGGCTTTTTTTCATTTATCACTCCTTGGTTAATGCGACGATTTGCCAAGCATGCGCTTGAGTGTTACGTCTTTATCGATGAAATGGTGCTTCAGCGCGGCGAAAGCGTGGAGCACCGAAAGAACGACCACGCTCCAGGCGAGCCAGAGGTGGATATCGCCTGCCGTATCCGCCTGTTCTCCCGCACCGCTGAACAGCGCCGGAATATCAATCAGACCAAAAACGCTGATCGGTTTGCCTTCGGCCGTGGAGATCAGATACCCGCTCAGCAAAATGGCGAACAGCAGCAGATAAAGCAAAATGTGGGCGGCTACGGCGCTTACGCGCGTCAAACGGGAATAAGAGGTGAGCGGAGGCGGCGGCGGCGACATAAAGCGCCAGATAACCCGCACCAGTAAAAAAAGAAAGATGACGATGCCGATGCTTTTATGCAATTCAGGCGCCCGGTGATACCAGACATCATAATAGCCGAGCGTCACCATCCACAGCCCCAGCGCAAACATGCCGTAAACGGCAAGCGCTATCAGCCAGTGAAGCAGTACTGAAAAATGTCCATATTGCGACGGAGTATTACGCCACTGCATTGTTACGCATCCGTTAATAAAAAGATGCTGTCACAGTGAAGGCAGGGGAAATTAAAAGCAAACCAAAAAAATCAACGATGTTATTCAATAAATTTGATTGATAAGTTTGGGTGATTGAAAACAGAAAACGGCGGCCTGATAGCTATTTATTCTTGCTGTTTCGCCGCGTAATCGGTTATTTCGTTATAACCAAAAGAAAATAGTGGCGCAATAATCATCCGCGTTGTCAGTTTATGTAAGTGTTAAGTCAATTATTTTGAATGCGTCTGATGTTAATGATAGTAAATCCATAGCAGGTCAAGCAGCGCCAGCAAGGCGGAAAGCGCCAGGTAAAGCAAAAGATGCCGACGCACATTGTTAACAAGAAAGTGAATCAAACGCTGCACAACGGCTCCTTTTATCAATCCATGTTAGCCAGGCAATAAAAAGGCGGCCCGCAGGCCGCCTGGATCAGTTAAACCGCGCCAGACTGAAAGGCGTAAGATCAAACTCAATGGGTTTATCCGCAGCAAACTGGCTTGCTATCTCGCCCAGCACAGAAGCGAACTTAAAGCCGTGACCGCTAAGGCCGGTGACAATCATCGCCTGAGGACAATCAGGAAGCGTATCAACGATAAAGTCTTCATCCGGCGAATTGTCATAGGTGCAGGAAGCGCCATAGAGGCAGCCGCCTATTCCCGGCAGGTGCTGGCGCAGGAAGGGGAACGCTTCAGCGCCGTCCGTCGCCACCGCGCCAAAGGGTTTACGTTCTTCTGCCGCATTAATCAGCTGACCGCCGTTGTGCTTGCCGATTTTGAGTTCGTTGTTTTCCGCCGGAAAGCCGTAATACTGATCGCCGTTTGCCATTTCGCCGGCAAAGGCCGGAAAATGGTTGTTTGTGCTGTAGCGCCCGTCTGCCTGATACCAGGCGAAGACTTTGCGCACGGGGGTGACCGGCAACCCTGGCACCAGCTTTTTAACCCATGTGCCAGCGCTGATGAGCACCTTGCGACCTTCATAGTCGCCATCTTCCGTGACTACGCGCACACCCTGCGCCTGCGGTTCAATTGCCGTAACGGCGCAGTTAAAGAGCTGGGCGCAACCCGCCTCTTCGGCAAGACGGATATAGTTAGCGATAGCCGCTTCGCTATAGAGCACCCCGGAATCCGGCTCGAACAAGCCGATGTAATCCTCAGGCACGCTGAATTCAGGCCAGCGCGCCATTAACTGTTGCGCATTCAGCGATTCAAGAGGCAGTTGCCAGCGTCTGGCGCTCTGCGCCACGTTGCGAAGAAAATCGGACTGGGCCGGGCCCAGGTTGATAACGCCGCTGCGCTGAAAAATGCGGGCTTCGGTAAGGGACTGAAGCTCATCCCATAACGCCTGGGCGCGTAACACCAGCGGGACGTAAATTTCACCTTCGCCGTAGGCGTGGCGGATAAGCCGGGTTTCGCCATGGTGGCTGCCTTGCTGGTGCGGCGGATGAGCGCTGTCGGTCATAAGGACTTTCAGGCCTGCGCGCGTGGCGTAAAAACCTGCCGCTGCGCCGACCGATCCGCTGCCAATGATGATCAAATCGTACTGCATGGGAATGCTCCGCATAAGGTCTTGCTTAGCAGAGTAATTAAGGGAGGGAAAGAGCACAAGGCCAAAAATAATAATGGCGCTCCGAAGAGCGCCTGCTTGTTATAAGGGAAGCATCAGACTAATGCTTGCGATAATCGTTTTCCTGGTACTCGCTGGATTCAATTTTTGCAATACCAGCTTCTAAAATGGAAATAAATTGTCGGGCTACATCTGTAGTAAGCCATAAAGTCTGGCCTATTTCCGTCTCTTCATGGTCAGACGGATTGGACGTTAAGTAATGTAGCCTTAGCATCATCGCGTCGTAACTGTCTACGGTGCTGATATCCCATCCAACAAGGGGATGTGTCTGAATTACTTCATTAATTTTTTCCATTATAACCCCCTTAGTACGTGTTTAAAGACAACGGCTGATGAGGTTTCAATGCGTGTTTTTACTGAAGCTGTATAAGTATATCAATGAATAAGCTAAAAAGTGACGGAAATAAATACCCTGCAACACATTTTTTGAAACATCTGATTTATTTGAACAATAAATCAGCAAATTATTCAATGATAAGCGCGGAGGAAAGGAATCAATAAGGATATGCTGAAAAGACGATATTAATAATAGCAGAAAATAAAAAAACCGGGCGGCGAAGCCCGGAAACGACACCATAAGAGAAATTTTAGTTAAATCAGGGTTCGCTAAACCAGTCTTCCGCGCTTTCCCAGGTTTCCTGAAGAATTTCGCTTACGCGATCTTTCGCTTCTTTGCCTGCCCCCAGTACCGAAAGGTTATTGGTTGCGGCATAGCGCACCTGAACGCGGTTAGGAAACTCGGGAAACTGTTGTTCCAGACGACGGGTAAGCTCGCTGGCCAGCGCGTCAATAGCGCCGGGCGGCAGCGTTGTGGTTCTGGCGATAGTGACTTCAACGCGCATAAAAACCCCCTGTTAACGATACTGTATATTTATACAGGCTCACATGATGCTTTGCAACAGGGGGCGAGAGAAATGCGGAAATTAGCGAGCGCGTTTTACCAACCAGCTGACTTTTTCGCCCGCCAGGAACGGCACGATTGTGTCGTCGCTGAGCGCGATGCTTTGCGCTATTTCAGTTTCTTCGCGCACCAGTTCGATGGTGTCTTCGTTGACGGGCAGACCGTAGAAACGGGGCCCGTTAAGCGAACAAAACGCTTCAAAGTGCGCCAGCGCGTTCATTTCTTCAAACACCGTCGCGTAAGCGCCCAGCGCCGAGGGCGCGTTAAAGCAGCCCGCGCAGCCGCAACTCGCTTCTTTACGATGGCGGGCGTGCGGCGCGGAGTCCGTACCGAGAAAAACGCGTTCAAAGCCGCTCGCCACAAGCTCGCGCAACGCCTGCTGATGGACGCTGCGTTTCAGGATGGGCAGGCAATAAAGATGAGGGCGCACGCCGCCGACCAGCATATGATTGCGGTTGAACATCAGGTGTTGCGGCGTAATAGTGGCGGCAAGAAGCTCGTTGCCTTCGCGAACATATTGCGCGGCGTCTTTTGTCGTAATGTGTTCAAACACCACTTTTAACCCGGGCAGGCGACGACGCAGCGGCTCCATAACGGTTTCAATGAACCGTGCTTCGCGATCAAAAATGTCGATATCCGCGTGGGTTACTTCGCCGTGAACAAGCAGGGGCATGCCGAGGCTTTCCATACGCTCAAGCACCGGCATAATCGCGTCAATGCTGGTCACGCCATGGCTGGAATTGGTGGTGGCGTTTGCAGGGTAGAGCTTGGCGGCAGTAAACACCCCTTGCTGAAAACCGCGCGCCAGCTCGTCGGCGTCCAGCGTGTCGGTCAGGTAACAGGTCATCAGCGGCTCGAAAGAATGGCCTGCGGGCACGGCATCAAGAATGCGCTGGCGGTAAGCGACAGCCGCTTCCACCGTTGTCACAGGCGGAGCCAGGTTAGGCATGACGATGGCGCGTGCGTAAGTTTCGCTGGTATAAGGCAGCACCGTTTGCAGCATCTCGCCATCGCGCAGATGGAGATGCCAGTCGTCAGGACGGCGGATAGTTAACACCTGGGGTTGTTCAGTCATGAAATGCTCCGGCTGGAAGGACAATAATGGCTGGATTTGCGCCGGGCACTAAGGATAAGCGTAAACGTTTTCGTTTGCATCCTTTTCATGCGTTATGCCGGGGAGGCTTCCCCGGCTTCAGGGTTAGTCAACGAAAGGGATCACAATTTCGCCAGGCTTCACTTCCAGACCTTTGGCATATTTTTTCGCCAGTTTTTCACCTTCGCTGCCGTCTTCGCTCAGCACATAAGCGGGTCTTTGATTGAAATAACTGCGCAATGACTGATTCAGATACGGCGTAAGGGTTTCCAGCAGCGCCTGCATTTTTTGCGGCTCGACGGTTGCGTTTACCACTTCCATTTCCTGCAAATAGACCGCGCCTTTTTCTTTATTAAAAACCGGCAGCGCTTTAAGCGTGAGCTTCATGGTCGCCTTTTGGTTGCCAAAAAGGGAAGTCATGTCCAGATTCGCATCGCCTGTTAGCGTGACTTTGTTCGGCTCCTCCCGGCCAATTTTGCTGGCCAGATTGCTCAGCACAATATGCGCGTCGGCCACGCCCGGCACGCCGATATCACGCGAGAAATTATTGCGCTTTTGCAGTGCCTGATTAATTTCCTGTTCACTGATTGTGTACTGGGTAAGCTGGTTGCATCCGGCCAGCAGGCCGCTGATAACCAGTCCGGCGGCAATAATAAAGCTCTTCATCTTATTCCTCGACATGGGCACGAAATCCGTATCAAACGATCCTGACATAAAGCAGCATGTCGCGCCAGAATAAGAACCACCAGCGGAAAAGGCTGAAAAAGCCGGTGGCGACCACCGGCATAAGGATTAAATGGAGATTGAGGAGAGAAGATTGACCTGCGTTTGTTTGGCCATGTTATCGCGATAATCCGCGACCCGGCTGGGATACTCGACCCCCGCCACAAGCGTCAGGTTGCGCAGCAGCGGGAAGAGATGAATATCATCTTCCGAAAGTTCGCCGTTAACGGCGTTAGGCTGCTTGATGAGCTTATCGAGATCGCGAAGATCGTCATTGATGTTCTTGATAAGCCCTGCGGAGTGCGAAAGATGTTCGTCGAAGGGGCCAATCGCCGCCTCTTTCTTTTTCACAAAGTAAGCCCGCGCTTGCGGGGTGGCGAACTCATCAAAAGGCGCTTTGGCAATGCGCGGCAAGAGCAGGCGGTTAACATAGCCATTTACCTTGCGCAGCCAGGTTTCAATGGCCGGATTGCGTTTACCGGTCAGCAGCGGTTGACCATCAAGCTTATCGACGTAATAAACAATATCGAGGCTTTCCGGCAGATAACGGCTGTCATCTTTTTGCAGGATCGGCGCCATCTTCTGGCCGATCATCCGGGTCGGGGTTTCTTCATCGTCGTTGAGCAGTACGTTCAGTTCAACCGGGATGTTCTTAAGCCCAAATATCATGCGCGCCTTCACGCAAAACGGGCAGTGATCGTAAATATAGAGCTTCACGTTTCTCCTCCTGTTATGGCGTCCGTGCCTTCAGTATGGAAGAGAAGCCAGGGTGGGGCAAATCAGCCGCCCGGCTCGAGCATGGTGGGTTCAAGACGTTTCTGGCTGAACTGCCACCACAGGGCAAAAAAGGTCATGACGCCAATAACGCCGAGCATCGCCCATGGCAGCTCCGGTTGCTGCAAGGTTTTGCCTGCGTCAAACAGCCAGCCGCCGCCGGCGTAACCGAGGGCGCCGCCAAACGCAAGACCGAGACGGCTAAAGCCCATATAGCTGCCGCGAGCGCGGGCGTCGGCAAGCGAGGCGCCGAGCGTTTCACGCGCCGGCTCCGCAATAATCGACCCGATATAAAACAGGCAAATGAGGATAAACAGCTGGTGCAGGTTGCCTGCCAGACCGACTGGCAGCAGGCTCAGGGTCATCAGCAGCAGGCCCGCCATCAGGCGGTGCTCAAGACGAAACCGCTTTTCACTCCAGCGGGCGATAGGGTATAGCAGGCTGAGCGAAAGGGTCGCTTCAATGGCATACATCCATTTCACCGCAGCAGGCGTACCGGCAATATCATTCACCATAATTGGCAGCATCAGCATGACTTGTACCGCCAGCATGTAATAGCCGGTAAGGGTCAGCACATAGGTGACAAATCGTTTATCGCGCACAACCCGGCTCATGCCTTCGCGCATCGGCGTGCGGATGGTGGAAAGCTTCCAGTCGGGCAGCAGCCAGGCGTTAAAGCCTGCGCAAATCACAAACAGCAGCGCGCCGGCGCCGCAGACGAGGCGAAAATCATATTGCAGCAGCCAACTGCCGAGCAGGGCGCCGATCACCGCCCCCGCGCTGTCCTGCATCATCAGCAGGGAGAAAAAACGCCCGCGCTGATGCGGGCGCACCAGCTTGACCACCAGCGCCGAACGCGGGGGGTCGAACAGCGTGCCGCCAAGGCCAGAAAGCAGGCAGGAAAGCCAGAGCATCCAGGGTTCCTGGGCGACCGCCATCGTGGCGAAACCTGCCGCGCGCATCAGCATGCCGGTCACAATCATCGGCCTTGCGCCAAGACGGTCGGCAATCGCGCCGCCAAAAATGCCCAGCCCTTGCTGGATAAACTGACGCAGGCCAAGCGCAATGCCCACCATCAGCGCAGCCCAGCCAAGCTGGTCGACAAAGCGAATCGAGATCAGGGGAAAGACGACGAAAAAGCCCAGTACCACGAGCATATTGTCTATTAACAGGAAATATTTACCCAGGCTCCTTGCCTGCGACACGCTGGCCATTTCCCCTCCCGGGAAAGCGCGAAAAAGAGTGTCTATTTTGCGGGTGCGTCCGGTACTTTCCTATATTCGTAACCACAATATTTTTTTATCGATCCAGACGTTTAATTCACGGCGTTAATCGAAATAGCCTCACGCAGACAGAAAATGGTATGTTGTTGTTTTCGCTGTTTGTCTTGCACAGGTATAGTTAACTTACTGCGCGCCTTGCGGAAGGTTCGTCCGCTCGCGCCGTGTGGCTTATCGTGGACGAAGGAGTGGATGATAAATGTTTGGCTACCGCAGTAACGTGCCGAAAGTACGACTAACGACCGATCGCCTGGTGGTGCGTCTGGTGCACGACCGTGACGCCTGGCGACTGGCGGATTACTACGCCGAAAACCGCCAGTTTCTCAAGCCCTGGGAGCCGGTGCGCGACGAAAGCCATTGCTACCCCTCCGGCTGGCAGGCCCGGCTTGGCATGATCAACGAACTGCACAAGCAGGGCAGCGCTTTCTATTTCGCGCTGCTGGATCCGGACGAAAAAGCGATCCGGGGCGTGGCGAATTTTTCCAATGTGGTGCGCGGCTCGTTCCATGCCTGCTACCTCGGCTATTCGCTGGGCGAACAGTGGCAAGGGCAGGGCTTAATGTTTGAAGCGCTGACGTCCGCTATTCGTTACATGCAGCGCACGCAGCACATGCACCGCATCATGGCAAACTACATGCCGCACAATAAGCGCAGCGGCGATCTGCTTGCCCGCCTTGGTTTTGAAAAAGAGGGCTACGCCAAAGATTACCTGCTGATAGACGGCGTATGGCGCGATCATGTATTGACTGCGCTGACCGCCAGAGAATGGATCCCGGGTCGTTGAGGAGCAAAAATGAAACATCAGTTAAGCGCGCTGCAAGCCCGCGTTATCGGCAGCCTGCTGGAAAAGCAGGTCACGACGCCGGAGCAATATCCGCTGTCGGTTAACAGCGTTGTCGCCGCCTGCAATCAGAAAACCAACCGCGAGCCGGTAATGAACCTGACCGAGCGCGAGGTGCAGGAAACGCTCCATGAGCTGGTGAAGCGTCACTATCTGCGCACCGTCAGCGGCTTTGGCAACCGCGTTACCAAATATGAGCAGCGTTTTTGTAATTCAGAATTCGGCGCGCTGAAACTGTCGCCGCCGGAAGTGGCGCTTGTCGCCACGCTTTTGCTGCGCGGCCCGCAGACGCCGGGCGAGTTGCGAAGCCGGGTGGGCAGAATGTACGAGTTTGCCGACATGACCGAAGTGGAAACCACGCTGGAAGGGCTTGCGAACCGCGAAGACGGCCCGTTTGTCGCCCGCCTGCCGCGGGAGCCTGGCAAGCGCGAAAGCCGCTATATGCACCTTTTCAGCGGCGAAACCGAAACTTTACTTACCGCGGTGGAGGCAGTCAGCACGCCGGCGGATCCACTGACGCAGCGCGTCGAAGCGCTTGAAGCGGAAGTGGCGGAGCTGAAAGCGCGGCTCGATTCTCTGCTGGGCCACCTGGGAGACTGACATGAACAAACTGCGTATTGGTGTGGTAGGGCTTGGCGGCATCGCGCAAAAGGCCTGGCTGCCGGTGCTTTCTCATGCGACCAGCTGGCAATTAGCGGGCGCGTTCTCGCCCACTAAAGCAAAAGCGTTGCCGGTATGCGAAGCTTATCGCCTGCCGTATATCGACTCTTTACAAGGCCTTGCCGCCCAGTGCGACGCGGTCTTCGTGCACAGCGCCACCAGCAGCCATTATCAGGTGGTCAGCGAACTGCTGAATGCGGGCGTTCACGTTTGCGTGGATAAGCCGCTTGCGGAAAATCTCGCGGATGCCGAAAAGCTGGTGGCGCTGGCCGCCCGTAAAAAGCTGACGTTAATGGTGGGCTTCAATCGTCGCTTCGCCCCGCGTTATCAGCAGCTCAAAGCATGCCTGCATGCAGCGGCTTCGCTGCGTATGGATAAGCACCGCGCCGACAGCGTTGGCCCGCACGATTTACGTTTCACGTTACTTGATGACTACCTGCATGTGGTGGATACCGCGCTCTGGCTGGCGGGGGGCGAGGGCGCTTTGCAAAGCGGTACGCTGCTTGCCAATGAACAGGGCGAAATGCTTTACGCCGAGCATCACTTCGCGCGCGAGCGTTTGCAAATCACCACCAGCATGCACCGGCGGGCGGGAAGCCAGCGCGAATGGGTGCAGGCGGTCACCGACGGCGGCCTTTATGAAGTGACCGATATGCGCGACTGGCGAGAAGAGCGCGGCGCAGGCGTAGTCGCAAGCCCGGTGCCGGGCTTGCAAAGCACGCTGGAGCAGCGCGGGTTTGTCGGCTGCGCGCGCCATTTTATCGACTGCGTAACCAATCAGACTGTTCCGGAAACCGCGGGCGACCAGGCGCTGCTGGCCCAACGCATCGTCGAGAAACTCTGGCGGGAGGCGATGAGCGAATAATTCCTCGTAACAACTGCCGGTAGTATTTCCCCGGCAGTTGAGTAGACTAAGCGCTTCGCTCAACGCCCCGACGCCTGCTTTGCAGGCGTTAGTGTTTGTGGAACACCAACTCAATGAATTTATTAAAATCGCTGGCTGCCGTCAGCTCGATGACTATGTTTTCCCGCGTGCTTGGCTTTGCGCGCGACGCCATTGTGGCGAGGGTGTTTGGCGCCGGTCTTGCGACCGACGCCTTTTTCGTCGCCTTCAAGTTGCCTAACCTGCTGCGTCGCATTTTTGCCGAAGGGGCATTCTCACAGGCTTTCGTCCCCATTCTGGCGGAATATAAAAGCAAGCAAGGCGAAGACGCCACGCGGGTTTTCGTCGCCTATGTCAGCGGCCTGCTGACGCTGGCGCTGGCGGTAGTGACCGTCGCCGGCATGCTTGCCGCGCCGTGGGTGATTCTGGTCACGGCGCCAGGGTTTGCCGATACGGCGGATAAGTTTGCGCTGACCTCACAGCTGCTGCGCATTACCTTTCCCTATATTCTGCTGATTTCGCTGGCTTCGCTGGCGGGCGCCATCCTCAATACCTGGAACCGTTTCTCAGTACCTGCGTTCGCGCCAACGTTTCTGAATATCAGCATGATTGGCTTTGCGCTCTTCGCCGCGCCCCATTTCAACCCGCCGGTGCTGGCGCTGGCCTGGGCGGTCACGGTCGGCGGCGTGTTGCAACTGGTTTACCAACTGCCGCACCTGAAAAAAATCGGCATGCTGGTGTTGCCGCGCATTAATTTGCGCGATGCAGGCGCGCGGCGCGTGGTGCGTCAGATGGGCCCCGCTATTCTCGGCGTTTCCGTGAGCCAGATCTCGCTTATCATCAACACTATCTTTGCTTCGTTTCTGGTTTCCGGCTCGGTTTCCTGGATGTATTACGCCGACCGTCTGATGGAGTTCCCCTCGGGCGTGCTGGGCGTAGCGCTGGGCACTATCCTTTTGCCTTCTTTGTCAAAAAGCTTCGCCAACGGCAACCACGACGAATATAACCGCCTGATGGACTGGGGCCTGCGGCTCTGTTTCCTGCTGGCGCTGCCAAGTGCGGTGGCGCTTGGCATTCTGGCCAAACCGCTTACCGTTTCTCTGTTTCAGTACGGCAAATTCACGATCACCGATGCCGAAATGACGCAGAAAGCGCTCATCGCCTATTCCGTGGGGCTGACAGGCTTGATTGTGGTGAAAGTGCTGGCGCCTGGCTTCTATTCTCGCCAGGACATCAGGACGCCGGTGAAAATCGCGATTGTGACGCTGATAATGACGCAGCTCATGAACCTGGCATTCATCGGCCCGCTGAAGCATGCCGGACTGGCGCTCTCTATTGGCCTGGCGGCATGCCTGAACGCGTCGTTGCTTTACTGGCAACTGCGCAAGCGTAAAATTTTTACGCCGCAACCGGGGTGGGGGGCGTTTCTTTTAAAGCTGGTGATTGCCGTTCTGGTGATGTCTGCCGCGCTGTTTGCCGTGATGCAGGTTATGCCCGCCTGGGAGCAGGGCACGATGCCGTGGCGTCTGTTGCGCCTGATGGCCGTGGTTATCGCAGGCGCGGCGGCTTATTTCATTACGCTTGGGGTGATGGGTTTCCGGCCCCGGGATTTCGCAAGGCGTACGGTGTAACGCCGCGCGGCCGCCCGCGACGATTCGTCTGTCTGCAAAACAAAAAAGGCGCCTGCGGGGCGCCTTTTTTGTTTATCTGTCTGCGTTAAATCGAGATCTTTTTCCCGCCGCGATGAGCGCTGGCGGTTTGCCCGTTGGCGCCGTACAGGCCCGGCTCCTGGTGCGGCTTTAATATTTCCAGCGCCTGGCTGTTACGCGCCAGCTGTCCTTCAAGCAACCAGCCGTTGTGCTGGTTCAGATCGCGCAGATGATGCGTTTTTTGCGTAATTGTCTGCCAGCGTTGGGCGTCGTCGTCATGAGTGGAAACGGTAGCCTGCTGCGAGCGCCGCTGCTGCTCAAGATAGTCGAGCGTGGCGAGCAGTGAGCTTTTTTCTTCTGTAATACGCTGCAACGCGCTGCCGTTAACGTGGCCCGCTGACAATTGCTGCTGTTCCGCATCCATGACCTCTTTAAGGCTGGTCAGGACGACGGTCATTTGGTCTAACACTTCCGACAGACGACTCATATAGTTACTTACTCTGCATGTAACTCCGCGCTTCCTGGATCAGCGCGTCAGCGATTTTGCCGGTGTCCATTTTCAGCTCGCCGTTACGAATAGCAGTTTTCAGCGCTTCCACGCGCTCCATGTTGATGTCGCTTGCGCCAGGCTGCATCAGCGCGGCCTGCGCATCGCTTAAGGTCACGCTGGCGCTGTTCGCGGCAGTCGCTTTTTCCGTACGGGATTTCTGTGGCGCAGCCTCGTTGGTTTCACGCGGCTGTACAGCGTTTATCGGTTTAGAAGGCGATGTGCGTTCAATGCTGCTCATGGTTTAGTCCTCACTGAGGTGGCTCGCGGCGCAGAGCCTGTCATTTAGGTGTTGCTTATTTATCGGCAATGGCCGGCGAATCTTTATGAAGATTATAGACTAATCAGAATATTCCCATCAGACCCGACCGTGCCGCTCACCACCTGCCCCGAAGCCATACGAACTCTGGCATTCTGGGCGACTGCCGCGTTGTTCAACGCCTGACCTTCACCGTTAATGCTAAAGCCTTCGCCCTGCGCGATAACCTGCACGCGCTGGCCTGCTTTCACTCGCCACGCCTGGCGCACCATAGAAAGCAACACCGGCTGGCCTGGCGCAAGGTCGCGAAGCGTAACCGCATCCTGCGCCTGATTCAACTCCAGCATCGCCCGGGGAGGGAGTTGATCAAGCCGGCCGCGTACCAAACGGACAGCAGCGCTATCGAGACGGCTGCCGCGAGCGACGGGCTGCGCGGCGACCACATACTGCCCTGTCGCCTGAACCACCACCTGCAAATAGCGCTTCTCATTGCCGCAGCGCGCCTGGACGCTGAGGTTGCCCCACAGACGCGCATTGCCAGGCAAGCTGAACTGCGGCTGCTCGCAGGCGGGCCAGAGCGAGGCCGGCGTTTTTACCGTGACGCTGACGTCATCGCTGATCCCGGCAAGCCTTGCGGCGAAGAAGGGAACCAGTTGGCTCTCGAGCGTCCCGGCAAAAAGGGGCGAGCTTAGCAGCACAAGCGCTGCGCAACAGATTTTCAGGCATTTCATTGCGCGTCTCCGTTAGCGGAATGGCGATGATTTTACCCGCACTCGTTTTCCTTCAAGGCAACAAATAGCGACGCATTTTGCGCTTATTCCGGCGATAAGGGAGCGCGCTCACCCAGTAAGCTGTGCATCATCACCATGCTATGCGGAGGAATCATGCTCGACAAACTCGACGCCGCGCTGCGCTTTCAGCAAGAAGCGCTTAATTTGCGCGCCCAGCGTCAGGAGATTCTGGCCTCCAATATCGCCAACGCCGATACCCCAGGTTATCAGGCGCGGGATATTGATTTCGCCAGTGAACTCAAAAAGGTAATGGAGCGGGGCCGCACGGAAGGAAGTTCCATTGCACTGTCGATGACCTCCGCCCGTCATATCCCTGCCCAGAACAACACCGCGCCGAATGTTGATTTGCTCTATCGAATCCCCGATCAGCCCGCAATGGACGGCAACACCGTGGATATGGATCGCGAGCGTACGCAATTCGCGGATAACAGCCTGAAATACCAGTCCGATCTTCAGGTTCTTGGCGGACAAATTAAAAGCATGATGTCTGTGCTGCAATCAGGAGGATAACGGATGGCGCTGCTGAATATTTTTGATATCGCCGGTTCCGCAATGACCGCGCAGTCTAAACGGTTGAACGTGGCGGCAAGCAACCTCGCTAACGCCGACAGCGTGACCGGGCCGGACGGCCAGCCTTACCGCGCGAAACAGGTTGTGTTTCAGGTGGACGCCCAGCCAGGTACGCCCACGGGCGGCGTTAAAGTGACGAACGTCGTGGAAAGCCAGGCGCCGGATAAGCTCGTCTATGAGCCGGGCAACCCGCTTGCCGATGCGAAAGGCTATGTACGTATGCCGAACGTCGATGTCGTGGGCGAGATGGTTAACACCATGTCTGCCTCCCGCAGTTATCAGGCTAACGTGGAAGTGCTCAACGCCACCAAATCCCTGATGATGAAAACGCTTACCCTCGGTCAATAAAGGAGAAGGGAATGTCCATCGCCGTCAACGTCAATGACACGAGCAGCATTACCAGTACCAGCAGCACAACGTCCACCGGCACCAGCAGCCTGACCGGCAGCAGCGCTTCTGACCTGCAAAGCAGCTTTCTGACGCTGCTGGTCGCGCAGTTGCAAAACCAGGACCCAACGAACCCGATGGAAAACAACGAGCTGACCACCCAGCTCGCGCAGATCAGCACCGTAAGCGGCATTGAGAAACTCAATACCACTCTTGGCGCCGTTTCCGGGCAGCTCAATAACAACCAATCCTTGCAGGCAAGCACCCTGATCGGCCATGGCGTTATGGTGCCAGGCACCACCATTCTTGCCGGTAGCGAAACCACTACGCCGTTTGGCGTTGAGCTGGAGCAGGCCGCAGACACCGCCACCGCCACGATCACCGACGGCAGCGGCAAAGTGGTGCGCACCATTGAGCTTGGCGCGCTGAGCGCCGGCGTACACACCTTTAGCTGGGACGGCACCCAGGCGGACGGCACAACAGTGGCGGACGGTTCTTATAACGTTGCGATTACCGCCAGCAGCAACGGCACGCAACTGGTCGCGCAGCCGCTCAACTTCGCCCTGGTCAACGGCGTGACGAAGAGCGACAGCGGTAGCCTGCTGGATTTAGGCACTTACGGCACCACCACTCTCGACGAAGTCAGACAAATTATCTGATTCAACCATTATCAGGAGTAAGACATGGCGTTTTCTCAAGCGGTCAGCGGCCTGAATGCCGCAGCCACCAACCTGGACGTAATTGGCAACAACATTGCCAACTCCGCGACCTACGGTTTTAAATCGGGCTCTGTCTCCTTCGCCGACATGTTCGCGGGCTCAAAAGCGGGCCTCGGCGTGAAGGTGGCGGGCATCACCCAGGATTTCAGCGACGGCACCACCACCAACACCGGCCGCGGTCTGGATGTGGCGATTAGCCAGAGCGGTTTCTTCCGCATGGTTGATACCAACGGCTCGGTGTACTACAGCCGCAACGGTCAGTTCTCTCTTGATGAGAATCGCAATATCGTCAACGCCCAGGGCCTGCAACTGACCGGCTATCCGGCCACCGGCACGCCGCCGACCATCCAGCAGGGCGCAAACCCGGTAGGGCTGACTATCCCTAACACCCTGATGGCGGCGAAAACCACCACCACAGCGGAAATGGTGGTGAACCTGAATTCAACCGACAGCGTACCGACTAAATCGCCTTTCAACCCGACGGATGCGGATACCTACAATAAAAAAGGATCGGTGACGGTTTTTGACAGTCAGGGTAACGCCCACGACATGAACGTGTTCTATGTGAAAACTGATGCCAACACCTGGGCGGTTTACACCCAGGACTCCAGCGTCGCCAGTACCTGGGATACCACTACTGCGCCAGACACTTACATGAAGTTTGACGAAAACGGCAACCTGACCGGTCTGTCTGCGACTGCGGACGGTGCGGGCGCGGGCACCACGTTTACCGTCACTACCGGCACGGTAAACGGCGCGACGCCAGCCGCTTTCTCGCTTGATTTCCTCGGCTCCATGCAGCAGAACACCGGCTCCAATAACATCGTCTCCACCACCCAGAACGGCTATAAGCCGGGCGACCTGGTGAGCTACCAGATCAACGATGACGGCACCGTAGTCGGCACCTACTCCAACGAACAGCAGCAGCTGCTGGGCCAGATTGTGCTGGCGAACTTCGCTAACCCGGAAGGGCTGACTTCTCAGGGCGACAACGTCTGGGCGACCTCTAACGCCTCCGGCGTGGCGCTGCTTGGCACCGCTGGCACCGGCAACTTCGGCACCCTGACCAACGGCGCGCTGGAATCTTCCAACGTCGATCTGAGTAAAGAACTGGTCAACATGATTGTCGCGCAGCGTAACTATCAGTCTAACGCGCAGACTATCAAGACCCAGGACCAGATCCTTAACACGCTGGTTAACCTGCGCTAAGCGGCTGAAGGAAGGGCTTAATGGATCACGCAATCTATACCGCCATGGGCGCGGCAAGCCAGACGCTGAACCAGCAGGCGGTGACGGCGAGCAACCTCGCCAACGCCTCCACGCCAGGTTTTCGCGCTCAGCTAAACGCGCTGCGCGCCGTGCCGGTGGAAGGGCTTTCGCTCAACACCCGCACGCTGGTCACCGCCTCGACCCCAGGCGCGAACATGAGCCAGGGCGAATTCAACTACACCTCCCGTCCGCTGGATGTGGCGGTGCAGCAGGATGGCTGGCTGGCGGTGCAGGCTGCCGACGGCGCTGAAGCGTATACCCGCAACGGCAACATCCAGGTGGGGCCGACCGGCCAGTTGACCATTCAGGGCAACCCGGTGATGGGCGAGGGCGGTCCGATTGTCGTGCCGGAAGGCTCGCAAATCACTATCGCGGCGGATGGCACCATTTCCACGCTTAACCCTGGCGACCCACCAAATACCGTGGCGCCGGTTGGCCGGCTGAAGCTTGTGAAAGCTGAACCGCGCGATGTGGTGCGCGGCGATGACGGCCTGTTTCGCGTAAGCCCGCAGGCGCAGGCTGAGCGCGGCGCGGCGCTACAGGCCGACGCGACGGTTCGCGTGATGCCGGGCGTGCTGGAAGGCAGCAACGTCAAGCCGGTTGAAGCGATGACCGACATGATAGCCAACGCCCGCCGCTTTGAGATGCAGATGAAAGTCATCTCCAGCGTCAATGATAACGAACAGCGCGCTAATCAGCTGCTGTCATTAAGTTAAGTAACAGGACGCCACTATGATCAGTTCATTATGGATCGCCAAAACCGGTCTGGACGCCCAGCAAACCAATATGGACGTTATCGCCAACAACCTGGCGAACGTCAGCACCAATGGTTTTAAGCGCCAGCGCGCGGTGTTTGAAGATTTGCTCTACCAGACGATTCGCCAGCCAGGCGCGCAGTCTTCCGAGCAGACCACGCTGCCTTCAGGCTTGCAGATCGGCACCGGCGTACGCCCGGTCGCTACCGAGCGTTTGCACAGCCAGGGCAACCTCTCCCAGACCGACAACAGTAAAGATGTGGCTATCAAAGGTCAGGGCTTTTTCCAGGTGCTGCTGCCGGACGGCTCTTCGGCTTATACCCGCGACGGTTCTTTCCAGGTGGACCAGAACGGCCAGCTGGTTACCGCAGGCGGCTTTCAGGTACAGCCTGCGATTACCATTCCGGCTAACACCCTGAGCATTACCATTGGTCGCGACGGCGTGGTGAGCGCAACCCAGCAGGGCCAGGCTAACCCGGTGCAGGTAGGGCAGCTCAACCTGACCACCTTCATGAACGACAGCGGACTGGAGAGCGTGGGTGAAAACCTTTACATCGAAACTCAGGCTTCCGGCACGCCGAATGAAAGCACGCCGGGCCTGAATGGCGCGGGTCTGCTTTATCAGGGTTATGTTGAAACCTCTAACGTTAACGTGGCGGAAGAGCTGGTAAGCATGATTCAGGTGCAGCGCGCCTATGAGATCAACAGTAAAGCGGTCTCCACGACCGACCAGATGCTGCAAAAACTGACGCAACTCTAAGGTCCCTTCGGCGCGGCGTAAGCTGCGCCGGAAACCCGAACTCAAGATGAAAGCCATGCAAAAAACCGGTGCGCCACTTTACCCTTATGCGATTGCGCTCGCGCTGACCCTTTCCGGCTGCGCCTGGGTGCCTTCCACCCCGTTGGTTCAGGGGGCTACCACCGCGCAGCCCGCGCCTTCGCCCGCGCCGGTGGTTAATGGGTCAATATTTCAGACCGTTCAGCCTGTTAACTACGGCTACCAGCCGCTGTTTGAGGACCGTCGTCCGCGCAATATCGGCGACACGCTCACCATCCAGCTACAGGAAAATGTCAGCGCGAGCAAAAGCTCTTCAGCAAACGCCAGCCGCGACGGCAAGACCAGCTTTGGCTTAGACACCGTGCCTCGTTATTTGCAAGGGTTGTTCGGCAATGCCCGGGCGGATGTGGACTCCTCCGGCTCCAACACGTTTAGCGGCAAAGGCGGCGCTAACGCCAGCAACACCTTCAGCGGTACGCTGACGGTGACCGTCGACCAGGTGCTTGCCAACGGCAACCTGCACGTGGTGGGCGAAAAACAGATAGCCATCAACCAGGGCACAGAATTTATCCGCTTCTCCGGTGTGGTCAACCCCCGCACCATTAGCGGCAGCAATACCGTACCGTCCACTCAGGTGGCGGACGCCAGAATCGAATATGTCGGCAACGGCTATATCAACGAAGCGCAGAATATGGGCTGGCTACAGCGCTTCTTCCTCAACTTATCGCCGATGTAACGAGGTGAGCAATGTTTAAATCCCTTTTCGGGGTCATGCTTCTGCTGGTCGCAACCCTTGCACAGGCAGACCGCATTCGCGACCTGACAAGCGTACAGGGCGTACGTGAAAACTCCCTGATCGGCTACGGGCTGGTGGTCGGCCTGGATGGCACGGGCGACCAGACGACACAAACGCCCTTTACCACCCAAAGCTTAAACAACATGCTTTCGCAGCTTGGCATTACCGTGCCCGCGGGCACCAATATGCAGCTGAAAAACGTGGCGGCGGTAATGGTAACCGCGAGCTTCCCGGCCTTCGCCCGCCAGGGACAAACCATCGACGTGGTGGTCTCTTCAATGGGTAACGCGAAGAGCCTGCGTGGCGGTACGCTGTTAATGACCCCGCTGAAAGGGGTTGATAACCAGGTTTACGCGCTGGCGCAGGGCAACATTTTAATCGGCGGGGCGAGCGCTTCCGCAGGCGGCAGCAGCGTGCAGGTCAACCAGGTCAACGGCGGGCGCATCACCAACGGCGCCATCATTGAGCGCGAGTTGCCAAGCCAGTTCGGCAACGGCAATACCATTAATCTTCAACTGAACAATGAAGATTTCACGATGGCGCAGCAGATCTCCGACACCATCAACCGCGCCCGCGGCTACGGCAGCGCCACGGCGCTGGATGCCCGCACCGTACAAATTCGCGTGCCGACCGGCGGCAGCTCGCAGGTGCGCATGCTGGCGGATATCCAGAATCTGGAGGTCAACGTAGGGGCGCAGGACGCGAAAGTCATTATCAACTCCCGCACCGGTTCGGTGGTGATGAACCGCGAAGTGATGCTTGATTCTTGCGCCGTGGCGCAGGGCAACCTCTCCGTCACCGTGAACCGCCAGGCGAATGTCAGCCAGCCGGATACGCCGTTTGGCGGCGGGCAGACCGTTGTTACGCCGCAGACGCAAATTGATATGCGCCAGAGCGGCGGCTCGTTGCAGACGGTGCGTGAAAGCGCAAGCCTGAACAACGTGGTGCGGGCGCTGAACGCGCTGGGCGCGACGCCTATCGACCTGATGTCGATTTTGCAGTCGATGCAAAGCGCAGGTTGCCTGCGCGCGAAACTGGAAATTATCTAACCGGTATAACGGCCTTCCTGTCACGTTGAGGCGAAGGCCGTCGTTTTCTGTTCTTCCCGCCCGCGGCGTTATAAACGCCTCAGGCGGGTTAACCTTTTGAGGAACAGCTTCATGCTGAACGACACCCGTCTGATGTCCAGCGCGGCCTGGGACGCGCAATCGCTAAACGATCTGAAAGCCAAAGCGGGACAAGATCCAAAGGGCAATATCAAAGAAGTCGCCCGGCAGATGGAAGGGGTGTTTGTGCAGATGATGCTGAAAAGCATGCGTGAAGCGCTGCCCAAAGATGGCCTGTTCAGCAGCGACCAGACGCGGCTTTATACCAGTATGTATGACCAGCAAATCGCCCAGCAGATGACCGCCGGCAAGGGGCTGGGGTTTGCCGATGTTCTGGTGAAACAGATGGGCGGCGAGCAGGCCGCCGAGCCTGATGCGCAAAATATACAGACGGCGCCGATGAAATTCGATATCGACACCGTAAACACCTGGCGCAATCAGACGCTGACGCAAATCGTGCGCAGCGCCATGCCGAAAGCGCCTTCAAACGATGAGCCGTTGTCTGGCGACAGCAAAGACTTCCTCGCGCAGCTCTCTCTGCCGGCGCGCCTGGCGGCGGAGAAAAGCGGCATTCCGCATCACCTGATCCTGGCCCAGGCGGCGCTGGAGTCGGGCTGGGGCCAGCGGCAGATCCGCACCGAGAGCGGCGAGCCGAGTTTCAACCTTTTTGGCGTGAAAGCGACCTCCAGCTGGAAAGGGCCGGTAACGGAAATCACCACCACGGAATATGAGAATGGCGAAGCGAAAAAAGTGAAAGCCAAATTCCGTGTTTATAGCTCTTACCTTGAAGCGCTCTCCGACTATGTGGGGCTGCTGACGCGCAATCCGCGCTACGAAGCGGTCACCAATGCCGCGACGGCTGAGCAGGGGGCGCAAGCGCTGCAAAACGCAGGCTACGCAACCGATCCTAACTATGCGCGCAAGCTGACATCGATGATCCAGCAGTTGAAATCGATGTCTGAAAAAGTGAGTAAAGCTTACGGCAGCGATTTGTCGACGCTCTTCTGAAAACGCTCAAGTTTTGTCGCAGAGTGCCGATACTTCTCGACAGGACCCCGAGCCAGAATGTTCATAAGGAACCCCCATGTCCAGTAGCTTAATTAACAGCGCCATGAGTGGCCTTGGCGCAGCCCAGGCGGCGCTGAATACCGTCAGTAACAACATTTCCAGTTATAACGTGGCGGGCTATACCCGTCAGAACACCATACTGGCGTCGGCCAACAGCACGCTGGGCGCCGGGGGATATGTCGGCAATGGCGTTTATGTTTCTGGCGTGCAGCGCGAATATAATGCCTTCATCACCAACCAGCTGCGCACGGCGGAAAGCCAGGGCAGCGGATTAACGTCGCGCTATGAGCAGATGTCGAAAATTGACGATATGCTGTCCAGCAGCAGCAACTCCATCTCAACGTCTTTGCAGGATTTCTTCAGCAGCCTGCAAACCCTGGTGAGCAACTCTGAAGACCCGGCGGCCCGCCAGACGCTGCTTGGCAACGCCGCAAGCCTGGTGAACCAGTTCAAAGTGGCCGACCAGTATCTGCGCGACCAGGATAGCCAGATTAACAGCTCCATCTCTTCAAGCGTGTCGCAAATTAATAACTACTCCAAACAGATTGCGAACCTTAACGATCAGATCTCTCGCCTCACCGGGGCAGGCGGCGGCAGCGCGCCAAACGACTTGCTCGACCAGCGCGATCAGCTGGTTAGCGAGCTGAATAAGATTGTCGGCGTTGACGTCAACGTACAGGACAGCGGCTCTTACAACATCACCATCGGTAACGGCTATACGCTGGTGCAAGGCAGCACCGCTAACCAGCTTGCGGCGGTGTCCTCCAGCGCCGACCCGGCGCGCACTACCGTTGCTTTTGTTGATAAAACGGCAGGCAACATCGAAATTCCTGAAAAGCTACTGACCACTGGTACCCTGGGCGGCGTGCTGACCTTCCGTTCCCAGGATCTGGACCAGACGCGCAACTCCCTGAACCAGCTGGCGCTCGCTTTCGCCGACGCCTTTAACCAGCAGCATGAAGCGGGCGTGGACGCGAACGGCGACGACGGCAAGGCCCTTTTCAATATTGGCAGCCCGACGGTGTTGAGCAACAGTAAAAATAGCTCCGCCGCTACGCTTAGCGCTTCGGTCACCGACAGCAGCCAGGTGCAGGCGACGGACTATAAAGTAGTGTTTGACGGCAGTAACTGGCAGGTCACACGCCTGTCGGACAACACCTCGGTGACCGCGACGCAAACGCCGGAAGGTGGCCCTTATACTGCTCTGGAATTTGACGGGCTGAAGGTGGATATCAACGGCTCGGCGGCGAAGAACGACACCTTTACGGTAAAACCGGTGGTTAACGCCATCGTCAATATGAGCGTCGCCATCAGCGACGAGTCTGAAATCGCGATGGCAAGCGATGTGGACACCGGCGAGAGCGATAACCGTAACGGCCAGGCGTTGCTCGATCTGCAAAACAGCAAGCTGGTGGGGGGCAATAAGACCGTTAACGACGCGTATGCTTCTCTTGTCAGCGATGTGGGCAGCAAGACCAGTACTTACAAAACCACCAGCACGACCCAGGCGAGCGTGGTGACGCAGTTGAGCAACCAGCAGCAGTCTGTCTCCGGCGTGAACCTGGATGAAGAGTACGGCAACCTTCAGCGTTATCAGCAGTACTACCTGGCTAACGCTCAGGTATTACAAACCGCTTCCACACTGTTCGACGCGCTGCTGTCGATTCGCTAACAGGAGAACAACGCGATGCGTATCAGCACCCAGATGATGTATGAACAGAATATGCGCGGCATCACCAACAGCCAGAGCACCTGGCTTGCCTATGGCGAGCAGATGTCTACTGGCAAGCGGGTGAATAATCCGTCGGATGACCCCATCGCCGCCTCGCAGGCGGTGGTGGTTTCTCAGGCGCAGGCGCAAAACAGCCAGTACGCGCTGGCGCGCACTTTCGCGACCCAGAAAGTCTCTCTCGAAGAGAATATTTTGGGCCAGGTGACCACCGCCATTCAGACCGCGCAGGAAAAAATCGTTTACGCGGGCAACGGCACGCTGAGCGACGATGACCGGGCTTCGCTGGCTACCGACCTGCAAGGGCTGCGCGATCAACTGCTTAATCTCGCCAACAGTACCGACGGCAACGGGCGCTATATTTTCGCCGGTTATAAAACCGAATCGGCTCCCTTTGTTGAGGACGCCAGCGGCACCGTCGGCTACGCGGGCGGCGAAGAGTCCATCACGCAAACCGTGGACGCCGCCCGCAGCATGGTTATCGGCCATACCGGCAATAAAGTATTTATGACGGCGACCAGCAACGCCAAAACAGAGCCGGACGGCTCCATTGAAAGCGACCTGTTTGCCACGCTGGATAAAGCGATCGCCGCGCTTAACACCCCGTTGTCTGACGCCGACGATGCGGCGCAGGACGATTATACCGCTGCCATTGACAGCGCTAACCGCGGCCTGAGCAACTCGCTCAATAACGTATTAACCGTGCGCGCGGAACTGGGCACCCAGCTTAACGAGCTGTCGACGCTGGACTCGTCAGGCGACGATCGCGATTTAATGCTGACCCAGCAGATGAGCGACCTGGTGGACGTAGACTGGAACGAAGCAATTTCCAACTACACAATGCAACAGGCTGCGCTGCAGGCTTCTTATAAAGCGTTCAGCGACATGCAAGGCATGTCGCTGTTTCAGCTGAATAAATAACATTAAAAAGTTTGGAGCATGTCATGAAACTGGGCATGCTTTATCTGCCCGCTTGCGCACTGCGCAGCGGGCCTTTTTTTATCTTCAGCGCGCGGCCGCGGCGCTAAGCGGCGACGATTTTCCCAGCAGGCGTATCGCAAGGCTTATCAGGCTTACCAGCGTGGCGAGCGCGACCACCGCAGGCCAGCCGGCCAGCGCATACACCTTGCTACCCAGCGCCGAACCCAGCGCCATCCCAATAAACACCACCGTAAAGAGCAGGGCGTTAAGACGGCCCCGTGCGGCCGGCTCAAGGCTATAAACGACCGTCTGGTGCGCCACGAGCGTGGATTGCAGCCCTAAGTCAAAACCAATGGCGGCAATGGCGATAATGGCAAGCTGCATGCCAGGACTAAAGAACGGTAAAGCGAACATCAGAGCAAAAGAGAAGCTAACCAGCGCGGCGCCAAGCTGTGTGACTCTTTGCGGGCCAAAGCGGTCTGAAAGCGTGCCGGAGAGCGGCGCCGCCAGCGCGCCCGCCGCGCCCGCCAGACCAAAAGCGCCAGCGGCTGCGCTGCCGACGTGGTAGGTATCGTGCAGCATCACCGCCAGCATCGACCAGAATGCGCTAAAGCCTATCGATAAAAACCCCTGTGCTAACGCCGCCTGACGCAGCGCCGGATAGCGGCGCCACAGCGTCACCAGTGATTTCATCAGCGCAGGATAGCCAAGCTCGGAATGGGCGGCAAAGTTTGGCAGCACACGCCACAACAGCAGGCCGATAAACGCGATACTGACCGCCGCAAGCTGATACATTGCCCGCCAGCCAAAAGCGGCGCCCACCAGGCCGCTCACCGAGCGGGAAAGCAATATACCGAGCAGCAGCCCTGTCATGACCGTTCCGACCATTTTCCCCTGCTTGCCAGCGGGCGCGAGGATGGCCGCTGCCGGAACAATATCCTGCGCTACCGTCGCGGCCATCCCCACCAGCAGGCTCAAACCAAGCAACCCGGTCAGGCTTTCAGAAAAGCTATAGAACGCCAGCAGCAGAGCGAGCAGGACGCATTTCAACAGAATAAGATGACGGCGGTCATAGCGGTCGCCAAGCGGCAGTAAAAAGAAAATACCCAGCGCATAGCCCAGTTGCGTAAGTGTCGGGATAAGCCCCATGCCGTTGATATCAAGATGCAAGGCATTTCCTATCAGCGGCAGAATAGGTTGGGCGTAATAAATTGACGCCACGCTCAGCCCGGTGGCGAAGGCCAGCACCAGAATAAGCCCGGTGGGCAGAGAGGCGCGGGTTGCGTGCGACGCAGTGTGTGCAGGTTTCACAATGATTTCCTCGGCATTGAATGTATGCGCTTATTGTCGGCGCGCGGCGGGTAGCGTGGTAGAGCGCGACATGATAAAACAGTTATACGTCAAGCGTATGACCGGGAGAAAAAGGTTGTCATCTGAACGTATAGACCGTCTGGAGTTAATGCATACTTTTGTACGCATTATTGAAAGCGGGTCGCTTTCCGCCGCCGCCGTGCAACTTGGCACAACGCAGGCAACCGTGAGCCGCAGGTTGAAAACGCTGGAGGCATTGCTGGGCGCCAGATTGCTGCTGAGAACCACCCATGCCATGAAACTTACCGATGACGGCGAGCGTTGTTATCAGCACGCTAAAGGCATTATCGGTAACTGGGCGGCGCTGGAGGATGAACTGAAAAATGCCGAGGATGAACCCGTTGGCGTTTTGCGCGTACGCGCCCCGCACGCTTTTGGTCAGGACCAGCTTATCGCGCCGCTGACTACCTTCCTTAATCGTCATCCAAAGCTGGCGATAGAGTGGACGCTTAACGATAAATCTCCCGATTTTATCGGTGAGAATATCGACTGCGCCATTCATGTGGGGCCGGATCTCGACCCAGCCTGTATCGCCGTGCCGCTTGCGGAAGTGCCGCGTATTGTCGTCGCTGCGCCGCAGCTGCTGAGCCAGCATCCGGGCGTGACGCATCCGGACGAGCTTTCCGCGCTTCCCTGGGTGGCGTTAAGTACCTTTTATCGCCGGGAAGTCACGCTAAGCCATGGACAAACCGGCGAGCCTGTCTCTTTCACCATCAGCCCGCGCTTAAGTTCAGACAGCCTCTACGCGGTGCGCAGAACAGTATTGAACGGCATTGGAGCAGGCATCGTTTCGGCGTGGGTGGTTCTGGACGATCTGGCGCAGGGGCGGCTGGTGCATTTGCTGCCGGAGTGGCAGGCTTCACCGTTGCCGATGTATCTGGTTTACCCCTATGCGCGTTATTATCCGGCGCGCCTGCGCAAATTTTTAGCCCTGATGCGCGAAGCCATGCCGGAACTAACGGGAATGAGGCGAATTGAGGACAATAAAAAAGCCGGTCAGTGACCGGCTTTTTTTTACGCCAGAGGCTTATTCCACAGCCTGAGGACGGGTTGCAGGCGCAGAGGCATGGTGGGTGGCGCTGTGACCGCCCGCCGCACCTTTACCGCTAAAGTCGAAGGCCGGACGAACCCAGTCGCTGTGACGCGGCGGTTCCGGGGTATATTCCGGCGCTGGCGCGCGGGTCATCGGCGCGCTGGCGTAGCTGCGGCCAACCTGAGTTTCCTGCTGAATGGCGACGGAATGCGCTTCAGCGGGTTTCTCATCTTGCGGCTGCGGCTTCTCTTCACGCGGCTGAACCTGTTCATCCTGCTCTGGCGGCGCTGCGGAAAGCGGTGCGGTTTCGGCAATTTCCGCCGCCTGAGCTTCACGAACCGGCTCTTCTTCAGTTGCCGGCTGGGCTGATTCAATCACCTGTTCCGCAATCGCTTCTTCCTGCGGTTCGATAAGCTTCGGCTGGGCGTCTACCGGGCTTTCGATAACTTCCGGATGAGACGTTTCAATTGCAGGCGTCTGCGGCGCTTCGGTCTGAGCTTCGCCAGTCGGTTCAACCACAACCGCTTCTTCAGCCTGGACGTTCGCCGCGGCAGCGACAGGCGCTTCAACCGGCGCTTCAGCAACTGCCGGGGTCGCTTGCTCCAGTTGCTCTTCCAGCACTTCATCCTGCGCACGGGCGACCGGATAGCGGATCCAGACTTTACCGGAAGCCATTTCCGGCGAAGCGCAGGCAACGGTCAACGGCATCGGCGACTGGGTGGGGTAACGCTCATCGCGATAGCGACGGCGACGCTGGCCGCTCACGCGCAGGTGGCGCGGCGAACGACGGGAGCGACGCGGCATACCGGCGTTATCGGCACGGCCTTCGCCTTGCTCTTCCTGCTCAACAGCGCTTTCCACGACGGCAGGCAGAGGGATAGTCGCCACTTCGGTGCTGGTGCTGACATCCGCAGTCGGCGCGGTTTCAACAACTTCCTCCACTACCGGCGCGGCTTCAGCGGACTCAATGCGGATTTTCTGGCTGAGCTGGCGAGGTTTGCGGCGCGGCATAACCTGCACGCGTTCTTCCTGCTCGGCTTCCTGCTCCGGCGCTTCTTCGCGAGTCAGCGCTTTCACTTCCTGCTGAGCCTGGCGTTTCTCTTCCGAACGGCGGCGATTGCGCTCGCGGCGAGGCTGCTGTTCGTCACGCGGCTTGGCTTTATCGGCTTCTTCCGCAACCGGCTGGCGAACTTCGCGCACTTCGGCGTTCTGCTGCTGCGCCTGGCGACGATTACGGCGGTTTTCCTCACGGGCATTTTCACGCGCTTCGCCGTTTTCAGCACGGGCTTCGCGGTTCGGACGCTCGTTGCGCTCGCGACGCGGGCCCTGACGGCGGTTGTTACGACGCTCCTGCGGTTTTTCCTGTACAGGGGCTTTTTGCTCTTCTGGCTGAGCCACCGCTTCACTGGCGCTTTCACCGGCGAACAGCTTTTTAACGGCGCTGACCAGGCGGCTCATAAAGCCAGACTGCGGAGCATGGCTTTCCGCTTTCGGCTGTACAGGGGCTTTCGGCGCGGCTGGTTTCTCTGCCGGCGCGCTTTCCTGCGGCATCGGCGGCACATCCGGCATAACAAAAGTAGCAAGCGCCGGCTGCTCAGGACGTTTACGTTCGGCGTACTCTTCATCAGAAGGAAGCGCCATGGCCTCTTCATGCAGCTTCGGCAACAGGTAGCTGAGCGTCGGCGTCTCTTCGCCTTTGCGTACGCGCAGAACGGAGTAGTGCGGGGTTTCCATTTGATCGTTAGGAACGATGATGCAACGCACGCCGCCCTGACGTTTTTCAATCGCGTTTACCGCTTCGCGTTTTTCGTTCAGCAGATAAGAGGCGATGGGCACAGGCACGATGGCATGAACTTCTTTCGTGTTCTCTTTCAGCGCTTCTTCTTCGATAAGACGCAGAATGGAGAGAGAAAGCGATTCGTTGTCACGGATGGTGCCGGTGCCGCTACAGCGCGGGCAGACGTGGTGGCTCGACTCGCCAAGCGACGGGCTCAGGCGCTGGCGGGACATCTCCAGCAGGCCGAAGCGGGAAATATGGCTAATCTGTATGCGAGCGCGATCCTGGCGCACCGCTTCGCGCAGGCGGTTCTCGACCGCGCGCTGATGGCGCACCGGGGTCATATCGATGAAATCGATGACAATCAGGCCGCCGAGGTCGCGCAGGCGCAGCTGACGGGCGATTTCATCCGCCGCTTCCAGGTTGGTGTTAAATGCCGTTTCTTCGATATCGCCGCCGCGAGTAGCGCGAGCGGAGTTGATGTCGATGGCGGTCAGCGCCTCGGTGGTGTCGATGACAATCGAGCCGCCGGAAGGCAGACGCACTTCACGCTGGAAGGCGGATTCGATTTGCGATTCGATCTGGTAGTGGCTGAACAGCGGGATTTCGCCGGTGTAGAGCTTAATTTTGCTGCTGAAATCCGGACGACCCAGCGCGGCGATATGCTGGCGGGCCAGCTCAAGCACTTTCGGGTTATCGATGAGGATTTCGCCGATGTCCTGGCGCAGGTAATCGCGAAACGCGCGAACGATGACGTTGCTTTCCTGATGGATCAGGAAGGGGGCAGGGCGGCTTTCAGCGGCTTTCTGAATCGCTTCCCAGTGCTTCAGGCGGAAGCTTAAGTCCCACTGCAACGCTTCGGCGGATTTGCCGACGCCTGCGGTGCGCACAATCAGCCCCATGCCGTCCGGCAATTCGAGGCTGGAAAGCGCCTCTTTTAATTCGGTGCGATCGTCGCCTTCGATCCGGCGCGAAATACCGCCCGCGCGCGGGTTATTCGGCATCAGCACCAGATAGCTTCCCGCCAGGCTGATAAAGGTGGTCAGCGCCGCGCCTTTATTGCCGCGCTCTTCTTTATCAATCTGAACGATAACTTCCTGGCCTTCGCGCAGTACATCTTTGATGTTGGGACGACCATGGGAGGCGTAGCTGGCGGGGAAATATTCGCGGGCGATTTCTTTTAACGGGAGGAAACCGTGTCTTTCAGCGCCATAGTCAACAAATGCGGCTTCAAGACTGGGTTCAATACGAGTGATTTTGCCTTTGTAGATGTTCGCTTTTTTCTGTTCGTGCCCTGGGCTTTCAATATCCAGGTCGTACAGGCGTTGCCCATCAACAAGGGCGACACGCAACTCTTCCTGCTGAGTTGCGTTAATTAGCATTCTTTTCATCGTAACTTACTCGTTATTCTTACATTGACGATAAAGCTGCGGGCATGGTGACGTTGACCGGGAGTGAACCGATGGCCTCGTGACTGTTCACGCCGTCAACCTCACGGCTGTCGTACGCTTAAGAGGCGCAGAGTGTCGGTAGCCTGTATTTCAACTGGAAATACAGCGCAATTATCAAAAAGGAACAGCCTGGGAGTACTCTCCAGAGACGCTTCCATTTACCGGCCAGGCTGCAACCCGCAGCCCGCTAACTGCCTGAAAGTTCAATACGTCTTACGCCATTGCTGCGTGGATGGACATTCAGGCAAAACTGGTAATTCCGCAAAATTCCTTGTCTTAACAAGTCTCAACACGGAAAACGGCAACATTATTCCATTGCCAGGCTTGTTATAGCAAGCTGACTTTTGCCATTTATCACCGGGTTACTCACAGTTTTTTAACTTTTTGATTTCCAGCTGACGCTTTAACCGCCAGCGCAGAAAACATAAGCTGTGAGAATCGGTTTGCCAGTAATATAAGCACATAAAAATGTGTGGCGCTATCAGCGTGCTCTATTTAGAATCGCCCCCCATGAAAACAGAGACTCCATCCGTAAAAATCGTTGCGGTTTCCGCTGACGAAGCCGGGCAACGTATTGACAACTTTTTGCGTACTCAGCTTAAAGGCGTGCCAAAAAGCATGATTTACCGCATTTTGCGTAAAGGCGAAGTGCGCGTGAACAAAAAACGCATCAAGCCGGAATACAAACTCGAGGCGGGCGACGAAGTGCGCATCCCGCCTGTTCGCGTGGCCGAGCGTGAAGAAGAGGCGGTATCACCGCACCTGCAAAAAGTGGCGGCATTAAGCGATGTCATTATTTATGAAGATGATTATATCCTTGTGCTGAATAAGCCTTCCGGCACCGCCGTTCACGGAGGCAGCGGGTTGAGCTTCGGCGTCATCGAAGGGCTGCGCGCGCTGCGCCCCGAAGCGCGTTTCCTTGAGCTGGTGCATCGCCTCGATCGTGATACCTCCGGCGTGCTGCTGGTGGCCAAAAAGCGTTCTGCGCTGCGTTCGCTCCATGAGCAACTGCGCGAAAAAGGGATGCAGAAGGATTATCTCGCTCTGGTGCGTGGGCAGTGGCAGTCGCATGTTAAAGTCGTGCAGGCGCCGCTGCTTAAAAACATTCTCCAGAGCGGCGAACGTATCGTGCGCGTCAATCAGGAAGGAAAACCTTCTGAAACACGCTTTAAAGTAGAAGAGCGTTACGCGAACGCGACGCTTGTGCGTTGCAGTCCGGTTACCGGGCGTACGCACCAGATCCGCGTACATACCCAGCACGCCGGCCATCCTATCGCCTTCGACGATCGTTATGGCGATCGCGAGTTTGATCGCCAACTGGCGGGAACCGGGTTGAATCGCTTGTTCCTGCACGCGGCGGCGCTGCGTTTCGAGCATCCGCATACTGGCGAAACGATGCGGGTTGAAGCGCCGCTGGACGACCAGCTGCGCCGATGCCTGAAAGTTCTACGCGAAGCGATATAACCAACTCCGCTGCGGCGGAGTTTTTTATAGCAGCGGATTGTAGCCTTCGTGGCGCAACATCGCGCAGAGCGCGATAAGCGGTAAACCTATCAGCGTATTAGGATCGCGTCCCTCGAGCCGCTCGAAAAGCGCTATCCCGAGCCCCTCGCTTTTAAAACTGCCGGCGCACTGAAAAGGCCGCTCAAGGCGGACATAGCCCGTAATCTCCGCATCGCTGAGATGCCGGAAATGGACGTCAAAAGGTTCGCATTCACGCTGCAAATTGCCGTTAGCGGAATTATATAAAGCAAGGCCGGTATAAAACGAGACGATATTTCCACGGGCTTTACGAAGCTGGGCAATAGCGTTTTGTTCGTTATGCGGCTTGCCGGTTATCTGACCTTCCAGTACGCAGACCTGGTCGGAGCCGATAATCAAATGTGCGGGAAATTGTTTCGCCAGAGCTTGCGCTTTTGCGCTGGCGAGCCTTAATACTAATTGACGGGCGTTTTCTCCCGGCAATGGTGTTTCATCCACCTCAGGAGCGGCGGTAATAAACGGCAATCCTAACTTTTCAAGCAACTGGCGACGAAAAGGGGAGGTGGAAGCAAGTACGACAGGGGTCATAGGTTACGGCCAAAATAGCGGTTCGTTATACCCTATTTTAAACTGAGGACCGCCCTGTGTGCGAATAAATGGCAAAAGGACAGTGAAAACTGCCTTTTTCTTTGACTCTATGACGTTACAAAGTTAATATGCGCGCCCTATGCAAAAGGTAAAATTACCCCTGACTCTTGATCCGGTTCGTACGGCTCAAAAACGCCTTGATTACCAGGGTATGTATACTCCTGAACAGGTTGAGCGTGTCGCCGAATCTGTGGTCAGTGTGGACAGCGATGTGGAATGCGTCATGTCGTTTGCTATCGATAACCAGCGTCTCGCTGTATTAAAAGGCGATGCGAAGGTGACGGTAACGCTCGAATGCCAGCGTTGCGGTAAGCCGTTTAGCCACGATGTCCATACAACCTATTGTTTCAGTCCGGTCGCCACAAGCGAGCAGGCTGAAGCACTCCCGGAAGCGTATGAGCCGATTGAGGTTAACGAATTCGGTGAAATCGATCTGCTGGCAATGGTGGAAGATGAAATCATCCTCGCCTTGCCTGTAGTTCCGGTGCATGATTCTGAACACTGTGAAGTGTCCGAGGCGGACATGGTCTTTGGCGAACTGCCTGAAGAGGCACAAAAACCAAATCCATTTGCCGTATTAGCCAGTTTAAAGCGTAAGTAATTGAGGAGTAAGGTCCATGGCCGTACAACAGAATAAACCAACCCGTTCCAAACGTGGCATGCGTCGTTCCCATGACGCGCTGACCGCTGTTACCAGCCTGTCTGTAGATAAGACTTCTGGTGAAACCCATCTGCGTCACCACGTCACCGCCGATGGTTACTACCGCGGCCGCAAGGTAATCGCTAAGTAATCACGCGCAAGCGTGATTCTGCTTAGTGTCAGTTCCCCGTGCAAGCGGGGGATTCACGTCACCAGGCGATACCTTGACACGTCTAACCCTTGCGTTAGATGCCATGGGTGGGGATTTCGGTCCCTCCGTGACAGTGCCTGCAGCCCTGCAGGCACTGGACTCGAATTCGCAATTATATCTCCTTCTTGTCGGCGATCCCGACGCCATCACGCCATTACTCGCTAAAGCTGATTTTGAACAACGTTCAAGGTTGCAGATTATTCCTGCGGAATCGGTTATCGCCAGTGATGTCCGACCTTCACAAGCCGTACGCAACAGCCGTGGCACTTCCATGCGTGTTGCGCTGGAACTGGTTAAAGAAGGGCGCGCGCAAGCTTGCATTAGCGCAGGCAACACCGGCGCGCTAATGGGGCTTGCCAAACTTTTGCTTAAACCGCTCGAAGGCATTGAGCGACCGGCGTTAATGACGGTTTTGCCGCATCAGCAAAAAGGTAAGACGGTAGTGCTGGATTTAGGCGCTAATGTCGACTGCGACAGCACCATGCTTGCGCAATTCGCTATTATGGGCTCGGTGATGGCCGAAGAGGTGCTCGGTATTCAACGTCCCCGCGTGGCGTTACTGAACATCGGCGAAGAAGAAAGCAAGGGGCTGGATAGCATTCGCGATGCGGCAACACGGCTCAAAACGGTGCCAGAAATTAACTACATTGGTTACCTTGAAGCCAATGAATTATTGACCGGTAAAACCGATGTGCTTGTCTGCGACGGTTTTGTCGGCAACGTCACCCTCAAGACGATGGAAGGGGTGGTAAGAATGTTTCTTTCGCTGCTGAAATCGCAGGGCGAAGGAAAAAAACGGTCGTGGTGGTGGATTTTATTAAAGCATTGGTTACAAAAAAGCCTCTCCAGGCGATTCAGTAACCTCAACCCCGACCAGTATAATGGCGCCTGTCTGTTAGGATTGCGCGGCACCGTAATTAAGAGCCACGGAGCCGCCAATCAGCGAGCATTTGCTGTCGCTATCGAGCAGGCAGTGCAGGCGGTGCAGCGGCAAGTTCCTCAGCGGATTGCCGCGCGCCTGGAATCTTTATACCCTGCCGGTTTTGCGCTGCGGGAAGACAATAAGCCCGACATTACGCCGGAAAAGAATTAATTATCTAAACCGGACAATACGGCTTTCCGTAAACGGCCTGAACAAAGCGGGTATATTACCCAAGAGTGACTGAGCGTACATGTATACAAAGATTATTGGTACAGGCAGCTATTTGCCCGAGCAAGTGCGGACTAACGCCGATCTGGAAAAAATGGTGGATACCTCTGACGAATGGATCGTCACGCGTACCGGTATCCGTGAACGCCGCATTGCTGCGCCAGGCGAAACGGTTGCTACTATGGGTGCCCAGGCGGCGCTGAAAGCGCTTGAAATGGCCCAGGTGGATAAAGATCAAATAGACCTGATTATTGTTGCCACCACCTCTGCGACCCACGCTTTCCCAAGCGCGGCTTGCCAGGTTCAGGCGCTGCTCGGCATTAAAGGCTGCCCGGCTTTTGATGTTGCCGCCGCCTGCGCAGGCTTTACCTATGGTTTAAGCATTGCCGACCAGTATGTAAAATCCGGCGCGGCGAAAAACGCGCTGGTAATTGGCTCCGACGTGCTGGCGCGCACGCTTGATCCTAACGATCGTGGCACGATCATTCTTTTTGGCGACGGCGCGGGCGCCGTTGTTCTCGGCTCTTCTGAAGAGCCAGGCATCCTCTCCACGCATTTGCATGCGGATGGCAGCTACGGTGAGTTACTCACCCTGCCGAATCAGGATCGCCTTAATCCGGATAGCGCTACCTATTTAACCATGGCGGGCAACGAAGTCTTTAAAGTCGCCGTCACCGAGCTTGCGCATATTGTTGACGAAACGCTCGAAGCGAACCAGCTCGATCGCGCTGCGCTTGACTGGCTGGTGCCGCATCAGGCTAACCTGCGCATCATCAGCGCGACTGCCAGAAAACTTGGCATGTCGATGGACAATGTCGTGGTGACGCTGGACAGACATGGCAACACGTCTGCCGCCTCAGTTCCCAGCGCGCTGGATGAAGCCGTGCGCGACGGGCGCATCAAACCAGGGCACCTTGTGCTGCTTGAAGCTTTCGGCGGCGGCTTTACCTGGGGTTCCGCGCTGGTTCGTTTTTGATTAATAAGGATTAAAAACATGACGCAATCTGCTTTTGTGTTTCCAGGCCAGGGTTCCCAGGCCGTGGGCATGCTCTCTGAGATGGCCGCTGAGTTTCCGGTTATTGAGGAAACGTTCCGCGAAGCTTCCGCTGCGCTGGGCTACGACTTATGGGCGCTGGTACAGAATGGCCCTGCTGAAGAGCTTAACAAAACCTGGCAAACCCAGCCGGCGCTGCTGACGGCCTCCGTCGCCCTGTGGCGCGTATGGCAGCAGCAGGGCGGTAAAGCGCCTGTCATGATGGCAGGACACAGCCTTGGCGAATACTCGGCGCTGGTATGCGCAGGCGTGCTGAATTTCGCCGATGCGGTTCGTCTGGTCGAGCTGCGTGGCAAATTTATGCAGGAAGCGGTGCCGGAAGGCACAGGCGCCATGTCAGCGATCATTGGTCTGGATGATGAGTCAATCGCTAAGGCGTGCGAAGAAGCGGCACAGGGGCAGGTCGTCTCCCCGGTGAACTTCAACTCGCCGGGGCAGGTGGTTATCGCCGGTCAAAAAGAGGCGGTTGAACGTGCGGGCGCAGCCTGTAAAGCTGCCGGCGCCAAGCGCGCTTTACCACTGCCAGTCAGTGTGCCGTCGCATTGCGCATTGATGAAGCCAGCAGCGGAAAAACTCGCGGCAGAGCTTGAAAAAATTACTTTTAACGCGCCGCAAATTCCGGTCGTGAATAATGTGGATGTGAAATGCGAAACGGCGCCTGACGCCATTCGCGATGCGCTGATTCGCCAGCTTTATAGCCCTGTCCAGTGGACGAAGAGCGTTGAGTTTATGGCGTCTCAGGGCGTTACGCAGCTTTATGAAGTGGGGCCGGGCAAAGTGTTGACCGGTCTGACGAAACGTATTGTTGACACCCTGACGGCGGCAGCCATTAACGAGCCTGCCAGCCTGTCAGCGGCACTTGCGCAATAAAACGAGGAAAACCATGAGTTTTGAAGGAAAAGTCGCGCTGGTTACGGGCGCAAGCCGTGGAATCGGCCGTGCTATCGCTGAAACGCTCGTCGCTCGCGGCGCGAAGGTTATCGGCACAGCCACCAGCGAGAGCGGAGCCCAGGCCATTAGCGATTATCTGGGCGCGCAGGGTAAAGGTCTGATGTTGAATGTGACCGATCCGGCATCTATTGAATCCGTTCTGGAAAATATTCGCTCAGAGTTTGGCGAAGTGGACATCCTGGTTAATAATGCCGGGATCACTCGCGATAATCTGCTGATGCGCATGAAAGACGATGAGTGGAACGATATTCTGGAGACCAACCTGTCATCGGTTTTCCGTCTGTCAAAAGCGGTAATGCGAGCTATGATGAAGAAGCGTCACGGTCGCATTATCACTATCGGTTCTGTGGTCGGTACCATGGGAAATGCCGGTCAGGCCAACTACGCTGCGGCGAAAGCGGGTCTAATCGGTTTCAGTAAGTCGCTGGCGCGTGAAGTCGCGTCCCGCGGTATTACTGTAAACGTTGTTGCTCCGGGTTTTATTGAAACGGACATGACGCGTGCGCTGTCAGACGATCAGCGTGCGGGTATTCTGGCGCAGGTTCCAGCGGGTCGTTTAGGCGACGCAAAAGAAATCGCCAGCGCGGTTGCATTTTTAGCCTCTGACGATGCAGGTTACATCACTGGTGAGACACTGCACGTCAACGGCGGAATGTACATGGTTTAACCACGATTAAAATTATTTGCGTTATCAGGGCAAAAACCCTCAAAATAGCGTAAAATCGTGGTAAGACCTGCCGGGATTTAGTTGCATCTTTTTCAACATTTTATACACTACGAAAACCATCGCGAAAGCGAGTTTTGATAGGAAATTTAAGAGTATGAGCACTATCGAAGAACGCGTTAAGAAAATTATCGGCGAACAGCTGGGCGTTAAGCAGGAAGAAGTTACCAACAATGCTTCCTTCGTTGAAGACCTGGGCGCTGATTCTCTTGACACCGTTGAGCTGGTAATGGCTCTGGAAGAAGAGTTTGATACTGAGATTCCGGACGAAGAAGCTGAGAAAATCACCACCGTTCAGGCTGCCATTGATTACATCAACGGTCACCAGGCGTAAGTGAACATCTCCAGGCGGTCGCTCGACCGCCTGAGTTTTATCTTTTTGTCCCACAAGTATCTTATTTTTCCCTCCCTGGAGGACAAACGTGTCTAAGCGTCGTGTAGTTGTGACCGGACTGGGCATGTTGTCTCCTGTCGGCAATACCGTAGAGTCTACCTGGAAAGCTCTCCTTGCCGGTCAGAGTGGCATCAGCCTGATCGACCATTTCGATACTAGCGCCTATGCAACGAAATTTGCTGGCTTAGTAAAGGATTTTAACTGCGAAGACATTATCTCGCGCAAAGAACAGCGCAAGATGGATGCCTTTATTCAATATGGAATTGTTGCCGGCGTACAGGCCATGCAGGATTCAGGTCTGGTGGTGACGGAAGAAAACGCCACCCGCATGGGGGCTGCGATTGGTTCTGGAATCGGCGGACTTGGCCTGATCGAAGAAAACCATAGCTCGCTGGTGCAGGGCGGTCCGCGTAAGATCAGCCCATTCTTCGTACCTTCAACCATTGTTAACATGGTGGCTGGCCATCTGACCATCATGTATGGTCTGCGCGGCCCAAGCATCTCTATCGCCACGGCCTGTACTTCCGGCGTGCACAATATCGGTCATGCGGCGCGTATTATCGCTTACGGCGATGCGGACGTGATGGTGGCCGGTGGTGCGGAAAAAGCCAGCACCCCGCTTGGCGTGGGCGGCTTTGGCGCGGCGCGTGCGCTTTCTACACGTAACGACAATCCGCAAGCCGCAAGTCGTCCGTGGGATAAAGACCGCGATGGTTTCGTGCTGGGTGACGGCGCAGGTATGATCGTGCTTGAAGAGTACGAGCATGCTAAAAAGCGCGGCGCGAAAATTTATTGTGAAATCGTCGGCTTTGGCATGAGCAGCGACGCCTATCACATGACGTCTCCGCCGGAAAATGGCGCTGGCGCGGCGCTGGCGATGACCAACGCTCTGCGCGACGCAGGCGTTGAACCGGGTCAGATTGGTTACGTTAACGCTCACGGCACCTCCACGCCGGCAGGCGACGTAGCGGAAGCGCAGGCAGTGAAATCTGTCTTTGGCGACGCGGCGAAAAGCGTCATGGTCAGCTCCACCAAATCGATGACCGGCCATCTGTTAGGCGCGGCGGGTGCGGTAGAATCCATCTACTCTATCCTTGCGCTACGCGATCAGGCTGTTCCGCCAACCATTAACCTGGATAATCCGGATGAAGGTTGCGACCTGGACTTCGTTCCTCACGAAGCGCGTCAGGTTTCGGGCCTGGAGTACACACTGTGTAACTCCTTCGGCTTCGGCGGCACCAACGGTTCGCTGATCTTTAAAAAGATCTAAATCCTGCTTTTGAGGCCCGGTTATCCGGGCCTTTTTCCTGAGAGTTCTCCGCTTGCTCCGTTCTGGTCATCCTGCCACACTACCCGGCGACCCGATTAAGGAGCCGACATGTTCTTGATTAATGGAACCTGGCAGGATTCGCTGCCGGCAAACGATCGCGCAGTCCAGTTTGGCGACGGTTGCTTCACTACCGCCCGCGTCGTAAACGGCAACATTCAAATGCCTGAAGCTCATCTGGAGCGTTTACGCCAGGGATGCCAAAGACTGGCTATGCCCCAGCCCGACTGGGACCGCCTTGCAGAGGAGATGGCGAAAGTCGCTAACGCGAAGCCATTGGCTGTGTTGAAGGTAATTCTCACGCGCGGCGCTGGCGGGCGCGGTTACAGTATGGCTGGCTGCAAGGAGCCTTCCCGCATCATTTCCCTCTCTGCCTTTCCTGAATTCTATTCGCGGTGGCAACGCGAAGGCATTGAGCTTGCGCTCAGCCCCGTCAGGCTTGGCAGAAACCCCGCGCTTGCCGGGATTAAGCATCTGAACCGCCTGGAGCAGGTGCTTATTCGCGCGCATCTTGAACAGACTACCGCTCACGAGGCGCTGGTGCTTGACAGCGAAGGGTGGCTTACGGAATGCTGTGCGGCTAATTTATTCTGGCGCAAGGGAAACCAGGTGTTCACCCCTTACGTGGATCAGGCTGGCGTGAATGGCCTTATGCGTCAGCGGATTTTGCAGCGTTTGCAGGCTTCTCGCTGGCATGCGCAAGAAGTGCGCGAAACGGTAGATACGCTAAATGATGCCGATGAACTTCTTATCTGCAACGCACTGCTGCCCATTGCGCCTGTGCGTAAGGTCGCAGACAAAACCTATGCGTCACGCGAGTTATATGAGTTTTTAGCTCCCCACTGTGAGTAAGTTGATCTAATGAAAAAATTGTTGCGCCTGGTGATTTTGCTGCTGGTTATTCTGGGGATAGCTGCGGGCGTGGGGTACTGGAAAGTACGCCAGCTAGCGAAAAGCCAAATCACCATTAAGGAAGAAAAGATTTTCACCCTCAAAGCGGGCACCGGCAGACTGGCGCTGGGGCAACAGCTTTATGATGAGCATGTTATTAATCGCCCGCGAGTTCTCCAGTGGTTATTACGCGTGGAGCCTGAACTTTCCCATTTCAAAGCGGGCACTTACCGCTTTACGCCAGGCATGAGCGTTCGGGAAATGTTATCCCTGCTGGCAAGCGGCAAAGAGGCGCAGTTTCCGCTGCGCTTTGTCGAGGGCATGCGCCTGAGCGACTGGTTAAAACAGCTGCGTGAAGCGCCTTATATCAAACATACGCTGAAATCTGACGACTATGCCGCTGTAGCCGAGGCGCTTAAGCTCGAAAATCCGCAGTGGATCGAAGGCTGGTTCTGGCCCGATACCTGGCTCTATACTGCCAATACCAGCGACGTCGCCATATTAAAACGCGCTCACCAGAAAATGGCGAAAGTGGTCGACGCCGTATGGCAGAGCCGTGTAGAAAACCTTCCTTATAAAGATCCTAATCAGCTCGTCACCATGGCCTCTATTATTGAAAAAGAGACGGCGGTGGCAAGCGAGCGCGATCGGGTTGCTTCAGTGTTTATCAACCGCCTGCGCGTTGGTATGCGCCTGCAAACTGACCCGACCGTGATTTACGGAATGGGGGAAAAGTATAACGGCAAGCTGTCACGAAGCGATTTAGAAACCCCGACTCCCTATAACACCTATGTTATCAACGGGTTGCCGCCAGGACCTATCGCCATCCCAGGCGAGGCTTCACTGAAAGCGGCAGCCCATCCGGCCAAAACGCCATACCTTTACTTTGTTGCAGACGGTAAAGGCGGACATACCTTTACGACCAATCTCGCCAGCCACAACAAGGCGGTGCAGGATTATCTGAAAGTGCTAAAGGATAAAAATGAGCAGTAAATATATTGTCATCGAGGGGCTGGAAGGAGCCGGTAAAACCACGGCGCGAAACATTGTGGTTGAAACGCTCGGCGAGCTTGGTGTAACAGAGATTATTTTTACACGCGAGCCAGGCGGCACCATCCTGGCTGAAAAGCTGCGAAGCCTGATTCTGGATATTAAATCGGTTGGCGATGAAGTCATCACTGATAAAGCCGAGCTGCTGATGTTTTATGCAGCGCGCGTACAGCTGGTGGAAACGGTGATTAAGCCGGCGCTGGCGCGGGGCGCATGGGTGATTGGCGATCGCCACGATCTCTCTACTCAGGCCTACCAGGGCGGCGGACGCGGCATTGATCGCCATCTGCTGACCACATTGCGCGATGCCGTTTTGGGTGATTTCGCGCCGGATTTGACGCTTTATCTGGATGTCGATCCTCGCGTCGGGCTGGAGCGCGCACGAGCGCGCGGTGAGCTTGATCGTATTGAACAAGAATCTTTTGAATTTTTTAATCGCACGCGCGCCCGTTATCTTGAACTGGCCGACGCGGATAGCCGCATCAAAACCATTAATGCCGGCCAGACGCTGGAGCAGGTCACGTCCGCTGTGCGCGAAACGGTTACCCGGTGGGTGAAGGAGCAGGCGTAATGAAATGGTATCCCTGGCTACGTCCTTCCTTTGAGCAACTAATTACCGCTTATCAGGCCGGACGGGGACACCACGCATTATTAATACATGCGCTTCCTGGTATGGGCGAAGACGCGCTGATTTATGCGCTTAATCGCTGGTTGCTATGCCAAAACCCGCAAGGCCAGAAAAGCTGCGGCGAGTGCCGCGGCTGCCAGCTTATGCAGGCGGGCACGCATCCCGATTACTACGTGGCTGAGCCGGAGAAAGGCAAAACCACGCTCGGCATTGATGCGGTGCGCGCCATCAGCGAAAAGCTTTACGATCATGCGCGCCAGGGCGGCGCTAAAGTCGTCTGGCTTAAGGACGCAGCGCAACTGACGGAAGCGGCGGCCAACGCGCTGTTGAAAACCCTGGAGGAGCCGCCCGAAAATACCTGGTTCTTTCTCGGTTGCCGTGAACCTGAGCGACTGCTGGCCACCTTGCGAAGCCGCTGCTTTTACTTTTATCTCGCCCCGCCTGAAACACGTTATGCCCAGGCATGGCTTGCGCGTGAAATTCCGGCGACCGACGAAGAGCACAATGCCGCGCTGCGCTTAAGCAGCGGCGCCCCTGCCGCCGCGCTGGCGTTATTACAGCCCGAACAGTGGCAGCAGCGTAATACGCTGAATGAAAAACTGAGCCAGACATTGCATAACCACGACTGGCTTTCACTGCTGACGGTGCTTAATCATGAGCAGGTTAACCAGCGGTTGTTCTGGCTCGCCGCGCTGCTGGTTGATGCGCGCAAGCTTCAGCAGGGAGCGGGGGAATGGCTGACCAACATCGACAGTCGGCCGCTGGTCGCCGGGCTTGCCAGTCAACTGCCCGCCGCCGTGTTGCAGGCAATGCTAAACGATATTTTTCACTGTCGCGAACAACTGGCAACGGTGGCAGGGCTTAACCGCGAACTGCTGCTAAGCGAAATGTTATTGACCTGGGAGCGTTATCAGCGCCCCGGAGCTCAACTTCCTTCTTCTGCAATTTGAGAGACGTTATGTTTTTAGTCGACTCCCACTGCCATCTTGATGGTCTGAATTACGAAACCCTGCACAAAGATGTAGACGATGTTCTGGCGAAAGCGGCGGCAAGGGATGTGAAATTTTTCCTGGCCGTCGCCACGACGTTGCCGGGTTACCGGGCAATGCGGGAATTAGTGGGGGAGCGTAATAATGTCGTTTTTTCCTGCGGCGTGCACCCTTTGAACCAGGATGAAGAATATGAGGTGGAAACGCTGAGAGCGCTTGCCGCGGAGCCGGGCGTGGTCGCTATGGGCGAAACCGGGCTGGATTACTTTTACACGCCGGAAACGAAGGCGCGCCAGCAGGCGTCGTTTCGCAACCATATACGCATAGGCCGCGAGCTTAATAAGCCAGTTATCGTTCATACCCGCGATGCGCGTGAAGATACGCTGGCGATTCTGCGTGAAGAAAAGGTGATGGACTGCTCAGGCGTACTACACTGTTTTACTGAGGACCGCGAAACGGCGGGTAAGCTGCTTGATCTTGGCTTTTATATTTCGTTTTCCGGGATTGTGACTTTTCGCAACGCAGAACAGCTGCGCGAAGCGGCGCGATATGTCCCGCTGGATCGCTTACTGGTCGAAACCGATTCACCTTATCTTGCTCCCGTACCGCACCGGGGTAAAGAGAACCAACCCGCGCTTGTCAGGGACGTCGCAGAGTATATGGCTGTTTTGAAAGGCGTTTCCGTCGATGAGCTGGCGCAAGCCACTACGCAAAATTTCTCTAAACTGTTTCATATCGACGCTGCCCGCCTGCACTCTGCCTGAAAATGAGCAGTTATTTTAAAGCTCGTAATTAATAGGTAAACCGAGTAAAGTTCACCGCCCAGAAAAGGGCGGTGAAAGCACATCTGGACACATCCAGACACGATTAATGTAAAGATATGCAAGTTTTCACTCGACCATTTTCCGAAACGTGATAACGGTCAAACAACCATTGAGTGATTTATTTTACTCTGCGTAATAAATAAAAGGGCGCTCAGATGCCCTGTTTATGGCCTGGTTCTCCCCTCAGGCTCATGCGTGAATCGCGTATAAAAGCACAAATACTCAGGAGCACTCTCAATTATGTTTAAGAATGCATTTGCTAACCTGCAAAAGGTAGGTAAATCGCTGATGCTGCCGGTATCCGTACTGCCTATAGCAGGTATCCTGCTGGGCGTCGGTTCCGCAAACTTCAGCTGGCTGCCAGCAGTGGTTTCTCATGTCATGGCAGAAGCGGGCGGTTCTGTTTTCGCCAACATGCCGCTGATTTTCGCCATCGGCGTAGCGCTGGGCTTCACCAATAACGACGGCGTATCCGGTCTGGCTGCGGTCGTCGCTTACGGCATCATGGTTAAAACCATGGCTGTGGTCGCGCCGCTGGTGCTCCATCTGCCTGCTGAAGAGATTGCGGCCAAACACCTCGCGGACACCGGGGTTCTCGGCGGCATCATCGCGGGCGCAATCGCGGCCTATATGTTCAACCGCTTCTATCGCATCAAGCTTCCTGAGTATCTGGGCTTCTTTGCTGGCAAGCGTTTTGTGCCGATCATCTCTGGTCTGACTGCTATTATTTTCGGCGTCATTCTCTCCTTTATTTGGCCGCCGATTGGCTCTGCCATTCAGACCTTCTCGCAGTGGGCTGCTTACCAGAACCCGGTCGTTGCCTTTGGCATCTATGGCTTTATCGAACGTTGCCTGGTGCCGTTTGGTCTGCACCACATCTGGAACGTACCTTTCCAGATGCAAATCGGCGAATTCACCAACGCGGCTGGTCAGGTTTTCCACGGCGATATCCCGCGCTACATGGCAGGCGACCCGACTGCGGGCAAACTGTCTGGCGGCTTCCTGTTCAAAATGTATGGCCTGCCGGCTGCTGCTATCGCTATCTGGCACTCTGCTAAACCAGAGAACCGCGCGAAAGTGGGCGGCATCATGATCTCCGCTGCGCTGACTTCGTTCCTGACCGGTATTACTGAGCCGATCGAGTTCTCCTTCATGTTCGTTGCGCCGGTTCTGTACGCTATCCACGCTGTTCTGGCTGGCCTGGCGTTCCCGATCTGTATCCTTCTGGGTATGCGTGACGGCACCAGCTTCTCGCACGGTCTTATCGACTTCATCGTGCTGAGCGGTAACGGCAGCAAGCTGTGGTTGTTCCCGATTGTTGGCCTGTGCTATGCGGCGATTTACTACACCGTGTTCCGCGTGATGATCAAAGCGCTTGATCTGAAAACGCCGGGCCGTGAAGACGCGACCGAAGACGCTAAAGCTGGCGCGACCAGCGAAATGGCGCCTGCGCTGGTGGCCGCTTTCGGTGGTAAAGAGAACATCACGAACCTGGACGCCTGCATCACTCGTCTGCGTGTTAGCGTGGCTGATGTCGCAAAAGTTGACCAGGCTGGCCTGAAGAAACTGGGCGCGGCAGGTGTCGTGGTTGCAGGTTCAGGCGTTCAGGCGATTTTCGGCACCAAGTCCGATAACCTGAAAACTGAAATGGATGATTACATCCGCAATAGCTAACGCTATGTGGGGAGACAAAAGGAGGCGAAAGCCTCCTTTTTTTGTTTTAAAGGGCAGCAGTTAAAAAAGAAAACGCCCGTTGAGGTTGAAAGATAAGGAATATCTCGCTCATACTCCCTTCACAGGTTAATGTTGAAGGATTGCGTCATGGCCGAAGAAACCATTTTTAGTAAAATTATTCGTCGGGAAATCCCTTCCGATATCGTCTGGCAGGATGAGCTGGTTACCGCGTTTCGGGATATTTCGCCGCAGGCGCCCACCCATATTCTTATCGTTCCCAATCTCCTTATTCCCACGGTAAATGACGTCACGGAAGCGCACGAACAGGCGCTGGGCCGGATGTTCACAGTGGCCGCGAAAATCGCCCGTCAGGAGGGCATCGCGGAGGATGGCTACCGCCTTATCATGAATTGCAACCGTCACGGCGGGCAAGAGGTATACCACATCCATATGCATCTGGTTGGGGGGCGTCCATTAGGACCGATGCTTACTCGCCGGGATGCCTGAGATGACATTTTCTCGCCTTGTATGGGTACTGGCGGCAACGTTAACGGTTGTGGGGTGCAGTTCGCGCCCTGCGATTACCGTTAACGACAAACAGGCGCTGGTAATGGAGTCCAGCCTTCTTGCCGCTGGCATCACTGCGGAAAAACCAGATTTTTCTCTGCCAGAAGGACGGCCTACGGCCTCGTCAACGATTTACAATGAAAGAGGCAGCGCTGTCGCCGTTCATTATCGTTTCTACTGGTACGATGAAAAAGGACTGGAAGTACAGCCGCTGGAAGTACCTAAAACAATTATCGTGCCCGCCACAGGGCAGGTGACCGTCACGGCCAGCTCGCCGTTTATCGGCGCGCGTAAGGTGCGTCTCTATATTTATCTGTAAGGGGTGAAACTTGATCAGAATCTCTCGCTATGTGCTGCCTGGCATCATAGCCATGCTGCTTTCCGGGTGTATCATGCGCGGCGAGCAGCAGCCTGCGCCGGTAGAAGAGGCGCAACCGACGCCTCAGCAACCTACCCAACCGTTGCCGCCAACGCAACCGGTGCCGACCGTGCCTTCCGTACCAAGCGTGCCGACACAGCCTGGCCCAATTGAGCATCCGCAGGAAACGGCGCCCGCTGAGCCAAAAGTGCGTACATACGACTGGAGTGGCGCTATGCAGCCGATGGTCAGCAAGATGTTGCAGGCCCAGGGGGTGAATGCAGGCAGCGTGCTGCTGGTAGATAGCGTTAATAACCGTACTAATGGCTCTCTGCAAACCTCCGCCGCAACCGAAGCCCTGCGCGGCGCGCTCGCCAATAACAACAAGTTTACGCTGGTATCCGCGCAGCAGCTGGCGACAGCGAAACAGCAACTGGGGCTTTCGCCGCAGGATAGCCTGGGGTCGCGCAGTAAAGCGATCGGCATCGCCCGCAATGTGGGCGCTCAGTATGTGCTTTACAGCAACGCCAGCGGCAGCGTTAGCTCGCCGACGCTGCAAATGCAGCTCATGCTGGTGCAGACTGGCGAAATTATCTGGTCAGGAAAAGGTGCGGTACAACAAACCCAGTAAAACTGCGTTGCAGTTGCTCCTGTCACGACATTTCCCGGCGGCTTCGGCCGCCGGTGTTTTATCTGAGCTTCAGGGGTTATCCGGCGGCGCCTGCCGCGTCACGCTTGGCGATCACACTCTCGTAGCTCGTGCGCAAAGCGATGCCCCGCAAAGCGGCGTCACTTTTTCCCGTCAGTACAGGGCATTGCAGCGCATGCCAGCAAGCCTTGCGCCAAAGCCTTGCTTTATGGCTCAAGGCTGGCTTGTGGTCGACTATCTGCCCGGCGCGATAAAACCGACGATGCCATCAGTCCCGCAACTCGCTTCTCTGCTGTATCATCTGCATCATCAACCTCGTTTCGGCTGGCGCATCCAGATGCTTCCTTTACTGGAGCGGTACTGGCAAGCTTGTGATCCCGCCAGAAGAACGCCGGGCTGGTTGCGCGCCTTAAAAACAGTGCGGCGCCAGGGTGAACCGAAACCGCTGCGCTTAGCGCCGCTGCATATGGATATTCATCCGGGTAATCTGGTGCATCAGCCGGCAGGCCTGAAGCTTATTGACTGGGAATATGCAGGCGATGGGGATATTGCGCTGGAGCTGGCCTCGGTCTGGCTTGAAGAGCGCGAGCGCGAAGCGCTGGTAGCCGCTTATGCTTCGCGTGCAAAGCTTAACGCGACCGCGCTGCAACGCCAGGTAAAGCGCTGGCGGCCCTGGGTCAGGCTGCTTCTGGCCGGATGGTACGAGTTGCGCTGGCGGGAAACGGGAAATCAACAATTTATTGCGCTGGCGGACGATGCGTGGCGCCAGCGGTAGCTTATCAGGATGTAAGAGAGGTCAATGTGGGTCCGGTAATGTTAGATGTGGCAGGTTATGAGCTGGATGGCGAGGAGCGCGAAATCCTTCAGCATCCTCTGGTAGGGGGGCTCATCCTTTTTACCCGTAACTACCACGATCCCGAGCAATTGCGCGAGCTGGTAAGGCAAATCCGCGCCGCTTCACGAAACCATCTGGTGGTGGCGGTTGATCAGGAAGGGGGCCGCGTACAGCGTTTTCGCGAAGGTTTTACCGCCTTACCCGCAGCGCAGTCATACGGCGCGCTGCTCGGGCTGGAAAAGGGGGCAGAGCTTGCCCGCGAAGCGGGCTGGCTGATGGCATCTGAAATGATAGCGATGGATATCGATATTAGCTTCGCGCCGGTGCTGGATATCGGGCATATCAGCGCAGCAATAGGTGAGCGCGCCTTCCATGCCGAGCCTGAAAAAGCGCTCGCTCTCGCCGCGTCCTTTATTGAAGGAATGCGCGAAGGCGGAATGAAAAGCACCGGCAAGCATTTTCCTGGGCACGGCGCCGTAACCGCAGATTCGCACAAAGAGACGCCGCGCGATAACAGACCCGCTGAGGTGATTCGCCAGCACGATATGGCTATTTTCCGCGAGCTAATTAGTTACAACATACTAGATGCCGTTATGCCCGCGCACGTTATCTACAGCGACGTAGACCCAAGGCCTGCCAGCGGTTCGCCTTACTGGCTTAAAACCGTTCTCAGAAAAGAACTTGGCTTTGATGGCGTTATTTTCTCTGATGATCTTTCAATGGAAGGGGCAGCCATTATGGGAAGTTATGCCGAACGCGGGCAGGCCGCGCTGGACGCAGGTTGCGATATGATCCTCGTCTGCAATAATCGTAAAGGCGCGGTAAGCGTGCTGGATAACCTGTCGCCGATCAAAGCAGAACGTGTTACCAATTTGTATCATAAAGGTTCATTTACGCGTCAGGAGTTAATGGCGTCAACGCGCTGGAAAACAGCGCACAACCAGCTTGAAGCGCTGAACGCGCGCTGGCAGGCGCATAAGGCGGGGCGTTAACGCGCCGCTGGCGGTTTAACGCTTTACTGTGGTGAGGATGCGATGATTATCTACTTACACGGTTTTGATTCGAACAGCCCAGGCAACCATGAAAAAGTGCTGCAACTGCAATTTATCGACCCGGATGTGCGGCTTATCAGCTACAGCACGCGCCATCCTAAACACGATATGCAGCATTTACTCAAAGAGGTCGACAAAATGCTGCAACTGAACGTGGACGATCGTCCGCTTATTTGCGGCGTCGGGCTGGGCGGCTACTGGGCGGAACGGATTGGTTTCCTGTGCGACGTGCGCCAGGTCATCTTTAACCCTAACCTGTTTCCTTATGAAAACATGGAAGGCAAAATTGACCGTCCGGAAGAATATGTCGATATCGCTACCAAGTGCGTGGAGAATTTCCGGGAGAAAAACCGCGACCGCTGCCTCGTTATTCTCTCCCGCCAGGACGAAGCGCTCGACAGCCAGCGCTCTGCGTCATTGCTGCACCACTATTACGAAATAGTCTGGGACGAAGAGCAAACGCACAAGTTTAAAAACATCTCGCCACACCTGCAACGCATCAAGGCGTTTAAGACGCTGGGCTAAGTCTGCGTTATCATCTCATACTGAAAGGGTCAGCTACGGCTGGCCCTTTTGTTTATCTATTCGGCAGAAAAATTGACGTACATCAATTTTGGTATGACCAATGCACCGTTCATGTTATTCTCGATAGAGATGAGTGACTTTAGAACGCTAACTTGTTGTTAATTAAAAGTTATTTATATAACCTTTAATTAACAATTGGTTAATATTTTAAGGGGGTCATGTTGACTACGCCATTAAGAAAGATCGTGATTGTCGGCGGGGGCGCAGGTGGGCTTGAGCTGGCGACGCAGCTCGGGCATAAGCTTGGTCGCAGTAAAAAAGCGAAAATCACGCTGGTCGATCGCAATCATAGCCATCTGTGGAAACCTTTGCTGCACGAAGTCGCGACGGGTTCACTGGATGAAGGCGTTGATGCGCTGAGCTATCTGGCGCACGCGCGTAACCATCATTTCCAGTTCCAGCTTGGTTCCGTCATGGATATCAACCGCGAACAGAAAACAATTACGCTTGCTGAAGTGCGTGATGAAAAAGGCGAGCTGCTGGTGCCGGAGCGTAAGGTTGCTTATGACACGCTGGTCATGGCCCTTGGCAGCACCTCCAACGACTTCAATACGCCAGGCGTAAAAGAGCACTGTATTTTCCTGGATAACCCGCATCAGGCGCGTCGTTTCCATCAGGAAATGCTTAATTTGTTCCTGAAGCACTCCGCGAATCTGGGCGCTAACGGCAAAGTTAACATCGCTATCGTGGGCGGCGGCGCAACGGGCGTTGAGCTTTCCGCAGAGCTGCATAACGCCGTTAAACAGCTCCATAGCTACGGCTACAAAGGGCTTACCAACGAAGCGCTGAATGTGACGCTGGTTGAAGCAGGCGAGCGCATTCTGCCTGCGCTGCCGCCGCGTATTTCGGGCGCTGCGCATAACGAGCTCACTAAAATGGGCGTACGCGTACTCACCAATACGATGGTGACGAGCGCTGAAGCACACGGCCTGAACACCAAAAGCGGCGAGTTTATCGAAGCGGATTTGATGGTCTGGGCGGCAGGCATCAAGGCGCCTGATTTCATGAAAGAGATCGGCGGTCTGGAAACTAACCGTATCAACCAGCTGGTCGTGGAACCCACGCTGCAAACTACCCGTGACGCAGATATTTTTGCCATCGGCGACTGCGCCTCTTGCCCTCGCCCGGAAGGCGGTTTTGTGCCGCCACGCGCCCAGGCGGCGCACCAGATGGCTGACTGCGCGCTGGATAACATCCTGGCGCAAATCAAAGGCAAGCCGCTTAAAGCTTATGTTTATAAAGATCACGGTTCGCTGGTTTCGCTTTCTAACTACTCAACGGTCGGCAGCCTGATGGGCAACCTGATGCGCGGCTCAATGATGGTTGAAGGGCGTATAGCGCGCTTTGTTTATATCTCGCTTTATCGCATGCACCAGATTGCGCTGCATGGCTACTTCAAAACCGGTCTGATGATGCTGGTGGGCAGTATTAACCGGGTGATCCGTCCCCGACTCAAACTTCACTAAAAGCCACAGTCTCTCCCTTCGCTAAGGCGAGGGGAGACGCAACGAAATTTTACCTTAATCACAATTTCCGCCTCAGACTTCTCCCAATCCATTGAATTGCCCCAATAAACTAACAATTTTTAGCCTTATTCCTGGTTGCTTGCTTCACATCCGGTTGCAAAATAGTTAGCAGTAGCACAGCCAGGAGGATTTTCCTGTGAATAAATCAATGTTAGCCGGTATCGGTATTGGCATGGCTGCCGCCCTGGGCGTGGCGGCTGTCGCCAGCATGAATGTCTTCAATCGTGGCCCGGAATTCGCCCAGGTGGTTTCCGCTACGCCGATTAAAGAAACGGTTAAAACGCCGCGGCAGGAATGTCGCAACGTGACCGTAACGCATCGTCGTCCTGTGCAGGATGAAAATCGCATCGCTGGCTCTGTACTGGGCGCGGTAGCGGGTGGCGTTATCGGACATCAGTTTGGCGGCGGACGCGGCAAGGATGTGGCGACAGTCGTTGGCGCGCTGGGCGGCGGCTATGCCGGAAACCAGGTACAGGGCGCCATGCAGGAGCGTGACACTTACACCACCACTCAGCAGCGCTGCAAAACCGTTTATGAAAAATCAGAAAAAATGCTCGGCTATGATGTGACCTACAAGATTGGCGATCAGCAGGGCAAGGTACGTATGGATAACGATCCGGGAACGCGTATCCCGCTCGACAGTAACGGGCAACTGATACTGAATAATAAAGCGTAAAGCAGATCTCTGCGTTTAACCCCTCTTGTACTCAGGCAGAGGGGTTCTTTTTTTGCAGCAAACGGAATATTGCCCGCTTCTCGGCAAGGATAAGCGGGCAATGCGTGGTGTTAAATGGCGTTATGTTCTTTGATCAACAAAAAACCGGTGATCAACACTGAAACAAAAGCGAAGAGGATAGAGCCACCACATAACAACCAAAGGCTAAATAACACTGTAATTACTATTAACACCTTAAATAATGGTAATAGCAAAATCATGTCCATTTTCCTTCTGAATGTGCATAGCCAAAATGCGTCTCTTGTAATCCATACGGGAACTGTCGCAATAAAATGATGTTTCATTCCTGATCTCGCCTTAAGGGCGATGTGTAGTGCCGTTCGGTAAAAATAAGAACGGTGCTAATCATTAGCCTGAAAACAATCATCATGTTGCTTAAAATTTTAGTCAATCTCACACTTTTGGCTGATAAGCGCCGCCTATTGTTTAAATAGTCTAAGCCTATCGTATGAGTGGGGCGTGGGGGAAAGCGAGGAGGGAAGCGGCTGTCGCCGCTTCGTTTAAGCGTTAACCAACTGTGGCCACAGACGTAAAAGAGTATGAATTACTTCTTTTAACTCGCTGCATTTCGCACCTTCACGGGCGCTGACGGACATGCCATGCAGCATGCAGGAAACAAAGCGCACCAGTGAATCAATATTACAGGACGCTGGCAGTTCACCTCGCACCTGGCGCTGGGCAAAAAATCGCGCAAGTATCTGCTCGCGTTGCGTATGCCGCGCTTTAATCGCGCTGGCTATTTCGTCAGAAGAGGCGGCGAGCGCGGCGGAGGTGGTAATAATAAAACAGCCTGCCGGCGTATCCGTACTGGTGAAACAAGCCGCTACTTCCGAACAGTAAGATTCCAGCGCCTGCTCCACACTTTTACTGTCGTCAAACAGTAGCGCTTCCTGCTTTTCTGCAAAGCGCGTGATGTAGCGATCGAGTACCGCCCGGAATAACCCTTCTTTATTAGTAAATTCTGCATAGAGTGTTGGGGCTTTCGCGCCCGTCGCTTCCACCAGATGGGCAAGCGATGTCGCTTCGTACCCATGCTGCCAGAACAGTGTCATGGCCTTGTCCAGCGCCGCTTCCCTGTCGAACACTTTTGGTCGGCCACGGCTTTTTTTTGTACAACCTGCTGCTTCAGTGGTCATGGTGCCGTTTACCTCAGTTTGTCTTCTTAATGCCCATTATAAAAATAAACCTTCCCCTGCGCTACAGCAGGGTGGGATTAAATTATGTTTAATTATGTCATTGATAATTAAATAAAAGTTAAATTATTTAATGATCATTATAAAATAATGTTGACCGTGATGCAGATCACGCTTAGTATTTACTTATCGATCGTTAACTTAAACAGCTTAACGACCCTCTATGTGCTTACCTATCAGGACAACAACCATGAAAACCATTAAAAACCTGCTTGCCGTCGCCGTATTAAGTTCTTTGTCTTTCGCAAGCGTCGCTGCTGTTCAGGTACAGTCTGCGCCAGCCGATCAGCATAAAGCGGGCACGGTTTCCGCTATGGGCGGCAGCAACCTCAGTTCTGTTGAGCAGGCGCTGTCGCAGAAAGCAGAAGCGATGGGTGCAAAATCCTGGCGCATCACTTCTGTAACCGGTGACAACGTGATGCACGGCACCGCAGTAATCTATAAATAAGCTTTAACGCCAATAAAAAGGCCCTGCAATGCAGGGCCTTTTTTATATCTCATTCGCCTGAGCTGCTCCTGGCGGCGCACTCACCTCCACAGGCACGCCCGCGCGAAGCCTCAGCGCCTGATCGATCGTTTCGCTGTCGGTTTGCGCCTGCGATGCAAAATTTTGCAACTGCCCTGTAAGCGTGATGGGCTGCGTTTTCGGATCGTCATCAATGTGTTCAGAGAGCGGCTGATGTACCTCAATCCAGCGGCGACCGTCAGGCTCCAGCGACGCTTTCACCGGTTCGTTAATAATGGTGACTTTCGTGCCTACCGGCACGGTGCTGAACAGATGTTTTATATCGTCGTCACGCAGGCGGATGCAGCCTGAGCTTACACGCATGCCGATGCCGAAATCCGCATTGGTGCCGTGCAGGAGATAGACTCCGCCGTGAGCCGCAAGACGAATCGCATGATGACCCATCGGATTTTCCGGGCCAGCAGGCACGACAGGCGGCAGTTCAATGCCCTGGGCAAGGTAGCGTGCGCGAATATTCGCAGTGGGCGTCCACGTTGGGTTAGCGCGCTTTTCAGAAATGCGCGTGACCATGATTGGCGTTAGCGTATCGCCGCCCAGTTGCCCTATGCCTACCGGATAAACCGTAACGCGCTTTTCGCCAGGGACATAATAATAAAGCCGCAATTCAGCGAGATTAATCACGATGCCTTCACGAGGCGCATCCGGCAGCAGCATCTGCCGGGGAATGGTCAACACGCTGCCTGCCCGCGGCACATAGGGGTCCACGCCCGGGTTGGCCTGTAAAAGCGCCAGAAAACCCACGTTATAGCGCTTTGCAATTGCCTCAAGCGAACCACCGTCATCAGCAACGGTATGATAAAGCGTCTCGCCGACCAGGCGACTGCCCGAATCAGGAAGCGGGTAGGTGTTGGCATTGGCCGAACTGGCGTAAAAAACCATGGCGGCAAAAGAGAAGAGGGTCATCCAGCGGTAAAGCGAGGTAGAAACAAGGTTCATCGCAATATCCTGTGCGTTTAATCCAGCTTTATTAGGGTGTTAAGCGCAAGTATGGCGGGGAAAGCGTACGGGAAACCCTGGCGAGTGAAAATGATTGTAAAGATACGCGGCGCGTCGGTGAGATGCGCGCCGCGTAAGTCGATCAGGCGAGGGCGTTTTCCGCCAGTTGATGCATAAACTTCTGCACCCACTCCATGCGAATTTTACGCTCGGCCAGATCCTGGGTGAATTTCAGCCGGGTCGGGCCGTCCAGCCGGTAGTGCTGCGGCTCTTTTTGCAGTAGCCCAATCAGCCAGCCCGGATCGACATGGTTTTTTTCTGCAAATTCAATCGTGCCGCCTTTTTCATTGGCTTCGATTTTGCGAATGCCGAGCTTCTGCGCTTGCTGACGCAACCTGGCGATACCCAGCAGGTTGCGCGCCGGGTCCGGCAGCAGGCCGAAGCGGTCAATCAGCTCCACCTTCAGCTCCTCCAGCTCGCTCTCTTTCTTCGCGCTGGCGATGCGCTTATAGAAGGAGAGCCGGGTGTTAACATCCGGGATGAAATCATCCGGCAGCAGGGAAGGCATGCGAAGCTCCACTTCGGTTTGCTGGCTGGTCAAATCCTCAAGGGAAGGTTCGCGGCCCGCTTTAAGCGCATCCACAGCGTTTTCAAGCAGTTCCATATAGAGCGAGAAGCCGATGCTCTCCATCTGCCCGCTCTGGTCTTCGCCAAGCAGCTCGCCGGCGCCGCGGATCTCAAGGTCATGGGTAGCCAGCGCAAAGCCCGCGCCCAGGTCTTCCAGCGAAGCGATAGCCTCCAGCCGTTTTTGCGCGTCGGTGGTCATCGCCTTGGGGGGCGGCGTCAGCAGCCAGGCATAGGCCTGATGGTGAGAACGGCCTACGCGTCCGCGCAACTGGTGCAGCTGCGCCAGGCCGAAGTGGTCGGCGCGCTCGATGATAATGGTGTTCGCGGTCGGAATATCGATGCCGGTTTCAATGATGGTGGTACAAACCAGCACGTTGAAGCGCTGATGGTGGAAATCATTCATCACCCGCTCCAGTTCCCGCTCGCGCATCTGCCCGTGGCCAACGGCGATACGCGCCTCCGGCACCAGCGTCGCCAGGCGTTCAGCGGCTTTCTGGATGTTTTCCACGTCGTTGTAGAGATAGTAAACCTGACCGCCGCGCAGAATTTCACGCAGGATAGCTTCGCGCACCACAAGGTTGTCGTACTCGCGCACGAAGGTTTTTACCGCCAGACGGCGGGCAGGCGGCGTGGCGATAATCGACAGATCGCGCATGCCGCTCATCGCCATATTCAGCGTGCGCGGAATCGGCGTGGCGGTCAGCGTCAGGATGTCGACATCCGCGCGCATCGCTTTAATGCGCTCTTTGTGCCGCACGCCGAAGCGGTGTTCTTCATCGACAATCAGCAAGCCGAGATCTTTCAGCTTCACGTCGCTTTGCAGCAGCTTATGGGTGCCGATAAGAATATCGACTTTGCCCTCGGCAGCTTGCTCCAGCACCTGCGCCTGCTCTTTGGCGCTGCGAAAACGCGAAAGCAGTTCGATGCGCACCGGCCAGTTGGCGAAACGGTCGCGGAAATTATCAAAATGCTGTTGCGCAAGCAGCGTGGTAGGCACCAGCACCGCCACCTGTTTGTTGTTTTCGACGGCGAGGAAGGCCGCGCGCATGGCCACTTCTGTTTTACCGAAGCCCACGTCGCCGCAGACCAGACGGTCCATCGCCAGCGGCTGGCACATATCGCTCAGCACGGCGTTAATCGCCTGCGCCTGGTCTGGCGTGGTTTCAAACGGGAAACCTTCGCAAAAAAGCTGATACTGTTCGCGATCGTGTTTAAACGCAAAACCGTGTTTCGCCGCGCGCTGGGCGTAAATATCGAGCAGTTCCGCCGCCACGTCGCGCACTTTTTCCGCCGCTTTTTGCCGCGCTTTCGACCAGGCGTCGCCGCCAAGCTTATGCAACGGCGCATTCTCTTCGGCGCCGCCGGCGTAGCGGCTGATCAGATGCAAAGAAGAGACCGGAACATAAAGCTTCGCGTCGTTCGCATAGGTGAGCATCAAATACTCGCCCTTAATGCCGCCAGCCTCAAGCGTGGTCATGCCCGCATAGCGGCCTACGCCATGCTCGAAGTGCACCACCGGTTGACCCGGATGCAGTTCCGCCAGGTTGCGGATAAGCGTATCCGGGTTGATGGTGCGGCGGTTATCCTGGCGACGGCGGGTAACACGCTCGCCCAGCAAATCGCCTTCGCAAATCAGCGCCCGGTTGCGCAGCGTGTCGATAAACCCGCGCTCCGCCGCGCCGATCATCAGGTAACGTCCGGTGTTAGCGGCTTCATCAAGCCGGTAAATACGCTTTGGCGCCACTTTAATACGGGCGAGCAGTTCACCCAGCGCTTCGCGGCGGCCTTCGCTTTCCACTGAAAAAACCACCGGGCCGTCAAAGCTTTCCAGGAACTGGCGCAGGGTGTCGAGCGGCGCTTTCTGCTGCGCCTGGACGGCGATATCCGGCAGCGGCTGGTAGCCAAGGTTAGCGTGCGCCGCTTTGTCAGCGAGCTTGTCGTTCTTTAACTGTACGCGAGGCCATTGCTTCAGTTCGCCAAACAGTTCGTCGGTTTTCAGCCACAGCATGTCTGGCGCCAGCAGCGGGCGCATCGGGTCAACGCCCCGGTTCTCAAAGCGGGCGACCGTGTCCGCCCAGAATCTGTCGGCGCTGGTTTCCAGCTCGCCAGTGCTGACCACCAGCGTGTTTTTTGGAAAATAGCTAAAAAGCGGCGGCAGCGGCTCGCTAAAAAAGAGCGGCTGCCAGTATTCGATGCCCGCTGGCAAGGTGCCTTTGCTAACCTGCTGATAGATATGCTCGGCGTCGCGCTTCACTTCAAAACGGTCGCGCCACTGGCTGCGGAAAAGCTCAATGGCCGCTTTATCGGTAGGAAATTCATGGGCGGGCAGCAGGTTAATCGCTTCCACCTCTTCCAGCGTGCGCTGGGTATCCACATCAAACAGGCGCAGACTGTCGATTTCATCGTCAAAGAAGTCGATGCGATAAGGTTGGGTGCTGCCCATCGGGTAGAGATCGAGCAGCGCGCCGCGGGTGGCGTATTCGCCATGCTCCATGACCTGGTCGACGTTACGGTAGCCCGCCTGGTCAAGCTGGCTGCGCAGCGTATCGCGCGAAAGCTGTTGTCCTTTGCGCATGACCAGCGCGTGGCCGTGCAGGAAGCTGTGCGGGCAAACGCGCTGCATCAGCGTGTTTACCGGCATTATCAGCACGCCGCGCTGCATGGCGGGAAGCTGATAGAGCGTGGAAAGCCGCGAGGAAATAATGTCCTGATGGGGCGAGAAGCTGTCGTAAGGCAGCGTTTCCCAGTCCGCAAGGTTCATCACCAGGTTATCGGTAAACTGCTGAATTTCATCATGCAGGCGCAGGGCGCTTTGCATATCCGGCGCAATAAGCACCACAGGCCCGGTGTGGCGTTCGGCGATTTCCGCCACTTCGCAGGCGGTAGCTGACCCGGTCAGCTCGCCCAGTTGACGCTGGTCGCCCGCTTTGGCAGGCAGAGTATAACGATATTGTTCAGGCATAGAAGACGAAACGCGCTCCGGTTGTGCCGTAAGGCCGGGATAAAAACCCGGCGACAGAGTGGGTTAGTGGTTCCATAAATCAGATCTGGGCTTTATTATCGTTGATCACTTTGCATTAGCAACCGTACAAGACGGATTTCATGTATCAACCTGTCGCGTTATTTATAGGCCTGCGTTACATGCGCGGGCGTGCAGCGGACCGTTTCGGTCGCTTTGTCTCCTGGTTGTCCACCATCGGCATTACCCTCGGCGTGCTGGCGCTGGTAACGGTGCTCTCGGTGATGAACGGCTTTGAGCGCGAGCTGCAAAACAACATCCTGGGGCTGATGCCGCAGGCCCTTATCACTTCGCAGAAAGGCTCCATCAAGCCTGACCAACTGCCGGCGAACGAACTGAAGCTACAGGGCGTTAACCGCGTTGCCCCGCTAACGACTGGCGATGTGGTGCTGCAAAGCGCCCGCAGCGTGTCGGTGGGGGTGATGCTCGGCATTGACCCGCAGCAAAAAGACCCGCTCACGCCATATCTGGTCAACGTTAAGCAGAGCGATCTTACTGCGGGCAAATATAACGTTATCCTTGGCGAACAGCTTGCCGGACAACTGGGCGTTAAACGTGGCGATCAAATCCGCGTCATGGTGCCCTCCGCCAGCCAGTTCACGCCGATGGGGCGTGTGCCGAGCCAGCGCCTTTTCACTGTTATCGGCACCTTCGCCGCCAACAGCGAAGTGGACGGCTACCAGATGCTGATGAACATTCAGGACGCCTCCAGACTCATGCGCTACCCGGCGGGCAATATCACCGGCTGGCGTTTGTGGCTTAACGAACCGCTCAAAGTCGACGAGCTTAGCCAGCAGGCGCTGCCGCAGGGCGTTGAGTGGAAAGACTGGCGCGAACGCAAGGGCGAGCTTTTCCAGGCGGTGCGCATGGAGAAAAATATGATGGGGCTGCTGTTAAGCCTTATCGTCGCGGTCGCCGCGTTCAATATCATTACTTCGCTGGGCCTGATGGTCATGGAGAAACAAGGCGAGGTGGCGATATTACAAACCCAGGGGCTGACGCGCCGCCAGATCATGGCGGTGTTTATGGTGCAAGGCGCCAGCGCTGGCATTATCGGCGCGCTGCTTGGCGCCGTGCTTGGCGCGCTGCTGGCCAGTCAGCTTAATAATTTGATGCCGATTATCGGCGCATTTCTTGACGGCGCGGCGCTGCCTGTCGTTATTGAACCTTTACAGGTGATTGGCATTGCGCTGCTGGCAATGGCGATTGCGCTGTTATCCACGCTTTACCCCTCCTGGCGCGCGGCCGCCACCCAACCCGCTGAGGCTTTACGTTATGAGTAAGACTGTGCTGTTACAGTGCGACAACCTGTGCAAACGCTACCAGGAAGGCAAAGTGCAAACGGACGTGTTGCACAATGTCAGCTTCAGCATCAATGCGGGCGAGACGATGGCGATTGTCGGCAGCTCCGGCTCCGGCAAAAGCACCCTGTTGCACCTGCTGGGCGGGCTGGACACGCCTACCTCCGGCGACGTTATTTTCAATAACCAGCCGATGAGCACGCTGTCGTCAGCGGCGAAAGCGGAGCTGCGCAACCGCGAGCTGGGCTTTATCTATCAGTTTCACCATCTGCTGCCGGATTTCACCGCGCTGGAAAACGTGGCGATGCCGCTGCTTATCGGCAAAAAGAAAGGGGCGGAAACCGAATCGCGGGCGCTTGAGATGCTTAAAGCGGTAGGGCTTGATCACCGCGCCGGGCACCGTCCTTCCGAGCTTTCCGGCGGCGAACGCCAGCGAGTGGCCATCGCCCGCGCGCTGGTGAATAACCCGCGCCTCGTGCTGGCGGATGAACCCACCGGCAACCTGGACGCCCGCAACGCGGACGCTATCTTCGCGCTGCTCGGCGAGCTTAACCGCACGCAGGGAACCGCGTTTCTGGTGGTGACCCATGACCTCCAGCTGGCGAAGCGTATGTCGCGCCGCCTGGAAATGCGCGACGGGCGTCTGAATACGGAACTGACCCTGATGGGGGCGGATTGAGCATGTCGCCTTTATCATTGTTGATTGGCCTGCGTTTTAGCCGCGGGCGTCGTCGTAGCGGCATGGTGTCGCTCATCTCGATTATTTCCACTATCGGCATCGCGCTTGGCGTGGCGGTGCTGATTGTGGGGCTTAGCGCGATGAACGGTTTTGAGCGTGAGCTTAACAACCGCATCCTGGCCGTCGTGCCGCACGGTGAAATCGAGCCGGTAAACCAGCCCTGGAACGGCTGGGGCGACGTGCTGCAACGGGTTGAGAAGGTCAACGGCGTGGCCGCCGCTGCCCCTTACGTTAACTTCACAGGCCTGGTGGAAAGCGGGGTAAACCTGCGCGCCATTCAGGTGAAAGGGGTCGATCCGCAACAGGAAACACGCCTGAGCGCATTGCCAAATTTTGTGCAAAACAATGCCTGGCGAAGCTTCAAGGCGGGCGAGCAGCAGATTATTCTCGGCAAAGGGGTCGCCGATGCCCTGAAGGTGAAGCAGGGCGACTGGATTTCCATCATGATCCCGAACGCCGATGCGGCGCATAAGCTGTTGCAACCCAAGCGAGTGCGCCTGCACGTTACCGGCATTCTGCAACTCAGCGGCCAGCTCGATCACAGCTTCGCCATGATCCCGATGCAGGACGCCCAGCAGTATCTGGAAATGGGTGACAGTGTCACGGGTATCGCTATCAAGGTTAACGATGTGTTTAACGCCAACAAACTGGTGCGCGACGCGGGCGAGGTGACTAACGCTTATGTTTACATCAAAAGCTGGATAGGCACCTACGGCTATATGTATCGCGATATCCAGATGATCCGCGCCATTATGTACCTGGCGATGGTGCTGGTGATTGGCGTCGCCTGCTTCAACATCGTTTCCACACTGGTGATGGCGGTGAAAGATAAAAGCAGCGACATTGCGGTGCTGCGCACGCTCGGCGCGAAAGATGGCCTGATCCGCGCCATTTTTGTCTGGTACGGGTTGCTCGCAGGTCTGCTTGGTTCCGTAAGCGGCGTGGTGGTCGGCGTCCTGGCTTCATGGCAGCTTACGCCCCTGATTCGTTTTCTTGAAACCTTGCTCGGCCACCATTTCCTCTCGGGCGATATTTACTTTATCGATTTCCTGCCATCGGAGCTGCACTGGCTGGATGTCGTCTATGTGTTGATAACGGCGCTGCTGCTGAGCCTGCTGGCGAGCTGGTATCCGGCGCGTCGCGCAAGCCGTATCGACCCGGCGCGGGTGTTAAGCGGACAATAACTTCAGGAGCGGCTATGTATTACGGCTTCGACATCGGGGGCAGTAAAATCGCCCTCGGCGTGTATGACCAGGACCGCCGGTTGCAATGGGAGAAGCGCGTCGCCACGCCGCATGACAGCTACGCGAAGTTTCTCGCTGAGCTGCGCGAGCTGGTGGAAGAGGCCGACCGCCGCTTTAGCGTTACCGGACGCGTCGGCATCGGTATTCCCGGCATGCCGGTTACTGATGACGGCACGCTTTATGCCGCGAATCTACCCGCCGCCAGCGGCAGGGCGTTGCAGGCGGATTTAACTGCGCTGCTCGGGCGGGAGGTGCGTATGGAAAACGACGCCAACTGCTTTGCGCTATCGGAAGCCTGGGACGATGAGTTCCGCCGCTATCCGCTGGTGATGGGGCTTATCCTCGGTACGGGCGTGGGCGGCGGCCTCGTCTATAACGGCAAAGCGATAAGCGGAAGCCGTTTTATCACCGGGGAGTTTGGCCACATGCGCCTGCCCGTGGATGCGCTGGAGGTTATCGGGCGCGACGTGCCGCTCATCCGCTGCGGCTGCGGTAAAACCGGCTGCATGGAGACGCTGCTGTCAGGCGGCGGCTTTGCATGGCTGCACCATCACTTCTACCATCAATCATTAAGCGCGCCCGAAATTATCCATCGCTGGCAGCAGCATGATGCGCAGGCGCGCGAACACGTTGAGCGATTTGTGGACCTGCTGGCGGTTTGCCTTGGCAATGTGCTGACCGCCATAGACCCGGATCTGCTGGTGCTGGGCGGCGGCCTGTCGAATTTTTCCTGGCTTGTGGAACAACTGCCGCAGCGGCTGGCGCCGCATTTATTGCCGGTAGCGAAAGCGCCGCGCATCGAGGCTGCCCGACATGGCGACGCCGGCGGGATGCGCGGCGCGGCTTTCCTGCATCTGACCGATTAACATCCGGAGTGGTTATGCTATCGCGTCGTCAACACCGGCTAAGCCGGTTTCGAAGGAACAAACGTCGGCTGCGCGAGCGGTTGCGTCAGCGCATTTTTTTCAGAGATACAGGGGTGCCGGAAGTGATGGAAAAACCAAGAGTCGTGGTACTGACGGGCGCGGGGATTTCTGCTGAATCGGGCATTAAAACTTTCCGCGCGGCGGATGGCCTGTGGGAAGAGCATCATGTGGAAGATGTGGCGACGCCGGAGGGTTTCGCCCGTAATCCGGCGCTGGTTCAGCGTTTTTACAACGAGCGCCGCCGCCAGCTTCAGCAACCGGAAATTCAGCCCAACGCCGCGCACCAGGCGCTGGCGCGTCTGGAGCAGGAGCTGGGCGACCGCTTTTTGCTAATAACGCAGAACATCGACAACCTGCACGAAAGAGCGGGTAATGAAAACGTGCTGCACATGCACGGCGAGTTGCTGAAGGTGCGTTGTTCGCAGAGCGGTCAGGTGCTGGAGTGGACCGGCGACGTCACGGCGCAAGACAAATGCCATTGCTGCCAGTTCCCGGCGCCGCTGCGCCCGCACGTGGTCTGGTTTGGCGAAATGCCGCTCGGTATGGACCGCATTTATGAAGCGCTGGCGATGGCGGATGTCTTTATCGCCATCGGCACCTCCGGCCACGTATACCCGGCGGCCGGTTTTGTTCATGAGGCGAAGCTACAGGGCGCGCATACGGTAGAGCTCAATCTTGAGCCGAGCCAGGTAGGCAGCGAATTCGAAGAGAAGCATTACGGGCTGGCAAGCCAGGTGGTGCCGGAGTTCGTAGACAAGCTGCTAAAAGGCCTCTAAGCGCTGGCTTAAACAGGGTGGGGAGTTGTGCTTGCCCACCCTGGAAAACCCTTCAGCATTCACGCAAGTGCAGGGCGGGTAAGCAAAGCCTTACCCGCCAGAGTCGCTTTAACGTCCCGCTTTCAGTTTCTGATAATACGACTCATAAATTGCGCTGGCGTCGCCTACGTCGTTCTGCCACTCACCATTTTTGATAGTCGCTTCATCCGGATAAAGCGTTTTATCGTTAGCCACTTCTTTGCTCAGCAGCTTGCGTGCTTCGAGGTTCGGCGTCGGGTAGCCGATGGTTTCCGCCACCTGTTTTGCCACATCCGGGCGCAGCAGGAAGTTAATGAGTTTCAGCGCGCCGTCGACGTTTTTCGCATTGGCCGGAATGGCCAGGCTGTCCATCCAGAAAATACCGCCTTCTTTCGGCCAGACCACTTCCAGCGGCGTGCCCGCCTGGCGCGCCACGAACGCCGAGCCGTTCCATACCATCCCGACATTCACCTCGCCTTCCATGTAAGGGTTCGCCGGGTTATCGGAGTTGAACGCCGCCACGTTCGGCATCAGCTTTTGCAGCTCTTTATAGGCGGCTTCGATCTCTTTCGGGTCGGTGGTGTTGCCGGAAAGGCCGAGCTTACGCAGCGCAATCTGGAACACTTCGCGGGCGTCGTCAGTCAGCAGCAGGCTGCCTTTATACTCCGGCTTCCAGAGATCGGCCCAGCTCGTTACGGTCTTCGGATCCACCGCGTCGCTGTTTACGCCAATCGCCGTCGCGCCCCAGATGTAAGGAATAGAGTAGTCATTGCCCGGATCGAACGGCTTGTTCAGCATCGCCGGATCGAGGTTATGAAAGTTGCTGAGTTTGCTTTTATCTATCTTCTGGATCATGCCTTCTTTGCGCATTTTATCGACAAAGTAGGTGGAGGGGACCACTACATCGTAGGCGCCGTCTTTGTACGTTTTCAGCTTGGCGTACATGGTTTCATTCGACTCATAAGTCGAGTAGATAACCTTAATGCCTGTCTCTTTAGTGAACTGCTCAAGCAGACCCGGCGGCACATATTCGGTCCAGTTGTAGAAGTAAAGCGTTTTGCTGTCATCAGCGTGCGCGGCGCTCATGCCGAGAGCCAAAGCGCCCGCCGCAAGCAGGTGGCGTGACCATTTCATCATTTTAACGTCCCCTGAATTTTCGTTTTATCACGAAGGATGAGCTGGCTTGCAAGCACAAGAACCAGCGAGAGTACCAGCAAAATGGTGGCGAGCGCGTTCACTTCCGGCGACACGCCAACCTTCACCATGGAGTAGATCTTAAGCGGCAAAATTTCATAGCCCGGCCCGGTCACGAACGACGAAACCACAACATCGTCCATGGAAAGCGTAAAGCTCAGCAGCCAGCCTGCGGCTACGGCGGGCATCGCCAGCGGCAGGATGATTTTACGCAGGATAGTCACCTCGCTCGCCCCGAGATCTTTCGCCGCCTCCAGCATCTTCACGTCAAAGCCTTTCAGGCGTGAATAGACTGTCACTACCACAAACGGCAGGCAAAAAGTGATGTGCGAGAAGAGCAGGGACCAGAAGCCCAGGGAAATGCCCAGCAGCATAAACAGCACCAGCAGGGAGATAGCCATAACAATATCCGGCGACATCATCACCACAAACAGCATGCCGCTGACGAAAGGCTTGCCGCGAAAGCGATAGCGATAAAGCGCCACAGCGGTCAGCGAGCCGATAAGCGTGGCGAACGTCGCCGAAAACACCGCCATGGTAAGAGAATGCTGCGCCGCCTGAAGCAGGCTATCGTTGTTGACCAGCAGGCTGTACCAGTTAGTGGTAAAGCCTTGCCAGTTAATGCCAAAGCGCGAGCTGTTAAACGAATTCACGATCAGAATAATGATCGGAATATAAAGGTAGGCATAAATGGCGGCCATAAAACCGCCGCGAAGCAGTCGACCGATCATTCCAGTTCCACCTTTTTGTTAAGCAGGCGCGCCGCGCGCCAGTAGAAGAGCAGCATTAATCCCATCACCGCCGTCAGCGTAATGCTGGTGGCCGAGCCAAACGGCCAGTCGCGGATATTCAGGAACTGGCTTTTGATAACGTTGCCGATAAGCAAATTCTTCGCGCCGCCCATGAGATCCGAGACATAGAACAGCCCCATTGCGGGCAGCATCACCAGCAAGCATCCCGCCACAATGCCCGGCATGGTCAGCGGAATAATAATGCGGATAAAGGTTTGCAGTTTGCCGGCGCCAAGATCTTTCGCCGCTTCCAGCAGCGGTTTATCAAGCTTTTCGATGCTCGAGTAGAGCGGCATCACCATAAACGGCAGCAAAATATAAACCAGGCCGATTATCACTGCGTAAGGGGTATACATAATGCGCACAGGTTCATCGATCACCCCAAGCCAGAGCAGAAACGTATTGAGGTAGCCTTTGGTGCTGAGGAAAATCTTCAGCCCGTAAATGCGGATGAGCGAGTTGGTCCAGAAGGGAACAATCAGCAAAAACAGCAGCAGCGGGCGCACTTTTTCCGGCAGCTTCGCCAGAAACCAGGCGAAGGGGTAACCGAGCACAAGGCAGGCGAGCGTCGCCAGCACCGCCATGTTCAGCGAATGCAGCAGCACCTGGAAGTAAAGCGGGTCGAGCAGACGCGCGTAATTATCCAGCGTAAAGACCATTTTGACGAAGTTCGCGTCGTCGCGGGTCAGGAAGCTGGTTGCGATGATCATCAGGTTGGGCAGAAAGACAAACAGCAGCAGCCAGCCGACGATCGTGGCGATCACCACATTCTGGAATTTACGCGAGCTCTTCATCGGCCAGCACCACCTCCCAGCTTTCCACCCAGGTCACCGCCATTTTCTGGTTCAGCGAGTGGTCAAAATCGGGGTCGTCTTCGTTAAAAAATTCGCTCACCTGCACCATTTTGCCGTTTTCCAGCTCCAGCACCGATTCCAGCGTCATGCCTTTATAGTTGCGCTCGCGCACGTAGCCGATGAGTCCTTCCGCTTCGCGGGCGTCGTTAATCTCTTCCACACGCAAATCTTCCGGGCGCAGCAATACCTTCAGGCGCTGGTTCTTTTCCACAGCGAAAGGCACGGTGATAAAGCACTCGCGGCCTTCCACGTTCGCCCGCACACGATTATCCGCCAGCGCCTCGATCACGGTGGCGTCGAAGATATTGATCTCGCCGATAAAGCTCGCCACAAACAGATTTTTCGGCTCTTCGTAAATCTCGCGCGGGGTGCCGTCCTGCTCGATACGCCCGTCGCGCATGACAACGATACGGTCAGACATCGTCAGCGCCTCTTCCTGGTCGTGGGTGACGAAGACGAAAGTAATGCCAAGCTTACGCTGCAAGGCCTTAAGCTCGTTTTGCATCTGTTTGCGAAGCTTGTAGTCGAGCGCAGAGAGGGATTCATCAAGCAGCAGCAGGCGCGGCTTGTTCACCACCGCGCGGGCTATCGCCACACGCTGCTGCTGGCCGCCGGAAAGCTGATGCGGTTTGCGTTCAGCGAAGGTTTCCAGTTGCACCATTTTCAGCGCTTCGGTTACCCGCGGGGCGATTTCGCTGGCTGGCGTTTTCTGCATGCGCAGGCCGAATGCGACGTTTTCAAACACCGTCATGTGCGGAAACAGCGCATAGCTTTGAAAGACGGTATTAACGTGGCGGTGCTCGGCTGGCACCCCGGTAATGAGCTGGCCTTCAAGCGCGATCTCGCCTGCGTCGACGTTTTCCAGCCCGGCGATAAGCCGTAATACGGTTGTTTTGCCGCAGCCGGAAGGGCCAAGGAGCGTCAGGAATTCACCATGATTAATGGTGAGAGAGAAATCAGAAATGACGTGCTTACCATCAAAGCTTTTTTCAATGCCCGCCAGTTGCAGCAGCGGGGAAAGCGCGCGTGGTTGTGTATTCAATTTTTAACTCTGTCCCGTAAAGAACGCACCGGGAAGCTGACCGGATGCGGGGTTTGTGATTAACCACCTTGGGGTTTGGCACTTAATTAAGGGCAGGCATTCTACGGCAAAGCATTGAAATCGCCAATGCTTGTGTCGGTTTGTTGCCGCACCCAGGCGCAAAAGGGCGACGCCTGAACAGGCAGGAACGTTATCACCACAGCGAAGCGGCTTTTCTGAACGTAATAACAGATGAAAAGCAAAGATTCGCCGGGCTGCGGCGCCTGCGCTATAAGCCTGGCACGAGTTATTGCTTTAGCCCATCCCTCCCGGCGCTTAAGAGGAATCCGGGAATCGCCCGGTTTTGCGTGATATTCATCACATTAAGCCATCTTAAGCGAACCGCTGCCTATATTTATAAGGAACGTTAAACAATAAAAGCGCCTGTGCTATGGCTTAGCCAGACCTGAGCGCAAAGGAAGGGACAACATGGAACAAGAATCGCAAGCGAAAGAAAACAGTGACAAAACGCCCGGGGATAGCGTGCGACAGCGCCTCTTTTTTGTGGTGCTGGTGGCGACGATGGGGTCGCTGGCTTATGGGTACGACACAGGCATTATCTCCGGCGCGCTGCCATTTATGACCTTGCCAGCGCCGCAGGGCGGGCTGGGGCTTAACCCTTTTACCGAAGGGTTAGTCACCTCTTCTTTAATTTTCGGCGCCGCGCTGGGGGCATTTCTTAGCGGCTACCTTTCCGACCGTTTCGGCAGACGCATAACCCTGCGCAGCCTGGCGCTGCTTTTTGTACTGGGCGCACTGGGCACCGCCGTCGCGCCGACGGTCAATATCATGATTGTCATGCGCTTTCTGCTGGGCGTCGCCGTGGGCGGCGGCTCTTCCACCGTGCCGGTTTTTATCGCTGAAATTGCCGGCCCGCGCAAACGGGCGCCGCTGGTTAGCCGCAATGAGCTGATGATTGTCTCAGGCCAGCTGGTGGCGTATATCGTCAGCGCATTAATGAGCTATCTGCTCAACGATCCGCATATGTGGCGCTATATGCTGGCGCTGGCCATGGTGCCGGGCGTGCTGCTGTTTCTTGGCACTTTTTTTGTTCCGGCCTCGCCGCACTGGCTGGTGGCGGAAGGCCGGGTCAACGATGCGTTTCGCGTGCTTAAAAAGCTGCGCGAACATCCCCGCGAAGTACAAAAAGAGATTGCGGACATGAAACAACAGGCCCGCGAATCCCGGCAGGGGCCTTCCACAAAAGCGCTGCTTAAAGAGAAATGGGTGCTTAGGCTGGTGCTGACCGGCGCGGGCATGGGGTTTGTTTTACAGTTCACCGGCGTTAACGCTTTTATGTATTACACCCCCATTATCCTGAAAACGACCGGCATGGGCACCAGCGCGTCTATTGCCGCGACCATCGGTAATGGCGTGGTGTCAGTGCTGGCGGCGATAGCCGGTATTAAAGGCGTGAGTCGCTTTGGTCGTCGGCCTATGTTGATGACCGGCCTTAGTATTGTTATCTGCGCGCAGATTGCGCTCGGGTCGGTGCTTATCTTTATGCCGCAGGATCTGACGCAAAGCCTGCTGGCGCTCGGCTGCATTCTGGTTTTCCTCTTCTTTATGCAAATGTGTATTTCGCCGGTTTACTGGCTGCTCATGTCTGAGCTTTTCCCGATGAAGGTACGTGGCGCGCTGACCGGCACGGCGGTTTCTTTTCAGTGGATCTGTAATGCCATCGTCGCTTTTGCCTTTCCGCCGCTGCTGGCGGTTGCCGGCAACACAACATTTTTTATTTTCGCGGTGATAAACGTCGGCTCGTTGATTTTCGTCGCCATGGTCTTGCCTGAAACTCGCGGCAAATCGCTTGAGCAGATTGAGACTGACATGCGCCAGCGCTTCGGTGAAGCGAAAGAGGCGCAGACCGCGGCAAGCCTGTGAAATAAAAAAGTGGCGTAGCCGCCACAGGTGGTGCTAAACAGAAAAGCATTCAGCGGGGGATTATTTCCCCGCGTGCTGGCTAAAAGTGACCTGACGCAATAACTGTTAGTTCTGGGTTACTGATAATGTGGTCACAAAAATGAAGAGGGTGACACGATGGATAAATTACTCGAGCGGTTTCTACAGTATGTCTCTCTGGATACCCAGTCGAAACCTGGCGTACGTCAGGTGCCGAGCACCGAGGGGCAATGGAAGCTGCTGCGGCTGCTGAAAAGCCAGCTGGAGGAGCTGGGGCTGGTGAATGTCACTCTCAGCGAGCACGGTACGGTAATGGGCACGCTGCCCTCTAATGTGGCGAAGCCGGTGCCGCCAATCGGATTTATTTCCCACGTTGATACGTCTCCTGATTTCACCGCCAAAAACGTTAACCCGCAGATTGTCGAGAACTATCGCGGCGGCGATATCGCGCTTGGTACAGGGGAAGAGGTGCTTTCGCCCGTGATGTTCCCCGTGCTTCATCAACTGCTGGGCCATACGCTTATCACGACCGACGGCAAAACGCTGCTTGGCGCGGATGATAAAGCGGGGGTGGCGGAAATCATGACTGCGCTGGCGACAATCAGGCAGAAGAATATCCCGCACGGTGATATTCGCGTGGCCTTTACGCCAGACGAAGAGGTGGGCAAAGGGGCGAAACATTTTGACGTCGAGGCGTTCGACGCCCGCTGGGCTTACACCATGGATGGCGGCGGAATAGGGGAGCTGGAGTTTGAGAACTTCAACGCCGCCTCGGTCACCGTTAAAATCGTCGGCAACAATGTTCACCCCGGCACGGCGAAAGGGGTGATGGTAAACGCGCTGTCGCTCGCGGCCCGCATTCATGCTGAGGTGCCCGCCGATGAAAGCCCGGAAAATACCGAAGGCTACGAAGGCTTTTACCATCTTCATAACATCAAAGGCACGGTTGACCGGGCAGAGATGCACTACATCATTCGCGATTTTGAACGTGACGGGTTTGAAGCGCGCAAACGCAAGATGATGGAAATTGCCAAAAAGATCGGCAAAGGATTACACCCGGATTGCTATATCGAACTGGTGATTGAAGACAGTTATTACAATATGCGCGAAAAAGTGGCGGAGCATCCGCACATTATTACTATCGCTGAACAGGCGATGCGCGATTGCGATATCGAACCCGTGATGAAGCCTATTCGCGGCGGCACCGACGGCGCCCAGCTCTCTTTTATGGGGTTGCCTTGCCCGAATATTTTTACCGGCGGGTATAACTACCACGGCAAGCATGAGTTCGCGTCGCTGGAGGGAATGGAGAAAGCGGTAGCGGTTATCGTGCGTATTGCTGAACTCACGGCGCAGCGCGCGTAGGTTTTTTAAAAGAGGCGGCGGGTGCAGAGTGCGCACACCCGCCGTTCACCTCGGCTGACAGGGTGGCCAGGCAATGCGCCAGCCACCCCTCATACTTGCAGGCAATTAGTCTGCGAAATACCAGTAGCCGCTGTTAACCAGCGCCGCCAGCGTGGCGAGGAAGGAGGGATCTTCCAGCGCGTCGGCGAACAGCGCTTCATCCAGCACCATGTGGTTTGCCAGCGCATTGAGCGCCGGGCGGTGCGGGCTGTCTATCTTCTCGCCGTTAACGAACACCTCTTCGCCGATGCGCAGCACGCGCAGGCCGCCCAGGCGCGACAGTTTATCGCCCTGTTTCAGCGCGTCGTAAATCTCATCCGGCTGGTAAGGCGGCTCCGGCGGCGCCACGTCGAGCTCATGGCGAGACTGGGTAATGAACTCGCCAAACCAGGCGTTGAAGTTCGCCGGCTGGTTGATGAGGTCCAGCATCATGGCGCGCAGTTTATCAAGCTCCGCCGGGACGATATCCGCCGGCTGGTCGCGCAGCGGCACATCCGGGTCGCCATAGCGCTGGCCGCCCAGTTCACGTTGCAACACGTAATCGGCAAAACCGCTGATCAGCTCGCGGCCGCTCGGCGCGCGAAAGCCTACCGAGTAATTCAGCGAATTTTCCAGCGAATAGCCTTCGTGCGGGAAGCCTGGCGGAATATAAAGAATGTCGCCAGGCTCCATCTCTTCATCGATGATGGCGTCGAAAGGATCCACCTGTAGCAGATCCGGATGCGGGCAGTGCTGCTTCATCACCGCTTTTTCACCCACGCGCCAACGGCGGCGGCCAGTGCCCTGAATGATAAACACATCATACTGATCAAGATGCGGACCGACGCCGCCGCCCGGCACAGAAAAAGAGATCATCAGATCGTCGATGCGCCAGTCGGGCAGGGCGCGGAAGGGTCGCATCAGCGCGGCGGTAGGCTCATGCCAGTGATCCACCGCCTGTACCAGCAGCGACCAGTTGTTCTCACCCAAATGATCGTAGCTTTCAAACGGCCCGTGGCTTACCTGCCATTTGCCATCAAGATGGCTCACCAGGCGGCTGTCCACTTCGTTTTCCATCGCCAGACCCGCCAGCTCATCCGGCGAAATCGGGTCGATGAAGTTTTTAATGCCGCGCTTTAACACCACCGGGCGTTTCTGCCAGTAGCGTTCAATAAAATCGGGCCAGTTTATTTCTACGTGATAGTCCATGTTGTGTTCCGCAGGCTCAGAATATGAGTCGGATTATAACGGACGTCGCTCACTCTGCGTGGCTGTTTAGGTTGTTTTTTCGCGAACTGGCGGAAGCTTCGCCAGTTGCAGGCTGCTGGCGGGCGAAAATCACCTCCATGCGCGCGCCGCCAAGCTCGCTGTCGCCGGTGAGAATTTCGCCGTCATACTGCTCGACAATGTCACGAGCGACGGAAAGCCCGACGCCCTGGCCCGGGCGCAACGTATCCACGCGTTGCCCGCGGTCAAACACCAGCGCCCGTTTACTTTGCGGAATACCCGGGCCGTCATCTTCCACAATCAGGCGCAGCTGGTCATCGCTCTGGCGGGCGCTGACTTCGACAAACTCCAGGCAATATTTGCAGGCGTTATCCAGCAGGTTGCCCATCACTTCCATAAAATCATTCTGCTCGCCGATAAAGGTGATTTCCGGCGAGATATCAAGCGTGATGTTAACCCCTTTGCGCTGATAAACCTTGTTCAGCGCCGAGGTGAGGTTATCCAGCAACGGCGCCACCGAGTGCAGCTCACGGCTCAGCAATAGGCTATCGCTGCGCATGCTGGCCCGATGCAGGTAATAACCGATCTGCTGGGAGATGCGGCTTATTTGCTCAAGCATCACCGGCTCTGCTTTTTCCACATCCAGCTTGCCGGTGCGCAGCGAACGCAGCGTGCTTTGCAGCACAGCCAGCGGCGTTTTCAGGCTGTGGGTCAGGTCAGTCAGCGTATGGCGATATTTGTCGTAGCGCTCACGTTCGCTTTTGAGCAGCCGGTTGAGGTTACGCACAAGGCTTGTCAGCTCGCGCGTGGTTTCAGGGTTGAGCCTGTCGCGATGATGCTCTTCCAGTTCGCGCACTTCGCCCGCAAGCGCTTCAATGGGCCGCAAACTCCACCAGGCGGCCAGCCAGAGCAGCGGGATAACCAACAGCAGGTTGGCGATAAGCACGTAGATAAACCAGTTCCAGACGGTATAACTGCCTTTAAGCTCCACAGGAATGGTGTCGATCACCACCACCGTCAGCGCGGGCATTCTGTCGGTGGCCGGGTATTGGTTTACCGCCACAGAATGGGTCATTTCGTTGTCGTTCTCTTCGCGGCGAAAATCGTTAAGCTGCTTTTGCAGGGAGCGATTCGAGCCGAGCAGGTCGCTACTGGCAACGAAATTGGCTTCCAGTTCGTGAAAGCCATTGGCAGCGAGCCATTCAGGACGGATCTGTTTTATCAGCCACGGCAGGTTGCGCTGCGCCCAGAGCAGGTGGCCTTTCTCGTCGTAGATAAGCGCAATCGTCGGGCTTTGAATATCGAGATTTTCAGGGATCTCGACGCTAAGCCGGTTACCCTGCCAGGTTGAAAGGGTATAGAAGAGGTTGCTTTCCCCCCGCAGCAGGCGAAAGGTGGTCTTGTCGAAGCTGACGCTGTAGCCCACCAGCGCCACAACGCCATAGGCGAGTGAAAGCACCAGCACTACCGCGGCGGTCGCCAGCAAAAAGCGGACCCGCAAAGAGAGCGGCATGATGTGGCGCAGCAAGCGTTTCATTTTTATTGCAGGTCGAAGCGGTAACCCTGACCGCGTACGGTGGTAATGACCTCAGCGGCGTGCTCTGCCTGGATTTTCTTACGCAGGCGCCCCATCAGCACGTCGATAGTATGGCTCTCGCGCAGCTCGGCGTCGGGGTAGAGTTGCAGCATCAACGACTCCTTGCTGACGACCTTGCCGACATTGCGGATAAGCGTTTCCATAATGGTGTATTCGAAGGCGGTCAGTTTGATGGGGTTGTCGTGGATGGAGAGTTCGCGACGGGAAAGATCCAGCTGAAAAGGCGGCAGCGAGATAATCTGCGAGGCAAGCCCGCTGTTGCGCCGCAGCAGCGCCTGCATACGCGCCACCACCTCTTCAATATGAAAAGGCTTGGTGACGTAATCGTCGGCGCCCGCGCCCAGTACTTCTACTTTGTCTTGCCAACCCTCGCGGGCGGTTAGCACCAGCACCGGCAGGGTCACCTCGTGGCTGCGCCAGCGTTTGATAAGGCTCAGCCCATCTTCGTCCGGCAGGCCCAAATCCACGATGGCGATGTCCGGCAGGTGTTCATTCAGAAAATAATCCGCCTCTTTCGCGTCTTCCGCGGCATCAACCTGATGTCCCAGTTCGCTCAGCTGCACCTTGAGATGGTGACGCAGCAGGGCGTTATCTTCCACAACCAGCACGCGCATCGTGAATCCTCTTATATCAATCGCATAAATAGTGTAACGCTAATTATGCCGCCAGCGTGATAAACATTATATAAACCAGCGTGGCGCTGCCGCCTGTGCGGCATGGCGGATAATAAGGGGATAATTTCGCGGTATTCAGGCGCCGCGTTAATAGTGCTCCGGGAGGCGCACGATTTTTTCAAGGCGTCCTCTGCTGATCACAATATGGCCATGGTCGGCCAGTTCAGCGAGGATTTTATAAATCAGCTTGCGGGAAAGGGGCGTGGTTTGCTGAATAAACGCCCCGATGCTGATTTTTTGCCTGATATAACGTTCGCGGCTTTGCATATATTCCCTCAGCCGGGTTCTGACGATGCTGTAGGCGCTTTTGCCGATCACGCTCTCATCGCGATAAACCATATGCATCAGCGCGTGAGTGAGCACCAGGCTGGCGCTTTTCCAGAGATCGTGCCGTTCAATCAGCCTTTTCGCCTGGCTGACAGGCAGGCAATGTACGGTGGCGTCTTCATCCACCTCAATAGTGTGACGGCCAGGAATATCCGTGAAAAGATCTGAAAGGCCGATGATGTCAGGCCCATAGCCCGTTCCGGTATAGAGACGATCGGTTATGCGAAATGTATCGAACCGGCCAGCGCTTATCAGGTAAATCCTTTTTTCATGCAGATCTGCGTTTTGCGCTGGCCAGCTATCGCAAGGCGTGCTGGCGGGAAGCAAGCCATTCAGCAGGGCCGTTATCGCGGCGACAGGTTTAGTCACTTCTTGCAGCGTTAGCGCCTGAAAGCCATACGAACGGCTGAAAAGGTTAACGGGCCGGTTACTCTCTGGTGAAACTAATAAACCAGAGTTGCCAGGTAACTTTTTGATATATGACATAATCTTCATGGTGAAGTACGAATCTTTTCTATTACCAGTAAGGGAAACCAATGAAGCAGCGAAAATATCTGACCCGGCATGAAATTAACCAAATCCTCAACGCCACCGCCTTTGGCGTGCACCCTGAACGCGACGCTTGCCTGTTCAGGCTCTGCTTTTATCACGGACTCAGGGTCTCTGAGCTTTGTGGGCTGCGGCTGACCGATTTGGATATACATCAAAAAATTATCTATATCCGGCGCCTTAAAAATGGCCTGTCCACCACCCATCCCCTGACGCAGGAGGTGCTTCCCGCTTTACAGGCCTGGCTGGAAGCCCGCCGCGCTTACCAGGGAAACGCGTTGCCCTGGCTGTTTTTATCGCAAAAAAGCAGGGCGCTTTCGCGCCAGCAGGTGTATGGCCTGCTGCGACGCTATGGTGAGATGGCGAACCTGGGTATTCACCCGCACCCGCATATGCTGCGCCACGCCTGCGGCTATGCGCTGGCAGATCTGGGCGTGGATACGCGACTAATCCAGGATTACTTAGGCCACCGGAATATAAAACATACGGTGATATACACTGCGAGTAATGCGCAGCGATTTTATGGCGTGTGGGATAAATAAAAAAAGGGGGAGGAATAGAACAAAACCGAACACTTTGAACCAAACTGTTAAATACAAGAAACGCTGTGCCGAAAAACGGTCAAAAAATTCCCTGTCTCATATTGAACGTCAATATGTCATTCAAGATTAAATATTTACAGGCTATATAAAATGACGAAGAGAGGGGAGGAAATTACGGAATAAATACAGCTTATTGATGAGCACTTTTAAATTGAAACAAAACGTTTCTTTTACTGGTATTGTTTACTGTTATTTTTATTTTTTTGAGATTTAATGCTCATCCGTGAGCCATTAATAATTAAATCGTCTGAATGATACAGTTTGGTTCAAAGTGTTCAGTTCTGAATATAACGATTTGCTTATTTCTTTCCCGGGAGACGGCCCTGGCAATATCTATTTTTTTCAACGCAAATCGCCGTTGAGTTTCATTTGACTGGCAAGCAACCTTACGTCTGTTTAAGCCCGGCGGGGAAAGCAGAAATTAAGGTGGATAATAAACCGCGGCACAGCAAATTCGATCTACCGTCTGGCTCATCAACGTTAAAAAGAGAGGATCCTTTGTCAGGCGTGACCACCGAAGGGGGGAATTCTGCCAGCAGCGTGTTGGTTATGATGCCCTGTTAATATCAATGCGGGAAATAGCGTTATTTACCCTTCCTGCACTGTTTTTCGGATAGTAATTAAATGACTTCTTTGATTATTTAAGCCTGCTGTCGAAGGCATGCATAATATTGGCTTTACGCTAAAAAAAACGCCACCCGAAGGTGGCGTCTTGCGGCTTATTTAAGGTCGTCTACCATCTGAATCGCGCGGCCAATATAGTTGGCTGGCGTCATTGCTTTCAGGCGGGTTTTCTCTTCTTCCGGCAGCGCGAGGCTGTCGATGAATTGCTTCATCCCTTCGGCATCGACGCGTTTGCCGCGGGTCAGCTCTTTCAGCTTCTCATAAGGCTTCTCGATGCCGTAGCGGCGCATAACCGTCTGGATCGGCTCGGCCAGCACTTCCCAGTTATGGTCAAGCTCGTCCAGCAGGCGGTCGCGGTTAACTTCCAGCTTGCTCACGCCTTTCAGGGTCGACTGATACGCAATAAGCGCGTAGCCCACGCCCACGCCCAGGTTGCGCAGTACGGTGGAATCCGTCAGGTCGCGCTGCCAGCGGGAGACCGGCAGCTTGCTCGCCAGGTGTTGCAGCATGGCGTTGGCAAGGCCCAGGTTGCCTTCGGAGTTTTCAAAGTCGATAGGGTTGACTTTGTGCGGCATGGTGGACGAGCCAATTTCACCGGCGATGGTTTTCTGTTTGAAGTGGTTCAGGGCGATGTAGCCCCAGATGTCGCGGTCGAAATCGATAAGAATGGTGTTAAAGCGCGCGATGCAGTCAAACAGCTCGGCAATGTAATCATGCGGTTCAATCTGCGTGGTGTACGGGTTCCACTGAATGCCAAGCGACGTGACAAATTCTTCGCTGAACTGATGCCAGTCCACTTCCGGGTAAGCGGCAATGTGGGCGTTATAGTTGCCAACCGCGCCGTTGATTTTACCGAGGATCTCCACTTGCTCCAGCTGGCGGAACTGGCGCTCCATGCGGTAGGCCACGTTCGCCATCTCTTTACCCAGGGTGGATGGGGTCGCAGGCTGGCCATGGGTGCGGGAGAGCAAAGGAATGTCGCGATACTGGTGCGCCAGGTCTTTCACCGCATCAATGATTTTACGCCAGTACGGCAACACCACCTCTTCACGTGCGGTTTTCAGCATCAGCGCGTGGGAGAGGTTGTTGATATCTTCAGAAGTACAGGCGAAGTGGATAAATTCCGACACCGCATGCAGTTCTGGCACCTGGGCCACTTTCTCTTTGAGAAAATATTCCACCGCTTTGACGTCGTGGTTGGTGGTGCGCTCGATGGTTTTGATGCGCGCGGCATCTTCTTCGCTAAACTGCGCAACGATTTCGTCGAGGTAATCGTTTGCTTCTCTGGCAAAAGCAGGAACTTCCTTGATCGCTGCGTGCGTGGCCAGCTTTTGCAGCCAGCGGACTTCAACCTGTACGCGGAATTTCAGCAAACCAAATTCGCTGAAAATCGCGCGCAGCGCGCTGACTTTATCGCCGTAGCGTCCATCAACGGGGGAAACGGCGGTCAGTGAGGATAATTCCATAATTCACAACTCCGGGAGGTTAACAATGAGCAAGAATCTGTTTCGCCTGGTTCACCAGACGACTACGGGAAAACATTAATTGCAGGCGGCCGCCGCCGACCTGGTGCCAGAGCACGGCGGCGCGGATGCCCGCCAGCAGGCAGGCGCGCACTTTCGCCTGCACCTGTGGGCTTTGCAGTACGGCGGGCGAACCGGTGACCTGAATGCGCGGCCCGAGCGGGCTGATGACATCGACATAAATTCCCGCCATGGCGCTGAGCAGGGTGTCGGATTCGAGATCGAAATGATCAAGCTGGCGCTGGAGACCGGCGATGCGCTCGCCCAGGGTATCCATCGCGCCTTTGCTGCCCTCAAGCTTACGCTCAAGCACCATCAGGCTTAGGGTGTAGCGCGTAAGTTCAGCGCTTAGCCCCTGACGGCTGCTGGCATTGAGCACGCCGATAAGGGTTTCAAGACCGGTGCGCAGGTTCGCTTCATTGCCGCCAAACACCGCGAGGGTAGAGGCCGGGTTTAAGTCGATAACGCTGCTTAGCGACACGCGCATGGCTTCGCTGTCGCAGTGTCCCTGATGCGCCAGTTGCTGAACCAGGCGGGCGGACTGGCAGATGCCTGCCAGCGCCAGCGTAATATCATAATAATTCTTCGCCACACTTCCTCCTTTACGTGCGCTGTTTATCGGTTACAAAGGCAGCGGCAGGCGCTGTTCGATAATGCCGCCGCCAAGGCAGACGTCGCCAAGATAGAAGACGGCGGACTGGCCCGGCGTTACCGCGGCGACCGGCTCGTCAAAGCGCACTTCAATGCGCTCGTCGTCAAGCGGGCGGATAATGCAGGGAATATCGGTCTGACGGTAGCGCGTTTTCACCGTGCAGCGCAGCTCAGCGGTAAGCGGCTCGCGGCTTACCCAGTGCAACTGCTGAGCGATAAGCCCAACGGACATCAGGCGCGGGTGGTCGTGGCCTTGCGCGACGATAAGCACGTTGTTCTCAACGTCTTTATCCACCACGTACCATGGCTCTTCGCCGCCATCTTTCAGGCCGCCGATGCCAAGCCCTTTGCGCTGGCCGAGCGTGTGGTACATCAGTCCCTGGTGTTCGCCGATTTCATCGCCGTCAACGCTGATTATTTTGCCAGGCTGAGCCGGCAGATAGCGGCCAAGGAATTCACGGAATTTACGCTCGCCGATAAAGCAGATGCCGGTGGAGTCTTTTTTCTTTGCGGTGATAAGCCCCAGATCTTCGGCGATGCGGCGCACTTCCGGCTTTTCCAGTTCGCCAACGGGGAACAGGCTTTGGGCGATTTGCTCATGGCCGAGCGTATAGAGGAAGTAGCTTTGATCTTTATTGCCGTCGAGACCGCGCAGCAGACGGCTCTTGCCGTCGACATCCGCGCGACGCACGTAGTGACCGGTCGCGATATAATCCGCGCCTAAGTCTTCGGCGGCGAACTCCAGAAAGGCTTTGAATTTGATCTCTTTGTTGCAGAGGATATCCGGGTTCGGCGTGCGTCCCGCTTTGTACTCCGCGAGAAAATGCTCAAACACGTTATCCCAGTATTCTGCGGCGAAGTTCACCGTGTGCAGTTCAATGCCGAGCTTGTCGCACACCGCCTGCGCGTCGGCAAGGTCGGCGGCGGCGGTGCAGTATTCCTCGCCATCATCCTCTTCCCAGTTCTTCATGAACAGGCCTTCCACCTTATAGCCCTGCTGTTGCAGCAGGAAGGCGGAAACGGAGGAATCAACGCCGCCGGACATCCCGACGATCACTTTTTTCAGGCTATTATCAGACATTGCACCACTCACGACTTGAAACAAAGGCGGCGTATTCTAACACGCACTGGCGGCGCAGACACCCCCTGAGCATGCCGCCGGGCCCGCGCAGGCGAAATTAAGCAACTTAGCGGCAACAATTGCCAATTGTGTATTGGCGGATAAAGCGGGAAAAGGTGAAGGAATGCGGCGGCGGGAACCGCAGAACGATCCCCGCCGGGCTGTTAAGCGTAGCGTTCCTCAAGCGAGAACTGCTCAACGGTTTGCCCAAGCTGGCGGGCTTGCGCGTCAAGCGAACTGGCGGCGGCGGCCATCTGTTGCACCAGCGCGGCGTTTTGCTGGGTAACGCCGTCCATTTCATTAACGGCGATAGTCACCTGGCTGATGCCTTTAGCCTGTTCATCCGAGGCGCTGACGATTTCGCCAATAATCGTTTGCACCGACTGCACCGCCTGGGTCATCTCCTGCATGGTTTTACCGGCGTCGTTAACCAGTTGAACGCCGTTTTCCACCCGCAGGCTGGATTCTTCAATCAGCGCGGCGATCTCTTTTACTGCACTGGCGCTGCGCTGAGCCAGATTGCGAACCTCAGAAGCCACCACGGCGAAACCGCGGCCCTGTTCGCCTGCGCGCGCCGCTTCCACCGCCGCGTTAAGCGCCAGGATATTGGTCTGAAATGCGATGCTGTTGATCATGGTGGTGATATCGCTAATCTTCTTCGCGCTGTCGTCTATTTGCGCCATGGTCTGCACTGCCTGGCCTACCAGCGCTTCGCCGCGGCTGGCTATACGGGTAGCGTTCGCCGTCAGCGCCGTAGCCTGGTGGGCGTTAGCGGCGTTGTGTTTCACGGTAGCGCTGATCTGCTCCATGCTGGCGGCGGTCTGTTCCAGCGCGGCCGCCTGCTGTTCAGTGCGGGAGGAGAGGTTAATGTTGCCGCTGACAATTTCGCTTGCGCCTTCGCGAACCGAACTGCTGGCCGCTTTGATCTGCCCGACAATCTGGCGCAGTTGCGCCTGCATGGTGTGCAGCGCATAAAACAGGCTGCCCTGGTCGCCGGTCTTAATCGTTATCGCGTTGTCCAGTTTGCCCTCCGCCACCGCCAGCGCGATGGTGGCCGCTTCACGCGGTTCGCCGCCGAGCGGTTTAAGCACTTTACGGCTAAAGACAATCCCCAGTAGCGCGCTGACCAGCAGGATGCTTACCACCATCATGATAATGGCGTTTCTGAGCTGTTGGTTAGCGGCCGCCATGACCTGGCTTACCGGCGCCACAATGCCCAGATACCAGCTATCCGTACTGTTGCCAATGCTCACCGGCTGCCAGGTGATCAATGCCTCTTCGCCAAGCACAGGATCGGGTCGTTCGGCAACGTTGCGGCTAAAACCGGCGGTATCGCCAGGAAAAGCTTTGCTGGTGAGGCTGGCGTCGGGCGAGGAGATAACCTTACCGGCGCTGGAGAGCAGCACGGCGTAGCCGCCGCCTTCCCAGGGTTTAATTTGATTCACTTTTTTCTGTAACGAGGCCAGTGAAATATCGGCGGTCACTACCGCCTGCAACTGGCCTTCGTTTACGATGGGCGACGCTACAGAGGTGAGCAGCGTCGGCACGCCATTGTAGGGGTAGCTGTAAGGCTCGATCAGGGTATCTTTTTGGGTCTTTTGCGGGATCAGATAATAATCGCCCTGTCCGGGCGTCGAGTAAGAGAGCAGGGGGTGAAAGTTATAGGCGCCCGCCTGGTCGTGGTCTACAAAGAAGGCGTAGCGGCCCTTCGGCGCCTGGCCGGGTTTATCGGCAAACTCCGCATCGCGCCCGTCAAAAGCGTTTTCTTCAAAAATAACCGACACGGAAAGGTAGTCGGGATTATCGCGCAGCGCGGATTCCAGCAGTTTATTAGCGACATTGCGGTCGGTTATGCCAGCGCGAGGCAAAGCCGCCATGCTATGGCCAAGATTGTGCGCCACATCGCGGGCGTAATTAAGTTCCTGTTGAATTTTAAGCGCTTCGCTGCGGGCAATTTGCTGTAAATAACTTTCAGCTAATGTTTTTTGCTCGGCGCTGGATTGCCAGCTCAGTACCCCGATAGTCACCACAAAACCCAGCGTGATGGTTAAAGCGCCTGTCCACAACATCTGCGCCCGTGTACTCATTTTTTTTAAAACAAACGGTCTGGCCATCACGGCTCCTCAGGGTAAACCCGACAAAATTATTTCCGTTCCTTATCAGTCATCGCCTCCATGTCACTTTTCTATCGGCGGTGATTTTTTGTTCTTTAGCGAGCGCAGGGTGGCGGTGAGCGGCGGAAAAAGGGGCTTTTTGCGGGGAAAACAGCAGGCAAACGCAGGGCAATGCGCCAGTAGCAAATAAAAGCGCTAAATGTAGCGGATATGGATAGCAGGTTTAGCTGGGGTTAAATATTTCGCCGGGCAACAAAAAAGCCAGAACAGGGCGTTCAACGCCCCGTCACGGCGAAAGCATTAGCCAAAGGGCCAGTTAAACGCGCCGATAACAGAAAGCGGATAACGCTCGCCTTGCTGCCAGGTGCGAATGCTTTCTGCTACCAGCGGCGAGCGAAGGTTAGCGGCGTTAAGGATTTCGTCCGCGCTTACCCAGCGGCAGCAGTCAATATCGCTGTCATGCGGTTGGGTAGGGAGGACATCTTCCAGTTCAATGCTGAACAGAAAGCGCAGGAAAGGGGTATTGTCTGGCGCAATCCACTGATGAAGCCTTAAAAAATGCTGCGGCTCGGCGGTAATGCCTGTCTCTTCCCAGAGTTCGCGCCGCGCCGCGTCCACCAGGGTTTCATCTGCTTCCAGATGGCCCGCAGGCTGGTTCCACAGCGCTTTGCCGTTAATGGTTTCCTCAACAACAAGAAATTTGCCTTTCGCATGCACAACGCACGCGACGGTGACATGAGGTTTAAACATTCACATTTCCTTTTTCAGAGAGCCCTTTCAGAGCGCGACTTCGCGCCAGTCGCCGTTGGCGAGGTTGTCCAGCGTATACTCGCCCATGGCGTAGCGAATCAGGCGTAGCGTTGGAAAACCTACGTGGGCGGTCATTCTTCGCACCTGGCGGTTACGCCCTTCGTAAAGCGTTATTTTAAGCCAGGCGGTGGGAATGGCTTTACGCTCACGTATCGGCGGGTTGCGCGGCCACAGCCAGTGCGGCTCGGCGACAAGCTCAACGCCTGCGGGCAGGGTGGGGCCGTCGTTAAGCGTAACACCGTTTCTCAGGGCGCTCAGCGCCTCTTGCGTCGGTTCGCCTTCCACCTGCACGTAATAGATTTTGCCGGTACGCTTGCCAGGCTGCGTCAGTTTCGCCTGCAACGCGCCGTCGTTTGTTAACACCAGCAACCCTTCGCTGTCGCGATCGAGGCGGCCTGCGGCATAAACGCCCGGCACAGGGATAAAATCCTTCAGCGTTTGCCGGCCGCCCTCATCGGTAAACTGCGGCAGTACGTCATAAGGTTTATTGAACAAAATAAGCCGCTTTGGCCCCTCGGACTGGTGCTGCCTGCCGGGTTTACGGTTGCTGAAACGCTTAAGCTGGTGATTTTTCGAAGAAGTTTTTTGCATACTATTTTCAGATGTTATGGATTGCCGCATTATAGCGGAATCACAATAGCGTGGCATGGGGCACGACATTGAGTTAGTATTGACACGCCTATTACAAATCATTAACAAAATGAGTCACAACCAGTAGCGCTCGAAGGAGAGGTGAATGGAAAGCAAAGTAGTTGTTCCGGCGGAAGGTCAGAAGATCACAGCGCAAAACGGCAAGCTGAATGTTCCCAATAACCCGATTATTCCTTTTATCGAAGGGGATGGCATCGGTGTGGACGTAACGCCGGCCATGCTGAAAGTCGTGGACGCCGCGGTTGAGAAGGCTTACAAGGGCGAGCGTAAAATTTCCTGGATGGAAATTTACACCGGTGAGAAGTCGACCACCGTTTACGGCCAGGATGTCTGGCTGCCGCAGGAAACCCTGGATCTGATTCGTGAATATCGCGTAGCGATTAAAGGCCCGCTGACTACGCCTGTTGGCGGCGGCATTCGCTCCCTGAACGTGGCCCTGCGCCAGGAGCTGGATCTGTACGTCTGCCTGCGCCCGGTGCGTTACTACCAGGGCACCCCAAGCCCGGTAAAACACCCGGAACTGACCGACATGGTTATCTTCCGTGAAAACTCCGAAGATATTTACGCGGGCATCGAGTGGAAAGCAGACAGCGCCGAAGCGGACAAAGTCATTAAATTCCTGCGCGATGAGATGGGCGTGAAGAAAATTCGCTTCCCGGAACATTGCGGCATCGGCATTAAGCCGTGCTCTGAAGAAGGCACCAAGCGCCTGGTGCGCGCGGCGATTGAATACGCGATCACCAACGATCGTGATTCTGTGACGCTGGTGCACAAAGGCAACATCATGAAGTTCACCGAAGGCGCCTTTAAAGACTGGGGCTACCAGCTGGCTCGCGAAGAGTTCGGCGGCGAGCTGATCGACGGCGGCCCGTGGGTGAAAATCAAAAACCCGAATACCGGCAAAGAAATCGTCGTCAAAGACGTGATTGCTGACGCCTTCCTGCAACAGATCCTGCTGCGCCCGGCGGAGTATGACGTTATCGCCTGTATGAACCTGAATGGCGACTATATTTCCGACGCCCTGGCGGCGCAGGTTGGCGGTATCGGTATCGCCCCGGGCGCGAACATCGGCGACGAATGCGCGCTGTTCGAAGCGACCCACGGCACCGCGCCGAAATACGCAGGCCAGGACAAAGTCAACCCGGGTTCAATCATCCTGTCCGCAGAAATGATGCTGCGTCATATGGAATGGTTCGAAGCGGCTGACCTTATCGTGAAAGGTATGGAAGGGGCTATCAACAACAAGACCGTGACCTATGACTTCGAGCGTCTGATGGAAGGCGCTAAACTGCTGAAATGTTCAGAGTTTGGCGACGCGATCATCGCGAACATGTAATCCGCCTGGCGGGTTAAAGAAGAACGGGAGCCATCGCGCTCCCGTTTTTTTATGGCTAATTCTTCTCATCAGGGGTTTATCAAAAGAGGGTAAGCCTGCGCCCGTTTCAACCCGGCGCGCTTAGCGCTAAGTGAAAGGGAAGTAGCAGCAAACACGCACGATAAAAGCGCTGTTGACGAATACACTCCCGCGTTAGTTCTCCGGGCCTGGCCCGGTCGAAACGACAGGATGCAAAGCGCGGCTCATGCTGGCATCTGTTGCATAAAAATACGGACTGGCATCACAGGATTTAACCCCTACAATTTTTGTTAGCTTAAATAATTGTTAGCGTTGGTGTATGATTTAGCCGTTATTTCAACCGCAGGGATTCGGTTAATCTTTCTCTTTTCCTGCCCACTAAGGTTTTTACATGGCGCTTAAAGATCATACTTCTGTCTTTCCGGTAACGCACTGGAAAGCGGGCCCTCTGCCCGGCTACCACGCACTCGCTCTCAAACTCACCTACCTTACCCATTCGGCTGCGGGCAATGGCACGGAACATCGATCGCAGTTTTTCGCCTTTCCTCCTGAAATGGTCGAAGCCCTGATTTCAGAACTACAAAAACAGCTCGACGCTTTGCAGAACCTGGATAAAGGCAATTCCCCGCAAGCGAAGCATTAAGGCCGCCGCGTTTAAAACTTCGCCTGAAAAAGGTTACCATCGGGCCAGAATCAACAAGGCGCAACCCGCCTGAAATAATACCTTTTGATAACCTTTCAAAAGCCTCAACCCGGAGATCTTCATGCTGGAAAAACTTCGCACCCGTGACGGGAAAAAATTTATTGCAGCGGCGGTTATTCTGTTTCTGATCGCGCTGACGGTTATTTCAAGAGTCACGTTTCAGGGTGTGGTGGATCAATACAATCTGCCAATGGAGAAATGGACGCATACCATGTTCATTATGCAGGGCGCATGGGTGTTGATTTACACCATCGTCTTTACCTTTATTACCTCGTTGCCCTTCGCTTTCTATTTTCTGGGGCCGAAAGACGATCGCGGATAAAGCCAGGGAGAAAAGGGCGCTGCAATGGCGCCCTTTTACTTTATGCCGTAACGTTCTTTTTCGCCGCTTTCCGCTGCCCGACCAGGCGAGCCCGCAGCATGTCATAGGCCCAGTTATAAAGCATGGTGTAAGGCAGGAAGAAAAGAATAAAGCCAATCTCCAGCACAAACGCGGCTGCGAAGCTAATACCCAGATAGAAAGCCGCCAGAGTGACGCCAATAGTAATAAAACCGCCTTCAAAGCCGACGGCATGCAACGCCCGGACTTTCGCCGTGCGCGTTACGCAATGCGCGGGCCAGAGCCGGTCGAATAGCGCGTTGTAGATTACATTCCAGATCATGGCGGCGGTCGCCAGCAAAATGGTAAGGCCGCCCATTTCCATCACCTGGCGCCCCATCAGCCAGGCGGTGGCAGGGGCAAGTATGAGGGTGGCGATGCCTTCAAAACAGATTGCGTGAAAAAGACGTTCTGCCAGGGAGCGTTTTTCGGGTTCGGTAGCGTGCATATTTTGTCTGCCTTCACTCGGTAATAGACCACAAGCTGTGAATTGTATCGGCAATGGTGATAACCTGAAGTGAGGTTCCATCGATAAAAGCGATACTTCATGCGTTACTCACCGGAAGCGTTAACGGCCTTTGTTGAAACCGTCGCCGCAGGATCGTTTTCCGCAGCGGCGCGCAGGCTGCGAAAAAGCCAGTCCACCGTCAGTACAGCCATAGCCAACCTGGAAACCGATCTCGGCGTGACGTTATTCGACCGCTCGGCCAGGCAACCCGTGCTGACTGAACAGGGGCACCAGGTTTTTGGCTACGTTCAGGCCATTCTTGCCGCCAGCGAGCGGCTCGATGCGCTGGCGGTCTCGTTATCTGGCGAGACGGAGCCGCGGTTGTCGTTTGTCCTTTCCGATACGCTGGATCCCAAAGTGCTGGAAAACCTGCTGGCCCGCTTCGATGAGGCGTTTCCGCATACGGAGTTTGAGTGCCTGATCGGGGAAGATGAAGACGTTATCGATTTGATACAAAAAGGGCGCGCGCAGATCGGTTTAACAGAGGCGAGATCGTCTTATCCGGTCGATATTGGTTTTAGCCGGTTGCCGCGACAAACCCGCATGGGGATTTATGCCGCCTGCGGTCATCCGCTGGCGCAGCGCCAGCAGCTGACTTTTGACGAGCTGCATGCCTGGCGCGAATTACAGCTAAACACCTATCTTGAACGGCCCGATAACGTCTGCCGCGGGCCGGTGTGGTCGGCGCCCAATTATCTGCTGCTGTTAAGTATGGCGGTGCAGGGGCATGGCTGGTGCATGTTGCCTTGCGCGCTGGTTGATGAGTTTGCGCCGCCGGGCAGCCTTGTTACTCTGCCCGTGCCGGGCTGGCCGCGCGCCTTATCCATCGATCTACTCTGGAACAAGCGAACGCCGCCTGGCGCGGCGGGAAGGTGGCTGCGACAGTATCTGACAGCAGAAAACCCTGCCTGACCCTGGCGCAGCTTTACGCGGCGAGCGCAAAGTAAAGGGTGAAAATCAGCGCTGGCTGCCGCTCAGCCCGTCGACCTGCAAAGCCATCTCGTCGAGCAGCTGAAAGCGTCGGCGATACTCCGCCCGTTTTTTGCTGGGAATACTCTCCAGCGTTTTTCTCTCCAGTTGCAGCGGCAACCGCCAGCGATAAGCGCCATCGCGTACGCCCTCTACAGAAGCCCAGAATTCATCGTAACTGGCATGAAAATGACGAGCTTTGCTGAGCCGGTAGCGCAGCGCCTGAAAAACATGGCCGCGATTGCTCACGCCATCTATCGCGCCAATGCCCGTTCGGGCGGCCAGCAGCCAGAGAAATTCCATAAGTATGCGTTTAGGGAACAGGCCATAGCAGGCGCGCGTTGCCTGCTTAATCGCATCATGGGTGACGTTGCGCCGCGGCCCCTGCAACCCGCCGATAACGATTCGCCATTGATTCAGCCCGCCCGTTACGCTGAATGTCAGGCTGGCGAGCAGCGTCTGACTGCCGTCCCGCAGCCAGAGCGTGCATTCGCCTTCGCGTTCCGCTTTCCTGGCGCAGGAGGCATACAGGGTGAACTGCGTCTCTTCCTTGCCCTGTAAATGCAACAATGGCGTCTCTTCCATTGCGGTAAAAGCGCTGGCAAGCGGCGTCGCCAGGGTGGCAATGAACTGATAATGGCTCACAATGGCGTCCGCGCGCTGGCCGGCGGACAGGCCCCGCGCCAGATAAAGCCGGTGGGTCTTGCCCGGCAAGGTAACCTGGGACTGCAACAGTTGCCCGAAGTCTGCCCGCCCGGCCAGGCCAGAAAGCATCCTGCGCGTGGAAGGGTAAAACAGCAGCGTGCGAAGAAAAAATTTCAGCCGGTAATCCCACTTGCTCCAGACTGGCCCTGGAACAAATTTACCGGTGATCAACGAGGCGATGAGGTGCTCACGCGGCTGTGGATCGCATGAAAAAGGCAGGTTGGTGTCTGTCAAAATCGTTATCCTGAAGTCGTTTTATTTTTATTATAAGGATGTAAAAACGGGCAGGTAATCACTGCCGGGATATTAATAAAAGCTGTTTAGCTTTTATTTAAAAACAGGGGCGGGCGGGGACTTAATTTTTTTTGGTGAATGCGCCGTGGTCTTTATTTTGCATTTGAAATTGCTTTCAAAACAAGGCGTTATATTTATATGTTTGCAGTGATGAGTTTCTTTTTGAATAAAAAGGATATTAACTTCAGCGCTATTACCATCTTTTTAATCTGTTCGTATAAACGAAAGGTAAACCAATGGCTTTTTTATTTACTATTGTGGAAGCCAGAGGGATTTTGTTGACTTACTTTCAGCCGGAACCCGCCCGGGCGTCTCCTGCCGCAACCGTGGTCTGTCGGCTTGTGCCAGGGCCTGGCTTTCGTCGCCCGCAGCGCTGAACACGGCATTGCAGATGGCCTGCTGCTGTTGCCTTTCAGGAAGCAGACAGTATTAATAAAAGGAGAAAGATGTCAGCACAGTTTAAAATAACTTATAGTTATTACATTAATTTGCGTTAAGTGTTGAATCTTAATTCATATCTGACTATGTTTATTTTGTCGGTTTTCCTCTCTTGTTTCGAATTATTCCTGGTATTCACACCCGCCTGTTCAGGCGGGTTTTTTTTCTCTATTGATTCTTTGTGCACAAATAATAACCGCGAATTTGTACATTCATAAAATCTTGTAGAGATTTAAAACGTTGCAAAAAGATAATAAATGATGGATTTGCGCTTTTGGCTTTTATCAGACATGCTTAACTTTATCTCGGCCCGGTTAACAGCGGTTATTTCAGGGTCACAGCGCATAGTTTGCGTTTAACATTATTTACGCACGTCGCTTAATTTCAGTTATGCACAATTCTCTCCGCCGATAGCTCATCAGGTAAGAGCCACTGTTGACTAACAGAGGTGCGAGGTTCGAGTCCTCGTCGGCGGACCATTTTGCCCACACGCCTTGTCAGCCCCTTCGCCCCCTGAGCGCCCCCCTGAATCTCAGCCATTTTTTCGCCACACCTCCAATCTTCTATTAGGGTTAAAGCAGTACTGATTGCGCAGGAACGTTTTGTTCCAGATGTGCATCACCATCACCGGAGGGAAAGCATGACGCAACCAACGTCTCAAACAGCCATTAATAAAGAGCTGGCGCTGCTCGACCGTTACTGGCGCGCCGCCAACTACCTTTCTGTTGGACAGATTTACCTGATGGACAACCCGCTGCTGCGCGAACCGCTGCGCCCGGAGCATATCAAGCCGCGCCTGCTTGGCCACTGGGGCACCACGCCCGGGCTGAATTTTATTTACGCGCACCTTAACCGGGTCATTCGCAGCCGCGATCTTGAGATGATTTACATCTGCGGGCCAGGCCACGGCGGGCCGGGTATGGTGGCAAACACCTGGCTTGAAGGAAGCTACAGCGAAATTTACCCGGATATCAGCGAAGATGCCCAGGGCATGCAAAAGCTGTTTAAGCAATTCTCCTTCCCCGGCGGCATTCCGAGCCACGCCGCGCCGGAAACGCCAGGTTCCATCAACGAAGGGGGCGAGCTGGGTTATTCGCTTTCGCATGCTTTCGGCGCGGTATTTGATTATCCCGATCTCATCGCCGCCTGCGTCATAGGCGATGGCGAAGCGGAAACCGGGCCGCTGGCGTCAAGCTGGCACGGAATTAAATTCCTTAACGCCGCGCGTGATGGCGCCGTGTTACCCATTCTTCATCTTAACGGCTACAAGATTGCCAACCCGACTCTCCTTGGCCGCGCCAGTGATGAAGACCTGCAACAGCTTTTCAGCGGATATGGCTACGAGCCGCTGTTCGTCAGCGGGCATGAGCCGGAAAAAATGCACCAGCTCATGGCGCAAACCCTGGACCAGGCGCTGGATAAAATCCGCCGCTACCAGCAGCAGGCGCGCAGCGGCGGCGAGGCGCAGGCTATCCCGCGCTGGCCAATGATTATTTTACGCAGCCCAAAAGGCTGGACCGGGCCGCAAACGGTAGACGGCAAAAAGGTGGAAGATTTCTGGCGCGCCCATCAGGTGCCTGTCGCTTCGTGCCGTGAAAACGACGAACACCGGCAGATCCTGGAAAACTGGATGCGCAGCTATAACCCTGACGATCTTTTCGATGAGCAGGGCAGACTGAAACCTGAGCTACGGGCGCTCGCGCCTGCGGGCGATAAACGCATGGGAGCCACTCCTTATGCCAATGGCGGCAGGCTTCGCCGCGAACTGCAAACGCCGGCTATCAGCGATTACGCCGTGGAAATTACCACCCCTGGCGAGCCGCAGGTCCAGTCGACAGAAGTGCTCGGCAGCTACCTGCGCGACATTTTTACGCGCAACCCGGATAACTTCCGCCTCTTCGGCCCGGATGAAACCGCCTCCAACCGTCTGAGCAACGTATTTGAAGTCACCAGCCGCACCTGGCAGGAGCCAGTTAAACCTTACGATGAACAACTCTCGCCGGATGGCCGCGTAATGGAAATCCTGAGCGAGCACCAGTGTCAGGGCTGGCTTGAGGGCTATCTGTTAACCGGCCGTCATGGCTTGTTTAACTGCTATGAAGCATTTATTCACATTGTCGACTCCATGTTCAACCAGCATGCGAAATGGCTGAAGGTGACGCGCAAGCTGCCATGGCGCAAACCGGTCTCCTCGCTCACTTACCTGCTTTCCTCGCACGTCTGGCGTCAGGATCACAACGGCTACAGCCACCAGGACCCAGGGTTCATGGACCATGTCGCCAATAAAAAAGCGGATATCGTGCGTATTTATCTGCCGCCCGATGCGAATACGCTGCTGTGGGTGGCTGACCACTGTCTGAAAACCTGGGATCGCATCAATGTTATCGTGGCAGGTAAACAGCCAGAGCCGCAGTGGCTGACGATGGAAGAGGCGGCGAAACATTGCGAAGTGGGGATGGGCATCTGGCCCTGGGCGGGAAATGAACAGCCGGGCCAGGAGCCGGATGTGGTAATGGCCTGCGCGGGCGACGTGCCTACCATGGAGACGCTGGCCGCCGTGGATCTGCTGCGTAATTATCTGCCGGACCTGCGCGTACGGGTCGTTAACGTGGTGGATCTCATGGCGCTGCAAACGAAAAAGCATCACCCGCACGGCCTGAGCGAAGAGGCGTTTGATGACCTCTTTACGCAGGACAAGCCGGTTATTTTCGCGTTTCACGGCTACCCCAGCCTTATCCATCGCTTAACTTATCTGCGTAATAATCACCGAAATTTCCATGTGCGCGGCTTTATGGAAGAGGGGACGACTACCACGCCCTTTGACATGACCGTGATGAACGAGCTGGACCGCTTCCATCTGGCCCAGGAGGCGATTTTGCGGGTGGCGAAATTGCAGGGTAAGGCAGACGCCATTCTGGATGAATTGCAGGAGAAAATCGCCGCGCACCACGCTTACGTGCGCGAGTACGGCGAGGATTTACCGGAAGTTCGCGGCTGGAAATGGCCCTCACAGCAGGGCAGCGGCGGCGCGCCAGAGTAAGGCAGAGCAAGCCAGGCATGCCCTGGCTTGCGCGTTAACTGGCGTGGCAAAAGGCAAGTGAAGGCGGTGAGCTAAACTTACCGCTCCTACAGGTCAGGAGGTTCAGATGGTTGATAAAGATTCCAATACGCATCGTAAAGAAGAAGGCGAAGTGAGCAAAGGCTTGCCGGAGGCGGCGCCAAAAGGGGGGAATGCTTACGAGGAAGACGATACGCTCAGCCATGACGATCATCGCAAGGCGCAACGTGAGCAAGACCAGTAAAGCGTGAATAAACGCGGCGCGGCGTCAGGCTGCGCCTGCGTAACCGCCACAAAAATCATAAGAAAAAATGATGATGTTTAGCGTACGGGGAAACGGCCAGAAGTCAGTCGCCCCAATGTTAAAGCCTCTCCCTGGAGGTTTATCCAGGAAGAGGCTTTATACACTTTCTTTCCCTGAAAGGGGGTTAGCGCATGAGCTCAGACTTACTTACGTCCGCCGCCATGGCTGTTCTGTCCACCTTTCTTACCTGCTTCAGAAGCTTTTTCGCGGTCATTAGCGAAGTTGCCGCCGCTATGCTGACCACCTTTTTTACCTGCTTCAGAAGCCTTCTGACGATCTTCTGCGAAGTTACCAGAACCACCACGATGTTCGGCCATATAAACCTCCAGATTTAGTTTCATCCAGGAAAGTAAAAGTAGCGTTAAATGCTACTGCATCGTTGCTACACGATTAAATATAGAGGCTGATTGCGGTTAGGGAAGTAAGAATAATCCGTATCGGCCTTTTAATTGTTTTATGTTAAATATCAATAAGTTATATATAAAGTTACAGCCTGTAGAATATATCTTTGCTGGCGAAAAAAGCGTTAAAAAAAGCCTGTGGGCAGGGGCGAAGGCCGCAAAGGGCGGAGATAACAAAAACTTATGGAAATAAAGAAAAGCGGGAAGGAGAAAAAGCGAAACGGGGGAAAAAGCAGGGCCGCATGGCGGCCCCGAAAGATTATTTGCGCGCTAACAGATAACCCAGCACAACGCCTGCGGCGGCTGCAATAGCAAGACCGCTAAACGGGTTGGAGGTCACCTGGTCACGCACGGTGTCTGCTGCGTCGCGCACCGCATAGCTTGCCTGGTTCGCGTACCGGCGCGCCGCGCCTTTCGCTTCATCTTGATGGCTGTTGGTGACGCGCCCATAAGCTTCCTGAGCAATACCTGATACTTCTTTCAGTTTATCATCGGCTTTACCAAACATATTTCCCTCCTGAAACGTTACTCGGTAAGTGTTAAGTGTAGCAGAGCGCCAGACGCAGCCCTGGAAACCAGGATTTATGAACCTTTTTGTAACTGGAAAAGAAGGGAGCTGGCTCACGACGCTGCCGTTTTATCCAGGCGTATACTGAGCGCTTACTGCCCTCACTGGCGGAGAAAAGCATGGAAGAGGGATTTTACTGGGTGCGCTATGCGGGCGCTAAAGCCGTGGCCTGGTATGCTCATGAAGAAACGCGGGATTATTTAACGGGCGAAATCATTACCGGCGTGTGGCATTTTGTGGGCGCGGGAGATGTTATTGCATACGGTAATGAAGTGAGCGTACTAAGCGGCCCGCTGCAACCACCTGAAGAAAACGAAATGGAATGATCGAGAACGGGGTCTTTATTTCATTTACGTTATCAGCGCGTTGTCAGCGTTTTTATTTGGCAAAAAATGGCATTTCCTGGCGCATTACAGCAAGATGCAGCCGAATTACGCACATAACGCGAACCTGGTGGCCGTTATTTCAGTACAATTAAGTATTTACTTAATTGCTGGTTGTTATGTCTTTTGTTTTAAAAAATATCCTCTCGTTTTTCGCCTCCGCGCTTCTGGTTTTGCTCACTGTCAGCGCCCTGTATATCGATATCGCCTGGCTTCATGACGGCATTAACGAAACGTCCATCACAGAGATAATGCAGGAAGTGATGCTGGCAGCTATTGCTTTTCTTCTTTTGCGCCACGGTTACCGGGAGCGGGAAATGCGGCAAGGCGCTTTTCTCATCGCCGGTTTCTTTAGCTGCATGCTTATCCGGGAAATGGATTTTTTATTTGATGAAATCCGGCACGGTGCGTGGGTTTGGTTTGCGCTTGTCGCCGCGCTTTCCAGCATCGGCTATTGTCTTACCCGGCCTCGCGACACGGTACGACAGCTGGCTCGCTTTATGCGTCATCCCTCCTACGGCATGATGTTTTCCGGCCTGCTGTGCATCCTGGTCTTTTCTCGTCTTTTCGGTATGCATATTCTCTGGGAGCAGGTCATGGAAGAGGGATATAACCGGCTGGTCAAAAATATGGTGGAAGAGGGCGTAGAGTTTTTCGGCTACGCGCTTTGTCTCTCTTCTGTCGGCTGGTATTTACTGAATAACGAAAGGTGAAAACCATATCGGCAACAGGGTTTTTACTAAGCGCGATGCTGGATGGCGGCGCTTTTCTTTTGCTATTCCAGGTTAATACGGTCGCCACGGGTGGTGGGATGAGAAACGACCACAAACTCTACCTCGGTGTCGCTACAATTTTGCGCCTGATGTTTTGCTTGCGGCGCAATTTCAATGCCCTGTTGTGCGCTTAGCGTATGGAGCTTGCCTTCCAGCTCCATCGTCAGCTCACCGCTAAGGACCAGAAAAAACTGGCGCGACTGGCAATGATAATGGCGTGTTTCACGGGTGCCGGGCGGCATACGTTCGTGGATTATGCTCATCTCTTCTCTTTTAAGCAGATACCATCCATCGCAATTATCGCCCCATTGATAATGCTCCGCTGTGGCTTTAGAAATCATGATGCGCTCGTCGTTAATAAAAATATCACGCTACGCTTTTTGCGCTGGCGGATCCAGCAGGCAAGCCCGCCAGAAATAGCGGCTTGAAAAACAAAACCGCCCGGAGGCGGTTTTTATGGAGGCTGGCGAGGCGCGCTTTCAGACACGCTCGGCTTTATCGGGGCCGCAAAGCATTATCGGGTCGCCTGCTTCCAGCCGCTGTGAAAAATGACGCTTCATGCCTGGACTAATGCCGGCGCCGCACCACATAAAATGATGGTCATACCGGCGGGCCGCCACTGCGGGACGCATTCCCGGTTCAGAGGCGATTTCAACGCGAAAACCAAGTCCTGTCAGACGAAGGGCTTCCAGCCAGATTTCCGTTTCATTGTTTACGCTGACTGCTTCAAGAAACAGCGGCACCGCTTTTTGCCGTTCGCTATTCTGCATACTGTTCAGGGTTTGCTGTACAACAGCACGATGAAACCGTGAGTGTCTTAATGCGCTACCCGACAAACTTTCCTTATGAAGTAAATCGTTAAGCGGCTTTAATAAATAATTCACGCAATTTTCACTGCTGTAGTCACGCATCAGGCGCCGCAAATGTTTATCCAGCGCGACATCATCGGCGTAATCAAGCAGCAGCAACAACTCTTCAAGACGATATCCCCAGCCGCTGTGATGATAATGGCGTGGGGCATAAATCAGATTATAAATTTCGCCCAGGGTATCGCCACGGGAAGTCAGGACAAGGATGTGATTAATTCTGATGTACTGGCTCCAGCTATATCCGCGCTTAAGATCTTCCGCGCGCGAGATAAGCCCCGCTCGCTTCCAGTTTTTAAGCGTAGTCGGCAATACGCCCGTCATGGCGCATACCGTTTCAGTGTTGAGATATTTCATAGAGACCTTAACAAGAAGGAATACAGTAAACATTCCAGAAATCTTAGTCTGGCTGAATTTTCATCAATTAGATAGGGTAAAGCGCGGCTAATTTGCGCCAGGTAATAATATTCCGCTTCGTTATTGCTTTTTTGCGGGCCCAATCTCTTAATTATGCACTCTAAATATTCTGCAACCGGTTACGGATAAATTTGTCAGGAAAAGTCAGCCATACCGGCAGCGTTCATTGATGACCGCTTATTTTGTTATTCACCTTTTCCCGCTTTTACATTTATTCAGCGCTACAGATAAAGTTTCAGGTCGATATTAATTAGCCGTGCTTACTGTGTGGGTAAACAAGCGTAACCGACAAAATCGGTCAGGCAACACGTGCGCTCAGGCAAAGAAAGCAAATGGCAGATAAAAAAAAGCCCGCACAGATAACGAGGCGGGCCAGAAATACTGGAAGCAATGTGAGCAATGTCGTATCGAATACCTGAGTGAAACACTCAACTATTCGATACGCAAAATATAATCATTCTCATTTTGCTTGTAAACCTTTTTATAACCATGAATTTAATGCGCCTAAAAAGGCCTGCCCTGGCGCGAAGATACGGGCTGGCAAAGCCTAAGGATGACCACCGCTTCCTTAGATTTCGTAGGTGAAAACAGAGACGGCTTGAGTTTTACTTAGCGGCATTACCGTTTATTTTTTTACGTAAAAAGGAAAGGTTATGGCGCAGAATGAGGCGCTCTCGCAAAAATATCCCAATGCCTTCCGCTGGTCATTCGGCGATTCAGCCGCTATGGCGAATGAGCTTGCTGCGCTGGTGGTTGCCGGTAAAAAACGCGCAACCTGCGGTTCGCTGGCGAGCTTTGAGCAGGAGACCGTCCGTCCTTGGCCGGGCTGCTATCACATTGTGCTGAACGGCGAGCAACAACCCGTTTGCGTCATTCGCACCCGGGCAATGCAACTTATCCGCTTTGACGACGTAACGGCGGAGCTGGCGCAGCTGGAAGGCGAGGGCGATCTTAGCCTGCGCTACTGGCAGCAAGAACATCGCGCTTTTTTCGAACGCGAAGGCACATTTTCGCCTGACATGGAGCTGGTGTTTGAACACTTTATTCTTATCGAAACGCTGTAAATCACTGCGCGATAGCGGGCGAAAGGGGGTGACGATGCCGGAGAATGACCAGGAGGCGCTGGCGGCCGATGCGCAGAGAAAGCGTTTGTTGGCAGTCGCGGCGGTGCTGGAAACAGCGAAATTTCTGTCGGCGCGGGAAACGGCATAGCAGGCGCGCGAACCGAATATGACTTGCACCAGGTCGCTTAAGAGATAGTGTTGCTGGCGAGCGCCATGCAGGCCGTGCCTGAAAGCCAGCCTGGGGATTAACAGGCGAAAAAAAACCCGGCCAGGCCGGGAGAATACACGGGGTCTTTTTTATTTGTCACTGAGTATAGCGTGCTGCCGGCCTTTGTCTGCCCACCATAAATGGCAGGCGTAATTACCACCAGCCGAACGCGACGCCTGCCCAGGCGATAGCCGCCACGACAATCAGTATCAGCGTGGTCTTTCTCATTGTTGTTAGTCCTTGTTTTGCAGGGTTCTGAGGAAGCGGCCTTTATGCCATCAGAGAGACGCAGGGCGCAACCTGAGCAGGCAGAAAACGTCTCTTCACGCACATTTTGCGCAGCCCGAAAAGGAAAAGAAAGGAAACAACCGACGGCAGGGCAGCCCGTGAGCAAAGGCGGGAGAGAGCAAGGCCCGCCCTGATTGATCAAACAGAAAGGCGAATTATTCGCTTACCAGCCACATATCCGCCTCTTCAAACATCTCTTCCAGCATGCGGTTAAGCTTTTCGCGATCGTTTTTGCTGGCGTCGGAGTTCAGGCCGTTGGTCTGCATGGGCTTCACGCGCACATCAGCGTCAGGAAAAATACGGTGAACGCGGCGGGTCAGCTCGTTCAGGATAATCTCCTGGGCGCCAGGCAGACCGGCAACGTTACGTTTGTCATAGACAAGTTCAACAAACATCAGGGAACCTCGGGTACTGGGTTTATATACAGCGGGAATGCACTATAAACGCGCGTCTGAAAAAGGTAAAGATGAGACTTAACGAAAGCGCGAGGCTTCGCCGGTTTATTTCTTTCACCGCGCTTCGCCTGGAGAGCTATAAATATAAGGAACGCTAACTTTTTGCAGTAAGGAGCGGTACTGATGAATATTGTGTGTCTCGGCTGGGGATCGCTTATCTGGAAGCCCGACCCGCTGCCTGTGGCGGGAGAGTGGCATCAGGATGGGCCGCGGCTGCCGGTGGAATTTTCACGCATGAGCGACGGCGGCGAACTGGCGACCGCCATCTGCCTGAACGCGCCGCGCGTGCCTGTATTATGGGCGCAGCTTGCCGTGAATTCACAAGAAGAGGCGACGCTCGCCCTGCGCGAAAGGGAAGCGATTCCGCCAGAGCGAAAAGACGGCACGGGTCTTTTGCTTATTGACGAACAGGCTGTGGGAGAACTGGCTGCCTGGGCGCGGGAGCGCCATATCGATGCGCTTATCTGGACCGCCCTGCCGCCGCGCGTAGGCCATAACGAAGGGCAAATTCCCACCGCGGCGCAAGCGGTCGCTTATCTGGAGAGCCTGACGGGCGATGTCCGGGAACATGCGCGCCAGTACATTGAGCAGGTTCCGGCCCAACTCGATACCCCTTACCGGCGCGTTATCCGCCAGCAGTTCGGCTGGGACAATGCCTGACGGGCGCTCTTCGCCTACCCGGTCATCTTTCTTCTGATCCCATCAAAAAAAATGCCCCGCAGGGTGCGCGGGGCAAATTCAATTCATTAAATTTGAGAATGGCGTTCCGTGGTTCAACGACAGAACGCTTCGAGGGTAATGCAGCGCCGGGCTGCAAATATGGAGAAACGGTGAATTTTGCTTACAGGGGGGTAAAAAGTGCGGTCTGCGGCACACGCATTATTTACAACCGCCGTTAGGAATGTTCTGATCTGCGCGTTCTTTTTTTGTTCCTGCGAGTAATACAATGTTCCAGTTAAAACCGGGATCGCTTGCCATGATTATTGGCGCGCGTACCGCCGCCGGGCGGGTGAATGTCGGTAAATCCGTTGAGCTCTTTGCGCTGTGCCAGCCGGGAGAGCGTTTTATCAATCCCGTTAATGGCGTGACGACGCAAATGCCGCGCGAAGGCGCTCGCGCCCTGTGGCTGGTGACGGGCGATGTGGTGTCATTTGACAGACAGCATGGCTTTGCCTTTGTGCGCGCCGAACATTTAATGCCGCTGGACGGCGACCTGGCGCCCGCCAGAGAAGAGGCGCTTTCCCTCAGCTAAGGCTGAGCAGCGTATCCAGCGCCGGCGTACGCGCATTCTGCCACCACAGGTAGGCGCGATACCACTCGCTCTGGCTGTCGGACACGAGCTGCTCTACGCTCCAGCTTCGGCTTAGCACCGCATGCAGGCTGACGCAGGATCGCACCATGCCGTAAAGCAGCCATCCGGCGCCGAGAAACGCGCTCAGCAGCGCAAGCGGCGGCATAACTATGCGCGACTGCACCACCAGCATCATTAAAATCGACGACTGTAACGCCAGCCTTATGCCTAACGCGCTGGCGAAAAACGCTCTTGCGCGCTCTGCGCTGTAAAAGCAGGGGTTAGTGAGGCTGCGGCGAAAGCGCGCCTGGCGCGAGCCATTGCCGCTGTCGAGATATTCAAGCGGGATGAGCACCAGGCCCGACTCGGTGAGCTGGTGCAAACGCATGGCCACCGCCAGCGGAAAAATCAGCCCCATCGCCAGCAGGAAAAAAATGCCCGCCGGCACGCCGTTTTGTAACAGATTCAGGCAGACAAGCCCGCCCAACACCACCCATCCGGTTTGCCACCAACGCGCCGCCATCACTTTCTCCTCCGTCAAACTTTTCACAGTATGGCAGCGCCAGAGCGCGGTGAGGCTAATTCTTTCGTCGCAGCGACTATGCCAGAGCACGTAAAAAGTCTGCCAGCACCTGCGCATGGTTTTGCTGCGTATCGCGTGAGCCATAAAGCAGCGTCACAGGCTGCGTGCGCGAAAGGGTTGCAAGCCGTTGCGCCTGTGCTTTCACCGACTCAAGCTCCGCGCGATAAGCCTGGCTGAAGGCGGCAAAATCAATATGTTCCGCGTGAAAGTCTTTACGTAACCGGGTAGACGGGGCGAGCGCTTTGCACCATTCGTCGCACTTCAGCGCCTCTTTTTTCACGCCGCGCGGCCAGAGCCGGTCGACCAGCACCCGGTAGCCGTCCTGCGGGGCAGGCGCGTCGTAAACACGTTTTATCTGGATCATGGTTCCTCGCAAACACAAAGCCGCTGTTTCAGCCAGCACATTCTACGCCTGGCGATTTGCCTGCGACAAACCCGAGCTCCCTGAAAACCCTGCTATTTTTTAGTGTTGTTAGCGCGCGCCCGGATCTGTATGCTGAGGTTCCTTATGTTATGCATCACCGTTCTCTGCATAAGGAAACCCTCATGGAAAACTCTCCCCTGAAATCCACTCTGCGTATCGCTCTGGTTGGCGACTATAACCCCGAGGTGCTGGCGCATCAGGCTATTCCCCTCGCGATTGACGACGCCGCCGCCGTGCTGGATGTGACCGCCGATTACGACTGGCTCGCCACGCCGGACATTGCAAGCCCGGAAGATTTGGTCGGCTACGACGCTATCTGGGTGGTGCCGGCAAGTCCCTATAAAAATGAAAACGGCGCCTTTCACGCCATTCGCTATGCCCGTGAAAACAGCGTGCCGTTTCTCGGCACCTGCGGCGGCTTCCAGCACGCTATTATCGACTATGCCCGAAACGTCATGGGCTGGAGCGACGCCGCCCATGGCGAAACGCACAGCGAAGGGCGGCTGGTGATTGCGCCGCTGACCTGTTCGCTGGTGGAAAAGCGCGACACCATCGAACTTCGTCCCAATACGCTTATCGCCAAAGCCTATGGCCAGCTGGAAATTGAAGAGGGCTATCACTGTAACTACGGCATTGCGCCGCTGTTTGCCGAAGCGCTGGCGCAGCAGCCGTTGAAAGTAACCGGTTGGGATGAAGAAGGCGAAATCCGCGCCGTTGAGCTGGTGACGCACCCCTTTTTCGTCGCCACGCTGTTCCAGCATGAGCGCGCGGCGCTCGATGGTCGCCCCGCGCCGCTGGTGCAGGCGTTTTTACGCGCCGCTCAGCGTTAATGCCGCGAAGCCAGGGGGGCGCCCCTGGCCCGATCACCCGACATGGATCTCCCGGTCGCGCCCGGCGAATGCGCCGAATGTCGCCATGATGACCGACAGCAGCGCGCAGAGAATAAGCGGCAGGCTCCAGCTTGCCAGCAGATCGTGCAGTTTCCCCATAACCGGCGGCCCACCCGCTGCGAGCAAATAGCCTACCGACTGCGCCATGCCGGAAAGCGCCGCCGCCTGATGCGCGGAGCTGGCGCGCAGACCGATAAAGGTCAGGCCGAGGATCATGGTCGCTCCCGAGCCAAAACCGAACAGCACCACCCACAGCCCCGCCTGGCCTGGTACGAGCCACAGCCCGATCGCGCTGACCGCGCAAAGCAGCGAGACGCCGACCGCAATGCCGCGCTGATCGCGAAGCCGCGAGAGGATAATCGGCACCGCAATGCCTGGCGCCGCCGTCGCCAGTTGCAGCAATCCGTGGAGCGAACCCGCCTGCGCCTCGCTGTAGCCCTGGCTTATCAGCATGCTGGGCAGCCAGCCAATCACCACGTAATAGATAAGCGAGTTGAGGCCGAGAAAAAGCGTGACTTGCCAGGCGAGCGATGAGCGCCACAGGGCGCGCTGCTCACGCGGCGACGGGCCGTTTACCGTCGACGCGCGCTTTTGACGCAGCTGAGGAAGCCACAGCAGCAGCGCCAGCAGCGGGAAGGCCATCAGCGCAAGCAATGCGCCGCGCCAGCCGAAACCGAGCGCCGCGACCGGCACCACCAGCGCCGAGCCAAGCGCCGCCGCCGCGCCCATGGTCAGGGAATAGGCGCCGGTAAGCCGCGCCACCTGGCCTGGAAAATCGCGCTTGATCATCCCCGGCAGCAGGACGTTGCCAAGCGCGATACCGCAGCCGATGACGGCGGTGCCAACGAAAAGCCCGGTCGCGCCGCCTGCCGATCGCAGCGCGATGCCTGCGCAAATCAATAGCAGCGCGCCGAACAGGCTGCGCTCCATGCCAAAGCGGTGCGCCACGCCAGCCGCCAGCGGGGAGACCACCGCAAAAGCCAGCAGCGGCAGCGTCGTCAGCACGCCCGTGCTGGCGGTAGAGAGGTCAAAAGCATCGCGAATGGCGTCCAGCAGCGGCGCCGCGCCGGTAAACGTCACGCGAAGCGTGGTGGCGATAGTCAGAATGCCCGCCAGCAACAACAGAGCGCGGGGACGGGCAAGCGTAGTGGAAGTCATCAGGCTGTCTCATCTAAAAAACGTGATGCAGAGCATAACGATTCTTCGGGATTATGGAATCAAGCTAAAATGCCAGTTAATCGCTAAATTCGGACAACCTCATGGAACAGGGCTTAGAACTTGAAGGCTACAACCCGGATCTTCATGCCGACCCGGCGGTGGCGTTTCGCATTCGCGTGGGCGAAAGCGAACAGGAGATCCCGTTTCATCACCATCGTAAGGGGCAGCTGATCCTTGCGCTTCATGGCGGCATTGCCTGCGAAGTGGAGCAGGGGGTGTGGATGGTGCCGCCGCAGTATGCCGTCTGGCTGCCTGGCGGACTTGCCCACAGCAATCGCGCCACGGCGAATGCGCAACTCTGCTTTCTTTTTATCGAACCCGGCGCGGTGAACCTGCCGCGATCGTGCTGCACGCTTAAAATTTCGCCGCTGGTGCGCGAGCTGATTTTAACGCTGGCGGAACGGCGAAAAACGCAAAGCGAGCCCGCTCAGCTGGCGCGCCTGGTTGAGGTATTATTCGATGAGCTTGCGCGCCAGCCGGTAGAACAGCTTCAGTTGCCCGTCTCCAGACACCCTAAAATTCGCGCTATGGTCGAGGCGCTCGCGGCAAAACCGGACGATCGTCGTACGCTCGCGGCCTGGGCGGCGCAGTTCGCCATGAGCGAACGCAACCTCGCCCGGCTGGTGGTAAAAGAAACAGGGCTGAGTTTTCGCCGCTGGCGCCAGCAGCTTCAGCTTATTGTCGCCCTGCGTCTGCTTATTGATGGCCAGCAGGTCACGCAGGTGGCTCAGGCGCTGGGCTACGACTCCACCACCGCCTTTATCACCATGTTCAAAAAAGCGCTGGGACAAACGCCGGGGCGTTACCTGCGTGACGCGCAAACGCCTGCCTCCGGCCTCTGAGCGGGCGTTTACTGGCGGCCAATCAGTAGCGATACCAGCCCGGCGGCAATCAGCGGCCCGACCGGCACTCCCCGAAACAGCGCCACGCCTAATACGGTTCCCACCAGCAGCCCGGCCACGATGCTGGGCTGGCCGGTCATCAGCGTGACGCCGCGTCCGCCAAGCCAGGAGACAAATACGCCTACGGCGATGGCCACGAGCGATTTCCAGTTCAGGAAAGAGTGAAACAGCGTGGAAGCGGGCAGCGTGCCGCTGGCGATGGGAGCCAGCACGGCGACGGTGAGAATAATAATGCCGATGGTCAGCCCCTGTTTTTCAATCCAGGGAAATGTCTGTTGCAGCGGCGTCATGCGGATAACTATCAGCACCAGAACGGAGATGGCGACGGTGGTGTTATGGCTGATAAAACCGAGCGCCGCCAGCGCCAGCAAAATCAACAGCGTGCTGTCAAACATAGGAGTTCCTTGCCTGAACCCTTTTTATTAAAGGAAAAAGTAGAGCGAAACCGCAGCGGTTCGGGTCAGAAAATGGCCGCTTTGGTCTGAAATCGTTAGCTACGGCGAAAATCGATCAGTTCGGGACGGGCGATGCGCAAATAATCCGCCGTATCCATCACTATCGATTTTTCCAGCAGACCGGCGTTGAAGGCGATTTCGTCATAACGGGCAAAAAGAAGCGGGTCCGCCACGAGTTTGAGGCTTGAGTGAAAACTAAACGGGGGGATCGCGCCGAAGACACAGCCGGTTAGCGCATCCACTTCCGCCGGGCTCGCCAGCGAGGCTTTAAGACCGCCGACATGCTGCGCCAGCAGCGTCAGATCCGCCTGTTGATCCGCAGCCAGAATAGCAAGAACGTGCTGCTTAACGCCGTTGCCCTTGATTTTACAAACCAGCGCTTTTGCGCCCTGTCCGAGCGCGGTGCCGCGAATTAACGACACCTCCTCGCATTTGCCGACGGGTTCGTGGTCCATCACCCGGTAGCGCGCTTCGTTATCTTTCAGCAACGCCACCAGTTGCTGATGCACCGCCACGCCTTTGTCTGTCATTATTTTCTCCGCTGATTGCCGGTTGATAATTGTACCGTTTACGATACGCAGCGCGGCGTGACATTGCAATAATGTAAAAATCGAAAATAAATTTATCTTCAAAATAACGAGATATATAAAACAGGGCAGAGAATTGACGTTGCACGTTTGGCTTACCTGATGGAACTGTATTATCGTGGAGTAGCGGGTAAAAATAATGCGTTGCCATGGTGTAAAGCTTGTTTCTGCCCGTCAATCAATCCGGTTAAGCAGCAGCGGAATAAAAGAGGAGGGCTTATCTTTTATTCATGGCGAACGGCAATGTACTGTGAATTAAAGGAGCGGCGGCAAACGCTTTTCTATTACGCTTCAGCCTGACGGTGAATCAGCCTTTTATATTATCAAGGCAACATCGGTTCGGGTAATTAATGTGTTTACGGAGGTTGGGTATGGCGGAACATCGTGGCGGCTCCGGCAACTTTGCTGAAGACCGCGAAAAAGCGTCTGAAGCGGGCCGCAAGGGCGGCCAGCGTAGCGGCGGCAACTTTAAAAACGACCCCGAGCGCGCTTCTGAAGCGGGCAAGAAAGGGGGACAGCATAGCCATGATAAGGATCGCAAATAAGGTTAATCCTGCATGGTATTAACGCAACAGCAGCCCTTAAGGGCTGCTGTTTTTGTTTTGCGTTTCGATAAATCGCAGCAGCGAAGGGGCATCAAGCGGCCGCGAATACCACCACCCCTGACCATAGCTCTGCGGAAAGTGCGTACGCAAATAGGTTATTTGCGATGTCTCTTCCAGCCCCTCAAATACCACTTTTTGCGACATCGACTTCAGCAGCAGCATTAAGTTTATCAGCAGCGTTTTATTCAGCGAGTGGGTGGATATCGAATCGCTAATGCTTTTATCTATTTTTATCTCATCGACCGGTAATTGCGACAGCCAGGAGATATTTGAATAGCCGGTACCAAAATCATCGAGCGCGATAACAAATCCCGCTTGCTTAAAGCGGGTAATGGCGCTGGACATACTTTCCAGATTCGCTCCCTGACGTTCCGTGATCTCAAGAATCACCCGCCCGGGCGTTAAGCTGTGCTGGCGGGTCTGCTCAGTAAGAAAGGGCAAATAATCGGCAGAAAAGAGATCGGCAAGGCTTACGTTGATACTGAGCGTAAAAGGGTAGCGCTGCATTAGCGCCTGCATTTCGGCAAGGGCTTTCGTCGTCACGTAGCGGGTTATTTGCGGCATGATGCCCGCCTCTTCCGCGAGCGGAATGAAAACCTCCGGAGAGATAGCGCCCATATCGTCATCATCCCAGCGCAGGAGCGCTTCCACGCCGGTTAGCCTTGCGGACTGAATCTCACAGATCGGCTGGTAAACCACGCGCAATTTTTCCTGCGCCAGTGCCCGCTGCAACCGCGCGGGAAGAGAGGTTTTTTTGCTGCGCCAGAAATGCCAGCACAGCGAGACAAGCGTGCCGGTGAGCAGGGCGATAAAAAAGACAAAACCAATAATAACCGCGGATTCATTAAAGAAGCCGGTAGCGCGCGCGCCGGCGACCGCGCAAAGATCAAACTGCGGGCTACACCTTTTTCTGACAATATAATCCCAGCGGCTTTTGCCGTTGATAGCCTGTTGTAACTCTTCTGTGTTCCTGCCCACAGTGAAATAGCGTTCGTCGCCTGACTTATTCACCGCCAGCGCGCTGAACCAGGCCGTCTCAGGCTCACTTTCAAAACGGCGGAAAGCAAAAGGGGAGAGAAAAATGATAAGGTCGCGGCGGCGCAGCGCCGTGGCTTCTACCCCGTTCGCCACCGGCAGCTGCAAAAAAGCGGCGCCAGCGATATGTTTCGCCTGTTCGCCTTCCTGCCTGAGCGATAACGGAGAATCAAGTCGTCCCCATAAAACGGAGCAGGTTAGCGCGTCGTTATTAACCCGGCCAATATCTTTAATTAATTGATAATTCCAGAGCAGCGAACGCAAGTGGCTGATATCAGCCGCGCTGCAAGGCGGCGCGGCGGGTTCATGGGCATTTTCCTGGGCGATGCTTTGGGCTTGTTGCAGCAGATAAACGCTACGCTCAAGCACGGTAGCGCTGAATGTTTCAACTCTCGCTTCACTCAGGCGCCAGGCGATAGTCTGGGCAGCCAGCAACAGTAAAACCAGGCTGGTTAAAATGGCCAGCAGCGTTACCAGCAGGTGGCTGAGAGTCAGGTTAATCCGGCGAGACATGAAGCATATCATCCTGAAGCGCTGTGCGACGGGCATAAAACATTAGCACTATAGCGATTGAAAGGAGGGCTGCAATTATTTATGCAGGTTATTAAACAAGTGTCAGGGCGTTAGTTGAAAATTCGCGCTATTAAGGCTGAAGTGTTAATGGGGCTTAAATAATTAATAAAGCACTGCTTCATTAAAAAATAAAAGCCAGCGATATCGCTGGCTTCTCTGTTAGCTGTAGGCTTCGCTCGATTGTTTATGAAACAGTTCGCGAAAGACGGGGTAAATATCTTCCTGATCGCGAATATGTTGCATGGCGAAATTCTCGAAATTCGCCTGTAAATGCTCATATTCGCGCCACAGCGTCTGGTGCGCCCGACGGGTAATTTCGATGTAACTGTAGTAACGCACCACCGGCAGAATTTTCTTCGCCAGAATTTCGTGACACAGCGGCGAGTCGTCTGCCCAGTTGTCGCCATCTGAGGCCTGCGCGGCGTAAATATTCCACTGCGCCGGATCGTAACGCTCTTTAACGACTTCATCCATGAGCTTCAGGGCGCTGGAAACAATCGTGCCGCCGGTCTCCTGCGAGTAGAAGAATTCATGCTCATCCACCTCTTTCGCCTGGGTATGGTGGCGAATATAGACCACTTCCACGTTCTTATAAGTCCGGCTCAGAAAGAGATAGAGCAGGATATAAAAGCGCTTGGCCATATCTTTAGTGGCCTGGTCCATCGAGCCGGAAACGTCCATCAGGCAAAACATCACTGCCTGGCTTGAAGGTTCCGGTCGTTTTTCATAATTCTTGTAGCGTAAATCAAAGGTGTCGATAAACGGCACCCGCTCGATTTTCGCCCGCAGTTCGGCAATCTCTTTACGCAGCCGCTCTTCTTCCAGCAACTGGGCCGGTTCGCTCTTCGCAACCTGGTCAAGGTTCTCTTCCAGCTCGCGCAGCTCGCGCCGTTTGCCCGCGGTCATGGCGGTGCGTCGCGCCAGCGAGTTTTGCAGCGAACGCACAACGCTGATATTCGCCGGCACGCCGTTTGAGGTAAAACCTGCGCGGTGCGTTTTGTACTCATTAAGCTGGCGATGCTGGTTTTTCTTCAGGTTCGGCAAGGCGAGATCTTCAAACAGCAGGTCCAGATATTCATCTTTCGAAATTTGAAAGACAAACTCATCCTGGCCTTCGCCGTCGGGGCTTGCCTGGCCTTGTCCGCTTCCCGAGCCGCCGCCCCCGCCTTGCGGGCGTTCCACGCGGTCGTTTTGCACAAAGTGATCGTTACCGGGATGAACGCGATGACGCAGGCCGCCGCGCCCCTGGTGAAACATCGGTTCGCTGATATCTTCCGTAGGAATGGAGACGGACTCGCCGCTCTCCACGTCGGTTACCGAACGCTTGTTGATGGCCTCGGAAATCGACTGCTTGATTTGCGCTTTATAACGGCGCAAGAAGCGCTGGCGGTTCACCATGCTCTTGTTTTTGCCGTTAAGTCGCCGGTCAATGAAATAGGCCATATCTCCCCCAGACTGCATATATGCCAGCGCAGCAAAGCCGCAGGTCGCACCTGCGGCAGATGTCAGACTGCTGTGGTTATGACGATTTACGTACGCGCAGATACCATTCGCACAGCAGGCGCACCTGCTTACGCGTATAGCCTTTCTCCATCATACGATCGACAAAATCGTCATGTTTTTTCTGCTCGTCGGTCGAGGTTTTGGCATTGAACGAAATGACCGGCAACAGCTCCTCGGTATTCGAGAACATTTTCTTCTCGATAACCGTGCGCAGCTTCTCGTAGCTGGTCCAGTTCGGGTTGCGACCGCTATTATTCGCCCGGGCGCGTAACACGAAGTTGACGATTTCGTTGCGGAAATCTTTCGGGTTGCTGATGCCCGCCGGTTTTTCAATTTTTTCCAGTTCCGCGTTCAGGGATTCACGGTCAAACAGCTGGCCGGTATCCGGGTCGCGGTACTCCTGATCCTGGATCCAGAAATCCGCATAGGTGACATAACGATCGAAAATGTTCTGCCCGTATTCGGAATAGGATTCCAGATAAGCCGTCTGGATCTCTTTGCCGATAAACTCGGCGTATTTCGGGATCAGATAGCCTTTTAAGTACTCCAGGTAACGCTCCGCCAGCTCCTGCGGGAACTGTTCGCGTTCAATTTGCTGCTCAAGCACATAAAAGAGATGCACCGGGTTGGCGGCGACCTCGGTGTGATCGAAGTTAAAAACGCGCGAAAGGATTTTAAAAGCAAAACGGGTAGAGAGGCCGTTCATGCCTTCATCGACGCCCGCGTAATCCCGATATTCCTGGTAGGATTTCGCTTTTGGGTCGGTGTCTTTCAGGCTTTCGCCATCATAGACGCGCATTTTCGAGTACATGCTGGAGTTTTCCGGCTCTTTCAGGCGCGAAAGGATCGAGAAGCGGGCCAGCGTTTCCAGCGTGCCAGGCGCGCAGGGCGCATGGGTTAACTCGCTGTGATTAAGCAGTTTTTCGTAAATTTTGATCTCTTCCGAGATACGCAGGCAATAAGGCACTTTGACAATGTAAACACGGTCAAGAAACGCCTCATTGTTTTTGTTATTACGGAACTGAACCCATTCCGATTCGTTGGAGTGCGCCAGGATAATGCCGTTGAACGGCAGGGCGGAAATGCCTTCGGTGCCGTTGTAGTTGCCTTCCTGGGTTGCTGTCAGCAGCGGGTGCAGCACCTTGATAGGCGCTTTAAACATCTCGACAAATTCCATGATGCCCTGGTTGGCGCGGCAAAGCGCGCCCGAGTAGCCATAGGCGTCCGGGTCGTTCTGGGCGTGGTTTTCCAGTTTGCGGATATCCACTTTCCCTACCAGCGCAGAGATGTCCTGGTTGTTTTCATCGCCAGGTTCGGTTTTGGCGATAGCAATTTGTTCAAGAATAGACGGCCAGACCTTCACCACGCGGAATTTAGTGATGTCGCCGCCAAACTCATGCAGCCGCTTCGCCGCCCAGGGCGACATAATGGTGCCGAGATAGCGACGCGGAATGGCATACTCTTTTTCAAGAATTTGCGCATCTTCCTGCGGGTTAAACAGGCACAGCGGGTGATCGTTAACCGGACTGCGTTCGCCGTTAGCGCTCAGAACATAAATCGGCACGCGCTGCATCAGCGCTTTCAGACGCTCCGCCAGTGACGATTTGCCGCCGCCCACCGGGCCGAGCAAATAAAGGATCTGTTTCTTCTCTTCAAGCCCCTGAGCGGCATGTTTCAGGTAAGAAACAATTTGCTCAATGGCGTCTTCCATGCCGTAAAACTCCTCAAACGCCGGATATCTTGCGATAACCCGGTTCGAAAAGAGACGGGACAGCCGTGGTTCCTGGGCAGTATCCACCATCACTGGCTCACCGATGGCCATCAATAGCCGTTCTGCCGCGTTGGCATAAGCACTGCGATCTTGCCGGCAAACGGTAAGAAACTCCTGCAGTGTGAACTCTTCGTCCTTGGCAGCTTCATAACGCTGGCGATAGTGATCGAATATATTCATGGCATGCCGTCCTTTCGTTTTAGCACAGGTTAAAGAGCCGTTCATATGAATAGTGGAGGCTCCCGGAAGACGTATTCTGAGTACAGCAACCCTTATGCCAACTGGTGCGTTCTTTACGCGTTGCACTGTGCTACTGCGATCAGGTTAATGCACCTTCTTAAGGTAAAGCGTAGATGGCATTTATAAAATTTGCCTGGCGCTTTACGCGAATTTCAAATACATATCAATAACTCATCCTTAGCATTTCATTATCAACTTAAGCGGCAAAGCGCTGATTCATCAACGGGTCATAAAACTGCAAGTCATTTGTCATGCCGTTTTGTAAACCTGACGGGTTAAGTAGCGATGTAAAGAATGATGAAAAATTTTGGGATGAGAGGGTTGCGCGGTTACACTTCACTTCGCTGATTATTTGATGAAAGGACGTAATGGATTGTGAGCAAATTCAAATTTCTGGCATTAGGCGTTTTACTCGCTTCGACAGTAACCGCCGTTCATGCGGAAGATCGGTTTAGCCTTGGCGCTGGCGTTGCGGTTGTTGAAAACCCCTATAAGCAGTATGACAATGATTTCTGGCCTGTGCCGGTTGTCAATTATGAGGGTGACAATTTCTGGTTCCGTGGTCTGGGCGCAGGCTACTATTTATGGAACGACCAGACCGATAAGCTTTCTGTTATGGCCTATTATCTGCCGCAATATTTCAAGCCGGGAGATAGCGATAACAGACAACTTCGCCGTCTGGATAAACGTAAATCCACCATGATGGCGGGCTTCTCTTATACCCACTTCACGCAATATGGTTTCCTGCGCACCTCGCTTGCGGGCGATACGCTGGACAACAACAACGGCATCCTGTGGGATATCGCCTGGCTTTATCGTTATACCAACGGCGGCCTGACCTTAACGCCGGGCATCGGCGCCGAATGGAACAGCGATAACATGAACGAGTACTACTATGGCGTAAGCCGTAAAGAGTCTCGCCGCAGCGGCCTTGACGATTACGATCCGGAAGATGGCTGGAACCCCTATGTCGAGCTGACCGCCAGCTATCAGCTAACAGACAGCTGGACAGTATACGGCACCGGGCGCTATACCCATCTTAGCGATGAAATCAAAGACAGCCCGATGGTTGATAAATCCTGGTCTGGTCTGCTGTCAGCCGGTGTAACTTATACCTTCTGATAGTAAGTCGTGCAGACATTGCTTGATAACGGGGCGTTCGCGCCCCGTTTACTTTTTCAAAAACACTAACTTACATTCAAATCAATCAGTTGATCTTTCAGCGAAACCAACTAAAACACCTCTAAATCAATCCCGTGTGGTCGGAATGTGGATCGGTGTGTTGCCGTTTGTGGTTGCTCTGAACGATGAACCCCCCGAAAACAGCAACACCTGCTCAAGCGGAAGGCGGCGCGCCAGCGCGCAAAGTAGCCGCCCCTCCACCCGCTGAGTGGCTGGCGAGCAGTGTGACGCTTAATGAGGTTGATTTCGGCCCGGTTTGATAATTCTTTTGCCAATAAACAGGCCTGCCACCGCGCCGATCAGGGCCAGCAATGGAGTTCCTGCCAGGAAGATCAGGAAATTTTGCGACATTTGATCTTCACCATGTACAGGGCCAACAAAGTAGCGACTGATGGTCGGCAGAATTAAGTACATCAGGGCCGCGCCGCCTGCGGCGCCAGAGAGTGCGAAAAGTGACAGCTTAATGAATCTCATAGCATTTTCCAGACCCAAATTTCTCCTGCGTGTGAAAAACTGCTCCATAGTCCTTCAATGTGAATTCCCCAGTGAGTTCGAAAATAGCTGGCGCGCGTCGTCAGCCTGGAACCATTCCACAGGTCAATATGATCGCCGCTACGGTTCAAAAAGCTTTCGTTACCCCGAGCCCAGTAATCTTTAAAAAAATAATACCGCGCTGGTCTTTTAGTACATCCTCAAAATTAGAGGCCTCAACCTTTCTTGCCGGAAAAATGCCAGGTATTGAGGTGCGCTTCAGGGCGTTAGCCAGTTCTTCAGCGCGTAAAATATGACCTGCACTTTTGTGGTGGTGCCAGCAGAATTGCGCATGAAGCCTGGTTACATCATATCCGCAGCGCGCCAGGGCTGTACCGATTCGGATTGCACACTGATCATCAAACACTTTATGCCCGTCAGGACGGCGGCATGGATTTTCGTCGCCTTTCACTTCCGGGTGGGCATTCCATAGAGCTGAAAAAGTGATGCTCATGGGTATTCCTTTACTGTCAAAAATTATCCATAAATTCTTGCCATTATAATTGTCGAATATATGCCCCAAAAAGGTGCGTAAATCTGCTTTCAGATGCACAATTTTTTGCTGGTACTTTTGGCAGTTAAGCCGCTGCCAGCGATCGAAATAGTCCGGCCGAGCGGTGATAAATACCGTTTTAACGTAGCTGAGCGCGACGCGTACACGGGCATGACCGCATAAACTTCGGTAATAAGCCAGCAACTACGGTAGGAACCAGGCGCCGCCGTAAATCAGCGCAGCAGAAAAAAGCCAAAGAACCCGCATCGACCAGTAAAGAAGGCGACTATATGGCCAGTGCAGACGTTAATGCTCACAGGTTATACGCCGAATATTTAAAACAGAACGAGCGGCGCGCGGTGCCGCCGCGGCAAAATGGAGTGAGTTACAGCGTGGTGCGGTAACATTCGCCATTACGCTGGCGCGTGGCCGCACAGATTTGCACCCGCAGCAACCAGCCAACGCCCGGTGCGATGATGCCAAAAAAAGCTTTTCCAGGAGGTCACCATGGAGAGGATCAGCTAAGTTTGATTTTATAGCAGCCAACGCCAAGCCCAGGCTCGCTGGGGCTTTTTATTTATATGTAGTCAATTTGCGGTCGGTAATTTTTTAATATAATTAAATATCAATTAGTTATTGTGTATATCGTGGAGCGTTCGCGCCCCGTTTGCATTTCCGCGGTGCAATTTACCGGCAGAATGACGGAGGATGTCATGGCAAAAAAAGAGGTGATTTTTCCTGAAGCGCTGGCCCTGCCCGCTATCGGCCAGGGAACCTGGTACATGGGAGAGAAAGCAGGTCAGCAGAAAAGCGAGGCGGATGCGCTGCGCGCGGGCATCGATCTTGGCCTGACGCTTATCGATACCGCCGAGATGTACGCCGAAGGCGGCGCTGAAAGGGTGGTGGGGGAGGCGATTCGCGGTCAGCGCGATAATGTTTTCCTCGTATCCAAAGTCTATCCATGGAACGCAGGCGGTGCGAAAGCGATTGCCGCCTGTGAGGCAAGCCTGAAGCGCCTTGGCACAGATTACCTCGACCTTTACCTGCTGCACTGGCGCGGCGATATCCCGCTGGAAGAGACAGTCGGGGTAATGCAGACGCTCATGCAGCAGGGGAAAATCCGCCGCTGGGGCGTTTCAAACCTTGATTATGACGATATGCAGGAACTCTGGCGCATCGGCGGCGGTCGCGAGTGCGTTACCGATCAGGTGCTTTATCATCTTGCTTCTCGCGGAATAGAACATGACCTTCTGCCCTGGTGTCAGCAACATCAGGTGCCCGTCATGGCTTATTGCCCGCTGGCGCAGGCAGGAAGATTGCGTGATGGATTAATGCGCGATCCGGTCGTTAATGATATCGCGCAGGCGCGCTCCATTACCGTGGCGCAACTGTTGCTGGCCTGGGTTATCAGTCATCAGGGCGTGCTGGCCATTCCTAAAGCCAGTAGCGTCGCGCATGTAAAAGAAAATGCGGCGGCGCTGGAAATAACATTAAGTGATGACGAACTGGCGCGGCTGGATCGGGCTTTTCCGGCGCCGAAAGGGAAGACGCGGCTGGATGTCGTCTGAGCGAGTCCCCCCGCCAGCAGGCGAGGGGGAACACGCTTACCCTTTTTTCACTACGCGCAGCGTCTGCGACAGACGTGAAGGTTTCTCTTCGCTTGTTTTTTGCGGCGCTGTGACGCAGGCGGTTTCTACACAAACGAACGTTTTATAGCCGTCATCCGGAACGTCCGCCATGCTGACGGAGAGCGCTGGCCCTGGGTTCCAGCCGACTACGTTGCTGTGATGATGGTGAACGACCTCGATGCAGCGTTTGAGCCCGGCGTCGTGAATCAGACTGCACGCCTCGGCGTTCAGGTAAACGCGGTCGGTGCGATCCGGGAAAGCCTGTACGCCATCGCTGATCTTGCCCTGCTCGCCGCCGTTCACTTTATCAATAAAGGTGTCGCCAAGTCCGCTGACTTTAACCTGGCTGATATCGCCTACGTTGAAATAGGTGTGCAGCGCGGAAGTGGTTTCAAAATCGCCGTGCGCTTCCAGTTCCATTTCACAGGTTTTGCCGATTTTAAAACGCGCGTAGAGCGTAAATTCGTGCGGCCAGTACTGGCGGCTGGCTTCGCTGCTGTGTAGTTCGAACGTCAGCACGACGCCATTCTCATCTTCGTTATGCGCGCTTAAGGTCCATGGCAGGTTGCGGGCGAAGCCGTGCGACGGTAATTCTTTCTGCGCCGCCGGGCCAAACCACGGCCAGCAAATCGGCACGCCGCCGCGCAGCGCTACGCCATTTTTAAACGGCGTAATGTCGCTCAGCCACAACACTTCTTCTTCCCCGGCCGGTTTCCAGGAGAGCAGATGCGCGCCCTGCAAGGCGAAGGAAGCGCGAACCTGCGGATGGTCAACAACAATTACTTCCAGCTCATCCTGCTGGCGGCGGGAAAGGACAGGCGTAATCTGTTCAACTACCGGTAGCGCAAAAATCTTATTAATCATTTCGGGCAATCCTCTGTCTCGAAGCCATAAAAAAGGGCGACCGAAGTCGCCCTTAGGATCAGATTCTCATCTCGTCTTATTTGGAGATGTGAGCGATCAGGTCCAGAACTTTGTTGGAGTAGCCGGTTTCGTTGTCGTACCAGGAAACCAGTTTCACGAAGTTGTCGTTCAGTGCGATACCCGCTTTAGCATCGAACACGGAAGTGCATACTTCGCCGTTGAAGTCGGTGGATACCACGTCATCTTCGGTGTAACCCAGAACGCCTTTCATTTCGCCTTCAGCGGCTTTCTTGATTGCGTCTTTGATCTGCTCGTAGGTCGCTGCTTTTTCCAGACGAACGGTCAGGTCAACAACGGATACGTTCGGAGTCGGAACGCGGAACGCCATGCCGGTCAGTTTGCCGTTCAGTTCCGGCAGAACTTTACCTACTGCTTTCGCTGCGCCAGTAGAAGACGGGATGATGTTCTGAGCCGCGCCGCGGCCGCCGCGCCAGTCTTTGTGAGACGGGCCGTCAACGGTTTTCTGAGTAGCGGTGGTCGCGTGAACGGTGGTCATCAGACCTTCGATGATGCCGAAGTTGTCGTTGATAACTTTAGCCAGCGGAGCCAGGCAGTTGGTGGTGCAGGACGCGTTGGAAACGATGTCCTGGCCTGCGTATTTGTCAAAGTTGGCACCACGTACGAACATCGGGGTGTTGTCTTTGGACGGGCCAGTCATAACCACTTTTTTAGCGCCAGCGGTGATATGCTTACGAGCGGTTTCGTCGGTCAGGAAGATACCGGTTGCTTCAGCGACTACGTCAACACCCACTTCATCCCATTTCAGGTTAGCCGGGTCTTTTTCAGCGGTAACGCGGATTTTTTTACCGTTAACGATCAGGTGGCCGTCCTGCACTTCAACGGTACCGTCGAAACGGCCGTGAGTGGAGTCATACTTCAGCATGTAAGCCATGTATTCAGCGTCTAACAGGTCGTTGATCGCAACGATCTCAACGTCAGAACGTTTCTGAGCAGCACGGAAAACAATGCGACCGATACGGCCAAAACCGTTGATACCTACTTTGATAGTCATATATTCCACCAGCTATTTGTTAGTGAATAAAAGGTTGGTTGTAAAATTACAAAAACCTTACGCAGCGTCAAGCGGAATCGTGTCAATCATTGCGACAAATCAATCCTGTGCACAACCTTTGCTCGACTGACTCGCTCACTATTCCTTTTGGGCTACAACCCCACATGGGGACGTTGCGGTGAATTTTAAAGGCCCATAAAACCAAAAACGTGAACACCATCACATTTAGCCCCTGGGCTTTCTTTCAGCGCTAAGTTTAGTCTAAAAGATGACACGCCACTGTTAATGTTTTGTTAGAATCTGCCAGATAATGTGACTGCTTAACCTGCCCCGAGATGTAAATTATGGCTAATCAAAACTCCCCGGACGACCTCAAGAAAAACCTGACGGAAATGCAGTTTTACGTCACCCAGAACCACGGCACCGAGCCGCCGTTTACCGGGCGTCTGCTGCATAACAAGCGGGAAGGCGTTTACCACTGCCTGGTGTGCGATGCGCCGCTGTTTAACTCGCAATCTAAATATGATTCAGGCTGCGGCTGGCCGAGCTTTTACGAGCCGGTAAGCGAAAACGCCATCCGTTATCTTAATGATTACTCGCATGGTATGCAGCGTATCGAAATTCGCTGCGGCAGCTGCGATGCGCATCTGGGCCACGTTTTTCCGGACGGCCCGCAGCCGACAGGCGAACGTTATTGCGTTAACTCCGCCTCGCTGAGCTTCTCCGACGATGACGGCAGCGAACAAATCAAAGGCTGAAGAATCGATTCAGCAAATTATTCCAGGAGCCTTGCTTTTATGAACCTTGATGACCTTATCAGCAGCATGACGCCGGAAGTCTATCAGCGTCTCGCCACGGCGGTGGAATTAGGGAAATGGCCGGATGGGGTGGCGCTGACGCCGGAGCAAAAAGAGAACAGCCTGCAACTGGTGATGATGTGGCAAATGCGCAATAACACGGCGCCCCAGCACATGACCATTGGCACGGACGGCGCTATCGTGACGAAGAGCAAACAGCAGCTCAAAGAGGAATTCGGCATCGTACCGCCGCCCATCGCGAAGCTAAAACCTGACTAAGCTGAAAAAGCTGAACTTTATGCTGAAAGCAAAAAGCCCTCTGCAAAGAGGGCTTTTTAGTGGGCGGCATTCAAACCGGAAGATCAGCGTCTCACGCCTGCGTTTCGCGCCAGTCGTCCAGCGTATACAGCGTTGCGCCTTCCGTCGCCAGTTCCATAAACGCGCGGGCGCTGTCCTGCGGTTGCAGGTTCACGCCGCGACAGCCATCGGTGATAACGTTAACCTCATAGCCAAGCTTCAGCGCGTCCAGCGTGGTGAATTTTACGCAGTAGTCGGTAGCAAGCCCCATGACAATAAGCTCGCTGACGCCGCGTTCGCGCAGCCAGTCGTCCAGCGCCGTTTTCTGACGATGTCCGTTATCAAAGAAGGCGCTGTAGCTGTCGATGGCAGGGTTCTCGCCTTTGTAAAATACCGCTTCAATCGCTTTTTGATTCAGCAGCGGATGCAGCTGCGCCCCTTCGGTATTTTGCACGCAATGGACAGGCCACCAGGTTTGCGGCAGGCCATCAAGCATGCCCTGAGTAAACGGCTCTGTGCCCTGCACCGACGCAAAGCTGCCGTGATTCGCCGGATGCCAGTCCAGGCTCGCCACCACCGGAATGCTGCGCGCTTTACACCATTCAATAAGCGCATTCGCCACATCCACCGTACTGTCGCCTTCCGGCACCGAAAGCGCGCCGCCGGCGCAAAAATCGTTTTGCAAATCGACCAGCAGCAGGGCGCGTAAAGTCATGGAGGTCTCCTTATCATTCGTCCGGGGTGAGTTCGCCGCGCAGGTTGCGCATCATCGCTTCGCGGATTTCCTGGGCTTCCAGCCCCTGGCTTAGCAAGTAATGGAGTTTAGTCAGCGTCGCTTCTACTGTCATATCGAAGCCGCTGATAACGCCTGCATGCGCCAGCGCGTTGCCGGTGGCGTAACCGCCCATATTGACCTTGCCTGACATGCATTGCGTGAGGTTAACCACCACAATGCCGCGCGCGCAGGCTTCGCGCAGCTCATTGAGAAAATCGCCGTGTTGAGGCGCGTTGCCGACGCCATAGGAGCGCAGGATAAGCGCCCGCACGGGCTGGCGAAGGAAGTTGCGCACTACATCAGCGGAAATGCCCGGGTAGATAGTCACCACGCCGATAGGTTGCGGCGTAATCGGGTGCACCTGCAATTCGCCGCGCCCGTGCGGGGCGGGAGGCGTATTAAGGCGACGAATATGGATGCCCGCTTCCAGCAGCGGCGCCAGGTTAGGCGAGGCGAAAGCATCGAAACCGTCGGCATGGGCTTTAGTGGTGCGGTTGCCGCGATAAAGGCGATTATTGAAAAAGAGCGTTACCTCGTTGATCGGGTAATTCGCCGCGACGTAAAGCGAGTTCAGAAGGTTAGTCTGGCCGTCAGAACGCAACTCCGCGAGCGGGATTTGCGAGCCGGTCACGATAACCGGTTTGCTGAGGTTCTCCAGCATGAAAGAGAGGGCTGACGCGGTAAACGCCATGGTGTCGGTGCCGTGAAGGATGACAAAGCCGTCATAGTCGTCATAGTGGGCCTTGATATCTTCGGCGATATGTTGCCAGTCCTGCGGCGTCATATCGGAGGAGTCCATCAGCGGGGCATATTCATGGATAGTGAAATCCGGCATTTCGGGGCGGTGAAACTCCGGCATTTGCGAAAGCTGGTGCTGCAAATGACCGGAAACCGGAATGTAACCCTGTTCAGAGCGTTGCATACCGATGGTGCCGCCGGTATAGGCAACGTAAATCGATTTCTTTTGCATGGGATCGCTTAGGTTGTGCATAAACAGGCGCAGTATAGTGGCGCGGGGCAAAAAAAACAGCCCGGCAAAAGCCGGGCCGGGGAGAGATTAACGTACGTTGCCGCAGGTCAGACAGAAGGCATAACGGTTTTGCGGGTCGTTGAACGCGGCCAGCTTATCGCTTTGCGCTTTCACCGTTTTGGCCGCCTCGCTAAGAGGCGCCGGCAAGTAAGCCTGCAACGCCTGCGGCAGCATCGCCTGCACTGAACCGCTTACGCCGCTTATCACCATATCCATAAAGGTCGGCTCGTCCTGATAATAATCGACGTGCCAGCTTTTCAGTTTCGCCAGCTCCGCCGCTTTCGCCACGGCGTCGTCAAAGTCGCCAAGGCTGTCTACCAGGCCGTTGTTTTTCGCATCCTGTCCGGTCCAGACGTGGCCCTGCGCTATTTCGTCAATCTGCTGCGGCGTTTTGCTGCGCGACTGCGCCACCAGATTGATAAAGCGCTGATACCCATTTTCAATGGTGAGCTGCATCATCTGCTGCACTTCCGGCGGCAACGCTTTCGTCACGGAAACATCCGCCAGCGGCGACGTGGCCACGCCATCGGTATGCACGCCGATCGAATCCAGGCTATTTTCCACGGTGTTGATCACGCCGAAGATGCCGATGGAGCCTGTCAGGGTGCTGGGGTTCGCCACAATGTAGTTCGCAGGGGTCGAAATCCAGTAACCGCCGGAGGCCGCCATACCGCCCATTGAAACCACCACCGGTTTGCCGGCTGCTTTCGCTGCCGCCAGCTCCGAGCGAATGACTTCAGACGCGGTCACGCTGCCGCCCGGGCTGTTAACCCGCAGCACAATCGCTTTGACCTGCGGGTCAAGGCGCGCGTCGCGGATCTGCGAGGCGGTGGTGTCGCCGCCGACGTTACCCTGCGTCTCTTCGCCATCCATAATCGCCCCGTTGGCGAAAATCACGGCCACGGACGCGCCTTGCTGGGCCGGTTTGTTTACCGGGTAGTCATAGAGGCTCACTGCGCTGAAGTCTTTATCTTTCTTGCTCCAGCCAAACTGTTTCACCAGCGCTTTTTCTACCTCTGCGCTGGAGGCGAGCGCATCCACCAGCTTATTGTCGAGCGCATATTTCGCCGTATCGCCGCCCACTTTTTGCAGCCCGGCCAGCAGCCCCTGAGCGCCAGGGAAGACTTGCGAGGCGGGGATCTGCCGGTTAGCCGCGAGCGTATTAAGGTAGTTTTGCCACAGCTCGCCAATCCAGCGGCTGTCCGCTTCGCGCGCCTGCGGCGACATGTCGTCGCGAATAAACGGCTCGACGGCGGATTTATACGTGCCAACGCGGAAAACGTGAGTGCTTACCTTAAGTTTGTCGAGCAGCGACTTATAGTACAGCCCGTTGGTGGCGAAGCCGTGCAAGTCTACTTCACCTTGCGGCGACAGCCAGATTTTATTGGCGAAGCTTGCAAGATAGTACTGGCCCTGGGTGTAGCTTTCGCCCACTGCCAGCACCGGCTTGCCGCTGTCGCGGAATTCACGCAGCGCTTTGCCGATATATTGCATTGAGGGTTGATCGGCGCCGGCGAAATCTTTCAGATCCAGCACGATGCCTGTAATGTTGCGGTCGTTTTTCGCCTGACGAATGGCGGCCACAATATCAAACAGCGAATTCTCCTGAAGCCTGTCGGAGTTGGCGCCGAAGAGCTGGCGGCCCAGCGCGCCAAGCTTGTTATTAACGGAGGGTTTATCCACCACCACCCCGGTAATATCGAGCAGCAAAGCGCCGCGTCCCGGCTGCGACGACTCGCCGCCGCCAAGCTGCATCCAGATGCCGACGCCCACCAGAATGAGCAAAATAAAGAACAGGTTAAGCACCAGTTCGCGGATAAAATTCAGCAGACGCCATGTCCACTTAAAAAAACCGGCAATAATTCGCCACAGGGTGCGCATGTCCTCTCCCTAATCGTGTGAACGGGGGTATCCCGTAAACCGCCCGCATCAGACGCGGGTGCGCTCAAAGTGTAAATAGAGGCTGGCGGCTTGTCAGCAGGAAAGAGGGGCGATGCTGTAACAAAAAAGAGTGCTGTGTTAATTTTGTAAACAAAATGCATAACAGGAGAGACCTGATGGACGCACTTGAACTGCTCGTTAACCGCCGTAGCGCTTCCCGGCTGGCCGAACCTGCACCAGCGGGCGAGGCGCTGGAAAATATCCTGCGCGCGGCGATGCGCGCCCCCGATCACGGCACCCTGCAACCCTGGCGTTTCTTCATTATTGAAGGCGAAGGGCGCGAGCGCTTCAGCCAGCTGCTGGAAAAAGCGGCGCGGGAAGCGGGACAGGATGAAAAAGCGCTTGAGAAAGCGCGCAACGCGCCGTTTCGCGCGCCGATGATTATCACCGTAGTCGCGCACTGTGAAGCGCACCCGAAAGTGCCGCAGTGGGAGCAGGTGGCTTCTGCGAGCTGCGCGGTTATGGCGATGCAGATGGCGGCGCTGGCCCAGGGGTTTAACGGTATCTGGCGCAGCGGCGCATTAACGGAAAGCCCGCAGGTTCGCGAGGCGTTCGAATGCCGCGAGCAGGATCAGATCGTCGGTTTTCTCTACCTCGGCACACCGCAGCTGAAAGCGTCTACCACCATCACCGTGCCCGATACCGCGCCTTTTGTCCGTTATTTCTGATAAAAGCGCCTTTGGCTGTCTGGATAGTGAGCAAAAGCGGCGCAATTCAGACAGCCGTACTTATCACTCCCTCTTTCTGGCGCTACCATAGGCGCGCGTCGTCCCGCCCGCTGGGTGCGACACCGTTCATCTACAGGAGAGGTCCATGAGTGAGCATGCTATTCGTTTGACGCAATACAGCCACGGAGCCGGTTGCGGTTGTAAAATTTCCCCGAAGGTGCTGGAAACGATCCTGCACAGCGAGCAGGCGAAGTTTGTCGACCCGAACCTGCTTGTGGGGAATGAAACCCGCGACGACGCCGCGGTCTACGATCTGGGCAACGGCACCTGCATCATCAGCACCACCGATTTTTTCATGCCTGTTGTCGACAACCCCTTTGATTTTGGCCGCATCGCTGCCACGAATGCCATCAGCGATATTTACGCCATGGGCGGCAAGCCTGTCATGGCGATAGCGATTCTCGGCTGGCCGGTCAATACGCTGGCGCCGGAAATCGCCCGTGAAGTTATCGAGGGCGGCCGCGCCGCCTGTCAGCTGGCGGGTATCAGCCTGGCTGGCGGCCACTCTATCGACGCGCCGGAACCTATCTTCGGCCTTGCGGTGACCGGCGTGGTGCCCACCGAGCGCGTGAAGAAAAACAGCACCGCTGAAGCAGGCTGCAAACTCTTTCTTACCAAGCCGCTCGGCATTGGCGTGCTGACCACGGCGGAGAAAAAATCGCTGCTGCGCGACGAACACAAAGGCCTTGCCGCTGAAGTGATGTGCCGTATGAACAAAGCAGGCGCGGACTTCGCGCGCGTCGAGGGCGTGAAGGCCATGACGGACGTAACCGGCTTCGGCCTGCTTGGGCATCTGAGCGAAGTATGCCAGGGCGCAGGCGTGCAGGCGGAAATCTGGTATCAGGAGGTGCCGAAGCTGCCGGGCGTAGAGGCGTATATTGCCGAAGGCGCCGTGCCGGGCGGCTCAGCGCGCAATTTCGCAAGCTACGGCCATCTGATGGGCGACATGCCGGAAGCCTGGCGTAACCTGCTGTGCGATCCGCAAACTTCCGGCGGCCTGCTGCTGGCTGTCACGCCGCAGGCGGAGGCGGAAGTCGCCGCCATCGCGGCGGAGCATGGCATCACGCTCGCCGCCATTGGCGAACTGAAAGAGGCCCGTGCGGGGCGTCCAATGATTGAGATCCGCTAACGCCATGCGGTTGTTTATCGCTGAAAAGCCCAGTCTCGGGCGCGCTATCGCCGACGTGCTGCCAAAGCCGCACCGCAGAGGCGATGGCTTTATTGAATGCGGCAACGGCCAGGTAGTCACCTGGTGCGTGGGCCACCTGCTTGAGCAGGCGCAGCCCGACGCCTATGACAGCCGCTACGGGCGCTGGAACCTGGCGGATCTGCCTATCGTGCCGGAAAAATGGCAGCTTCAGCCGCGCGCTTCGGTCACAAAACAGCTTAACGTCATCAAAAAGCTGCTGCGCGAGGCGAGCGAAGTGGTGCACGCAGGCGACCCGGACCGCGAAGGGCAACTGCTGGTGGATGAGGTGCTGGACTATCTGCAACTCGCCCCTGAAAAGCGCAGGCAGGTACAACGGTGCCTGATAAACGACCTTAACCCGCAGGCGGTAGAGCGGGCTATTTCCCGCCTGCGTGAAAACCGTGACTTTGTGCCGCTCAGCACCTCGGCGCTGGCCCGCGCCCGCGCCGACTGGCTCTACGGCATTAACATGACCCGCGCGTATACCCTGCTTGGGCAAAACGCTGGCTACCAGGGGGTATTGTCGGTTGGGCGCGTTCAGACGCCTGTGCTGGGGCTGGTGGTGCGGCGCGACGAAGAGATAGAAAACTTCGTTCCCAAAGATTACTTCGAAGTAAAAGCCCACATCGTTACGCCGAAAGAGGAGCGTTTCGTCGCTATCTGGCAGCCCAGCGAGGCCTGCGAGCCGCATCAGGACGAAGAGGGAAGGTTGCTTAACCGGGCGCTTGCCGAGCATGTGGTCAGACGCATCGCCGGCCAGCCTGCCCACGTCACCGCCTACAGCGACAAGCGTGAAACTGAAGCTGCGCCGCTGCCTTTTTCGCTGTCGGTCTTACAGATTGAAGCGGCGAAGCGGTTCGGCCTTTCGGCGCAAAACGTGCTGGATATCTGCCAGAAACTCTATGAAACCCACAAGCTCATCACCTATCCGCGTTCCGACTGCCGCTATCTACCGGAAGAGCATTTTGCCGGTCGCCATGCGGTGATGAAAGCAATTGGCGTTCACGCCAGCGAACTGCTGCCGCAGCCTGCCGTTGATCCGGACCGGCGCAACCGCTGCTGGGATGATAAAAAAGTGGATGCTCACCATGCCATTATTCCCACCGCGCGCAGCGCGTCTGTTTCCCTGAGCGACGGCGAGGCGAAGGTCTACGGGCTGATTGCCCGCCAGTATCTGATGCAGTTCTGTGCCGATGCGGTCTTTCGTAAATGCGTCATCGATCTGGATATTGCAGGCGGCAAGTTTATCGCCAAAGCGCGCTTTCTGGCGGAGGCGGGCTGGCGCGCCATGCTGGGGGCGAAAGAGCGCGACGAAGAGAACGACGGCTCGCCGCTGCCGATAGTAGCCAAAGGCGACGAACTGCTGTGCGAACAGGGCGAAGTGGTGGAGCGACAGACCCAGCCGCCGCGCCATTTTACCGACGCCACGCTGCTTTCCGCCATGACCGGCATCGCCCGTTTTGTACAGGATAAAGCGCTGAAAAAAATTCTGCGCGCCACCGACGGGCTGGGAACCGAGGCCACGCGCGCGGGCATTATCGAGCTGCTGTTTAAGCGCGGTTTTCTGGAAAAGCAGGGGCGCTATATCCGCGCGACGGAGCCCGGACGGGCGCTTATCCATGCGCTCCCCGAGCTTGCGGCGCGCCCGGACATGACGGCGCAGTGGGAATCCACCCTTACGCAAATCAGCGAAAAGCAGTGTCGTTATCAGGACTTCATGACGCCGCTGGTGCAAACGCTCTATACGCTGATAGACCAGGCGCGAAGCGCGCCGGTTCGCCAGTTCCGCGGCCTTGCGGCGCCGCAGGCGAAGGGACAGCGTAAATTTAAAAGCGGTAAAAAAAGCGCCGCGCGCGGCAAGAAACGCGACGCGGCCGCATCAGGGCGTACGGAGGAATAGCGGCTGGCCTGCGTCCTGCGACGCAGGCTTTTCTGCCGGGCTTAGATAACGCCCTGCGCCAGCATGGCGTCTGCGACTTTCACAAAGCCCGCAATATTCGCTCCGCGAACATAATTAACCTGGCGTTCGCCTTCGCCGTAGGTCACGCAGGCATGGTGAATGTCATGCATGATATGGTGCAGACGCGCATCCACTTTCTCCGCTTTCCAGCCCATGCGCGCGGCATTCTGCGCCATCTCCAGCCCGGAGGTGGCGACACCGCCCGCGTTAGCGGCTTTGCCCGGCGCGAACAGCACGCCCGCGTCCAGAAAGGCGTCGGTCGCCTCGATGGTCGTTGGCATATTCGCCCCTTCAGCCACCGCTTTCACGCCGTTTGCAATCAGCGTGCGCGCCGCGTCTGCATCCAGCTCATTCTGCGTGGCGCAGGGCAGGGCAATATCCACCGGCACCGACCAGGGCTGCTTGCCTTCGAGATAAGCGAGGCCAAATTCGCGCGCGTAGTCGGCTACGCGGCCGTCGCGGCTGGATTTGATTTCTGCAAGGCGCGCCAGTTTTTCAGCGTTAAAGCCTGCTTCATCCACTACCGTGCCGTTGGAGTCGGAAGCGGTCACCACGCGCGCGCCATAGAGCATCGCTTTTTCGATGGCGTATTGCGCCACGTTACCGGAGCCGGAGACCGCCACGCGCATCCCTTCAAGCGACATGCCGTGCTGCTTCAGCATGGCGTCGGTGAAATAAATCAGCCCATAGCCTGTCGCCTCAGGGCGGATCAGGCTGCCGCCGAAAGAGAGGCCTTTGCCGGTAAAAACGCAGGCGTTATGGTTGCCGAGCTTTTTCATCATGCCAGCCATATAACCGACTTCACGTCCGCCGACGCCGATGTCGCCCGCCGGGACGTCGGTATCCGGGCCGAGATGGCGCCACAGTTCGGTCATCAGCGCCTGGCAAAAGCGCATGACTTCGCCTTCGCTCTTGCCTTTCGGGTCAAAATCGCTGCCGCCTTTGCCGCCGCCCATGGGCAAGGTAGTAAGGGCATTTTTGAATGTCTGTTCAAAGCCGAGGAATTTCAGAATCGATAAATTAACGGAGGGGTGAAAGCGCATACCGCCTTTAAAAGGACCGATAGCCGAGTTGAACTGCACGCGCCAGGCGCGGTTCACCTGCACCTGATTGCGATCGTCCACCCACACCACGCGAAACTGGATCACCCGCTCCGGCTCCACAAGACGCGCCAGCAGGGCGTGATCGCGATAGCGAGGGTGAGCGTCCAGGAAAGGCCACAGGGTGGTCATGACTTCTCGCACCGCCTGGGCAAATTCCGGTTGATGCGGGTCGCGTTGTTGCGTGGAGGAGAGAAACTGTTCCAGAGTAAGATGTTGCCCCATAAGGTATAAGCTCCTTTTATAGTTTAGTGACTTTATTTTCTTAATTAATGCATAAAAATGCACCAGCCCGCTGACTATACCATCCGGTAAAGGCGATAAAGCAAGCAAAATTTGCCTGCTGTTCCGGCGATTGTTTTTATTATCATCATGAAAACTTATGGCAAAAGAGGAGGTATTGACGAAACTTGTGAGATATGGCGCAGTAAGCGATAACGGAGCGGCGAAACCGCGGCCATCAGGAGAAAATGCATGATTAAGTTAAACGTAGTGCTGGCAGGCGGGTTGCTGTTGTTGACAGGTTTATGCGCAGCGGCGGAGCGTTTCCATTCCGGGTCGGGTGGTTATCCGGATGAGAGTTATCCGCCGGATATCGGCGTCGCCGTGCCGCCGGAGGTGTTCAGTAGCGGCGGTCATCGCCCGCCGCCCTGTAATCAGTGCTGTATTTATCAGGATCAGAACTATTCAGAAGGGGCGGTAGTAAACGCCGACGGCATTGTGCTGCAATGCCAGCGCGACGAGAAAACGCTTAGTACGAACCCGCTGGTCTGGCGTCGCGTGCGGACATAAACGCAACGAGCAGCGGAATATCCGCCGGGGCAAGGTCATAGCGTAATGCTTCGGCTGGCTCGCACCATACCAGCGAACTGTGGCAATGGGCGATGGGTTCGCCGCTGAAATCCGCCACGTGCCAGGCATGCAGATGAATACGGCGACCGCTAACGTCCCGCTCGTGGCTCGCCACATAATGTCCTGGCGTCGCCTGAATGCCTAACTCTTCCTTAAGCTCCCGGGCCAGCGCCTGTGGCTGGCTTTCGCCGCTTTCCACTTTGCCGCCGGGAAACTCCCACAGCCCCGGCTGGTCGCCGCCTGCGGGGCGCTGCGCCAGCAAGATTTTTCCGTGGCGTTCAATAATGGCGGCGACAACGTCAATGATTTTCATCTGTTTTAATAAACCCGTCCTGAAAGATTAACGGTCCGCCAGACAACCCTCTCCCGGCAAGGGAGAGGAAAAGCAGCCGCTTTTGCTGGCGTTTACAGCCTGAACTTCGCCCACACCGGAGCATGGTCGGACGGTTTTTCCATGGCGCGAATAGCGTAGTCGATGCCCGTTTCCTCAAGGCGTTCCAGCAATGGCGCGCTTGCCAGCAGCAGATCGATGCGCAGGCCGCGGTTATCGTCAAAACCGCGCGAGCGGTAGTCAAACCAGGAGAAGCGATCAACCGCGTCGGGATTGGCGTGGCGGTAAGTGTCCACCAGTCCCCAGTTAAGCAGGCGGCCCATCCATTCACGTTCCTCTGGCAGAAACGAGCACTTGCCGGTGCGCAGCCAGCGCTTGCGGCTCTCTTCGCCAATACCGATGTCCAGATCGGTCGGGCTGATATTCATATCGCCCATAACAATAACCGGATTTTCGCGCTGAAGCGCGTTTTCCAGATAATCTTGCAGGTTCTGATAAAAGGCCGCTTTAGCGGGAAACTTCACCGGATGGTCGCGGCTTTCTCCTTGCGGGAAATAGCCGTTGATAACCGTGATATTGCCAATCTCAGAAGGGATTTCCGCCATGATGATGCGGCGCTGGGCCTCTTCATCATCGCCCGGGAAACCGCGGCGCACTGCGACAGGAGGCTCTTTCGTCAGCAACGCCACACCGTAATGCCCTTTCTGGCCGTGGTAGAAAACGTTGTAACCGAGTTTAGCTACCTCTTCGAGAGGAAACATGTCGTCGTGCACTTTGGTTTCCTGAAGGCCAATGACATCAGGCTGATGCTGTTCCACCAGCGCTTCAAGCTGATGAGGACGGGCGCGCAGGCCGTTGATATTAAAAGAGACGAATTTCATAATCACTGCCACATTGCAGATTAAACAAGGGCCTGAGCTTACCAGAAAAGCCCCCGCATCGCTGCTCTCATCAGCAATCCTTTTAATCGACAGCGCAAATGAACCTCGCCCCATTTCAGCGCAAGGCGCCCCAAAAAAGGGCGTTTTTTTCTGCTGAATCCTGCCTGCGATCACAAATACAGAATGATATTCGGTTTATGCATAACATTGCTTATTTATTTCTCTACAACCGCAGCGCATCACGCGAATATTCACTGATTATGCACTAATAGTGAATAATTCTGGTTTGTAAGTTGTTGATTTTTCATGGTTGCGCTCAAGTTATTCATTTTTCCCTCTGGCTGGCACAAAGTCTGCAATCTATTGTAAGAGCGCAAACACACCATATTTATTAACAAACAATCAACTTTTAATTTACCGGAACGAGGTCGCTATGACGCAGTCAATTACCCGCCAGAACTTTGATGAATGGATGATCCCGGTTTATGCGCCGGCGCCTTTTATTCCGGTACGGGCTGAAGGATCCACGCTGTGGGACCAGCAGGGCAAAGCGTATATTGATTTCGCAGGCGGCATTGCCGTTAACGCGCTGGGCCACGCCAACCCTGAACTGCGCAAAGCGCTGGAGGAGCAGGCGGCGAAGCTGTGGCACACCGGTAACGGCTATACCAACGAACCGGTACTCAGGCTGGCTAAACAGCTTATCGACGCCACCTTTGCCGACCGGGTTTTCTTCTGCAACTCGGGAGCGGAAGCCAACGAAGCGGCGCTGAAACTTGCGCGCAAATATGCGCACGACAAATTCGGCCCGCAAAAGAGCGGCATCGTGGCGTTCAAAAATGCCTTTCATGGCCGCACCCTGTTTACCGTTTCTGCTGGCGGTCAGCCTGCCTATTCGCAGGACTTTGCGCCGTTGCCGCCGCAGATTACCCATGCCGTTTATAACGATCTCGCCTCTGCCCGCGAACTGATTACCGATGAGACCTGCGCGGTAATTGTCGAGCCAATGCAGGGCGAAGGCGGCGTGGTGCCTGCCGACCCGGCGTTTCTGCAAGGGCTGCGCGAATTGTGCGACAAGCACAACGCGGTGCTGATTTTTGACGAAGTGCAGACCGGCGTTGGCCGTACCGGCTCGCTCTATGCCTATATGCACTATGGCGTTACGCCGGATGTGCTTTCCACGGCGAAAGCGCTGGGCGGCGGCTTCCCGATTGGCGCGATCCTCACCACGGAGCGTTTTTCTCAGGTTATGGGCGTCGGCACGCATGGCACGACTTATGGCGGCAACCCGCTGGCGGGCGCAGTAGCCGGGCGCGTGCTGGCGCTCATCAACACCCCGGAAACCCTGCAAGGGGTAAAGGCGCGCCACCACGCTTTTGTGGAACAGCTTAACGCCCTGAACAGCCGTTTGAATCTGTTTAAGGAGATCCGCGGCCTTGGGCTGCTGCTGGGCTGCGTGCTGAACGACGAGCACGCCGGCAAAGCCAAAGCTATCTCTACGCTTGCCGCGCAGGAAGGGGTGATGGTGCTGATTGCTGGCGGCAACGTGGTGCGCTTCGCGCCTGCGCTTAACATCAGCGATGCAGAGATCGCCGCCGGGCTTGAACGATTCTCCCGCGCGTGCGCACGTTTTCTGGCGGAGGGTTCATCATGATGGTGATTCGTCCCATTGAACATAACGACATCGGCGCGCTGCTGGCGCTGGCCGGGAAAACGGGCGGCGGGCTGACTTCGCTGCCGGTTGACGAAGGCACGCTCAGCGCCCGCATTGAACGTTCCCTGCAAACCTGGCGAGGCGGCCTTGCGAAGGCCGATCAGGGCTATGTTTTTGTGCTGGAAGAGACCCAAAGCGGCGCGGTAGCGGGTATTTGCGCCATTGAAGTGGCGGTGGGGCTGAACGACCCCTGGTATAACTACCGTGTCGGCACCCTGGTGCACGCCTCGAAAGAGCTGAATGTTTATAACGCGCTGCCTACCTTGTTTTTAAGTAATGACCATACCGGCAGCAGCGAGCTCTGTACCCTGTTTCTCGACCCGCAGTGGCGAAAAGAGGGCAACGGCTACCTGCTTTCCAAATCGCGCTTTATGTTTATGGCCGCCTTCCGCGACCGGTTTAATGAAAAGGTTGTGGCGGAGATGCGCGGCGTGATTGACGAGCACGGCTATTCGCCGTTCTGGGACAGCCTCGGCCAGCGCTTTTTCTCTATGGAATTTAGCCGCGCCGACTACCTGTGCGGCACCGGCCAGAAAGCGTTTATCGCCGAGCTCATGCCCAAGCACCCGATCTACACCCATTTTCTTAGCAAGGCGGCGCAGGAGGTCATCGGCCAGGTCCATCCGCAAACGGCGCCTGCCCGCGCCGTGCTCGAAGCGGAAGGGTTTCGCTATCGCAATTACGTCGACATCTTTGACGGCGGCCCGACCCTTGAATGTGACATCGACCGGGTGCGCGCCATTCGCAAAAGCCGGCTGGTGGAGGTGGCGGAAGGCCAGCCCGCCACAGGTGATGAGCTGCCGGCCTGCATGGTAGCCAATGAAAATTACGATATGTTCCGCGTGATGCTGATTCGCGCAAACCCCCATACCGACCGGCTGGTGCTCGACGGCGCTACGCTCGACGCGCTGAAATGCCGCCCCGGCGATACCGTGCGGCTGGTTCGTCTGTGCCCTGAGGAGAAAAAAGCATGAGTTTGTGGATAAACGGCCAGTGGCTGAACGGCAACGGCGAGCAGCTTGAGAAAACCAACCCGGTAAGCGGCGAAATGCTCTGGCAGGGACGGGCGGCGGATGCTGAACAGGTGGCGCAGGCGTGCCTCAGCGCGCGTCAGGCTTTTCCCGGCTGGGCGAAACGCCCCTTTGCCGAACGTCAGGCGATAGCGGAAAAGTTTGCCGGGCTGCTGGATGAAAATAAAACGCAGCTCACCGAAATTATCGCCCGGGAAACCGGCAAACCGCGCTGGGAAGCGGCGACAGAAGTCACGGCGATGATCAATAAAGTGGGCATTTCCGTAAAGGCTTATCACACCCGCACTGGCGAGCAGCAAAGCCCGATGCCGGATGGTGCCGCCTCGCTGCGCCACCGCCCGCATGGCGTGCTGGCGGTGTTCGGGCCTTATAACTTTCCGGGGCATTTGCCTAACGGCCACATTGTGCCGGGGCTGCTGGCGGGCAATACGCTGGTGTTCAAGCCGAGCGAATTAACGCCGCAGACCGGCGAAGCGGTAATGAAACTCTGGGAGCAGGCGGGGCTGCCGGCGGGCGTGCTTAACCTGGTGCAGGGCGGGCGCGATACCGGGCAGGCGCTCTCCTCGCAACGCGATATCGACGGGCTGCTGTTTACCGGCAGCGCCAACACCGGTTATCAGCTTCATCGCCAGCTGGCCGGACAGCCGGAGAAAATTCTGGCGCTGGAGATGGGCGGCAATAATCCGCTTATCGTGGACGATCCGGCGGATCTCGACGGCGCGGTGCATCTGGCTATTCAGTCCGCTTTTATCACTGCGGGGCAACGTTGTACCTGCGCGCGTCGCCTGCTGGTGAAACGGGGCGAGGCGGGGGATGCGTTCCTGGCGCGTCTGGTGGCGGTAAGCGCCCGTATTCGCCCGGGCCGCTGGGACGCCGAGCCGCAGCCGTTTATCGGCGGGCTGGTTTCCGCCCAGGCGGCGGAGCGGGTGCTGGAAGCGTGGCAGGGGCATCTGGCGCGCGGCGGCAAGCCGTTGCTGGAGCCGAAACTGCTGCAAGCGGGCAGTTCGTTGCTTACCCCTGGCATTATAGAAATGAGCGAAGCGCGCGACGTGCCGGATGAAGAAGTTTTCGGCCCGCTCTTGTGCGTCTGGCGCTACGACACCTTTGAGGACGCTATCCGCATGGCCAATAACACCCGCTATGGCCTGGCAAGCGGGCTGATTTCCCCCGACCGGGCGCAGTTCGACCAGCTGTTGCTGGAAGCGCGCGCGGGGATAGTTAACTGGAATAAACCCCTTACCGGCGCGGCGAGCACCGCCCCGTTTGGCGGCGTGGGGGCTTCCGGCAACCATCGCGCCAGCGCCTGGTATGCCGCGGACTATTGCGCCTGGCCGATGGCCTCGCTTGAAAGCCCGAATTTTGCGCTGCCAGCGACGTTAAGCCCCGGTCTGGACTTTACTAAGGAGCAGGCATGAAAGCGCGCGAAGTAAACTTTGACGGCCTGGTGGGGTTAACTCACCACTACGCCGGGCTGTCATTTGGCAACGAAGCTTCCACAAAGCACCGTTATCAGGTCTCTAACCCGAAACTTGCTGCGTTGCAGGGGCTGCGCAAGATGAAAGCGCTTTCGGATGCCGGTTTTGCCCAGGCGCTCATCCCGCCGCAGGAGCGCCCTAATGTGCAGGCGCTGCGCCTGCTGGGCTTTAGCGGCACGGATGAGCAGGTAGTGGAAAAAGCCTGGCGGCAGGCGCCGCATTTACTTAGCGCGGCAAGCTCCGCGTCTTCTATGTGGGTGGCGAACGCGGCGACAGTCTGCCCCTCCGCCGATGCGCTGGATGGCAAAGTGCACCTGACCGTGGCTAACCTCAATAATAAATTTCACCGCGCCAGCGAGGCGCCCACCACTGAACGGCTGCTACGCGCTATCTTTCGCGATGAAACACGCTTCGCCGTGCATCCGGCGCTGCCGCAGGTGGCGATGTTCGGCGACGAAGGCGCGGCCAACCATAACCGCCTTGGCGGCGACTACGGCGGGCCGGGCATACAGCTGTTTGTTTATGGCCGCGAAGAGAGCGGCGGGCTTATTCCGGCCCGCTACCCGGCGCGCCAGACGCTGGAGGCAAGCCAGGCGGTGGCCCGCGTCAATCAGGTCAACCCGAAGCAGGTGATTTTTGCCCAGCAAAACCCGGCGGTGATCGACCAGGGCGTATTCCATAACGATGTCATTGCGGTTTCTAACCAGCAGGTGCTGTTTTGCCACGAGCAGGCCTTTCTTCATCAGCAGGATGTATTAGGCGAGCTGCGGGCGAAAGTGCCAGGCTTTATGGCCATTGAGGTGCCGGCGAGCGAAGTTTCGGTACAGGACGCGGTACAAACTTACCTTTTCAACAGCCAGTTGTTGAGTCGCGAAGATGGCTCAATGACGCTGGTGCTGCCGGAGGAGTCGCGCCAGCATGAAGGCGTCTGGCGTTATCTGAACGCGTTGCTGGCCGCCGGGAATCCGATAAGCGAACTGAAAGTGTTCGACCTGCGTGAAAGCATGGCTAACGGCGGCGGCCCCGCCTGTTTGCGTCTGCGCGTGGTATTGACAGAAGCGGAGCGTCAGGCGGTGAACCCCGCCGTAATGATGAACGACGCGCTGTTTGAAACGCTAACCCGCTGGGTGGAGAAACATTACCGCGACAGGTTGACGCAGGCGGATCTCGCCGACCCGCAGCTGCTGCGCGAGGGCAGGGAAGCGCTGGATGAACTGACGCGCTTGCTAGACTTAGGATCGGTTTATCCTTTCCAGTGCTGACGAGGAGGCATCATGCGGGATTTTCTGGCGCAAACGCTGCGGGGCGAAGCGCCAAAGCAAAAGCAGGGCGAGACCGCGCACTTTCGCTGGCAATGGTGGGATGAAGGCGTTTTACTTCTGACCCCCATCCAGCCGGTAGAGAAGTCGCTTATTCTTTCTGCGGGCGTTCACGGCAACGAAACCGCGCCAGTGGAAATAGTGGATAGCTTGCTCAAAAAGCTGTTCGACGGCGCACTGACGCTACAGTGGCGGCTGCTGGTGATACTGGGCAACCCGGCGTCGCTGCGCAGCGGCAAGCGTTATTTGCACAGCGATATGAACCGTATGTTTGGCGGGCGCTGGCAACAGTTTCCGGATAGCATCGAGACGCAGCGGGCCAACGTGCTCGAGCACCAGCTGGAAACCTTTTTCGCCAGCGGCGAGGAGAAAGTGCGCTGGCATCTGGATATGCATACGGCTATTCGCGGCTCTTATCATCCGCGCTTCGGCGTTTTGCCGGCCCGGCCTCTGCCTTATGACGACGCTTATCTGGCGTGGCTTGGCTGCGCGGGGTTACAGGCGCTGGTTTTTCATCGCGCCCCCGGCGGCACGTTTACCCATTTCAGCAGCGAACATTTTGGCACGCTGAGCTGTACGCTGGAGCTGGGTAAGGCGCAGCCGTTTGGTGAAAACGATCTCACGCAGTTCGCTGAAACGCAGGAGGCGCTGGCGGCGCTGCTCTCAGGCGGCGAGGCGCCGGTGGCGCAGGCGCCGCCGCTGCGTTATAAAGTGGTGCAGCAAATTACCCGCCACAGTGAAAATTTCGTGCTGCACATGACGGCGCAAACGCTCAACTTCACCGCCTTTCCACGCGGTACGCTGCTTGCGGAAGATGGCGAGACGCGTTATGAAGCGACGCACGACAAAGAATATGTTTTATTCCCGAACCCCGCGGTCGCGACCGGTATGCGGGCGGGATTAATGCTTATTGAGATGAAATAATTTACAGGCTCCGTTCAGGAGCCTGTTTATATTCTGACTGGCCGAAAACTATTTGCAGAATATTCCTGGCGTATTGCTTTATTTTGCATCGGCTTCACTTTATACTTTCTGCACATTTCCTTCGTAATCAAATGATTGTTATATTTTTTAGCGTTTCTCCACGCTTTATCCTTATTTCCTTCATAATTGATTAAATCTTGTTTTTTATCCTTTCATTGTTTTACTGTGGCTCTGATTACTTGACGTAAGAAGCCCTAAACTCATTCTCGTCAACGCGACAAACCCTGTCGCTGAATAAACAAAGTAAGGACAATATTATGCGTAAATTAACTGCGATTTTTGTTGCTTCCACTCTGGCTCTGGGCGCAGCTAATCTGGCACATGCGGCGGATACCGCCACGTCCGCAACCACTGACAGCAAGCCGATGCAGCACCATAAAGGCCCGCGCGGCCCGCACAATGAGATGATGTTCAAAGGCCTGAACCTGACCGATGCGCAGAAACAGCAGATTCGCGATATTCATAAAGCGCAGCGCGAGAAGTTCAAGCGTCCGTCTCTGGAGGAGCGCCGTGAAATGCACAACCTCATCGCCAGCGACAGCTTCGACCGCACCAAAGCGCAGGCCCAGGTCGACAAAATGGCCGAGCAGAACAAAGCGCGCATGATGGCTCATCTGGAAACCCAGAATAAGATCTATAACATTCTGACGCCGGAGCAGAAAAAGCAGTTCAACGCCAATTTTGAGAAGCGTCTGACAGAACGTCCGGCGCCGGAAGGTAAAATGCCGGAAGCTGCTGAGTAACCCTTACAGCGACACCTTCAAGACCGCCGGTCTTGTCCATAGCGCGCCATGTCGCTGTGGACAGGACCGGCGGTTTTCTTTTTGCGTTTCCCTCTTGCCTGCGGCTGGCAGATCGTTATTCTCATTGCCTCAGCGTCCGTTAAAAAACTTTTGCTGTCAGGATGTTAAATCCGCTGGTAAAAAGAGCCGCCCGGCTTTTGCGACTTTGGCGCGGCGCTGCCGATATCCGGTTTTGTTTATACCCATAACATTTTCGCTCTGCCTCTTTATGGCGGAGCTTTGGCGCATGATGCGTTTTTTTCAGGAGCGGTAATGGAATTTTTTGATATTAAAAAAATGCCGGTCAATTTATGGCGAAACGGCGCAGGCGAAACGCGCGAGATTTGCTGTTTTCCGCCCGCTACCCGCGATTTTAACTGGCGAGCCAGCATTGCCTCGCTTTCGGGCAACGGCGAATTCGCCCCCTTACCGCAGATAGATCGGGTGATCACCCTGCTGGAAGGCAGCGAAATAACGCTTGATGGCGGCAATGCGTTTCGTCATACCCTGCGCCGCCACCAGCCGTTTAGTTTTTCCGGCGAGCAACCGGTGCGCGCGGAATTATCCGCTGGCAGGATGTCGATGGATTTTAATCTTATGACCCGTCGCGGCCGCTGCCAGGCGAAGGTGCGGGTCGCTGACCGCACCTTCACCACGTTTCGCTCGCGCGGCGGGATAATCTATGTGATTAGCGGCGCGTGGCAGTTGGGGGAAAAACTGCTTACCGCCGATCAGGGCGCCTGGTGGCAGGAGGGCGTCCATACGCTACGGCTACTGAAACCGGAAGGCCAGCTGCTGTTTAGCGAAATCACTTATCTCTGAGCGAGTTCAGCGGCCAGCTCCACAATAGCGTGCTGGCCGCTGATAAGCGGCTTACAGAGTATTTTATAGCCATCGTTATCAAAACCCTGCGGCGCCCGCTTAATGGCTTTCGCCTCTTCAAGCGTGTTAACCGAGCCAAGCCAGAACCAGTTATGGATAATGTGGTACTGGGTCATCTCGCCGAAGCTCTCTTTCAGCCCCACCGGTCCCTGCCATGGCCAGCAGATCACCTGCATGCGCGCCAGCGCCGCCATAAGCCGTTCATTGTGCGCTTCTTCGCTTTCACGCCCGCAACAGGCGCCCGCACAGCGTTTCAGCGCCGAACGAAAACAGGCGCGGCCGCGGCTTAGCGATTCCAGCCCCAATAGCCCATAACAGAGCTGGTGTTCATCCGCCAGCGACTGGAGCGTTTGCAAAGCGGCGCGGCGGCTGGAGAAAAGGCCGTAAAGCCCCGGCTCATGGGAGAAATCAACTTCACGGGCGTAGACCACTTCCGGCTTCGCGCCGTTCAGGCGCAGCGAGCAGAGCTGTCGGTTGCGGCGCAGGCGCTTATTAAACAGCGGCTGCTGCTCTTTAATCATCTGCGCTTCCAGCAGCAGCGCGCCAATTTCGCCCGCCGTGCGGATAAACGTGATTCGCCGCGACTGGCGCAGCATTGCCGCCTCATCCGGCGTGCGCAAATGCGACAGCACACGGCTGCGGATGTTTACGCTTTTACCGATATAAAGCGGCATGGTTTCGCTTTCGCCATGGAACACATACACGCCCGGATGCCTGGGTAAATCTTCAAGCCAGGGACGCAGATGCTCGGGGTATTCATAAATCGCCGCAGCTTCGAAATCGAGCCTTGGCGCGCCAGTACGCCTTACCACTCATTACTCTCCTGAATACTGTTTACTTATCCAGTCTATCAGGGAATGTTTGGTGGAAAAAGCGTCATCTTGCTCAGCGATTGCGCGTGGCAAGCCAGCAGACCAGCGATCCGAGCACCACCATGCCCACGCCCTGCCAGAAACCGAAGCCGGGAGTCAGGCCCAGCCAGAGGCTCGCCAGCAGCGCGGAGAGCACGGGGGTGAAGTAAGAGGCGGTGGCAAGCAGCGTCATATTGCCGCGGCTGATGCCGTGGTTCCAGGCGGAGTAGGCGACAGCAGTAGAGAGCCCCATAAACAGCAGTTGCAGCGAGGCGGGCAGCGTAAAATGCAGCGCAGGCTGCGCAGTGAAGAAAAATTTCCCCCACAGCACCGCAGCCGTGGCGCAGAAGAAGAGCGTGACGCCGCTCGCGCCTTTGCTCCAGCGGCGGGTCAGGTTGCAGTAAAGCGCCCAGATAAACGCGGCGGCGAAGGCCAGACCATAAGCGACGGGATTATCCTGCATGTTGGCCCACAGCAGCGCGGGAGACCAGTCGCCGTCGCCTTTCATCACCTGCGCCACGCCGGTTATCGCCAGTGCCAGGCCCGGCCAGATGAACCACGAGGCGCGCTGGCCGTTTAAAAACAGCGCCAGCAGCACGGTAAGGCTCGGCCAGAGGTAGTTGATCATGCCAAGCTCCAGCGACTGCGCCCGCGTGTGCGCAAGCCCGATAGCAAGCGCGAGGCTTATCTCATAGCTGACAAAAAGCGCGCCGCCGATAAACAAGTAACGCTCAGGCAGCAGGCGCGGGCGCGGCAAGCCAGAGGCCAGACAAAGACAGAGGGCGCTTACGGTGTAGATGAGCGCGGCGCCGCCTGTTGGGCCAAACTGTTCGGCAATGCTGCGAAATAAGCCAACGGAGGTGCTCCAGAGCAGAATGGCTGTCAGCCCCGCCAGGGTGGCGCGCTGCGTGCAAACCGGCGAAGCGGAAAGGGAAGGGGAGGAATCAGGCATACGCTTCCATAAAAAGGTGGCCGAAGCCACCTTTGCGCGATTATTTTTTCCAGAAATCATCAAAGATAGTGATGGGCGGCCGACGCTTATGCTCGGTTTTGAGATACCAGCCTTCGATGGTTTTCGCGAGGCTTTCGTCAATCTGCTTGCCTTCGAGGTAATCATCGATGTTTTCGTAAGTCACGCCCAGCGCCACTTCATCCGGCAGGGAAGGACGGTCGTCCTCCAGATCGGCCGTTGGCACTTTCAGGTACAGATGCTCCGGACAGCCTAATTCTTTAAGCAGCTGTTTGCCCTGACGTTTGTTAAGACGGAACAGCGGGTTGATGTCGGTGCCGCCGTCGCCATATTTGGTGAAAAAGCCGGTAATCGCTTCCGCCGCATGGTCGGTGCCGACCACGACCCCCTTGGTCATGCCTGCAATGCTGTATTGCGCTTTCATACGCTCGCGCGCTTTTTCGTTGCCGCGTACAAAATCGCTCAGTTCAATGCCCGCTTCGCGCAGCGCTTTCTCGCTTGCGAGCACAGATTCCTTAATATTTACCGTCAGTACTTTATCCGGCTGGATGAATGCCAGCGCGTCCTGGCAATCTTGTTCATCAAACTGCACGCCAAACGGCAGGCGTACGGCGATGAACTGATAGCTGCTGTCGCCGGTTTCGTCACGCAGCTCGCTGATAGCCAGCTGGCTTAGCTTGCCGGCGAGCGTGGAGTCCTGGCCGCCGCTTATCCCCAGCACCAGGGTTTTCAAAAAGGGATAGGTTTTGAGGTAGCTTTTGAGGAAATCGACGCTGGCGCGGATCTCTTCACGGGCGTCAATTTGCGGTTTCGCGCCAAGCGCCTGAATAATCTCTTGCTGCAAAGACATTTAACCCCTCCGGTTGTGGTTACCTGCAACGCGCAGGCGAAAAATCAGCATTTGTTAAAGCTAACCCTTTGACGGCAAAACGACAAGTTTCCTGCCGTCTTCGCACGTACAAGCGCTGCTAATTGCGTCGCTTGCCTTTTCCCTTATGTCCATCAGGGAATAATCCTAATTCGCTTCGCTTATCGCTAACGAGTTGATAAATGTTCATTTCTATTCCAGGCTTATTTCACACGCTGAGAAAAGAGGAAGACAAAATGAAAAAGAACTTTGCAGGATTTTTAAGTGCAGCGGCGGTTATGACTATGCTGGCGGGCTGTACGGCTTATGACCGCACTGCCGATCAGTTCACGCAGCCTGTAGTGAAAGATGTGAAAAAAGGCATGAGCCGCGAACAGGTTCGCCAGATTGCCGGTCAGCCTTCTTCTGAAGTGACCATGATCCATGCTCGTGGCACCTGCCAGACCTATATCCTGGGCAGCCGTAACGGCAAAACTGAAACCTATTTCGTCGCCCTGGATGACACCGGTCACGTGCTTAACTCCGGCTACCAGACCTGTGCCGAATACGACACCGACCCGCAGGCGCCGAAGCAGTAAGCGCTTTCAGCCAATAAAAAAACCGGCGCTGGCCGGTTTTTTTATGTTTATTTACCAATAAGCCCCTGTTTGTTTTTTTTCCTCTTCACGACGCACATCGCGAAACAAAAAGCCAGACTAAAAAATAGCACTTTTCGTATTTTTTTTATTACGGGTTGGGTTTATTTTTTTCATCATTCCCGCTTCTGAATTGGTTGTTTTTAAGACGTGAATGACGGTTTTTTTGCGGCTATTATCAGCACAAATATTAGTTGTTATTCTAAAAATAATTTAGCGCAATAAAAAACAAAAAAACTATTTGCTTTGTCAATGTAATCTCAGGTTGATTTTTACTTGTGCTTTGCTATAAATTTCCGCGGCTCAACTTATGGCCGGGTTAATAGTTCCACTAAAAACAACCTGTATTCTGAAGGTTATTTCGCCAGCAATCAGCACCAGCCATCATCATGGAGGAAAATATGAAAAAATGGTTTGCGTCTTTAGCCGCGGTTGGTTTTTTAGCCGCCGCTCCCGCATTAACCTTTGCAGCAGACGGCACCATTAATTTTACGGGTAAAATTACTGACCAGGCGTGCGAAATTGACGCGCCGAACCATAAAATCGATGTCGAATTAGGCACCTATTCTGTAGGGCAATTTAATGGCGTCGTGGGCACCAAAACGCCGCCCATTCCTTTTGTTATTAAATTAAAAAATTGCCCGGTGGTAGAAGAGGGCGAGAACCCGCATTTCAGCATTTACCTGACCGGCGATTCCGATGCAGTCAATAAAGACTATCTGAAGGTAACCGGCGGGGCGGCGGGCGTTGCCATTGTCATTCATGACGACCAGGGCAATATCGTTCCTATGAACAACTTTACCACCCGCAAATTTGAAGTGCCCTCAGCGAATGTGGATTTAAACCTGATTGCATATTATGAATCTACGGCCACAACTATTACTCCGGGCGTAGCTAACGGAACTACCGATATTACGTTCGACTACCGGTAGCATTTACCGTTTTATATAACACTAAGCCGAAGGCATCTCGCTTTCGGCCTTTTCTGTTTTGTTTATATAATTAAAGGAAACATTTAATGAGGCCATGTAAGTTATCCGGCTTACTGCTCATGGCAGGTATTATGACGGCAGGTTTATCACACCCTGTTCTGGCGGGCGGCATTGTGATTGGCGGCACGCGCGTCTTTTATGAGGATAATAAAAAAGAAGCTTCACTGAATGTTAAAAATAACAATACTGAAAACCCCTTTTTGATACAGTCATGGGTAGATACTGGCGATGGAAAGACGAGAGGGCCTTTTATCGTCACGCCGCCTTTATTTCGCATTGAACCTCTGGAAGAGCGTACGCTGCGTATTGCGAAGACGCGAGACGATTTACCGGACAATAAAGAATCGCTTTTTTATTTAAATATTCGCGCGATTCCTCCCTCCGATCCTGCCTCGGTGAATACGTTAAAGCTCGTGGTAAAAACGCGGCTCAAGCTGTTTTATCGCCCCCGGGGGCTGGTTACCGGGGCGCAGGATGCTTATAAAAAATTACGTTTCCAGTTAACGGGACAAACGTTAACCGTTGAAAATCCCACGCCCTGGCATGTGGTGTTTGAATATTTAAAGGTCGGCACCACGACCCTCAAACAGGCTGACATGGTAGGGCCGTTTGGCCAAAACGTCTTTACGTTGCCTTCAACAGAACGCTCCCGTCGCGTGACCTGGTCCGCCATCAATGATTATGGCGGCGCCACGAAAAGCGAGACTCGCGCTCTTTGATACAGGATGAAACTGCGCAGGATGCAAGAAAAACGCACGTACGCGCCATCGGGTAAAAGCCTGCCAGATGCGCTTGCCCGCACAACGCTTATGGCAGGCTGCTTTGCTTTACTCTTTTCTGAAACCCAGCCAGCCAACGCCCGCGATCGCGTCTGGTTTGATCCGATGCTGATGGAACAGGGAAACCCTGGCCAGCAAGGCGTGGATTTATCTATTTTTAGCGACCGGGGAACGCTGCCGCCGGGCAGTTACAAGCTTCATGTCTGGCTTAACGGGAGCGACGTCCTGACGCGGGATATCACCTTGCGTGCCTCTGCTCCGGCTGAAATGTCCCCGGTGATAACCCGGCGATTGCTAAAAGACCTGGGCGTTCGGGTTGAGGCTTACCCCGCGCTGGCAACGTTAGCGGATGACGCGCCGGTCAACGACCTGGGAAGCATTATCCCCGCCGCATTTGCGAAAGTAGATACCCGGCGCATGATTTTAAACGTCAGTATTCCACAGGCTGCGTTGGTGGTTTCCCCCCGCGGCTATGTGGATCCGCAATACTGGAATAATGGCATCACCACGCTGTTTAGCAATTACTCCTGGTCGGGATCGCAAAATCAGGCGGATGGCCGTCCCGATGAACAGTCGCAGTATGTGAATCTGCAAAACGGGCTTAACGTCGGCCCATGGCGCGTGCGCAATTACTCCACCTGGACGAAAGATGATGCGGCGTCGCACTGGAATTCGCTGTCAAGCTGGGTTGAGCGGGATATAAAAGCCTTGCGCGCACAGTTGGTGATCGGTGAAAGCTATACGCCGTCAGCGCTGTTTGACAGCGTGCAGTTTAAAGGCGTTCAGCTCGCCTCGGACGACAATATGCTGCCGGATAGCCAGCGGGGCTTCGCGCCGACCATTCGCGGCATCGCCAACAGCAACGCCCAGGTCACCATCCGGCAAAACGGCTACATTATTTACCAGAGCGTGGTGGCTCCCGGCGCGTTTGAGATTAACGATCTGTATCCCACCTCCCACAGCGGCGATCTTGAAGTCACGGTGAAAGAAGCCGATGGACGAGAGCATGTCTTTATCCAGCCTTTTTCCTCCGTGCCTGTGATGCAGCGGCCCGGTCAGGCGAAGTACAACCTGACGGCTGGCCGCTATGAATCAGGCTGGGCGCATGACAACGAACCGGAATTTGTGCAAGGGGCGCTGTTTTACGGCGTGAATAACCGGGTCACGCTTTACGGCGGTGCGCTCGGCGCCGAACAGTATCAGGCGGCAGCGCTGGGTGTGGGCATCGGGATGGACGAGTGGGGCTCGGTATCGCTGGATATCACGCAGGCGCACAGCGTCTTACAGGATGAATCGGTTCATGATGGCCAATCTTTTCGCTTCCAGTACGCCAAAAATATCGAGGCGACCGGCACTGCCGTAACCCTCGCCGGCTATCGCTATTCCACGGCGGGTTATTACACCTTCGAAGAGGCAAATCGTGGGGAGAACGACGCCAGCGCTTCTGATTATGCTTTCGACCAAAAGCGCAGCCAGTTCCAGATCAGTATCAATCAGAGCACGCGCGAGTACGGTTCTTATTACATTAACGCCTGGCAGCGAAACTACTGGGATCGCGACGACACCGAGAAAAGCCTCTCCGCCGGTATGGCGATAACCTACGCGACAGTAAGCTACAACGTGTCGCTCAACTGGAATAAAACTCAGGGCGAAACCGATCGGCAAATTGCGCTGGGGATTTCCATCCCGCTCAGCGAGTGGCTTCCCCATAGCTGGGCAACGGTCAGCATGAGCCAGAACAAAGCGGGCGACAGCAGGCTGCAAACCGGCCTGAGCGGCAGCGCGTTTGATGATGGTCGGCTGGGCTACGCTTTCTCGCAAAGCGTTAACCGTGAAGGGGATTCGCACGATGTTGACAGCGACAGCAATGCCGAGGTGAATTATAAATCCCGCTACGCCAACCTGAATCTTGGCTATTACCGGAGCGACACCAGCCGTCAGTGGAGCTATGGCGCAGCCGGGGCTGTGGTCGTACATCCTCATGGCATTACGCTTTCGCAGCCGCTTGGCGATGCGTTTGCGCTGGTCAGCGCGAATGGCGCCAGCGACATCAGGCTGGTCAACCAGCCCGGCGTCTCGACAGACTGGTTTGGCTACGCCGTTGTACCCTGGCTTACGCCTTATCAGGAAAATCGGTTAACCATTGATACCACCACGCTGCCGCCTGACGTCGATACCGAAACGACTTCCGCCCGCGTTATCCCGAATAAAGGGGCGCTGGTAGAGGCGCAATTCGACGCCCGACGAGGTTATCGCATCTTACTGACGCTGCATCGCGCAAACGGCGATGTCGTGCCGTTTGGCGCCATCGTGACGCGTAAAGAGGCAAGCGATACGGAAAGCATCGTAGACGAAGGGGGCGTGGTCTATCTGTCTGGCATCAACGACCAGACGACTTTGCAGGTGAAGTGGGGCCGGGAAAGCACTCAGCACTGCCAGGCTAATGTTATTTTACCGCCAGCCCTGCCGGAAGGACGAGACATGCTCGACCTGACTGCGGCGTGCATCTAATCAAGGAAGAGAGTATGCGTATTCGTTTAATCGTGTCCCTGTTATCTGGCGCTGTGATGGTTTGTTTTTCTTGCGCCCGGGCGGCGACGGGGTATTGCAACACGGAGGGGGGGCCGAAGATTTACAACGTCGACGCAACGTCAAAACTGGACGACGGCAGCCTTAACGCGGCGGGAAAAACGTTCAACGTTAACTTTGGTTCATCAGATTCTTATGCCGCGAAATGCGATTGCGACGTGAACGACAAGCAGCAAAAAGTCGGGGCCTATTATAAAGCTGTATACCTGGTGCCCAGCGTTCAGACGGGCGATATGAGCTTTATTCATATCAACGATAATATGGATATGGCCGCGTTTATCCATATCGCTAATTACGACAGCAATTTCGCCGTTCCCTTTGTGGATATCTGGAATAAAAAAAATAACGGCTGCGACTTAACCAGCTTTTCAACGGGCAGGGAAGGTTCGCTGACCTTTCGGATTAATAAGCCGTTTCTGGGACAGATCGTTATTCCGAGTATGCCTGTCGCGGCGATTTATGGCACCGTGCGCCCGGGACAATACTCCACGGAGCCGATGGCTGAAGTCTATGTTCAGGGCATCATCACCGTGCCGCAAAACTGTGAGATTAACGCGGGCAGCGTGATTTCCATCGACTTTGGCACCATCTTAACCAGCCAGTTTCAGACAAAGCATGAAAAACCGAGCAATTATACGGAGAAGCGCACCTCGATTGCCTATATCTGCAACAATATTGATGAAGCCGTTCAACTGAGCATGACCTTTTCCGGCCCCGCCGCCGACGACATGCCGGAGGCGTTGCAAACGTCTAATCCGGATGTGGGCGTGGTGATAAAGGATGGCGCAGGCACCGTTATTCCGCTCAATACGGGGGAATTACCGATGACGCTGCAACAGAGCGGCAGCTATATCAATCAGCAGGGCGCGGCGGACATTTTGACCGCGCCCGTTAATCTCACAGGGAATGTTCCGGCCACGGGCCAGTTCAACGCGTCGGCGTCCATTACCATTAACATCAAGTGAGCCGCAACGACGCGCCAGGGATAAAACAAAAGCCCTCTCGTTTACCGCAGAGGGCTTTTTACTCACGTCAACGCCTCAGGCCGGAATAGTCAGGCTTTTGGTCGTCCGCGACCAGATACGATGACCCGCCAGCAGCTTCACGAAATCATCAGTGAAGTTTCCGTGGGCGTTATCGGCCTCCAGTACGCCTTCTTCTCCTGCATCAGGCACCTTAATAAAAGGTTTGAACTGGCGGGCATCGCCGAGCAGCGCAATAACCTTAAGATGCTTATACGCCTCCATCAGATAATAAGCCGCATCGGCGTTATTCAGGACAGAGGCGACGTCGCCCCCTGGCACAATCACCGCATCCACGGTCAAAGAAGGGGAACCGGCAAACGTGCCCGCGATGGGGATCTTCGAGCCGTCATCCGCCACCGCTTCACCCATCCGTTTATAAAGCAGCTTCGCATGCACGCCGTGGGCTTTCAGTTTTTGCAGCACGGAGAGCAACTCGGCGCCGTTAACGTTATCGTTAAGCAGCACGGCTACAACGCGGCCTTTTACCGAGCCGCCCGGCACGGCGTAAAGGCTGAGGGAAGGGTCTTTTTTCAGCCCGTTGACATCCTTAGGCGGAGCGATGTGCATCTGTTCATCAGTAAGCGTAATGCCCAGATTCTCCGCAACCGGCTGGGCCAGTGAAATGTCGATATGACAAAGCTGATCCACCACGCGTTCGCGAATATAAGTGCGCACTACTTTGCTTAACTCGAAGCTAAAGGCGTCAATGATATGGCGCTGTTCGACCGGGGTCTGGCTCTGCCAGAAAAGGCGCGGATGCGAATAATATTCGCCAAACGACGGGCTGCGTTCGCGAACTTTATGCCCTTCGATACGCTCCTGGTAGCTTTCGAACCCGCCGCGCTTCGGCCCCGGCGGCGTTTCGCGCGGCCAGTTATCGTTGATAGAGTTTGGCTCGTAGTTGGCCGGATTGGTGTCGATATCCATACGGTGCATGCCGTCACGCTGGAAATTGTGATACGGGCAGGTAGGGCGATTTATCGGAATTTCATGGAAATTCGGCCCGCCGAGACGGCTGATTTGCGTATCGGTATAAGAGAAAAGGCGGCCCTGAAGCAGCGGATCGTTAGTAAAATCCAGCCCCGGTACGATATGCCCCGGATGGAAAGCGGCCTGCTCGTTTTCAGCGAAGAAGTTATCAGGGTTGCGGTTAAGCACCATTTTGCCGACCAGCTGCACCGGCACCAGCTCTTCCGGAATCAGTTTCGTGGCGTCAAGCAGGTCAAAATCAAACTTGAACTCATCTTCCTCGGGAATTAACTGTAGCCCCAGTTCATATTCCGGGAAGTCGCCCGCTTCGATGGCTTCCCACAGATCGCGGCGATGAAAATCGGGATCGCGGCCGGTGAGCTTCTGCGATTCATCCCACAGCAGCGACGCTTTGCCCGCCACTGGCTTCCAGTGAAAGCGAACAAAAGTCGCTTTGCCTTCAGCGTTGATCATCCGGAACGTATGAATACCGAACCCTTCCATTGTGCGGTAACTGCGCGGAATGCCGCGATCGGACATCGCCCAGATAACGTTGTGTAACGTTTCCGGTTGCAGCGAGACATAGTCCCAGAAGGTATCGTGAGCGCTCTGGCCTTGCGGAATAGCCCAGTGCGGCTCCGGCTTCACGGCGTGCACGAAATCCGGGAATTTGTGGGCGTCCTGAATAAAGAAAACCGGCGTGTTGTTGCCAACCAGGTCAAAAATCCCTTCCTGGGTATAAAACTTGGTGGCGAAGCCGCGGATATCACGCACGGTATCGGCAGACCCTGCGCCGCCCTGCACGGTAGAAAAGCGCACAAAAACCGGTGTGATTTTATCCGGGTCGGCAAGGAAATCGGCTTTGGTGATGTGGCTCAGGCTCTTGTAAGGCTGAAAATAGCCGTGCGCGGCTGAACCACGGGCATGAACGATACGCTCCGGAATGCGCTCATGGTCGAAGTGGGTGATTTTTTCCCGCAGGATGAAATCTTCAAGCAACGTCGGACCGCGCGTACCGGCGCGCAGCGAGTTTTGATCGTCGGCGATGCGCACGCCCTGGTTGGTGGTCAGCGGGAAGTTTTCGCTTCCCTTGCGGAAAGTGTCCAGCGCTTTAAGTTTTTCGTTAGCGGTATCCGGCGCTTTCAGGCTGCCGGGCGCCGTAGGCTGTTCCCCGGGCGGCGTGGGAACAGGGTCGGGGCGGTGTGAACCATCTTCCGGGGCCAGAGAATCAAGGCCGGGGCGCGACTCGTTGGCGTCATGCACGGGCGATTCGTGATGGCGGGGGTTATTCTCTTCATGCGACATTGAACTCTTCTCCTGTTTTCATTGCTGAAAGGCGGTTTTTTCGTGTTCAAAAGCTCTCTAACTATAGAACAGAGAAGGGAATATAGCGTTTGCGCCAGGCGGCAATCTGGCGCGAAAAACGCCATCTGCAAGCCATCGACGCACGTGAGGCGCGACGTGCGGGGCCACAATCCGCTATCATAGTTTTTTCCTGTTTATGGAATCGTTAAGAGTAAAAAACCGACGCCTATGAAACCACTTCGTCAACAGAATCGTCCCATCATCAACTATGTACCCCGCGTGGAGCCGGCGCCGCCGGATCATGCCGTGCGCATGGAGGGTTTTCAGGATGTGTACCTGCTGCGTGGCAAATACGTCGCGTTTGTTCTGGTGGGCGAGCATTTTCGCCGCTCGCCTGCCTTCAGCGTGCCTGAATCCGCCCAGCGCTGGGCCATCCAGATCCGGCAGGAAGAAGATGTGTAGTCTGCCGCAGGCATAAAAAAAGCCGCCCTCGGGCGGCTTTTGCTTTTTAAAGCGTTTAGCGGTGAGCCAGTTCGGCCTCTTCCTCGCTGTTCAGGATCGCTTTGTCAGTCTGCTTCAACCACTGGCTGGTCAGCGTGCCCGCGGTCATTGAGCCGCTTACGTTCAGGGCGGTGCGGCCCATATCAATCAAAGGTTCCACGGAAATAAGCAGCGCCACCAGCGTTACCGGCAGGCCCATCGCCGGCAGCACGATAAGCGCCGCGAAGGTTGCGCCGCCGCCCACGCCCGCTACGCCTGCGGAACTGAGCGTGACGATGCCGACAAGCGTGGCTATCCACATCGGGTCAAACGGGTTGATGCCTACCGTGGGCGCGACCATCACCGCCAGCATAGTGGGGTAGAGACCTGCGCAGCCATTCTGGCCGATAGTGGCGCCAAAGGAGGCGGCGAAGCTTGCGATAGATTCCGGCACGCCCAGGCGGCGAGTCTGCGCTTCCACGTTCAGCGGAATGGAGGCTGCGCTGGAGCGGCTGGTAAAGGCGAAAGTCAGTACCGGCCAGACTTTGCGGAAATACTTCAGCGGGCTTACGCCATTAACCGCGAGCAGGATGCCGTGAACCACGAACATAATGCCAAGGCCCAGGTAAGAGGCAACCACGAAGCTGCCCAGCTTGATGATGTCTTGCAGGTTGGAGCCTGCAACGACTTTCGTCATCAGCGCCAGCACGCCGTAAGGCGTAAGCTGCATCACCAGGCGAACCAGCTTCATCACCCAGCTTTGCAGGGTATCAATAGCCGCCAGCACGCGTTCGCCTTTCGGCGCATCGTCTTTCAGCAGCTTAAGCGCAGCCACGCCAAGGAAGGCGGCGAAAATCACCACGCTGATGATGGACGTGGGGCTGGCGCCAGTCAGGTCGGCAAACGGATTTTTCGGTACGAACGACAGCAGCAGCTGCGGCACCGTCAGGTCTGCAACCTTGCCGACATAGTTGGTCTGAATGGCGTTAAGGCGGGCGGTTTCCGCGCTGCCCTGCACCAGGCCTTCTGCCGAAAGACCGAACAGATTGGTCACGAAAACGCCTACCAGCGCCGCAATCAGCGTGGTAAAGAGCAGGGTGCCGATAGTCAGCACGCTGATTTTGCCAAGCGAGGAGGCGTTATGCAGGCGCGCCACGGCGCTCAGAATAGAAGCGAACACCAGCGGCATAACAATCATTTGCAGCAGTTGAACATAGCCGTTGCCAACCACGTTGAACCACTGGATAGAGCTTTTAAGCACTTCGCTGTCGGCGCCGTAGATCAGTTGCAGCGCCAGGCCAAAGACCACGCCGATGACTAAACCAAGCAGCACTTTTTTAGCGAGGCTCCACTGCTTGTGACGCGTTTGCGCCAGCAACAGCAGCAGAATAACGAACACGATAACGTTCGCGATTAGTGGAAAGTTCATCCCCGTTTCTCCTGAGTTCTTATAGCAGGCACGCGTACAATGGCATGCCTTTATGCCGCAAAGGGTATCAGAAGCGCCGGGGTTCCTTTATATCCAAAAAGAATAGGTTATTCCGCGCGGTATTATTTTGTTGGTTTATTGTTCGGTCTGGTGATGAATAAAGCGATTAAAGCCATTTTGCAGGGAGTTAATCGCCTGAGACGACCAGCGAATTGCACTGTTTTCGGGCATTCCCTGCGGCATCCAGACAGCCCAGGCGAACAGGGCCATACACAAAACGCGCTCCAGTTGATTGCCTTTTTGCGGCGCCAGAATAGGCAAACGGAAGCGCCAGCGGCAGGGCCATAACAGCGGCACGCCAGCTGGCGTGAGCATATCGGCAAGAATGTGGCTCAGGTAGCCTAATACCATACCCTGTAGCGCATCGGCGGGCACAATCCAGCTTTCCGGCACCTGGAGATAGAAAATCGTCAGCAGACCGAACACGGCCAGCAAACTATGGGTGAACCCCCGATGGCCGAAAGCGCGGGCGATAGGTTTCGAAATCCACTTTAGCCGCTGTCCGAGGAAAGACTTAGGGTGGTCGATGTCGGGCAGCAGGCACGTCAGAATGGCGGAAGGAACGATATGCCACCAGTCGCCCTGCGCCAGCACAGGCGTAAGCTCGGCGTTTTTGGCGAACACCGCACAAGCGATAGAAAATAGCAGGTGGCCTTCCGCCGTCATGATAAAACCCAAAAGCAACTGTCAATTCATCCAGTATAGGGTTTTTATACAGTGGGCGGAAGTGGTGACGGTGTAACTCTTTGTCACAAACCGCGCGGATAATCAGCGCGCCAGCCAGCCTCCGTCCACCGCCAGAGTATAGCCATTGACATAGTCGGCTGCCGGTGAGGCGAGAAAAACCACCGCGCCCTGTAAATCCTCCGGCTTGCCCCAGCGTCCGGCCGGTATGCGATCGAGGATTTCCTGGTTGCGGGCGGCATCTTCCCGCAGCGCCTGGGTGTTGTTGGTGGCCATATAACCGGGCGCAATGCCGTTAACGTTGATATTGTGCTGCGCCCATTCATTCGCCAGCAGACGAGTCAAGCCCAGTACGCCGCTCTTCGAGGCGGTGTAAGAAGGCACGCGGATGCCGCCCTGAAAAGAGAGCATAGAAGCAATGTTAATAATTTTGCCGCCGTCGCCTTGTTGAATGAACTGCTTCGCTACTGCCTGGGAGAGAAAAAAGAGTGATTTCAGGTTCAGATTCATGACCTCATCCCAGTCCCGCTCGCTAAAACTGAGCGCGTCGTCGCGGCGAATCGTGCCGGCATTATTGACCAGAATATCTACCCGGCCCATTTTCTCCACCGCCTCTTGCACAATCGCTTCCAGTTGATCCTGAAGCCCAAGATCCGCCTGGATGGCGTGAAAGCGTCGGCCCAGCGCCTGCACTTTTTGGGCGGTCTCGTGCGGCACTTTGCGGTTCACCCCGACAATATCGCACCCGGCTTGCGCCAGACCCAGCGTCATGCCTTGTCCCAGACCCGTATCGCAGCCGGTGACCAGCGCAACTTTCCCCGCAAGCTTAAAAGCGTCAAGAATCATAGATACCTCTGTATCGTGATAAAAAAGGGTAGGGATGAGCCTGCGAGAAGCATAGGAAGGGGAGAGACAAAATACAAATGAATTTGAAAAGGTGTTTTATAAATTTTGATGGGCTTAATAAAAAAGGGCAGCAAGCCGCCCTTTAGCTGTTAACCGCGAAGATGTTCGCAGGTGAGCTGTTCCAGCGAATCGAGCTTCACGTTCGCCAGCGCCCAGCGTGGGTCACCGCGATTTTCCGGCGCAGGTACGACTATAGAACGCATGCGGGCGGCTTTAGTGGCTATCATGCCGTTTACTGAATCTTCAAGCGTGACGCAGGTCAGCGGGTCGACGCCAAGCTTTGCCGCGGCGTCCAGATAAACCTGCGGGTGTGGTTTACTGTAGGGAAGGCGTTCCGCCGAGGCGATAGCATCGAACTGCTCTCGCAGTTCAAACATGCCCAGCACCTGTTCCAGCATACGCAGCGGCGAAGCGGAAGCGAGCCCCACTTTCAGACCCTGCGCTTTGCAAAGCGCGACGGCCTGGTGCACGCCAGCAAGCAGCGGCCGTTTCTCTTCCACAAGGTTAATGGCGCGATTAATAATGCGCTCCGTCACTTCCGCAACGGAAGGCCCGTTCCAGGGTTGCCGGGCAAACCACAGGTCTACAACCAGATCGATGCGTAACCCTAAGGTGTCGGGAAGTTCATGGCGACGGGAGATATCCACCCCCAGTGTTTGCATCACTTCCAGCTCCGCCTGGTCCCAGAGCGGCTCGGAATCAATCAGCAACCCATCCATATCAAAGATCGCGGCGAGGATCTGGCGCGAGGTCGACATCTGTAGCACTCCTTTTCAGATTTTATAAGCGGCGTTATCAATAGCCTGAAAACCGAAGTATGGCTACTGGTTTGTCTTTGCGCCTGGAAAGTTCAGCGAAAAGCGCAGGGAGAAGGTAGACTTATGGCGACAATGTGGCGTCACAATCAAGGGGAAAGCATGACGTATCAACAAGCTGGACGCATTGCCGTTGTAAAACGCATAGCCGGATGGCTTATCTTTATTCTGGCGACAGTTTCCACGGTTATTTCCGTTCTGAAATTTATGTATGAGCACAGTGACAAGCAGCCGGGCATTAACGCCGTCATGCTGGATTTTGCTCACGTAATGATTGAAATGATGCGTTTTAACACGCCTTTTCTGAATCTGTTCTGGTATAACTCGCCGCTGCCTGACTTCCGGCATCAGGCCAATATTCTGTTCTGGGTTATCTTTGCGCTGATTTTTGTCGGTCTTGCATTGCAGGCAAGCGGCGCGCGTATGAGCCGTCAGGCGCGCTTTTTGCGTGAGGGCGTGCAGGATCAGCTGATTCTGGAGCGAGCTAAAGGGCCAGACGGGCTGAGCCGCGAGCAGATCGAGTCAAAAATCGTGGTGCCGCGACACACCATATTCCTGCAAATTTTCCCGCTCTATATCCTGCCGGTGATTGTCATCGTGCTCGGATACCTTTTCTTTTCACTGCTTGGTTTTATCTGAGGCTTGAGCCACTCCTTTGCGGAGTGGCTGTGTCTTCGCTTCAGGCTGCCAGAATCTGCTCCAGCGCCTTTTGCGCCGTGACCAGATGTTGCCCGCCAAAAAGTATCGCCCGGTTGAGCAGGGTATAAAGTTGATAAAGCGGCTGGCGCGTTAAAAAGTCGGCGGGCAGAGGCGATACCGACTGATACCCGTCATAAAGCTGCGCGGGTTGTTCAGGATGCAGCGGCAACATCGCCAGGTCGCACTCTCTGTCGCCCCAGTAACAGGCCGGGTCGTAAAGATAAGGCCCATGCGGGCCAAGCGCGCAGTTGCCGGACCACAGATCGCCATGCAGTAAAGAGGGCTGAGGCTGGTGGCCCGACAGTTGCTGATACACGGCGTCGACAATCAAATCCATATCACCGAACTCCAGGCCTTTTTCCGCCGCCAGTTCCAGCTGCCAGCCTATGCGTTGCTCAGCAAAAAATGTGGCCCAGCGACGCTGCCAGGCGTTGGGCTGAGGCGTGGTGGAGAGGTCATTGTCAAAATCGAGTCCGAATTGCGGCTGCTCGCTCCACTGATGGAGACGCGCTAATTGTTGCCCCAGAAGAAAAGCGTGGTGGGCGTCGAGGGGGCGAGGCTCAAGGTATTCCAGCAGCAGGAAACTGTAATCTCTGTCGCTGCCTGAGCCGAAAACGTGCGGCACCGTCACCGTCTTACTGCGAGCCAGCAGTTCAAGCTGGTCCGCCTCGGCGGTAAATACGGGCAGCAGCGCCCTGTCATCACACTTAACGAAGATGGCGTGACCGGCGAAAGAGACCTTCCAGGCGGCGTGGATTTCACCTCCGGGCAGCTCTTGCCGATGGGTTATTTCACCTTCACCCAGTTGCTCATTCAACAATCGCGTTATCGCTTGCCACATGACGCTTATCTCCCGGGTTATCAATCACATCATCAGGTTAGCGCAAAAGGGCGGTTCAGAAAGCAGACTTAACGCACACCCTTTAACCTTGCGCTGCGGATGTTATATCGCTTTTTGCCACGCCTCCCAGGTGGTGACTTCCACTTCAGGTTTTTGATCGAGCGCCACTTCGCCAAGAGCGCGCGCCATTTCCGCGACTTCTTCTTTGCTCAGCGCGCTGACCATACCGAACGTGTTGGGGCCAAGCTCGTGAATCTTGCCTTCGTCATCGCTCATGGTGAGTAAAAAGCCGCCCCGCGTAAGCTCATTGGTGAGCTCGTTAATGTCTGCAAGACTGCGCTCTTGGTATTTCAGGGTAACGATAAAGCGGGTGATCTCTCCGTTGCTCATTATTTACCTCACTGTGGCAAGCCGCCAGGCAGGCGCCTGGCGGGACGGGAAAAGGCAGAATTAGCCTTTCAGGTAGTGATAAATTTTGTCGGTGTTCTCACGCGAGCAAAGCTGCGTGCCCTGGTGCAGCGTGGCGGCGCTGCCCGCGGCCACGCCATAACGCACCATGTCCAGCAGCGGAGCGCCTTCAGCAAGCTTGAGCGTCATCGCGCCGACCATGCTGTCGCCTGCGCCTACTGTGCTCTGGCTCTTTACCGGCGGGGGCACGACTTGCAAGCATTCATGCTCATCAACCGCTAATGCGCCTTGTGGACCCAGCGAGACGACGACACGCCGCGCTTTGCCGCTTTTTACCAGTTCCGTTGCTGCCTGGCGCACATCGTCCGGCTGCGTCAAATCGCGGTTGACCAGCGCGCCGAGTTCTTTCTGATTGGGTTTCACCAGTTCAATATTACCCAGTTCCAGCGCGGCGGCGAGCGCCTCGCCAGAACTGTCGAGGATGCAGCGGATGCCCTGACGTTGCGCCGCTTTTATCAGGTCGCAAAGTTTGGCTACATTCACGCCCGGCGGCAGGCTGCCGCTTATTACCAGAATAGCGTCGGCTTCAATCGCCATGATTTTCTCTTCGAGCTGGCGAAACTCTTCATCGCTTAATGCCGCGCCGGGCATCACGAAGCGATACTGTTCGCCGCTGGCTTCCACATGCACATGCAAGTTTTGCCGCGTCCAGTCTTTAGCCGTTATCGTTTGAACGGTGACTTGCTCATCCTGTAAAAGGGCGATGAGGTGCTCGCCCGTGGCGCCGCCTGCCGGAAAAATTGCCGTGGCTTTTCCGCCCAGATGCGAAATAGCGCGGGCAACGTTAATTCCGCCGCCGCCAGGCTCAAAGACGGGGGCGGTGCAACGCAGTTTGCCTTCCGGGTAAATTTGCGCCGTAAGCGTGGCGCTGTCGAGCGAAGGCGCCAGCGTCAGCGTATAAATACGTACCATGTGACCTCCTTTTAAAATGGGCTGCGATAAGCGTAGCACTCCCGGCCGGGCATCGGTGTGAATTAACACGCTGATTTATCAAATAAAGCAAGAATCAACATTAATTCTATATATATGAATTAAAAGCAGTTTTAAGAACGCTCTTATTCAAAAATAGCTATAAGATTTTATTGCTATGTTATTCGGGGCTTTTTATAATTTGTAACGTTTCAGCGTGCCTTATGTCGTTGATTACAGGTAAACATTCCGGGACCTTATCGGTCTCTTTTTTTGTTGTACGGACCTAAAAATAAATGAAGCTTTTGAAGACAGTACCCGCAGTTATGCTGCTTGCGGGAGGCGCTCTTGTGAGCCAATTCGCAATCGCCGACAACACCGTTTTTACTGTCATGGACGATCCTTCCACCGCAAAAAAACCTTTCGAAGGCAACCTGAACGCCGGCTATCTGGCCCAGTCAGGCAACACGAAAAGCTCCTCTTTAACCGCCGACTCCACGTTGACCTGGTACGGTCAGACCACCGCATGGTCGCTGTGGGGTAACGCCAGCAATACGTCATCTAACGATGAACGTTCGTCAGAGAAATACGCAGTGGGCGGTCGTAGCCGCTACAACGTAACCGATATGGATTACCTGTTCGGCCAGGCAAGCTGGTTGACCGACCGCTACAACGGCTATCGCGAGCGTGATGTCGCCACGCTCGGTTATGGTCGTCAGCTTCTTAACGGTCCGGTGCACAGCCTGCGCTTTGAATTTGGTCCGGGCGTTCGCTATGACGAGTACACCAATGGCGAAACTAAAACTCAAGGGCTGGGCTATGCTTCCGGCACCTACGCCTGGCAACTGACCGACAACGCTAAATTCACGCAGGGCGTTTCTGTCTTCGGCGCGGACGATACTACCGTTAACTCCGAAACGGCGCTGGATGTCGCTATCAACGCGCACTTTGGCCTGAAGGTGGCTTATAACGTTACATGGAACTCTGAGCCGCCATCCTCAGCACCCGAGCATACCGATACGCGCACCTCGGTCACGCTGGGTTATAAGATGTAAAACGTCAGGCCGGTTTTTCCGGCCTGATTTTTTAAGCTCTTTCGCAATGCATAATTTTTAAAATGGTTTGTAGGTTTAGATAATATAAAAAATCATTTCTTCACACTTCCTCCATAATTAGCCGCTGAGTTAAACATTCAATTAATTTGAAACGAAATGACAAATAATTTGATTGGGCAAAAGTGTGATCTGGATCTACAATATCGGTACGGCGGTTTTATTGCCGCAGGGTTTAACCGGATTCAGAAAAATAAGAGAAGAAGATGATGAATATGATGAAAACCACAGCCGCAGCCATTGTGCTGTCTGCGCTCTCCTTCGGCGCTTTCGCTGCCGAAACTGCAACCGATACCCGTACCGCCCCTTCCAGCACCTGGAATGTTAAAGATGTGGAAGCGGGTTCGTCTATTCAGCCAGGCGCAGCCTCTACCGGCCAGTCTATGAATGATGCGTTTAATGTTCATACATTAGTGGCGGGTGAATGGTCATAATAACCCGAACCCATGGGGTTATATGCCTTATATATAGCGCGCACGCTATGTCGTTAAAATAAAAACCGGTTAGCAATCTCCGGTTTTTATTTTTTTCTCCACTGCCTTTTATTCCTCGCTATTTTTTCCTCAAACCTTCCGCTTAATTTTCGCTTATTTCGCTCACTCGTTTTTCTGGATTTCATTCATCGCTCAGGGCGTGCTGTACTCAGAAAAAATTTACCTTAAAGCGAAACCGTACAGAATATCCCCACTTTTTGCGAATTTGATCACAAATTTAAACGCTGGTAGGGTAGAGGTTCAGGCATCCGAAACCGCAGAACAATTTTCATTCGGCTGCATTGTAACCAACTTGCAGGGGTAAACCTGCTACGCTCTTAATGGGAACCTGGTTATACAGGTTTCTTTATCGCTAAGGAGGCGGGCCACAGTCGGTAAAATACGTACATACAGGACGTATTCCGCCGGGTCGGGAGCGATTCTAAAGAGGATGGATATGAAATTAAAAAGAAAAAAAGTTAAGCCCATTTCGCTTAGCGACGTAACCATTATTGATGATGCAAAACTGCGCAAAGCCATCACAGCAGCTTCGCTTGGCAATGCGATGGAGTGGTTCGATTTCGGTGTCTATGGATTTGTCGCCTACGCACTCGGTAAAGTCTTTTTCCCCGAAGCTAACCCAAGCGTGCAGATGATAGCCGCGCTTGCCACCTTCTCTGTACCTTTTCTTATTCGCCCGCTCGGTGGTCTTTTTTTCGGGATGCTCGGCGATAAATATGGCCGACAGAAAATCCTTGCTATTACCATTGTTATTATGTCGATCAGTACATTCTGTATCGGCTTAATTCCCGGCTATGAAACCATTGGCATATGGGCGCCGGTTCTGCTGCTGCTTTGTAAAATGGCGCAAGGCTTTTCCGTGGGCGGCGAATATACCGGCGCGTCTATTTTCGTTGCCGAATATTCGCCTGACCGTAAGCGCGGATTTATGGGCAGCTGGCTTGATTTCGGCTCGATAGCGGGCTTCGTGCTGGGCGCAGGGATTGTGGTGCTGATTTCCGCCATTGTCGGCGAAGAAAACTTCCAGAGCTGGGGTTGGCGTATTCCGTTTTTCCTGGCGCTGCCGCTTGGCATCATCGGCCTTTATCTGCGCCATGCGCTTGAAGAGACGCCAGCGTTCCAGCAACATGTTGATAAGCTTGAACAGGGCGATCGTCAGGGCTTGCAGGATGGTCCTAAAGTCTCTTTTAAAGAGATTGCCACTAAGCACTGGCGCAGTTTGCTGACCTGCATTGGTCTGGTTATCGCTACTAACGTAACCTACTACATGCTGCTCACCTATATGCCGAGCTATCTGTCGCATAACCTGCATTACTCTGAAAGCCACGGCGTTTTGATCATCATTGCTATTATGATGGGGATGCTGTTTGTCCAGCCGGTAATGGGATTGCTTAGCGACCGCTTCGGCCGCCGACCGTTCGTCATTATCGGCAGTATTGCGCTGTTCGTATTAGTTATCCCGGCATTTACGCTTATCAACAGCAATGTGATTGGGCTAATTTTTGCAGGCCTGTTGATGCTGGCGGTGATCCTGAACGCGTTTACAGGCGTTATGGCTTCCACTCTGCCAGCGATGTTCCCGACGCATATTCGCTACAGCGCGCTTGCCAGCGCATTTAATATTTCGGTATTAGTGGCGGGTCTGACGCCTACTGTTGCCGCCTGGCTTGTGGAAAGCTCAGAAGATCTCATGATGCCAGCTTATTACCTGATGGTTATCGCGGTTATTGGGTTCATTACGGGCATTACCATGAAGGAAACGGCGAACCGTCCGCTCAAAGGGGCAACGCCAGCCGCTTCTGATATTCAGGAAGCGCGTGAAATCTTGCAGGAGCACCACGACAATATCGAGCAAAAAATCGAAGATATTGATCAGGAAATCTCCGAGTTGCAGGAAAAACGCAAACGCCTGGTGCAACAACACCCGGATATCAACGAATAAGGTTGCTGCCTTCCCCGGAGTAGACATCATATTTCTCCTGAAGCCCGGCTGGACAAGCCGGGCTTTTAACAGACCGGCAAGGCGTGTACTATTTACTGCGACCTTATCGATAAGCAGGTGAGGGGGCAGGCCATTTTAGTCGCCGCGCAAACTCCGCAGAGTGAAGCGGAAACCCCATCTTTCTTGTCGATATTTTTTTATTTTTACTCTCTCATATGTGCTCTTTCGTGTGGGGCACCACTGTGAATAAGGATTTTACATGCCTGTTATTACGCTTCCTGATGGTAGCCAACGCCATTTCGACCACGCCGTCAGCCCGATGGATGTCGCTCTTGATATCGGTCCGGGCCTTGCCAAAGCCTGTATCGCGGGGCGCGTCAACGGTGAACTGGTAGACGCATCTGATTTGATTGAACAAGACGCGCAACTCGCCATTATCACCGCGAAAGATGAAGACGGACTGGAAATTATTCGCCACTCCTGCGCGCATCTGCTCGGCCATGCCATCAAGCAGCTTTGGCCGCATACCAAAATGGCGATCGGCCCGGTTATCGACAACGGCTTTTATTATGATGTCGATCTGGACCATACGTTGACCCAGGAAGATCTCGACGCACTCGAAAAGCGTATGCACGAGCTTGCAGAGAAGAATTACGACGTCATCAAGAAAAAAGTAAGCTGGCACGAAGCGCGGGAAACTTTTGCGCAGCGCGGCGAAAATTACAAAGTTTCAATTCTTGATGAAAACATTGCTCATGATGATAAGCCTGGCTTGTATCATCATGAAGAATACGTCGATATGTGCCGCGGGCCGCACGTACCGAATATGCGTTTTTGCCATCACTTTAAGCTGATGAAAATCGCAGGCGCGTACTGGCGCGGCGACAGCAATAATAAAATGCTGCAACGTATCTACGGTACCGCCTGGGCGGATAAAAAAGCGCTTAACGCTTATCTGCAACGCCTGGAAGAGGCAGCCAAGCGCGATCATCGCAAAATTGGCAAGCAGCTTGACCTCTACCACATGCAGGAAGAAGCCCCGGGAATGGTTTTCTGGCATAACGACGGCTGGACTATCTTCCGCGAGCTGGAAACCTTTGTGCGCTCCAAGCTGAAAGAGTACCAGTACCAGGAAGTGAAAGGTCCGTTCATGATGGACCGCGTCCTGTGGGAAAAAACCGGCCACTGGGACAACTATAAAGATGCCATGTTCACCACCTCTTCCGAGAACCGTGAATATTGCATTAAGCCGATGAACTGCCCGGGCCATGTTCAGATCTTCAATCAGGGTCTGAAATCTTACCGCGATCTGCCGCTGCGTATGGCGGAGTTCGGCAGCTGTCACCGTAATGAACCGTCAGGCGCGCTTCACGGCCTGATGCGCGTACGCGGTTTCACCCAGGATGACGCCCATATCTTCTGTACAGAAGAGCAGGTGCGTGACGAAGTGAATGCCTGTATTCGCATGGTGTACGACATGTACAGCACTTTCGGCTTCGATAAGATTGTGGTGAAACTGTCTACGCGTCCCGAGAAGCGTATCGGCAGCGATGAAATGTGGGATCGCGCGGAAGCAGACCTTGCTGTGGCGCTGGAAGAGAACAATATTCCTTTTGAATATCAGCTGGGCGAAGGCGCGTTCTACGGTCCGAAAATTGAGTTTACGCTCTATGACTGCCTCGATCGCGCCTGGCAGTGTGGCACAGTTCAGCTAGACTTTTCGCTGCCTTCGCGTCTTAGCGCATCGTATGTGGGCGAAAACAACGAACGTCAGGTGCCGGTGATGATTCACCGCGCTATTCTGGGTTCGATCGAGCGTTTCATCGGCATTCTGACCGAAGAGTTCGCCGGGTTCTTCCCGACATGGCTCGCGCCGGTTCAGGTTGTGGTGATGAATATTACTGATTCACAGTCCGAATACGTTAACGAATTGACTCGTAAACTGCAAAATGCGGGCATTCGTGTAAAAGCGGACTTGAGAAACGAGAAGATTGGCTTTAAAATCCGCGAGCATACTTTACGTCGTGTCCCGTACATGTTGGTCTGTGGCGATAAAGAGGTCGAAGCAGGCAAAGTTGCCGTTCGTACCCGCCGTGGTAAAGACCTCGGTAGCCTGGATGTAAACGACGTAATTGAAAAGCTGCAGCAAGAGATTCGCAGCCGCAGTCTTCAACAACTGGAGGAATAAGGTATTAAAGGCGGAAAACGAGTTCAAACGGCACGTCCGAATCGTATCAATGGCGAGATTCGCGCCCAGGAAGTTCGCTTAACAGGTCTGGAAGGCGAACAGCTGGGAATTGTGAGTCTGAGAGAAGCTATCGAAAAGGCTGAAGAAGCTGGAGTAGATTTAGTTGAAATCAGCCCTAACGCCGAGCCGCCAGTTTGTCGTATCATGGACTACGGCAAGTTCCTTTATGAAAAGAGTAAGTCTTCTAAGGAACAGAAGAAAAAGCAGAAAGTTATCCAGGTTAAGGAAATTAAATTCCGTCCTGGTACTGACGAAGGCGACTATCAGGTAAAACTCCGCAGCCTGATTCGCTTTCTCGAAGAAGGCGATAAGGCCAAAATCACCCTGCGTTTTCGCGGGCGTGAAATGGCCCACCAGCAAATCGGTATGGAAGTGCTTAATCGCGTGAAAGACGATTTGCAAGAACTGGCAGTAGTCGAATCCTTCCCAACGAAGATCGAAGGCCGCCAGATGATTATGGTGCTCGCTCCTAAGAAGAAACAGTAAGGCCATCAAGTAACATTACCTGTGGGGCCAACAGGCTTCACGGGTTTTGTTCGCCTGGGTTTCGTTTATCAACAATGCGAAGTGGAAGTTAATAAAATGCCAAAGATTAAGACCGTACGCGGTGCTGCTAAGCGCTTCAAAAAAACCGGTAAAGGTGGTTTTAAGCACAAGCACGCTAACCTGCGTCATATTCTGACCAAAAAAGCAACCAAGCGTAAACGTCACCTGCGCCCGAAAGCCATGGTTTCTAAAGGCGATCTGGGTCTGGTAATCGCGTGCCTGCCGTACGCATAAGCCGTTAACCTTTAACTTTTTTATCGCCTGAAGCTTAACGTCGATGTTTTGCAACTAACGCAGCAAGACGTGGAGTAAAGGCAACATCAGAATATAGATACAGGAGAGAGCCATGGCTCGCGTAAAACGTGGTGTGATTGCACGTGCACGTCATAAGAAAATTTTGAAACAAGCTAAAGGTTACTACGGTGCGCGTTCTCGCGTATACCGCGTTGCCTTCCAGGCTGTTATCAAAGCTGGTCAGTACGCTTATCGTGACCGTCGTCAGAAAAAGCGTCAGTTCCGTCAACTGTGGATTGCACGTATCAACGCAGCAGCACGTCAGAACGGTATTTCTTACAGCAAATTCATCAACGGCCTGAAAAAAGCCTCTGTTGAAATCGACCGTAAGATCCTGGCTGACATCGCCGTATTCGACAAAGTGGCATTCACTGCCCTGGTTGAAAAAGCGAAAGCAGCTCTGGCGTAAGCCAGTTTGAAAGAGGGAGCTTGTCTCCCTCTTTTAATTTAACCGCTTCAATACGTTGACAATTGTTCCCTGAGCCCTTTCAATAGACGAAAACGCTCAGAACATAAGGTAACTGCAAGCATGAATGCTGCTCTTTTCCGCTTCTTTTTTTACTTTAGCACCTGATGTCAGGAGGCTAGCGCGTGAAAGAAGAAACGGAAAACAGCGCCAAAAGCCTCCCTCGTGGAGGCTTTTTTATTGCCTGATGGTTTGAAGAACGCCACTGATTAAGGCACAACGCCACTATTAATGAGGAACACCATGCCACATCTCGCAGAGCTGGTTGCCAGTGCAAAGGCAGCCATTAACGATGCCCAGGATGTTGCCGCGTTAGATAACGTACGCGTCGAATATTTAGGGAAAAAAGGGCACCTGACCCTTCAGATGACCACCCTGCGTGAACTGCCGCCGGAAGAGCGCCCGGCGGCGGGTGCGGTGATCAACGAAGCAAAAGAACAAGTTCAACAGGCATTGAATGCGCGTAAAGAAGCGCTGGAAAGCGCGGCGCTGAATGCCCGCCTGGCGGCAGAGACAATTGATGTCTCACTGCCCGGTCGTCGGGTGGAAAATGGCGGCCTGCACCCGGTAACGCGCACTATCGACCGTATCGAAAGCTTCTTTGGCGAGCTGGGCTTCACCGTGGCGACCGGCCCGGAAATTGAAGACGATTATCATAACTTCGACGCGCTGAATATTCCGGGGCACCACCCGGCGCGTGCGGATCATGACACCTTCTGGTTCGACGCCACGCGTCTGTTGCGTACCCAGACTTCGGGCGTGCAAATCCGCACCATGAAAAACCAGCAGCCGCCGATCCGCATCATCGCGCCTGGCCGCGTCTACCGTAACGACTACGATCAGACCCATACCCCGATGTTCCACCAGATGGAAGGGTTGATTGTCGATAAAAACATCAGCTTCACCAACCTGAAAGGGACGCTGCACGATTTCCTGCGCAACTTCTTTGAAGAAGATCTGCAAATTCGCTTCCGTCCTTCTTACTTCCCGTTCACTGAACCCTCTGCGGAAGTGGACGTAATGGGTAAAAACGGCAAGTGGCTGGAAGTGCTGGGCTGCGGCATGGTGCATCCGAACGTGCTGCGTAATGTCGGCATTGACCCGGAAATCTATTCCGGTTTCGCGTTTGGCATGGGCATGGAGCGCCTGACCATGCTGCGTTACGGCGTCACCGATTTACGCGCTTTCTTCGAAAACGATCTGCGTTTCCTCAAACAGTTTAAATAAGGGCAGGTAAGAACAATGAAATTCAGTGAACTGTGGTTACGCGAATGGGTTAATCCATCCCTGGACAGCGATGCGCTGGCGAATCAGATCACCATGGCAGGCCTGGAAGTGGACGGCGTTGAAGCTGTTGCCGGCGCTTTCCACGGCGTGGTAGTGGGTGAAGTGGTGGAATGCGGCCAGCATCCAAACGCAGATAAACTGCGCGTAACGAAAGTTAACGTCGGCGGCGAACGCCTGCTCGATATCGTCTGCGGCGCGCCAAACTGCCGTCAGGGTCTGAAAGTCGCTGTGGCGACCATCGGCGCTGTGCTGCCGGGCGATTTTAAAATCAAGGCGGCTAAGCTTCGCGGTGAACCGTCAGAAGGCATGCTCTGTTCTTATTCAGAGTTAGGCATTTCTGAGGATCACAGTGGGATTATCGAACTGCCGGCCGATGCCCCTATTGGCACAGACATCCGCGACTACCTGAAGCTTGACGACAACACCATTGAGATTAGCGTAACGCCAAACCGCGCCGACTGCCTTGGCATTATCGGTGTGGCGCGCGATGTAGCGGTGCTGAACCAGTTGCCGCTGAACGAGCCGGAAATTGCGCCTGTTGCCGCAACGGTAAACGACACGCTGCCCATTCGCGTTGATGCGCCTGAGGCGTGCCCGCGTTATTTAGGCCGCGTGGTGAAAGGCATTGATGTTTCTGCGCCGACGCCGCTGTGGATGCGCGAAAAACTACGCCGCTGCGGCATCCGTTCTATCGATGCGGTTGTCGATGTCACCAACTATGTGTTGCTTGAGCTGGGTCAGCCGATGCACGCCTTCGACCTGAGCCGCATTGAAGGCGGCATCGTGGTGCGTATGGCGCAAGAGGGCGAAACGCTGGTACTGCTGGACGGCAATGAAGCGAAGCTGAGCGCTGACACGCTGGTTATCGCCGATCACAATAAAGCGCTGGCGATGGGCGGTATCTTTGGCGGCGAACATTCCGGCGTCAACACCGAAACTCGCGACGTGCTGCTTGAGTGCGCTTTTTTCAGCCCGCTTTCCATCACCGGTCGCGCCCGTCGCCACGGCCTGCATACCGATGCTTCTCACCGTTACGAGCGCGGCGTGGATCCGGCGCTGCAATATAAAGCGATGGAGCGAGCTACCCGCCTGCTTATCGATATTTGCGGCGGTGAAGCAGGCCCGGTCATTGATGTCACCAGTGAAGCGCATCTGCCGAAGCGCGCCACCATTACGCTGCGTCGCAGTAAGCTTGACCGTTTGATCGGCCATGTTATTGCCAGCGAGCAGGTAACGGACATTCTTAAGCGTCTGGGTTGCGAAGTCACTGAAGGTCAGGACGAATGGCAGGCTGTGGCGCCAGGCTGGCGTTTCGATATGGAAATTGAAGAAGACCTGGTAGAAGAGGTCGCCCGCGTCTATGGTTATGACAATATCCCTAACGAGCCGGTGCAGGCGGGCCTGGAAATGGGCAGCCACCGCGAAGCGGATCTTTCGCTTAAGCGCGTAAAAACATTGCTGGTGGATAAAGGTTATCAGGAAGTGATCACTTATAGCTTTGTCGATCCGAAAGTGCAGCAACTGCTGCATCCGGGCGAGGAAGCGCTGATCCTGCCAAACCCGATCGCCAGCGATATGTCTGCAATGCGTCTGTCGCTGTGGACTGGCTTACTCAGCACCGTAGTTTATAACCAGAACCGCCAGCAGAACCGCGTGCGTATTTTCGAAAGCGGCCTGCGCTTTGTGCCTGATACGCAGGCGGACCTCGGGATCCGTCAGGATCTTATGCTGTCGGGCGTGCTTTGCGGCAACCGGTATGAAGAGCACTGGGACCAGGCGAAAAACGGCGTCGATTTCTACGATCTGAAGGGCGATCTGGAATCCGTTCTGGAACTTACGGGTAAATTATCTGAAATTGAATTTAAGGCGGAAGCGAATCCGGCCTTGCATCCTGGCCAAAGTGCTGCCATTTATTTAAAGGGCGAACGCATTGGTTTCATTGGCGTTGTGCATCCGGAGCTTGAGCGCAAACTCGACCTCAACGGCCGCACGCTGGTGTTTGAGCTGCTCTGGAACAAGGTAGCGGACCGCATTGTACCGCAGGCCGCCGAGGTTTCTCGCTTCCCGGCGAACCGCCGCGACATCGCTGTGGTAGTGGCTGAAAACGTACCGGCAGCAGATATTTTGGCCGAATGTAAGAAAGTTGGCGCAAATCAGATAGTTGGCGTAAACTTATTTGACGTGTACCGTGGTAAGGGTGTTGCGGAGGGTTACAAGAGCCTTGCCATCAGCCTGATCCTTCAGGATACCAGCCGTACACTCGAAGAAGAGGAGATTGCCGCTACTGTTGCGAGATGTGTAGAGGCACTAAAAGAGCGATTCCAGGCATCATTGAGGGATTGAACCTATGGCGCTTACTAAAGCGGAAATGTCAGAATATCTGTTTGATAAGCTTGGGCTTAGCAAGCGGGACGCCAAAGAACTGGTGGAGCTGTTTTTCGAAGAGATCCGTCGCGCTCTGGAAAATGGCGAACAGGTGAAACTCTCCGGTTTTGGTAATTTTGACCTGCGCGATAAGAACCAACGTCCCGGACGCAACCCGAAAACCGGTGAAGACATCCCCATTACGGCGCGCCGTGTGGTGACCTTCAGGCCGGGACAGAAGTTGAAAAGTCGGGTTGAAAACGCTTCGCCGAAGACAGAGTAATCTGACCTAATCAAAAAGGCCGCATTGTGCGGCCTTTTTTCTTTTGCGCGCCGAAACCGGCCCTTAGAATCCAAGGACTACAACCATAACGTCAGATTCACCCATGCTCTCTTTTATCGAACAACAACGTGTGCATGAACGCCGCTGGCTTTGGGGCCTTCTGGTCTTTATGCTGCTGACGATGTTGCTAAGCCTCTGCGCAGGCGACCAGTGGCTGGCGCCGTCAGCCTGGTTTAGCGAAAGCGGTAAGCTATTCATATGGCAAATACGTCTGCCGCGTACGCTGGCGGTGCTGGTCGTTGGCGCGGCACTGGCGCTTTCTGGCGCCATTATGCAAGCGTTGTTTGAAAACCCGCTGGCGGAACCCGGTCTGCTTGGCGTCTCTAACGGCGCGGGCGTAGGGCTTATCGCCGCCGTGCTGCTGGGCCACGGCGCATTGCCTGGCTGGCTGTTGGGGCTGTGCGCCATCGGCGGGGCGTTAGCGATCACGCTTATCCTGCTGCGTTTCGCCAGGCGTCAGCTTTCCAACAGCCGCCTGCTGCTGGCAGGGGTGGCGCTCGGCATTATTTGCAGCGCGCTCATGACCTGGGCCGTTTACTTCTCCACCAGTCTTGACCTGCGCCAGCTGATGTACTGGATGATGGGCGGTTTCGGCGGCGTAGACTGGCGGCACGGCTGGCTCATTGCGGCGCTTTTGCCGGCAATGGTCTGGGTTTGCCGTCAGGCGCTGCCGCTCAATATGCTGGCGCTGGGAGAAACGTCCGCCCGCCAGCTCGGTCTGCCCGTCTGGCTCTGGCGCAACATGCTGGTGATAGCGACGGGCTGGCTGGTTGGCGTCAGCGTAGCGCTTTCTGGCGCGATTGGTTTTATCGGTCTGGTTATTCCTCATATCCTGCGGCTATGCAAACTCACGGACCACCGCGTCCTGCTGCCCGCCTGCGCGCTGGCGGGCGCGGCGGTGTTGCTGGCGGCGGACATCATTGCCCGGCTGGCGCTGGCTTCGGCGGAGCTACCGATAGGCGTTGTCACCGCAACGCTGGGCGCGCCGGTGTTTATCTGGCTATTATTAAGGGCTGGACGATAAAGCCTTCACTCAATCCATTAAGGGGATGCTATGCAACAAGATGTGCTGAACACCGAAGTGACGACCATTGACGGTGAAACTACGTCGCTTGAACGCTGGAAAGGCAAGGTGCTGCTGATTGTTAACGTGGCCTCGAAATGCGGTTTGACCCCGCAATACGAGCAGCTGGAGAACATTCACAAAGCCTGGGAAGAGGCGGGCTTCAGCGTGCTGGCTTTTCCCTGCAACCAGTTTCTCGGCCAGGAGCCGGGCAGCGAAGAAGAGATCAAAACCTTTTGCAGCACCACTTACGGCGTAACGTTCCCGCTGTTCAGCAAAATTGACGTCAACGGGGAGAACCGTCATCCGCTTTACCAAAAGCTGATTGCCGCCTGCCCAACCGCAGTTGCGCCGGAATCAAGCGGATTTTATGAACGTCTGGCAAGCAAAGGGCGCGCGCCGCTCTATCCGGACGACATCCTGTGGAACTTTGAAAAATTCCTGATTGGTCGCGACGGACACGTGGTTCAACGCTTCTCGCCGGATATGACCCCGGAAGATCCCATCGTGATGGAAGCTATCAAGGTGGCGCTGGCGAAATAAAATGGCGCTGATGGAATTGCGCGATGTGGCGGTGCCGGGCCGTCTTGGCCCGCTTACCGCTACCGTGAAACCGGGAGAGCTGCTGCATCTTGTCGGGCCGAACGGCGCAGGGAAAAGCACGCTGCTTGCGCGCATGGCGGGGCTTACCACTGGCGCGGGCAGCATTGTGTTTGCGGGCGCGCCGCTGGATGAATGGCGCAGCGAACAGCTTGCCCGCCATCGCGCTTTTCTTACGCAACAGCAGATGCCGCCTTTTGCGATGCCGGTCTGGCATTATCTTTCTCTGCACCAGCATGCCAGCCCGAATGCAAGCCGGATAACAGAGATAGCCGGGGCGCTCTGGCTTGATGATAAGCTCGCCCGGCCGGTGAACCAGCTTTCCGGGGGAGAGTGGCAGCGGGTAAGGCTTGCGGCTGTCGCGCTGCAAATTGATCCGCATTCCAGTCCAGCGGGGCAACTCCTGTTGCTGGATGAGCCGATGAACAGTCTGGACGTTGCGCAACAGGCGGCGCTTGATAAGCTGCTCTATCAACTCTGCGAGGCGGGTATCGCCATCGTTATGAGCAGCCACGATCTAAACCACACGCTGCGCCATGCGCACCGCGTCTGGCTGCTGCGCGAAGGCAAATTAATAGCCGAAGGCAAGCGCGATGAGGTGCTTACGCCTGCGCATCTTGCTACCGCTTATGGCCTGCCGTTTCGCCGCCTTCAGGTGGAAGGTCACAGCATGCTCATTTGTCCCCTTTAGCAAAGCACGGCGCTTGCCTCGCCGAACCGGGGCAGGCTACATTAGCCAAAACAAAAAACGGGTAGAGGATTTGCCTGAAAATGCGGCTCTGGTTACTCCTTGCTGCAACCCTGCTGCTGGCAGGATGCAGCCATCATCGCGCGCCGCCGCCCAATGCGCGGCTGTCTGATTCCATCACCGTTATCGCTGGCCTGAATGACCAGCTTAGCCACTGGCGCGGCACGCCTTATCGCTACGGCGGAATGAGCCGCGGCGGAGTGGATTGTTCGGGCTTCGTTATGCTGACGTTACGCGACAAGTTCGGGTTGCAACTGCCGCGCGAAACGCGTGAGCAGGCTGAAATCGGTACGGAAATCGATAAAGACGATCTGCTGCCAGGCGATCTGGTGTTTTTCAAAACCGGCAGCGGCCAGAACGGCCTGCATGTCGGCATTTATGATACCGATAACCAGTTTATTCACGCCTCAACCAGCCGTGGCGTGATCCGCTCTTCGCTGGATAACGTCTACTGGCGTAAAAAATTCTGGCAGGCGCGCCGTATCTGACTTTCCCCGCCGCCTTGCGCGGCGGCGTTCTTCCTCACACTTTCCGCTTTTGCTTGCGCCATATTGTAACAATGGCGACTCGCTCTCTCCTTGCCCGGCAACCTGACGCTACGCTTAACCTTCGCTTACGCAGATCGCGAGCAATTCAGACCTTTTCAGGCGCAGGAGCAGCAATGAGCAAAACAATCAAAATTGCGGTTATTGGCGGCGGCAGTAGCTATACCCCGGAACTGGTAGAGGGGCTAATTGCGCGCCGGGCGTCAGTGGCGCTACGGGAACTGGCGCTGGTGGATGTGGAGGCAGGACGGGATAAAGTCGAGACCATCGCGGCGCTCACCCGCAGGATGCTGGCGAAAAACGGCATGGAGGCGGTGAAAGTGACGGTGCATTTCCAGCCCGACGAGGCTATCCGCGATGCCAGTTTCGTATTGACGCAACTGAGGGTTGGCCAGTTAGCGGCCCGCGCCGCCGATGAACGGCTGGGGCTGAAATATCATCTTATCGGCCAGGAAACCACTGGCATCGGCGGCTTCGCCAAGGCGCTGCGCACCATTCCCGTTATGCTTGATATCGCCCGTAAGGTGGAAAGGCTGGCGCCCGAAGCCTGGATAATTAACTTCACCAACCCGGCAGCTATCGTCACCGAAGCGGTGCAGCGCCATACCAACGCCAGAATCATCGGGTTATGCAATGTGCCGATCGCCATGCACCATATGCTCGCCCACATGCTGGAAGAGCCCTTCGAGGCGCTGCGTTTGCGGTTTGCCGGCCTGAACCATATGGTCTGGGTACACGAAGTGAACGTGCGGGGTGAGAACCGCACCCAGGAGGTTATCGAAAAACTTTGCAGCGGCGCGGCGATGACCATGAACAATATTAAGGAGGCGCCATGGCCTGCCGGACTGTTGCGGGCGCTGGGCGCCATTCCGTGTCCTTATCACCGTTATTTTTATCTTCCCCGTCATATGCTGGAAGAGGAACAGGCGGCGGCGCAAAAGGAAGGCACCCGCGCAGAGCAGGTGATGAAAGTAGAAGCGTCGCTTTTCGGGCAATACCGCGATCCGCATCTTGCCCATAAGCCCGCGGAGCTTAGCCTTCGCGGCGGCGCGTTTTACTCGCAGGTCGCGCTGGAATTAATAGACGCGATTCATAACGATACAGGCGCGCAGCTGGTGGTGAATACCGCTAATAAGGGAGCTATTCAGGGACTGCCGGACGACGCTGTGGTGGAAACCAACTGCGTGGTCGATGCCGCAGGGGCGAAACCGCTGGCGTTTGGCGCGTTGCCGCCCGCCATGCACGCACTGACCACGCAGGTAAAAACGTACGAGCGCCTGACCATCGACGCGGCGGTAAACGGCGATAAGCAGGCAGCGTTGCTGGCATTGATTGTTAATCCGCTGGTGGGCGACGCCGGGCTTGCCGGGGATATGCTTGAAGAGCTTTTAACTCTCAATCGCGATTACCTGCCCGCATTTCGCTGATTGCCGAATATATGAAATAGCGGGGCAGGCGTAGTTGCCCCGTTAGAGAAGTTAAACAATCCTTCACAGCTTAACGTTCAGGTTAAAAAATAGTTATGGTCATTGTTTAGCGTAAATAAATTAAGAATTTTTGTAATTGATACCTTACAAATTATTTATAGCGACAGGTAATTTTTTCAGCCAATTTGTCTATTGACGATTAACTATAGTAAGCTAAAAGCAGCTAAGGATAATTCTGAATCTCTAAGGATAGAGCGTGGTAATTATTGCAATAAAATCAGTCTGGTTGCACCGTTGTGATATGCAAAAAATCTCGTTGTTTATTACCGGACCAGACGGAGCGTGAATAATGATTGTTTCGCTCGACGTCCAATATCGCTCGCAGTATTTATTTCTCCCTACCTGGCGGGGGGATGGCTCACTGTTGGGCGTCGAACTCCTCGCTGACTTTATTAGCGAAAATGCCCCGGTGCGTATTCCGGCAGGATTAGTTCTTTCTCAACTTACAGCGGAACAACAGCTCATCCTTTTTTATGAGGCTATTAGTCTGGTTGAGCATAATCGGTCATTTTTTATCGATAATAATGTTCTGGCCTGGGTTAGCGTTAATGAAATTACCGCCAGGGCGCTTTTGACCAGCATCGCATTGCAAAAAAGAGTCAGTGAATTGTCATTTCTGGAGTTCAGCATTACTGAGGATTTTCCAGGGCTGAATGAAGGTAAGTCGCATTCGGTACTTCATCCCTTGCACAAAATCCATCCATTAATGCTGGCTAACTATGGTTCAGGCGGCGCAACCAGCCGGGCAGTTTATGAAGGGCTTTATCAGCGGGTGAAGCTCGATAAAAACTTTATTAACCGTAAACTCTCGCCTGCAACGTTCGAGCCTTTTATTTCCGCCATCATTAAACAGATCTCCCCCTGTTGCGAAACGCTTATCCTCCCGGGCGTGGACAACGAAATAGCCCGCCGTCACGCGGTAGCGCTGGGCGTCGGCGCCGTTCAGGGAAGCCTCTGGCCGCCCGTTCTTGCCGCTTCGCTGGCGAAACTCATTGAATAACCCTGCGTATGCGCCGTGTTTAGACGGCGCATGAGGCACTACACTTAGTGCAGGAGGCCTCATGAGCGAAAATCCCCAATTTGTATCCACCTGGCGCGACGAGCTGCCGGGTTTCTTTACCGAGCTTTCCCCCACGCCGCTGAAAAACAGCCGCCTGCTGTGGCATAACGCGCCACTGGCGCAAGAGCTGGGGCTTGATGAAACGTTATTTACACCAGAGCATGCGGCTGGCGTCTGGGGCGGAGAAGCGCTGTTGCCGGGCATGGCGCCGTTGGCCCAGGTTTACAGCGGCCATCAGTTTGGCGTCTGGGCCGGGCAGTTGGGCGACGGGCGCGGTATTCTGCTTGGCGAACAACAGCTGCCGGACGGGCGTAAAGTCGACTGGCACCTGAAAGGCGCCGGGCTGACGCCTTATTCCCGTATGGGCGACGGACGTGCGGTGGTGCGCTCGACGGTGCGCGAGTTCCTTGCCTCTGAAGCGATGCACTATCTGGGTATTCCCACCACCCGGGCGCTTTCGATTGTCACCAGCGACACGCCAGTGCGGCGCGAAACCACCGAACGCGGCGCCATGCTGATGCGTATTGCGCAAAGCCATGTGCGCTTTGGTCATTTCGAGCACTTTTACTACCGTCGCGAGCCGGAAAAAGTGCAGCAGCTTGCCGACTACGTTATCGACCATCATTTTGCCCACCTGGCGCAGGAGAAAGAGCGTTACGCCCTGTGGTTTAACGAGGTGGTGGATCGGACCGCTTCGCTGATGGCGCACTGGCAAAGCGTAGGTTTCGCCCACGGCGTAATGAATACCGACAATATGTCTATTCTCGGGCTGACTATCGATTACGGCCCTTATGGTTTCCTGGACGATTACCAGCCGCACTTTATCTGCAACCATTCTGATTATCAGGGGCGGTATGCGTTTGATAATCAGCCTGCGGTGGGGTTATGGAACCTGCAACGGCTGGCGCAGACGCTGTCGCCTTTTATCGATGTCGATGTGCTCAACAATGGGCTTGATCGCTACCAGATGTCGCTTATGCGCGCTTACGGCAAACAGATGCGCGCGAAGCTCGGCTTTCATACCGAACAGATGGCCGATAACGATCTGCTGACGACGCTGTTTTCGCTTATGGCGCGCGAGGGGAGCGACTATACCCGTACTTTCCGCATGCTGAGCCAGACGGAACAGCATTCCGCCGCCTCGCCGCTGCGCGATGAATTTATCGACCGGGGAGCCTTCGACAGCTGGTTTAGCCGCTACCGTGAACGGTTGCAGCAGGAAGAGATCACCGACGACGCGCGCCAGCAGGCGATGAAAGCGGCGAACCCGGCGGTGGTGCTGCGAAACTGGCTGGCGCAGCGGGCCATTGAAGGGGCGGAAAAAGATGATCCCAGCGAGCTGGCGCGCCTGTGCGAAGCGTTGCAAACGCCGTTTGCCGATCGCGATGACGATTTCACCCACCGTCCGCCGGACTGGGGCAAAAGGCTGGAAGTGAGCTGTTCAAGCTAACATCAAGGCGCCGGAAGGCGCCTTTTTAACGTGGGATCAGGCCCGGCTTTGCATTGCCTCTGCAAGCATGGCGAGCAGCGCTTCGCTCTCTTCCCAGCCGAGGCACGGGTCGGTAATCGATTGACCATACACCAGCGGCTGCCCGGCGGCGACAGGCTGGGCGCCTTCTTCAATGAAGCTTTCCACCATTACGCCTGCGATGCCCTGCGAACCGGCGCGCAGCTGGCGGCAAATCTCTTCGCACACCTCCAGCTGACGGCGGTGCTGTTTCTGGCAGTTGCCATGGCTGAAATCAACCACCAGCCGCTCCGGCAGATTAAATTCGCGAAGCGTCGCGCAGGCGGCGGCGATATCCGTCTCATGGTAGTTCGGCTGTTTACCGCCGCGCATGATGATATGGCCGTATGGATTGCCGCTGGTCTGATAAATCGTCATGCGGCCATGTTTGTCAGGCGACAGGAACATATGGCTGGCGCGGGAAGCGCGGATGGCGTCGACGGCGATACGGGTGTTGCCGTCAGTCCCGTTTTTGAAGCCCACGGGGCAGGAGAGGGCCGAGGCCATTTCCCGGTGGATCTGGCTCTCTGTGGTGCGCGCGCCGATAGCGCCCCAGCTAATCAGGTCGGCAATATACTGGCCGGTCACCATATCCAGAAACTCCGTGGCGGTGGGAACGCCAAGCGCGTTGATCTGCACCAGCAGACGGCGGGCGAGCTCAATGCCATGGTTTACCCGGTAACTGCCGTTAAGGTCCGGGTCTGAGATAAGGCCTTTCCAGCCCACCACGGTGCGCGGTTTCTCAAAGTACGTCCGCATCACGATTTCAAGCTGCGCCTGATACTTCTCGCGCAGTGGCTTCAGCCGCCCGGCATACTCTACGGCAGCGGAAAGATCGTGGATTGAGCAAGGCCCAATCACCACCAGCAGGCGGTTATCTTCGCCATTAAGGATTTTTTCGATACGGCGGCGCGCGCCGGTGACATGTTCCGCCATTTCGGGCGTGACGGGATAGCGTTGCGCCAGCTCCTGCGGCGTGACAAGCGTGTCGATGCGCGCCGTGCGCAGTTCATCGGTTTTATTCATTGGGTGTCTCGAAAGTGGTTGCTTTCCGGCCACAGCGCCGGAAAGTGATGGCCATCACGATAAACGAATCACGTCTGATTTCAAGAAACGAGAAAGATTATCAGCCAGATGAACGAGACCTTACCATAAATTATCGCACCGTTGAACTAGTTTGCTAGTACATGCGTCGACTCAGCTTCATAATATCGAGGATTTTGGTCGCCAGTTCTTCTACCGAAAAGTTCGTGCTGTTGAGGTAGGGGATCTGGTGCTTGCGGTAAAGCGCTTCCACTTCAGAAATCTCCATCCGGCACTGGCGCATTGAGGCGTAACGGCTGTTTTCGCGACGCTCTTCCCGGATAGCCGCCAGCCGCTCCGGGCTGATGGTCAGGCCAAAAAGCTTGTGCTGGAGCGGGCGCAGCGCCGCAGGCAGCGTCAGGTTATCCATGTCGTCGGCAATAAACGGGTAGTTTGCCGCACGAATGCCGAACTGCATTGCAAGATAAAGGCTGGTGGGCGTTTTGCCGCAGCGGGAAACACCAAGCAGGATCACCTGCGCCTGGTCGAGGTTGCGCAACGAAATGCCGTCATCGTGGGCGAGCGTGTAATCGATCGCGGCGATACGGGCGTCGTAGCGCATCAGGTTGCCCGCCGTTAACCCGTGGGTACGGTGCGCCACCGGGGTTGGGTCCAGCTTTAGCTCCTGCTGTAGCGGGGCGACCAGCGCCTGGACAATATCCTGGCAAAACCCTTCGCTTTGCAAAATGATGGCGCGCACTTCCGGCAGGACAATAGAAAAAAACACCAGCGGGCGCAGGCCGGTTTGCTGAAAAATGGCGTCGATCTGCTCTTTCACCGCCCGGGCGCGGCTCTCGTTTTCCACAAAAGGCAGGGTAATGCTGTTGATAGAAACCGGAAATTGCGACATCACCGCATGGCCGAGCACTTCCGCGGTTATGGCGGTGCCATCGGAAATATAAAAAACATGACGATCAACCACATTGTCCATTGCCTGCATCCTGAATGAGTTAAGAACCGGCCTAAGCATAATTTAAATCCGCAGGCCAAAGCATAGCGATTATCTCATTTTTATAAAATGAAACGGGGTTTTTATAATTAATGAAAACCACCATTCAATTTTTCGAAGCGGCAGATAATCCTTTATTTTAATAATGATTTCTTCTTAATCAATGGCTTAGAATTAGTACGAAAAGTGGTCTGAAATTAATGGTAAGTGGTCTGAAAATTAAAAAATTTAATATGCTTGAACGATTCACCGTTTTTCGCTGCGGAATAAATATGCCAGACTAAATTTGTTGTCAGGTGTTTCGTATCCCCGTTCATATATCACAAAAGGATTGTTCGATGACCAACAATGGCTCGTCACCGCTGGTGCTTTGGTACAACCAACTCGGCATGAATGATGTAGACAGAGTTGGGGGCAAAAATGCCTCCCTGGGTGAAATGATTACTAACCTCTCCGGCATGGGCGTCTCCGTACCGAATGGATTTGCCACCACTGCCGAGGCGTTTAACCTGTTCCTCGACCAGAGCGGCGTCAACCAGCGCATTTATGAACTGCTGGATAAAACCGACATTGACGATGTGTCAGAGCTTGCGAAAGCGGGCGCGCAGATCCGTCAGTGGATCATCGACACACCTTTCCAGCCCGAGCTGGAAGAGGCTATCCGCGACGCTTACGAGCAGCTTTCCGCCGACGACGCCGAAGCGTCGTTTGCCGTACGCTCCTCCGCCACGGCAGAAGATATGCCAGACGCTTCTTTCGCCGGCCAGCAGGAAACCTTCCTCAATGTGCAGGGCATCGACGCGGTCATGGTGGCGGTGAAGCATGTCTTCGCCTCGCTGTTTAACGACCGCGCTATCTCGTATCGCGTGCATCAGGGTTACGATCATCGCGGCGTCGCGCTTTCGGCTGGCGTTCAGCGCATGGTGCGTTCCGATCTCGCCGCTTCCGGCGTAATGTTCTCCATCGATACCGAATCGGGCTTTGATCAGGTGGTATTTATTACCGCTGCGTACGGCCTTGGCGAAATGGTGGTGCAGGGCGCCGTCAACCCGGATGAGTTTTACGTGCATAAACCGGGGCTGGAAGCGGGACGCCCGGCGATTGTGCGCCGCACGCTGGGGTCGAAAAAAATCCGTATGGTTTATGGCGAAACCCAGGAGCACGGCAAGCAGGTGCGCATTGAGGATGTGCCGCAAACTGACCGCGACCGCTACTGCATTACCTCTGACGAGGTGCAGGAGCTGGCGAAGCAGGCGGTGCAGATTGAAAAACATTATGGCCGCCCGATGGACATCGAATGGGCTAAAGATGGCCATACCGGCAAGCTGTTTATCGTCCAGGCGCGCCCGGAAACCGTGCGTTCTCGCGGGCAGGTCATGGAGCGCTATCAGCTGCATTCGCAGGGGAAAATCGTGGCGGAGGGCCGCGCAATCGGCCACCGGATCGGGGCGGGCGCAGTGAAAGTCATCCATGACATCAGCGAGATGAACCGCATTGAGCCAGGCGATGTGCTGGTCACCGACATGACCGACCCGGACTGGGAGCCGATCATGAAAAAAGCGGCGGCGATTGTGACTAACCGCGGCGGGCGCACCTGCCATGCGGCGATTATCGCCCGCGAGCTGGGCATTCCGGCGGTTGTAGGCTGCGGCGACGCCACCGAACGGCTGAAAGATGGCGAAAACGTCACCGTTTCCTGCGCCGAGGGCGATACTGGCTACGTGTACGCCGAGCTACTCGATTTCAGCGTCAAAAGCTCAAGCGTCGACACCATGCCAGACCTGCCGCTGAAAATAATGATGAACGTCGGCAACCCGGACCGCGCGTTTGACTTTGCCTGCCTGCCTAACGAAGGGGTAGGGCTGGCGCGCCTTGAGTTCATCATCAACCGTATGATCGGCGTGCATCCTCGCGCGCTGCTGGAGTTTGACCAGCAGGAAGCGGGCCTGCAAAACGAAATTCGCGAAATGATGAAAGGTTACGACTCACCGCGCGAATTCTATGTCGGCCGCCTGACGGAAGGGATCGCGACGCTTGGCGCGGCGTTCTGGCCAAAACGAGTTATCGTGCGCCTGTCCGACTTCAAATCGAATGAATACGCCAACCTGGTGGGCGGCGAGCGTTACGAGCCGGACGAAGAGAACCCGATGCTCGGCTTTCGCGGCGCAGGCCGCTATGTCTCAGACAGCTTCCGCGACTGCTTCGCGCTGGAGTGTGAAGCGGTTAAACGCGTGCGTAACGAGATGGGGCTGGCTAACGTGGAGATCATGATCCCGTTTGTGCGCACCGTAGAGCAGGCGAAAGCCGTGGTGGACGAGCTGGCGCGTCAGGGGCTTAAGCGCGGCGAGGACGGGCTGAAAGTCATTATGATGTGTGAAATTCCGTCTAACGCCCTGCTGGCGGAGCAATTCCTTGAGCACTTCGACGGCTTCTCCATCGGCTCTAACGATATGACTCAGTTGACGCTCGGTCTTGACCGCGACTCCGGCGTCGTATCTGAACTCTTTGACGAACGCAACGAGGCGGTAAAAGCGCTGCTTTCCATGGCTATCCGCGCGGCGAAAAAAGAGGGCAAATATGTCGGTATCTGCGGCCAGGGGCCGTCAGATCACGAAGATTTCGCCGCCTGGCTTATGGAAGAGGGGATCGACAGTCTTTCCCTGAACCCCGATACCGTGGTGCAAACCTGGCTTAGCCTTGCCGAACTGAACAAGTAACCTAAGTGTTGAGAAAAGCCCGCGCAATGCGGGCTTTTTTTATTTATCGCGTTTATATATTTGCGCCAGCTCACAGTCAGGAGAAAAAGCAAAAAAACGTAATCTGTCTGGTAATTACAGCAATTGTTGCGCGGCCTGGGCTTATTAATACTTAGCCTCACATCGCACGGTCTGTTGGTGTGCGGGTTGAATAATTTTAACCTGATAAAAGGCAAATAATAATGACGCTCTCCTCTGTGCTGACTACCAAAGATAAAATAGGCTACGGGCTTGGCGATATGGCCAGCGCGCTGGTCTGGCAAACCGCAACCTTATTTCTCGCTTATTTCTATACCGATATATTCGGCCTTCCCGCCGCTATTATGGGCACCATGTTTTTACTGGTGCGGGTCATCGACGCCTTTATTGACCCCTGCATCGGCGCGATGGTGGATCGCACGCAAACGCGCCACGGCCGCTTTCGCCCGTGGCTGCTCTGGTTCGCGATCCCCTTTGGCGTTAGCTGCCTGCTGACATTCTATGTGCCGCCCCTTAGCCCGACGCTGAAAATCGTTTACGCCTGCGCTACCTACAGCCTGCTGAGCCTTGTCTATTCGGCAATCAACGTGCCTTACTGCGCCATGCCCGGCGCGCTGACGCTTAACCCGCGCGAACGCCACTCGCTACAATCCTGGCGCTTTGGCCTGTCGTTTATCGGCGGCCTGATTGTCACAGTGATCGCCTTGCCGCTGGTGGAATGGCTTGGCGACGGCAACCCGCAAAAGGGCTATTTCTTCGCCATGGGGTTAATGGGGTTATTAGGCGTCGTGCTTTTTTACTGCTGTTTCTTCATGACCCGCGAGCGCTATGCGCCAGGCAATGATAATTCCGCTTCACTGCTTAAAGATTTAAAGCTGCTGACGGCCAACAGCCAGTGGCGGATTATTTTTGTCTTTAACGTTTTATTATTAACCGCGGTGGTGACGCGTGGCTCCGCCACCATGTATTACGTCAAATACGTCATGCTGCGCCCCGATTTAGTCTTTGCGTTTATTGTTTCCGGCATGGTGGCGAATTTATCCGGCGCCTTATTATCAGAGCGTCTGCTGGGGAAATTCGACCGCGTGCGCGCCTATCAGTGGACCATAATTAGCTTTGTGGCGCTGGCGGCGGCGATCTTTTTTATCCCGCCTTCCGCTGTCTGGCTCATATTCACCATAAATATTGTTTTCAGCTTTATCCAGAACCTGACGACCCCCCTGCAATGGACCATGTTCTCTGATGTCGTGGACTACGAGGAGCACCGCAGCGGGCGGCGTCTCGACGGGCTGGTTTTCTCCACCGCGCTGTTCGCCATCAAATTTGGCCTGGCGCTGGGCGGCGCTGTTGTCGGGTGGGTGCTGGGCATGGTTGATTACCTGCCCAACCAGACCGCGCAGAGCGCTACCGTGCTGACCACCATCAATGCGCTGTTTACGCTAATCCCCTGCGCGCTTTTCCTTTGCATGGCGCTGCTGCTCTGTTTTTACAAACTCAGCAGCCGCCGCGTAGCCGATATCGCCGGGGCGCTGGCCCGCAAGCGCAAAACCCGCGAAGAAACCCCGTCACTCAACCCCGCTGTACAGGAGTAACTGATGACCGAGATTTATAAAGATCCGCAGCGCCCGGTAAACGAGCGCGTGGCAGACCTGCTGGCGCGTATGACGCCGGAGGAGAAATTTGCCCAGATGCACGCTTACTGGCTCATCCTTTCCCCCGAGGGAAACCATCGCGAGCGCAGCGACCTGAGCGACGACTTCGCCGGCGTGAGCGAACAGGCGGATCTCGCCACCCGGCTTCAGCGCGGCGTAGGGCAAATAACCCGGCCGCTCGGCACACATATCGTAGAGGCGAAAGAGGGAGTGCGCGCCGCTAACCGGCTGCAAAAAACGCTGGTGGAAGAGACGCGCCTCGGCATTCCGGCGATGTTTCACGAAGAGTGTTTAGTCGGGCTGCTCTGTAAAGACGCCACGCTTTTCCCCTCTTCGCTTAACTATGGCTCGACATGGGATCCGGAGCTTGTGGAGCGCGCCGCGGCGGCAATCGGCGCAGAAGCGCGCGCCACGGGTTGCCAACAGGGGCTGGCGCCGGTGCTGGATGTCTCGCGCGATGTACGCTGGGGGCGTACCGAAGAGACCTTTGGCGAAGATCCGTGGCTGGTGGGCGTCATGGCCACGCGTTACGTACAGGGGCTCCAGGGCAAATCTCGCGACCTGCTCGCCACGCTGAAACATTATGTGGGGCATTCGTTTAGCGAAGGGGCGCGCAACCATGCGCCGGTACACCTGGGCTTTTGCGAACTTAACGATACTTTTCTGCTGCCCTTTGAGATGGCGGTGAAACTGGCGAACGCCGGTTCGGTGATGCCTGCCTATCACGATATCGACAACCAGCCAGGGCACAGCGACCATTTCCTGCTCACCGGGGTGCTGCGTAACCAGTGGGGCTTCGATGGCCTTATTGTGGCCGACTACGGCGGCGTCAGCCTTTTACACCAGCATCACGGCGTTTCGCACGACGGCGCGGAGTCCATCGCGCTTGCCTGCAACGCCGGGCTGGATATTGAGCTGCCGAAAGACGACTGCGCGCGCCATCTGGGTGAAGCAGTAGAGCGCGGGCTTATCAGCATGGAAAAAATAGATGAAATAGTCGGGCGAGTGCTGGCGCACAAATTCCGTCTCGGCCTTTTCGAGCGCCCTTATGCCGATGAAAACGCCGTGGTGCTGCAAAGCGACGAGGCGCGAAGCGTAGCCCGCGAAGTGGCGACCCGTTCGCTGACGCTGCTGGAAAACCGCGGCGCGCTGCCGCTGGCTCCCGGTCAGACGGTGGCTGTCATTGGGCCAACGGCTGACGATCCGCTGGCGCTGCTGAGCGGCTATAGCTTCCCGGTTCATCTAATCATCAGCGACATGCTTGAGCAGACCACGCAAGTGACCACGCCGCTACAGGCGCTGCGTGAGCAACTGGGCGAAGCGAACGTGCGTTACGCCAAAGGCTGCCACATTATTGAGAAGCGCATGGCGGGGGCGCCTGTTTTCCCGGGTGACAGCGGCAACAAGCCGATGCAAAGCTCGCCGGTTTCACGCGACCTGAGCTTAATTGCCCAGGCGACGGAGCAGGCGCGGCAAAGCGATGTGGTGCTGGCGTTTGTCGGCGATCTCGCCGGGCTTTTTCAGAGCGGTACGGTGGGCGAAGGGTCCGATACCGACAGCCTGGCGCTGCCCGGCGTGCAGCAACAGTTGCTGGAGGCGCTGGTGGAAACAGGGAAACCGGTCGTGGTGGTGATGACCGGCGGGCGGCCTTACCACCTGGGCGGGCTGGAGTCGCGCGTTGCTGCGCTGCTGATGGCCTGGGCGCCGGGGCAGGAGGGCGGCCACGCCATCGCGGATGTGCTTAGCGGAAAAGCGGAGCCGCAGGGGCGGCTGGTGGTTTCCGCGCCGAAGAGCGCCGGAGCGATGCCTTATTACTACAACCACAAGCTGAAAAGCGGAGGGACGCCGTACGCCTTTCATTTTGGCGCGCGCTACCCGTTCGGCTACGGCCTGAGCTGGACGCAATTCGATTACAGCCCGTTGACGCTGGCGGAGCCTGAGGTTGCCGTTGACGACGGCGTCATCAACGTTTCCGTCACCGTTACCAACAGCGGCGAGCGTAAGGGAAGCGAAGTGGCGCAGCTTTACGTGCGCGATAAAGTTGCCTCAATGGTGCGGCCGGTGCAGGAGCTAAAAGCCTTTCAGCGCGTGACGCTGGAAGCAGGCGCCTGCGCGCGTCTTACCTTCTCGTTGCCGGTTGATATGCTTAACTTCACCCGCCGCGACGGCGAGCGCATTGTCGAGCCGGGCGAATTTGAGATTCAGGTCGGCGCATCCAGCGCGGATATCCGTGCAACAGCGACCGTAACGGTGACAGGCGAGACGCGTATTCTGGGCCAGCAGTGGAAAATGCTCAGTCATTGCGAAGTGAGCCAGTAGCGAAAAAAGGACAAAAAAAAGCCCATCGTGGGAGATGGGCAAAGACTACACACAGCAATTCGTTTCACTCAGGGGATTTCCATGTTTATAAATCAAGGGGTTGATTTATAACCGTGACTTTATAGTAGGCATCTGCCGTTTTGACGTCGATCAGATTCGTCTCAATAGTTAAATAATGGTGAATGATCTGCGTTGTTAAACCCGCTGTAAAGAAGAAACCTAAGGGTCTGACCAGTAAGTCGTGGTTTACGATTGATAAGCACAACTTAACAATAAGGCGGGTTTCCCCGCCTGCTGATTACTTTTCTGCGCCTTCGTTTTCCGGCTCTTCCAGCACTTCCATAGCCTCTTCCGGCGAACTTTGCGGCGGCGGCGCCTCGTGAACCCACACCGAGTAAAGCCGCCAGGAGACCGCCAGCACCACCGGGCCGATAAACAGGCCAATCATGCCGAAAGCGATAAGGCCGCCGATGACGCCGGAAAGGATAAGAATCATTGGAAGATCGGCGCCCATGCGGATAAGCACCGGCCGGATAAAGTTATCCAGCGTGCCGACCACGGCGCTCCATGCCAGCAGCACCGTGCCCCAGGTGGCGTCGCCGCTCCAGTAAAGCCAGATAATCGCCGGCACCAGCACCGGCAGCGGGCCAATCTGAATCAGGCTGGTGAGGATCATCACCACCGTCAACAGCGTGGCGTAAGGGATGCCGGACACAGCGAGGCCGACGCCGCCAAGAATGCCCTGCACCAGCGCAGTCACCACCACGCCGAGCGCCACGGCGCGGATCGCCTGCGCCGCCAGCAATACGGCCGCATCGCCGCGCCTTGAGGCGAGGCGGAAAGCGAAATGCCGGATACCGTTCGCGACCTGCTCGCCACGCCAGTAAAGCACAATGCTGAAAAGCAGCATCAGGCCAAGGTGCATCAGCAGTCTGCCGACATGCGCCGCCTGGCCGATAAACCAGCCGGTAGTGGTGCCGATATAGGGGCGCGCTTTCGCCATAATAGCGCTGCCCCCGCTGTCCAGCAGGTTATGCCAGCCCAGATAAAGCTTGCTGCCTACCATGGGAATGCTGTTAAGCCAGGCGAGATCGGGAAGCGCCATCTGGCCGGAACTCACCCATTTGATCACCGGCGCGCTGTTATCCACCACGCTGTTGACCAGCAGCGCTATCGGAATAACAAAAAGTAAAATGAGCAGCAATGTCATCACCAGCACTGCCAGCGAACGTCTGCCCCACAGCAGACTTTCAAGGCGCAGCAGCACCGGCCAGGTGGCGATAACCACCGTACCTGCCCAGGCGAAGCCAAGGATAAACGGCCTGACAATCCACAGGCAGGCGACAATCATCACCGTTAAAAACAGCACGGACAACAGAATCTGCGGCACGTCCATGGGCTGACGAAGTTTCAACATAAACCACATTCACCTTAATTAGTGCGCCTTACGCCAGGCGCGAGCTGTGATGGCGCTTGCAGGCCCATCGGTATTTAAATGATGAAGTATTTCAGTGATTTTTGACAGACGGAAAGCGCTGCCAATTCTTACAGGCGTCCGCTAAAAAAATGTGATACAACCTTGAATGCACAACGCAAACGATAACTTCTTAACATCACCAACGTCAGGCAGGGTCAACGATTCATGATCCCACAGATTTCTCAGGCGCCAGGGCTTGTACAGCTGGTGCTCAATTTTTTGCAGGCACTGGAGCAGAAGGGTTTTACCGGCGATACCGCCACCAGCTATGCGGAACGCCTCACCATGGCGACCGACAACAGCGTTTACCAGCTTCTACCCGATGCCGTTCTTTTTCCCCGCTCAACCGCCGATGTCGCGCTGATAGCGCGGATCGCCGCCGAGCCCCGCTTTAAATCTCTGGTCTTTACCCCGCGCGGCGGCGGTACCGGCACTAACGGCCAGTCGCTCAACCAGGGCATCATCGTTGATATGTCGCGTCATATGAACCGCATTATTGAGATCAACCCGGAACAGGGGTGGGTGCGGGTTGAGGCGGGCGTTATCAAAGACCAGCTTAACGAGTTCCTTAAACCTTACGGCTATTTCTTCTCGCCGGAGCTGTCTACAAGCAACCGCGCCACGCTTGGCGGGATGATCAATACCGACGCCTCCGGGCAGGGGTCGCTGGTTTATGGTAAAACGTCCGATCACGTGATTGGGCTGCGGGCGGTGCTGTTGGGCGGCGATATTCTCGACACGCAGTCTATCGCCACGCCGCTTGCCGAAGCGCTGGGGCGCGACGCCACCGCCATCGGGCGTATCTATAAAACGGTGCTGGAGCGTTGTCGCGAACAGCGCCAGTTGATCCTCGATAAATTCCCCAAGCTTAACCGCTTCCTGACCGGTTACGACCTGCGCCACGTTTTCAACGACGATCTCAGCGAATTCGATCTCACGCGCATTCTTTGCGGCTCCGAAGGCACGCTCGCCTTTATTACCGAAGCGCGGCTTGATATCACGCCGCTGCCGAAAGTCCGCCAGTTGGTTAATGTGAAATATGACTCCTTCGACTCCGCGCTGCGAAACGCGCCTTTTATGGTCGAGGCGAAGGCGCTGTCGGTGGAAACGGTAGACTCGCGGGTGTTGAACCTGGCGCGGGAAGATATTGTCTGGCATTCGGTGCGCGAGCTGATCACCGATGTGCCGGATAAAGAGATGCTCGGGCTAAACATTGTGGAATTCGCGGGCGATGACGAAGCGCTGATTGAAAGCCGCGTGGCGGCGCTGTGCGAACGTCTGGATGCGCTGATGGCCGCAGGCGAAGGCGGCGTTATTGGCTGGCAGGTTTGTCGCGAACTGGCGGGCGTGGAGCGTATCTATGCCATGCGTAAAAAAGCGGTAGGACTGCTCGGCAACGCCAAAGGACTCGCCAAGCCGATCCCCTTCGCGGAAGACACCTGCGTGCCGCCAGAGCACCTTGCTGATTACATCGCTGAATTTCGCGCCTTGCTGGACGGACACGGGCTGAGCTACGGCATGTTTGGTCATGTGGATGCGGGCGTGTTGCACGTTCGCCCGGCGCTGGATATGTGCGACCCGCAGCAGGAGATGCTAATGAAGCGCATCTCCGATGAAGTGGTTGAGCTCACCGCGCGCTATGGCGGGCTGCTGTGGGGCGAGCATGGCAAAGGCTTTCGCGCTGAATACAGTCCGGCCTTTTTTGGCGAAACGCTTTACAACGAACTGCGTCGCATTAAAGCCGCCTTTGATCCGGACAACCGCCTGAACCCGGGGAAAATCTGTCCGCCGATGGGCGTTGACGCGCCGATGATGAAAGTGGATGCGGTGAAGCGCGGCACCTGGGACCGGCAAATTCCGCTCGCTGTGCGCACCTCATGGCGCGGCGCCATGGAGTGCAACGGCAACGGCCTGTGCTTTAATTTCGACGCGAAAAGCCCGATGTGCCCGTCGATGAAAATCACCAGCGATCGCATTCACTCGCCAAAAGGCCGCGCGACGCTTGTACGCGAGTGGCTGAGGCTGTTGTCCGATCGCGGCATAGATCCGTTAAAGCTTGAAAAAGCGCTGCCGGAGAAACGCGCCAGCCTGCGCACCCTGATTGCCCGCACGCGTAACAGCTGGCACGCCAACAAAGGCGAGTATGATTTCTCCCATGAGGTTAAAGAGGCGATGTCGGGCTGTCTTGCCTGTAAAGCCTGTTCAACCCAGTGTCCGATAAAAATCGACGTGCCGGAGTTCCGCTCGCGCTTTTTACAGCTCTACCACACCCGTTACCTGCGCCCGCTGCGCGACCATCTGGTGGCGACAGTGGAAAGCTACGCGCCGCTGATGGCCCGCGCGCCCAAAACGTTCAACTTCTTTATGAGCCAGCCGTGGGTGCGCAATTTTTCTGAAAAGCACATCGGCATGGTGGATCTGCCGCCGCTTTCCACGCCCACGCTTCAGCAGCAACTGGTGGGGAACCGCTCTGCCAATATGACGCTCGAGCAGCTGGAAAAGCTCTCTCAGGCGGCGCGGGAAAACACCGTGCTGGTGGTGCAGGACCCGTTCACCAGCTATTACGACGCCCAGGTAGTCGCGGATTTTGTGCGGCTGGTGGAAAAGCTCGGCTTCCAGCCGGTGGTGCTGCCGTTTTCGCCCAACGGCAAGGCGCAGCATATCAAAGGCTTTTTGCAACGCTTTGCCCGCACCGCGCAGAAAACGTCAGAGTTTTTAAACCGCGTGGCGGCGCTGGGTATGCCGATGGTAGGCGTCGACCCGGCGCTGGTGCTCTGTTATCGCGATGAGTACAAACAGACGCTGGGCGCGGAGCGCGGCGATTTTCACGTCATGCTGGTGCATGAATGGTTGCCCCAGGCGCTGGAAAAACGCGAGGCGCTGCCGGTCAGCGGCGAGCCGTGGTATCTCTTCGGTCACTGTACGGAGGTGACGGCGCTGCCCGGCGCGCCCGGCCAGTGGGCGCAAATTTTCGCCCGCTTCGGCGCGAAGCTTGAGAACGTGAATGTTGGCTGTTGCGGTATGGCGGGCACCTATGGCCATGAGGTGAAAAACCACGCGCGCTCGCTCGGCATCTACGAGCTCTCCTGGCACCAGGCGATGCAGCGCCTGCCGCGCAACCGCTGCCTCGCGACCGGCTATTCGTGCCGCAGCCAGGTGAAACGCATCGAGGGCAACGGCGTGCGTCATCCGTTGCAGGCGCTGCTGGAGTTTCTGCCATGATCTGGAAACGTACCGCCACGCTAGAAGCGCTTAACGCCATGGGGCAGGGCAATATGGTGGGGCTGCTCGATATTCGTTTTACGCGTCTTGGCGATGACGAACTGGAAGCGACAATGCCGGTAGACAGTCGCACCCATCAGCCTTTCGGCCTGCTGCACGGCGGTGCGTCCGTGGTGCTGGCGGAAACGCTCGGCTCGGTCGCAGGGTATCTGTGCACCGAAGGCGAACAGCAGGTGGTGGGGCTGGAAGTTAACGCCAACCATCTGCGTTCGGTGCGCAGCGGCCGGGTGCGCGGCGTCTGCCGGGCGCTTTACGCCGGGCGCCGTCATCAGGTCTGGCAGATAGAGATTTATGATGAGCAAAACAGGCTCTGCTGTAGCGCAAGGCTGACCACAGCAGTGGTGTGACTTCCTGTACCGCAAGAAAAAAGCGCCGCTGAGGCGCTTTTTTTATCAGTACTTTTTAACCAGGCGGTCAATTTTTTCCTGGTAATCTTGCGCATTACCCAGGCTGCTGCCCTGAACAATGCTTACCGAGAGAGAGTAGAGATTCACAAGCCGGTTCTGGCGGTCAAACTCGACGTACAAACGGTTAGACTGACCCGATTCGGTGCCGCTGGCGAGATTGTAAAGCGGAATATAGGATGACGCGTCGCGAGAGATTTCCGTGCTGCTGTAAATCCACAGGAGATTGCCATTATCGGCGAACGTGGCTTCGCGCGGCTGGCCCAGAAGCGTAACGACTTTGTTCTGGCTGTCGCCTTTATTGAGGCTGGCGAACGCGCTGTTTTTCACGTTAAGCGGATCTTTTTCGAAGTTATTTTTTTCACGGAAGTTGTTGGTGGTGATGGCGTGGTTCACCACGACATGATTGCTGTCGTAAGCCACAAACAGCGAGCGGTGCGCATAGGTGCCGCTGAGGCCATTCAGATGCCCCGTGTATTGCGCAAGCGCGTATTTTCCGTCCGGAAAGCTTTTCGCGCGCGTGCTGCGGTTCGCTGCTTTTTCCCCGAACGTTTTTTCGACATCCTGAAGCGTGCTTTTTCCGTCCACGATTTTTGCGCTGAGCTGCTGGTCGCTCTGGCTGTCATCCGCCAGCGTTTTATTTCCGTGGATCCATGCCGAACAGGAGGTGAGGGAGAGAGAAAATAGCGTAGCGGCTAATATTGCATTAACTTTCATAAAGTTATCCATTCGTTATGCTGGTAAAACAGGGCGTCCTCGCCGCAGCAACCGCGCGGGCCGCGCAGCTCAACCCTTCCTTTTGTTGACGCCAGAATCTACTGGCCGTTGAAGATATCGGCAAATTACCTCAATTCTTTAATCATTATCATGCTCAGGTTTTGCGTGCCGACAGCGCACGCCAGGCGGCGACCTGAAGTGTTACGGGGCACGTATTGCCTGAAGGGTGGGCTATTTAATAAATAGGTATTTTCTATACAACTTTTTAACATGTGGCGCATCTAAAAAGGTATTAAGTTTTTAATTAATAATTTCATAGACTTATTAATGTTATTTACGGTCTGATCGCATTTCTGTGAGGGTCTATGCTTATTAAGTGTGCTCAAAAAGTGCCTTTTAGGGTAATACCCCTGATCCGCAGAGGTTGAAGTGATAATTATTATCACTAACATGGTGTTATCGCCTGAAAGGCAATCAATTGTGAGGTAGCGTGATGGAATTACATTCAGGAACCTTCAATCCCGCAGAATTTAGCTGGCAGGGTCTGACCATGACGGCGAGCGCTGCGGAGCATATCCGCTCGCTGATGGCGCAAAAACCGGGTCTGCTCGGCGTGCGTCTTGGCATTAAGCAGACCGGCTGCGCAGGCTTTGGTTATGTCCTTGATACCGTCAGCGAGCCGAAAGAGGACGATCTGGTCTATGAAAACGACGGGGCGCGTCTTTACGTGTCGCTCCAGGCGATGCCGTTCATTGATGGCACCGAAGTGGACTACGTGCGCGAAGGATTAAATCAGATATTCAAATTTAATAACCCGAAAGCGCAGCACGAATGCGGGTGCGGCGAAAGTTTTGGGGTTTAGGCGGTAACTTATGTCTCGTAATACTGAAGCAACTGACGATGTACAAACCTGGACCGGCGGCCACCTGAACTACAAAGAGGGCTTTTTCACCCGGTTGCAGACCGATGAGCTGGCGAAAGGCATCAACGAAGAGGTGGTGCGGGCGATTTCCGCCCGGCGCAACGAGCCTGACTGGATGCTGGAATTTCGCCTTAATGCTTATCACGCCTGGCTGGAGATGGAAGAGCCGCACTGGCTGCACGCCCATTACGATAAGCTGAATTATCAGGATTACAGCTATTACTCCGCGCCTTCCTGCGGCAACTGCGACGACAGTTGCGCTTCGCAGCCCGGCGCTGTGCAGCAGACTGGCAGCAATACGTATCTGACCAACGAAGTGGAAGAGGCGTTTAACCAGCTTGGCGTGCCGGTGCGCGAAGGAAAAGAGGTGGCAGTAGACGCCATTTTCGACTCCGTGTCCGTTGCCACAACCTACCGCGAAAAGCTGGCGGAGCAGGGCATTATTTTCTGCTCGTTCGGCGAAGCGATACATGACCACCCGGAACTGGTGAAGAAATACCTCGGCACCGTGGTGCCGTCGAACGATAACTTCTTCGCGGCGCTGAACGCGGCGGTGGCTTCCGACGGTACGTTTATCTACGTGCCGAAAGGGGTGCGCTGCCCGATGGAGCTTTCAACCTATTTTCGTATCAACGCTGAAAAGACCGGCCAGTTCGAGCGCACCATTCTGGTGGCGGATGAAGGCAGCTATGTGAGCTACATCGAAGGCTGCTCCGCGCCGGTACGCGACAGCTACCAGCTTCACGCGGCGGTGGTGGAAGTGATCATCCACAAAGATGCGGAAGTGAAATATTCCACGGTGCAGAACTGGTTCCCGGGCGATAACAACACCGGCGGCATTCTGAACTTCGTCACCAAGCGCGCGCTGTGCGAAGGCGAGAACAGCAAGATGTCCTGGACGCAGTCGGAAACCGGCTCGGCCATCACCTGGAAATACCCGAGCGTGATCCTGCGCGGCGACAACTCCATTGGCGAGTTCTACTCGGTGGCGCTGACCAGCGGTCATCAGCAGGCCGACACCGGCACCAAGATGATCCACATTGGTAAGAACACCAGGTCGACCATCATTTCCAAAGGGATTTCGGCAGGGCACAGCCAGAATAGCTATCGCGGGCTGGTGAAAATCATGCCGACGGCGACCAACGCCCGTAACTTCACCCAGTGCGACTCCATGTTGATTGGCGCAGACTGCGGCGCGCATACCTTCCCGTATGTGGAGTGTCGCAATAACAGCGCCCAGCTGGAGCATGAAGCCACCACCTCGCGCATTGGCGAAGATCAGCTCTTCTACTGCCTGCAACGCGGCATCAGCGAAGAAGATGCTATCTCCATGATTGTGAACGGTTTCTGTAAGGACGTCTTCTCCGAGCTGCCGCTGGAGTTTGCCGTTGAAGCACAAAAATTGTTGGCCATTAGCCTTGAGCACAGCGTCGGCTAAGGCGTAAGAAAGGATAAGACATGTTAAGCATTAAAAACTTACAGGTAAGCGTTGAAGATAAGCAGATCCTGCGCGGGCTGGATCTGGACGTTCGTCCGGGCGAGGTGCATGCCATCATGGGGCCGAACGGCTCAGGCAAAAGTACCCTCTCCGCCACCCTTGCCGGCCGCGAAGATTACGAAGTCACCGGCGGCGAAGTGCATTTCAAAGGCAAAGATCTGCTGGAGCTTTCTCCTGAAGAGCGCGCTGGCGAAGGGATCTTTATGGCTTTCCAGTATCCGGTAGAAATTCCGGGCGTCAGCAACCAGTTCTTCCTGCAAACGGCGCTTAACGCTGTGCGCAAGTATCGCGGCCAGGAAGAGCTTGATCGTTTTGACTTTCAGGATCTGATGGAAGAAAAAATCAAGCTGCTGAAGATGCCGGAAGATTTGCTCACTCGCTCCGTGAATGTGGGTTTCTCGGGCGGCGAGAAAAAGCGTAACGACATTCTGCAAATGGCGGTGCTGGAGCCGGAACTGTGCATTCTTGACGAGACGGACTCCGGGCTTGATATCGACGCGCTGAAAATTGTGGCGGATGGCGTTAACAGCCTGCGCGACGATAAGCGCTCTTTCGTTATCGTGACCCACTACCAGCGCATTCTTGATTACATCAAGCCGGATTACGTCCATGTGCTTTATCAGGGGCGGATCGTGAAGTCGGGCGATTTCACGCTGGTTAAACAGCTGGAGGAGCAGGGCTATGGCTGGCTTACAGAACAACAGTAACGCGCTGCAACAGTGGCACCGCCTGTTTGAAACGCAGGGCGGCGAGCGCTCTGAATATGCGCAGCAGCATCTCCAGCAGCTTTTGCGCGCAGGCCTGCCCACGCGCAAGCATGAACACTGGAAATATACGCCGCTGGAAGGGTTGCTGAACAACCAGTTTGCGCTGCCGCAACCGCAGCCACTTAGCGAGGCGCAGCGCGAAGCGCTGGCGCTCAGCCTTGACGCGTTGCGCCTGGTGTTTATTGACGGCCGCTTCTCGCCGGAACTGAGCGATGACGTCAGCGCCAGCGGGTTCGACATTACCTTTGATGAAACGCGGGAAGGGCTGCCTGCGCCTGTACAGCCAGAGGTGTTCCTGCACCTGACGGAAAGCCTCGCCAGCGCCGCGACCCGCATTCGCGTGGCCCGCAACCAGCGTCCGGCGAAGCCGCTGCTGCTGATGCATATCAGCCGTGGCAGCGAACGCGACGAGATGAATACGGCGCACTATCGTCATCATATCGAGCTTGCCGAAGGCGCGCAGGCGACGGTTATTGAGCATTACGTGAGCCTGGACGACAAACGTCACTTTACGGGCGCACGTTTTACCATGCAGGTCGCCGCCAACAGCCACCTTCATCACTACAAGCTGGCGTTTGAGAACCCGGCGAGCTACCACTTCGCCCATAACGATATCTGGCTTGGTCAGGATGCGGGCGCTTACAGCAGCAGTTTTCTGTTAGGCGCAGGGGTTACGCGACACCATACCAGCACCCGGCTGGACGGCGAAAATACCACGCTTCGCATGAACAGCTTGGCGCTGCCGGTGAACAATGAAGTGTGCGACACCCGTACCTGGCTTGAGCACAATAAAGGCTATTGCAACAGCCGTCAGCTGCATAAAACCATTGTGCGCGACAAAGGCCGTGCGGTGTTCAACGGGCTGATTAAAGTGGCGCAACACGCCATCAAAACCGACGGGCAGATGACCAACAACAATCTGCTGCTCGGCAAGCTTGCGGAAGTGGACACCAAGCCGCAACTGGAAATTTACGCCGATGACGTGAAATGCAGCCACGGCGCAACGGTGGGCCGTATCGACGATGAACAGATGTTCTACCTGCGTTCGCGCGGCATCGACGAAACGGCTGCCCAGCAGATGATCATTTACGCTTTCGCCGCTGAACTCACCGAGAGCATTCACGACGAAGCGCTGAAGCAGCAGGTGCTGGCGCGGATCGGCCAGCGCCTCGCAGGGGGCAAGGCATGAGTTTTTCCGTGGAGAAAGTACGCGCCGACTTTCCCGTTCTGGCGCGTGAAGTTAACGGTCAGCCGCTGGCTTACCTTGACAGCGCGGCCAGCGCGCAAAAGCCCAACGCGGTGATTGACGCCGAGGCGGATCTCTACCGCCACGGTTACGCCGCGGTGCATCGCGGCATTCATACGCTAAGCGCCGAGGCGACGCAGCGTATGGAAAACGTGCGCGCCCAGGCAGCGAAGTTTCTTAACGCGCGTCTGCCGGAGGAGATTGTCTTTGTGCGCGGCACGACGGAGGGGATAAACCTGGTCGCTAACAGCTGGGGCAAAAGCCAGCTGCGCGCGGGCGATAACCTCGTCATCTCCACCATGGAGCATCACGCGAATATCGTGCCGTGGCAAATGTTGTGCGAACGCGCCGGCGCCGAGCTTCGCGTATTGCCCATCAACCAGGACGGCACGCTGCAAATGGATGCGCTGCCGGGCTTGCTTGACGAGCGCACGCAGCTGGTCGCGATTACCCATGTCTCAAACGTACTGGGGACGGAAAACCCGGTAGCCGAGATTATCAGCGCCGCCCATGCCGTTGGGGCGAAGGTGCTGATTGACGGCGCGCAGGCGGTTATGCACCACGCCATCGACGTCCAGGCGCTGGATTGCGATTTCTATGTCTTCTCGGGCCACAAGCTTTATGGGCCGACGGGCATCGGCATTCTGTACGTTAAAGAGGCCATTTTGCAGGCGATGCCGCCGTGGGAAGGGGGCGGGTCGATGATTGCCCAGGTGAGCCTGACCGAAGGCACCACCTACGCCGCCGCGCCGTGGCGTTTTGAGGCCGGTACGCCTAATACTGCGGGCATTATCGGCCTGGGCGCGGCGATGGATTACGTGCAGGCGCTCGGCCTTGAAGAGATTGGCGATTATGAACGCTCGCTAATGCGTTATGCCCGGCAGCAGCTCAAAAACGTGCCTGACCTGACCGTCTACGGCCCGGATTCGCGGCTTGGCGTCGTCGCTTTTAATCTTGGCAAGCATCACGCCTACGACGTTGGCAGTTTCCTCGATAACTACGGGATTGCGGTGCGCACCGGACACCACTGCGCAATGCCATTAATGCACTTTTACGGCGTACCGGCCATGTGCCGGGCTTCGTTCGCTATGTACAATACCGAAGAAGAGGTGGACCGGCTGGTCGCCGGTCTCATCCGTATTCATCGTTTATTGGGTTAAAGGGAGAGAGGCATGGCAACGTTGCCGGATAAAGATAAGCTGCTGCGAAATTTCAGCCGCTGCGCCAACTGGGAGGAGAAATACCTCTACATCATCGAGCTGGGGCAGCGATTGCCGCTGCTTGATGACGACGCGCATAATCCGCAGAACAGTATTTCAGGCTGCCAGAGCCAGGTCTGGATTGTTATGAACCAGCGCGAAGACGGCATTATCGAGCTGGCGGGCGACAGCGACGCCGCCATTGTAAAAGGGCTTATCGCCGTGGTTTTTTCGCTTTATCAGCAGATGACCGCGCAGGATATCGTCGCCTTTGACGTGCGCCCGTGGTTTGAGAAAATGTCGCTTACTCAGCACCTTACACCGTCCCGCTCGCAGGGGCTTGAAGCGATGATCCGCGCGATTCGCACTAAAGCCGCCAGTCTACGCTAAACTTATCAGAACAGCTTTCATCCTGTTACGCGGGGTAAGTCCTTTACCCCGCTTATCTTTCAGCATTCCGGCCTGCCGGTGAATACAGGAATTCAGTATGAAACGCGCGTTCTCTTTTTCTCTTATTTCATTAAGTCTTCTGGGCGCCGCTAACGTTTATGCGGTGGATTATCCTCTGCCGCCACCCGGCAGCCGTCTTATCGGCCAGCAGCAGATTTACACTGTGCCGAATGATGGAAAAAATCTGGAATCTATCGCCGAGAAATTTAATACCGGCGTGTTGCTGATGCTGGAGGCGAATAATACGGTTGATCCCTTCCTGCCAAAACCCGGCTCTGAACTGGTGATTCCTTCGCAAATGCTGCTTCCCGATACGCCGCGCGAAGGCATTGTGGTAAATCTGGCGGAGCTGCGGCTCTATTATTATCCGCCCGGCGAAAACCGCGTGGAAGTTTATCCGCTGGGCATCGGCCAGCAGGGGCGCGACACGCCCATCATGGTAACGCGGATTATCCAGAAAATCCCTAACCCGACCTGGACGCCAACGGCGGGCATTCGCGCCCGTTCGCTGGCGCAGGGTATTAAGCTGCCTGCGGTTATCCCGGCAGGGCCGAATAACCCGTTGGGGCGTTATGCGCTGCGTCTGGAGCAGGGCGGAGGGGAATACCTTATCCACGGCACTAACGCGCGTCGCAGCATCGGCATGCGGGTGAGTTCCGGCTGCATGCGCATGCGCGCAGAAGACATCAAGTCGCTTTTCAGCCAGGTGGAGTGGGGCACTCGCGTGCAGATTATCAATGAACCGGTGAAATACTCGCAGGAACCGGACGGCAAGCGTTATGTGGAGGTGCATCAGCCGCTTTCGCAGAACGACTGGGATAACCCGCAGACTATGCCCATCGCCATTAATGCCAGCTTCGGCAGGTTTATTGATGATGCAGGCACCGACACCATGGCCGTTGATAATGCGATAACGCGTCGCGCAGGCGTGCCGGTGGTGGTCAGCGCTATGCAGAGCGCGCCGCAGCTTGCCGCGCCGGTCAATAACATGCAAAGCGTTAAGGCAACGGTACATCCGGCGCCTGTCACGCAGGCGGAAGGCACGCCGGTGGTCAGCACGCAAAGTGTGACGGTTGTGCAGTAACTGTTTTAGCAGAAGGGGCAGGAAGCAGGGAAAGCGAAGACAAACCAGAGGCAAAAAAAATGGCGCACAATGTGCGCCATTTTTCAATCAAGCTACTATTACTTGCGGTATTTAGTAGCCTGGTTGTCCAGACGCTGGTTAGCGCGAGCTGCGTCGTCTTTAGCAGCCTGAACGTCAGAACGCATTGCGTTCACGTCGTTGCTCAGCTGGTCAACTTTAGCGTTCAGAGTCTGAACGTCAGAAGACAGCTGATCGATTTTAGCGTTGCTGGAGCAACCAGCCAGCAGAGTAGAACCCAGGATTACCGCGCCCAGTACCAGTTTAGTACGATTCATTATTAATACCCTCTAGATTGAGTTAATCTCCATGTAGCGTTACAAGTATTACACAAACTTTTTTGGGTTGAGAATATTTTTTTGATGGGAATACACCTAATTTTGATCGTTCGCTCAAAGAAACACCGACTTTACCGGGTGAGTTAAAAAAACTCAGAGAAAACAGGGCAGTTTCATCGGATTCTTCTTAGATAAATGCGCGGTTAGCCTGCACGTTAATAGTTAAATATTGTTTGAGTTTTTATTAAAGGCGTCGTAGCGGGCAAATAAAAAAAGGCGCCTTGCGGCGCCTTCTTAAACGAAATAATAAAGTGAAATATTATTACAGCACGTGCACAGAAGCCGTGTTGGTGGTGCCGCTCGGTACCAGCGCGCCGGATACCATCACCACGATATCGCCTTTATTCGCCAGACCGCTTGAAAGCGCCACTTCTTTGCCCAGGCGATAGAAATCATCAGTAGAGGCGATCTCTTTTACCAGCTGCGCGATAACGCCTTTGCTCAGCACCAGCTGACGCGCCGTTTGCTCGTTAGTGGTCAGCGCCAGAATGGTCGCGTTCGGGAAGTATTTACGAACGGACTTAGCAGATTTACCGCCCTGGGTGGCAACGACGATAAGCGGCGCTTCCAGTTTTTCTGCGGTTTCCACCGCACCGCGGCAAACCGCTTCAGTGATACGCAGCTTACGGCTGTCGTTGTTGTAATCCAGGCGGCTGGTCATAACGCGGTCGGTGCGTTCGCAGATGGTCGCCATAATGGTTACCGCTTCCAGCGGGTATTTGCCTTTGGCGGATTCGCCTGAAAGCATGACCGCATCGGTGCCGTCCAGAATGGCGTTCGCCACGTCGCCCGCTTCCGCACGGGTCGGGCGCGGGTTTTTGATCATGGAGTCGAGCATCTGGGTCGCGGTGATAACCACTTTACGCGCGCGAATACATTTTTCGATCATCATCTTCTGCGCGAAGATAACTTCTTCAACCGGGATCTCTACGCCCAGGTCGCCGCGGGCAACCATGATGCCGTCAGACGCTTCGAGGATTTCGTCGAAGTTGTTCAGGCCTTCCTGGTTTTCGATTTTGGAGATGATCTGAATGTTTTCGCCGCCGTGCGCTTTCAGGTGCTGGCGAATTTCTTCAACGTCTGAGCGCTTACGAATAAAGGAAGCGGCGACAAAGTCGACGCCCTGCTCGCAACCAAAAATCAGGTCCTGCTTGTCTTTTTCCGCCAGTGCCGGCAGCGCGATGGAAACGCCCGGCAGGTTAACGCCTTTGTTTTCGCCGAGGTCGCCGTTGTTCAGCACCTTACAGATAACTTTGTTGCCTTCGATAGCCGTCACTTCCATGCCGATCAGGCCGTCATCCACCAGAACGGTGTTGCCCACGTTCAGGTCGCTGGTGAAGCCTTCATAAGTGACTGCGACGGTTTCGCTGTTGCCGATCACGGATTTATCCGTGGTGAAGGTAAAGGTCTGGCCTGCTTTCAGCGAAACGTCGTTGCCGCCTTCCAGCTTAATGGTGCGAATTTCCGGGCCTTTGGTGTCCAGAAGAATGGCGGCTTTCTTGCCGGTTTTTTCCATTACGTTACGCAGGTTCTGGATGCGCTGGCCGTGCTCAGCATAGTCACCATGGGAGAAGTTCAGACGCATAACGTTCATGCCCGCGTCGAGCATTTTGGTCAGCATCTCTTCGGATTCGGTTTTCGGGCCGATGGTGCAAACAATTTTCGTCTTTTTCATGACAGTCTTAATCTTTTAGTTGATGAAGGATAGGAAAAATGCGTTCCCGCGGCGCGCTCGCCGTGGCGTGTGAATCTGTTTCGCTCATCTGGCAATGCCACAGCCTAATAAGAATAGGTGACATAAACCAGGCGTGCAGGGGAAAGTGTGCTTGCGCTTCAGCGAGCCGGGATAAGCCTGTTGGTTTGTTTGGGTTATGGCAGTCCAATGCGCTGAAACCATTCAAGATAAAGTGGCCGCATTATAACTTCCATAGCGGGAGAAAGGAATTGAAAACGCTGTTTCAAAATACAAATCAGCGAATGACTCTCCTTCTGTTACCCAACCGTTAAAGAGCCATTAAGAAAGCGTTGGTTGCCGAATGCCGCATCAACGGCTTTGTAAAAGAGTTTGCGTGCCTGCCGCGTCCTGTTTTTTTGCTGACTAATTATTAGCCTTATTATGCTGCGACCTGTTTCTGCTATTAACGCCTGAAAAGAAGGGCTCCTCCCACTAAAAATTGGGGGGAAGATAAGTTACCGGCAGATAATAACCTGACTGACGCAATTAATTGCAGCGTTATAAAGGTGAATTAAACTTGTACAAATATCACTAACACGCACAACTTTTACTATTTATCTTTAGGTTTCATTCTTATTGCAATAAATATGAATATCTGAGTGAGCTTTCTTTGCGGCATGGGATATATTCTATAACGTGACGAAAGTGTGATTTTTAAAAATGATTTTAGTTAAGGATATTCTTAAAATTAAGAAACCACTTACCGCTTAACTTGTTGTTATTAAAGCAATTAATAAATATTACCAAAAATGGTAGTAATTTTAAGTCATTGAAAAACAAATCATTTAACAAACGGTAAGAATTTGCAATAAATTAACCCCTCACTACACTTAAGCCAGCTTTTCGCGTGGTTAATGGATGAACAACAGCAGGAATAAATAACATTCCGGATAAAGACATCCGGAGAATGGCTTCTGCCTGATTTCCATATTTTAAGCCAGAGCGTTGTTTAAAAGATTTGCTGAGTATGAAGGAAGGTAGGGTGATGACGAATTCCGCATCTGCCAGTAATGGCCACGCTTTTATATTGCCCCCGGAGCGACCAACACAACAGGGGCCGGAAGGCATTTTATTTGATTTCAACGACGGGGCGCGTTTGTTATTACCGCAGGGCGACTGGCGAGTAGAAATAAGCGACGACGAAACGGGAAATGTGCTTTTCGCCAATGATGTTATTCAGGGCTGGGTCATTAGCACGAAAAAATACTTTGTGCCTTTTCGGTTACGCGTCTGGCGCAAAGGCGAGGAAAACCCGGTTCTCGATCACGCGCTCGATATGCGCGGCAAACAGGTTCTGATCTCATTTCCAACGGGCACGCTTGGCGATCTGGTGGGCTGGGTGCCTTATGCCGAGCGTTTTCGCAAAACATGGGATTGCCAGACAGACTGTACGCTGGCGCAGCCGATCCTGGAGCTTTTTCAGCCTGTTTATCCCGGGCTTCATTTCTTTACCCCGCAGGCGTGGCAGGCAGAGCGCGGCGAAAATAACTCACTTTACGCCACCTTCCGCGTCGGGCTCTTTTTTCACGGCGACCTTGACCGCCAGCCTTATGACTTTCGCCAGGTCGGTCTGCATCGCACCGCTGGGCATATTCTTGGCGTCGACCCGGACGAAATTATTCCCGACCTGCGCACGCATTCCGCGCGCCAGATAACCGAGCCCTATGTTTGCATCGCGACGCAGTCCACAAGCCAGGCCAAGTTCTGGAACAACGGCAGCGGCTGGCAGGAAGTGATCGATTTTCTCAAGGCGGAAGGCTACCGCGTTATCTGTATCGACAAGGAGAAAGTCGTGGGGCGTGGCTACATCTGGAACAAAATTCCCCACGGCGCGGAAGATTTCACCGGCAGCCTTCCGCTGCGCGAACGCGTAGCGCTGCTTGAGCACGCCGACTTTTTTATCGGCCTTGGCAGCGGTCTCTCCTGGCTTGCCTGGGCAAGCCGTATCCCGGTTGTGCTGATAAGCGGTTTTAGCCTGCCAAACAGCGAATTTTATACCCCATGGCGCGTCATCAACACCCACGTCTGTAACGGGTGCTGGGATGACGTGCGGCTTGATTTCGACCATCAGGACTATTTTTGGTGTCCGCGCCACAAAGGCACGGACCGGCAGTACGAGTGCACGCGTTTTATTACCGGCAAGCAGGTTATCGGCCAACTACGTCGGCTGATCGCACTGCGAAGCAATCCTTTAGACATCAAAACAACAGCATTGGCAGACCCCGATCAGCACGCCGCCTGACGGCCGATGAAACGGGTCCCCGAGGACATTAACATGAAGAAAAGTCTTAACTGTAGCTACCGGCTGGTATGGAGTGAAGTGCAGCGCGCTTTTGTCGTGGTATCAGAGTTAACCCGGGCGAAAGGCAAGCGCGCCAGCGGCGCGGTGCTTATCTCTGCCGCGGTAGGCACCACGCTCGCCAGTTCCGCCGCGCTGGCCTTCACCACGGATGTCACATCCTCGATAAGCGATGAAGTGGTGCTGGGCGGTACGCAAAACGTACTGACCGGCGGCACCACCACCAACCACCTGATTTCAGACCAGGGCATTCAAATTATCGCAGGCGGTCAGGCGCAACAGACCACCCTTGATAACGGCGGCGTGCAGATCGTGCGCCAGCAGGGAAGCGCCACCGACACCACCATCAACAATGGCACCCAGTGGGTGGAGAGCGATGGCCTGGCGAGCAAAACGACTATCCTCAGCGGCGGCGTACAGAGCGTAGCCGGTACGGCTGACGCCTCAGTCGTGGGTGACGGCGGAGAACAACATATTCTGGCAGGGGGAACCGGCACCGGCACCATCATCAACAACGGCGGCACCCAGTCAGTGGACGGCACGGCGATTTCCGCCGTAGTTAACGACGGCGGTCATCAGATAGTAGAAAGCGGCGGCTTCGCCCGCAGCACCACAGTGACGGATGGCGGCGTGCAGTATGTGAGTGCGGGCGGTTCTTCTTCCGATGGCCGTATTTTCAGCGGCGGCATCCAGCAGGTTTCGGGCAGCGCGTCCGGCACCAGCGTTAACAAGGGGGGCACGCAACAGGTACAACTGGGCGGCCAGGCTCGCGATGCGCAAATCAACAGCGGCGGCACCCAGGCGGTGGAAGGCACCGCCACGTCGGCAGTCGTTAAAGCAGGCGGCACGCAGCTTGTGCAAAATGGCGGCCTTGCCAACGGCACCCAGGTAAACAGCGGCGGGTTGCAGCATATCAACGTCGGCGGCGCTTCGGCAGACGCCCATCTCTTCGGCGGCACGCAACTGCTGGAAGGGACCGCATCCAACACGCAGATCGATGCAGGCGCGGTGCAGCAGATTCAGGCGACCGGCAAATCCGATGATGCTGAAGTCAACAGCGGCGGCCTGCAAAATGTCGGCGGTACCGCAAACTCCGCGACAGTTAAATCTGGCGGCACCCAGCTTGTTCAGAGCGGCGGCCATGCCAACAGCACCGTAGTTCGCGAGGGCGGCGTCCAGGATGTGAAGCTGGGCGGCGCGGCTTCAGGCTCCGTACTGCTGGGCGGCGTACAGGAGCTGGCAGGTACTGCGGGCGATACCATTATCGGCAACGGCGGGGTGCAGCATGTGCAGCTGGGCGCGAACGCCAGCGGTTCGTTAATCAACGAAGGCGGTTTGCAGCGTGTGGAAGGCACCGCCATCTCTGCGGTAGTAAACACGGGCGGCACGCAACTGGTTGAGGATCAGGGCCTTTCCGTGAGCGCCGTCGTCAACAGCGGCGGTCTCCAGCATGTCAGCGTCGGCGGCGCCGCTTCCGACACCGCCGTTTTCGGCGGCGGCAACCAGGTGGTCGCGGGCACCACTACCGGCACGCATCTGAATGATGGCGGCGCGCAGTTAGTTCAGCAGACCGGCAAATCAACCGGCGCGATCATCAACAACCGCGGCACCCAGACGGTGGATGGCCAGGCCATTTCTGCTGTAGTAAACGAAGGCGGTACGCAGCTGGTGCACAGCGGCGGGCTTGCCAGCAGCACCACGGTTAACAACGGCGGCTTGCAGCATATCGATGTAGGCGGCGCGTCCACTGACGGGCGCATCTTCAGCGGCGGCACCCAGGTTGTTGCCGGCACCGCGTCCGGCACCAGCGTTAACGCAGGCGGCACGCAACAGGTACAGCAGACCGGTAAAGCCATTAACGCCATCATTAACAGCGGCGGCACGCAGGCGGTAGACGGCCTGGCTCTCTCTGCGGTCGTCAACGACGGCGGCGTACAACTGATTCACCGCGACGGCGTGGCGGCAGGCACCATTGTCAACGCCGGCGGGCTTGAACATATCAATGAAGGCGGCGCCTCTTCCGACGGCATTCTGTTCGGCGGCACGCAAATTGTTGAAGGCACCGCTTCCAGCACGCTTATCAACACTGGCGGCGTGCAGCAGATCCACGCTACCGGGAAAGTGACCGACGCAACCATTAACAGCGGCGGCAAGCAGGATGTGGACGGCGCCGCGACGGGCACGACCATCAACGATGGCGGCATTCAGCAGGTGCGCAGCGGCGGGCTTGCCACCGGCACCGTGGTAAACACCGGCGGTATTCAGGATGTGCTGGCAGGCGGCGCTGCCGCCGCGGCGACGCTGCTTGGCGGCATTCAGGAGCTGGCAGGCGTGGCGGCCGACACCATTATCGGCGCAGGCGGCGTGCAGCATGTGCAGGTGGGCGGCAGCGCCACCGGCTCGCTCATCAATGAAGGCGGTTTGCAGCGCGTTGACGGCACGGCAACGTCCTCTGTCGTTAATAATGGCGGCACGCAGTTAGTTAACAGCGGCGGTCTGGCGGCGGGGTCTATCGTCAACAGCGGCGGGCTTCAGCATATCAATGAAGGCGGCGCGGCCTCGGACGGGCGCATTTTCAGCGGCGGCACCCAGGTAGTGGCGGGTACCGCTTCCGGCACCAGCATTAACGAAGGCGGCACCCAGCAGGTTCAGCAGACCGGTAAAGCGACCGGCACCATCATCAACAGCGGCGGCACGCAGGCGGTAGACGGTTCAGCCATTTCCGCGGTGGTAAACGACGGCGGCGTGCAGTTAGTGCATGCAGGCGGTCTGGCTGCCGGCTCGCTGGTGAACAGCGGCGGCCTGCAACACATCAACGAAGGCGGCGCGGCTTCCGACGGGCTGCTGGCAGGCGGCACGCAGGTGGTGGAAGGCACCGCTTCCGGCACTATCGTTAATGCAGGCGGCGCGCAGCAGGTTCACGTTACCGGGCAAACCACGGGCACGCGCGTGAACAGCGGCGGCTTGCAGAATGTCGACGGTACGGCCAACGGCTCCATTATCAACGACGGCGGTCTGCAACTGCTGCAAAGCGGCTCTCACGCCAACAATACCCAGGTGAACAGCGGCGGCATCCAGTCGGTACGGGCGGGGGCGGCGGCATCCGGCTCGCTTCTGCTTGGCGGCATTCAGCGCGTGGCGGGTCTGGCTGGCGGCACCGTTATCGGCCAGAACGGCGTACAGCATGTGATGACGGGCGGCAGCGCCAGCGGTTCGCTTATCAACCAGGGCGGCTTGCAGCGCGTTGACGGCACGGCAACCTCTTCTGTCGTTAACAACGGCGGCGTGCAACTGGTGAACAGCGGCGGTCTGGCGGCAGGCTCTATCGTTAACAGCGGCGGCCTGCAACACATCAACCTGGGCGGCGCGGCTTCCGATGGCACCATTTTCGGCGGCGGCCAGCAGGTCGTGGCGGGCACCGCGTCCGGCACCAGCGTCAGCGACGGCGGCGTGCAGCTGGTGCAGACCAGCGGCAAAACCACCGGCACCAAAGTCAACAGCGGCGGCACCCAGGCGGTGGATGGCACGGCTGTCGCCTCCGTGCTGAATAATGGCGGCGTACAGCTGGTGAACAACGGCGGCCTGGCAACCCGCTCCATTGTCAACAGCGGCGGTCTCCAGCACATTAAACAGGGCGGCGCTTCCTCTGACGGCACGATTTTCAGCGGCGGTCGTCAGGTTGTGGAAGGCACCGCGTCCGGCACCAGCATCAGCGACGGCGGCACACAGCTGGTGATGACGACCGGTAAAGCCAATAACACCCAAATCAACAGCGGCGGCACCCAGAGCGTCGATGGCGCGGCTATCTCCGCCGTCGTCAGCGACGGCGGCGTGCAGCTGGTCAATCGCGGCGGTCTGGCGGCCAGCACCACCGTCAACAGCGGCGGGCTTCAGCACATCAGCGTGGGCGGCGCGGCCTCTGACGGCACCGTTTTCGGCGGCGGCAAACAGGTGGTGGAAGGCACGGCTTCCGGCACCAGCCTGAGCGATGGCGGCACCCAGCTGGTTACCACCAGCGGTAAAGCGACCGGCACTATCATTAACAACCGCGGCACGCAGAGCGTGGACGGCGCGGCGGTCTCCGCGGTAGTGAATGACGGCGGCCTGCAAATGGTCAACCTCGGCGGCCTGGCAGCGGGCACCCTCGTTAAGAACGGCGGCGTGCAGCATATCAGCCTCGGCGGCGCGGCCTCCGACGGCACGGTCTTTAGCGGCGGCACACAGCTGGTAGAAGGCACGGCCTCTGGCACCAGCATCAGCGATGGCGGCGTACAGCTGGTTATGACGAGCGGCCAGGCGCGCGGTACGCTGGTCAACAGCGGCGGCCTGCAACGCGTGGATGGCCTTTCTGATGGCGCCGTGATCAACAACGGCGGCCAGCAGGTGGTCAACCCGTATGGCTGGTCACGTAATACGGTCATCAACGCGGGCGGCAAGCAAACCGTCAGCAGCGCAGGGGCGGCTATCTCTACCGTCATGAACGGCGGCGAGCAAAACATCAACACTGGCGCGAAAGCCATTGATACCCGCATGCTTGGCGGCACGCAGAATGTGGGCGATGGCGGTTACGCCAGCGGCACCCTCATCAACCGCGGCGCAGTACAAAACCTCAATTCCGGCGGCGAAACGCTGCAAACCTTCGTTTTTGAAGGCGGCGTTCAGAACGTAATGGCGGGCGGGTTTGCTGATGTAACCCAGGTCAACGGCGGTCTGCAAACTGTGGAAGGGCGCGCTCGCGGCACCTCTCTGCTGAACGGAGGGCGCCAGTCGGTGCTGGCCGACGGGCTGGCGGAGATGACCGCCATCGGCGAAGGCGGCATCCAGGACGTTTCCGGTACAGCGTCGCAGACCCGTATCGCCAGCGGCGGTCAGCAGATCGTGAATAGCGGCGCGGATGTGCGGACCACCCTGATTGAAAGCGGCGGCAACCAGACCGTCTTTGACGGCGGCCAGGTCACGGATACGTCCATTCTCGGCGGCATCCAGTATCTGGCAGGCGGCGCCAGCGCCATCGATACGCTGCTTGATAACGGCGGCACCCAGAACATCGCCGCAGGCGCAACGGCGCTTGGCGCTTCTGTCAGCAACGGCGCGCGCCAGAATGTCGCCGGCAGCGCAACGGATGCGGTTGTGGCGGCAGGCGGGGCGCAAAACGTCAACCGCGGCGGCGTGGCAACCTCTACCGTGCTCCACAGCGGCGGCGTGCAGAATATCTTTAACGGCGGTTCTTCTTACCTGGCTGAAGTTAACGAAGGCGGCATTCAAAACGTTCTGACTGGCGGTACGGCGGTCAGCACCACGCTGAATACGGGCGGCACGCAGAACGTAAACAGCGGCGGTACCGTTATTTCTACCGTCATCAGGGCGGGCGGCATCCAGAACGTGAACGACGGCGCTATCGTTGTCGATAACATTGTGGCGGGCGATCAGGTCGTGAACGCGGGCGGCGAAGTGGCGTCTTCCACCGTCAGCGAAAACGGCACCCAGAGCGTCACCTTCGGCGGCACGGCGGTTTCCACCACCGTCAGCGCTGGCGGCGCGCAGAAGGTGCAAGAGGGCGGCATGGTCAACCTCACCGCTGTTGAACAGGGCGGGATGCTGGCGCTGGCAAGCGGCGCAACCGCCACCAACATCATGCTGAACAGCGGCGCGGCGCTGGTGGCCACCACCGATGTCACCGCAGATGGCGAAAGCGACAATGGCGCCTTCGCCATCGCCGATAAGCTTGCCGACAGCCTGCTGCTGGAAAACGGCGGTTCGCTGGGGGTAGGCGCCGACGGCACGGCGAACAACACCACCGTCAACGCGGGCGGCAGCCTGAACGTCACGGCGGGCGGCACCCTGACCGGCTTGACCGAACTCAACGACGGCGCAACCTTAACAGGCGATGTGAACAACGCAGGCATTCTGAGCATCACTGCCGATACCACCGACAGCAGCTACAACGGCGCGCTGACCGGCACCGGCAGCCTGTATAAAGAGGGCGACGGTCAGCTGACCTTAAGCGGCGTGCTTAACCAGACAGGCGGCACTTATCTGCAAGCCGGTACGCTGGTCTTTAGCGGCCTACAGGCAGTGACCGATATCGTGGCGCAGCTCGGCACCTCTTTGCAACTGACCAACGGCACCGCGCTGACCGGTATTATCGACCCGACTGACCTGACGATTGACGCAGGCTCCAGCTGGCTGATGACGGGCGACTCGCTGCTCAATACCCTGACGCTTGGCGGCTCTATTGACTACCAGGCGCCGACCGGGGCGTTCGTACCGAAAACCCTGACGGTAACGAACCTGGTGGGTAACGGCGGCACCATTACGCTGAATACGCTCTTCGCGGGCGACGCAGCGGTAACCGACAGTCTGATCATTGACGGCGGCGCCGCTACCGGCAACACCCGGCTGGCTATCCGCAACCTGGGCGGCCTTGGCGCCAGCACCACCGGCGAAGGCATTCAGGTCGTTAACGCCATTAACGGCGCCACTACCGCAGACGACGCTTTCAGCATGGCGGGCGCGTTGCAGGCGGGTGCTTATAACTACACCCTGCGTCAGGGGACGGCAGATGAAAGCTGGTATCTGACCACGGCGGCGACAGACGCGGGTGAGAGCGGGGCGCAGAACTACCGTTCTGCCGTCTATCTCTACAACTCGCTCTTTGCGCAGGCGATGGACTACGACAGCGCGCTGCTCGGCTCGCTCGACAGCCGTCGTTACGCGGCTCGCGCAGCGACCGAAAGCGGCAGCAACATGTGGGCGCGTTTCCAGGCAGGCCAGTTGAGCCACGACCATGGCAGCGACGACCTGCGCAGCGGCAATACGCCAGACAGCAAAGGCGGCTATACCTTCCTGCAAATTGGTAGCGATCTCTGGCAGAACGCCGACAGCGCCATGGCGCTGAGCGTGGGGATCTACGGCGCGGCGGGTCTTTCGAAAGTAGACGTGCAGCGTGAGAACGACTCCAAAGCGGGGACGGTGAAAGATGACGCTTACAGCGGCGGTCTCTATTTCAACGGCGTGCATGAAAGCGGCTGGTGGTTCGACGTAGTCGCCCAGGGCACGCGCCATAACTTCGAGACCGACCCGCGCGACGGCGACGGCATGAAGACGCATGGCTGGGGCTATGTCGGCTCCTTCGAAACCGGTCTGCCGTTTGAGGTGGGCGCGGGTCTGGTGCTGGAACCGCAGTTGCAGTACCAGTATCGCGGTGTGGATTTGAAAGACGGCAGCGATGACGCAGCGGACGTTTCGTTTGGCGATGCTCACAGCCAGCAGGTGCGCGCAGGTCTGCGTTTTGGCAACAACGCAACGCTGAAAACAACGGCTAACCCGCCGCCGGTAAGCTGGTGGGTGCGTCCGTCCTTTATCCAGACCTTCGACTCGAAAGGCGATCTGAGCGTCAGCGCGCCGGGCGTGGTCAACAGTGAGGCGAGCTTCAGCCCGGATCAGGACGGCACTGCCGCCGCGCTGGATGTGGGCCTGGATGGGCAAATCCGCGACAACGTGACCTTAGGGGTGCGCGCGGGTTATACCCAGACGCTGGACGACGCCGGCACCGGCGGCTACGGCGGTCAGGTAACGCTGAAAATCAGCTTCTGATAAAAAGCTGTTGCAATAAGTGGTCAGAAACCGCGCCCGAAAAGGTGCGGTTTTTTTTTGCGGCGCAGGGGTTCTGTGCCAGCACTCTGGCGGTCCTGCCTTCTGGCTCGCAAAACGCTGTGGAGGGTTGGTGAAAGGTTCCGTTCGGTAGCGTGGCTGTTGGTTGAGTCTATGGGAGGGGGCATGGTTCCGTTCGCTGGGGCGGTTGTTGGTTGATCTATGTAAGGGGAGTTAATGGTTCCGTTCGCCGGAATGGCTGTTGGTTGGGACTATGTAAGGTGGGTGAAAGGTTCCGTTCGCTAAGGCGTTGTCTTTATATGTTCGCTTTTCTCACGCGAACGTGCCAGGGGGCTTCGCCGCCAGCCCCCTGGCAACCCCGGCTCCCGGCACGCAAAATCGACCCCTCCGGGGCAGACCTTCCGGTCTGTCATCTGGCTTCGGGTCGGTCCTGACGGTGCATCCCTGCACCGACATGACCTCACGCCGGTTCCCTCCGGCGTGCCCCGGCCATCCGCCAGCCCGGAAGGCGATTTTGAGGCCGGATAAACGTCACCGCTGACAGGTCGATGACAACAGGAATGCATTTGTCGTTGTAAAAGCGTTTGTGTCTAGCCTGTTTTACAGTTCCCTCTGCAAAGAACACCTCTCCATGAGCAAAAGCCACTTTCAGGCCCATTAAGACACGAACATTCCAGCGAAATTTGGGTCCGGCCTCAAAATCGCCTCAGCTTTTTCACGATGGCCGGGGCGCACCGGCTGGATCCGGTGCGAGGGCATGTCGGCACAGGGACGTGCCGTCATGCCCGACCCGAAGCCAGCGGGGAAAAGATGAGGTTTCCCGCTTCAGCGGGCGATTTTGCGAGCCGGGAGCCGGGGTTGCCAGGGGGCTGGCGGCGAAGCCCCTTGGCACGTTCGCGTGAAGGAAGAGTACATATGAAAACGCCGCTCCGGCGAACGGAACCTTTCACAACCCTCACATAAACCCTCACATAAACCCTCACATAGACCCAAACAGCCGCCGCTCCGGCGAACGGAACCCTTCACCGTCCACGCATACTCACCTCCACAAAGCCATCAGGCAAATGGCGCCGCGCCCCCGCGCGAACATCACACCCCCAACCTGTCCCGCAGACTGTAATAAGCCGCGCCCATGGCGGTAAACGGGATCTGGAATGAACGCCCGCCGGGGAAAGGGTAATGCGGCAGCGTGGCGAAGGCGTCGAACCGTTCCGCGTCGCCGCGCAGCGCTTCCGAGATAAGCTTGCCTGCCAGGTGGGTACAGGTCACGCCGTGGCCGCTGTCGCCCTGCATGTAATAAATGTTGTTTTCAAGCCTGCCAAACTGCGGCATGCGCGAGAGGGTCAGCAGGAAATTTCCCGTCCAGCGGTAGTCTATTTTTACCCCTTTCAACTGCGGGAAGGTTTTCAGCAGCTTCGGCATAATCAGCCTGTCGATGTCGTCCGGGTCGCGCGCGCCGTAAACCACGCCGCCGCCGTAAAGCAGGCGGTTATCCGCCGTCAGCCGGTAATAGTCGAGCAGGTAATTACAATCTTCCACGCAATAATTACTGGGCAGCAGCGAAGCGGCGACATCTGCGTCCAGCGGCTCGGTGGTCACCACCTGGGTGCCGCACGGCATGCTGCGGCGCGCCAGCGCAGGCTCCAGCTTGCTGCCAAGGTAGGCGTTGCCGGCCACGATCACATAGCGCGCCTTTACCTGCCCCTTGTCGGTTTTCACGATAGCGGGCTGACCGTGTTCGATTTTCACCACGGCAGACTGCTCGAAGATGCGCCCGCCCTGTAAGCGAATCGCCTCGGCTTCGCCCAGCGCCAGGTTGAGCGGGTGAATATGGCCGCCGCTGTGATCGAGCAGCGCGCCGCTGTAGCGGTTGCTTGCAATCTCATCGCGCACCTTGTCGGCGTCCAGCAATTCAAGCTGATTGTTGCCGTAACGCTCCCAGTTCGCTTTTTGCTCAATCAGCCCCAGATACTGTTTGCGGTTGAGCGCCACAAAGAGCCCGCCTGGGCGGTAATCGCACTGAATATCGTAGCGAGCAATGCGGTCGCGGATAATCTGCGCGCCTTCAAACATCATGCTGCCGAGCATTCGCGCCGTCGGCGCGCCGTAGCGCTCTTCAATCACATCAATGTCGCGGCTGTAAGAGTTAACAATCTGGCCGCCGTTGCGCCCGCTGGCGCCAAAGCCAATGCGCGCCGCCTCCAGCAGCACCACGTCATACCCTTGCTCGACTAAATGCAGCGCGGATGAAAGACCGGTATAGCCGCCGCCCACCACGCAAACATCGCATTCCAGCGATTCGGTAAGGGTCGGATAGGGGGCATGCGCATTGGCGCTCGCGGCGTAGTAGCTTTTTACATGTTCCATGATTAAGGCTCCAGGGCGATCCAGATGGTTTTCAGTTCGGTGAATTTGTCCAGCGCATGCAGCGACTTATCGCGGCCGTTGCCGCTCTGCTTGTAGCCGCCGAATGGCACGGTCATATCGCCGTCGTTATAGTTGTTGATGAAAACGGAACCCGCTTTCAGCCTGCGGGAGAGGCGATGGGCGCGGGAGAGATCCCGCGTCCAGACGGCGGCGCCCAGCCCGTAGTCGCTGTCGTTGGCAAGCCGCAGCGCTTCGTCTTCGCTGGTAAACGAGGTGACGGCCAGCACAGGCCCGAAAATCTCTTCCCGGGCGATACGCATGTCGTTGCCCACGCCGGTAAAAATAGTGGGGCCGATGCCAGCGGATAGCGGCGCGTCGCGCCCGTCAAGCCACAGCTGCGCCCCTTGCTCAAGGCCAAGCGCAATGTAGTTGCGCACGCTTTGCGCGTGGCTTTCGTCAATCAGCGTGCCCATGACGCATTGCGGGTCGAGCGGGTCGCCGGGCTGGAAAGCCTGCGCCTGTTCAGCGAGCAGTTGCAGAAACGCATCGCGAATACTCTCCTCAACCAGCAACCGCGTACCGGCGATGCATACCTGCCCCTGGTTATAGAAGATGCCCGCCGCCGCGCCCGCCGCCGCTTTTTTCAGGTCCGGGCAGTCGGCGAAAATGATGTTGGCGCTCTTGCCGCCCGCTTCGAGCCAGACGCGCTTCATGTTCGACTCGCCGGCATCTTTTAAAAGCTGTTTCGCCGTGCGCGTGGAGCCGGTAAAGGCGATGGCGTCGACATCCGGATGCTGCGCCAGCGCGCTGCCCGCCTCGTGACCAAAGCCCGGCACCACGTTCAGCACGCCGTCCGGCAGCCCCGCCTCTTTGGCGAGCGCGGCGATGCGCAGGGCGGTGAGCGGCGATTTTTCAGACGGCTTGAGGATGACGCTGTTGCCCGCGGCCAGCGCCGGGCCGAGCTTCCAGCAGGCCAGCAGCAGCGGGAAGTTCCAGGGGACGACCGCAGCGATAACGCCGACTGGCTCACGCACGATCAGCGCCAGCTCGCTGTCGCCTGTCGGCGCGACTTCGCCATAGACTTTATCGACCGCTTCGGCGTACCAGCGAATGGCGCGCACGGCGCCGGGAATATCATCACGCAGGCTATGGCGAATCGGCTTGCCGGTATCAAGGGTTTCCAGCAACGCCAGCTCCTCGTGATGCTGCTCCATTAGCGCGGCGAAAGCGTTCAGCACCTGTTTGCGGGCGGCGGGCGAAGCCTGAGACCAGTCGCCGCGTTCAAAAGCGGCGCGTGCGCTGCTTACGGCAGCGTTCACATCTTCCACCTTGCCGCGCGCGACGTCGGCAATCTTCTCGCCTGTCGCCGGGTTAAGGGTGGCGAAAGTCTCGCCGCTCAGGGCGTCGCTGTATTCGCCGTTAATAAATAAGCGCCCCTGCGCGACAAGCTGTTTCGCCTGCTGCCGCCAGTAAGCCAGTTGATGAAACTCCATAAGTGCTCCTTTGAAATTCAACGTGTTATCGAATCATTCCGCCGGTACGTCACGGAATTTGGGCAAAGCGGGGCCGCGGGAGATTTTTAATAAAAATCCCGGGCCTGCTTTTACAGTTATGCAGCCTGCGGTGAGGCGCGTTCGGCCTGCTTCGTTAACCGAAAACGCGCTTTTCGGCTATCAGAAGGTGGTGGGCGTATGCGCGCTGATGATGCGGCAAATCCCGGCCGAGGTATTGCTGAAGCTGTGGGGTATGCCCGTGTTGATGGCATAGCTTTGTCCTGCCGCCAGGTGATAAGTCTGGCCGTTTATCGCCAGCACCACTTCGCCTTCCAGCAGCGTGCCTATCTCTTCCCCCTGGTGTTTAATTCTTTCTCCGGTCGTGGTGCCGGGCTGGTACGTTTCAATAATCATCGCCAACGTGCGATGAGGGTTACCGTTATGAATCAGCTTCATCGAGACGCCCTGGCTGCCTATCTCAATCAAATCGTCCTGATTGATAACCACCTGCGGTTCGTCCGGTTTCTCTGGTTCAGCAAAAAACTCCGACAGCGACAGCCCGTATACCTTCAGCAGCTTTTGCAGCGTACTGATGGCCGGACTGACTTTATCCTGCTCAATGGTGCTGATAGCGCTGTGCGTTAATCCCGAAAGTTCAGCGACGCGGCGCTGCGACAAACCCAGTTGCTGGCGGATCTGCGCTAAACGCTTCCCCGGCGCCAGGGTGATATCGCTCATATTTTTGCTTCCTTAAGTCAGTGTCAGGCGGGCGGTCGTAATTCTGCCCGGTATCCCCGACAGGCGGTGATAAAACCCTCAAACAACAGGCGCGAAAGGGCATATTCATCGCTCTTCCATTCCGGATGCCACTGGACCGCGAGCGCGAAAGGGTGGTCCTCGACGCTCACGGCTTCCACCAGCCCGTCGGTTGACCTTGCCTCCACGCGCAGGCGCGGGCCCAGCGTTCTCACGCCCTGGCCATGCAATGAATTAACCCAGAACCTGTTGCAACCCGGTACAAGGCGGGAGATTAAGCCGCCTGGCTGTACCTGAACTTCATGAGAGGGCGCATATTGCTGCGCCAAAGGCAGTTCCGGATCCTCTCTGTGTTCAAGAAGCTCCGGCTGCTCGAACAGCCGACGATATAGCGTTCCGCCAGTGGCGACAACCAATTCCTGCAAGCCCCGGCAGATGGCGAAAAGGGGGATGCGCCTTTCGAGCGCGCTTTCAATCAGCGCCATGCTCAATGTGTCTCGCCCGGGGTCGGCGTCAGGCTCATCGCCGTTTTCACCATAAAGGTGCGGCTGAACGTTGCTGGGGCTGCCCGGCAGCATAATGCCGTCGAGCTGCGGGAGAAGCGTAGTCAGAAGTTCCGGTTCCGCCAGCGCGTGCGGTAAAGGAACAGGAAGGCCGCCTGCGTGAAGCACAGCGTCCAGGTACTTTTCTTGCAAAGTTTGACTTAAATGTCCTTTTATCCTGTTCCTGCACATAACCACTCCAATGAGAGGTCTGTCAAATATATTGCCCATTTTGCCCTCGCCTGATGGACTAAATTATTTACAAATAACGGTAATGCTTCGTCTGTTGTTCAATATTTTCTCAATCTAGCAGCGGAGTAACTAAAATTCAAACGTAATTTAACATTTGAAAAACATTTCAGTTGCATCTAAATTTTAAAAATGGAAATTATATCGAACGGTCGCAGTCAACAGACCGGGACTCCTGGCAACAACGGCGGTGAATCATGGAAACCAATATCGTAGAAGTCGAGAATTTCATGCAGCACAATGAAGAGAGGCGAAGCAGTGCGTTTGCTCGCGAAGTAAAAGCCTATCTGGAGCGCTATCCTCTGACCGAACATGTCGACGTGATGCTCACAGATTTAAACGGCTGTTTTCGCGGCAAACGCATTCCCGTAGCAGGCTTGCGCAAAGCAGAGAAAGGGTGCTATTTCCCGGCCTCGGTTTTCGCGATGGACATTTTAGGCAATGTAGTAGAAGAGGCGGGGTTGGGGCAGGAGCTGGGCGAACCGGATCGCCGCTGCGTACCCGTAGCCGGCACGCTGGTGCCGTCGACCACCGATCCTGAATATATAGGTCAGTTGCTGCTGACGATGCAGGATGAAGATGGTACTCCCTTTGACGTTGAGCCACGGAACGTGCTTAACCGACTCTGGCAGCAGTTGCGCCAGCGCGGGCTGTTCCCCGTGGTAGCGGTAGAGCTGGAGTTCTATTTAATTGACCGCCAGCGCGACGCCGAAGGGTATCTTCAGCCGCCGTGCGCGCCCGGCACCCAGGATCGCAATACCCAAAGCCAGGTTTACTCCGTCGACAACCTTGACCGCTTCGCCGACGTGCTGAACGATATTGACGAGCTGGCGCGTCTGCAACAGATCCCCGCCGACGGCGCAGTGGCGGAAGCCTCGCCCGGCCAGTTTGAAATCAACCTGCATCATACCAGCGACGTGCTGCAAGCCTGCGACCACGCGCTGGCGCTTAAACGCCTGGTGCGCCAGGTGGCCGAGAAGCACGGCATGCAGGCCACGTTTATGGCCAAGCCTTATGAAGAGCACGCCGGCAGCGGCATGCACATCCATATTAGCGTCGTGAATGATAAAGGGGTAAACGTGCTGGCGGACGCGAACGGCGAAGACTCCGGCATATTAAAGAAGGCGCTGGCAGGGATGATAGACCTGATGCCCGCCTCAATGGCGCTGCTCGCCCCTAACGTTAACTCCTATCGCCGTTTCCAGCCTGGCATGTATGTGCCGACGCAAGCCTCATGGGGGCATAACAACCGTACCGTAGCGCTGCGTATCCCCTGCGGCGACCGCGACAGCCACCGGGTTGAATACCGGGTCGCCGGCGCGGATGCCAATCCTTATCTGGTGATGGCCGCAGTGCTTGCAGGCGCCCTGCATGGTCTGGATAATGACCTCCCTTTGCCGGAGGCCGTCGAGGGTAACGGTCTTGAGCAAGAGGGCACGCCATTCCCGATTCGTCAAAGCGATGCGCTTTACGAATTCCAGGTTCATCCCGCCATGCGCGAACTGCTCGGCGGCCGCTTCTGCGACGTGTTCCACGCCTGCAAGAACGATGAGCTTATCCAGTTTGAGCGTTTGATCACCGAAACCGAAATTGAGTGGATGCTGAAAAACGCCTGATTTTCCGCTGACAATCAACCTCGCTTCCCTGCCTGCATAGCGCAGGCCGGGAAGTTTTTACCCGTAATACCCTGTCGAGGCCGCAGTCCGACAAAAGAGAATACGCCGCTTCTGTGGAAGAAAGCGGCGAGCGTTGCCGGGCGGAACAGGCCGGCTTTTTCCGACGTCGCGCGAAGGAGCGAAGCGCGGCTACGGTTGACTACGACGTTCAGGATACGTTACGAGGAAAAAGAGATGGTGTATGTTTATGTCTATGCGCCGCGCACAGGCATTCGCCTGAGCCGCAGCAAATACGGGCCGTTTTCCGGCGGTGATAACCAGAAGCTTTCCCCACGCCACATCTCCCCGTGTTCGTCTGACGGGTTCCCCAACGTCTCTGGCGCAGAGACAAAAGAGGGGATCCGGCATGGCGATTAATTACGATCTCAATGTCGCGTCCGCGGCGGCGAAACCGCAGCTGCGCAAATCGCTGAAGCTCTGGCAAGTGGTGATGATGGGCCTTGCGTATCTCACGCCGATGACCGTGTTTGATACCTTCGGCATCGTTTCGGGCTTGAGCAACGGCCACGTGCCCGCCTCTTATCTGGTGGCGCTCGCGGGCGTACTCTTTACCGCCATAAGCTACGGCAAGCTGGTAAAGCGCTTTCCTACCGCAGGCTCCGCCTACACCTACGCTCAGCAGGCGATAAACCCGCATGTGGGTTTTCTGGTCGGCTGGTCATCGCTGCTGGATTATCTCTTCCTGCCGATGATCAACGTGCTGCTGGCGAAGCTCTATCTCTCCGCCATGTTCCCGGATGTGCCGCAGTGGATCTGGGTTGTGCTGTACGTCGGCATCATGACTATCGCTAACCTCAAGAGCGTTAATCTGGTGGCGAACTTCAACACGCTTTTTGTCGGAGTGCAGGTGGCGATCATCGTGGTCTTTATCTTCCTCGTGGTGCATGGGCTGCATAAAGGCGAAGGGGTGGGGACGGTCTGGTCGCTCTCGCCGTTTGTCAGTGAAAATGCGCAGCTGCTGCCTATTATTACCGGGGCGACGATAGTCTGCTTTTCGTTTCTGGGCTTCGACGCCGTTACCACGCTTTCGGAAGAGACGCCCAACGCGGGTAAAACCATTCCCCGGGCGATTTTCCTGACGGCGCTTTACGGCGGGGTGATCTTTATCGCCGCCTCGTTCTTTATTCAGCTTTTCTTCCCGACCATGAGCCGCTTTAAAGAACCGGATGCCGCGCTGCCGGAGATTGCGCTTTATGTCGGCGGCAAGCTGTTCCAGTCTGTGTTTCTCTGCTGCACCTTTGTGAATACGCTGGCATCGGGTCTCGCTTCGCACGCCAGCGTGTCGCGCCTGCTCTATGTGATGGGGCGCGATAACGTTTTCCCGGAAAAGGTGTTTGGCTATGTTCACCCGAAATGGCGCACGCCAGCGCTGAATGTCATCCTGGTGGGAATTGTAGCGCTGACGGCGCTCTCTTTTGACCTTGTAACCGCCACGGCGCTGATTAACTTCGGCGCGCTGGTCGCCTTTACCTTTGTAAACCTCTCGGTGATAAACCACTTCTTCCTGCGGGAAGGACGCAACAAAACCTGGCGCGATAAGCTGAACTATCTGGTGTTGCCGCTGGTGGGCGCGCTGACGGTGGCGGTGCTGTGGCTAAACCTGGAGAAAAGCTCGCTGGTGATGGGGCTTATCTGGGCGGCGCTGGGCCTTGGCTGGCTGACGTGGCTGACCCGACGTTTTCGCCAGCCGCCGCCGATGTTTAAGGGCGAGCAGGCGGAAAGCGTGAGCGAGTAGCGGCATCCTGCATAGCGGGCGCGTGCGGCGCCCGCTATGCTCAGCCGTTTAAATTTCCCCCTGCGCCCGGCGCGTTGCGCGCGCTATACAGGCTTTAGAAAAGGCGCGAAACAGCGTCAGGTAATGGGGGTTATGCTGTACCTGCCATTCCGGATGGAACTGCACGCCAACGGCGAAGGCGCGGGCTTTTTCCACCGACACCGCTTCGACCAGGCCATCCGGCGCGCGCGCCTCTACGCGCAAGCCCGGCGCCAGCGTTTCAATGCCCTGGGTATGCAGGGAGTTCACTTCAAATTTCGGCGGTAGGCCGAGCGATTCCAGCACGCCTCCCGGCTCGGTGTGAATGATATGCGCCGGGCCATATTGTTCCGTGAGATCGGCATCCGGTTTTTCACGGTGATCCGCCCACGGGCCTGCGGTATGCACCGCCTGGTGCAACGTGCCGCCCATCGCCACGTTCAGCTCCTGAAAACCCCGGCAGATGGCGAGCAGCGGCACGCCCGCTTCAATGGCGGCGCGCAGTAGCGGCAGGGTGGTGGCGTCGCGCGCCGTGTCGCTGTGGGTGTTAAGAATGTGCAGCGTATGGCCGTAAAGGTCCGGGTTAACATTGCTTGGCGAGCCGGTAAACAGCAAGCCATCGAGCCGTGCGAACCAGCTTTCCGGCGCGATCAGGTCGCCAAACGCAGGCACGATCACCGGCAGGGCGCTGGCGCCAAACACCACGGCGCGCAGGTATTTATCCCCGGCCACATGAAAAAATTGACCGTTATGCTCCCAGCGGCAGGCGGTCACGCCAATTAAAGGTTGTTGCATAGCCGTTCTCCTGGCGCTCTGGCGCCTGCGCGTGTTACGGGCATTCCCGCGTCTGTTATAAGAACTAATTTTAATCGCTTTTGGCGGGAATGACGGGGTTCGTTTGTTGAGCGGGAAGGGCGGTAAAAATCAAGCTTATCAACGCAGCACGGGTTTCGCCTGTTCTGCGTCTCTTTCAACCCGCTCTGAAAGCCGCTGTTTCTCTTTCGAAGCGTGACAGGGCCGATGTTGAGTGGAAAACGGGCATCGTTAGCTTTTTATGTCTGCATTAATTTCCCCAATAATGCACTTCCCGCTTCGCTTTTTTCGTCATTTCCTGCCGCCCTTGCGGATGAATATAACGTAACGTGCTGGCTTAACGCGTTGATGCACTATACTGACCATTGCAGTTGTCATTTACCTACGAGGCTGCCCACGGTTAATCACTTGACGCAAACCTTACCCATGACCCTCAGGAGAACAAAATGCAAAAGCGTAAAACCTTGAAAGAACTGCTGACCGTATCGGCAGTAGCAGCAATGTTCGTCACTGTCGGCGTGCAAGCCCAGACGCAGACCAGCGCCGCGCAGAGTGGTGCCGCAGGCCAGACCCAATCGAGCGGGAAGCTCAGTTCCGGCGATGAAAAAGCGTTAATGGACATGGCGCAGGCCAATGTCAATGAAATCGCCGCCGCTAAGATCGCGCTGAACAAGGCGCAAAGCAACGACGTTAAAGCATTCGCTCAGAAGATGGTTGATGATCACGGCAACGCGCTGACCAAAGTACAGGCGGTCGCCCAGCAAAAGGGCGTGACGCTGCCGACGGAGCCGGATGCGATGCATAAAACCATGGCTGCTGAACTGGAAAAGCAGAGCGGCGATGCCTTTGACAAAATGTATATGGAAAACGCGGGCACCAAAGATCACAAAATGGTGCTGTCGAAGCTGCAAAGCGACGCCACGAATATCAAGGATCCGGATGTGAAGGCCCTGGCTGATGCGCACACGCCGGTGGTTGAGCAGCACCTGAAGGCCGCCCAGGATATGAAAATGAATTAAGGTCGCTAAACAGGTCGCTTGGTAGGGAGATTATCCAGCGACCTTAACGGGGTGTTCAGGCGTCACGGTGGGAGCGCCATTGTGGACGGTGTTAGAGAACGGGGCCGCTTTGACTGGAAAATGCCGATCGATGCTCGCCCTGTGGCGCCACAAACTGGCACTCGCTTTACCTGTTAACGACCAGAATCCACCCGCAGTAGCCGTTCGGCAGGCTACAGGGCGCAGACAGGCGAGGGATCGCTTCTTGTTCAGCGCCATCATACGCCCATCGCATTTTTAGCCATCCGGCAACGATGCAGCCGGGCCTTGCCATTCCCGGTTTATAAACCGTTGCCCGTCTCTGTTGGCGGTTTCGCCAGGCGTTTCTGACCATCTCCAGTGCAACCCGGCAATCATTAGCCTGTTGTGGCGCTGGCGAACCGGGCGCTGGCATTGGAGCCAGCCATGGAATTAGCGCCGCTTGAATACGGTCTCGTTCATGCCGGTGAAAACGAATGCGCAAGCCGAACTTGTGAACAATCAACCGGGGCAGGGAACACCTGCTACTGGAATGAAGAGCAATCATCAACGGCGTGATCTGGCGTGAGACAAACCGCGATAAGCTGTCGCTGCATATCCTACTCAATTCTTGCAGCAGTGTGATTATTTGCGCTGACTCATCAGGTGTCTTTTTTTTGTACAAAGACATAAGATTAATCGCATCTTAAATAACACTGCCGCTCTTGCTTAAACATCATTTAAAAACCTAAAAAAAATTAACCTGTTGATTTTAATGGGTTAACGCATGCATGGGCTTTTTAAACCAATAATATCCACCCAGCATATATAAATGGCTTGTTAACTAAATTATAATTCTTTTATATCCGGATGAGAGATGAGGTTAGAATGCGGTTAATCGTCATGTTGTTAAGCTTATTGGTCTCTGTACACGTCTGGGCGGGCCAACTTCCCAAACCTGGTGGTAAAGTCCTTTTAACCCTCTCCGGTAATATAGAAAATACAAATGAAGACGGGAAAGCCGTTTTTGATATCGAAGGCCTTGAGAAACTGGGCATGGTAAGTTTCCAGACCACTTCTCCCTGGTATAATGGCCGCACTAAGTTTACGGGTATCCCGCTGCAAAAACTCATGGATTATGTCGGGGCGAAAGGGACTGTTGTTAAGGTCACCGCGCTCAATGACTACACCACCGTTATCCCTCTCAGTGATTTCAGGAAATACAATGCAATCCTTGCGGTAAAAATCAACGGAGAGTATATGCGTATCCGGGATAAAGGCCCGCTATTCATTGTTTATCCCTATGACAGCATACCTGAACTGAATAATCAGATTTATTATTCAAGGTCAGCATGGCAGGTCAGCAGAATGAACATTGAGTAGGGGCTCAGAAGCGCATCATGAACAGAATACTGGCTGGTATTATATTTTTTCTTTTTATATCTACCGGGTATATCTCTTTCCTTGTGCATGAAAGGCAGCAAGAGCTACAGAAACTGACGCATTACACCGATTCATGGTCTGCTGCACAGCTGGTATCCGAATATTACCGCTTCGAATCCTGGCTTGGTCTTTATACTATCGATGATTCTATGAAGATCGATGATGTACGCCTGCGTCTTGATATTATGCTCAGCCAGAGTGATTTGGTAAAAGAAGGCGATCTGGGGCGCTTTATAGAAAGCAATAAAACGCATAATGAACTGGCTTCACAACTTGAAAATACGCTTAATTATCTGGATGTTCATCTTGAACAAATGAACCGTGCAGAGCTCCAGGCGTACCTGAAAAAAATGCATGCGCTTGACACGCCGCTGGGCCGCCTTTCATCGGGTGCATTAAACAAGGATGTGAACTCGATTAATAATGCGAATCACAAAATTCAAACGCTCTATTATATCTATTCAGCGACGTCTGTACTGCTAATCATACTGAGTGCGATTCTGGGCGTTCTGATATTCTACCAGAACAGAAATATCCTCAAGGCGCACCTTCAGGTAAAGATGCTTGCTGAAGAGCTTCAGGAATCTAAAGAGAAACTGCAAATCCAGAATGCGAAACTGGAATATGACGTTTACCATGACTCGCTTACCGACATGAATAACCGCCAGTTCTTCTGGGATAATCTGAATAAAACCATTGAAGCGGCAGAAGGAAATAACGCGTCTGTAACGGTGATGTTATTTGACTTAGACCGCTTCAAGGAGGTGAATGATACCTATGGTCATGACGCCGGAGACATGTTATTACGCCAGATCTCCCACCGCCTGGTGTCGATGAGCCTGGATTCAGATACGCTTTATCGCTTAGGTGGCGATGAGTTTGCGTTTCTCTCAAGCGGCCTGACAGAGAGCAGCGCAGTTTCACGAGCCCAAAAAATATGCCATTCTATTAATCAGCCCTACACGATTTATAATACGATTATAAATATCACCACCTCTGTTGGCATTGTTATTTCAGACACTGAACGCCGCTCTGACTATCTCTATAAATTTGCCGACCTGGCCCTTTATGAAGCCAAAAATGAAGGCCCGGGGAAAATAAAAGTCTTCCGCCAGCGAATGTTAGACAAGCTGCAAGAAAGCAGAACCCTTGAGCATGATATGGCAATGGCATTAGTGAACAAAGAATTCGTGGTTTATTATCAGCCGATTGTCGATTCGTTCAGCCGGGAAATTTACAGTTATGAAGCCCTGATTCGCTGGAGACATCCTCTGAAGGGCCTTATTTCGCCGGATAGTTTTATTCCCGTTGCTGAAAAAACCGGAATGATTAACGAGATGGGGAAACTGGTGCTTGAAATGGCCTGCCGGGAAGCAGCTTGCTGGGCGGTTCCGGCTAAAATCTCAGTTAACGTCTCGCCTGTACAGCTAAGCAGCAAAGCCTTTGCCGGCATAGTGCTCTCCATTCTGAAAGAAACAGGGCTTCCGGCTGACCGTCTTGAACTGGAAGTGACGGAATCCTCTCTCTTTACTGAGAGCGCCACGCCGATGAATACGCTGAACAAGCTCAGAGATTTGGGCGTGAAAATCTCCATTGATGATTTTGGTACGGGCTACTCTTCACTTTCGCGCCTGAGCAAGCTTGCCTTCGACAAAATCAAAATAGATAAGTCCTTTGTGCATTCGATATCCACCCAGGAAGATGCGCTGAATATCATCAAGCTCATCACGGGCATGGCGAAATCCCTCAATATGAAGGCGGTTGCAGAAGGCGTGGAAACGCAGGAACAACTGCAAAGTCTTCAGGCGCTGGGTTGCGATTTCGCCCAGGGGTATCTGTTTGGTAAACCTCAGCCTTGTGTCGATGAGGAAATCAGAAACGGGTTAATTACCAACGCTATTCCTGAATTGTAAAGCCCGGACTGGCGGCTGCGCTGTACAAGGCGCTGAAGAGAGCCGGGAGCTTGAAGGCTGCCATTAGTCAAAATAAGGTCTCAGAATATCTTCAGTCCAGCTCATAAAAGCCTTTACCCGCTGCGACAAATTGCGCCGGTGCGCGATAACAAAAGAGGCAGTGAGCGGCTCGGGGCGTAAATCAGGAAGCACCTCAATCAGGGCGCCGCGTTTGATATGCGGCAGGAGTGAGGAGTAACTTCCCTGAATTAAGCCTAAACCCGCCAGCCCTGCCTCATGATAAGCCGGTACGCTATTCACTCTCATCGTGCCTGGCAACATTAAAGACTTATAACCATCGGCGGTCGGATACTCCCACCTGTCAGGTTTCGCCCCAAAATTTCGCATGTAGTAAACCATTTTGTGTCCCTGATGGAGAAGATCATCAAGCGTCTGCGGCACGCCAAAGCGATCCAGATAGTCCGGGCTTGCTGCGTTGATCATGCGCAGATGCCCCAGAGGCCTGGCAATAAGCGTTTCATCGGCGATGGGCCCAAGGCGAACGACGCAGTCAAATCCTTCCAGAACCAAATCGACAAGGCGATCGGTACTTGAAAGCTCAAGCTCCAGTTCAGGGTGTGCTTTCAGCAATTGCGGCAGGGCTGGGATCACCACGCTCTGTGCCAGCACCGCCGGCATATCAACGCGTAATCGTCCCCGCAGCGGCCTGCCGAAATCCGCGAACATAGACTTCAGCTCTTCTGCTTCCGCCAACAAGTCACGCGCGCGTGAGTAAAACGCGCGCCCGTCTTCTGTCAGTTGTACGGTCCGCGTTGTCCGGTGCAGAAGCGTAGCGCCTACATCGCGTTCGAGCTCACGGACCACCAGCGAGGCGCGCCCTTTCTTAATGCCCAGACTTTCAGCGGCCTGCGTAAAGCTCTTCATTTCTGCAACACGCGCAAAAATGATCAGCGCATCGAGATTTTTCATTGTTCACCCTCAGGGTAACAGTACGTTATTTTTTGGGCTGTTTATGGCGATATTACTTTTTAATAGACTGCATTCACACCGCGTAACCGCGTAACGTTTTCTGAAGGCAATCAACATGTTTTTCTCTGCGTTATCCGGAGCAGACGATCAAGCGCCAGGAAGCAGAGCGTTACCCGGAACCTTTCGCTTTTAAAGCAGGGGGTTAAACCCAGGGTAGCGAACGCATTTCAGTTTATTCGCGGCTGCCTGCGTGCTTACGCTGAAATAAATCGCCATTTACGAAGGATGAAGAGAAATGAATAAAGGTTATTTGATCGCTCATGTGACGGTATCAGACCCTGTCGCATACGCTGAATATGCCCGCGCTGCCGGAGAGGCAATGAAAGATTTCAATCCGAAGATCGTTGCCTGGTCCGGTCAGTATGAAAACCTTGAGGGCGAATCTCATGAACGGCATGTCGTTTTTGAGTTCGCTTCCTTTGCCGAGGCCAAACGTTTTTATGAAAGCCCCGGATATCAGGCCGCCAGGTCAATACGGGCCGGCGCTGCGACCGGCACTTTTGTGTTGGTTGAAGGGGCCAGTGTTTAATATTAAAGACGCGCATGTCTGTTTTGTGGCAGGAGCGGACGTTGCTAATATCGGAATGTACTAGTCAATGAGGGCAGGCCAGGCAGATTATTTAACGTTTTAAAGCCTACATCATTATGGAAAAGGGCTGCCAATGTATTATGGGAAGACTTCCGGCACGCCACCGGTTACCCAGAGAAACTGGTATATATTATATCTGCGGGAGTGCTCAAGCCTTACCCTCTGTGCTCTCCTCCAGACACGTTCTGGTTGGATTCTGTAGTCCAATGGGAAGACTGGATGGAATCAACTCGGTACGACCTTGACTATCGCACACCTGGTTACGGCAGCCGTCTCGAAGGCCATAGCCTCTTTTTATCTAAGGTACAAAGCCTGATTAAAGAAGAGGGGATAGAGAATTTTATCTGCGACATTACCGACGTAAATGGGATTTCCTCTTCCAGTTCTATAGATTACGGTATCCGGGATATAGATGCTTTCCCGCTTCGTCATGCAAAACGCTATATCTCAGCGATAACTGATCAAAGTCTTGCTTAAAACATGCAACATCCGGGTATCAGACTCGATGATATGCGCTTTGCTGATTATCCATGGACGTCGCGGCGTTTGTACTGGCTGAACTGCGACTAAATGGTCATGCTCAGACCGGAAGCTTGATTATTCCCGGGATCCTGCGGTCCGAGTCGATTAAATAATATTAAAAGCTAAGTGTATTTTTGAATCCTTACTCATGCCTGCCCCAAGCTTATGAAAAATGCCACTAACAAACCCCGTCTGCGAATAAGAAGCCCATTTCCCACCGGTCATCGCCGGATAGTCGGGACACCTATTTCAGAACTGGGATATTTTATTCTGAAAGGTTGCATCAGCGCTGCTGACAACACTGTCCGCGGTAAGTTGTTTGTACAGTTTTGTCTGACAAGGAACTGGTAAGAGCGGCAAAGAAAAAAGGCCGCCCAGGGGACGGCCAGCGCATGCTTAAAGCAGTGTGTTTACCTGAGTTAGCGGAGTGGGCGCGTACAACCCGGCACACCCCCAGACACCGGCATTCTGAAGAATTACCCGTTTATTCATATCGCCGGTTCGGACTATTATTCGATCGCTGTACCGTCTGATGTTATTAATCAGGATATTAAATGTTTCTTTATCAATCTGTACCCGGGCAAATTCCTCATCCAGTACAACGACATCACAGCTCTGAACAAAAGGGTGACCGTTCCCTACATCTGCAAGCCAGACGGAATTAACTCCCCGCGACAAATCTTCAATTTTGGTATGCAATCCCTGTGGTAACTGGAGGGTCACGAACGGCAGTGTTTTGAGCATGCTTCGACAAAGGTGATCGAATGTCAGTAAGGCTGCCATGCCATCATCTGCAACCACAATGGAGCAGAAAAGGCCCTCATCCTGAAAAAACGCGGCTTGCCTGCTGATGGTTTTCAACATTTCGAACAGATACATTCGTTTCTGTTCGATGCTTATCAATGCTGACGGATTTTTTGAGCCTACCTGCACACCGAGAAGTTGTCCTGAGCCTGGAGCGGTAATCTTTTCTGCATACATCGTTATTCATCCTCAATGACCTGACTCACCGGCGTCGGTCATTTGCGTTTTTTGTCTGTATTAACCTTGTACCGTCCGGGTCAGGCATGTAACGGTGACATCAATATATATTTCTGACACGCTGCGATAAAGATTAAAGCAATCTGTCACGGGCAATCAGAGAGTTTTCATAAAAGTTTATGTAAGGTAAGCGCTATTCATCTCAGGAGCTATACCTTGCGGATCAGAAAAAACTGAAAAAAAGGCGTTTTAGAGAAAAACTAAGGCCTGTGCAGATTATGCGCTTAAAAATCTTTTTTTATCAGGACATTACTTACATACCGTTTCGACAGTTCTGGTTAATCTGTGGGCAGGAAATCCCCCATTGTTTATGCCTGTCATGAGGTTGCCGATACGAGTTCGTATCGGCTTTTTTTTAAGACTTTTCTTGCTAAATATAATATATCTTGATTTCATGGACGTAGCGGTATGCTGACCAGAACGGTACTGGCGCAACCCAAACTCAAATTAATATAATTGCTCCGTATTTGCATTTGTCAGATTTATGCCAGTACCGTTCTGATGTCGGGTACTGGCACTTTTTGATATTAGTGTTTTTTCTGTATGTTTCCTGACCGGAAATAACTACCGCCTCTTATTCCTTCAAATACTGATAAACCGAACAATACCGGGAGCTCATCAATCTGGTTATCAGGCAGATGCAACTATGAAGTGCTTTCATCACATACGCATTAAAGCCATATTTGCAGACACCCCCGGAAACCGTTGCGTGGATTACGATAGTCCGGATAAGAGAATTATCATCAATCGTTGTCAGCATTAAGCTGTTCAGTCATTGCTTCAGGCGTACCGGCCATGTTCTGACAGCCATGAACCGAAACGACTATAGTTATTTCAGGAATAATGCGTCGCCAGTACTTTACGTAGCCCACTGATAATACGTTTTTTCCAGTCTGGCGAAGATGTCCGGTACTGTAAAAATACGCTCCCTTCCGCCTGGAAACCCCGAAGCGGCAGAACATTAATCTCTTTCCGGTCAGTAAGATTTTCAACCCAGGGCGCCGGAACGACTGCCAAAAGGGGGGCATTACGCAACGCCGGTACTAACTGGCTGTAGTCACCACATATAAAAGACAGCTGACGTGATAACCCGGACCGGAAAAGCTGCCGGTTCAGTTCATTGGCCGACTGCGGCCAGGGATGACAATAAAAATGCTCAAAATCTTCCAGCTCATGGAAATCCAGAGCGGTACGCCCGCCCATTTTATCACGCAGCAGCGGCCCGTAAGCCACGACCAGACGAGTACTTCCCACACGTTCGTAATGCAGGACACTGGACTGTTTCTGATGGTCACCGACTGCAATGAGCAGATCAATTTTTTCTTCTATCAGTTCATCACGCCATTCACGGCGTTCAAAGGTAAGGCATTCAATGACAGCTTCAGCCTCATGCCCCTTCCTTGCTAATTCAGGTGTAAGGAGCACGTTAAGTGCCGGAGGAAGCACCACCCGAAAAATCCGTGCGTCGGGGCTGGCCCCGCCAAACAACTCCTCGTTGAGAGAGGCAAACAAAGGAACCAGCTTCTCTTTGAGCTTTTCAGCAAACAGGGTGGGAACTTGCTGGTTACCAACGCGACGAAATAAGGGATCATTTAGCGAGTCCCGCAAACGCGTCAGGGCGTGGCTAACCGCCGAGGCACTCAGATCGAGCTTCTTTGCGGTGAGACTGGTAGAGCCTGTCGAAAGCATAACATAAAGAATTTTAAGGAGATTTAAGTCAAGTTGCAGGATATTCATTCTTATTCGATGTAATTGCACCAAAGTAAATAGCGGCTCATTATACTCCGGCTTTTTATGTCAGGATCATTTATGTATCGTTCCGCATTACTTTTAACCTGGTCTTTATTTATGTTACCACTGAGTGGATTTGCTACCCTTAATCCTAACCAGCCTCTTTCAGAAGCGCCGCCCTTTTCTTTATTTGCTGAGTGGGCAAAGCCAGTAAAACCTTTTCGCATCGCTGATAATGTCTGGTATGTCGGAACGGAAAACCTTTCATCCATTCTGATAACAACGTCCGAAGGTCATATTCTGGTTGATGGTGCCCTGGATGCCAGCGCGCAAAATATCAGACAGAATATAGAATCCCTGGGTTTTAATATTCATGATATCCGCTTAATCCTTAACAGCCATGCCAGACTCGATCAGGCTGGAGGAATATCAAAATTAAAATTATGGAGCGGCGCGTTACTTGCAGCCAGCCAGGCGAATGCAGATCAGATGGGGCGAGGTGGGAAAGATGATTTTGCATTGGGTGATGCGCTTCCTTTCCCGCCTGTTACTACCGACATTATCGTTCATAATGGCGAGACAATTAATCTGGGTGAAGTAACAATCAAAGCGCTGTTAACCCCGGGCCATCTTCCGGGTTCCACCTCATGGTTGTTCAGCCTTCCGCATGGCAGGACAATGATTTATGCTGATAGTCTTGCCACCCCGGGCTACTATCTCGTTGATAATAAAAATTATCCTGCACTGGTGAATGATATTCGAACAAGTTTCGCTACTTTGTCAGCGCAGCATGTGGACATCTTTATAGCCAACAAAGGTGAACGTTTTAACCTGGCAGAGAAGCGCACCAGGCTGTACGCCGGAGATAAAAACGCGTTTACAGACCGGGATGGTTTACAAAAGTATGTTTCACAATCAAAGCAGACTTTTGAAGAGCTTTTGAAAAAACAGGCCGGTTTCAGTAAGTAGCGCTTTTATCATCTGAATTTGTTTTGTGTCCATGAGTTCGCAGGCAGATCAGAACGGCTGCGTTCTCATGTGACATACGGTATTTATTCTGACAGTGCCACATGCCGGTACGTGGCCACACTTCGGGATTCCTGAAAATGTTTCATGCCAGCCATTCATTAAAAATGATGTTTGTCCTGCTCCTGTCATGCAGCTGGCTGGTGCATGCAGATGATCCAGGAAGCCAGTATGAAAGCCTGGCTAAACAGGGCGACAAACACGCTCAGTACTTCCTGGCTGATACTTACGTAAGTGCAGGGGATTTAGCTCATGCGACTTACTGGGCCGAGAAAGCTGCTTCACAAGGCCTGCCCGATGCGTATGCACTCCTCGCTGAAATTCATCTTGAGGGTAAGAAAGATTTCGTAAAAGCTAAATACTTTGCTGACAAAGCTGCCAACTCAGGCAGCAGAGCCGGAGAAGTAATTTTATCCCGGCTTTTAATAAACAACCGGGCCGGGCTGACAGACTGTTCCCGGGCCACTGCTCTGCTGACTCAGGTGTCAGCGTATCCGGATGATGATGCTGCGGTAGACGCTCAAATGGTGCTCGGGATCATGAATGCAGCAGGGGTATGCTTGCCTGAAAATACTCAAATGGCGCATTACTGGCTGCAACGCAGTTCGTCTATATCCCGTACTGGTTATGCAGAGTACTGGGCCGGAATGGCTTTTTTGAAAGGGGATGAAGGATTTGTAAAACCGGATCAAGCTAAAGCCGCCTACTGGTTTAAACAAAGCTGCATACAGGGATTTGACTCGGGTTGCGATAATATCGAGCTAATAAAATAAGCCTGCTTCGTTAAGCTTAACGTAACTGATAACACCTGAATCAGGTTTGTTGCCCGTTTCCTTGTAGACGCCTCCCGAAACTCTCGCCAGTTCAGATACTACTGAACCGGCGTCAGGTTTCGAAGACCATCCTGAAGCGCTGTTTATTACCTGAAGCTGTAGTTTGAAATATGAATTTTAATACATCACAATAACAAAGCCGAAGAATGCGGACTGCACTTAATTGCCGGGCCAAACCTCAGTAATAATCATTTGATAGTATGGCCGTCAAGACGAGCAGCTATCTGCTTACTCTCTTAATTGGCATTACTGTTTACCAGAAAATCCTTATGCCGAACGTCCGCTCTTCGTTCATAGCAGACCTTTGTCTTATGAAGCATGACCGCTTTGCGCCTGCGCCTGCTAACCAAGAGTGGACTGAACAGACCTGAGCGTCCTTCTTCGGATCCACCCACTGCCTGCCCGTATTGCCAGCCAGTAGGCGGTCATTTTTAGCTGAGTGGCGTGATCCGGGCAGTAAATGAACGTTTCCGTACGCAGCGCGTGTTGACCTTCTTGTCGTTTCGTCACCCGATAGCGCAGTAAAAGCTTTGCGCTACCCGGCGCGACTGGCGCCTGGTAAGCGTCGGTATCCGGCACGTTTTCAAGGCCGAAATCTGCACGCCAGAATTGTCCGCGTAAGCCGTAGCAGAGTTCCGTTGCTGAGTTTTCCAGAAGGGTAAAACTGTGCAGGCCAAAGCTGTTAACCGCCCGAGGCTGTTTCTTTGGCCCAAAACGCTGCGGAAGTTGTCGCACAGACATCAACAGGCGGATGACGGCATCCTGCTGAATGTCGAAGTCTGCGACTAACGGCAGGATCCTTTCAGGCGAATTCGTCTTAATGATGGTCTGGTGTTTTTCATAAAACTGGAACTGCGGCAAAAGAAGGGGGATATCCTGCCACTGAGCAAGCGCTTTACGGGTAACGAATCCAGGGTTCAGCATGTTACCTCCTTGTTAACCTTCAGGCCCAGCCAGAGTAGCAGATGCCCCGAAGCAAACAAAACCCGTACAACATTTGATGGGCGCAGGGGGCCATGCGTGATAACGGACGGGGAGATAAGAGCTTGTGTCCGTCATCGAAGTATTTACAGCGGGAAAATAAAGCCCGCTTTTCGCTCTTAGCAGACCTTTTTCCCCAAGAGCCTTTGCGCTTTGTGCCAAATGCGGCCCTTGCACGTTGAAAGGGCCGATGACCAGGCATCGTGAACGTTTGTTATGTTTGCTTTTGTCTGGAGGTATAGATATCAGGCCGGGTAATGGCCCACGCGTAGTTTTTCTGATTCACCGGTTCATAACCAAACTTTTCATAAAGCCAGGGCGCAGTTGTTGTGAATAACAAGATCCTGCGAAGCTTTTCAAACATTGGGTGGCTATGAATGCACTCCATAAGCCATCTTCCCAACCCGTCGCCCTGGTACTCCTCAAGCACATACACATCACAAAGGTACGCGAAAGTAGCATAATCCGTTATCAGACGTGCAAAGCCTATCTGGGATTCATTGCGATAAATGCCAAAGTTAAGGCTGTTCGCTGCTGAAGCAGCGACGGTTTCCAGATCGATACCTTTTGCCCATGTGGATCTCGTCAAATACTGATGCACAGCCTCTATGTTCAGCTTTTCATTGTCTGTACTAATCAGGAAATCATTCATACGCCATTCATGTATCGCTGAAACGCTCATTTTCATACCTGCCAAAATGATCCAGGGAGACTTAACCTTATCATTATCTACAAGAAATTATCCAAACTGAATCGCGCTGTCTTATATGAAGATTGAACCGTTAACGCTAAGGCACAACGCCTGCTCCTCGCTCAAAGCAGACCTTTGTCTCATGTAGCATCTGCAAAGGGAGCGCAGCCCCCTTTACACGTTCGGTTGAGTGGGTGAGCGAGAAAAGCGGCGATGCCGGAGCAGTGCCTTTCGCGAAGCCTCATCGCTACAGCGCATCCTTCTCAATGCCCAGCCGCTTCATGCGGGAAAGCAACGTGGTGCGCTTCACTCCAAGGCGCTGGGCTGCGCCTTTCGGCCCGGCTATGACGCCGTTGGTCTCTTTCAGCACCCGCACGATCCGCTGATATTCATCTTCTCCTTCGCGTTCTTCATCAGCCGCCGGGGCGGGGGCGGTTTTTTTCGGCGCGGCAAAGGTCACTTCCGGTAAAGAAAGCTGCAACACGTTGCCGCGCGTCAGCAGTACGGCGCGCTCAATCACGTTCTCCAGTTCCCGCACGTTGCCTTGCCATTCCATCTTGCTCAGCGCGTGCAGCGTTTCCGCAGGAATACTGTCGATGCTGCGCCCAAGGCGGCGGGCGATTTTAAAGGTAAACGCCTTCACCAGCAGCGGAATATCTTCCGGGCGCTCGCGCAGCGGCGGCAGGTTAATGGGAAAGACGTTCAGGCGGTAGTAAAGGTCGCTGCGAAACTCCCGGTCGGCCACCATCTGGCGCAGGTCGCGGTTAGTGGCGGCGATGAGGCGCACGTCGGTCTGAATGACTTTATTGCTGCCAAGCCGCTCGAACTCCTGCTCCTGCAATACGCGCAGCAGCTTTGGCTGCAACTCCAGCGGCATGTCGCCCACCTCATCCAGAAACAGGCTGCTTTTGTCCGCCAGCTCAAACCGTCCGATGCGCTGGGCGCTGGCGCCGGTAAAGGCGCCGCGCTCGTGGCCGAACAGGTCGCTTTCCAGCAGGCCCGCGGGCATCGCCGCGCAGTTAAGCTTCACCATCCGCCGCCCGTTGCGCTCGCTGAGGTTATGAATAGCGCGGGCGATAAGCTCTTTGCCGGTGCCGGTTTCGCCAAGGATCAGCACCGTGCTGTCGCTTTTCGCCACCATTTCCACCTGCTTCATCACCGTGGTCATCGCATCCGAGCGGCCAATGATCTCGCCGAAATTCGCCGGCACGTTGTTGATCTGCTCGGTCAGCGCCAAGTTCTCATCCACCAGACGCTCTTTCAGCCGGTGGATCTCCTGGTAGGCGAGGGCGTTGTCCACCGCAATGGCGATGCGTTCGGCAATCTGGCGCAGCAGTTTCAGGTTGGCGGCGGTAAAAATGTGTTCTTCGCACTGGGCAAGCTTCAGCACGCCAAGCAGTTTATCGCCGAAGATCAGCGGCAGCAGGCAGAGCGTCTGGATCTGGTTGCCCCACATCTCGAACAGCATGCGTTCATAAGGCGCCAGATCGTCGCGCTGGTGCAGGTTAACCAGCAGCATTTCACGGCTTTTCAGCACCCGTTCCGAAAGCGTGCCTTTCGCCGTCACTTCGCTCTGGTCGTGCAGCGGCGCCGTTTCGTCAACATAGTGCGTTGACCAGATGGTGAGTTTACCCTTACGCGGCGAGGGCAAAACCACGCTGACCGAGTCGATATTGAAGTAGTAATGGATTTCGCGCGAAATCTCCGTTACCAGCTCATCAAGATGCAGTTTGGAAAGCACGGCGTTAGTAATGGCCACCAGAATGCGAAAGTCGTCCCGCTCCCGGCACAGCAACTGGTAGTTCTGGTTATCGCCCACCCGCGTCTGGATCTGTTCCGCCGCCACGCTCACTATCTGCGTCAGGGTTTGCAGCCGGGAGTACTCTTTTTCGCTCCATGGCGCGTCGGCATGGCGAATAAATTCGCAGCCGCCAAAGATTTGCCCTTCGGCGGCGAGCGGCGCCAGGCAATAGTGGCCGAAAGAGGGGTAAAGGGGCAGGGCCGCAAGCTGCGGCCAGGTGTCGGCAAATTCGTCATACCGGCAGTGCAGCACTTCGGGACGGGAAAGCACCCGCCGCACCGGACCGTGGGATAGCACGGTTTCATCTTCGTACTGCACCGCTTTGCCTGAGCTATCGACGCTGTAAAAACAGACCCGCTGATGCCTCGGGTGGTAAAGCAAAATGTTAACCCTATCCGCCATGCCTGCGTTTTTCACCAGGGTTTTCAACGCCTCCGCCAGCGCGCAGAGATCGGGCTGCTGCAACAAGGTGCGAGTGATGTCGAACAGCCCTTGCTGGCCGAGATCGCTCATGGGGGTATATGACATTAGGCTCATCCGAAAGGTTTCGCAAAAGGCGAAACAAGAAAACACTATAATAACTAAAGCTTAATTAAAGGTTTTTTGCGCAGGAACAGGCTTTAGCAGATCCGCGGTAAAGGTTCGCTGTGCGGCAGTTCCAGCGTGCGTTTCACGCCATAAAGCCCGCAAAGCCGCACGCCTGCGCCTGCCGTCATTTCGCCGATAATAGCCGCATCGGCGCCCAGCGGGTGAGCCTTCAGCGCGTCCAGCGTCTGTTGCGCCGCTTCACGCGCCACGCCAATCACCAGTTTTCCTTCATTAGCGAAGTTGAGCGCCTCAAGCCCCAAAAGCTCGCATACCCCGCGCACCGCAGGTTTAAGCGGCAGCGCCTGCTCCTGAAGCGCAATGCCGCAGCCGCTGCTGGCGGCAAACTCATGCGCTACCGCATTAACGCCGCCGCGCGTGGCGTCGCGCAGCGCTTTCACGCCCTTAACAGAGCGCAGCGCCTGTACCAGCGGCGAGAGCAGGGCGCAGTCGCTTGCAAGCTCGCCTTCCAGCCCTAACTGTTCTCGCAGGTTAAGAATGGTCGCGCCGTGGTCGCCCAGCGTGCCGGATACCAGCAGCACGTCCCCTGGCGCCAGCGAGCTTGCGCTCCAGCGGATCTCGGATGGTATCGCTCCGACACCCGCGGTATTAATGAACAGTTTGTCCGCCGCGCCGCGCGGCACCACTTTAGTATCGCCGGTGACAATGTCTATCCCCGCCTCGCGAGCGGCGGCGGCCATGCTGCCGACCACTCGCTCAAGCGTGGCCAGCGCAAGCCCTTCTTCAAGGATAAAGCCGCAGGAGAGCCAGCGCGGGATGGCGCCGCTCACCGCCACATCATTGGCCGTGCCGCACACGGCGAGCTTGCCGATATCGCCGCCGGGGAAAAAGAGCGGGTCAATAACGTAGCTGTCGGTGGAGAAGGCGAGGCGGTCGCCCTGGGCTGTGAGGCAGGCGAGCGGCAGGCGCGCCTGGTCTTCCTGCTCGGCAAGCCAGGGGTTGGCGAACGCCTGCATAAAAAGGTGGTTGATTAGCTGCTGCATTGCCTGGCCGCCGCTGCCGTGGGCGAGGGTAATGGTGCTCATGCTTCACACTCCTGAGAACGGTACTGATACCATGCCGCGCACGCGCCTTCGGAAGAGACCATCAGCGCGCCAAAGGCGCTTTGCGGGTTGCAGCGCGCGCCGAACAGCGGGCACTGCGCCGGTTTGCAGTGCCCGGTCAGGACGTCGCCGCAGCGGGCCTGCGGATCGTCATTAACCCGCTGTTGCCTGGGCGCGAACCGGGCTTCGGCGTCGAAACGGCGCCAGGCTTCGCGAAGCTTCACCCCTGAGCCGGCAATCACCCCCAGGCCGCGCCATTCGCTGTCGCCTTCCACGCAAAAAACCTCGGCAATCGCCTGTTGCGCCGCCGGGTTGCCCGCGTCCGGCACCACGCGGCGATACTGGTTTTCAACACAGCTTTGCCCGCGGATTTTCTGCTCCGCCAGCATCAGCACGCCCTGCAACAAGTCCAGCGGCTCAAAGCCCGCCACCACCAGCGGCCGCTGGTGTTCCCCGGCGATAAAATCGTAGCGGGCGGTGCCGATAACCATGCTGACATGGCCTGGCGCAAGAAAAGCATCGATGCCGTTGTCCGGCTGCGAGAGCAGGCTGGCGAGCGTCGGGATAAGCGTGATGTGCTGGCAGAAAAGATAAAAATTGCGTACATCGCGCGCTTTCGCCTGCCGAAGCGTCAGGGCCGTGGCAGGCATGGTGGTTTCAAAACCCAGCCCGAAAAACACCACTTCGCGCTGCGGATTTTTTTCGGCGAGCGCCAGCGCGTCCATGGGCGAATAAACAATGCGCACATCCGCGCCCCGCGCTTTGGCCTGCAACAGCGAACCGTTTTTCCCGGGCACGCGCATGGCGTCGCCGAAGGTGCAGAAGATAACGCCCGGTCGCTCTGCTATCTCAATGCAGCTGTCGATACGTCCCATCGGCAACACGCAAACCGGGCAGCCCGGGCCGTGAATAAACTCGATATTGTCCGGCAGCAGCTGATCCAGCCCGAATTTAAAAATGGCGTGGGTGTGGCCGCCGCACACTTCCATAATGCGCAGCGGCCTTGCGGCGCTGTAGGCCAGCCTTGTTGCCCGCTCGCTGAGCCTGTCGATAAGCTGCATTACCCGCTGCGGCTCGCGGTATTCATCCACAAAGCGCATCAGCGGGCCTCCTCGCCGTAAAGCAGCGGGCCAACGTCCGGCTCGACGTCGAACATGTTTTGCAGCGCCTCCAGCGTATCAAGCGCCTCTTTTTCATCGATCAGGCTCATGGCGAAACCCACATGCACCAGCACCCACTGGCCGAGACGCGGCGCGCCATGTTGGTCATAAGCGCCGACCAGCGTCAGGTCTACTTCGCGCGTAACGCCGCTGACCTCCACGCGGGCAAGGTTTCCCTCCCCCAGTTCGCAAATCCGCCCGGGAATGCCTATGCACATCGTTGCGCCTCCAGCCAGGCGAGCCAGGCGTCCATGCCGTCGCCTTTGGTGGCGGAAACCGGCAGGATTTCAATCTCCGGGTTCACTTCCCGGGCGTAAGCCAGACATTTTTCCATGTCGAAATCGAGGTACGGCAGCAGATCGATTTTGTTAAGCAGCAGCAAGGAGGCGGCGGCGAACATATGGGGATATTTAAGCGGCTTGTCCTCGCCTTCCGTTACCGAGAGCACCGCCACCTTGTGCCGTTCGCCCAGATCAAAACCGGCCGGGCAGACCAGGTTGCCGACATTTTCTATAAACAGAACGCCCCCCTCGGCGAGCGGTAAGCGCGCCATGGCGTCGGCTACCATCTGCGCATCCAGATGGCACCCCTTGCCGGTGTTGACCTGTATGGCAGGCGTGCCGGTGGCGCGGATGCGTTCGGCGTCGTTCACCGTTTGCTGGTCGCCTTCAATGACCGCGCAGCGGGTTTTGCCGCGCAGGCGTTTGAGCGTTTCCGTCAGCAGGGTGGTTTTGCCGGAGCCGGGGCTTGAGACAAGGTTCAGCGCCAGCTGCTGGCGCTCGCTAAAGCGCTGACGGTTGCGCCGGGCAAGCTGGTTGTTTTTCTCCAGCACGTTTATCTCAAGCTCTACCATTTTGCGCTGGCTTAAACCCGGCGCATGGGTGCCCGCTTCGCCGTGACCGTAATGCAGATCGCCTTTCGCCGCGACAGAAGGGGTAAAGAGATTCACCGTGGTGATGGCTGCCGCCAGGCGGGCTGGCGGCGCGAAGGGGGCGGCGCGAAACGCCGAATGGGGGTTGCGTTCATCCCCTTCAATATAGAGGTTGCCCTGTTCGCAACCGCAGGTGGTACACATAGCTACTCCTGTTCAATTTCCAGGCGTTTGATCTGCACGCCGTCGTCGGCGACGATGCGCAGATTTTCGCCGCTACACTGCGGGCAACGCCGCACGCGCTGGCTCAGCAGGTGAACGTGTTGCGCGCAGTCATGACACCAGCACTCCGCTGCCTGCTGCGCCAGATGCAGCTCGCAGCCTTCGGCGCAGGTATCGCGGCAGACCAGCGCGAAGCAAAATTCCAGCGCGCTGGGCTCCACGCAGGAAAACGCGCCGATTTCCAGCCAGACGCCGGTCACCCGGCGCGCGCCGAGCCGCTGCGCCTGTTGTTCGATAATTTCCACCGCCCGCTGGCAAAGGGTGATTTCATGCATAAGACCTCCAGAGTCGTGCGGGAGCCAATGCAATTAAGGTGCCAGCCCTGTAACAGCGGCTGGCGAAGAGGTGTCGAGGCTGTCGAAATGACATGTCACGACAGCACGCCTGACCGCGTGATTTCTTAAAAATTCATTATTTTCAATATGATAAAAAATGGCATGTTTTGTGCTAAACGGGGTGACTATCCGTAAACGAGTACTACGCCATGATCCTTTCCGAACTCAGCCAGAAGGCCGAATTTATCGCGGACCGTCACCGCAGCCTGCAATCGCAGTGGCACACCTACTGCAACACGCTTGTTCAGGCCATTACCCTGTCGAAACACAAGTTGCATCACGCCATGGGCTGCGAGCCGCAAACCGGGCTTTGCTTCTTTCTTTTCGACCACTTTGTCATTCGCGTGGAGCAGGGCGAAGGCTTTCACTGCCACACCATCCATTACTTTGTGGAAAGCCGCGACGGAGGTGAGCGCGCCCTTATCGCCAGCGCGCAGCTTGACCAGAACGGACAGCTTGACGGCGCGGTGGATATCCGCGACCGCGAACAGGTGCTTGAGCATTACCTCAATAAAATCAATGCCGTTTATGAGGGGCTGTATGAGGCGGTGCAGAGCGACGCGCCGCTTCGCATCAGCGCGCTGCTTGCGAAAGGCGATAAGCCCGCCGCTGTCTGACCGTTCACGTGTCGGCGACTGTCGATGTCGACACATTTCGTCAAAAATGTCTCACCTGAGGAACTGCTGGTGAATCGTTTTGTAATTGCTGACTCTTCGCTCTGTATCGGCTGCCGCACCTGCGAGGCCGCCTGTTCAGAGACCCATCGCCTGCGTGGTTTGCAGTCCCGGCCGCGTCTGCAAGTGATGCGCAACGAAAAAGACTCCGCGCCGCAGCTTTGTCATCACTGCGAAGATGCGCCCTGCGCCCAGGTCTGCCCGGCAAACGCCATTGTGCGCGAGGCGGGGGCGGTCCAGCTCAATGAGAGCCTGTGCGTAAGCTGCAAACTGTGCGGCATCGCCTGCCCTTTCGGGGCGATTGAGTTTTCCGGCAGCCGTCCGCTGCATATTCCCGCCAACGTCAACACCCCAAAAGCACCGCCCACGCCGCCTGCTGCGGCCCACGTGGGGGCCTTTCTCGACTGGACTCCCGGCATTCGCGCGGTAGCGGTGAAATGCGACTTGTGCGCCTTCGACGACGAGGGCCCGGCCTGCATCCGCACCTGCCCGACCAACGCATTGCATCTGGTCGATAACCACGATATTGCGCGCGCCAGCCGCCGCAAACGCGAGCTGACCCTTCATGCCGACCTGGGCGATTTGTCGCTGCTGCCGGAATTAAGCAGAGGAAATTCATGAGCATGGTGATTTTACTGAATGGCGCGCTGGCGGCATTTCTGGGCGGCGCGCTGCTCTCGTTGCTGCTGCGCGCGCGCAGGCCGCTGAGCGGGTTTATCGCAGCCGCAGGCGGCGTGCTCGGGAGTCTTGGCACGTTAACCGCAGGGGCGCTGGCGCTAAGCGGCCTGCGTCCGGCGACCGTCGTCGCGCTCGGGCTGGGGCATTTTTCTGTGCAGGTGGGGCCGCTGAACAGCGTCTGGCTGCTCGCTTTCGGCCTGCCGGGGCTGTTCGTCAGCCTCTTTACGCTTGCCGGCGATCGTACCGGCGCGCCGCGCACCGAAGGCTGGCTGTTTAACCTGCTGCTGGCTGCCGCGGTGCTGGCGGTCACGGCGCGCAATATCGCCGCGCTGGTGGTGATGGCGGAGATAATGAGCCTCGCCGCGCTTTTCCTGACCGGCTCCGGCAAGCTTTGGTTCGCGCTGGGGCGCGGCGGCACGCTGTTGCTGGCGTGCGCCTGCGCGCTGCTCTGGCGCCAGTACGGCACGCTGGATTTCACGCTGCTGCATGAACTGACCGCCACGCAGTCGCCCGGCGTCGGCGTTCGCCTGCTGGGGCTGGCCGGGTTCGGCCTGCTGGCGGGCATCGTGCCGCTGCATGGCGGCGTGGTGCAGGCGCATGCCCAGGCAGGCAGCCCGGCCGCCGCGCTCTTTTCCGCCGTGGCGCTTAAAGTGGGGCTGTATGGTTTGCTGATGTTCTCGCTTATCGACAGCGCGCTGCCGCTGTGGTGGGGCGTGCTGGTAATGCTGCTTGGCATGGTTACCGCTTTTATCGGCGGGCTTTACGCGCTGATGGAACACCATATCCATCGTCTGCTGGCTTACCACACGCTGGAGAACGTTGGCATTATCCTGCTGGGGCTGGGGGCCGGGCTGACCGGCATGGCGCTTCGCGAACCGGTGCTGATCGCGCTTGGCATGACTGGCGGCCTTTACCATCTCTTCAACCACAGCCTGTTTAAAACCACGCTCTTTTTAGGCGCGGGCGCGGTCTGGCATCGCACCGGCCATCGCGATATCGAAAAGCTCGGCGGCATCGGCAAGCGGATGCCGGTTATCTCTCTTGCCATGCTGGTGGGGCTGATGTCGATGGCGGCGCTGCCGCCGCTGAACGGTTTCGCCGGCGAGTGGGTTATCTACCAATCTTTCTTCCGGCTGGGGCAACTTTCACCGTTCGCCGCGCGGCTGTGCGGGCCGCTGCTGGCGGTGGGGCTCGCTGTTACCGGCGCGCTGGCGGTGATGTGCATGGCGAAGGTTTACGGCGTGACGTTTCTTGGCGCGCCGAGAACCCCGCAGGCGGAGAACGCCCAGCCTGCGCCTGGGCTGATGAACCTTAGCACTGCATTGTGCGCGCTCTGCTGTGTTATCGGCGGTATTGGCGCGCCGTGGCTGCTGCCGCTGCTGCAACACGCCGTGCCGCTGCCGCTGGTCACCGCCCGGACCGGCGTTTCGCAACCGCTCATGACGCTGCTGCTCATCGGTTCGCTGCTGTTGCCGTTCCTGCTGCTGGCCCTACTGAAAGGCGACAGGCTGCCCGCCCGCACGCGCGGCAGCGCCTGGGTCTGCGGTTACGATCACGAGCCTGCGATGGTGATTACCGCCCACGGCTTCGCCCAACCGGTGAAGGCCGCCTTTGCGCCGCTTATCGCGCTGCGTCGCTATCTGACGCCGGGCGTACCGGGCTGGCAAAGCGCCTGCCTGCCGGGGCTTTTCCGCCGCCTGGCGGTTATCGAACTGGCGGTGTTGCTGGTTGTCGTCATTTCACGGGGAGTCTGAGATGCAAAATATCGTTTTTCCGCTGGCGCAGGCGCTGGTGCTTTTTGCCGCCGCGCCGCTGCTTTCCGGCGTGAGCCGCGTTTGCCGCGCCCGGCTGCATAACCGTCGCGGCCCGGGCGTGATGCAGGAGTACCGCGATCTCATCAAGTTGCTGGGCCGCCAGAGCGTGGCGCCAGCGGCTTCGGGTTGGGTGTTCCGCCTGATGCCGCTGGTGATGGTGGCGGTCATGTTTACCCTCGCCACCGCCTTGCCGGTGATTACCCTGGCGTCGCCGCTGCCTGCGCTCGGCGATCTCATCACGGTTATCTATCTCTTCGCCATTGCCCGCTTCTTTTTCGCCATCGCCGGGCTCGACACCGGCAGCCCGTTCACCGGCATCGGCGCAAGCCGCGAAGCGATGCTCGGCGTGCTGGTAGAGCCCATCCTGCTGCTCGGCCTGTGGACGGCGGCCCAGGTCGCAGGCTCTACCCACATCAGCCAGATTGCGAACGCGGTCTGGCGCTGGCCGGCGGAGCACGGCCTGACCCTTGGGCTGGCGTGGCTTGCCTGCGCCTTCGCCACCTTTATTGAGATGGGCAAGCTGCCGTTCGATCTCGCCGAGGCGGAGCAGGAGCTTCAGGAGGGGCCGCTTTCAGAGTACAGCGGGGCGGGTTTCGCGCTGCTGAAATGGGGTGTGAGCTTTAAGCAACTGGTGGTGTTGCAGATGTTTGTCGGCGTGTTTCTGCCCTGGGGGCAGATGACGCAGCTTAACGCGGCGGGGTTTTTGCCTGCGGTGGCGCTGGCGGTGGTGAAGCTGCTGCTCGGAGCGCTCATCATCGCGCTGTTTGAAAACAGCATGGCGCGCCTGCGTTTCGCCGCCGCCTCCCGCGTCACCTGGACCGGATTCGGTCTGGCCTTTTTAGCTTTCGTCTCCTTGCTGGCGGCGTGATCAAGAGAACTGAATGATGTCTGAAGAAAAAGTGGGCCAGCACTATCTGCGCGCCCTGCACGAGGCGTTTCCCGGCGTGGTGCTGGATGAAGCCTGGCAAACCCGCGACCAGCTCACCGTCACGGTGAAGCTAAATTATCTGCCTGAAGTGGTGGAATACCTTTATTACCAGCAGGGCGGCTGGCTGTCGGTGTTGTTCGGCAACGATGAGCGCAAGCTCTGCGGCAGCTTCGCCGTTTATTACGTGCTTTCAATGGAGCAGGGTACGAAATGCTGGATAACGGTGCGGGTGGAGGTGGACGCCGACCGGCCGGAGTTCCCCTCTGTTACGCCGCGCGTGCCTGCCGCCGTCTGGGGCGAGCGCGAGGTGCGCGACATGTATGGCCTGGTGCCGGTCGGGCTGCCGGATGAGCGCCGCCTGGTGCTGCCGGATGACTGGCCGGACGATCTGTATCCGCTGCGTAAAGACAGCATGGATTACCGCCAGCGCCCGGCGCCCGTCAGCGACAGCGAAACCTATGAGTTCATCAACGAACTGGGCGACAAGAAAAACAATGTGGTGCCCATCGGCCCGCTGCATGTCACCTCTGATGAGCCAGGCCATTTCCGTTTGTTTGTTGACGGCGAAAACATTATCGACGCCGATTACCGGCTGTTCTATGTGCACCGCGGCATGGAAAAACTTGCCGAAACGCGCATGGGTTATAACGAAGTGACCTTTCTTTCCGATCGCGTCTGCGGCATTTGCGGCTTTGCCCACAGCACGGCGTATACCACCTCGGTGGAGAATGCGATGGGCATCGTGGTGCCGGAGCGCGCGCAGATGATCCGCGCCATTCTGCTTGAGGTGGAGCGGCTGCACAGCCACCTGCTGAACCTTGGGCTGGCGTGTCATTTCGTCGGCTTCGATTCCGGGTTTATGCAGTTTTTCCGCGTGCGGGAAACCTCGATGAAAATGGCGGAGATCCTGACCGGCGCGCGCAAAACCTATGGCCTGAACCTCATAGGCGGCATTCGCCGCGACCTGCTGAAAGAGGACATGCTCCAGACGCGCCAGCTGGCGCAGCAGATGCGCCGCGAGGTGCGGGATCTGGTGGATATCTTACTCAGCACGCCGAACATTGAGCAGCGCACCGTGGGCGTGGGGCGGCTCGACCCGCAGATCGCCCGGGATTTCAGCAATGTTGGCCCGATGGTGCGCGCCAGCGGACACGCCCGCGATACCCGCGCCGATCACCCGTTTGTCGGCTACGGGCTGCTGCCGGTTGAGGTTCACAGCGAGCAGGGCTGCGATGTTATCTCGCGCCTTAAGGTGCGGATTAACGAAGTGTTTACCGCGCTCAATATGATTGATTTCGGCCTTGATAACCTGCCCGGCGGTCCGCTGATGGTGGAGGGGTTTACTTACATTCCCAACCGCTTCGCGCTCGGCTTTTCCGAAGCGCCGCGCGGCGACGATATCCACTGGAGCATGACCGGCGACAACCAGAAGCTCTACCGCTGGCGCTGCCGGGCGGCGACCTACGCCAACTGGCCGACGCTGCGCTACATGCTGCGCGGCAACGCCGTTTCCGACGCGCCGCTTATCATCGGCAGCCTCGACCCGTGCTACTCCTGCACCGACCGCATGACGGTAGTGGATGTGCGCAAGAAGAAAAGCCAGGTGGTGCCGTACAAAGAACTGGAGCGCTACAGCATTGAGCGCAAGAACTCGCCGCTGAAATAAGCGAACGCCGTGGTGGGGGGCGCTCCCCGCAATCGCCCTCTCTTCGCAGGGGGCAGGGAGACAACGCCATGGCGCTCACAGGAGTCAACATGTTTACCTTTATCAAAAAAGCGTTAAAAACCGGCGTCGCTACACGCGCTTATCCGCTTGAGCCTTTGCCGGTCGACAAAAATTTTCGCGGCAAGCCGCAGCATAACCCGCAGCAGTGTATTGGCTGCGCGGCGTGCGTGAACGCCTGTCCCTCTAACGCGCTGACGGTGGAAACGGATCTCGCGGCCGGACAGCTTGCCTGGCAGTTTAACCTCGGGCGCTGCATTTTCTGCGGCCGCTGCGAAGAGGTGTGCCCAACCGCCGCCATTCGCCTGACGCCGGACTATGAATTGGCCGTCTGGCGCAAAGAAGATTTCCTTCAGCAGGCGCGCTTTGACGTGTGCCATTGCCGCGTTTGCCGCCAGCCGTTCGCGGTGCAAAAAGAGATTGATTATGCGATTGCGCTGCTTAAGCACAACGGCGACGAGCGCGCCGAGCGCCACCGTGAAAGTTTTGAAACCTGTCCGGCCTGCAAACGCCAGCAGGGACTTGCTCCGTCGGCGCGTATCGATCTCACCCGTGAAATGAAGGAGGCCGTGTGATGAATCTGCTCGGGCCGCGCGATGAAAACGGCATTCCGCTGCCGTTGACGGTAGAGGAATCTGTCGCGCGCATGAAAACGTCGCTTTTGAAAAATATCCGGCGTTCCGCTTATGTTTATCGGGTTGACTGCGGCGGCTGCAACGGCTGCGAAATTGAAATTTTCGCCACGCTTTCGCCGCTTTTCGACGCTGAACGCTTTGGCATTAAGGTGGTGCCTTCACCGCGCCATGCTGACATTCTGCTCTTTACCGGCGCAGTGACGCGCGCCATGCGATCCCCGGCGCTGCGCGCCTGGGAGTCAGCGCCCGATCCGAAGATCTGCATCTCTTACGGCGCCTGCGGCAACAGCGGCGGCATCTTTCACGATCTCTACTGCGTATGGGGCGGCACCGACAAAATTGTGCCGGTGGATGTCTATATTCCGGGCTGTCCGCCAACCCCTGCCGCCACGCTGTATGGCTTCGCGATGGCGCTGGGGTTGCTGGAGCAAAAAATCCATGCGCGTTTGCCGGGCGAGGAGGATAACCAGCCTGCGCAGATCCTGCATTCTGACATGGTGCAGCCGCTGCGGGTGAGGGTGGATCGCGCCGCGCGGCGGCTCGCGGGCTACCGCTATGGCCGCCAGATAGCCGACGACTTCATGCGCCACCTCGTTAACGGGCATCACAGCGTGGCGCGCTGGCTGGAGCAGGAAAACGATCCGCGCCTGACGGAGATCGTCTCGCACCTTAACGATGTGGTGGATCGGGAGCGTGTCTGATGACGGAAACGGTGGTGTTCAGCAAGCTCAGCCGCAAGTTTATCGACGAAAACGACGCCACGCCGCCGCAGGCGCAGCAGGTTATCTATTACAGCCTGGCGATTGGTCATCATCTGGGCGTCATCGACTGCCTGAAAGCGGCGCTGGTTTGTCCCTTCGACGAGTATCAGAAATGGACAGGCACGCTGGCGGCAGGCGCTGCGCGCAGCAAAATGGAGGGCGTGCCGCGCTACGGGGAGATTGTTATCGACCAGAGCCACGTGACGCTGCTGGCGAAAGCGTTTGACGAGGCGCTGCCTCGCCAGAGCGCGTTGCAGCAGGGCTGGAGCCGCGAGCTGCTTAGCCTGTTGCAGGCTATTCAGCAGGAGCCGGCGGTTTATGTGATGGTAAGGAGGGATCGTGACTGACGTTTTATTGTGCGTGGGCAACAGCATGATGGGCGACGACGGCGCGGGGCCGCTGCTGACGGAGAAATTTCGCGCCGCGCCGCAGGGCGACTGGGTGCTGGTCGATGGCGGCAGCGCGCCGGAGAATGACATCGGCGCTATCCGGGCGCTGCGCCCGGCGCGGCTGCTGATTGTCGACGCCACTGACATGGGGCTAAACCCCGGCGACATTCGTCTTATCGATCCGGACGACATTGCGCAGATGTTCATGATGACGACCCACAACATGCCGCTCAATTACCTGGTGGACCAGCTTAAAGACGCGGTGGGCGAGGTGCTGTTTCTTGGCATTCAGCCCGATATTGTGGGTTTTTATTATCCGATGACGGAGGCGGTGAAGCGCAGCGTTGAGTCGGTTTATCAACGGCTTGCAGGCTGGCGGGGAAATGGGGGATTTGCGCGCCTTGATGAGGAGTAAAGGGGGGGCGCCGGGGCGTTGTTGGTTGAGTCTATTTAGGGGGAATTGTTCCGTTCGCCGGAGTGGCTGCTGTTTGGGTTTATGTGAGGGTGGTGAAGGGTTCCGTTCGCCGGGGCGTTGTTGGTTGATTCTATGTAAGGTGGGCGAAGGGTTCCGTTCGCTATGGAGTCTGCTGTTTGGGTTTATGTGAGGGTGGTGAAAGATTCCGTTCGCTAAGGCGTTGTTTTTATATGTACCCTTCCTTCACGCGAACGTGCCAGGGGGCTTCGCCGCCAGCCCCCTGGCAACCCCGGCTCCCGGCACGCAAAATCGCCCGCTGAAGCGGGAAACCTCATCTTTTCCCCGCTGGCTTCGGGTCGGGCATGACGGCACGTCCCTGTGCCGACATGCCCTCGCACCGGGTCCAGCCGGTGCGCCCCGGCCACCGTGAAAAAGCTGAGGCGATTTTGAGGCCGGACCCAAATTTCGCTGCGATGTAAAATTTTTACTGAGGCTGAGAGCGGCTTCCGCCCAGGGAGAAAGATGTATTGAGCTGGACAGCTAAGCGCAGCGCCACTTGTCTCAGGCAGTTTTAAGACAGGAACAAAACCTCGCTGCAATGTGGGTGTCTTAACGGGTCTGAAAGCAGCTT